>JAEEGK010000086.1_pt1 | contig 205260 bp, 180 predicted proteins | sample 8958771 | NCBI WGS metagenome assembly JAEEGK01 (sample SAMN16246547, study PRJNA631951) | gut metagenome | biome: gut microbiome; feature: rumen; material: SC-attached | host: Bos | place: Iran: Karaj | collected 2018-10 | reverse complement strand
AATAAGTTCAGTTTTCGTGGCATACAAGAGTTGTACCAAAGACATAAAAGAGAAATTTATATGTCTTTTGACCGTGAGGCATTAAAGTCTGTACTTGACAACAGAAGAGTCAGGTTTATCAGTCCGCTTGGCACCTATGATTATGCATACTTCGGGGAATTTTCTTTTGAAGGTAACGTAATGTTGCTATGGACTAAGAAAATGGAATACACTAAATTTCATCGTCCTTCTGAGATTCCAAATACCAAATGGTCAGTTGTTCCCGTTATCTTTGCAGGAGTAGATACGAAGTTTAAAGACATCCATTATCAGGAAATCTTCACAGGTGATGTGGTCACTTACAAAGGCTATACATCATATGTGCGTTATTTCGGTGATTCAACAGTTCCAGGGCTTGCAGGAGATAATTGTGATGTGCAGTTTGAAAGAAACGGTGAGATGCACAAAGAAGGAACTGTGTTCTCAGGGCTTTCACAATCAATGTTTAACGAGTTCCCTATAGAGAAGCTTTATTGGCCGACAGATCAATATGTCCCTCATGGGATAAGCCGAGACGAAGTTATAGAAAGAGCTTCACAAGCCATGAATAAGCCCATTTTTACCGATGGTTACAAGCCATCAAAGAAAGGCAGACAACTTGCGTATCAAGACCTTTCAGAAGTGTTACGCAAAGGTGATGTTTTGTGCTATTTTGTTGGAGAACCTTGTGAAGATGAAAATGAGGAAGAAGTAAAAGATGTGTATGCGGATAATCTACCCGAAGATTTCTCTGGAGAAGAGTGTGATATAATATTAGAAATGTCCATTTGTGGAAATATCATAGAATCCATAAAAACATCCTTCGATGTCTTTCTCACCAATGCTCATAACGAACCGGATAAGACATTCGTTTTGTGCGATTTCAGAAGAGCCTTGTCTATTAGTAAAATCATGGAACGAAAGGTGGCTATGCTCTTTTGGGACTGGTATGAGTACAAAATACCGAATGTCATTCTGCCATTCTGGATTCTGAATAATATCGCTGGGTATGATATGATTGGAAGAGACTAATATATAAAATGATGAAGAACTATCTGTACTGTTATAAGATGACTTGGGACACAGAGAGTGCCCCCAATCCACATCATGGAGTTTTAACTCTGGCTATCTGTAAGCCAACCATTAGACGTTGTTCTCAAGTTGGGGATTGGATTTCTGGATGGACAGCTAAGGTGGTTCATGGAAAGAATGAAAGAATATACTCTTTTGATTATCCTAAACTTATCTATTTGGCAAGAGTCCAAAAGAAACTAACGTTTGCTGAATACTGGCTTCAATATCCAGAGAAATATCCACATGAAATAGAAGGAATGAAATCATATGATTCAGGAGATAATATATACAGGCCATTAGTTGCAAATCCTAATAATTATAATGACTATGAGCAAGTTAATAACAACAACCACACAAAAGAAGATATAACACATGACCTAAGTGGTAAATACGTTTTGGTATGTGATGAATTCTATTATTATGGTGTTGATGATGCTATTGATATAGAAAAAGAAGTATTCAATGTAACAGTTCCTCGATGCAAGAAGCTTGTACTTGATGATTATGACAGGTTCATTCGCTTTATAAAAAATGATAAAAGAGTAATGATAAAAGGTAAAATATGAAGATAATATTAAGTAGAAAAGGATTTGATTCGTCAGCAGGGAAGCAAGCAAGTCCTATAATGCCTGACGGTACGTTACTGTCCCTGCCTATTCCCGACGAGGAAGACTCCAACATGTTCTCGTCGCTTCAGTGGAATGGCAAGAGCTATTATGATATTATTTCATCATTGAACCCCAGGACAAAATACAATACATATAGCAAATGTCATTTAGACCCAGATTTAAGGAAAGACTCCAAAAAGAGACAACCAAACTGGCAACCAGCTTTTGGTCAGATGAACGCAGCACTTTCTCATTTACGTAACCAGAAGGTATCTGTAGGAGATATATTCCTCTTTTTTGGTTGGTTTAGAGAAACTATTATCATTGATGGGCATCTTCAATACAAGAAAGATGGATTGGATGCACATATCATTTATGGGTATTTGCAAATAGGCGAAATTATAAGTCGAAAAGAGAATGTTCCAGACTTCCTTAAAGACCATCCTCACTTCATGTACAATGATGCATGGGCATCTCATCAAAACGCAATTTTTCTTCCGACCAATAAACTGACAATTCAATCGTCGCTAAGTGGTTGCGATGTTCTTGATTATCGGCGTGACCGTGTTCTAACAAAAGATGGAATGTCTCGAAGATATTGGGATTTACCAGATTATTTTAGGGATGTTTCTATCTCATATAATAAAAAATCATGGTTGAATGACTGTTTTAAGTCGGCAGGAAGAGGCCAAGAGTTCGTAATGGACGCAACACCTCAAATAATAGAATGGGTAAAACGAATCATACAGTAATGTGAACTTGACGAAATAAATATTTTTTCATCGTTAATATCATCAATATAGACCATTAATGCCATTAATAATCATAGGGCAAAGTATTAATGGTATTAATGAACGAAATTAACGGCATTAACGTAAAAAGGAAAAAGACCATCGTGTCTTACTGAAGACAAATGTCATTAATATGATTTCATCGAGATTTGTCACATACCCTCTGACCAAAGGGAGGAAACTGATGTTACAGTAAGTAATAAGGATCAATATGAAAGATTTTGCAGCTATAGATTTTGAAACGGCTAACAACGAGCGCAGCAGCGTCTGCTCCGTCGGCATCGTCATAGTGCGCGGTGGTGAGATAGTTGACAGATACTACTCCCTCATCCAGCCAGAGCCGAACTACTATAACTACTGGTGCAGCCAGGTTCATGGTCTCAGCCGTGAGGACACCGAGGACGCCCGCGTCTTCCCCGAGGTGTGGGCAGAGATAGAACCACTGATAGAGGGCCTGCCCCTCGTTGCCCACAACAAACCCTTCGATGAAGGTTGTCTGAAGGCAGTGTTCCGTTGCTATCAGATGGACTATCCCGACTACGAGTTCCACGACACCCTATGTGTCTCACGGCGAGTGCTCCCTGATTTAGAAAATCACCAGCTCCACACCGTTGCAGCCGAATGTGGTTACTGCTTAGAGAACCATCACAATGCCCTTGCAGATGCAGAAGCCTGTGCATGGATAGCAAGAGAGATTTTGTAAAAAAGTATCAAACAAAATAATATATAAACAATTACAGATATTACAACTATGAGTAGAGATAACGCAAGAACTATTTTTACGACGGCGGAGTTTGAACAGATAGAAATACTTGTCCGTCAACTTGAGAAGGCCCCAGCAGACAAACAGAATGGCATTCGCAGTAAGATACGGCGTATTGGCTTGTATTGGAGTGAGGTCGCTAGTGGAACGTCATATACAGTACAGAATCTACAACACTTAGTTGATAATGGTGTTATCAAGGTTAGTGATGCAACTCTATCTGTCCGTAATGTCTCCAGCGTAAAGACACTAACAAAACCTGCCTCTCAAATTACTAAGACCACAGGAAGGTCCGGCTCTGATGAATACTATGTTATTGATTTGTGTAATGAGGCACTGGGGATGAAGGCTGAGCAACAGTATAATAAGTTTTCATTCCTTCTGGGCGATTCAGGAAAAGCATTACCGGTGGATGCGTATTACCGTGAACTGAACCTGGTTATTGAGTACTATGAGAGGCAGCATACAGAAGATGTGAAGTTCTTTAATCGCCGGATGACTGTGAGTGGTGTTTCTAGGGGTGAGCAGAGGAAGATTTATGATGAACGCCGCAAGACAGAACTTCCTAAACACGGAATAAAGCTCGTGGTCATTAGCTATACGGATTTTGGGACCTCGAAAACACTGAAGAGGGAACATGATGCGGATCTGGCTGTGGTGAAAGGATTATTGAGGAAGAATGGGATTAAAACAAAATAGAATATATTATTGACCAACTGTGTGGACTCTAACTACTATAGAAGATAATTTGAATCATATGAAAAATTTATCATTCTCGCTACGACAAATTGCATCCTGACAGATAATCCTGAAATTGTTGAACAGGCAATGAACCAGTTCGATGAAGTATGGATAGGAAAGCATTGCAAGTCATGCAAGCGTAGGGATTTCTGCGCTGACCCGATAGTATGTTGACACACTTTCACAAGAAAGACTTAAAAACCATTATCATCATTATGAAAGTATATTTTGCAGGTTCAATTCGAGGCGGACGCATTGATGCTAACTTATATGAACGCCTGATTAAATACATTCAGAAGACTGACATTGTGCTGACAGAACATGTTGGCAACCTCAATTTGTCAGAAGAGGGGCAAACTGTAACAGATATATACAACCAAGATACTAATTGGCTGCGTGAAAGTGACGTATTGATAGCAGAATGTACTTGTCCGTCTTTGGGTGTTGGTTATGAACTGGCATACGCTGAGCATTTCCAGAAACCTTGCCATATCTTCTACAACAAGAACAGAACAAGTCTCTCGGCAATGCTGGCCGGAAATAGTTTCTATAACATCCATCCCTATGAGGATGAAGCTGAAATATATCCTATAATAGACAGCATATTACAAAAGGAGTATGATACATGAAGATAATCTTCCGTGATTTTGACGGTGTTCAGAATACGGAACATTATTATGTATCAGAGGAATGAATAACGACCTCCCAGATGCAGAAGCTTGTGCGTGAATAGCAAGAGAAATAATATAATATTCTAATTACTAATAAAACAATAAAATCTATGTGTAAAACGGTCATTACAGAAAAGAGAGAAAAGTATGCCAATTGGGTAAAAAGAGTTTGCGACTTCATAAGTCAAGTTGGCCCTAAATTAAATCTACCTGCTGGAGCGATGCAATCAAACATTTCTGAAGCGATAGATAATGATATTAATATTATGTTCCTTGGCCATGACCCGCATGAAGTTCCTAAGGATAAATATAAATTTGAATATGGTGATTATATTCAAGAGCGTTTTATGAAAGGGAATCCATGTTGGGGCGATAGAAATAAAAAATGGCCTATCTGGAAGAATCTGCGTGATAACTTTATAAATGTTTATGGAGAATCTTCGCTTGTGGATGACACGAAACTTATGGTCTTTACAAATGCAATATTCTTTACAGGGGACAAGATAAAGTTGGTATTAGATCAAATTGGAACGAGTGTTGAATGGAAATGTTTAGATTATACGAATGAATTGATATTTGATATTCTTCACCCCAAGATTCTTGTATGCTTCTCTGTAAGTGATGTGTTCGATAAGCTTATTAAAATGATAAATTGGAAAAGTGGAAATAAACTAACTGTTCTTCGATTCAAACCCTATAATATAAAACATTTTTGTGCGATAACACAATACAAGGGATCTATAATTTTAGGAATACCACACCCAAGTGGTGCTCATGGCATTTATAGCTCATTACCTGCAATTGTACGTATAATTAATGATTTGTCAAAGGGAGTTGAAATAGAGAATATTGTTGCAACAAAGAATCTGTTCCTAAATCCTCAAGAGAAGAACCAATATGGGATTCCAAGAATAGATAAAACAGAAATTGTTCAACAAGTAATTTCGTTACTCAATCTTGAGGCCTATGAAGAAAAGAACCATAGGTATAAGCTGAGTGGAAAATACGGAATAACGATAACAGATAAAGAGAAAGGTTATATAGCAATAAGACATATTGACTATGATAATAAGGGTTATGACAAAAACCAAGATAAAGAAGTCCTTAAATTAAAGGAAATTCTGAATGGACGTAATTACAACATTTCTGTGAATGCTTGGATTGGGAAAAAAGTGTTTTCTCAATTTGGCAATAATGACAACGAGATTATAGAAGGTATTTGCAAAGAAATAAAAGAACTAAAAGAAGTAATCCTGAAGTTATAGATTTCTTCAAATAATATCTTTTTCCCAAAGACCTCTGCCACCAGATGGCGGAGGTCTTTGTTTATTTTGCACCATAATTCGTGCAATTTGGGAAAAATGAATTTTTGCGAGTATGATGAAAAGAAAAACAGACAACACTGAAAAATGGAGTCACAAACATGACTACCCTGTTGAAGAGGTATGGAACACTTACCATACTTTGTCACAGATTATTGTGCCACGCTTACAGTCGTTTAAGGCGCTTGAGAAACATGGCTATTGTCCCGACTTCAAAGGTATGTGCGAGTGGAACAATGCCATCCAGAAGATGATAGATGCCTTTGAGTTGTTGAAATATGCAGCTTCATATACAGAGGATGAGGAACGAAGAATCGAGCAAGGGCTTGATTTGTTCCGTAAATTTTATCGCAATTTATGGGATTAACAATAAAATTGAACAAATATGAGAACTCAAAGTTTTGTACATCTGAATGTGCACACCCATTATTCAATAAATGATGGGTGCGCTAGCATAAGGGAACTGGTTGATGCTGCCATCAAAGACAAGATGCCTGGCATGGCAATTACAGACAATGGTAATATGTTTGGTATGATGGAGTTCTTCGACTATGTTTCTCGTATCAACAACGAAAGACGACAGAAGGGGAAGAAACCTTTTAAGCCTATCATTGGTTGTGAACTGTATGTCGCACTAGAAGCAAAGGAGGACAAGAAACTATGCAAGCACTGCAAAGGCTTTCGCTTAACAGTCTTGGCAAAGAACTATCAAGGTTATAAAAATCTCATAAAGATTGTCAGTAACTCATGGACAGACGGTTTCTATATGAGGCCCCGAACAGACCATCATGACCTGGAGAAATACCATGATGGGCTAATTGTCCTCTCTGGTGGTATTGGTAGTGAGGTATATTCCCATATAGTAAGCGATGACATAGCAGGGCTTGATGCGACTATCAAATGGTACAAGCAAACTTTTGGGGAGGATTATTATCTGGAATTACAGCGTTGTGCTGATTATGACTTAAAGAGCGACACACCGAGTCATCTGATGCTTGAACAGCAAAGAGTTAATGCCGTTCTTATGCAAAAAGCTTATGAATTTGGCGTAAAGGTTGTAGCCACAAATGATGTTCATTATGTTGCTCCTGAAAATTTGGCAGCTTACAATATCCAACAATGCTATGCTACAGGTAAGACTATGGATGAATTTGCCAAAACAGATATACTTCAATTCCGCTGGTTGGCAAGCAGAAAATATATGTGCGAGTTGTTCTCTGATATTCCTGAAGCTATAGCCAATTCGATGGAGATATTTGACAAGGTTGAGTTCTATGACATATGCCATGCTCCCATTGTTCCTGCTATTAGCATTCCCAATGGTTTCGGGAATGAGAGAAGAGAAAAGGAGGACAACTATTTGGAATACCTTTCTTTTTTCAAAGCAAAACAGATATATGGAGAATCACTTCCTGAAGATGTGACAGAAAGATTGGAATTTGAGCTGAAAATCATCAAGCAAAAAGGAGCTTCTGGCTATTTCCTTTTTTTACAAGATGTAATAAACACCGCCCAATCTGAGCTTGGCGTATGGGTCGGTCCTGGACGCGGATCAGCTGCTGGTAGTCTTGTGTGTTATTGCTTAGGTATTACTAAGATTGATCCATTGAAACACGATTTACTTTTTGAAAGATTTTTAAGTATAGATAGGGTAACACTCCCAGACATAGATATAGACTTCGATGATGAAGGAAGAGAACGTGTCCTCGAATGGCTTCAACAAAAATATGGCAAGGAATGCTGCGCTCATATTGTTTCTTTCCGCGAATTCTCAACAGCTAATGCATTCAGTACCATAGCCCGAGTAACCCAGTTGCATACTCCTGAGACTCTGGCTATTAATGAACTCCTATCAGGTTATCCTTGGCGTTCGATAAAGAATTACGTCAAATATGAACCAGAGATAAGAAAAGCTATTAGAAAAGTCGGGAAACCTTTGCGTAATGCCTTTGCTAATACTGCTATATTAGAAAGTAAAATTTGTGGATTAGGTGTTCATGCCTGTGGGTTTGTTGTTGCTGACAAGCCTGTGTCAGATTGGGCACCTATTTCAACTTGTTCAATAGAAAATTCAAAGGGTAATGAACAAATAGTGAATTGTACTCAATACGGTGGATGGCATGTGGAGTCGTCTGGTCTTATAAAATTTGATTTCCTTGGGCTTGAAACGCTTTCCCAAATGAGGGATATATGTGCGAGTGTAAAAGTTCACTATGATAAGGATTTCGATATTGAAAAGATTCCGATTGATGATGAGAAGACGATGGAACTTTTCCAAACAGGCCAAACCGATGACGTGTTTCAGTTCAACTTAAAAGGAATGCAGAAATACTTGCAAAAACTTCACCCTACATGCTTTGAGGATTTGGTCGTCTTGAACAGTATGTATCGCCCAGGGCCAATGGAAGATATACCAATGCTCATCAAACTAAAAAAATCAAAGAAAGGAATAAAGTATATCATTCCTTGTATGGAAAAGTATCTTCACAATACTTATGGCATTATTGTTTATCAGGAACAGATTATGATGCTTTCCCGATTGATAGCCAACTTCGATAGAAGTGAGAGCGACTTGCTAAGAAAAGCCCTCGGTAAAAGGAAAATGGATGTGCTTTCTGTTCTGAAACCAAAATTTATAGAGGGTGGAATGAAGAATGGCCATAAGAAGAATGCTCTTGAAAAGGTATGGAATGAAATGGAGAGGAAAGGATTGTATGCTTTTAATAAGTCTCACGCTGTTTGCTACACTTGGCTGGCCTATCAAATGGCTTATTTGAAAGCCAATTATCCAGAAGAGTTCAAGCAAGTTATCGAGAAGTATAATCCCAGCTGATTTCAAGACGATAATAAATCATGGAGTAGGGGACTTTGTTATCTTTGCATAAAAACATATTTTTAACAAGATAAATTTGGATTGACTCATTCTTTTTATTAACTTTGTTCCTGTAAACCATAAACAATATGCAATATGGAGAAACTAAATGAATTGTTGAAAAAGGTTTCTGAAATTATTCAGAAAGAGAAAACACAAAAGGAAGAAAAGCAGAAACGTGGTGAGTACTTTAATATCTTTTCTGTCTTAAGATTAGAGACAAAGGAAGTACGACTACATTCCGCTTTCCTTGCAGAGTTGTTGAACCCAGAAGGTAGCCATGGTTTAGGGAAACAGTTTTTGGAATTGTTCTTAAACATGGTTCTACGGAAGGATAAGGATAATTCTTTAGATTTCGCAGTCGAAAAAGCCAAAGTTTATGTTGAATACTATATAGGTCCGATTTCGGAAGACAAGAAAAGTGGAGGAAGAATAGACTTACTTATAGAAGATGGTAAGGGTAATGCAATAATAATAGAAAATAAAATCAATGCTGGTGACCAAGAATATCAATTGTTGCGCTATAATAATTTCGCAGAAAACAAATACAAAAACAAGGTGTTATTGTATTTGACAAAAGAGGGATACGAAGCCAGCGAATACTCTACTGACAAGGAGAATCTCGAATATATATGCATTAGTTATCGAAACGACATTCTACCCTGGCTTGAATGTTGCGAAAAGGTTGCGGTGCGGCATCCTTTAATAAGAGAAACTATTCATCAATATATAATCAACCTAAAAGAAATACTGAACATTATGGAAAAGAATAAACAAGACGAATTGATTAGTAGCATAGTAAAAGATGAGAAGCAAATACTAAGTACCATCTTCTTAAAAGATAATTTAGGAGAAATACTACATCAAATGTGTGAGGAGAAATTAAAATCTATATGTAAAGATATCGCTTTGAAATATGATATGGAGATACAGTATTATGGAGAAAAATGGTGCATACAGTATTGTGGAGTTTCCTTTAATAAAAAGGAATGGAAGAATATTACTATCAGTTTTGAGTTTTATAGTAATAATCTCAAAAATTTTGGTTATGGGATAAAATTCCAAAACTTGCAAATAGATAAAGGCATACGCGAGGAAATAAAAATGAAACTTGCTAATATAGAAGGGGGACAAGCCAGTAATTGGTATCCTTGGTATAAAATAGATGAACAGTATCAGGACTGGTCAGACATTAAAGCTATTGAGGCTTTGTATAATGATGAAATGAAAAAACACCTAAAGTCAAAATTGGATTATCTTATAGGGTTAATAGATAAAAATTTGGGTGATATGTCATGAACAAAATAATCTTTCTTGAATAGAAATGTAAGAACTGATACGAAATAGGAAAGATGTTTTCCAAAAAGTTTCTTTTTTCCAAGACCTCCGCCACGAGTTGGCGGAGGTCTTTGTTTTCTTTGCACTCAGAAATATAATATAACGTGTGGTATGGAAAAGGAAAGAAAGAAAACGAGGGAGTTGAAGAAGATGAAGCTCCATGTATTTGACATTGATATGGAGGTGAATGTGCCTGTAGGGGAGGAGCAACGATATTTGAAGGCTGCAGAGAAGGTGAACCGGAAGATTGATGCCTATTGCGATGTGTTTGTTAGGCGGCAGTATGTTCGGATGAAATGTGAAAAGGAGATTCTTCTTATGGTTTTACTCGACTTTGCTGTCATAGGGGGAGGGTATATTCCTCTGCCCCCGGTTATAGTGAAGAGGATGTCAATGACTGAAAGGGTTAACTCTTTATGGGATAGTATGATTAATTTCTTAAAATACAAGCAGGATTATGGTTGATATATATGATTATGACATTTGCTGCGTAGAGCAGGAAATTTTTAGCAAGTTTTATTATACTATGAAGTGTGACTACACTGACTATGATTGCTTGCTGTCTTTGCGGAAGGATATGATTAACGAACGGGCGTTGGCGCATCAGGAGGAGATACTGCCTGACATCATTGCCTTTAATGATGCTCTTAGCAATGCTCTGCGTGAGATGTATGATAGGGCGCATGGTATGTGGGACGCTATAAGGGAGAATAAGTGTTTCGGAGAGAGTACAGAGTTGACTGCGAAGTGTTTCCTATCAAACGATTATCCTAAACTGCACCCCATACAAGGAGGAGATGAGATGCAGATGTTGTGGAGTGCTCTTTGTGACATTGGTTGGAATAAGCTATATAATGATGGTGTAACTTTGAACACATTACGTTTCCCGTCTGATGAAAAGGAGAGTTTTAATGCCCTGATAGGCATGGAGTACCCACCACCGAATTGGAATGAGGGGCTTGACCGTGAACTGACAAAGGACTTGCACCTGACCAGTGCATTTCATAATCTGTTTGAGCATACGATGTTTGCTATTACGGATTTCATCTATGTACGTAAGTTTGAGACGGAGATTAATATAGAGACACATAACAGTATTTGACATTAAAAGATGGGGACGATGTATGAAGACAAATATTGAACGGTTGAGGGAGGCTGTTATAGCAGGAGTTGACTCAAAAGAGAAACATGACGTGAAGAGGATGACTCTTGAGAATGAGTTGAACTTTATTGAGCGTAAGGGGATGGAGGAATATTTCCTCGTTGCACAGGAGCTGATAAACGAACTTAAAGGACATGAGGGGATTCTATTAGGTCCGGGACGAGGTTGGATGGTCGGTTCGCACGTATGCTGCGCATTGGGACTGACGAGTTTTATACCTGCCGGACTGACACCTATTGTTACATGGGGGGATGATGAGTGCACGCCGATGATTAATATTGATGTGGACGCTGATTCCTATGACTTCGTAAAGAAGAAGGTGGATGAATACACGCAGAAAAGCGGGTACCACTTCGATATTTACTTACCGCTGGAGGTGACAAAAATAAAACGCGTGCTGGCACTTATAGAGAAGAACGGGAAGGAGGCACCACAGTTATACAAGTGGATATGGCATGAAAACTACGATTTGTTTTATAGTGGGAATCTGGACGGCATACCGAGGTTTGGCGGCACAGTAATCCAGAAGATGACGAAGGCGTTGATGCAAAAAGCAGAATTTGGAGCATTTGATTGTCTGCTTGATGTTATGGGGTTATACAACAATGACATAATTCTTTGTGACGAGGAAGAAATTGCCCGATACAAGAAAAGACATGGTCTGTTGGATGTATTAGGCAGGACGTCGTTTCCTTTTGGATTCCTATACAAGGAAGACGTGGCATGGTTCCTGAATGGTTGGATAGGATTTTCATGGAGACAAGCCGTACAGGTGATAAAGTTTGCCGACAAGAAAATGTGGCGCGAGGCAGAGCCATTGAAACACTTCTACCTGAAGCAGGGGATGGATAACGGCTTCTGTGAGTCTGAACTGAACAGCATCTGGGGCTCGTGGTTTGGCAGGGACAAGCCCTTCCTGAGTGTGTCGGAGGTAGCTGGCGACGTGTATATATCCGTAGTCTTGGCGAGATTGAAGAAGGACTACCCCGAGGAGTTTGGAAAAAACCTAAAAAATTTCATCTAACGTTATATTATAAAGGAACAGAGTATGAGCAATCAAGAACAAACAAGTGGCAGAGTGGAGAAATGCTGTCAAAAATTAGGTCGTTTCATGGGCGAGTATGCATATAAGGTGTTGTCAAAAAGCCAATCCTGTCAATTCGCATAATCTGTGGTCGTTGTTGTAATTCGTATAATCCGTTTTAATCCGTTGTCGAAAAGTCCATCCTGTCAATCCATGTAATCCGTTGTCGTCGGGGTTGCAGTAAAATCTCTTTTCTCTTTTCTCTTTTTTAGAAATTTTCTCTGACCTCTGCCACGAGTTGGCGGAGGTCTTTGTTTTCTTTGCACCATAAAACTATATATAAACAAAAAAGGGAATAAGGATATGGCAGCAAGAAAGAAAATGGATTTGCTTGCAGCAATAGAGCAGATTGTTGACAAGGCAAAGGGAACGGGGCTCAGTGCCGAGTTCTTCAGAAAGGCGGATAGATACATCAGGTATGTGTCGGAGGTGATGGAGCTGACCAAGGAGCAGAGCGTGATGCTGGCATTGTTCGTTGACAACAGCTGTGATACCGACATCACGATAAGTTCATTTGGGGAATATCTTGGCTGCCGCACAAGCAGACTCCTCAGATATATGAATGACATCGATGTGTTGGAGAAAAGGGAATTAATAAGGGGCAGGCATAGTCATAACGACGTCACCTATAGGGTTCCAGTGGAGTTGATAGAGGCATTAAAGAGAAATGAGAAGTATGTGCCGAAGGATTACACGGGGCTTACCTGTGTGGAATTGTTCGGTGAGCTGGCAAATATCTTCGACATGCGAGAGAATAAGGAGTTGAGATATGGTGATATGGTGAAAAAAATAGATGACCTGTTTTGTTGTAACAGCAACCTTGAATACGTTCAGAAGGTAAAGAGTTATGGCTTTTCAGAACGTGCAAGGATGTTGCTGATACTCTTCTCTCATCTGTTTGTCAACAATAGTGACGACAATGTCGGCTGGCATGATTTGGAATTCATGTATGATGGCAGGGCAACGTGGAGTTACATAAAAAATTGTCTTAGTCGTGGCGACCATCCTTTGTTGGAGGCGAATATTATCGAGAATAACAATGACGGTGGCTTTGGTGACAGAAATTCTTTCCGTATGACAAACAAGGCAAAGAATGAGTTGTTTGGTGAACTGAACCTGACATCAATGAATAAAAGGTCAAAACGTGGTGACATTGTCAGGTACGAGAACATAGTGCCCAAGACATTGTTTTATAATGAGAAGAACAAGGCACAGGTGGAAGAACTGGCCAGTCTGCTTGACGATGAGAAATACAACCAGATACGCTCACGGATGAAGGACACAGGCTTCCGCTGTGCGTTCACCTGCCTGCTGTATGGAGCACCGGGCACCGGCAAAACCGAGACAGTGCTACAGTTGGCAAGACAGACGGGGCGCGACATCATGCAGGTGAACATATCGCAGATAAAGAGCATGTGGGTGGGCGAGAGCGAGAAGAACATCAAGCAGGTGTTTGACAATTACAGGGCAATGGTAAACGACAGCCAGACAACTCCGATACTTCTCTTCAACGAGGCGGATGCCATAATAGGCAAACGTCAGGAGGGGACACTGCGCTCTGTTGACAAGATGGAGAATTCCATTCAGAATATCATCCTACAGGAAATGGAGATGCTTGATGGTATTCTCATTGCCACCACAAACCTTGCGCAGAACATGGACAAGGCGTTTGAGCGCCGCTTTCTGTATAAGATAAAGTTTGATAAGCCGACGGTTGAGGCCCGCACAAGCATGTGGCGGGAGATGATACCTGTTCTGAATGAAGAGGAATCGCGCATCCTGGCAGGAAAGTTTGATTTCAGCGGCGGTCAGATAGAGAACATAGCCCGTCATTACACCATAGGGAAGATACTGCACGGAGATTCAGAAGATGTTGTCAATACCCTCTCCACATATTGCGAGAGTGAGAAACTGGAATCAAACGATAAGCTAAGAATAGGTTTTTGGTGATTGAATAATGAAAAGCAAGAATTATGAACGGACGACAAAATGAAAAGAAGAAACTGATGGTCCATGTATATGATAGAGACATGGAACTGACAGTGTCCAAAGAAGAAGAGCAATGCTATATCATGGCTGCGAAATATGTCAATAAAAAAATTAATGCTTATAGTGACTATTATTATTTGCATAAATCCGAGACTGAAATCTTAAACATGGTGATGCTTGACATCGCCTTCAATCTAATGAAATACAAGTGTGCGGAAAGAACGTCATTGTTAAGAAGATTTATAAACCTTTTCAAAAAACATTAGTGAACTATGGTAGATTCTGTATGACTGGTAGCGTGTATTGACGTGCGCGTAATTTCTTTATTATCAAACGAATATATAGGACATTGTAAAAGCTATCATATTAGGGTGTAATATGATAGCTTTTACAGTGTAATACGATAGCTTTTACAGTGTAATATGTGTGCTATTAGGATGCTATAGTTTATAGCCTTCATTTTGGGTGTTCTATATCCATGATTATATGGTTCAAAAAATAGTCATTTTTTGAACAGCAAACTAATATTTTCTCTTTTCTCTTTTCTCTTTTTTAATACAAATGCCCTGTATTTGGGTGTAAAAACTCTGACCTCTGCCACGAGTTGGCGGAGGTCTTTTTCGTTCTATTCCTTAATTGCTGGTGTTACGATGTCGCTGCACGGCACTTTGTTCCAGTCGAACATGGATATCAAAGACTGGGGAGTGAGGGGGAGAGGATGCGGTTGCAGTTTTGCATAGTATGCCAGCATACCTATAATCTCCTCAGGGGTGTGGTTGCTGCGCAGATAGCCAAGGTCGAGGGCGAGGTCGCGCTTTGACAGACGCTGGCCGTCGCTGTTGATGAGAAGAGGCAGGTGTGTGAACTGTGGTGCGGGGAACTCCAACAGTTCGGCGACGTATATCTGCTGGGCGGCAGACAAGAGAAGGTCTCTGCCACGCACCACTTCATTGACACCCATGAGGGCATCGTCAACGACCACTGCGAGTTGGTATGCCCATGCACCATCCTTACGGCGGATGATGAAATCGCCAACATGGGAGGCAAGGTTCACTCGCTGTACTCCGTAATGTCCGTCGGTGTAAGACATCTCCCTGTCGGGAACGATGAGCCTTGTGGCGGCAGCACCGTTTTTTCTGACAAGCGAGGGCGAGCCCGGACGACAGGTGCCTCGATATACGATGCGGCCGTCGCTTTCGTGCGGAGCCTGAGTGGCGAGGATGTCGTTGCGGGTGCAGTAGCAGGGGTAGGTCAGTCCTTTGTCAGTCAGAAACTGGAAATAGTGCTCGTAAATGTCACTGCGCTGACTCTGATATACGGGAGTGCCGTCCCACGTCAGTCCGAGCCACTCAAGGTCGCGCATCAACTGGTCTGCATATTCCTGGCGTGAGCGTGCAGGGTCTATATCCTCGATGCGTAACAGCCAGTCCCCCCCCTTGCTCTTTACTGAAAGCCACGACAAAAGGGCGCTGAACACATTTCCGAGGTGCATGCGTCCAGTGGGTGATGGGGCAAAACGGCCTATGGCTTTCGTTGTTACCGAAGAATTTTCTCCATCCATATCATGTCAAACCATTGGTTGAACTTAAATCCGCATTCATGGAAATGAGCCACCTTTGTGTATCCCATCTTTTCATGAAACGACACGCTGTCATGTGTCAGGTAGGCGTTCTCCTCGTCAGTCCATGTAACGCTGGCATACAGGTTTCTTTTTCCGCTGTTGCGAAGCCGTTGCTCCATTTCCATGTAGAGGGCCTTGCCTATGCCATGCTGTCGTATGTTGCGGTCAATATATACCGTCATCTCCACACAATGTTTGTATGCTGCGCGTTCCCTTAATTTGTGGGCATAACTATATCCCACGACCTGTCCTTTCCACTCAGCCACGAGGTAAGGGAAATCCTTGGAGAATGTCCTTATGCGCTCAGTGAAATCTTCCAGCGTGGGAATGTCAATCTCAAATGTAATAGCGGTATGCTCCACGTATGGTGCATAGATGCCCAGCAGGGCTTCGGCATCATCCGGCGTAGCATTGCGAATAGTCAAATCATCATTCATCAATGACAAAGTTACTATTATTATTTCAATTATACAACGGAAATGAAGGAAATCATGCTTAGTGAGATGTTTTAACATAGTTCAAGGTTCGTAATTCAAAAAAAATATGTAAATTTGCATGAAAATGAGAAGATAGGCTATGACTGTAGTAGATATAAATATGAGAGTGAACTCGGTGAAAGCGTGGTTTTTGGCTGCAAGGCCAAAGACACTGACTGGAGCCGCCGTGCCTGTGATGCTCGGTGCAGCGTATGCATGGTATAGAGTACATGATTTGGCAAGTATAGAGTGGGGGGCACTGGCATTGTGTTTCCTGTTTGCCTTCGTGATGCAGATAGATGCTAATTTCATCAATGACTACTATGACTGCATGAAAGGACGCGACAATGAGGAACGCCTCGGTCCGCCCAGGGCATGTCAGCAAGGGTGGGTGACGATGCCTGCCATGAGAATAGCAATAGGAGTGACCACATTGCTGGGATGTGCCGTGGGACTGCCGCTGATATATTATGGTGGATGGGAGATGATAGCAGTAGGCGCAGCGTGTGTGCTGTTCTGCTTCTTATATACTATATGTATGGCGTCGCTGGCCTTGGGAGACGTGCTGGTGATAGTGTTCTTTGGTATCATACCGTGTTGCTGTACATACTATGTGATAGTGCCGCAAGAGTTTCAGTCGCTGCAGATGATGCCGTGGTTTCTGGGACTTGCCAACGGCTTGATGACAGATACCCTGCTTTTGATAAACAATTACCGTGACATAGACAACGACCGTAATGCCGGCAAGAAAACACTTGTGGTGCTGATAGGCAAGGAACGCACGGAATGGCTGTATCTCTTTATCGTGCCCATAGCACTGTGCATCGTCCTGTTTGAGTTTGGATGGACAAACATGAATATAATCTTCTGTTTCGGTGTGTATTTCTTTCACATTTCTACATGGAACGAGATGCGGCGCATCGGGCAGGGCAGGGCATTGAATGCCACTTTGGGTAAGACAGCGCGAAATATTCTGTTTTTTGGAATATTGATAAGTCTGCTTATCATTTTGCAATAAAAAAGTAAGTGAAAACATCGTTTTTTGCGCAAAATGCCAAAAATGTGCAAGTTTTTTTGTCGCTTTCATAAAAAATATGTAACTTTGCAGTCTAAAAACATAAATTAGAATACAATAGTCATTTTAGATAACAAAAATTCAAATGAAGAAGTACAATTTTAACGCAGGTCCGTCTATTCTCCCACGCGAGGTGATTGAGCAGACTGCAGCAGCATGTCTTGATTTTGACAACTCAGGACTTTCACTTATGGAGATCAGCCACCGTGCTAAGAATTTCCAGCCAGTAGTTGACGAAGCAGAGGCTCTGATGAAGGAGCTTCTTGACATCCCAGAGGGATACAAAGTGTTGTTCCTCGGTGGTGGTGCATCGTTGGAGTTCTGCATGGTGCCTTACAACTATCTTGAGAAAAAGGCCGCTTACCTCAACACTGGTGTGTGGGCTACAAAGGCTATGAAAGAGGCTAAGCTTTTCGGCGAGGTCGTTGAGATTGCTTCATCTGCAGATAAGAATTTCACATACATCCCTAAGAATTATACCATCCCAACAGATGCAGATTACCTGCACATCACTTCTAACAATACCATCTATGGTACAGAGATTCGTTATGACATCGATTCACCAGTGCCATTGATTGCAGACATGTCATCTGACTTCCTTTCTCGTCCAATCGACGTAAGCAAGTATGCCATGATTTATGGTGGTGCACAGAAGAACCTTGCAATGGCTGGTGTGACATTCGTAATTGTTAAGGAGGACACACTTGGTAAGGTTTCACGCCAGATTCCTACAATGCTCGACTATCGCACACACGTGAAGAAGGGTTCTATGTTCAATACTCCTCCTGTTGTGCCTATCTACTCTGCACTGATGAACCTCCGTTACATCAAGGCTCACGGTGGTGTTGTTGCAATGGACAAGCTCGCTAAGCAGCGTGCTGAGATTGTTTATAGCGAGATTGACCGCAACAAGCTCTTCGTTGGTACTGCTGAGGAAGACAGCCGTTCACTGATGAACCTTACCTTCGTATTGAAGCCTGAGTATCAGGATCTGCAGGACGAGTTCCTCGCCTTCGCTACAGAGAAGGGTATGGTTGGTGTCAAGGGTCACCGTGATGTTGGTGGCTTCCGCGCATCTTGCTACAATGCAATGTCAATAGAGGGCTGTGAGGCACTTGTTGCATGCATGAAGGAATTTGAGGCAAAGCACTAATTTATAATAAATTGAATAAATATGGAATTGAAAAATTGAGGTATCTTACATTTAATGTTTGAACTTCAGTTTTTCAATTCTTCAATTCTTAAATCTTTTATAATATTATGGCAAAAGTTTTAATTGCGACAGAAAAGCCTTTCGCTGCACCTGCTGTCGCTGGTATTAAGGAAATCATAGAGAAGGCAGGCTTTGAGCTTGCACTGCTCGAGAAATATACAGAGAAAGCTCAGCTGCTCGCTGCTGTTGCTGACGTTGATGCTATTATCATCCGTTCAGACAAAATAGACGCAGAGGTAATGGATGCTGCCAAGAACCTGAAGATTGTTGTTCGTGCTGGTGCTGGTTATGATAATGTTGACCTCGAAGCTGCTACTGCACGTAACATCGTTGTTATGAACACTCCTGGCCAGAATGCAAATGCTGTGGCTGAGTTGGTTCTCGGTTTGCTGGTATATGCTGTTCGTAATTTCTACAATGGCAAGGCTGGTTCTGAGCTGATGGGCAAGAAACTCGGTATCCTTGCTTTCGGTAATGTAGGTCGCAACGTGGCTCGCATCGCTAAGGGATTCGGCATGGAGGTTTGCGCATACGATGCATTCTGCCCAGCAGACGTTATTGAGGCTGCAGGCGTGAAGGCAATGGCTTCACAGGCAGATCTCTTCAAAGAGGCAGACATCGTTTCACTCCATATTCCTGCAACAGCAGAGACTAAGCAGTCTATCAACTACGAGCTTTGCGGCACTATGAAGAAGGGTGCTATCCTGATAAACACCGCTCGTAAGGAGGTTATTGACGAGGCAGGTCTGCTGAAGTTGATGGCAGAGCGTGAGGACCTGAAGTACATCACCGACATCAAGCCAGACGCAGACGCTGACTTCGCTAAGTTTGAGGGCCGCTACTTCTCTACACCTAAGAAAATGGGTGCACAGACAGCAGAGGCTAATACCAACGCAGGTCTTGCTGCTGCAAACCAGATCGTCGGTTTCATCAAGGAAGGCGTTACAAAGTTCCAGGTAAACAAGTAATCGTAAGACGATTCTTCTATAATAAAAAGACGAGACATAGAAATCAATCTATGTCTCGTCTTTTTTATTGTCATTATTGTTATCTAGATGATAACTATACAGTATCTCAAATCCTGATGATTTGGGATTATTTGTAGTATTCTTTCTTGCCTGCAGCAAGGGTGTTCTTCATCAGTGAGCAAATGGTCATGGGACCAACACCGCCAGGAACAGGTGTGATGAATGAGCACTTAGGTGCAACATTCTCAAAGTCAACATCACCAGAGAGACGATAACCGTTCTTGCGTGTGGCATCAGGCACACGTGTGGTACCTACATCTACGATTACAGCACCATCTTTTACCATGTCTGCTGTTACGAATGCGGGTCTGCCGATAGCTGCAATTATTATGTCTGCCTCACGACATTCCTCCTTGAGGTTTGCCGAATGAGAATGACACACAGTAACGGTGGAATCGCCATATTCTTTCTGCATCATCAGCTGTGCCATAGGTTTTCCGACAATGTTTGAACGTCCGAGGATAACACATTTCTTACCACTGGTTTCGATGTTGTAACGCTTGAGAAGTGTCACGATACCGAGAGGGGTGGCAGAGATAAAACATGGCAGGCCAATGGCCATGCGACCTACGTTGATAGGATGGAAACCGTCAACGTCTTTCTTATAGTCGATGGCTTCGATGATTTTCTGTTCGTTGATGTGTTTAGGAAGTGGAAGCTGCACGATGAAACCGTCAATATCCTCATCCTTGTTCAGTTTGTCAACACACTGAAGCAGTTCTTCCTCTGTGATGTTGTCCTCATAACGTATAAGGGTGCTTTTGAAACCACATGCTTCACATGCAAGCACCTTGTTTTTTACGTATGTTTCAGAACCTCCGTCATGGCCTACAAGCACTGCGGCAAGGTGTGGCTGTTTGCCACCATTGGCCATAATCTGTTTTACTTCTTCAGCAATTTCCGCCTTAATGGCAGTAGCTGTTGCTTTACCGTCTATTAACTGCATTGTATTATTTATATTTGTAATTTCTTAAAACTTTGGCATACCCATACCTGGCATTCCTTTCATTTTACCCATCATTCCGGCCATTTTCATCATATTGCCCATGCCGTTGCCAGAAATCATTCGCATCATCTTGCGCATCTGGTCAAACTGTTTGATGAGACGGTTGACATCCTGAATGTTGGTGCCGGAACCTTTTGCAATTCTCGTTTTTCTTGACTGGTTGAGAATTTCAGGGTTGGTACGTTCTTTCGGAGTCATAGAGTAAATGATGGCCTCAATGCCTTTGAATGCATCATCGTCAATGTCAACATCTTTCACTGCCTTGCCTACACCAGGAATCATGGACGCAAGGTCCTTGATATTGCCCATTTTCTTTATCTGCTGTATCTGGCCGAGGAAGTCGTTGAAATCAAACTTATTTTTTGCTATCTTCTTCTGAAGGCGCTTGGCTTCCTCAAGGTCGAACTGCTCCTGAGCGCGTTCCACGAGAGATACGACATCACCCATGCCGAGGATTCTGTCTGCCATACGCTCTGGATGGAAGACATCAAGTGCTTCCATCTTCTCACCAGTGCCGATGAACTTTATAGGTTTGTCAACGACAGTTCGAATGGAAAGAGCTGCACCGCCACGAGTGTCACCATCAAGTTTTGTGAGGATTACACCGTCAATCTCCAGACGCTCATTAAAGGTTTTTGCCGTATTCACCGCATCCTGACCTGTCATGGCATCGACAACAAGGAGAGTTTCGTTAGGAGATGTAGCGGCCTTGATGTCTTCAGCCTGCTTCATCAGTTCTTCATCAATCGACTGACGGCCAGCTGTATCAATAATGACAACATCGTATGCTTTTGCTTTCGCTTCCTTTATGGCATTTACTGCAACCTGTACAGGATCTGTGGCACCTGGTTCCATATAAATAGGAACTTCCACTTGTTCGGCAAGTACACGCAACTGCTCCATGGCTGCAGGGCGGAATGTGTCACATGCAGCAAGTAATGGTTTCTTGTTTTTCTTGTCTTTAAGGAGTTTTGCGAGTTTTCCAGACATGGTGGTTTTACCAGCACCATTCAAACCTGCCATCATAATAATAGCGGGATGACCACTGATATTCAACTCTTTTGCTTCACCACCCATCAATTCCGCCAATTCATCGTGTACAAGCTTGACCATCAACTGACCAGGCTTGACAGCTGTGAGTACATTCATACCCAATGCTTTCTGCTTGACGGTGTCGGTAAATGTCTTTGCTACCTTGTAGTTGACATCGGCATCAAGCAAAGCACGACGAATATCCTTAAGGGTCTCTGCTACGTTTATCTCGGTGATTTTTCCCTCACCTTTGAGAATCTTGAATGACCTTTCTAATCTGTCACTTAAATTTTCAAACACGTTTATCTATATTTTAATGTTTATGATTATTAATATGTATTATCTGTTTTTATACATATTTTCGTAATATTTCTCGTATTCACCGGATGTAACATTGTTCATCCATTCCTCATTGTCAAGATACCACTTGACGGTTTTCTCAATGCCTTCTTCAAATTGCAATGATGGTTCCCAACCAAGTTCTTTCTGCAATTTCGTGGAATCTATGGCATATCGTGCGTCATGTCCCAGACGATCTGTTACGTATGTTATGAGGTTCATGTCCTCGCCTTCCTCTCTTCCGAGCAGACGGTCAACGGTTTTTATGACAGTCTTGATGATATCAATGTTCTTCCACTCGTTGAAACCGCCGATATTGTAAGTTTCTGCAATCTTTCCATTATGGAATATGGTATCGATGGCGCGTGCATGGTCTTCAACATACAGCCAGTCACGTACATTCTCACCTTTACCATATACAGGAAGAGGCTTGCGATTGCGAATGTTATTGATGAACAAAGGAATCAATTTCTCTGGGAACTGATATGGCCCATAGTTGTTTGAGCAGTTTGTCACGATTGTCGGCATGCCATATGTGTCATGGAATGCACGTACAAAATGGTCAGAACTTGCCTTAGAGGCAGAGTATGGAGAATGAGGATTGTATTTTGTTGTTTCGTAAAAGAAATCCTTTCCGTATGCCAGATGATGCTCAGAGCTTGATGCTGTTGTGGTGAATGGAGGCTCAATGCCTTCTGGATTAGTCATCTCTAAGGCTCCATACACCTCGTCTGTGGAAATATGGTAGAAACGTTTTCCTTCATATTTCTCTGGTAAGGATTCCCAGTATAGTTTGGCAGCCTGAAGCAGTGAGAGTGTTCCCATTACATTCGTTTTGGCAAATGTAAATGGGTCCTTGATGGAGCGGTCAACATGTGATTCTGCTGCAAGATGAATGATTCCATCGATGTTTTCGTTCTTCATCAGTTGATAGAAACTGTCGAAATCGCATATATCCATCTTTACAAACTTGTAATTTGGCTTGTCTTCTATATCTTTCAGGTTTGCCAAATTGCCAGCGTATGTTAGTTTGTCAAGATTTATGATATTGTATTCTGGATATTTGTTGACAAACAGTCGTACTACATGTGAGCCGATAAAGCCTGCTCCTCCTGTTATTACTATATTTTTCATAAGTAACTTGTCGTATTAGTATAATGGAATGTTTATGTCAAAAGGACTATCGAAGTCTTTCAATATTGTATGTTTTGTATCTTTCTCTGACAGGATAGCCTTTTCTGTAGGTACCTTCCAGTCTATGCCTAATGAATCATCGACGATGGAAATGCCACCATCAGCTTCAGGATGATAGAATTCATCACATTTGTATTGAAAGACAGCTGTTTCAGACAATACTGCGAAACCATGAGCGAAACCGCGTGGGATGAAGAACTGACGATGATTGTCTTCTGTAAGTTCCACTGCAACATGTTTTCCAAAAGATGGGCTTCCCTTACGTATATCCACAGCTACATCCAATACTGCTCCCCTTACACAACGCACTAACTTTGACTGTGAGAAAGGTGGACGCTGAAAGTGTAATCCACGCATTACTCCGTATGAAGACATTGACTCATTGTCCTGTACGAAATTAATCTTGCGGCCTAGGATAGGAGTGACCTTTTCATCAAACTCACGTTGTGAGAAAGACTCGAAGAAATATCCTCTTGCATCCTTGAATACTCGTGGTTCAATGATTAAAACATCCTTTATGTCTGTTTGAATTATATCCATAATTATTAATCGAGATTACTATTTCCGTAGCGTTTTACTTCATCAATAACTTTAAGCAAGTATTGTCCATATTGGTTCTTAAGCATCGGCTTGGCAAGTTCTTTCATTTTATTCTCGTCAATCCAACCTTTACGGTATGCTATACCCTCAAGACATGCAACTTTCAGTCCTTGACGCTTCTCAAGCACCTCTATATAGGTGGATGCTTCTGAGAGAGAGTCATGTGTGCCAGTGTCAAGCCATGCGAAACCGCGACCTAATGTCTGAACTTTCAATTCTTTATCCTTTAGGAATTGTTGGTTTACTGTGGTGATCTCATATTCTCCACGTGCAGATGGCTTTATCTCATGTGCAACCTTCACTACCTTGTTTGGATAGAAATATAGTCCCACAACAGCGTAATTTGATTTTGGATTTTCAGGCTTCTCCTCTATAGAAAGGCAGTTACCTTCCCTGTCAAATTCTGCTACCCCATAGCGTTCTGGGTCATTTACCCAATAACCAAATACTGTGGCCTTCTTGTCTTCTTCAGCAGTTCGTACTGCTTCTTTCAGCATTTTAGTGAATCCAGAACCGTGAAAGATATTGTCACCGAGAACAAGACAGGCAGAATCATCACCTATGAAATCCTTTCCTATTGTGAATGCTTGTGCCAAACCGTCAGGTGATGGTTGCTCTGCATATTCGAAATGAACTCCATAATCAGAACCGTCACCTAATAAACGCTTGAAGCCTGGCAGGTCAAAAGGCGTGGATATTATGAGAATATCACGGATGCCTGCAAGCATAAGAACGCTTATAGGATAATAAATCATCGGTTTGTCATATATCGGCATCAACTGTTTAGAAATGCCTTTGGTAATAGGGTAGAGGCGAGTGCCAGAACCACCAGCGAGAACAATACCTTTCATTTTTTTTTTGAAATTAGCTTTTATTATTAAGGTTTGCAATACACTTTCGTAAAGACTCTGTCCAGTAAGGTATGGTTATATTGTATGTTGTCTTGATTTTCGTTTTGTCAAGTACAGAGTATGACGGTCTTGTTACGGGACTTGGAAATTCATCTGAATGGCACGGCTGTATGTCACAATCAGTGTTGCCAGCATACTCCGCTATCATCTTCGTAAAGTCATACCAAGAGCATACGCCCTCATTGCTGTAGTGATATATGCCAACTACTGGGGATTTTAGGATGTCTGTGATAGCAAGTGCCAAATCGTATGCGTATGTCGGTGTGCCACACTGGTCGAAGACAACTTTTAACTGTGGCTTTGTAGCAGTGAGATTAAGCATGGTTTTACAGAAGTTCTTTCCAAATTCGGAATACAACCATGCTGTACGAATGATTACATACTTACATCCTGTAGCAATGATTTTCTGTTCACCATGTAGTTTGGTTTTTCCATAAACACCTGTTGGGGTGCCTTTCTGTGTTTCCTGGCAAGGAGTGTTGTAAGGTTCTTTACCAAATACATAGTCGGTAGATATGTGAATCAGTACCCCATCTACCTCCTTCATTGCTTTCGCAAGGTTTTCCGGGGCATCTGCATTCAGATGCTCAGCCAAAGCCTCAGATGTCTCTGCTGCATCTACATTCGTAAATGCTGCACAGTTGACTATCGCTTTTACATCATTATCTTTTACAATCTGACGAATGGCATCCAAGTCTGTGATATCAAGATGTAAGGTTTCATTACCTTCTTGTTCACATACATCTGTAAAAATGTAATTGTCAGAGGCTTCTTTGCTTACAATTCGTATTTCGTTGCCCAGTTGGCCGTTTGCTCCCGTTACAAGTATGTTCATGATTTCTATTCTGTTGCTTTGAACGACATGTCTAGTCCTTTGACGCTATGTGTCAGTGCTCCAAAGGATATAAAATCAACTCCAGCCTTTGCGTATGGAATCATATTGTCGTATGTTATGCCACCGCTTGATTCTGTTTCACATTGATGGTTAACAATTTTCACAGCTTTGACAGTATCTTCTGGTGTAAAATTGTCAAACATGATGCGGTCAGGTTTCTCTGCAAGAGCTTCATCCAGTTCCTTGAAATTACGTACTTCGATTTCTATCTTCAGGTCTTTGCCTTTTTCTTTACAGTAAGCTTTAGCACGTGATATAGCATTGTGTATTCCGCCAGCGAAATCCACATGGTTGTCTTTCAGCAGTATCATGTCAAAAAGACCGATACGGTGGTTCATTCCACCACCTATCTTAACCGCCTCCTTTTCAAGCATTCGCATACCTGGCGTGGTCTTGCGGGTGTCTAGCACACGTGTTTTCGTTCCTGCATCAATAAGTGCCTGTTGATATTTGTTTGTCATTGTGGCAATACCACTCATGCGTTGCATGATATTCAACATAAGGCGCTCTGTCTGCAGTAAACTCTGAACTTTGCCAGACACAACCATAGCAATGTCACCTTTCTTGACTTTGCTGCCGTCGTTTATTAATACCTCAACCTGCATTGTCGGGTCAAAGCGTCGAAATACCTCTTTGGCAACCTCTATGCCTGCCAGTATTCCATCCTCTTTGATGATAAGTCGGCTTTTGCCCATGGCATCCTCTGGGATACAACACAAGGTTGTGTGGTCACCATCTCCTATGTCCTCAGCAAAACTCAAATCAATGAGTTTGTCTGTAAGTTCTTCTACACTTAGCATATTTATAAACAATGATTTGTTTTAGTAACCGTTTAGAAATATATACCGAGACCAACCTTCAGTCCTACAGTAGAGTAGTCTTTGTGATTACTGAAACTTTGATCATAGTATATGGCAGGTTCAATGGTTATCTTGTCATTAATGAAGAAGGCATAGCCTAGTTCTACTCCTGGCATGATGTCATTATGATGTGGTTCAAATACGCCTTTGACATTCAGTTCTGCATACACGCCATTTTGTAAAAGATAGTAACGAGTTCCTGCTCCTAATGTGCAGCAGTTGATGCTTCTGTCATGATGTACATATCCTGCATGTGCATTAAGCATCCAACAGTCTGATATAAAATAACCAAATTTTACTTCTGCTCCGAATTTGAACTCTTCATTGCCGTTGAATGAGGCATTAATACTGTTTAGGGCTCCTTCAAAGTATCTTGTACCTTTGTCGAATTGTGCATTGGCTGCTATTGTTGTTGCAACCATAGCTAACATTAAAATAATTTTCTTCATACGAATATTTATGTTTTAAATTATCATGATTATTCTTTTTTCAATTGTTGCTTCTATGAGATGCAGTAAATTTCTTATTATACCATATATAGAAACAAACAGTGCTGATTGCTGCAACTAAGATGCCAATAATGTAACCATATTCGGATGGCATTGACAATGCGTCTTTGCTGACACATAGGAAGGATGTACATACGCATGTCATGAATATTGCTGGTATCATAGTGATGAAGTATAATCTGCGTTTCAGAGCAAGATATACGGTAATTGCCCATAATGTGAATACAGACAGAGTCTGGTTGGCCCATCCAAAATATTTCCAAATTGTATTAAAAGAATCTGGATTGTCTAACTGCCAAACAAGTATTGCAATGGCGATTCCGAACAGTGGTATACTAACCAACAGACGTTTCAAAATAGGCTTCTGGTCAATCTTTAGTGCATCAGCTACAATCAATCGGCAGGAACGCAATGCTGTATCACCACTGGTGATTGGCGCAGCCACGACACCAAGTACGGCGAGGATACCTCCTGCCATTCCCAGCCATCCTTCGCAGACTGTCATTACCACCTTTGGAGCAGCAAAGAATTGGGTAACAGTTTTTCCTGATGCCCCGAATTGCGCAATGACCTCTGGAGTGCAAATCTCTTTCCAACCCTGATTATAGAAAAACCAGCTGCTGACCGTTGCCCAGATGAGTGCTACAATTCCTTCTGTAATCATGGAACCGTAGAATACAGGTCTTCCAAGATTTTCAGATTTCATACAGCGTGCCATCAATGGACTCTGTGTTGCATGGAAACCAGAAATGGCACCACATGCAATAGTTATAAACAAAGCTGGGAATATTGGTTCCGGATTATTTATGCCAAGTTGAGTTCCCATATATCCAAGACCATCCCATGCTTCGGGTAGCGACGGCCATTTTACAAACAGAACCACCATTAGTGCTGCCGCCATGAATATCAGTGAGATTGCAAACAAAGGATATATCTTTCCTATAATCTTGTCAATAGGCATCATGGTGGCAATTACATAGTATATGAAAATCACACATATCCACAATAGCATGTTGTCAAAGCCACCAGCAGATATAACCATGTTATTTATAAGCGATGCCGGTGCACTTACGAAAACTGCCCCGACTAAAACCAATAATAGAACGGCAAAGCACAGCATAAGTTTACGCATGGTGCCTCCAAGATATTGTCCTACGATGTCCGGCAGGCCTATGCCTCCTTTGCGCATGCTTATCATGCCGCTTAGATAATCATGTGTTGCTCCTGCAAAAATACATCCGAGTACTATCCATAAATATGCGGAAGTACCAAACCACATGCCCATTATCGCTCCAAATATTGGGCCAGTACCAGCGATGTTCAAAAATTGAATCATAAACACCTTCCATGTTGGCAAGGCGATATAATCCACTCCATCAGCTTTCCTGACTGCTGGTGCAATTCTTTTTTCATTTGGTCCAAATACTCTCTCTACGAATTTGCCATATAAAAAATAGCCTAAAAACAAAAGTACAAGGCTTATTAAAAAAGTGAACATGTTGAGTTATTGTTTTTTTTTGAGATTTAATGTGTATATTTTGTGCAAAATTAGTAAAAAAAATTGTAACAACCAAAAATAATAAGTAACTTTGCATTCGAAATGAAGAAAATTATACTATTTATATTCTTTTTTACAGTATGTTTGAATTGTGCCGTTGGTGCACCCAAATATGAAATTAGAGCAGTTTGGCTCACTACGATTGGTGGATTGGATTGGCCACATTCGTATGCGCATGATGGCTTTGGCATAGGAAACCAACAACGTGAACTATGCAACATCCTTGATAAATATGTCGAGGCAGGATTCAATACTGTTCTTTTCCAAACAAGAGTGCGTGGAACTGTTGCGTACCCATCTTTCCTTGAACCATGGGAGGGCGCTTTTTCTGGTGTTCCGGGTATGTCACCGGGATATGACGTTCTCTCTTTCGTTATTGATGAATGTCACAAGCGAGGTCTTAAAATTCATGCGTGGATTGTCACAATCCCTTTGGGAAAATGGAATGAAGCCGGATGTGAGAATCTCAGGAAAGCCTATCCGAATCTTGTAAAGAAGATAGGTGATGAGGGCTTTATGAATCCAGAACTGGTTGGTACTGGCGATTATTTGGCCAATATATGTTCTGAGGTTGTAAAGAAATATGATATAGATGGCATCCATCTTGATTATATTCGTTATCCTGAAACATGGGGAAAGATTGCAGACCGTTATAAAGCACGAGATAATATAAACCATATTGTAGAAACAATCCATAACCGTGTAAAGTCCATAAAGCCTTGGGTCGCCTTGTCTTGCTCCCCTGTTGGAAAATATGCTGATACTAAAAGGGCACGCTCTGGTGGTTGGAATGCTCGTGATGCAGTATGTCAGGATGCTGCATTGTGGTTGAAAGAAGGATGGATGGACATCATCTTTCCTATGATGTATTTTAAAGGCAATAATTTCTATCCTTTTGTTATGGACTGGAAGGAACGCTCGTCTGGCAAGATCGTCGTTCCTGGTTTGGGCATTTATTTCATGCATCCATCGGAAAAAGACTGGTCTTTGACAGATATAACACGCGAAATGAATGTCAGCCGTCAATATGGCATGGGCACATGTTTCTTCAGGTCGGATTTCTTTACCAGCAACCTCAAAGGTTTGTATGACTATACCAAGAATACTTATTCTACAAGTCTTTCGCTTCCCCCTGCAATGTCATGGTTGTCAGGTAAACGACCTGTAGCACCACATCATATTGGTTTTGTGGAATCGGAAGATGGAGGAATGCTTTTGAAATGGGATGTGAACAACGAAGGAAATATGCTTTTGTATAATATATATGGCTCAAGCACTTCCAACGTAGATGTCAATGTTGGAGACAACATATTGATGGCAAACTATGATGAAACGTCAATAGAGTTTCCTGTCGCCACCAGTTTAAAATGGTTGGCTGTTACATCTGTTGACAGATATGGTAATGAGTCTCAGCCCAGAATATTGTGGCTTGACCAAGAAACAGGTGATGATGCTATGTATCATCAGTCAAGAATGTTGACGTGTGATGAGTTCTTCCTGTATCTTGACCATTGCGATATTGACACCTCGCAAGTTGTCGAAATTCATTCGATAGAAGGTGCTCCACTTACAGCGAGACTTACCCATAGTCAAGGTGAATCTTGTGTCATAGATATATTCCTGCTTCAGCGGGGGCATTATAAGGCATATTGGGTTACGCGTAAAGGTGACAGGCATCTCTTGGGTAGATTTTATAAACAATGATTATTGGGCAAAATATTGAGAATTGTTAATAATCAGTAATATAACACAATATAAATCAATTTTTTTGCCAAAAAAAGAAGAAAAGAATAGCCACATGGACTGTTATTTGCTTTTTTTCAGTAACTTTGCAGTGGTAACATAAGAAAACACATTATTTATATATAATATAGGAGTATCATGGTAAAACCCGACTATATATTTGAATCAAGCTGGGAAGTTTGCAATAAAGTAGGAGGTATATATACAGTGCTTTCCACACGTGCTAAAACACTTCAGGAATCGCTTGGAGATAAGTTGATTTTTATAGGCCCGGATTGTTGGAAGGATACACCGTGTCCATATTTTACAAGCGATGACAAGGTGCTTGCAGATTGGAGAATACAAGCAAAGTCAGAAGGCTTGAAGGTGAAAGTGGGAAGATGGAATGTGCCAGGTAATCCTGTTGCCGTGCTTGTTGACTTCTCATCGTATTTTGAAAGGAAAGACGAGATTTACACAGAATTATGGAATCATTATCAGGTAGATTCACTTCACGCTTATGGCGATTATGACGAGGCAAGCATGTTCTCGTATGCCGCTGCGCTGGTAGTGGAGTCTATCTATAATTTCCGTGGACTGTCAGATAAAAAGGTTATATATCATGGCAATGAATGGATGTGTGGTCTCGGACTTCTCTATATTAAGCACAAACTGCCGCAGATCGGTACAGTGTTCACCACACATGCCACATCCATAGGTCGCAGTATTGCGGGTAACATGAAACCGCTTTATGACTATCTTTGGGCGTATGACGGTGACCAGATGGCCGGTGAACTTAACATGCAGTCGAAGCATTCCATAGAGAAGCAGACTGCATGGAATGTGGATTGTTTCACTACAGTGAGTGACATTACTGCTGTGGAATGTAAGGAATTGCTTGACAAGCCTGTGGATTTTGTATTGCCTAATGGCTTTGAAGATGATTTCGTTCCAAAGGGAAGTTCGTTCACGGCAAAGCGCCGCAATGCACGCAAGGCGATTCTGCGGATGGCAAACTGTCTTACGGGATGTGAATATCCAGACGATACGTTGATAATAGGTACCAGTGGCAGATATGAGTTCCGTAACAAGGGTATTGACGTGTTCATTGAGGCAATGAACCGCCTAAACCGTGACAAGAACCTGAAGAAGAATGTTCTCGCTTTCGTGGAAGTACCGGCATGGGTTGGTGAGCCACGTGAGGATCTCAGGAAACGCCTGGACAGCAAGGAACAGTACGATACGCCGCTGGACTGCCCGATGATTACGCATTGGCTGCATAACATGTCGCACGACAACGTGTTGGGCATGATGAAGTATAATGATATGTGGAATCGCAAGGATGACAAGGTGAAGTTGATATTCATACCATGTTATCTTAACGGTAATGACGGCATAATGAACTTGCCTTACTATGACGTGATAATAGGAAAGGACTTGTCGGTTTATCCGTCATATTATGAACCGTGGGGTTACACACCGTTGGAATCTGTCGCATTCAAGGTGCCTTGCATTACTACTGATTTGGCAGGTTTCGGCTTGTGGGCAAACAGTATGAAAGGCAGATACAGCGAGATAACAGACGGTGTGAAGACGATACACCGCACTGACTATAACTATTCGGAGGTGGCTGATGTCATCAAGGATACTGTGTCGAAATATTCTGCCATGTCTGAGGCGGAGGTGAAAAAAGCACGCTCGGCTGCCGACAAACTTTCGAAGAAGGCTTTGTGGTCTGAGTTTATAAAGTACTACTGGCAGGCATACGATTTCGCTCTGCGTTCAAAGTGAGAATTTGAAGAGAAATATACATAAACATTAATAGGAACTAATAAATAAATAATATTTATGAAAATCAAAGCAGATTATGCAAACGCTCCTGTATGGAAGGAGTTTAATGTGAAGTCAACACTTCCTAAAGAGTTGGAGTGTCTTGACGAGTTGGCTCACAACATGTGGTGGGTATGGAACTATGATGCACGTGAGATGTTTCGCAGTCTTGACGAAGATATCTATGAGCGTGTTGGACACAATCCTGTGCAACTTCTTGAACTTTTGTCTTACGAGCGTAAGCAGGAGATCGTGAAAGATAAGGCTATCATGGATAATGTAAAGGCTGTGTATGGACATTTCCAGGAATATATGTCGCAGAAACCAGATGCGAAGCGTCCTTCTGTTGCGTATTTCTCTATGGAGTTTGGCATACACAACTCTTTGAAGATATATTCAGGCGGTCTTGGTATGCTTGCCGGTGACTATATAAAGGAGGCTTCTGACTCAAATGTTGACATGTGCGGTATCGGTTTCCTGTATCGTTTCGGCTATTTCAAGCAGAGCCTTTCAATGGATGGTCAGCAGATTGCCAACTATGATGCACAGAACTTCAATTCGTTGCCTATAACCAAGACTCTTGACAAGGATGGCAACCAGCTGGTTGTTGATGTGCCTTACATGAATTATATGGTTCATGCGCTGGTATGGCAGGCTAATGTCGGTCGTGTGAAACTGTATCTGCTTGACACCGACAATGAGATGAACTCAGAGTTCGACCGTCCTATCACTCATGCCCTTTACGGCGGTGACTGGGAGAACCGTCTGAAGCAGGAGATTCTCCTTGGTATCGGCGGTGTGCTGTTGCTGAAGAAACTTGGTATCAAGAAGCAGGTTTATCACTGTAACGAGGGTCATGCTGCACTCTGTAACCTGCAGCGCCTTGTTGACTGTATCCAGGAAGATGGTCTGACATTCAATCAGGCAATGGAGGTCGTTCGCGCCTCTTCACTCTATACAGTACACACTCCAGTACCTGCTGGTCATGACTATTTCGACAAGGAGTTGTTTGGTAAATACATGGGCGGTTATCCTCAGATGCTCGGCATCTCATGGAAAGAATTCATCGGCATGGGACGCATCAATCCTGAGGACGACAACGAGCGTTTCTGTATGTCAACCTTCGCCTGCAACACCTGCCAGGAGGTCAACGGCGTGTCAATGCTGCACGGATGGGTGTCTCAGAAAATGTTCTCTTCTATCTGGAACGGCTACTATCCGGAGGAGAACCACGTTGGCTATGTAACAAATGGCGTACACTTCCCATCATGGTGTGCTACAGAATGGCGCAAGGTATATGACAAGTATCTGAAGAAGGGCTTCTATGAAGACCAGTCCAATGAAGACCTTTGGCATGGCATCTACGATTGCCCGGATGCAGAGATTTGGGAAACACGTACTGCGCTGAAGAACAAGCTTGTGAAGTATATCCGTGAGAAATTTACAGAGTCATGGCTTAAGAACCAGGGTGACCCGGCTCGTGTGGTTTCATTGCTCGAGCGCATCAATCCAAATGCGTTGATGATAGGCTTCTGCCGTCGTTTCGCCACATACAAGCGTGCTCACCTGCTCTTTACTGATTTGGAGCGTCTCTCAAAGATTGTTAACAATCCTGATAAGCCAGTCCTCTTCTTCTTCTCAGGTAAGGCACACCCTGCAGATGGTGCTGGTCAGGGACTTATCAAGCGCATCTATGAGATTTCACAGCGTCCAGAGTTCCTCGGAAAGATTATCTTCCTTGAGGACTATGACTTCCAGCTTGCTCGTCGTCTCGTTTCAGGCGTGGATATCTGGATGAATACTCCTACACGCCCGCTTGAGGCTTCTGGTACATCTGGTGAGAAGGCCGAGATGAATGGTGTTGTAAACCTCTCCGTTCTTGACGGATGGTGGGTAGAGGGCTACCGCAAGGGTGCCGGTTGGGCACTGAAGCAGGAGCGCACATACGAGAACCAGGGTTATCAGGACAAACTGGATGCCGCTACCATATACAATATGCTGGAGAATGAGATCGTGCCTATGTATTATGACAAGGACAAGAATGGTCTCTCAAAGGATTGGATTCAGGTGATAAAGAACTCTATTGCCACAATCGCTCCACATTATACTATGAAGCGTCAGTTGGATGACTACTACTCAAAGTTCTACTGCAAACTGGCAGAACGTTCTGCAAAGATTAATGCAAACGAGTTCCAGATGGCAAAGGACATTGCACAGTGGAAGGAGAACGTGGCAGAGCGTTGGGATGGCATCAAGGTGGTATCTTCTGATACCGATATACTTACCAACGGCGGAGAGACCGGTCAGGAGTACACCATACAGTATGTTATCGATGAGCAGGGACTTACCGATGTCGTAGGTTTGGAACTTGTGACTCTGAAAAACGATATGAGTGGTACAGACCGCGAGATCAACACGGTTACTCCGTTCAAGATGATCAAGCAGGAAGGCAATCTCTACACCTTCGAGTGTAAGTTGTCACTTGACAAGGCTGGTGCCTTCAAGACTTGTGTGCGCATGTATCCAAAGAATGACATGTTGCCACATCGTCAGGACTTCTGCTACATCAAGTGGCTTGACTAATTCCACATATTAGTTGTAATTTGAATTAAACGAAGTAAAAAATATAATGATACCAACATCTGGTACGATTAGTACCAAGTGTTGGTATTATTAGTACCAAGTGTTGGTACTGTCAGTACCAGCCATTGGTATTAGTGGTCTCAGGCATATATGATATAAGCATAATATATGAAAGAAGTATTATTACATAGCTGTTGTGCGCCTTGTTCCAGTGCAATCATTGAATGGATGCTGAATAATGATGTGCGTCCTGTAATTTTCTATTGCAATCCCAATATCTATCCGGAAGAGGAATATTTAATTCGTAAGAATGAGATAACACGCTATGCAAAAAGACTCGGCATCTCTATAATCGATGATGATTATGACCATGAAAAATGGAAAGAGTATGTGACAGGCCAGTTGTGTAAAAACGGTGAGACACCGGAATTGCTCCCAGAACGCAGCAATAGATGTTTGGAGTGTTTTCGGCTTCGTATGTTACGCAGTGCAAAAAAATGCGCAGAATTGGGTTTGCAGGAATTTACTACTACATTGGCTTCAAGTAGGTGGAAGTCTCTTGAGCAAATCAACATTGCAGGTCAATGGGCGGCATCAGTTGTCGGCAATGTCACCTTTTGGGACAGAAACTGGCGTAAGGGTGGATTGCAGGAACGTCGTAATCAGCTTTTGAAGGAAAATGGATTCTATAATCAGTTGTATTGCGGTTGTGAATACAGTATGCCTAAATAAAAATCAGATCAGACATTACATCGTCGCTTACAAAAAGTCCCTTTCTCGTCAGCCTTAGTCTGTCATGATCTATTGTTGCGGTGCCGTTAGCTAATGATTTCTGGACATTCTCCATGATATAGTTGCGGTATTTCGGCAGCAATGATGATAGTAGGATGCCGTCGCGTGTCCTTAATGCTGTTGTCACAATATCGTTGTACCTCGTTACCTCATCAATGTCTTCGCCATCTGCAGGTATGACATTGTTTTTTATTCTGTCAATGTATTCGTGAACGTTGCTGACATTCCATTGACGACGGATTGTGTTGTAAGAATGTGCCGCAGCTCCGAGCCCGAGATACTCTTCTCCTGTCCAGTAACCATGATTGTGCCTTGAATGGAATCCTTTCCTGGCGAAGTTGCTGATTTCATATTGTTCGTAGCCAGCTTCAGCCAGTTCGTCGATCAGCATTTCATACATTGCTAATGACAGACTGTCGTCACATTTTTCAACGATGCCACGCTTGAGCATTTTGTGAAGCGGGGTGCCATCTTCGTACATTAGGGAATATGCCGAGATGTGCTGGACATCCAGTGACAGGGCATTTTTGATGTCATATTCCCATTCCTGCATGGTTTCATTAGGAAAACCGAATATCAAATCGATGCTTATATTGTTTATCCCGGCTTTTTTCAGTATATCTATGGCAGAGAATACCTGTATGGAAGTGTGCCTGCGCCGTAGTAAACGAAGGCGTGAGTCAGAGAACGTCTGTACACCAAGCGATACACGGTTTACGCCTATGTTAGACAGCGTGTCGGCTAAATCCCCGTTCATGTCGTCAGGATTACACTCGACAGTTACCTCCTGTGCATCCCCTAGACCATTCTTGAGTCTCGTCAGATTTTTTAATGACATGACGGATGGAGTGCCGCCACCTATGTATATGGTTTTAATATCCTTGTCATGCAAGAAGGATTCTCTGAGCTTCTTCTCGTGCAGGATACAGTCAATGTATTCATCCTCGACGCCTTCTAATCCGGTAGTGGAATAAAAGTCGCAATAAATGCATCTGCTTTTGCAGAAGGGAATATGAACGTATATGCCAGCCATGGATTTTTAGTCAAAAACGAGAAAAGGTGCAAGTCTCTCAAGCTGCTGCTTGGTGAAAGATGGAAGATTAGAGAGGTCTTTTATACTGTGAAATGCTCCCGTGGTGCGTCTGAGCGCAATGATGTCGCGTGCTTGGGTGTAATTAATCAGTGGATGAACAGAGAGCTCTTTCTGTTTCACCTTATTTATATATACTTTGGAAAAGTTTTGCGAAGCTGTCATGTAGGGGATGGCTGATTCGGGAAAATTGCGTATGTAATGCAACAGTTCGTCAGGAGAAGAGAATGCCTGGCGTCTGTGTCGCAGATCAACAATCCGTTGTGCATAATACGACCCTATGCCAGGGATGCACTTTAATTCTGTAGTGTCTGCAGTGTTTATGTCAACAGTCTGTCCAGGGCGGAGTTTGTATGAACTGTAGTTCTTTGCTTGTCGTGAATCAGATTCGTTTGTGTATTGTGTTTGCGACCTTCTGTCATCATATAGTCCTGCTGCTCTGCCGGGCTTTATGACATCTGCCGCCATTACTTGTTTTGAAATTGTTATATATGGTTCCAACTGACGATATTTTTCGAGTGTCAAACCATAGAGGCGGGCGAAGTCTTCCTTTACACGGAACCGGCCCCCACGACTGCGATACTTGTATATGCTGCGAACCTGCCAGGGTTGAAGTCCCAGTCGAAGAAGTGTTGTACTGTCTGCTGTATTTGGATCAAAAGGAAACAATTCACAAGGAGCATCAGCAGGATGCGCTCCATCGTATTTGCCAGGTTGAGCATAATATTTGTTTGATGATGCACCATAATGCTTTTCTTTTGAGGTCGTATCGTCTTTTTTGTCAGCGACAAAAGGCAGCAATACAACACCAGCAATAATAACCAGCAATAGTACAATTATGGCATCACGATCATTTTTATTTATTGAGAATTTACTTTTCATTGTTTCAAAATGGTCAAAATCTTTACAAAATTACGCATTTCTTTTTAATTATGCAAGTGCAAAGTAACAAAAAATAACAGAAATGACTATATTGTAAACTCGGAGATAGCAATTCAGAGTGGATTGATTTTTTTAAAAGTTTTTATATTTTTATGAATATGCCCATAAAACCTAAGAAACTAAATTATTATGCATATATGTAGGTGAATTTGCTGCATTAATTTTGCAAAATGTTTCAAGAATTATTTGGTCATCTAAAAAATAATATATAACTTTGCAGTCGTAATTATTAACCAATCAATAACCATAAATTCATGACTAAAGTTTTCCAAAATGGACAACTTTCACGATTGAAAATTAAAAAAAGTTTCCCGTTTTAAAGCCATGATGGAAGTTAGAAAGTTCACGATAACTAAGCGTGACGGTACGAGAGACGAGTTTTCTCTTGACAAAATTATGAATGCCATAGTGAAGGCATTCGAAGCAGTAGAAGAGCCATTTAATGTGGCAAGTATCTCAAAGATTATTAGCCATTTAGATATCAAAGACGATATTACCGTCGAGGATATCCAGAATCAGGTAGAGATAGCTTTGATGAAGGAAGGTTACTATAAGGTAGCCAAGGCTTTTATGCTCTATCGCCAGAGTCACAGCGAGGATCGCGAAACACTTGACAAGTTGAACTTTTTGACAGCCTATATGGTGGCAGCCAATGCTGCAACAGGATCAAAGTTTGATGCTAATGCAAATGTAGAGCATAAAAATATTGCTACTTTGATAGGTGAATTGCCTAAGTCAAATTTCATACGTTTGAACAGGCGTTTGCTTACCGACCGCATTAAGAAAATGTATAGCAAGGAGCTTGCTGACAAATACATTGATATGCTTACACATCATTTTATATATAAGAATGATGAAACGAGCATAGCACCATATTGTGCATCCATCACCATGTATCCTTGGTTGCTTAATGGCACGACATCTATTGGTGGTAATTCCACAGCTCCTACAAACTTGAAGAGTTTCTGTGGCGGTTTCGTTAATATGGTGTTTATCGTTAGTTCGATGCTCAGTGGCGCATGTGCTACACCGGAGTTCCTTATGTACCTGAACTATTTCATAGGTAAAGAGTACGGTTTGGAATATTGGAAGGAGCCAGACAAGGTTGTAGACCTCTCTTTGCGTCAGCGTACGATAGACAAAGTGATTACAGACTGCTTTGAGCAGATAGTATATTCTATAAACCAGCCAACGGGAGCTCGTAATTTCCAAGCTGTATTCTGGAATATCGCTTACTATGACAAGTATTATTTCGAATCACTGTTTGGTAATTTCTACTTCCCTGATGGAAGTCAGCCAGATTGGAACGGCTTGTCATGGTTGCAGAAACGCTTCATGAAGTGGTTCAACAAAGAACGCACAAAGACCGTTCTCACGTTCCCTGTTGAGACCATGGCTTTGCTCGTAGACAATGGTGAGTGCCGTGACAAGGAATGGGGTGATTTCACAGCAGAGATGTATTCTGAGGGCCATTCATTCTTCACATATATGAGTGACAATGCCGATTCACTGTCTTCATGCTGTCGCTTGCGTAATGAGATACAGGACAACGGCTTCTCTTATACCTTGGGAGCAGGTGGTGTGTCAACAGGTTCCAAGTCTGTCTTGACAATAAACATCAATCGTTGCGTACAGTTTGCTGTGAACAACGGCCGTGACTATAAAGAATATCTTGAGGAAGTTATAGATTTGTGCCACAAGGTGCAGATGGCATACAACGAGAACCTGAAAGATCTTCAGTCGCATGGAATGTTGCCATTGTTTGATGCTGGATACATCAACATGTCTCGTCAATATCTTACCATTGGCGTGAACGGATTGGTGGAGGCAGCTGAGTTCTTAGGACTTAAGATTACTGCAAATGACCAATACAAGGAGTTTGTACAGGGTGTTCTCTCTATAGTTGAGAAACTCAATAAGCAGTATCGCTCAAAAGAGGTGTTGTTCAACTGTGAAATGATTCCTGCGGAGAATGTCGGTGTAAAGCATGCCAAGTGGGATAGGGAAGATGGTTACTATGTTCCGCGCGATTGCTACAACTCATATTTCTATGTGGTAGAGGATCAGGGGTTGAACATTATCGACAAATTCAAGCTGCATGGAACTCCTTATATTGAGCACCTGACAGGTGGTTCGGCTCTCCATATGAACCTTGAGGAGCATTTGTCTAAGAAACAGTATCAGCAGTTGTTGCGTGTTGCTGCCAAGGAAGGATGTAACTACTTTACATTCAACATACCTAACACTATCTGCAATGAATGTGGAAATATAGACAAGCGTTATTTGACACAGTGTCCGAAATGTCATTCTAATGACGTGGATTACATGACACGAATAATAGGTTATCTGAAGCGCGTAAGCAATTTCTCTGCTGCACGTCAGAAAGAGGCTGCACGTCGTTTCTATGCAGGTAGTGACCGTATGGGACATCAGTCTGAGCCTTCTCAGCAGGTAGCAGAAAAAAGGAATGTCGGGTAAGAATCTATGAAATATGTAAATACGGGCGTGGTCTTTCAGGAAATACCTGACGAGGTCACGCTCTCTATTAATATATCGAACTGTCCATGCCACTGTTTGGGATGTCACAGTAAATATCTTTGGGAGGATATTGGCGAGCCACTGAATGTGATGTCGCTTGATGTTCTGCTTAAGGAATATGGGGATGATATCACATGCGTTGCATTCATGGGAGGAGATGGAACTCCGAATGAGGTGGATGCGTTGGCGGCTTGGGTGAGAAGCGCATACCCGCATCTGTGTACTGCATGGTATAGTGGGCGTCCAGAGATAAGTAATGAAATACACATAGAGAATTTCAATTATATAAAACTTGGACCATACGTTGAGCGTATGGGAGCATTGAATAAACCAACCACCAATCAGAGATTATACAAGGTTCAGAAAGACTGTTCGCTCAAAGATATCACATCAAAATTTTGGAAAAAGAAATGAAACCATTATTCATAGCAGGTCCGTGCGTTATAGAAAGCAAAGAATTACTTGATGTTGTAGCGCAGGAATTGGTGAGAATCAACAAAATACAGAATGTTGAGATAATCTTCAAGGCTTCTTTTGACAAGGCAAACCGGACAAGTCTGTCGTCATTCAGAGGTCCTGGAATGCAGCGTGGCCTACAGATGCTTGCTGATATTAAGGAGAAGTATGGGTTGCGTATAACTACAGACATTCACGAAAGTTGTCAAGCTTCACCTGTTGCAGAAGTTGTGGATATCATACAAATACCGGCATTTCTCTGTCGTCAGACAGACTTGCTCGTGGCTGCGGCAAAAACAGGTAAGACTGTAAATATAAAGAAAGCGCAGTTCCTGAGTGGGGCAGACATGCAATATCCTACGCAGAAAGTACGTGAGAGTGGTGGAACGGAGGTATGGCTGACAGAACGTGGCAACACTTTCGGCTACAACAACCTTGTGGTGGATTTCCGTAACATCCCTGATATGCTTCAGATAACTCCGCGAGTCATAATGGATTGTACCCATTCAGTGCAGCGTCCAGGTGGTGGTAACGGGTTTACCGCTGGTGACCGTTGTTTCGTTCCTGCAATGGCATTAGCTGCAAAAGCCTTCGGTGCAAACGGATTCTTCTTTGAGGTGCATCCCGATCCGGACAAAGGATTGTCTGATGGTCCCAATATGTTAAGATTAGATGAACTTGAACCACTTATAAACAAATTGAAATGATGAATAAACGTAAGATATTGTCAACTATTCTTCTGGGGATAGGTCTGTCTGCATATTCACAAGAAACATTCAAGGGTGTGCTGACCAATAATGACTATGATGTTTTCATACATTTGAATCTCTATGAGGAAAACGTTAAGATACCCGGCCAGGAAATACTTGGTGAAACGTATGGCTATCTGAAAAAGAAAACCGACTCAAGGGTTTGGGTGATAACAGACGTGGAGTTGGGAGATGATGGAAAAAGTGCCAACATTGAGTTGACAAATGATTATGGTTCAGAGGACCTTACGGCAATGATAACGCTTCAAGATGACGGTAGTTATACATTGAAACAACTTAATGGCAGCACAATTAAGGTGGCAGGCAAAGGAAAATGGATAAAACTGCCCAAGGTATTAACATTTCAGAAAAACGGAAAATAATGAATCAGACCATTAATGACATAATATCACGTCGTAGCGTAAAGAAATATCTGGATAAAGCTGTGCCAACAGACTTGCTTGAACAAATAATAGAGGCTGGAAAATATGCTCCTACAGGCAGAAATAGTCAGTCGCCTATTATAATCGCCGTGACTAATAAAGAGATGCGTGACCGATTGAGTCGTATGAATCTTGATATTATCATGGGTAATAATCTCACTACAAGTTCGGGACATAATGATCCATTTTATGGTGCACCAGTGGTGTTGATAGTGTTGGCAAAAAAGGATGTTGCTACGCGACTGTATGATGGTTCGTTGGTAATGGAAAACATGATGGTTGCAGCTAATAGCCTTGGACTTGGTTCTTGCTGGATTCATCGTGCAAAGGAAATGTTTGAGACAGAGGAAGGAAAGAAGATTCTTTGTGACCTTGGAATCACGGAAGAATATGAAGGCGTTGGCAACTGCATCATTGGTTATGCTGCAGAAAATGCTTGCAAGCCACAAGTGGCAAGGAAAGCAGATTGGGTGTATTGGATCAAATAGGAAATATAGTTTCGGTTATTCGAGAGTATAACTGCAAAGATAAAAACAAGGCTGATTCTGACGAAAAAGAAATCAGCCTTGTTTTTTGTTTGCCATGGAGGGAATGTGTTTAAGTTTGGACAGGAGGTTTAATATGATTCAATGAAGAAGCAGACTTCACAAAAAGGTGAAGCCTGTTTCTTTAAATCTTTAGTTTATAATCTGTTATTATTTGAACAATGTCTTCTTGACAGTGCCGTTACTCATCTTTATTATGTAGATATTACCAGGAATTGGATTGTCTACGGGGCGTCCGTCAAGTGTGAAGTAACCTGTTGTTACTGGTGCCTTCGTTTCTGTTGGCACTTCATCAATGGCTGTAGCTTCATTTTCATCTTCAATGGTAGAGTTTCCTGCCGCTTTGGCATTTACGGATACGAGGCTTGTAAGCGTGATGTTGTCGTAAGCCACGTGAGAATACCAGCGGCCAAGCACGTTCTGCAGTGACTGTATGGTAGCAAACGAGCTGCTCAGCGTAGCAGAGTTGATGATGGTAGAGCCGTTGCGTGTGACGGTGAGCTTCACTCCGCTTGAGTTACCTGTTATCGTGAAGTGGTAGAACTGCGACGGATAATAGGTAGAAGAAATTGTAGCGTGAGAGCTCAGGTATGGGTCACAGGCAATAGAACCCAGCGTTGTGCCGCTGCCGTTTGTCACGGTTGCCGTAGAAGCCTTGCCAGCGAACGTGATGTTGCAGAGTGTTCCGTTACTGCCTATTACAGAAACCGTAGATGCGTTGGCGCTGCCGCTTACGAGTGCGAGGTCAAACTCAAATGTGTAGTTTGAAGCACTGGTGAAGTCAGAGTTGCCGGCGAACGACAGGTTCACGGTGCGGTTGTTATTGTTTCCAAGGTAGATGTGGAAGAAGTGGTTGCTACTGCTCTCAGCTACCTGGTCCATGTTAGCCACACTGCCTGCTGCCACTGCGAAGCCGTAGTTGTTAGAGCTTGCAGACTCGAAGTCGAGCTTGTATGCCTGAGTGTATGCAGTGCCGCTCACCTTAAGGTAGAGTACGCCGCTCTCAAGGCTCAGAGAAGCTGTAGAACCGCTGGCTACGTTAGCCTCGATGATGATGTTAGAGAGGCTGCCGCTTGCTACGCTGCCCACGTTGCCCAGTGCATACTTGCCCGGCGAGAGTGTAGATGAAGAGTTGAACTGGAACACAGGTGCGAGATACTGCGGGCCATACTGCCAGTCCTGAGTGCGTATGTTGAGCGTAGTCATGTCGAGCTTGTCGCCGCTTGCGTTGGCAGAGCCGTTGATGTCGAACACAACTCTTGAGCCTTCCTTCACTGTCATGGTGCCTACGCTCATGTGACCGTAACCGTTGTTGTTAGTGTAAGGCGTAGTCTTTGAGTGGTTGCAAATGTAGAGAGCACTGCCATACTCCATCTCTACAGACTTGTAGTAGCTTGCAGAAGCATCGAGAGAACTGCCGAGGAACAGTTCGGTGAAGCGGTTAGCCCACAGCGCACTGTTGGAGATGCTGCCGTAGCATATCAGCGCACCCTGCCATACGTCGGTCTTGCCAGTGTGAGTGTGTGTTACGTAAGGCAGGTGGGCTGCTGAAGAACCCTGCTTACATACATTGGTGCTGCCAGAGAGACCGTAGCCTGTCAGGCGTATGCGGTCCCATGTGTGCTTAGTCTCGGTGTAGTTCACACGGTCGCCGCCCTCAATGGTAGTGCGTGAGTTAAGGTAGATGGTAGAAGGCTTTGCACCGCTTGCGATAGCCACAGAATATTCAGAGCCGTTTCCGTCTGGCCATACCAGCACGTCCTTTCCGTTGTATGATGTGCTGATGGTGCCGCCGTTGCCGATGCCTGTGCGGTTAGTCCATGTAGATGGCGGTGGAGCCTGTGTCAGGCCTTCCAGTTCGCCAACGAAGAAGCTTGGGTGAGGAGGCTGGTTGTAGCCTTCTGTCTGCCATACCATAGCCTGACGGTACTGGTGGTCATACCACAGAGAAGGCATACGGTAGGAAGTAGGTGTAACGGTGGTGTAAACGCGAATGTATCTGTTGTCAGCAGAGCGCATCACGATTTCCTCACGCCAGTCGCCGAGAATATCACCTGTAGCACATGGGTTCTTCTTGGTACCGTTGATGCAGGCAGTCTCGTAGTTGCCGTGGCCGGTGTCATATATTCTTGAACCGAGTTTGTCAACATACAGATAACCCTCGCTTGAACCAGGACCATTGATGGTCTCTGACAGCAGGTCGCCGTCCCAGTATATGCGCCAGTTCAGTGCCATAGGGTATGGTGTCTGTGCATTCCAGTTGTTTGACATGCTGCTGATATACGTAGGTGATGTAGGATTAGACTGCACATAGCTCAGAGGAACTATGCCAGAACCTGTAGAAGCACCTATGCCGCCAGGATATTCATTAGTGAAGTTGCCAGCCATGCAACGACCATCATCGGCACTGCCTATGGTACGTGCGTATATCTGGCATGTAGCTGCATTGCGGAAGTTATTGCTTGGGTTATCCTCGTTGCAGGCAAATGTTTCAAGCCAAGGGCGGAATGGGTCGAGGTCACCAGTGTGTGATGCGTCGCCATGTCCCAGTGATGTAGAAGAACAACCGTGCAGTGAGGTATCGCTTGTGTGGAAGTCAAGTACCATTGAACCATAGATGATCTCATCGCTGCCATCCTCATCAACGTCGGCTATAGAGAAGTTGTGGTTGCCCTGACCATACCATCCGGCGTTAGTATAGCTGTGCCATGTGTTGCCTACCTTATACAATTTGTTTGTAGACTTGTTTACACGATAAGTGCAGGCATCAGTCTTGGTGTAAATACCACGTCCGAGGAATATATAAGGATTTACGCCGTCAAGATATGGTGCACCCATGAAATACTTGCTTGAGCGGTGGCCGTAGCTGTCACCCCAGTCAGAGGCATTGCCGCGTGGCAGAGGGTAGGATATAACGTCGTACGTGTAGCCCGTCTTACCGTTTATATATATAAGCCACTCTTCGCCGGCATTGGTGAATGTCATGTTTGCGGTGTGGGTAATGCCAGAACGTATGTTCTCAGATGTGCTGCCGATAGTCTCTGTAGTACCGTCAGCATGGTGTATTATGGTGTTGGCACCACCACGATAGAGCACCTCGCAGGCACCGTCCTCGTTCCAGTCGAAAGCCACTGCGTCCCACTGCTCGTCAGCACCGTAGCAGATGTTAGGGCCGCAGTCTATCCACCACAGGCGGCCATAGTCTATGGATGATGCGTAACATTCTATCTGGCAGAACATCTGGTAGTTGTTCACGGGGAACAGATTGTCCTGGTCTGTCTGGTTCTTGCGCTTTACGATGAAGTCGACCTTTCCGTCGCCATCCACGTCGCCCAGAGAAATATCATTGATGGTATAGTTTGCCAGTGCCGAGCTTGGGTCTCTCTGCTTCCATACGGTCACACCGTTACGTGCCTGCACGTTAGACACTGGAATTTCCAAATATTGCTTTGTCCACGGCGTTACGGATGAGCACTGCGAACCGATGGTGCCGTTCTTTATTGGAGCCACGGTGTAGGTGTCAGACGAACTACCGCCTGTGTCGGTATAGTTAGACACGGTGAGGTTCTGAGCGACGAGTGAGCCGTTGCGGTACAGATTGTACTTCACGTCATAGTACTCGTCGGCCTGAACGCGCCAACTGAGGTAAACGCCCGAACTCTGGGTCACGGCAACCAAACCGCGATCAAGAGCATCCGTCTTGCGCTGTGCATTAGCCGGCGCAATCGATAACAGAGAGGCAACAGCTAAGGCTATTAGCCCTCTCAGCCCACGAAAGGCTGTCTTTTTGTTTGGATTCATTTTTTTAATTAGTTAGTTAGTTAATTGAAATTGATTGATAGGATTATGTTTTATACATTTATTTTACATTCAGATATGTTAGGTAAGTCACAAGGAAATTATCCAAAGTCATTATGTAACAATAAACTAATTTCTTGATATTAAAAGAATTGGTTTCAGGTTAGTCCGTGCAAAGATAGTGTTTTTTTATGAATATGCAAATACTTGTAATTATTTTTTGTATATCTTAACCTTAGTTAGTAATACGATAAAAATGATTTTCTAATAAGTGAATATTTATTGTTATAATCTCAAGTTAGATGTAAATAATAAAACGATATCATTTCATATATGATACCGTTTTATTGCTATATTGCTCTTGCTCTATTATGACATAATTTAACTGATTTGATTTATGTCGTATGGAGTTTGTTGATATACATAGTAGTTTATCCAGTTATGATAGAACAGATTGGCATGAGCACGCCATGTTACGACAGGTCCTTTATCTGGATTGTCATCCAGATAATAGTTTTTTGGCATTTCCACATCATCACGTTTGCCAAGGTCGCGACGGTATTCTGCATCAAGAGTGTCTGGATTATACTCTAAATGCCCGGTGATATATATTTCCCTTCCGTTGCGTGCCATGATTATGGATGGGCCGGTTAAGTCGGATCCTGCCAGCAATGTTACATCTTTGCAGTTTAAGATATCTTGCTTCTTGTTGCCTGTGTGGCGCGAATGTGGCATATTGAATGTGGAGTCGAAACCGCGGAATAGGGGAATGTTCTCATGTTCCTCTACGATGTTTTGTTTGAAGATTCCAAACAGTTTCTTGTCAAGTGGCGTTTTTTCAATGCCATGGAAGTAATACATGGCAGCCTGTGCCGCCCAACATATATACAGTGTTGATGTGACGTGTGTGCGGGCCCATTCAAATATTTCTTTTATCTCAGGCCAATAGGTTACATTTTCAAATGACAATTCCTCTACTGGAGCACCTGTGATTATCAAACCGTCAAACTTGCGGTGTTGAAGTTCATCAAATGCTACATAGAACTGTCGCATGTGTTCTATCGGCGTATTCTTTGACGTATGAGACTTCAACTTCATAAACGTGACATCTATCTGCAACGGAGTGTTTGACAGAAGACGAATCAGATCGGTTTCTGTTGTAATCTTCAACGGCATGAGATTCAGCACAACAACATGCAGTGGACGTATATCTTGCGAAAGTCCACGTGTTTCATCTATCACGAAGATATTTTCATCCTCGAGAATCTTGATTGCTGGTAATTTATCTGGTAATCTTAATGGCACTGTTTACTAATTGGATTTTGATTAATTATTCTAAAGAGAAGTATTCTTCTTCTAAGTCGTTCAATTTGTCTTGCAGTTCGGAGTATTCGTTAACCATCTGCATATTTGCAGCGTTTTCCGGCTTCATCAACAATTCGTCAAGTTCAGCCTTTCTTTTCTCCAACTTTTCGATTTGTTCTTCTAATGTTTTGCGTTGTTTGTTTAATTTATTTTGACGTCTTTGTTCTGCCTTGCGTTCTTCGTATGATAATTGTGGTGCATCACTATCCTTTTCTTTCTTCTTGGATGTCTTGTTTGTTTCTTCTTTCGGCATAGTAATGATGTCGTTCTTGTGCAATGCCTCTGTGATGGATTGTGCGTTTTTATTACGCAGGTAATCATAAATACCACCAAGATGTTCACGCACCATGCCCCCACTGAATTCATATACCTTGTCAACGAGTCCGTCAAGGAATTCACGGTCATGCGAAACCACTATAACTGTTCCGTCAAAAGCGCGTATGGCATCTTTCAGCACATCCTTGCTTACCATGTCAAGGTGATTGGTAGGCTCGTCAAGAATAAGCAGATTGACAGGTTCAAGCAACAGACGAATCATTGCAAGTCGTGAACGCTCTCCGCCACTTAGGAACTTGACATATTTTTCAGATGCCTCACCGCCAAACATAAATGCGCCAAGTATATCATTGATACGCAGACGTATATCTCCACGCGCAACATTGTCAATGGTTTGGAAAACTGTTAAGTTCTCATCAAGAAGCTGTGCTTGGTTCTGGGCAAAATATCCTATCTGCACATTGTGACCAACCTTCAGTCCTCCTTCGTATGGTATTTCACCCATAATACACTTCACGAGTGTGGATTTACCTTCTCCATTTTTACCAACGAAAGCTACTTTCTCACCTCTTTTTATTGTAAGGTTTACATCGTGGATTACGTTTTTCTCTCCATAGTCTTTTCTAACGTCCTCACATATTATAGGATAATCGCCGGAACGCAGACATGGTGGAAATTTAAGTCGTAATGCCGAGGTGTCCACTTCGTCAACTTCTATTGGGACAATTTTCTCCAACTGCCGTATGCGTTGCTGCACCTGTATGGCTTTTGTGGCTTGATATCTGAAGCGTTCTATGAAAGCCTTTGTGTCAGCTATCTCTTTCTGTTGATTTTCGTAGGCGCGTAATTGTTGTTCTCTGCGTTCCTGCCTCAGAACTACATACTCGTCATACTTTACCTTGTAGTCTATTACATGTGAGCAGCTTATCTCCAATGTTCTGTTTGTAACATTGTTAATGAAGGCGCGATCATGTGAAACCAACACCACTGCCTGTGAACTATTTGCAAGGAATTGCTCCAGCCATTGTATTGATTCTATGTCAAGGTGATTGGTAGGCTCATCGAGAAGTATGACATCATGGTGGTGCAACAGTAATTTTGCCAGTTCGATACGCATGCGCCAACCTCCGGAGAACTCACATGTCGGACGGTCGAAATCCTCACGCACAAATCCCAAACCATACAGTGTACGTTCCATCTCCGCCTCACGGCTTTCGGCTCCCATCATCATGTATCGTTCATGGGCTGTAGTGTATCGTTCTACTAACTCCATATATGAGGGAGTTTCGTAGTCAGTGCGTGTCTCTACCTCCTTTTGCAGCTTCTCCAGTTTCTCCTTCATCTTGTCCACGTCGGCAAAAGCCTTGCGTGTTTCTTCTCTCACGGTGGTGTTGTCTTGCAGCACCATCACCTGTGGCAGATAACCTATGGAGCAATCGTTGGGTATAGATACAGTACCCTCTGTAGGCGTTTTAAGTCCGGCAAGTATTTTGAGAAGTGTGGATTTGCCAGCTCCATTCTTGCCTACGAGTGCAATACGGTCACGCTCGTTTATTACAAACGAAACGTCTGTAAATAGAGGTTTTATCCCAAATTCAACTTTCAGTCCTTCTATACTAATCATTTTTCAGTTCTGTTCCAGATATCCCAGCCTGCTTCTGCTTGCAATAAAAGCATTTCTAATCCATTTTTCGTTTTTGCTCCCTGTTTCCTTCCTCGTTTCAGGAATAGTGTTTCATCGGGATTGTAGATGAGGTCATAGAGCAGGTGCTTGTTTGTTATTGCGTCATAAGGGATGTTAGGACATTCATCAAAATGCGGTGACATGCCGCATGGGGTGCAGTTGACTATTACATTGTATTCAGTGAGCATCTCTGGCGTTATTTGCTCATATTGTATCGTGCCATTTTTTTGTGATCTGCTAACGAATACAGTTTCCAGTCCTAATTGGTGTAATGCATAGTTTACAGCCTTGGATGCTCCTCCGGTACCTAATATCAGAGCTTTTTTATGGTGTGGCATGAGCATAGGCTTGATTGACAAAGAAAATCCTATGACATCACTGTTGAAACCCTCAAGGTATGTCTTTCCATTCTCTTTATGTGATACTCTGATGACATTCACCGCTCCGATGGCTCGCGCTTCAGGAGAGATGGTATCAAGATAAGACATCACTTTCTCTTTGTATGGTATCGTTACGTTCAGGCCACACAGTTCTGGTGTGTAGTCTATTATTCCCTGTAAATCAGTTACGACGGGAATTTCATATTTTTCATATATAGCGTCAATACCTTCATTCTTGAATTTCTCGTTGAAAAATCCAGGAGAAAAAGAATGTCCCAAAGGGTAACCTATGATTCCGAATTTTCTCATTTTATTGCAGTGTAAAGTGTACAGATTCCAAATGTAAGTCGTTTAAACTCTGCCTTGTGGAACCCAATGTTCTTTAAGATGTCAACCATGGTCTCACCTTGTGGAAAAGCCTCTATGGTTTTTGTGAGATAAGAGTAAGCATTTGTGTCTCGACTGATTATTCTCCCATATATGGGGAGCACCGTGTGACTGTATATTCTGAATAACTGCTTCATGGGAAACGTGACAGGGTGTGTCAGTTCCAATACGCAGAACAGTCCACCAGGTTTGAGCACACGCCACATTTCAGACAAACCTTTTTCAAGGTCTTGGAAATTTCTTATTCCAAAAGCAGCTATTACCGCATCGAAGGTGTCAGCAGGGTAGGAGAGAGCAGTACAATCCTGTCTTTCAAAAGAAACTTGTTCTTTTAGTCCCATTGCTTCTGCTTTTTGCTTGCCGATGGCCATCATGCCTTCAGATATGTCTGCGCCAGTCACATGGCATTGTGAAAGCCGCCGTGCAGCAAGCAGTGCGAAGTCACCTGTGCCTGTGGCTATGTCCAGCAAAAGTTGTGGCTTGTAAGCCTCGAGAATTCTTATTGCCTTGTTACGCCAATATTTGTCAATGTTCCATGACAAACGATGGTTGAGCTTGTCATAGGTGGGAGCGATATTGTCAAACATCGCTTCCACCTGCTTAGTCTTCTCGCCCTCATTTCTGTAGGGCTTTATTTTCTCTTGTTCGTACACTTCTTAGAGTGATGCAAGATAATCATTAACATTCTTTTCTATACGGGCGCTGATATTGCTCTGGTCTGTTGAACGGTCGAATTTCTCGCCAACAATGTGCTCGTACAGTTCTATATAGCGTTCTGCCACAGACTCTGCATATTCATCTGTTATCTCAGGCATTGTCTGTCCAGGCTCGTTCATGAAGTCGTGCTCTATGAGCCACTGGCGTACAAACTCCTTTGACAGCTGCTTCTGTGGTTCGCCCTTGGCAAACTTCTCTTCATAGCCGTCGGCATAGAAATAACGTGATGAGTCAGGTGTGTGTATTTCGTCGATAAGATATACCTTGCCGTCGCGTTTGCCAAACTCATATTTTGTGTCAACAAGGATAAGACCCTGCTTGGCAGCAATTTCCTGACCGCGAGCAAAGAGCTTGCGTGTATAATCCTCCATTACTGCATAATCCTCAGCTGAAACGATGCCCTGCTTGACAATCTCTTCCTTTGAGATGTTCAGGTCATGACCTTCGTCAGCTTTTGTGGTAGGTGTTATGATTGGTTCTGGGAAACGCTCGTTCTCGCGCATGCCTTCGGGAAGTTTTACACCGCATATTTCACGACAGCCCTTCTGATAGTCTCTCCATGCAGAACCTGTCAGTATGCCGCGGATAATCATTTCTACGCGAAAGCCCTCACACTTCAGACCTACTGTCACCTGTGGGTCTGGTGTGGCCAGTTTCCAGTTGGGGCAAATATCCTTGGTAGCATCAAGAAACTTTGCGGCAATCTGGTTCAACACCTGACCTTTGAATGGTATTCCTTTAGGGAGGATTACGTCAAAAGCCGAAATTCTGTCTGTTGCCACCATTACCATAAGGTCGTCATTGATTGTGTAAACATCACGTACCTTTCCGTGATAGACAGCGGTCTGACCTTTGAAATTAAATTCAGTCTTTGTTAATGCGTTGTTCATTTTCTTTATCTTTTTTATCAAATGCGTTTACTATTTTTGTTACGAGTTTATGTCTGACGATGTCTTTGTCTGAGAAGTTCACTATGCTTATGCCTTCAATTCCTTCAAGGGTCTCTATCGCATATCTCAGTCCGCTTTTCTGTCCTTTCGGCAGGTCCACCTGTGTCAAGTCGCCTGTCACTATCATCTTTGTGTTCCAGCCCATACGTGTCAGGAACATGCGAATTTGTGCCTGCGATGTATTTTGTGCCTCGTCGAGTATCACTACGGCATCGCTCAGCGTGCGGCCTCGCATGAATGCCAATGGTGCAATCTGAATGATGTGTTTGTCTATCATGTCCTGCAGTTTCACTGCTGGTATCATGTCTTCCAGAGCATCATAAAGGGGTTGCAGATATGGGTCAATCTTGTCTTTCATGTCGCCAGGCAGGAATCCCAGTTTCTCGCCTGCCTCCACTGCCGGACGTGACAATATGATTTTGCGTGCGGTTTTCTCTTTCAATGCTTTCACCGCCAATGCTATTGAGAGATATGTCTTACCTGTTCCTGCCGGACCTACGGCAAACACCATGTCGTCTTTGTCATACGCATCAATCAGGCGTTGTTGGTTTATGGAACGGCTTTTAATGGGTTTTCCTGCCAGGCTGTAAACTATAACGTCTTTTGACGAGTCGGCTTTTGTCTGAACGCCTTTTACGATATCGATGATATCCTCTTCATTTATGACGTTGTATTTAAGCATATGGCAGCGCATTCGTTCAATGTCATCCTCAAAGGCACACATCTCTTCCTCGTCGCCCAAAACCCTGATAATATTGTCTCTTGCCATTATGCGCAGTTTGGGATACAGTGAACGTATCACTTGCAGGTGAGAGTTCTTAACCCCGTAGAACGCTACTGGATCTATGTCTTCTAATATAATATGCTTTTCTATCACTTTTTCGTTTATATCCTTAAAAATGCAAAGTTACAAAAAAAAAATGGAAATAGAAAGATGAATGCTGAAAATTCCATCATCATAAGAAAAAAATATCCACAAATCAATGAAACACCCACATTTCTTGTGTTTTTTGAAATCGGCAAAACTATCCGTATGACAAGAAAAAAGGTTCAGTACCTTATTGACAGTCTACGGACTAATCCCGCTGAGTCTGAAAGAATCGGTTTAAACCTTTATACTGCAAAATTAGCAAACAATCATGTAACTCCAAAACATTTGGATGAAAAATTGAAAGTATGGACATAGAAATACACTAATTATTCGCCAAGGAAGAATCTGTGAAGGTTTAGCTCGACGAAGTCACATCTGCGGAATCTGGGAAATAAATAATCCATTATAATCCCTTACAATCTGCGAGAGATTAATATGTTATACGAAGCTAATCCGTTAAATCAGCGTAATCCGTTGTTGTCTTTAACATATAATCCCCGTGTAATGCCCATATAATCTTTCATTAATGTTTATTCGTGGATAATTACATGACAATTACATGTTTTGCGAAGCTAATCTGTTAAATCTGCGAAATCCGTGGTCAAGAAAAGAAATTGAACACGAATCTACCTAATCTATCGAATCGCAGTATAATGAAGTAAATATTCGTGTTATTCGTGCCATTTGTGTTCAAAGAATAACCGTTGATGATGCAGATAACATGCGAACTGTAATTTGTATTATTCACTCTTCACTTTTCACTCTTCACTCTGAGCGTAGCGAAGTATAACATATAATCCCCATGTAATGCCCATATAATCTTTCATTAATTTTAATTCGTGGAATTCGTGGAATTGACTTTGTCGAGCTAAACCTTCGTAGTCGTGAATCCCTGTGCGCAGCCAATTATGCATTATGCATTGTGCATTGTGAATTATGTATTACTGTGTGCGGACACATTGAATTTCCGCGAAAAAAGTTTGTAAAAAATTTGTAAGAAAAGAAAAATATTTTTATCTTTGCATCATGACTCGGATAGTCCATTAGGGCAAGCGGGTCTAATCTTATTGGAAAAAGGACGTTACGAACGTTATCTTCTACATCCGAATCTCGCAAATTCAAAGACCAGAAGATTACGCAACCGGAGCGTCCACTTTGGGTGTATTGTATGCAGTCCATCCCCCTTGCACGGTTATTTGCAAGGAGTGACTGCCGTTACAATATCGCACGACGTGGGCTATCTCGAGTTGCTTATCCTGGTCAAGGCAATGCGAGAGCCCGGATGTGGGATAGGCGAGAAGTAGAGCAACCCACGTCTTTCCGTTTAACCTTAATAACGCTGAATCCGGGTAGCTGGCGGCAGAAAGGAAAGGGCATAACTATGAATACTATCAATGGCATGACCTTCTATGATTCCCTGACAAAACTTACTATTGGATTTCTATTAACTTGGTGGTGCTTACCTAAGATATTGTACTCTAATATACAAATACAAGATAAAGATTTACATGAAGTCTTATTCATTGCTTTGTATATTGTTGTCTGTTATTGGATAGGCTACTTATGGCAAGCGGTTCTTTGTGTTTTTTCTCAAGATGACATCATTTGGGATGATAGAGATGTTGTAGATAGGACAAAACTTACAAATGTCAAATTTATATTTACAGATGGAACCACCAAGGTATTTAGTGGAAATGCTAATATAAAGAGGCATATGACCTCTGATGCCTGGGATTGATTTGACATCATACGGAATGTTCTGAAAAGTTTAATTTAAATAATCCATACTTATGAAGAGAAAAGTTCAATTCGTGATAATAGGCATTGTTTCTATTATCATGGTCAGTTGCCAATCAAAAGAAGAAAAAGCAGCGGAATTAATCAAAAATGAATTATCTAAAACCCTGTATGATTTTGAAAGCTATCAGCCTATTGAAACAACTGTAACAGAAGCAAAGATGACAATGTATAACGACTCTGTTTGTTGGAAAAAAGCTGCTGCATTGGCTTATGGTATGAAAAAAGTATCTGAATATATTGAAGAAACTAAAAATGCGAAAGAGCGTATGGATATTTGGGGAAGACCTTCATATTATTCTTCGACGTATTCAGATAATCAATATTATAAATATAAGGAAGAATATGAAGACAATCTTGAAAAAGCCAATAATGCCTACGAAATTTGTAAGGGCATAGCAACTGAACTAAAAAAACATATTGCAAAACTTGATACGGCCAAAGTCATAGGATGGGAAGCCAAGCATAGATTCAGATGCAAAACAAGGGGTGGTAACTCAACTATAGGGGACTATCGTTATATAATTGATAAAGATTTTAAAACAGTTATTTTACAAGAAGATACAGATGACGATGACGAAACTGCGATTCGCGACGTTCTCAATGCTGTAGTTAAGCGTGATTTTGATGATTAAAATATAAGCGTTATATTAATAATAATATTAGTTCGTATGAAAAAATTTCTTATTCTAGCAGTTTTGGTGACCATGTCTCTAACAACTGCATTGGCGCAAGATGCTGAAAAAAAATCTAACAGTAAGACCGTTGAGTTCCTATCGAAAGATGGTTCATTCTTTAAGAAAGAATTTTATGATTTGCCTTCTGTGGGTGGGTCATACAACAAGGTAGATTGCCAAGTTCTTATTATAACCGACCTAAAAACTAACGAAAAGCGTGGATGTCTTCGCCTTACAACTTACTATAGTTCGTCTGTCTCTAATGATTCTTACATTGGTACACTTGACCCAGATGAGTTAGATGCTTGTATAATGTGCTTTGAAAAAATCATGTCAGAGATTACTGTGACGCCTGCATCGACCTACACCGAGGTGGAATATAAAACCAGAGATGGCGTACAACTGGGAACTTATTGGAATGATAAGAAATCAGAATGGAGAACTTATGTTCAGACAAAGTCATATAGTTCTCGCTCAATATCATCTGTTTCAAGCGAAAACGTTGCTTCTTTGGTAGGGAATCTCAAACGAGCAAAACAAATGATAGCCGAAAAAACGGCAAAATAATCTTTCCAACATTGACTGCAATTTTACTAACCGACTGATTTTAAGCTGCAAGCGTGAGGTCAGTCGGTTAGCTCGTTCCTGATTTGTACACCGAGAGACGATATTGGAACAAAAGATGAAAGGATGAAACAGAAAACCCCACGCGCGAAATCACATCTTGAGACAATAGACTGTGGTTCTAATTTGTCAACAATAGGTGAAGACGCTTTCTATTACTGCCTATTTTTAAGCACATTCAAATGCCACGCTGTTACTCCACCATTATGCGTGCAGTTTGTCCTCTACGATATAAATAAAGACATTTGTGTATTACAAGTTTCAAAAGGAAGTGTAGATGCCTATAAAAATGCAGAACAATGGAAGGAATTTTTGCTAATAGAGGCTCTACCAAACAATAAGGGCAATGCAAACGGTGACGATGCCATAAGCATGGCAGATGCCAATGCAGTGGTGAACTATTTCCTTGCTACGGATAAGCCGCAGGATTTTAATTTGAAAGCTGCTGACGTGAACGGTGACGGCTCTATCACTATGGCAGATGCCAACCAGATAGTAAATATGTTCCTGGGAGGGAAGTAGAATTGAAGAATTGAAAAGTTCTTGGCAGAGCCAAGCGGCAAAGCCGAGCGGAAGAATTGAAATAAGTCGGTGATGCATCATAGTAGGTGCATCACCGATTTGTTTAGTTGAAAAGAACATTATCAGGAAAACTGAAGAAAAATCCTCGTTGGACCTGGAAATATTAATAATTATGGAATCAATTCCGAAATTATTATAACGTGAATTCGACGAAATAAATTTTTTTTATCGTTAATGTCGTTAATATAGACCATTAATGTCATTAATAACCATAGGGTAAAGTATTAATGGTATTAACGAATGAAATTGACGGCATTAACGTAAAAAGACAAAATTACCATTGTGTCTTACAGTGGACAAATGTCATTAATATGATTTCATCGAACTGACGTTATTATAAGATTACTTTTATGCTAATGGAAGCGAACCAAATATCACCTCAAAACCTGAAAGCGTATGCGGCCTAACGACCTTATAACCTGGCGAAACTGAGCTTGCGAAAGTTGAGTATAGTACATTATTGATATTTCGTTGACAGAAAAAAGTTCGTGAAAAAGCCTAAAATAGAGTGCGGATAAGAGCGTTTTGAAGTCCAAAATGCACTTTAGGGAGCAGAGAAATGCTCAGTGTACTGTAATGTGATAGCTTTTACATCGTAATATGATAGCTTTCACACTGTGAAGTGATAGCTTTGACAAAGAAAAACGATAGCTTTTACCTTGTAAAAGCTATCGTTTTTTATTACTCATATATATGCGTTTGTTGATTATCAGATAGTTATAACGTTCTGTAGATTTCGCTGTACGCAGTCATCCGTAAATATTTTTGAAATATCGCAAGGAAAAAGGGTTAAAGATGATGTTGGAATAGTACAATATTGTGATATGAGTGAAACAACTCAACTTTAGCAGAGTTTGGTTGTTCGGCAGTAAAGGGGAGTTAGAAGGAGTAAAAGGGAGTTAAAGGACAAATGTATTAACGTCAGTTTGACGAAAATAATTCATGGGAAATTCATGAGCATTAATGGGCATTAATGTTGAAAAGAAAAACACGAATGACCACAAATTATCATAAATATTTTTATGTTTATCAAAATTCATCGAGTTCACGTTGTATTAGACTAATGAATGGGAGAGACTTTATGATTGTAAAAAAATCCCCACAACAATGCGTTGTGAGGATTTCTCTTTTATCGATGTTTATTATGATTTACATCATTCCGCCCATGCCTGGAGCACCGCCCATTGGCATTGCTGGTTCTGGAGCTGGCTTGTCGCAGATGACAGACTCTGTGGTCAGGAACAAACCTGCAATAGAAGCTGCATTCTCAAGTGCTACACGTGACACCTTGGCAGGGTCGATGATACCAGCCTTCTTCATGTCCTCGTAAACCTCTGTGCGGGCATTGTAACCGAAGTCGCCTTCGCCCTCGCGCACCTTGTTTACTACGACAGCGCCCTCAACACCTGCATTGAAGCAAATCTGGCGCAATGGTTCCTCAATGGCACGCTTTACGATGTTGACACCTGTCTGCTCGTCGGCATTGTCACCCTTAACGCTGTCAAGAGCAGAGAGAGCACGGATGTATGTGGTGCCACCACCTGCAACGACACCTTCCTCGATTGCTGCACGTGTAGCGCAGAGAGCATCGTCAACACGATCCTTCTTCTCCTTCATCTCAACCTCAGAGTTTGCACCGATATAAAGAACAGCTACGCCACCTGCAAGCTTTGCAAGACGCTCCTGCAGCTTCTCCTTGTCGTATGAAGATGTAGAGTTCTCGATCTCCTTCTTGATAGCGATGACACGGTCTGCAATAGCGTCCTTAGAACCTGCACCACCAGCGATGATGGTGTCGTCCTTAGAGATAGTAACCTTGTCACATGTGCCGCAGAGGTCAAGAGTAGCCTGTTCGAGCTTCAGTCCCTTCTCCTCAGAGATAACGGTACCGTTGGTAAGGATTGCGATATCCTCGAGCATAGCCTTACGACGGTCGCCGAAGCCAGGAGCCTTGACAGCACAGATCTTCAGACCACCACGCAGACGGTTTACCACGAGTGTTGTGAGTGCCTCAGAATCAACATCCTCAGCAATGATGAGCAAGCCACGGCCGCTCTCTGCTGCAGGCTGCAGTACAGGAAGCAGTTCCTTGAGGTTTGAAATCTTCTTGTCATAGATGAGGATGTATGGGTTCTCCATTACACACTCCAGCTTCTCAGTATCGGTTACGAAATAGCCAGAGAGATAGCCACGGTCGAACTGCATGCCTTCTACAACACCGATAGAAGTATCGCGGCTCTTTGACTCTTCAATGGTGATGACACCGTCCTTGGATACCTTACGCATAGCGTCAGCAAGGAGCTTACCAATCTCTGGGTCGTTGTTGGCAGATACTGTTGCAACCTGCTCAATCTTGTCGTAGTTGTCGCCAACGAGTTCTGCGTTCTCCTTAATATATTCAACTACAGCCTTGACAGCCTTGTCGATACCACGCTTAAGATCCATAGGATTAGCACCGGCAGTAACATTCTTCAAGCCCTCAGTTACGATAGCCTGAGTAAGGATGGTTGCAGTAGTTGTACCGTCACCTGCATCGTCACCAGTCTTAGAAGCAACGCTCTTTACGAGCTGTGCGCCAGTGTTCTCAAACTTGTCTTCGAGTTCGATTTCCTTTGCTACGGTGACGCCGTCCTTTGTTATCTGTGGAGCACCGAATTTCTTCTCGATTACTACGTTGCGTCCTTTAGGACCAAGTGTTACCTTTACTGCGTTGGCAAGCTGGTCAACGCCTTTCTTGAGTGCCTCGCGGGCATCTGTATTGTACTTTATGTCTTTAGCCATTTTCTTATTTTTTGTTTTTTCCGTCTCCCTCCCTCACGGGGAGGGTTGGGGTGGGTATGTTTAGTTTATTTTACTATAGCGAGAACGTCAGACTGACGCATGATAAGATACTTCTCGCCTTCGAACTCCAATTCCGTACCAGAGTATTTTCCATAGAGCACGTTGTCGCCAGCCTTCAGAATCATCTCTTCATCCTTTGTGCCGTTGCCTGCTGCTACTACTTCGCCCTTCAGAGGCTTCTCCTTGGCAGTGTCAGGAATTATGATACCGCCGATCTTCTCTTCTGCCGGTGCTGGCTTAATCAGCACGCGGTCTGCTAATGGTTGAATGTTCATAGTTGTCGTAAATTATATAATGTTTGTTTATTTTGTTTATTTCGACGATATATTAAGAAAAAATGTGCCAATGTTGTTTTTCGCCAACATTGGCACATTTAACGTGACAAATTGTCAAATAAAAAATTACCATCCCAAATCATGCCATCCTATGGCATTGGTCCATTCAAGGGTGAGCATGGTTTTGTTGAGAGATTTGCCTGCAGGGAAACGTCTTTCAACTGTGTCATATATCTCACGAGGTATAAACATACTCAGTCCACCGTAATTGTCATCTGTCACTGTAAACGCATAGAAATCGATATTGATGTTTGTCTGCCACGGTGTGGCTGCTATGGGAGTGTGTTTCGCTACTACGGTTTTGTTAAACTGGTTCAACCATGTTTCATAAGCACTATGCTCCAGATTGAGCAGCATGAGGTTTTTCATGTCATATAAGACAGGACAATCATCTGATTCATCACATCGGAAATAATAAATACAATGTGATGTATTCATTTGCAGTTTCACTCCTTCTTCATGAATGTCATGCAAAGCATTACGGGTTAATTCCAGTAACTTTTGAAGTTCGCTGGTCTTAATGGCAGAGATGGCAATGCCGCCGGTACGCCCCCAACTGGTATTTTCAATATACTGTTTGATGATTTCAGCACCTATGTAGTCTTTGTTAGTTCCAAGTATAGGCACAACAGAGGTGTAAGGTGCGCCGTTGGCAGGCGTTTCAGAGACTGGTGCTATGATGTAATCCGTGTAGTTGCGCAGTTCATAAGCCACTTCCACGGTTTGCATGCAGCAGCAGTCAAAGAAGATGTAATCAAAATGCAGTCGGTTACCGTCTGTGTCTTTTAAGTTGCTCAATGCTGTAGCAATGGAAGAGATATTCATCCATTTATTCCCGGCCGTTGACATCTGCCCACCGTCATTGTCGTAGCCATAGGCATACAACTTTGTGTATTTTGTAGTTGCAATGGTGTCTTCTGTTATTATGGAACCACTGCCGTGGCCTGTCATGATTAAGGCATATTCGTCAGCGGGGCTCTGTTCCACTATCCATTGCAGTACGTCTGTCATGTTATCAGCCGAGGTGGCATAAAAATCGTTGGCATATTCGCGCAATTCAGTTTTTACTCCATTCTTTATCTCTGCTATGTATGGGAGTCCTGTTGAACCAATGTTATAATCAGAGAACAGTATTAACCTGCAGTCATCCGGAAGACTTTTTGAGCCCTCTATCATTTCTGTTATGTCGTTTTGCAACTGGCTGCTGATGTTGTTGTCTGCTGTGACATATACAATTATGGTGCGACGCACAGGAACAGGCGCTGGGTCAACAACAGTGTCGTCACCACCGCAAGCCAGCATCGCAAACAACATCAGAAAAAATATAATACATTTCTTGTTCATAATCATGATTATTCATTTATTGCTCCGCAATGCGGGCAGGTTCCACGTTTCTTTATATTCTTACCGCAATTACCACATATCAGATTGGTGCGTGTATAATGCTTGTATCTTGAAAATGCGAAATAGCAGTATAGTATAAGTAAGGGATAACCGATATAATATAATGTGCTGATAGAAAACACTATATACAATACTGCACACACGCCGCATAATCCCGAAAGATATAGAACCAAGTCCTCGAATGACAGGTAATGGCGTGTGTCTTCAACTGTGGCAATTCCTATAATCAGTATAGCCCATACTGAGGATATGAAGATTCCGAGAATGAGCGGCATACTAAAGGGGTTGAGCGACGGATGGAAATAGAAATTCTGCCATGTGTCAGCACCAAACATCTGTAATGACGCATATAGGGTTGCAGAACATGCCACAGTGATACAAAGCAGGGTGGGGTAGAATGATGGTATGTCTCGGTAATGCACCAGTGGCGCATTACGTTTCTGCACGGTCCTGACAATATATGCTGCAGCTATTAATGTGATTATTATCAGTGCAAAGATAAGGTGCGTGTCGCTGAATAGCATAATAAACTGTGATATAGGGTCGGTAGGTACGACATTCTTTAGCATTTCTGTTTCGTGGGTCCATCCTATGTGCCCGTTTTCTGCTATTACCTGTACCCATATAGAGTCTATGCTGTCTTGTGGAATAGTGCGTATGTCGCTGACGGCTATTTGTATGTTGTGCTTTACACTGAATGTGTCAGTTGTCAACTGCGAGACATATTCTTCTGGTTGCTGAGAGATTAACAATAGTGAATCTCCATGAACCACAAAGTTATATCCGATAGAATAATGGTGGGTATAATAGAATGATGTAGAATCGTTTGTGCTGGTGCTGTCAGATACAATTATGTCATGGTTGTCAGCATTGTTACGATAACATGATGACAACAGCATTAGCATGTTGAGCAACACAATAGATAAAATAAAACGTATTCTCATCTCGTATATTCTATTTTGCCCAAATTTCCATTTGGCAGTTATTGCAATTAAACTTAACTAAGAATGTCTTGCCATCATCAAGCGTTAGTGTTAAAGGCTCTTTCCATGGCATCTTAATCCCTTTCTTGGAACAAAAACCTGCTTCATATCTTATGCAGAACCTACACTGCATCAATAGCTTATCCTGTGCCTTATCTGTTTCAAAAGAGCGTGCCTTTATTCCATAGTGACTGTAAAAATCTTTGGCAGTGGCATTGGCAGCGTTATACAGAAATGAATATTTATATTCAGGACATGGGGCTTGGTTGGCAGATGACCTGTGTACTTCTTTTTTCTTTCTGGAAAGCTTCAGATGCTGTGCAATAACATCTCTCCTTAATTTTGCCAGTATGCTGCTTTGAATGAACGGAATGTCACCGTCACATAGTATGTCTAACTGCTTACATATATACGGAGTGTCTCCGAGTTTGTTCAGTTGGAGTCTTATGTTTTGTTCCTGGGGCTTTTCTGCTGTCTGATAGGTGTAAGTTTCAGACGTCGTACAGGTATAGCCTTGTTCATCCGTGGCACAAAGAGTAAGCGAACTGCTTTCTATCGTCAGCTGCATTGTCAGTTCTATCTTCCGTACTGCTGAGGATTTTGTAAGCAATGCCTGAAAATGCTGGTCGTGGTTTCTGTATAGAATGGTTCCTGGCTGTAACTCGCGAGGCATAAGTTGAGGGAAAAGTTTGTTGCCATCAACTTTGTTTACTCGGAATCCGACAAGCTGCCTGCGAGAGTTGAAGAAGCAGAAACCGTCGCCATTGCAAAATGATTCTAAGGATGCAACACTGAAATAATTTTTCTTGATTTCTTTTACTTTTCCAACATATTCTCCCAATGATTTCGGTGTGTCGGGCGAAATCATTCCTTGTTGGCGTTCATTGAAAAAGTATGTGGTGTAACCTCTGTTGAATGTCTTGTTGATGTTTGGTACAAATGTATATGTACATCTTCCCATGGATGCCCTACGATACCTTTCTGGATGTTTGCGGCAGATTTCATTCAGTCTTTCACTATAAGCCGCAGTGACATTCTTTACATAATCGACATCTTTCAGTCTTCCTTCTATCTTAAAACTTACTGCACCAGCTTCTGCCAGACGTTCCAGATTCTCCAACTGCGCCATGTCTTTAAGGGAAAGAACATGGGCTGATTGTTCAAATATATTTCCGTTGGCATCTTTGAGCGTAAATGGCATACGGCAGAATTGTGCACATTCACCACGGTTGGCTGAGCGCGAAAAACAATATTGCGATGCATAACACTGTCCACTGTAACTTACACATAATGCACCATGAACAAATACCTCTAATTCTACTTCTGGCACTTGACGATGTATTTCCGCAATCTCATTTGATGAAAGTTCGCGAGCCAGAACCACGCGCTTGAAACCAAGTGAGGCAAGCCATTGAACTTTCTCTACTGTGCGGTTGTCGGTTTGCGTGCTAGCATGGAGTGCCATCGGGGATATGTCGCGGACAGTGCCGCTTCCTTCGTTCAGGATAGAAAACAGTCCCATATCCTGTAACAGCAGTGCATCTACACCGATTTCACTCAGATTCTTACATAATGCCAGTGTATCGTTAAGTTCCTTATCGTATATGATAGTGTTGACTGTTACATACACCTTCGCATTATATATATGTGCATAGTCGCATAAAGCCTTGATGTCATCAATAGAGTTTCCTGCAGCAGCTCTCGCTCCATACCTGCTTGCTCCAATATATACGGCATCTGCACCATGATCAATGGCACTGATTCCACATTCTAAGTTTTTTGCCGGAGCAAGTAGTTCTAATGTCTGCATACTGTTGATGGCTTCGTTGTTATGAATTAATGCGTGATATTTTATTTCGTATCACTACGGTGTTGAATATTGTAATGACAAGAAATATACCAATTCCGAGTAAGAGAGTTGGAACTATTGACATCTCTGACGAGTTCTCATAGAATACTTTCAAGAACGTCATATAGTAATGCCTGATTATTATTACTGTAATGACGGCAACTACCAGGACTATAGCATTTAAGCATGTGGCTAAGAGTTGATAAGGAAGTGATACTTTCGCTCTGTCATAGCCGATAAGAAGCAAGTTCTGAAGCTTTTCTGTATTTTTTTGAACAAGCAGATATATGCTTAAGACAAGTATGTAAAAGCTTAATATACTTATAATCAGTCCTACGATAATGACAATGGAAACTATCAAACGCAGAAAATAGACAGTTTTTTCGACATTCAGTTTGTCACTTTCCATTTCCAAACCATGCTCGTCGAAATATTGCGTCATGTTCTCGTCTGTAGGATTGGTCACCTCCATGAGCAATCTGTTGGGACTGTCGGTCTCGTTAGGTGCAAATTCCTTATTGCTCCAATCCATAAATGATTGTGGCACAAGTATGGCACTGAGTGAGTTGGAAAGTGCAACCACTCGTCCTTTGAAATCCTGTTCTTTACCATTGCCTTTGATATGGATGTTGAAATCTATAAGTCCCATGAGACCATCAGAAATCTGAGGCAGTGAGTGATTGCGCGCAAAGCCGAAATTATACATATTAATGTATGTGCGCGGCAATATGATGGGAACAGTATTTGCACCTTTCTGATAAGACCAGTCGGCTTTGTTTACGTCAACGAACTCGTCAGGAACGCTTTCAAAAAACATTTCAGTATTCAGTACTTGCTTTCCATTGACTCCCATCTGGGCATCAGCCTTGTAGTTCGTGGAGGTGAATACGCCTATCTTCTTCACAAATTGCTGTTCTTTCAGTTCGTCAATATCTTGACGTTGGAAGAAATTTGAACGGCCGGATATGGTGTTTCCCGTTCCTATGCGTTTCGTTACCATTATATAGTCGGCCTTCATAAAAGAGTCTTCAGATGTTATGATTGGCAGTACATCATAGTAGAACTGAAAGCCGGCAAGTATTATTACCAATCCAAAGAAGTTTGCGAAAACAAATCCGCAGAATTGTCCAACGCTTATATTATGTCTTAATAATTTCCAGAGTAGATTCATAGTTTTACAATATGGTCGTATTCAAGGTTCATGTGTTTACCTATTGATGTTACTATTATGCATGCGTTTTGTTTATGTGCCTCTTCAAGCATTATGTCGGCAATGATTCGGGAATTGTTGTCGTCCAGATGGCTTATGGGCTCGTCTGCCAGCAATACGTCGAAAGGCTGTGCCAAAGCACGCATCATTGCCACACGTTGCTGTTGGCCGAAAGACATAATACCCAGTGGGACATCTTTCTTTTCAGGGATTCCCATGCGTTCAAACCATTCATCTATGGTATCTGATTTTAGATGGTTCGTCAGATTGTTCTTTATTAAGACATTTTCTTTTGCAGTGAGTTCTGGGAAAAGGCGCAACTCCTGAAACAGTACACTGACATGGTGCTGTCTTATCTCTGCCCATTTGTTGGCTTTGTAATTAACTATATCCTCGTTGTCGAAGAATATGTTTCCCATATAGTCATGCCTGTAACCAGCTATGTAGCTACAGAAAGTGCTCTTGCCTTTTCCTGATGCCGCCTCTATCAGGTATAACCCTCCACGTTCAAAAACGATGTCCTGTCCCCAGATTTCTGAGGTTATATTATTGGATGATGCAAAGATGTGTGGCATCACATTGTTGAATCTTATCTTATCCATAGCGTTATTCTGTAAGAGAATATTTTATTCGTTTTATATTACCAAGCAAAGGAATGAGATTTTTTCCCAATCCATCGGTCATAGTTTCTATATCTACTATTACCACAAGCCTTTGTTTGTCGTCTTTGTTCTTTGTCTTGCTGCTTTCGTCTTGAATACACTGTATTGTTGCTTTATACTGTTTGTCGTCGTCTGAATGTTGTTCTTTTCTTACTGATATGACGATGTTACCGTCGTTTTGCTTAATCTTGTCGTATGCGTCAGAACCCAGCAGCAAGGTGTTAAGCGATTTGTTATTGTGTAGATAACTCAGTAATTCTTTTCCGTCAACATTCATGAATATGTTGACAATAGCATTGCTGTCCATTGCCTCTGTCCAATCAAAAGATATTGGACGATACATTGTCTGTTGTATTTTCTGCAGTTGTTGTTTTACGTTAGGATTATAGGAACTGGTATGCCCGTTTATTAAAATGTCGTTACCTTCAGTATCAATGCTTCCCTCTAAGATGAGGTCATCAAGTGAAGTTCCTTTGGGTATGCCTATTGTGAAGTATGCAGAAAACTGTTCTGGTAGGGCACTAACGTGCATTGCCATGTGTGATGCAGTATTGTTATTTGATGAGTTCAGGTGTTGCCATATATCAGAATGTATTATACTTTTTTCTTCATCCTGTTCAAAAAGTCTTGAAATGCGTTTTATTGTCTTGGTGCGTTCTGCTGCTATAACAGGTCCCAATATAAGCAATGTATTGTTGTTATAACCAGTAACCCAGGCTTCAGACATCGTACAGAAAGGAATACCGTCGTATTCAGTGAAGTTGCCGGCTTTGCCTGCTTTCTTCATGTTCTGTAAATACTCATCAACCATGTATTCGTCTTTTACGGATGCACATAATCCTAGCATTCCGTCAGATGTTTCAAATACATATACTTGTCGTGTGGTGTCTATACCTGCAATGGATATGTCAAAGGTGCTTGCTGGAGTTTCGATGATAGCAATGCAATTGCGTGGTATGGAATTGATATAGTCCTCTTTATCACATGAAGACAGTAGAGCAGAGACTATAGACAAGAAAAAGAATATTTTACGGAATTCCTTAAACATAATATTATCTATCAACTATAACTGTTATTTTCTGAGTAAAAGCTGTGCCATCATTACTGCACTTAATGCGGCTGTTTCCGTACGCAGTCTTGCTTTTCCCAGTGAAACTGATTTGTATCCGTTTTTTATAGCGTATTCTACTTCGTTGACAGAAAAGTCGCCTTCTGGTCCGATTAATACGGTAACATCCTTGTTTATCGACTGTTGCTTGTCGTTGTTTAAACTAAGAAGTTCGTCAAATAAATCCGTTCTCTCAATCTCGTCATAGCAGTGGCAAATATACCTGTCTCCAACAGAATGTTCGTCGATGAAACTGTTGAAATGACTCATGGCGTTTACATTTGGCTTCCATGCCTTTCGGCTTTGTTTCATGGCAGACAGGACTATCTTTTCTATTCTGTCTATACGTATTTGGCGACGTTCAGAATTTTTACATTCAAGGAATGATATTTCATCAATGCCTAATTCTGTAGCCTTCTCTGCCATCCATTCTGTCCTCTCCATCATCTTTGTAGGTGCCATGGCTATGTGGATATGTCCATTCCATCCAGGAGTCTGTGGTATTTTCTCGTGGATTTTGTAAACGCATCGTTTATGTGAAGCCATAGTGATTTCTGCCTTGTAGAAGTTTCCCATACCGTCCATAAGGCATATATCGTCAGATTCTTTTAGGCGCAGTACACGGATGGCATGTGTTGCTTCTTCTTCTGGCAGTGCATCGGTGTCCTCTGCGTTAGGAACAAAGAAATAACGTTCTTCTTTCATCGTTTTATCTGTTTCTCCTTTCTATCTCTTTCTTGAACTGTTCTGCAAGTTCATATTTCTCTTCGTCAATACACTTTTGCATGGCAGACTTAAGCATGCCAATAGTAAGGGTGTTTAGAGGCAATGAAACGCCTGTGGCTTCCTCTCCCATATATTTTGTGCTTTGGTGTTGCCACAAAGAATCTTCAACATATAAAGGTATATGTTGGTCGGCATAAGCCAGCAATATACCATCGCTTACCCTTATAGGAAAGGCTGTTCCAGTTTTCTCATCTTCCAATATGGCACGATATTGACCATCATAGATGCTGACAATAATAACCGCCAGTTCCAAATCGGTCATGTACTTTATAACGGCGCTGAGGGTTTCTGGAAGTGTGCGTTCTAACATTTCTGTGGAAATCCTGCGGCTTTTCTCGTCACCTATGTATTTTCCTCTACGAAGTGCAAATTCATGGCGCATGCTTGCATCAACCATGATTGCTATTTGCCTTTCTTCTTTTTCGTCAGTTACTATCAGCAACGAGAAAGAAGCATCATGATTTACATCTGTGACTCCTTGTATTTTCAGGGGAATGCGCATACAGAAATATAGACTTGTGAATTTTTAATGTAATAATGATAATAAAACAAATAAAGAGATAAAAAGATAAAAAGGTAAATGAAAACTCCATGCTAAATATTAACAAAGGGGTTTCCGTTTTACCTTTTTATTTTCTTACCTCTTAGATTGCCTTACGCTTCAGCAGGAGCTTCTGTCTGCTCCTCGGTAGCTGCAGCATTTTCTGCTTCAGCCTCAGCCTTAGCAGCCTCAGCAGCAGCCTTCTTGTCAGCAATAGCCTTAGCCTTAGCTTCGTTGGCTTTCTTCTCAGCAGAAAGGAGAGCCTCCTTAGCTGCTTTCTTTGCCTTTGCCTGGTCAGCCTTCAATGCCTCAAAGCCATTCTGCTTCTGCTGCTTCCAAGCGTCGAACTTAGCCTGTGCTGTTGCTTCATCGAAAGCACCCTTTTTAACACCGCCCTTGAGGTGCTTCATAAGAAGAACGCCCTCGTTTGACAGGATGTTACGTACTGTGTCTGTTGGCTGTGCACCAACCTCGAGCCAGTAAAGAGCACGCTCGAAATTCAGATCTACTGTTGCAGGATTGGTATTTGGGTTGTAAGTACCAATCTTCTCTGTAAACTTACCATCACGTGGAGCTCTTACGTCAGCGATTACGATGCTGTAAAAGGCATAGCTTTTACGACCACCACGCTGCAAACGGATTCTTGTTGCCATTTGTTTGTTTTGTTGTTAAAATTGTTTTTAAATAGATGTGAATATTCTTTCAACTCGTGAAAGCGACTGCAAAGGTACTATTTTTTTCTGACATATATATCTGTACGTGCGTATAAAAGCTGAATTCTTAATTATTTTTAACTTATGCTAAAGGTAATGCGATGTCTTTTTATGTTTTTATGAGTTCTTCTTAAAGGTAAAGTATATTAAATTGATAACCACCAGTTATTTAACTGTTATTCCTCGTGCCTCCATCTGTTTCTTTCGATGTGCAAGGCGAGCTTTCGTCAACTTGCGCATTTTCTCTTCCTCGCTGTCATTGGGGTCAATTTTTACCTGTACGGTACCAGAGTAGCCGCTGTTGTCCTTGAATGAAGACTTAACGGTGCTCGACTGTTCCTTAATCTGACCTGTGCCTCCACATACATGACATTGCCACTTGTTCACTTTTTCACCATTACACTGGTTACAAACGTATTTGCCTTCACCTTCGCATTTCCAGCACACTTTCGTGCCTGTGCCCTTACATGTTTCACATTCAGGGGTGCCCTTGCCATCACACCACTGACATTCGCGCCACTGGTCTTTGACTTGTGTGCCGCCTTTGCCACGACAATGTGAACATACAATTACTTTTGCCCCTTGACACATATTGCAACGCACTTCTTTCTTGCCTAAGCAGAAATCGCACTCGCGTGTACCTTCACCTTTACAGAATGCACAGGTGCGCTCCTCCAATCCAGAACCTTGACAGTTATTACACTGCGTCTGTGCTTTTGCGTACAGCGACGCTATCGCCACCGCTATACAAATAATAAGATACCTTTTCATATTAACAAAGAATTATAAACAAAGTCCATGATAATAATAAACAATAGCTTTTTCATACTCATAGTAATTATCTTTGACGTTCTCTACCGATACTCCACTTTCACATCGTCCTTGCCGGTAATCTCAACCTTGCAACCCTCTGCGAGGATTACTTTCTTGAACCATGCGGCATTGCCGACATGAAGTTTCTCCAGTTTCTTCAGGTTGTGCAGGTCAATTTCTTCCAACGGAGTGTTGCCTACGCCAAATGCCGTGAGGTTTGGAAAATATTTCAGGAAATCATAATTGTCGATGACATTGCTGCGACCACCTCTTTCGAGGGACAGGAACGTTGCTTCCTTTGCCTCACAGCAGTCCACGATACCGTCACCGTTGGTGTCGATGTCCTTGAAGCACTGCGAGAAGATGTTGTTGTCTTCAATCTTTACAACCGTAACATTTTCTTTGCTTTCCTGGCACTTTGCCTGCTGTTCGCCTTTATTATTGCTCTGTGCATGCGCTGCTACACCAGCTGTCAAAGCAAAGATTAATGATAAAATCAATTTTTTCATAAGCATTAGTTTTTTAGTTGTTTTTATTCGTCATTAGTATGGATGGTACCACGACCAAAGCAACGTGTGCAGAGTACGCTGCCTTTTCCACTACATGTACGGCAGGCGTTATATCCAGTTCCCTCACAAATTCCACAAGTGTAGGTTTTGTTTTGGAATGTCACTTGGCCTGAACCACCGCATTTCGCACATTTGTAATATGGCTTGCCATTACAACTCGAACATGTCTTGCTGCCACTGCCGCCACAACCGTCGCATGTACGCTCACCTGTTACGGTGAAACTCATTGCTGTCATTGCTATCGCAACAATCAACAATCTTTTAATAATCTTCGCTTTCATAGTTTCAAGTTTTAGTTTTATTATAAACATTATTTATATACCAACTTTGCCTTCTCGCCCTTGTAGGCTACGGGATACTTGATTTCTGGCTTGCATCCCTTGGCAAGTATAATAGTCTTGAGCATACGGCAGTCTGACAAATCCAGTTCCTTCAGTTTGGGGCAACAGCTTACGTCAACTGTCTCAACATAGGTGAGGCCTGCATGAAAGTATTCCAGGTTGGGAAAATACTGTAGGTCTTCATACGACTTGATATTACGTATGAAACTCTTGAATACCATAAAACTGAGTCGCGTCACGGCCTTGGCCTCATCAATGGATATTTCTCCATCCTTGTCAGAGTCTATTTTATTAATGCGTAAACAGAACTCCTTGACTGATTCATCTGTAAATGCCACATAGTCCTTAACGATGGCTTCTGTCTGTCCTACAGTAAAGTATAGGTTCTTCAGTTCCTCAATACCATATTTACACGGAACTTCTAACTTACCATTGCGCCAGATACCGTATGCGCCATATTCCTTGCTAACGATATAGCATACGCTGCCATCCTGCTCTATCTTCTCGCAATAATCATACTCCTCCATGAGTGCACGGATGGTATCGTCCTTAACATAGTATTGCATCTCTATATATGCTTTGCCTGAGGGGTATGTTATCTCTGGCTCGCAACCATCAGCAAGAATAATCTTATTAAGGAACAGAGCATTGGTGAGGTTGAGCTTCTCTAACTTTTCAAGACAGTGCAGGTCTATGCACTCCGCAGCGGTATTGCCCACAGACAATGCTTTGAGGTTTGGAAAATGTTTAAGGAAATCATAGTTTTCGATGATATTGCTCCGGCCACCTTTATCCAAGACAAGAATTGTTGCTGCCGCCGCTTCTGTTGCATCAACTATACCATCACCATTTGTGTCTAAATCCTTGAAGCAATTAGAGAACATGCTCGGTTCCTTCAAAGAGATAATAACATCAGAACCTGGTGCTTCAACATTCTGTGCCATTATGAATGTTGGGCCAAACAATATGGTTATAAAAGATAATACAGTGTGTCTCATAATGTTTTCCAATTTAAAGGTTAAAAGATTAAGGTGTTATGTCGTTTTTCTATTGGTTTTAAATAATAGGTGTTTTAACTTAAAGATGTGTAATGGTATCTGCCACAAAGTTAAGAATAAAAAAGATAAATTCCAAGAAAAATACAATAAAATTTTGATTTTGTCATCATTTTTTTGTTTTTGGGCATAAAACAGCTCTCAAATTGTTTTAATGAGAGCTGTTTCTTTTCATTCTTTTACTTTTCTCCTGACCTTTACAGAAATAGTCATTTTTGCCATATCTCAAAACCAATATTTGTTAATTGCAAGTGCAAATATAGTGAAATCTCACCATTTCTGCGTATTTTTGCCGATAATTATAATATTATTTGTGAAATGACGAGGCAGCGGCAACTATATATCCAGCTTATTCCATTCTGCCATATTTCATTTCCTCTCCCTGCTTGTCATACTGCTTGCGCTTACCGACGGGAGGCTCAGTCAAGATTATCTTAACCACTGCAGTACGTTCAAGACTGCGGGCTATGGCATCATCGAAGGCGTCCATGTGACGAGGGAGAAATCGCTGGCAGATGGCTCTCAAAGCGGCAATTTTCTCTTCTCTGTCTGTCACTATCTCAGCTTTACCAACAGCCGTTGCCGACTTATACTGCAAGGTAAAACTACCATCTTTCGGCCCGACAGTAGGTGCACACTTGGTTACCGCCGACAGGAATACGGTCGGACAGTGTGTTATGCAGTCAAGCTTGTCGCCTTCCAAAGCACAATGGAAATAAAACGTTCTTTCGTCTGTACGCGCCAGCGACAGGGGCAATCCGTAAGGAGTTCCATCAGGTCGCGTCATGCTTACTGTTACGTATGGAGCCTTATCCAACACCTCCAATGCGAAGGCGGCATCCATCTCTCTACTTGCTTTTCTCATATTAATATGTTTATCACTTTTTAAAAAACTTTCGTACGGTATGTTTCTCTCGTTCTATCCTGCTCATAATTCATTGACATTCTCTATTTGGGGCACTAAGTTACAAAAAAACTCAGACATAACGACATATCTGAGATTTTAATAGGCGTATTTTATGTTTTATTGGGAAATGTAATGAAATATGCTCTTCTCTTTATTTAGAAGATAGTGTCTTTTTTATAATTAATGGGTAATTAATGAATCTTCGTGTTTTCTTCTAACCTTAATGACCACATTATGGCTCACAGATTACAAAGGATTGTAATGGATTATTCCTTCTCTTCGGCTTTTCTTATTAATGTCATTAATGCTATTTATCCGCGAATCTGTGGGAGATAACTTCACGGGGATTATATGTTTAGGTGTTTTTGACACTTTGATATGTTTGCAGTTATTTCTGTTTACAAAGTGTCAAAATAAAAAGTGCCGTCAGAAAACTCAAAATAGAGCTTCTGACGGTACTTTTTTATGCGTGTTTCGGGGTGTAAATGGCTATTGAAATGTAATTAGGCACCTTTTACATTGTAATTAGATAGCTTTTACCTCGTAAAACCTATGCTTTTACAGTGTAATTTGGGCGCTTTTACAGTGTAATATGATAGCTTTTGCAAAGCGAAAAAACAGCCTCAAAAATTAAAGTCTTTATTGTCAGCGATTTGCAAAAATCGCTATTTTCGGCTGTACGAAACCAGACGGAAAATATTTTCAAATATCACAAGGAAATGAGGGTAGGGGAAATCAAAGTGTAAGATTAGTTTTCTGTTTTGTGACAAAATGTAAAAATCCTTGCGATATGTTCTTCCAAAACGAATGTTTGGTGACTATATTGCAAGGATTATTAGAAATATCGTATTTCCTTTAGTTTATTTGTATAGGTATCGCTTGATACTCTTCTTTGGCGTTTTCTCAAACTCCTCGTTGTGAATCTCAATATGTGAGATCTTGCAATATGGAGGTTGAGTAGCATTGAGTTGCTCAAGGTTCTTTTTCATCAGATCCTCTACGTCGTCGCTGCTCATGTTCTGGGCAGAGCAAGCATCCATATCTGGGTATACCAATGCAACTAATTTTGTGTCACGCTGCACTACGATGCTTTCGTTTACCATAGGGAGGGAGTTTAGAGCGTCTTCTATCTCCTCCGGGAATATGTTTTGTCCACTTGGACCAAGCAACATATTTTTGGAACGTCCCTTAATGAAGACATTTCCTTTTTTGTCCATTATGCCCAAATCACCGGTATGATACCATCCGTCTTTGTCTATGGTGTTTTGTGTGGCCTCATCATTTTTGTAATATCCCAGCATTACATTCAGACCACGGGCCAATATCTCTCCTGGCTCCTTTTGTGGGTGTTTGCTGTCTATTTTTACTTCCATGTGAACCACCTGGCGGCCGCATGAGCCCGCTTTGTGTGTATGCCAGTCAGCATACGTTATGATTGGGGCGCACTCTGTGGCTCCATATCCGACGGTGACAGGGAATTTTATGTCTTTCAAGAAAGCCTCAACTTCCTGGTTAAGTGCGGCTCCTCCCACGATGACCTCATATAATCTTCCGCCAAACGCATCAAGAACCTGTTTGCGTATGCGCTCCTTGATTTTGACTCCCAGGACAGGTGTCTTCATCAATACCTTGATAGAAGGAGTAATCTTTGGGAATACCTTTTTACGAATGATTTTCTCTATTACAAGAGGAACGGCAATGATTATGATTGGTTTTACATCCTTGAAAGCCTGTGCCACTACTGCTGGTGACGGTATTCGTGTCAGATAGTATATATGGCAGCCGGTCATGAATTCCTTGATAAATTCGAATGCCATGCCATACATGTGCGCCATGGGCAATATGGAAATGGTATTGTCACCGGGATTCAATTCTCCATCAAGGACTTCAGAAGCGAAATCAAGATTAGACCACATTGCCCTATATGGAATCATTACGCCCTTTGAAAAGCCTGTCGTGCCGGAGGTGTAGTTGATTATACAAAGTTCCTCCGGATTCTCTTCCTTGTAGTAATTGATAAATTCTTTTCGGAAATATTTAGGATATCTTTCTCCGAAAAAACGGTTAAGATTCTCACGCGCATTTGTCAATGCCTCTGAACGGGAAATCATCAACGAATAATCGGGTATGTTGATAATACCCTCTAACGCAGGCATTTTGTCAGGGTCTATCTGCTTGGCTACGACGTCGCCTACAAACAGAAGCTTTGCCTCAGAGTGGTTGACAATATGGTGTATCTGTTCTGCAGTGAATTCATGCAGGACAGGTACTGCTACAGCGCCATACGTAAGAGTAGCAAGGAATGCGACAGCCCAGTTGCTCATGTTTCGACCACATAAAGCTATGCGGTCACCTTTTACAACACCACTGTTTTCAAACAGGATATGCAGTTTCTCTATTTTCCTTGCTACATCCTGATATTGGAGGGTTGCCCCTTTGTAATCTGTCAGGGCATCTAAATCCCAGTGTTTTTTTATGCTATCTTCTATTTGAGCATTAAAACTTGGTACTTTTTCCATGTATTAGTATGCTAATGAAATATTTTAGTGCACATTTTTTCTAATATTGTGCAAAGTTAAGTTTTTTTTTGCACACTGACAAATAAAAGTGTGCAATAATTTGAATTAAATATAAAATAATACATAATTATATGGTTTTTCCGTGTTTTTTTGTTAACTTTGCATTAAATTAGTGTAATTTGTATTACTCCTATGGGATTTTTTGGATTTTTCAACAAAAACAAGAAAGAAACACTTGACAAGGGTTTGGAAAAAACCAAGCAAAGTGTATTTGAAAAAATTACTCGAGCCGTTGCTGGCAAGGACAAGGTTGACGATGAGATATTGGACAATCTGGAAGAAGTGCTTGTGACCAGTGACGTTGGTGTTGACACTACACTTAAGATTATTGAACGTATAGAGTCACGTGTGGCACGCGATAAATATGTTTCCACAGCCGAGTTGAAGGGTATTCTCCGTGAGGAAATCGTTGATTTGCTCGCAGAGAATAATACCGGTGACAATGAAGCATGGGATTTTCCGACAGATCATAAACCGTATGTAATTCTTGTCGTGGGAGTGAATGGCGTGGGCAAAACCACTACGATAGGTAAACTGGCATGGCAGTTTAAGGAAGCCGGAAAGAAGGTTTATCTTGGTGCGGCCGATACATTCAGGGCAGCAGCTGTAGAACAACTCGTGATATGGGGAGAGCGAGTAGGGGTTCCTGTGATAAAACAACAGATGGGAGCTGACCCTGCAAGCGTGGCGTTTGACACATTGTCGTCAGCAAAAGCAAATGATGCAGATGTCGTAATCATCGACACGGCGGGCAGATTGCACAACAAGGTCAATCTCATGAACGAGTTGAAGAAAATAAAGGATGTGATGAAGAAAGTGGTTCCTGATGCACCTGACGAGGTGCTGCTCGTGCTTGATGGCTCTACTGGCCAGAATGCATTTGAACAGGCAAAGCAATTTTCGGCAGTCACACAAATAAGCAGTCTTGCCATAACAAAACTTGATGGTACCGCCAAGGGTGGGGTGGTGATTGGTATCAGTGACCAGCTAAAAGTACCTGTTAAGTATATAGGGTTAGGCGAGGGCATGACTGACCTGCAATTGTTCAACCGTAAAGAATTTGTAGAATCTTTATTTGGATGAAACAAAATAGAATAGATATAATCACTATGGGGTGTTCCAAGAATCTTGTTGACAGCGAAGATCTTGGACGGTTGTTTGGCAGTAAAGGCTATAATGCCGTACTTGATGCTGATGTCGTAAGAGGTGAAATAGTGATTATTAACACATGCGGCTTTATTGAAGATGCAAAACAAGAGAGCATAGATACAATACTGCAATTTGTTGATGCGAAGGAAAAAGGGAAGATAAAGCATCTATATGTAATGGGTTGCTTGTCACAACGATACAAAGAAGAGTTGGAGCAAGAGATACCACAAGTAGATAAGTATTACGGCAAGTTTGATTATAAAGGACTGCTGGATGATATAGAGAAAATTTATCATAACACCAGTACAGACAATACAGGCAGCATCAAGAAAAATAGAAATCATTATTGCTATATAAAGATTTCAGAGGGATGTAACAGGCAATGTGCATATTGTGCAATACCAATCATAACAGGTAAACACAAAAGCAGAAAGATAGAGGACATACTCAACGAGGTTAGGGAACGGGTAAAAGAAGGCATTACGGAATTTCAGATTATTGCGCAGGAGCTTACTTTCTATGGAATGGATTTGTATGGTGAGCGTAAACTTGCAGATTTGATAGACCAGATGTCTGATATTGAAGGAGTGAAATGGATTAGGCTTCACTATGCATATCCTAATCAGTTCCCGATGGACATATTGCGCGTAATGCGTGAAAAGAGTAATGTTTGTAAGTATTTGGATGTAGCCTTGCAGCATGTCTCGACCTCTGTGCTTGACAGAATGCACAGGAATACCACAAAAGAAGAAACCATTGAATTCATAAAGAGATTGAGAGAAGAAGTACCTGGAATTACACTTAGGACAACGATGATGGTCGGTTTCCCAGGTGAAACAGAAGAGGAGTTTCAGGAATTGCTGGATTTCGTGAAGTGGGCAAGGTTTGAGCGCTTGGGAGCGTTTGCATACTCTGAGGAAGAGGGAACGTACAGTGCGGAAAACTATGAAGACAATGTCTCGGCTGAAACGAAACGTACACGCCTGGACAAACTAATGCGCATACAACAAAGAATTTCGGCAGAGATACAGGAACAGACAATCGGCAAGGAAATGCAGGTTGTGATAGACAGGAAAGAGGGTGAATGGTATGTGGCACGTTCAGAATCTTCCTCTCCTGAGATTGATCCAGAAATATTGATTCCGATAAACGAGAAAAGACTCCTGCGAGGACATTACTATAATGTGAGAATTGTTGGAGCTGAGGAGTTTGACTTATATGCGACAGTAAATACAACAGTAAATAAATGACAAGAAGATGAACAACAAAGAATTTATTGCAGCATTATCCCGTAAATCTGGGTACAGAATTGAGGATACACAGAATATGGTTAGAACCATAGTGTATAATATCGTCGACAGACTGACAGAAGGCGATTCTGTCAATATTGGCGGGCTTGGTAGTTTTGACGTAAAAAAACGCATGGAACGTATCATTACCAATCCCAGCACTGGTCACAAAATGCTTGTGCCACCGAAATTGGTGGTGAATTTCAAACCTGTATCATCACTTAAAGAAAAGGTGAAATAATAACCCCTTAAAGAATTTACGACTATGTTAACAATAAAAGACATTGCACGAATACTGATATCTCAGCATAAGGTAAGAACTGACGATGCAGAGGCTTTTATAGCCCAGATGATTGAAGTCATTAATGAGGGTCTCATAAGTGACAGGCAGGTTAAAATCAAAGGTTTTGGTACTTTTAAACTGCAGACGGTAAAGGAACGCGACAGCATCAGCGTAAGTACTGGCGAGAGAGTAACCATAGGTGAACATGACAAGGTTACATTCACACCGGATAGTGTGATGCGCGACCTCATCAATAAGCCATTTGCACAGTTTGAAACTATCATAATAGAGGATGATAGTCTTTTGGAGGAGATAACAGAGCCTGAGGAGACTATTGTTGATAATGTCGTTACGAAAGACACAGAGGAAGTTGATACTCCTGAAGTTCCCTCTGAGACAATAGCACCAAGTGCCCTCTATAGTTCAGAGAATGAAGTTCCTTCTGATGAGAAAGTTGTTGTTGACGATTCTGCGGATAATGTGGAAGTAGTTGATGAAGTTGCAGAAAAAGAAGAAGAAATTGTAGAAACACTTCAGCAGACTGTGATTGAAAAAGAAACGGCTGAATCAATCGAGGAAAGCGTGCAAGAAAATATAGAAGAAGTAATAGAGGAGGTTGAAGAGAAAACAATAGAAGAGGAAGTGCCTGCAGCAGTACCAGCAGTAGCTGCAGTAGTAGAAAAGGAAGAAGATGAAGTAGAAGAGCAGCAGATAGAGGAGAAAGAGGAAATACCTGCAGCGGTAGCAGCAGTAGCAGCAGTAGTAGAAAAGGAAGATGATGAAGTAGAAGAGCAACCGGTAGAAGAAGAAAAAGAAGAGGAAGAAGAGAATGAAGAGAAAGAAGAGAAAGAAGAGCAGCCGGTAGAGGAAGAAGACGAGAAGGAAGAAGATGATGATGAAGATGAAGAAGAAGAAATTGACGATGATTATGATTATGACGAAGGAGAACATTCTCCGATGTTTTATGGTTTAGTCAGCGGAATAACATGTGCAATTTTATTCTTCGCTATCGGCTATTACGCATGTATGAATGGATGGCTTGACAGGTGGTTCCCAAGACAAAATGTTCAGAACGTAACACAGCAAGATTCTGTGGCCAAGCAGCCTGTTCAGGCGTTGCCAGCAGATACAGCTGTAATGACAGATACAGCAAAACCAACAGAAGAAGTGGCAGCACCCAAGCAAGAGAAAGAAGATGTTGTGTCCATGGATGAATACAGCCAAAAGGATACACGCGTAAAAACTGGTGCATGGGTGATAACAGGAACTCAAACAGAGGTGACTGTTAAGGCAGGACAGACTCTGAAATCTATTTCCAAAGCTTATCTGGGACCAGATATGGAATGTTATGTTGAAGTATATAATGATAAGAAGACAGTCAAGGCTGGCGATGTCATTAAGATACCTCAGTTAAAACCCAAAAAACAATCGAAGAGATAATATACTGTTTTTGAAAGGCGATAACATTATTAAATGAATATATTTAATGAATTGATGTCTCAGCAGAATGTTGGAATACACATGTTTACTGAGATAGATGGAGATATTGACAAAATGTTAAAGGCAGGGCAGGAAGGTGATGTCCCTGTGCTGATAACCAGGAATATGGTGAATTTTCCTGGTGTATTGACAACTGTGACGATAGCACGTGATGCTACGCGGCAGTTGGTTAAGTATATAGAAAAGCATCCGCAGGAACAGTTTGCTATGTTCTGCCAGAAGGATGTAAACATAGAAGAACCCGATGCGAGTGATTTGTGTGAACATGGTGTCTTGGCACATTTTCTTAAGGTGTTTGAGATGCCTGGTCAGCAAAATAGATATGCTTTCATCGCACAGTCACTGACGAGGTGTAAGATTACGAATGTCGTTTCGGAAGAACCGTTTCTTCGTGCACATGTGGTACCAATTCCAGAGGCCGCCCCAGAAAAGGATGACCTGGAATATAACACTATCTTGTCTGACCTGCGCAAACGTGTCGTTGAGTATATGAACAAGAGTGATACCATTCCATTTGAATTGCAGTTGTCATTGCATAGCGTTGACAATAGCGAGATGTTTTTGAATATGGTATCATATTATATGCCTATAAAACTGTCTGAGAAGATGAAACTTCTTGCATGTGATGATTTGAAGATGCGAGCATTTGAACTTCTTCAGATAATGAATCGTGAGATTCAGTATGCAAATCTTAGATTAGATATTCAAAATAGGACACAGCATACCATCAACGACGAACAGAAACAATATTTTCTGCGTCAACAGCTGAAAAGTATTAATAAGGAATTAGGACAACAGGATGGTGGTCCTGAGAAAGCGAAATTGCTTGAAAAAGCAAAAAACAAGCTTTGGCCGGAGAAGATAAAAGAAGCCTTTGAAAAGGAAATGGATCGACTCGACCAAATGCATGTTAACAGCGCAGATTATAATACGCAACTGACATATCTGCAACAAGTCGTGGATCTTCCATGGGGCGAATATACTAATGACAATCTTGACTTGAAACGTGCTGAGAAGGTTTTGAACAAGAATCATTATGGCATGGAGAAAGTTAAGGAGCGTATCTTGGAATATATTGCAGTACTCTCACTCCGTGGTGATCTGAAATCTCCTATTTTATGCTTGTTTGGTCCTCCAGGTGTTGGTAAAACCAGCCTTGGTAAAAGTATTGCAGATGCTTTACAGAGAAAGTATGTGCGTGTCAGTCTTGGTGGCTTACATGATGAAGCTGAGATACGTGGACATAGACGCACGTATGTCGGTGCCATGCCAGGTCGTATCATCAAAAGCATAGAAAAAGCAGGAACGAGTAATCCCGTGTTTATCTTAGATGAAATAGACAAGGTAACAAGAGAAACTCATAATGGCGACCCTGCTTCTGCATTGCTTGAGGTATTGGATCCTGAACAGAATAATTCTTTCCATGATAACTATCTGGATATGGATTATGATCTTTCCAAAGTGATGTTTATTGCTACAGCCAATGACCTCTCTACTATACCTGGTCCATTGCGTGACCGTATGGAAATAATAGAAGTCAGCGGATATACAACAGAAGAGAAAACGGAAATAGCCAAGCGTTATCTCTTGCCACGCGAGAAAGATAAAACGGGACTGAAATCAGAAAAAGGATTGACCATACGCAAGGCTGCCATTGAGAAAATAATAGAGAAATATACAAGGGAGAGCGGTGTAAGACAATTAGAGAAGCAAATTAATAAAGTCTTGCGTAAGTTGGCATTCTATAAGACCCGTGATGGAGAATTACCATACGACAAGATTTCCAACGACAACCTGGAAGACCTTCTGGGGAAACCGCCATTCTATCGTGATATTTACCAGGGAAATTCATACGCTGGAGTTGTCACAGGATTGGCATGGACCAGCGTGGGTGGAGAGATTCTGTTCATAGAAACCAGTCTGTCTAAAGGTAAAAATGCGAAACTTACCTTAACGGGCAACCTTGGTGATGTGATGAAAGAAAGTGCAGTAATAGCTTTAGAGTATGTAAAAGCACACACAAAATATTTGAATATTGATCCACGTATATTTGATAGCTGGAACATACATATACATGTACCAGAAGGTGCAACACCGAAGGATGGTCCATCAGCAGGTATCACTATTGCAACGTCAATAGCATCAGCCCTTACACAAAAGAAAGTTCGAAAGAATGTTGCAATGACTGGCGAGATAACCTTGCGTGGTAAGGTGCTCCCGGTGGGAGGTATAAAGGAAAAGATTCTGGCTGCAAAACGTGCAGGAATAACAGATATAGTCCTGTGTGAAGCCAACAGAAAGGACATAGAAGAGATTGCGCCGGAATATTTGAAAGGCGTGACTTTCCATTACGTTGAGAAAGTTAGAGATGTGTGGGAATATGCTCTCACAGACGAATTGGTTGATAACCCCATAAGCTTTACAATAGAAGAATGACATTTGAATTGCAACATACAGATGGGTATAGTTCTGCTCGTGCTGGCAAACTATCAACCAGTCATGGGGATATTTTTACCCCCATATTTATGCCTGTGGGGACAGTTGGCAGTGTGAAAGCCGTTCACTTTGAAGAACTGCGTCGTCAGGTGAAAGCGCAAATCATATTGGGTAACACATATCATCTGTATCTGCGTCCAGGACTGGATATCTTGAAAAGGGCAGGGGGACTGCACAAGTTTATTGGTTGGGAACGCCCTATACTTACAGATTCAGGAGGCTTTCAGGTTTTTTCTTTGACGGGAATACGCAAACTGAAGGAAGAAGGATGTGAGTTCAGAAGTCATATAGATGGCTCTAAGCACTTTTTCACTCCAGAAAACGTCATGGATACAGAACGTGTGATTGGTGCCGACATAATAATGGCTTTTGATGAATGTCCTCCGGGCAAGAGTGATTGGCAGTATGCACGCAACAGCCTGTCACTGACACATCGCTGGCTTGACCGGTGCATAAAGAGATTTAACGAGACAGAACCATTATATGGCTATGAACAGAGCCTGTTCCCAATAGTTCAAGGTTGCACGTATAAAGATTTACGAATAGAGTCTGCAAAATATATTGCTGACAAGGGATGTGATGGTAATGCAATCGGTGGTTTGGCAGTAGGAGAGCCAACAGAAGTGATGTACGAGATGGTAGAAATCGTAAATGACATCTTACCGAAAGACAAGCCACGATACCTCATGGGTGTGGGAACTCCATGGAATATTCTTGAAAACATCGAAAGAGGTGTAGATATGTTTGATTGCGTAATGCCTACAAGGAATGGACGTAATGCTTTGTTATTCACGTATGAAGGTACGATGAATATGAAAAACAAGAAATGGGAGGATGACTTTACACCACTTGACATTAACGGCTGTGATATTGACCAAATAACAAGCAAGGCATATCTTCATCATCTGTTCAAGGCACAAGAGTATCTTGCTCTTCAGATTGCAAGCATACACAACCTTGCTTTTTATTTGAGATTGGTAACTGATGCGCGTGAGCATATAATAAAAGGTGATTTCACACAATGGAAAAGAACCGTTATAGACAATATGCAAAGAAGATTGTAGATGTGACATCTGCAATAGGCAACAAGGTCGCGCCATACATGAAGTGGTTGAAAGAACACATTCTGCCCTTCTTGTATGTCAAGCGTCTTGACAGGTATATAATAGGAAAGTTCATAGGTACATATTTCTTTGCCATACTTCTTATTATAAGTCTTGCTATTGTCTTTGATTTCAACGAGAACCTGTCAAAGTTCACAACTTACCATGCACCGTGGAAAGCGATAGTCTTTGACTATTACATGAACTTTGTTCCATATTTTGCTAATTTGTTCTCACCATTATTCGTATTTATTGCTGTGATATTCTTTACATCAAAAATGGCGGGTAATTCTGAGATAATATCAATATTGGCAGCAGGCGTTAGTTTCAAACGACTTCTGAGGCCATATATGTTTTCGTGTGTCTTCATCTCGGCTTTGTCTTTCTTCTTGTCTGCCTATGTCATACCTCATGGCACAGTGATAAGACAGAACTTTGAATCCTTATACAAGAACAACAAAAAAAATACTTCAGCTGAAAATGTGCAACTGCAAGTAGATAAAGGTGTTATTGCCTATATTCAACATTATGACAATAAGTTGAAACGTGGTTATGGTTTTTGCCTTGATAAGTTTGAAAACAAGAAACTCGTGTCACACATGACTGCCTCAGAAATACAATATGATACAATTTCTGATTCAAAATATCATTGGAAGGCGCAAAACTGGAAAATACGTGAGATGCGTGGAATGAAAGAGCACATCACCAGTGGTATGCAGCGTGACACTGTTATTCAGATGGAACCCATAGACCTTGTATATTCCAAAGGACAGCAAGAAACTTTTACTTCGCCTGAATTGCAAGATTATATCTCTAAACAGATAAATCGTGGTTCAAGCAATGTAGTACAATATCAAGTGGAGTATCATAAAAGAATAGCTACAAGTTTTGCATCTTTTATTCTGACAATAATCGGAGCCTCACTGTCCTCACGCAAGCGTAAGGGAGGAATGGGAATGTACCTTGGTTTGGGACTAGCCTTGAGTTTCTTGTATATAATGTTACAGACTGTATCTTCGACATTTGCCATCAATGCAGGCACGCCACCTATGTTGGCGGCGTGGATTCCCAATATTCTTTTTGCGATTGTTGCATGGTTCTGTTACAAACAGGCGCCAAATTGATTCAGAAAAAATCACAAATCGACTGTAAAAATCTATAATGGAAGAAAAAACGACATATTTCGACGAAACATTATTAAGCGATAACATCCTTGACGCTCTGTATGATATGCATTTTGATGTGTGCACTCCCATACAAGCTGCATGCATAGATCCAATCATTGAAGGGCATGATATTATGGGAGTGGCTCAAACCGGTACGGGAAAAACCGCTGCTTATCTGTTACCTGTATTATCAAAATTGGATGAGGGAGGCTTTCCTGAGGATTCCATTAATTGTCTTGTCATGGCTCCAACCCGTGAATTGGCACAGCAGATAGACCAGGCCATGCAAGGTTTTGGCTATTATCTTAATGGAATAAGTTCTGCTGCTGTATATGGAGGTAACGATGGTAATCGATATGATCAGGAATTGGCAGCATTGCGCAGGGGCGCTTCTGTTATCATAGCTACTCCCGGACGATTGATATCCCATCTTCAAATGGGCAATCTGGATTTGTCTAAACTGTCATTCTTTATCCTTGACGAGGCTGATAGAATGCTCGATATGGGTTTTTCGGAGGATATTCTGACGATAGCTAAGGGAATACCGGATACATGCCAGACGATAATGTTTTCAGCTACAATGCCGGACAAAATAGAAAGTCTTGCCAATACACTGCTGAAAAATCCGGTAAATGTCAAGATTGCTGTCAGTAAACCTGCAGAAAAGATTCAACAGTCAGCATACGTATGCTATTCTCCTCAGAAGATACGTATACTCAAATCCATCTTCAAGAATGGTTTTAAACCAGAGCGTGCCACACCAGATGAACCTCCAATGAAACTTGAGAGAGTGATAATATTCTCAGGTAAGAAGCAGAGGGTTAAGGAAATAGCACGTTCTTTGAAACAGATGAAGGTGAATTGTGGCGAGATGCATTCAGATTTATCACAGGCGGAACGCGACGAAATGATGTATAAGTTCAAATCGGGCGAACTGGATGTTCTCGTAGCCACAGACATTGTGGCGCGCGGCATTGACATTGATGACATTGTCATGGTAATCAACTATGATGTACCACATGATGTAGAAGACTATGTGCATCGCATTGGACGCACTGCGCGTGCTGAGCGTGACGGCGTTGCTATAACGCTCGTTTCAAGTGATGACATATATTTATTTAAGAAAATAGAGGAATTTCTTGAACGTGAAATATTAAAGAATCCATTACCCAAGGAGGTTGGTGAAGGTCCTGAGTATAAAATCACTTCAAACGGAAGAGAGTGGGGGAGAGACAAGAAACGCTCCGACCGGAAGGGGGGCAACAGGAATAGAAATAACAAACATAATAACAACAAAAAACATACTACTAATGGACAAACAAATCAAAAACGTGTGCGGCCTCAGAAGAAAGGATTTTCGCACGACAGTAAACGGAAAACAGACTGATCTTTACATCTTACGTAATTCACACGGCTATGAAGTGGCAGTGACCAATTATGGTGGTGCCATTGTTGCCATAATGGTGCCAGACAAGGATGGTCAGTTGGCAAACGTGATACAGGGTCACGATAATATTGATGATGTCATCAATTCTCCTGAACCATATCTTTCAACGCTGATTGGCAGGTATGGTAATCGCATTGCTGCAGGCCGTTTCACTCTTGGAGGAAAGGAATATAGTCTGAGCATAAACAATGGTCCAAATTCACTTCATGGCGGCCCGACAGGTTATCATGCACAAGTATGGGATGCAATACAGATGAGTGAACAGTCGCTTGCTCTGTCACTGCTTGATCCATATGGCCATGAAGGTTTTTCTGGCGAGGTGCGCATCAATGTGGAATATACATGGACAGACGATAATGAACTGAAAATCGATTATCTTGCACAGACAAACAAGAAAACGATAATCAATTTGACACACCATGCGTTTTTCTCTCTGACAGGTATAGCAAATCCTACACCAACCATTGACGATCTGCAATGCGAGGTTAATGCTGATTTCTATTGCCCGATAGATGAGACAAGTATCCCTACAGGCGAGATATTGAAGGTTGAAAATACACCATTTGATTTCCGTACGATGAAAGCCGTCGGTCAGGACATCAATGCTGACAACGAGCAGATAAAGAATGGTGCAGGCTATGATCACTGCTGGGTGCTCAATAAAAAAGAAGTCGGTGAGTTGTCGTTTGCTGCCCGCATTATAGAGCCAAAGAGCGGTCGCACAATGGAGTGCTGGACAACAGAGCCGGGTGTGCAGGTCTATACTGACAACTGGGCAAGTGGCTACACCATTCAGAATGGATGCACAGCTCCTCGCCGTTCAGCCATCTGTTTTGAGGCTCAGCATTTCCCTGATTCTCCAAACAGAGCTTTTTTCCCACCAGTGGTATTAAATCCTGGCGAACACTATCGTCAGACTACCATATACAAATTTGGTGTAAATAAATAATTAAAGTATAATCCGCAATAAGTTGATTTATTGCGGATTATTTTTTTTAGTGTTTATGTTCGTGATGGTGATGACAGCAGCAATGTTCTTCCTTGCTCATATAATGTTTCAACAAAGCGAAGATGAGCAGTAATGCAAGCAGTATGGTACATGAGATATTAAACCATGATACACCTGCTGCCTCCTGACACTGTGCAGATTTCATCAATACAGGCATAAACCATTCCGTCGGCATTTGGTCAATTATGAACCCTGCCGTAACAGTGCAGGCTATTATTGAGAACAGATAGAGTAGGAGAGTCTTCCGTCCCAGCACCTTGTTTATAACCAATAGGCTCGCCATGTTGCAGGCCGGTCCGGCCATCAGCAATACCAATGCTGCACCAGGCGTCAGCCCTTTCATTATAAGTGCTACAGCAATAGGAATACTTCCTGTAGCACATATATACATAGGTATGGCAATGCATAAAACCAAGAGCATACTCAGCAATGTATTGTCCTTAAATACTGCAAAAAAGTCATTTGGAACAAACACTGTTATTAGACCTGCAACAATCAAGCCGATTACGAGCCATTTGCCAATGTCTTCCATCATCTCAATAAAAGCATAGCGCAAAGCCTCTTTGACTTTCTCAGAGAATGTCATTTTCGTAACATCAACGTCGTGGTGGCAATGGCATTTTTCACCATATCCTTCATGTTCTTCTGTTTTCTCGTCATTTTTGTCAAATGTATTTATAATTTGTCCGGCAAACAGTGAAGAAATAAAAGCCGTGATTGGTCTGACAATGGCAAATGGAAGTCCCATTATTGAATATGTTGCAGCAATGGAATCTACACCTGTTTCTGGCGTGGCAATTAAAAATGACACGGTGGCTCCTTTGGAAGCTCCGTCTTTCCTCAGCCCCATGGCTGTAGGCAATACCCCGCATGAACAAAGAGGTAAAGGTACTCCGAACAATGCTGCATAAAATACAGAACGAAAATTGTGACCTGACAAATAACGGCTATACACAACTCCAGGAACGAAGGCATGGAGTATGCCAGCAAACAGGAAACCCAGTAGAAGAAATGGTGACATTTCGTTCACCAAAGCAAAAATTTCATCCATGATTTTAATGTTTTTATTTTTCAAATGCAAAATTACTTCTTTTTTTTTGCAATTTAGTTGCAAAAACTTGCTTTTGGCTTAAAAATGTATTACCTTTGCAGTACCAAAGGTTTTCCTGGATTAGGAAAACGTCAATAATTAATCAAAAATACAAAAAATTACTATGGAAAAAACTACGAAAAAATCTGAACCGTCATTTAATACTATGCCCAAGCACTACATCTTGTGTTTTAATGAGAAATGTCTGAAGGCATCCAGATGTCTGCATCGTATTGCTGCTCAAAGCGGGCTACAACAAGATGAATTGCCCAAATGTGTAAATCCTGCTGTATGTAATGAGACTAATTGTCGTCATTATATGGAAAACAAATCAGTTTCTATCGCATACGGTATGATAGATTCTTTTCAGAATGTCAAGGCTTGTCATATTGTGAAGCTACGCACAATGCTTGAAAATTTGTTTGGACATACAGAATATTATCGCCGTCGCAATTCCAGTGTTCCTATTTCTCCAAAGGAACAGGAACAAATCAAAAAGATTTTCAATCAGTTTGGATACGAGGCATCTTTCGACCGTGTTGTAGAAGAAACCCTATGGTAATGCTGTTTTTTAAAACAAAAAACTCTGATACCGATGCTTGGTATTGTTCGTACCAGGCGTCGGTATTAATCGTACCAACACTTGGTATTAGTTGTACCAACCGTTGGTATAAACATAACAACACATTTTCAACAGAATACACATTATGATAAATAGGGATATTAAAACTTGCATTATATGTATATCTTTCTGTTTGTACTTACTTTGTTGTGGTATATATATACCTCCTTTTCTGTTAACCTCATAAATAATGCAGATGAAGTATGTCAGAATGGTAAACCAACAGCAAAGTGCAAAGCGTAATCTCTGCTGAATTTGTGATTGGTGATTGGGAAATGTTCTCTGGATGTTGTATAAACTGGATTAATGGCTTTCATTCCAAGATCCAAACGAAGAATGAAATAATCAAAATTCAGTCGTAGTCCAGCTCCGTATGAAACCGCTATCTCTTTATAAATGCTGTTCCATGTTAACAATCCACCGGGTTGATCTTTGTATTCCCGTATTGTCCAGATGTTGCCTGCATCGATAAACAACGCCCCCTGAAATTTCCAAAACAGATTAGAGCGCAATTCTGCATTAAAATCTAATCTTAAATCACCCGTCTGATTTATGAAATCAATGCGACCGTCCGTGCCACGATAACGGCCGGGGCCAAGTTCTCTCACACTCCAACCTCTGACACTGTTTGCTCCTCCGCTGAAGTAACGTTTTTCAAACGGCAGCATATTGCTGTTTCCGTATGGTATCGCTATGCCGATACGGCTGTGAAGAGCCAATGTGTTGCGATCGTCTATCTTGTAATTGTATGTGTAATCTATATCGGTTTTTATGTATTGCGCAAAGGCAACACGAAGAAACATGTCCTGTCCCATGTCATTTCGCTTAAAGTCGAAAATCTTGGACATTCCTTTGAGCATATTTCCTGCAGTTTCAATGTTGAATTTTAAAGAGTGGATTCCGTCATTATAGCTTAATCCGAAGCCCAATTTCATAATCAGCAGGTTTTCATAATTATAGCGCAATATAGCATTGCGACTATCTGAGGACTCCAAATAGTCATTCTTGAAAGTTTCTGAAATCCAAGGCATTGAAACGTAGTCAATGTCCAGGAAATCGAAAGTGTACCCTACCCTATTTGTAGAACTGCCCCAGCGGTATCTCCATGTTCCGCCGAATACTCTGCGGTGAAACTCTGGGCGATTTTGTCTATTGTAATTGATTAAGAACTCGGTAATGCTTCTGTGCCTGCGCCTGTAATTCCTTGATATTCCAGGGCATAGAAATTCAGGGAAAGAGAGTTTTGCCTCAACACCATATTCTTCGTAGTTGTTGTCAGTATATCCCTCTAAGCCTTTGATTGCTTCAAAGGCACCGCGGGCACTAAGACTGAATGATTCGCTACCATGAAACAGATTCCTGTTTTCATATGTTAGTGATAATGCTGCTCCCAAATCACCGGCGGTGTTGGTGCCTTCTGGTTGTAATAATATACTGTGTGTATTTCGCTGCGATATGGATACTACTGCATCAAGTAAATTACTGTCTTCTTGATTATTAGAATCTCTTGCTTCGACAAAAGATATATTTGAAGAACGTACTATTCCCAGATTGGCAAAACGTTTGTATGTCTTTTGCACTTTAGACTCGTCGTACAGTTCTCCTTCGCAAAAAGATGTATTGACGTCTAGTACGCGCGGTCTTATGCGCAATGGATGATTTTGCGGACTTGTATAGCTTATGTTGCGGATGTGGTAATATGGATGCGAAGTAAACTCGTCGTTGCTTGAACGTCTGAATAGTCCGATGTTCATGGTTACATCGACAATTCGCTCATTATGCGAACTGTCCACGTTATATGTAACATTCTCTTTATTGAAATAGCGGTAGCCATTGTTGTTCAGCCATGACGTGAGGCGTTTGCGTTCAGAGGCGAGACCAGTGACAGAAAATGGCATGCCGTTGCGTATCGAGCCTTGTTCGAGAACATGGTTTGTTTTTAACAAGGAATCTATTCTGTCGTCCAATATGTTGTATGAAACATTTCTGATATGATATTGCTCCCCAGGAATAATGTTATAGTTTACCTTTACGCGTTTTTTGTTTATGTCTTGATTGACAGAAACTTCAGAGTCGAGGTAACCTTGGTTGAACATTACCTGATGTAGGTTTTCACAAGTGGCAATAATTTTTCCTGTATCAACGACGACAGGTGCTTCGCCCCACTTTCGCAATAAACGATTAATTGTTCGTGTTGTATCGCTGCCAGACATAGAATAAATGCCGAGTGGAACTTTAAGAGAAGAAAACCATTTCGTATTTGGTTTCTGCAAGATATATCCGTACAGAATGTTTGGGTCGTAATTCTCGTCAGACGTTGTGATTTTGTTTGAAACGAGCATTAATTCGCCATCACCAAGGTGCTTGGTGCCATCACATGAAAAAAACGCACCAGAAAGTGAAATGACGAAGGAAAATACGATTATATGATGTACTATAGTTTTCATTAACAACGCAAAGTTACATATTTTTCTCGTATCAGACAAGTTTTTCCTTGCTTTATTTGGCAGAACAGATGTTTTTTTGTATCTTTGCACGAAGAAAAATGCAAGGCAATCCTATTTTGCCAATATTGTCACGAATTGTGAAACTGAGCAAGAAAAGCATACTGAAATATACCACGCTGACCTTGGTAAGCCCATTGTGTTTACTGATCTTGTTGATAGCAGCTCTATACCTGCCGCCAGTGCAGAAGTGGGCTGTAGGTGTGGTGAGCGATTACGCCTCCAAGGAAACAGGTATGCAAATAAGCATAGACAGGGTGTTGTTGAGTTTTCCGTTGGATATGTCACTTGAAGGTGTCAAATGCATAAAAACAGACAGTGTTACCAATCTGCCTGATACAATAATGGCGATAGACAAGGCTGTTGCCGGTGTAAGGCTCATGCCTTTATTTAAGAAAAACATAGAAGTGTCAGAACTGGAGCTTCTTGGTGCAAAGTTAAATACGTCTGATTTCGTGCCGCAAGCAAGGATAAAAGGTGTGGTCGGCAGGATTGCGATGGAAGGCTCTGAACCCGTTGGAAAGATTAATTTCGCTAAATCGGATGTTGATTTACAGAAGATTATACTTGACAATGCCCACCTTGACATACAATTGTCAGACACAGTAATAGAAGACACTACAACATCAAAGAATGATTGGCATATAATGGCACAAGAAGTTGCTGTTACAAATTCGGAAATGTTGTTGCACATGCCTGGTGACACGTTGCAGGTTGGGGCTAAGATTAAAGACTTAAGGGCGAACGAGATAAATCTAAACCTATTGGATGAGGAATACAATGTAGGTAAATTGAATGTCTGTGACGCATTGATTACATACGACAATGTATTTGAGAAACGCATCAATACAGGTTTGGACTTTAATCACATGGCATTCGACATATCAAGACTGAATGTGGAATCCATTGCATATAAACAGCCGAATCTAAATCTTGCCATAAAGGAGTGCTCGCTTAAAGAGCAATGTGGATTTGCCATAACGTCACTGAAGGCAGACATTGCTTTGAATGAGTCACATTTATCGATAAATGGAAATGTAAACACACCTTCCAGTTATCTTACGACAGATTCTAAAATCGACTTGACAGCATTTGACGGTGATGACAAAGGCAAAATACACAGTATAATAGATGCCTCTCTCAGCAGAACAGACTTGATGCTTGTTGCAGGAAATTCTTTACCAAGAAATGTAAAGAATGTATGGCCGGCATATCCACTGAATATCAAGGGTGAGGTGTTGGGTAACATGAATGCTGTAAACGTTCCTGGATTGAAAATAGAGATTCCTTCTGTGATTAGTGCAGATTTGAATGGTAATGTGCGTGGTTTCATGAGTTTGGCGGACAATATCTATTCAAAAGACTTTCAGGCTTCCATGCACGTTGATGCAAGGACATACAATATGTCTTTCGTGAAAGCATTCATGGATAGAAACACAGCAAAGATGATAAACATCCCCAATATACATGCTGTGGCAGATATTGATGTAGATGGTGCGAACTATGATGTCAGGTTGAGAGCAAATGAGAATAAGGGAACCGTGGCTGTGAATGCAAAGGTAAATGCGCAGAGTATGGCATACGATGCCAAATTGAAGGCAAACAACCTGAAACTCAACCATTTTGTAAAAGGAATGGGCTTGGGAACATTCTCTGGAAACATTAATGCCAAAGGAAAGGGTTTTGATTATACAGACAAGAAAACCCAGTGTAATCTGACTGCAGACATACGACAGATTCAATATGGAAAATACAACCTCAGCAGTCTAAAGGCAAAAGCCAATATAGCAAATGGATTGGCTGATGTAAAGTTGAATTCTAATAATAAATACATAAACGGAGATGTCAATCTGTCTGCATTGTTGAATTCAAAGAATATCAAAGCAACAATAGCCACAGAGTTGACGAATGTAGATCTGTACAGGCTCTATATGGTGGATGTACCACTAAAATTTGCACTGTGCGGTCATATTGATGTGGAAACGGATATGAATCAGTTTTACAAGGTTAGTGGAATGGTGAGTGATATCCGTATAACAGACTCTGCTGGATTACACAGTTTGGAGGACATCGTGCTTGATGTCTATACCAGACGTGACACTACAGCGGCACACATCTATTGTGGAGATTTCGAGACCCGGTTACAAGCTCAAGGAGGATATAAATGGCTTTTGGGATGCACCGAGCGTCTGTCGGCTGCAATCGGAAAGCAGTATAAGGAACGTACAATTAATCAAGAAGAACTGAGAGCGGCCCTTCCTAAAATGAGTGTTTACCTGCATTGCGGACAGGAAAACCCCATATACAAATCCATAAAATATTGGGATGTTGATTTTAGAGAGATTAATGCCAACATAAAGACATCCAGGGAAGATGGCATAAACGGAGATTTGTATTTGTATGGTTTGCAGACAATGGACTATAAGATAGATACCATATCTGCAAACATAAAGAGCAGCAATGATCCTCTTGATATTTCGTATAAAGCACATATACAAAACACGAAACCCAATGACTATGTATTTGATGTGTTCCTTGATGGTAATGTGTTGGAACATGGAATATCTTTGAATGGCGCTTTTTATGATGAAAACAATAAATTAGGTTTGAAACTTGGTGCAGAAGCGACAATGGAGGATAAGGGAATAAAAGTACACCTGACTCCGAAGAAACCTGTTATTGCATACGAGGAATTTGAACTTAATGACAGTAATTACATCATTTTGGGTGAAAAGAACCGCATATATGCCGATGTCAGAATGAAAGCAGCAGACGGAACGGGCATACAAGTGTATAGCACAGATGAGGATTCTGATGCCATGCAGGATTTGACGCTGTCTCTTAATCATCTGAACATAGGAAAATTACTTGCTGCAATACCATACGCGCCGAAGGTTGACGGTATGTTGTATGGTGATTATCATTTCATACAGGAGAATGACGAGAGTTTCTCTGTGTCCACAGATATGACGGTTCATAATATGGTATATGAAGGCTGCAACATAGGCAATCTTGGAACGCAAATGGTATATATGCCAAAAGATGATGGTTCGCATTATGTAGATGGACATATATTATTGGATGACGAAGAGGTCGGTTCTATATCAGGAACATATAACTTCGACAATGATGCCATAAATGCAAAGATGGAGTTCATGCACTTCCCAATGGAACTGGTAAATGGATTCGTTCCTGATCAAATAATTGGACTTGAAGGCTTTGCAGAGGGAGAACTGGCAATACAAGGTACAACGTCAAAACCGAATGTGGAAGGAGAACTGTTTTTGGAGTCTGCAAGTTTGATAAGTGTGCCTTATGGTGTTAGAATGCGTTTTGATGATGACCCTGTAAGAATAGAGAACTCACGACTGCTCTTCGAGAATTTCCAGATGTATGCCTCAAACAACGAGCCATTGATTGCTCAAGGATATCTGGATTTCTCTGATACAGATCACATGAAACTTAACCTTAGAATGAAAGCAGAGAATTTCATGTTGATTGATGCTAAGGAAAACAGAAATTCAGAAGCATACGGTAAAGCCTATGTGAATTTCTATTGTTTTATTCAAGGCGAATTGGATAAACTGAAGGTTAGGGGTAAATTGGATGTGTTGTCATCGACCAATCTGTATTATGTCTTGAAAGACTCACCCATCACTACTGATAACAGATTAAAAGAATTGGTGACCTTCGTGGACTTCTCCAATGGAGAACAAATGGTAGTAAGCAGGCCGACCATTGACGGCATGGAAGTGGACCTCTCAATAACGGTGAATGATGGTGCCCATGTGAAGTGTTGGTTGAATACAGATCACTCAAACTATCTGGATTTAATAGGTGGTGGTGATTTGAGGATGAAATATGTTAACGAAGAAATAAACTTGAGAGGAAGATATACCATACATGAGGGAGAAATGAAATATTCTCTTCCGATTATTCCTCTTAAAACATTTACAATATCTCCAGAGTCGTATGTTGAGTTTACTGGTGACATGATGAATCCAAAACTCAGTATCACTGCTACCGAGCGTACAAAGTCGTCATGCAATATTGATGGTGTCAATCGTTTGGTTATCTTTGATTGCGGTGTCGTAATCACAAAGACTCTCAAGGATATGGGCTTACAGTTTATAATTGATGCACCAGAGGAACAGACCATCAAAGATCAGTTGGCCATGATGTCGTCAGAGGAACGAGGCAAGATAGCGGTTACGATGCTTACCACAGGTATGTATCTGGCAGATGGCAATACATCTGATTTTTCGATGAACTCGGCATTGAACTCTTTCCTGCAGTCAGAGATAAACCATATAGCAGGAAATGCACTTAAAACCTTAGATTTGTCCTTTGGATTAGACAATTCTACAGAGGAAGATGGTACGATGCATACGGATTATACCTTTAAATTTGCCAAACGATTCTGGAATAACAAACTGTCTATTTCCATAGGAGGTAAGATATCTTCTGGTCCAGACGTTTCAGGACAGAATAAATCTTTCTTTGATAATGTAGAGGCTCAATATAGATTCTCAGAAACATCGAATCAATACATGAACCTGTTCTACAAGCGTTCGGTATATGATTATCTGGAAGGATATGTCGGACAATATGGAGCTGGTTATATGTATAAGAAGAAACTGCAGCACCTTGGAGATCTGTTCAAGAATACACCAGTAGTGGTCTCTCCTACTCCACGCTCTGGTCAAGTTCCAGGTTCTGTGAGATATAATATTAATAATGATAGCACGTCAAGCAAATAAAAGATGAGATCATTCTATTTACATATTATTGCTGTCATTGCGTCTGTTATGATCATTTACGGTTGCTCGACCACATCATCATTAGAAGATGGTGATGTGTTATATACAGGATTGAAAGCGACAGACTACAATAACTACGAAAAGAACGATCACCAAAGCAATGTTGAAGAGGAGGTTGAGGCCGCATTGGCAACAGCCCCTAATGGAGCGTTGTTTGGTTCTAGCTATTATCGTACCCCTTTTCCTTATGGTTTATGGATATGGAATGCATTTTCCAAAAAAGAAGGTGTAGTATCAAAGTGGCTGGTTAACTCATTTGGCAAAGCACCGGTGCTGATGAGTAACGTCAATCCGGTATTGAGGGCGCAGGTAGCAAAAAATGTATTGCAAAACAACGGATATTTCAATGGAGACGTGACATTTGACACATTCATGGGAAAGCCAGAAACCACGAATAACGATACTGTCAAGAGACCACGAACAGCCAAAATCCAGTATCATGTGAATTTTGGAGATTTGTATATGCTTGATTCCATTGATTACATCAATTTCTCGCCAGATGTTTACAATAAAATAACATCATCGGATATGTTGATAAAAAGGGGCAATCCTTTTTCTATAGCCACTTTGGACAATGAACGAACAAGAATTAGTAATCTTCTAAAAAACAAAGGATACTATTATTATCAACCTTCATACATTACATTCTTTGCAGATACATTCATGGTTCCAAAGAAGGTGCAGTTGCGTGTCATGCAGTTAGACTCATTACCAGAGAATGTAACACGTAAATGGATTATTGGCAAGACAGATGTAATGATAAAGAAAGAGTTCAGAGAGCAACTTACAGATAGTCTGCAAAGGCGTTTTCTTACAATACATTTCAATGGTAAGCGTCCTCCCATACGCCCTCGAATAATACTTGCAGATACGAAATTACGTCCTGGCATGTTATATTCTCAGGACAGTTGTCAAGAATCATTGAACAACCTTACTTCCAAGGGAGTATTTTCTTCTGTCGATATATCTTTTAAGCCAAGAGTCAATCCTGATGGAACATACGTGAGTGTTCCAGATACCGTAAGTATGCGTGATGGAGAGGTGCGTGCAGGAGCAGGTATATTAGACATGACTGTGAATGCCACACTTGATAAACCTTATGATTTCGTATTTGAAGCAGATGCAATGGGAAAGACATCCGGTCGTATTGGTCCTGGTGTCAGCATAGGTCTTACAAAACGCAATGCCTTTCATGGTGGAGAGATACTAAACATTAATGCAGGCGCAAATTATGAGTTTCAAGTAGGAGGAGAGCAGGATATGGGTAACTCTTATGATTTTTCATTAGGGGCAAGTCTTGCTCTGCCGCGTTTGTTGTTGCCTAAACTGTGGAAAAAGCGTAAACGCTGGTACACAACTCCCTCGACCTTGATAAATGTTTCAGGCGAGATGATACGTAGGGCAAGTTTCTTTAATCGTGAGATATTGTCATCAGAGTTTACGTATATATTTCAACCGTCAGAACGTTCCGTTCATAAATTGTCACCATTGATTGTGACTTATGGCAGAACATCTAATATATCTGATACATATATAGAAAAGATACGAAACTCCGCAACTTCCATTGTTGCATTGAATGATGAGCTGACTCCAAAAATAAGGTACACATATACATACAGTTCAGCTAAAGATGTAAAAAGTCCAATTTATTGGCAATTTACTGTATCAGAAGCAGGAAATATCACAGACTTGCTCCATTCAACATTCTCCGGCAAACGTCTCAATGAGAAAGGAAAGAAAATATTATCAACTCCCTTTTCTCAATTCTTGAAATTCGAGACAGAATTTCGCAAGACATGGTTCGTCGGTGAGAAGAGTAGCTTCGTATTTCATTTTTACGGGGGTATAATGTCGGCATACGGAAATAATACTGAGGCACCTTTTGCTGAACAATTTTATATAGGTGGTGCGAATGACCTGCGTGGTTTCTCTATGCGAAGCATTGGACCAGGTGAGGTGCATTTCACAGAAACCAATATGGCGTATCTATTCCATACAGGTGATACGAAAGTTGTACTCAATGCAGAGTATCGTCCTCATTTGTTTGGTTCACTCTATGCAGCATTATTCGTAGATATAGGTAATGTCTGGAGTTTACGCCATAGCGTAAGAGAAGAATCCAAGGAGGCTGGATTAGGTGACCCGGCAAAAAAGGATGTGGGTGTAGATGTTGGATTAGGAATAAGATATGATCTTGATTTCTTTGTCTTAAGATTGGATTGGGGATTTGCAATACATAACCCATACACATCTGGCTTCGTAAATTGTGGTAGTTTTAGAAAGGCACAGGTGCTGAATTTTGCTATAGGATATCCATTCTAAATAATAAATATAAAAATAAATTTAAATAATGTAATTATGAAACTTGACGGAAGAAGAGAAAGTAGCAACGTGGACGATCGTCGACGTTCCTCAATGTCAACAGCCGGTGGTATTGGCATCGGTGGCATTATTATCGCAGCATTAATGACATGGGTTATGGGTGGAAACCCTCTTGATGCCATACAGTCTGTTGCAGAACAACAAATGAATGTCTCTACACAGACGGAAAATGACCGTGAGTTCACTCCTGAGGAGGAAGAACTAGCGAAATTCTCACGCCAGGTATTGGCAGGTACCGAAGATGTATGGACAGAGGTGTTCAAACAGATGGGAAGAGAATATGTACCACCACGCATGGTGCTGTATACTGGTGGAGTAAGAACTGCTTGTGGCAATGGCTCTGCATCTATGGGACCATTCTATTGCTCTGGAGACCAATGTCTTTATATAGACCTGTCTTTCTTTACCTCAATGAAAAAACAACTTGGTGCAGATGGAGATTTTGCCTATGCTTACGTTATTGCGCATGAAGTGGGACATCATGTAGAATATCTGCTCGGTACATTGGACAAGGCACACAACCAGATGAATCATGTATCAAAGACTGATGCAAACAGAATCAGTGTGCGCTTGGAACTGCTGGCAGATTTCTATGCTGGAGTGTGGGCATACCATGATAATAAGATGTTTTCTTCTATAGAGGATGGAGATATTGAAGAGGCAATTAATTGTGCACAAGTTATTGGTGATAACTATTTGCAGGAAAAAGCGCAAGGTTATTCACAGCCAGAGTCTTTCACTCACGGTACTTCAAAGCAGCGTATGAAGTGGCTTAAGTTGGGATTGACGACAGGCGATATGAGTAAAGGAAACACATTTGCTCTATCTGATGCAGAATTATAAAAATATAAGGCATGATTAGTAATCTTCTAATCATGCCTTTTTTTTATTACCCCAATTTGCTTTGTATATAACTATTTAATGTCTTGACCTGTTTTACAGGATATGTCATTCCATCTACGACCTCATTCCTGACTATATTTAATTCATTGAATAATTGAGAGAATGCAGTTTGCATTATATTGGGTTGTCTCCTTTTCTTGTCAGCCAGTGGGTTCACTACTATCTTAATAGCTTTATGCCTTAGTCTTATGTGCAGCGTACTCCCCTCCTCTATCGGGTCACCATCATAATGTATCACCCCGGCCTCTTTTCTCTTTATTAAAATGTCTTTTGCTTTGAAGCATTTTATCTTTGATGATTTGTCAAGTGTCTTGTTCATTAAATCAATACCAACTTGTGGGGCTTCCAGCAAATCAAATGGCTCCATGATAACGACATCCAAGAAACCATCTTTCATAGATGCCTGAGGTGCTATATATGCATCGTTTCCATATTGTGAAGCATTAGCGATTGAAATGAGAAAGGCCTTGTGAGGCTCCGCCTCATTGCCGTCTAAAGTAAGTTCATACGTTTCTGGCTCATATTTCAGACCTTCCTTTAATACATTTTCTATATAAGTTAAAGGACCTCTTTTTCCTGCCGCAGCAAATTTCTGAGATATAAAAGCATCAAATCCCATGCCGCATGTACAGAAAAAAAGATGGTCATTGATTATGCCATAATCTAAGTCGTGTATCAGTCCCGTATTGATTATCTCAATGGCTCCTTTTATATTCATAGGAAGCATAAGGTGTCGTGCCAGTCCATTTCCTGAACCGCATGGAATTATTCCGAGAGCTGTATTAGATTCAACCAATGCAGATGCAACTTCATTTACTGTGCCGTCGCCCCCTACTGCTACAACGATATGCACACCATCTTCGACACATTTCTTAGACAATTCAGAAGCATGACCAGCATATTCTGTAAAAACAATTTTCACATTGTATTTGTCTTTATCAGTATGCTTGTCTATAAGTTGTGGTATGACATCTTTGTTTGTCGTACCGGATTTTGGATTAACTATATATACAATCTCTTTTTTGTCCATTTTTCCCTGCTCTTATTGAGTAAGCCATTGCAAAATTACAAAAAATACCAAAAATACTAATTGAAAAATGTCATATTTTATGTTTCAAATGCATTTTGTCATAAAAAAATTATTGTATGTCATTATTTTTTAGTAATTTTGCATCTTGAAAAGATTTTCAGAACGATAATTAAAGACAAAGCAAAGAATAATACAAGTTAAACATAAATGGGACAGTTAGCAGAAAAATTTAAAAGTTACCGTTTACCTCAGAAGTTCATGGAAGCTGGTGTATACCCATATTTCCGTGAGATAACAGGCAAACAAGGAACTGAAGTGGAAATGGGGGGCCATAAGGTTCTTATGTTTGGTTCTAATGCTTATACCGGTCTTGTTGGTGACCTGCGCATATGTGAGGCAGCCAAAGCCGCTATTGACAAGTATGGTACAGGATGTGCAGGAAGTCGTTTCCTCAATGGCACTCTGGATATTCATGTCAAGTTGGAAAAAGACCTTGCAGAATTTGTACACAAAGAAGAGGCTTTATGCTTCTCTACTGGTTTTTCAGTAAACGCTGGTGTGATAGCTATGGTATGTGGTCGTGAAGACTATATCATTTGTGATGATCGCGACCATGCTTCCATTGTTGACGGACGTCGTTTGTCTTTTGCCAAGCAACTGAAATATAAGCATAATGATATGGAGGATCTTGAGAATATTCTTAAGAAACTTCCTTATGATGCAGTAAAACTTATTGTCGTTGACGGTGTGTTCTCTATGGAGGGCGATTTGGCAAAATTGCCAGAGATAGTTGAACTGAAACACAAATACAACTGTTCAATAATGGTTGATGAGGCTCATGGCCTTGGTGTGTTTGGTGATCATGGACGAGGTGTATGTGATCACTTCGGACTTACAGACGAGGTGGATCTCATTATGGGTACATTCTCAAAATCACTCGCTTCTATTGGTGGTTTCATCGCTGGTGATTGGGATACCATCAATTTCCTTCGCCATTCTGCACGTACATACATCTTCTCTGCTTCAAATACTCCTGCTGCTACTGCAGCTGCCCAAAAGGCTCTTGATATACTTAAAACAGAGCCAGAGATAATTGAAAAGTTATGGGATGTTACAAACTACGCTCTGCAGCGTTTCAAAGAAGAAGGATTTGAGATAGGTGATACAGAATCTCCAATCATTCCTCTTTATATACGTGATGTTGACAAGACGTTCCTTATCACTTCACTTGCTTTCGAGCGTGGCGTATTCATCAATCCTGTAGTTCCACCAGCATGTGCACCAACAGATACGTTAGTGAGATATGCATTGATGGCAACACATACTAAAGAACAGGTGGATCGTTCTGTTGAAATCTTAAAAGGAATTTTTGTAGAACAAGGAGTTATCAAATAATCTTCTTAGTTAGATAAAACAAAATCGCCGAGCGTTGTTTATTACGTTCGGCGATTTTTTTATTATCCTTCCTCGTTAATTCTGTTTCCCCACAAGAATTTATCTGTATCTTTTGCTATCACGTTACTTAATAGAATTAATGCAAATAGATTTGGTATTGCCATCAAGGCATTGAATATATCTGCAAAAGTCCAGACCACTCCCAATTCTACAATTCCTCCGATAAATACAGATATCAGGAAGAAGTATGTATAGATCTTCACGGCACGATAACCTCCAATATACTCAACCGCACGTTGTGCATAAATACTCCATCCAAGGATAGTTGAAAAAGCAAATGTAAAAAGTCCGAACACAAGTATAAACATTCCAATATAAGGAATCTTGCAAAATGCTATCTTTGTTAATGTGCCCCCATCCATATTTGGTAAAATGGCATGTATGTTTTCGCTGAACACCTTGCCTAATATGTTGTAATCCAACAGAGAAGCATCTGTGTAACTCAGAATACTGCTAACCACGACAATGCCAGTAATGGCACATATAATAACGGTGTCCCAGAATGTACCACTGGCGCTTACCAATGCCTGTCTCACAGGATTCTTCGTTTTTGCTGCAGCAGCGACCAATGGGGCAGAGCCCATACCTGACTCATTAGAGAATAATCCTCGGGCAATACCATAACGTGCTGCAATCATTATACCGCCACCTATCACTCCACCTCCTACAGCTTCTGGATTAAATGCTGACGTAAAAATAAGTTGAACAGCATACCAGATATACTCATGGTTTATACATAAGATAACACAGCATCCTGCAACATATAAGAAAGCCATAAATGGCACCAGTGCAGTACATACCTTAGCTATACTCTTGATACCTCCTATCAGCACCAAGCCTACAAGCAGTGTTATGATTACCGCTGCAATCCACGGATTAACACCCAGCACATCGTTTGCCAATGTTGATATGGCATTTGCCTGTACTGTACTGCCTATGCCAAAAGCTGCCAAAGCAGTAAATACGGCAAAAAGGATTCCTGCCCATCGTGCATTAAGACCATATTCGAGGGCATACATAGGGCCTCCAACCATGTGTCCTTTTTCTGATTGCTTACGGTATTTCACGGCCAGTAGTCCTTCACCATATTTCGTGGCAATTCCGAATACGCCAGTCAGCCAGCACCACATAACTGCTCCAGGGCCTCCGAGAGCCACAGCAGTACCTACACCAATGATATTGCCCGTACCTATTGTAGCAGCAAGAGCCGTAGCAAGGGCGCCAAACTGGCTTACATCACCACTTCCTTTATCATCCTTTGTAACAGACAGGCGTATGGCTGTGAAGATTTTTCTTTGTGGAAACTTTAATCTTATTGTTAAAAACAAATGAGTACCAACCAAAAGGATTATCATAGGAAATCCCCATAGCTGATCACTTATAAAACTTAGTATTTGCGAAAACATATTCATTATTTAGCAGTATTATTAACTTTACAAACGGTATTCTATACTTTTGGTATGCAAAGTTAACGTTTTTTTCTGACATAACAAAATATCAAGAATAATTATGCGCCCTCAAAACGTCATAACCAATAAATCGGTGATGCGCCCATTGTGGAGCATCACCGATTTTCTTCAATCCTTCAATCTTTCAATTCTTCAATTCTTTTACTTTTCTCCTCCCAGGAACATATTTACTATTGCATTGGCATCCGCCATGGTGATTGAGCCGTCATTGTTTACGTCAGCGGTCTCCACATCGAAGTCCTCTTTTTTTTCTGTGGTCAGGTAGAGTCTTTTTACCCTCCCCCATGGGGAAGGAAGGGAGGGGATATTATTTCTTGCTTTCACAACCAAATTCGGTTGTTATTCAAAAAACAACTATTTTTAGTTGTTGTATTGCCATGGGGATTTTTTGTACACGAAGGTTTTGCTCAACGAAGTCAATGGCGAATATACTTTCCATACAATAAATGATTCGATAGATTCGAGATATTCGTGTTCGATTTTTTTTTTTTCGACCACAAATGATTGCACGGATTTGCTGGATTTGCTTCGCATAACATGTAATTGTCATGTAATTATCCATGAATTTAACATAAAATTGAAAATATCATAGTTCATCCGCTGATGATATTATTCTCTCGCAGATGGTAAAGGATTGTAATAGATTATTTCTTCTCTACGGTTTTTCTTATTAACGTCATTAACGTTAATTTATCCGCGAATCTGAGGGATCTGCGGGAGGTAAATACACAGGGATTACAGGGATAGATTTTTTCCACACAGATTGTAAGGGATTATAAGGGATAATCCGTAAAACCCGCATTTGTCCGTGTTCGTTTTTTACACTCCCTGCATCTGATGTTTTGACACTTTGATATGTTTACGGTCATTTCTGTTTACAAAGTGACAAAACGAAAAGTGTCGTTAGAAAATTCAAAATAGAGTTTCTGACGACACTATTTTATGCGTGTTTCGGGGTGTAAAAGGTTGTTGAAATGTAATTAGGCACCTTTTACATTGTAATATGTATGCTTTTACCATGTAAAAGCTATGTTTTGACAACGTAAAAAGGGTGCTTTTACAGCGTAATATGATAGCTTTTAGAGGGCAAAATAATAGCCTTGAAAATTAAAATATTAATTGTCAGCTATATATGAAATTCGCTATTTTCGGCTGTACGAAAATTGTCGGGAAGAAAAAATCTACAGCGCAAGGAAATGAGGGTTGGAAAAATCAAAGTGTAAGGAAAAGGACAGGAAATAGAGCACGATGAAATGTTTGTGCGAGGAAGTAAAAAAAGAGTGACAGCAATGCTATCACTCTTTTTCTATTCGTTTAAAAGTTCTTACTTTAATTCATCAAGAGGCACAGTGAAGTATTCCTTTTTGCCTGATGGATAAAGTCCCTTAATGTAGAGCACAGGATCTTTACTCTTGTTGGCTGCTTTCACTGCATCGTTGAGGTCTGATAGTTCCTTCATTGGTTCCTCATTAACGGTCTGGATGACGAAACCAACAGGTATGCCACGTTCACGGAACTTACCGTTGTTAACCTTTGTGACCTTCAAACCATACTTGATGTCAAGGTCAGCCTTTTCTTTTTCGTTCACCTCGCGTATAACAGCGCCAAGCATATCAAGGTCTGCATCTTTCACGACCTTTGTGTTACCCTGCTCATTCTTAAGAACAACAGACGTTGTCTTCTTAGACTTCTTGTGCAGGTATGTCAGTGTCACCTTGTCGCCAGGGCGCTTTGTAGCAAGTATCTCCTGCAATTCTGCCATCTTCGTAACCTTCTGTCCGTCAACGGCTGTTATCACGTCGCCCTCTTCCAGTCCAGCGTCGGCTGCGGCACCATCGTCTATGATTTTTATCACATAGATACCTTCATTTGTGCCAAGGTCTAACTCTTTGCCCTGTTCCTTTTGCGAATCAATGTATGAACGTGCATCCTCTCCCTGTATGCCAATCAATCCGCGCTGTACCGTACCATATTCTTTCAAGTCGGCAACCACCTTGTTCATAATAGTTGTAGGTATCGCGAAACCGTAACCGATATTACTTCCTGTAGGCGATGTAAGCATGGCGTTGATGCCTATAAGTTCACCGCGAGCATTTACGAGAGCACCGCCAGAGTTACCTTGGTTGATGGCTGCGTCAGTCTGAATAAACGCCTCCACAGCGTTAGCACGGAGAGAGCGTGCCTTGGCACTTACGATACCGGCGGTAACCGTTGCGCGGAGATTCAAAGGATGTCCGATGGCAAGTACCCATTCACCTACTTTGATATCATCACTGGAAATAACCTTTATTGCTGGTAAACCGTTAGCATTAACCTTGATAAGTGCAAGGTCCGTGTTCTTATCTGTACCTATTATGCGTGCGGAGAACTCACGGTTATCGTTAAGTGTAACTGTCAGTTCGTCGGCACCATCAACCACGTGATTGTTTGTAACTATATAGCCGTCTTCACTTATTATAACACCAGAACCTGTTGCTTCTTTCTTTGGTGTCTGCACCTTGCGCTTCTGTGGTGTTTGCTGGCGCTGGCCAAAGAATCCGAAAGGGTCGAACATGTCGCCAAACGGGTCGCTCTGTACCTCTACCTCGCGCACCTTTGAGTTCTGGACATATTTTATATGCACTACACATGGCAATGCTTTTTCCGCTGCTACTGTTAAATCTACTGGCTGACCTGCCACAGCTACAGGTGATGCAGCCATAGCCTTGTCAACTGTGCAGAAAGCAAAAGACGTGCCGAGGGCCAGTGCCACTACCCCCATAGCAGAAAGAATGTTTTTTGTAATTTTTTTCATTATACTTCCCATATTATTTAATTAAATTACTTTTTTAACTTATTTACGAATGCAAAATTAACCACAATAAATCACAATGGCAAATTTTCGCCCTTTCTTTTGATATTTTTTAAAAATTACGCCGTATCTCTTAACTTGTCTTTATTTTTCATTTATCGTGTTTCACAGTTTTTGACGAAAAAGTATAATCCGTGCCAAGGTTGAACAACACCCCGACACGGATAAATACAATACAAAATATATTTTCAGGTTAGAATTAACAATTTATTCAAGAAAGCAAAAATGCTTTGCTTCTTCAGAAATATATTCTTTCAGCCCTGCGCGTTTTGATCTTGCATGCAAAACAAATACAAGAAACGCTACAGAGTAGAATTTCTTCTTTGATATAATGTGTTTATTTAATGTCTTCCATAGTGCCTAACCCACGAGCGCAACTATGAATTTTATGATGACATGGCAGGTCTTCTGACTTTCTCCAGCTTTTCATCACCTTCCCGCAGTACCCAAAAAGGTAATGCAGTGGTTCTTTCTGATGAAGCTATAATGGAGATTACAGCAGCGGGACTGTTCAGGACTTACACCTGATTCCCTATTAAACCTCAAGGATGAATATATCCCATTGGTACCATATCCGACTGCAAAGTTAATAATATTTTTTTAAACCACCAAATAAAACATAGCAAAAAAAGAGACATACGTAAAAACGATGCCTCTTTTTGTTTATCTGTTTATTTATCTTGCTTGTCTATATTCTATTTGATTTCAAAAATGTCTTTGACAAATACTGCCCTTGATGGTATGTCGCCAGTATTGACCTTCCACAAGAAATTACCATTAGAATCAAAATGTAGCAATTCTCCACTTGATACATAATCTTTGGCGTCAAACAAATAGAAATCCTTGTTTACAGGATGCACTATTATGCCATACGGCAGTATCATATCTTGTACTTCTTGCGAAGAAAACAGCGTTGTGGTCAGTTTGCTGTGCGTATGCACATTGACCAGTCCCATTTCTTTTGTATTTTCGTATGTAATATTGCTCCATGACGTACCGATATAATATAAGGTGTCCCCTACTATGCACATTTCACTGACAGGAACATCAACAGTGCCTCCCACCTGCATGTTTCCATTTGCATCAGGAGTAAGATAATACAAACGTGATGGGTTCTCATCATAGTCGCCACGGCTGCTTACCCATATATTGCCATATTTGTCTGCGCGCATTCGGTGCAGGTTTACTGCCACATCGATCTTCCTTTCTTCCTTGAACGAGGCAAGGTCTATCACGCTCACCGTATGGTCATAGTTGGGTACGAGATATCCTCCTGAGTTTGCTACATACAGTTTTCCGTTGACCACCGCCATCTCCTCCGGCTGATAGCCTACGGTTACTGAGTCGACTTTCTGCAGTGTCAGCGTATCAACCTTATACACCCTACCCTTTTGCGCATTGGCACTGATTTCGACTGGTCCTACATACGATGACACATAGGCATAGCCACCGTTGAATACCACATAGCGACAGTTTGGTATGTTTACCTGTCCTATGCGTTTCAATGAATCAGAAGTGCACACCTCTACCTTGTTAGAACAGTTGATGACGAGCCACAGTCTTGAACCGTAACACTGAATGTCATTGCCTACATCTCCCAGTTCCAAAACGCTATGCGGATTACGCTCCGCATAGATGTTGCGTTGGTAGTGCACTTTGCCGTCGGTTGATGACAGGTCGAGGTAGTCAACCGTACATTTGTTTGAGCCCATGTTGCCCTCACATATCAGGTACATGCCATTCATTACAACGTCCGATTCGGCTTCGTCGATTATGTTGTCTATAATTACTGGCACAAAGTTTTCGTCACGACAAGAGGTGGTTGTTGCCATTACTGCAACAGCCAATATGAATAATGATATGATTTTATTTCGCATCTTCTGTAATTTTTAAGAAATCCTTCCAGTATTTTCCAAGCATATAGTTTTTTTTGCAATTATATGGCACATGCAAATGAGCCTTGGCGTAGTTAGAGAACGTATGTCGTGTAATTGCCTTCGGTTTCTCAATAAGGCAGATGACGTCCGTTAGTGCAGTGCATTTGTCAAATGCAGCCGTTCCGATACTCTCCACGCTTCCAGGAATACGCACCGATTTCAAGTTTGTACACCCCGTATAAGCAAGGTCTCCTATTTCTTCCACTCCATCGGGGATTGTGGCAACTATCAGTGACGTACAGTTACCGAAAGCAGCGTCACCGATAACCTTGATGTCTGCTGGCAGATTCACTGATGTCAGATTATCACAATATGCAAAGGCATAACTGCCTATGTTGTGCAGATTTTCGGGCAGTCTCACAGATGTCAGGCTGTGGCAGTAGCCGAATGCCTTGTCTGCTATAGTCTCGAGTTTGTTGGGCAACACAATGTTGCGCAGACTTTTACATCCATAGAATGCTTCTGTGCCAATGCTGTCAATGCCTGATGGTATGATTATCTCTTTCAGTGCTTCACAATGATAGAAGGCGTCAGCACTTATCACTTTGATACTGCCGGGAAGACTTATACGGCCGAGTTTCAAGCAACCGGCGAATGCTCCATTGCCCAACACTTCTATGCCGCGAGGCAGTATTACCGTTGACAATTTTGCGCAATCACCGAATACGTCATCAGAGAGTATCTTCACCCCCTTGGGTATGCTCACCATCTCAAGCGACATGCAGCCTTGAAACGCAGATGTCTCAATACTGTTTACTGTCTGAGGAATCTCCACGTCTGTCATTGTCACACAGCCATAGAAAGCATTCTCGCCTATGCGTATCACCTTGTATCTGCCGGAATCCGTAACGGCATACTCTGGTATGACGACAGAATCCATGGCGTATGGTTCTTCAAAATATTCTTTGCCATTGAAGGTTACCTCACATGTAGAGTCTTTTTCAGAAATAATGTTGTATCTCAGACCATCCGCTCTGAAATCTCGTGCGCCTACCGATGACACAATCGTTGCAACTAGCAGTGCGCATATAATCTTTATATTCATATTCATCATAGTTTTATATCGAAGGCCACTGCATACGAGCGTCGTGGCATGGGGTAGTTGAGTATTACGTCATAATCTTGGGCGAAGAGGTTGTTGACCTCGAAGGTGGCTCGTGCATCACATTTTCCCAATTTGAAACGATATGCCATGGAAATGTCTGATGTGTACCACGGCTCAAGGTGGTTATATGCTATATTTTCTTGTTGACTGTATCGTTCGCCTGTGTAAATAAAGGAATAGTTGAATGAGAATGCCTTATAGTCTATGCCGAGTATCGCCGACCCACTGTGGAGGGGTATGTATGGTATTTGGTTACGATAGTATGACATTTTCTCGTCGGTCACATCAATGGCTTTTTGCCATGTGTATTGCAGTTTCAGCGAGGCTGTCAAATTGTGGCTGAAGGCATACGCCGTATGCGCTTCCACGTCAAGTCCGGTTATATGTACACGTCCGAGGTTCAGCATTGTCCAACGGAACTGTTGCCCTTTTGGATAAGCTATTATCTTGTCACTGACATCATTGTAATAGAAATCTGTCTGTAAAGATAATGTCAATCCCCTACCCGGCTTTTCCTGCATGCTGGAGCCATGCAGATGATACTCCATACCTATATCATACTGCGTGGCTTTCTCTGGACTGAGATTTGAGTTTCCTATCTCTGCATAGTATAGGTCGTTGAACGTTGGCATGCGGAATGAATTTTTAATGTAACCACGTACACTTAACGACTTATCCCTCAAGATGTAATAATTCATGAACAATGCCGGCGTAAAACGGCTTATCTTGTTCATCTTGCCGATGGGAGCAACACCATTTCCTGCACTCTTGCCCTCGTCGTGGGTGTTATTGTATAGCAGTGAAAACTGTGCGCCGAAGCGTTTCAGTGAAACGGCTGTTGCAATACTCACAAGGTGCGACCATCTGTATGGCTCCGGACATGTATATACGTCAGACGTAAGTTTAGACCATCTTACATCATACGCCATGCTTGCTGACAGCCAAGAAGTCAATTTCAAACAGTGTGTGGTACTTAGGTAGGCCTCCTGCTGGCGGTATCTGTTGTCAACCATCATCACTGTAGTGTCACGGTTCTGATAGTGTGTGTAGTAGTTGGCATACTTTCCCAATACTCGAAAAGAGTAGTCGTCGGTGATGTCCTGTTGCCAAGAGCCTTGAAAGAAAGTGTTTGAATCCACTTGGCGTTCCTCCCTGCGCCATACATTATTGACTATGGCGCCAGGTATGCCGCGGTTTGACTGGTATGTATATGCCTTGAAATTCCATGAGCCCCGCTCAAGCAGTCCATTCAGGTTTCCTTCTAAGCGCAGTGTCTGCACATCGCCGTTCTGCCTTATCGCCGTTGTGTCATAAGCAACAGTGCCATCAGCATTCATACGGCGGTATCGGAACTCGTATTTTCCGTCAGATGTCAGTGTGCCGAGTGTGACGGCGAGGTTCAGCCTGTCTGTGAATTTTCTTTCATATACTGCCGACAGTGCCAGCATATTGCTGGAACCATATTTTAACTTTGCTCGAAAGTTGTCTTTCTTGTCTGTGCTGAAGTGCGGAATACGGGTGCGTATATATACGCTGCCCGCATTGCCGTAGTCGGATGCAGTCTGCATCAGTGAACTTTTCTGTCCGTTATACAGCGAGACAGCCTCCACATTGTCAAGAGAGAACTGTCCCAGGTCTATCTGTCCGTTCTGTGCATTGCCCAGTTCTATGCCGTCATAGTAGATTCCGAGGTGCTGGCTGCCCATCGAACGTATGTTCACAGTTTTTATGCCCCCTACTCCTCCATAGTCTTTCACCTGAAGACCAGAGAAATATCTCAAGGCATCCGCTACATTGAGTGAATTCAGCCTTTCCAGTTGCTTCGCATTAAGTGTCTGCGACGGTATGATATCAGAGAACGTATGCCGCGACACCACCTCCACGCCCTCAAGGTGCATAGAATCTTGTGCCCACACAGACATGTGTGTGCCAAACAGCATAAAGAGAACCAAGAAAATAGTTTTATATTTTTTATCTCTTACGTTCATATTACTAATACCTTTTAAGCAAAGGAAAATTAGTCACGCCTCCTCAATCGAAGATTGGTGCACGTCTATGTTTTACGAGTGACAATGTATCGCACGAAGTAAATAGTGCGTGTCAATCGAAGATTGGTGCACGTCTATGATTTACGAGTGACAATGTATCGCACGAAGTAAATAGTGCGTGTCAATCGAAGATTGGTGCACGTCTATGATTTACGAGTGCAAAGTTACAAATAAAATCTGAGATTACAACATCTTTTTTGTGTGAATTTTACGGTCAAAGCTTGTTTACGGTGTTCCAAAAAGCTAAAACTTGAACTGTTTAGTTTTTTTAACCTTTTGGTTATACATTATAAATTAAAATTTTGTAACTTTGCACTCGCAAATTCGCAAAAGCAACCGTGAGCCTGCTTTGCAGACACTTGCTGTTTGTTTCGTGCGATACATTGCAAAAGGATTTTGTATAAAGATCAAGTTCAGCCCCAATTGTAGTGGGGAAATTTAATCATCAAAACAGCGTAGGCACAGCGTTAAAAGAAATGTGCAAACACATTATGAAAGTATTGAAATTTGGCGGAACCAGCGTTGGTTCCGTAGAGAGCATTCTAAGCCTCAAGCAAATCGTAGAGAGAGAAGCAAAAGAACAGCCAGTCATCGTTGTTGTAAGTGCACTGGGTGGTATTACCGACAAACTTATTGAAACTTCACGCCTCGCCCTTGCCGGCGACGAGCGCTACCGTGAAGAGTATGAGCACATCGTAGATCGTCATCACAAGATGATTGACACTATTATTACCGATGCGCAGGATCGTGAACGACTCTTCAATACCGTTGACGCACTGCTCGAGCAGTTGCGCAGCATCTACTTTGGTGTATATCTCATACACGACCTTTCAGAAAAGACACTCGACGCCATTGTGGCATACGGCGAACGTCTGTCATCGAACATCGTAGCGACACTCATAAAGGGCGCACGGTGGTTTGACTCACGCACGTTCATCAAAACCGAAGACAAGCAAGGACATCATGTACTTGCCGCAGAGGAAACGAACAAACTCGTCAAGGAGACTTTCTCTACGCTGTCACGCATCTCACTTGTACCGGGCTTCATAGCAAAAGACCACATTAGTGGAGAAACAACGAACCTTGGACGTGGTGGTTCAGACTATACCGCTGCCATACTTGCTGCTGCACTTGACGCATCGGTGCTTGAGATATGGACCGACGTGGACGGATTTATGACTGCCGACCCGCGTGTCATAACCAGTGCTTATCCTATAAAGAAACTGTCATACGTGGAGGCGATGGAGCTGTGTAACTTCGGTGCGAAGGTAATCTATCCGCCGACCATCTATCCCGTATGCATAAAGAACATACCTATAAAGGTAAAGAATACCTTTAACCCCGATGCCGAGGGCACTATAATAAAAGATAAGATAGAAGGCGACCACAAGCCTATCAAGGGTATATCGTCTATTGACGGTACGGCACTGATTACCGTAACAGGTCTGTCAATGGTGGGTGTCATCGGTGTAAACCAGCGCATCTTCACCTCACTGGCAAAGGCTGGCATATCGGTGTTCATGGTATCACAGGCATCGTCAGAGAACTCTACCTCTATCGGTGTGAAGGAAAGTGATGCCGATGAGGCTGCACGCGTGCTCAATGAGGAATTTGAGAAGGAGATAGCATCAGGCTCTATGTTCCCCATGCAGGTGGAGAGCGGACTCGCCACCATTGCCATCGTGGGCGAGAACATGAAGCGCACACCGGGTATTGCAGGTAAGCTTTTCGGTACGCTCGGGCGCTCCGGTATATCAATCATAGCATGTGCACAGGGAGCATCAGAGACGAATATCTCATTCGTCGTGAAGAGCCGCTTCTTGAGAAAGTCGCTCAACGTGCTGCATGACTCGTTCTTCCTGTCAGAATACAAGGTGTTGAACCTCTTTATCTGTGGCGTAGGAACAGTGGGTGCGAAGCTCATAGAGCAGATACGTTCACAGTCAGAGAACCTGAAGAAGAACTCCGGTCTGTTGCTCAACGTCGTAGGCATAGCATCATCAAAGAAGGCAGTGTTCTGTCGTGAGGGTATTGACCTCACTACTTACCGTGAGCAGTTGGATGCCTCTGAGCCGTCGAATGCTCAGAAACTGCTTGAAGGCATCATAGAGATGAATATCTTCAATTCAGTATTTGTGGACTGTACCGCATCAAAGGATGTGGCAGCACTCTATCAGTCGTTGCTTGAGCACAACGTAAACGTAATCGCTGCCAACAAGATTGCTGCTTCAGGCGACTATGACAGCTACATACGCTTGAAGGAAACAGCGAAGAAGTGCGGCGTAAAGTTCCGTTTCGAGACAAACGTGGGAGCCGGACTGCCAATCATCAGCACGATGAATGACCTTGTAAACTCCGGTGACAAGATACTGAAAATCGAGGCAGTGCTCTCCGGCACGCTTAACTATATCTTCAATGCACTGTCAGAGGATACCCCATTCTCTGAAACCGTGCGCCAGGCAAAGGAACTTGGATTTGCCGAGCCAGATCCGCGCATCGACCTGTCAGGCATGGATGTGGTGCGTAAACTCGTAATTCTGACGCGTGAGGCAGGTTACCGCGTAGAGCAGGCTGATGTGGAAAAGAATCTCTTTGTACCTGATGAATACTTTGAGGGCAGCGTAGATGATTTCTGGAAGAAGTTGCCGCAGCTTGATGCCGACTTTGAGGCTAAGCGCAAGGCTCTTGCCGCTGAAGGCTGCAAGTGGCGTTTTGTAGCCCGTATGGAAGTAGAGGAAGGCGACGAACAGAAAGTACGAGTTTCCGTAGGACTACAAAAAATACCTTCCAATCACTCGTTCTATGAGTTGGAAGGCAGCAACAACATCGTGACGCTTACGACAAAACGTTATAAAGAATACCCTATGCTTATACAGGGCTTTGGTGCAGGAGCCAGCGTAACGGCTGCCGGCGTATTCGCTAATGTGCTGAGCATTGCAAATATTTAGTAGTAATAGGGATTAATTGAGTGACTGAAAGGAAAGTAAGAAGGGGAACTCCCTTTCTACTTTCCTTTCAGTCACTTGTCGCTATACTCCCCCCCACTCCTTGCTCTTCTAAATTGAGTCAGTCATGCAGGAATACCAATTCCTTGCATTCGTATTTTGATATCATGCCGTCCTGACGCCTTAATGATAAAATACCCGAAGGTGCTACAGAAACTATCTCGGCGGTGAAATCGCCATCCTTATCACGATAATGATGCATTCCGGTACCACGATATAGATATTTGTGATATAACTCAATAATGTATTGATATTCTTCTTTAAACAGAGCTGTCATGTATTTCTCAAATGACGCAAGTATTTGGTTTAGCAATTCATCTCTGTCATATTCTTCTTCCGTTATCTGTGTCAGTGACACGGGATTGGGAGCATCACTGTAAAACGCTTTCTGATTGACGTTTATCCCTGTTCCTATCACAACGTCTTGCAACGATGCACCATTGAGATTCGCATCTATGCGCGTGCCAGATATCTTCTTGTTTCCGTAATAAATATCATTTGGCCATTTTATGGTAAGTAATTCAGAAACGGTAACGTATTGCGCCAATACCTCCCTCAAGGCTATTGCATGGGTCATCGATAAGAGGAACTGGTTGCGCACGTCAAGCCATGTGGGATGTACCAATATGGAAAACAACAGATTCTTGCCTGCTTCACTTTCCCATGTATTGGTTCCCATACCCTTGCCTTTAGACTGATAGTCAGACATCACACACACATTGGTGTCGGTGTGAAGTTCGAGTGCATAGTCATTGGTGGATGCTGTATTGTCTAATCTGATAATCTCCATTTCTTTCTGAAAGATGTTTCTTGTTCCTTTGTTTGTTGCCAGAATTGCTGGTATTCCTCGTTGTCAGGATCTGAAGGTTTGTGTGACAATGCTTTTCGAATAGGTTGCCACTCTTCCATGAATGAGAAAGTGTCATCATCAAAGCTGGCTTTGCAGAAACTTTCAAATATATAATCCACAGCCTGTTCAGAAGGGTGCAGCATATCAGGTTTGTAGAACCGGTAATCACGCAGTTCGTCACACATGATCTCGTATGCGGGGAAATAATGAACCATGGAGCTATATTGAGCGCATATCTTATCAACAGCCAACAACAAGGTTGCCTTTGATACTTGGCTTTCATGAAAACCGTATTTCTGATAGCGTATAGGACTGACGGTCAGAATAACATTGCAACGCTCATTGATACTTCTCAGAATGTTTATGGCATTGTCCAGATATTCACGACATTCATCAACGGACAGTTTCTTCTCGGTAAAAAGTTTAGCAGGGCGTTTCTGACAGTTGTCAACAATCTCTCCTGTTTCATTGAGTAGGTAAACATGATTTGTTCCAAGTGTCAGCACTGCCAAGTCAACATTTGGTTGCAGGCGTTCTATGGTATGAAGAATGGAAGCAGGATTGTACATCGTACCATATGGATTAACGATTACATCAAAACAATTATTGGAAAACCTGTTTCCCATTTCTGCCGCAAAACAAGAACCCACGAATAATATCTTATCCGTAGGTCTTATCTTGAAATCTGTTTTTTCTATAGCTACCGTAGTTTGTAGTTTCATGATCTGCTTATCTGTAATCCGTTTTCTGATAATGACATATCCACGAAGCGGGCATTTCTGTTTTGGGGATTCGACGAGAGTATCTGCTTGATTCTTGCTGCAGCACCAGGATCTTTTGCTACCATGTAAAGATAGCCCCCGCCACCAGCACCAGGTAATTTATATCCCAGACAAAGGTCATCAATCATATCTGTCAGCACCTTTACCTCTGCTGGATTCGTTCCTTTGTCCATAGCCTGATTTTGTATCCATGTGCGACGGACAGAACGTCCCATTCCTTCAAAATCGCCACGCAGTATGGTTTCATACAACTGCTGGGTATGCTCTTTCATTTCCCGCAACATGGTAATCTCGTCGTGATGATTAAGGAACATGCGCCTTACTATTTCTGCCAGTAGAGTCTTGGCAGTTCGGGTGATGCCAGTGTAATACAACAGGTGGCATGCTGCATATTCTGGTTGGGTGTATAGTTCATTTGGCAACCATCTCACGAGAGGGCTTTGGTTGAAGCCTCGTTCGGTCTGAAGCATTTTTACGCCACGCAGAATACCTCCAAACTGATCTTGCCATCCTCCACCAGTGGTAAGCAACTGTTCAAGCACAAGTGTACGTTGTCCTATTTCTTCTTTTCCCCATGCCAGACCACAGAAATCATTCAATGCACCGAGTACTGTGCTTGCGAGAATACTGCTCGTGCCAAGTCCAGAGCCTGCCGGAATAGCTGAAAGCATGGTCAGTTCTATGCCACATCCAAATTCTTCCAGCTGACTGCGTAAGGATGTATAGTGCTCCTTACAGAAATCAGGATGGAAACCAGCCAAAGCCAATGCAGCTTTCGGTATAGAGAAAGGAGAACCTACTTTGTTGAAACATGCCAATTCTTCAAAAGTTTCTACACGTTCTTCTGCACCCAGGTCAATGCTGTGCAGAATGATGATAGGTTCTTTGCATGGTTTTATATATGTTTGAAGCGGTGGCTGCCCATTAAGCTCTATCGCAATGTTAATCACCTTGCCTCCTTCCATAAGACAATATGGAGGAGTGTCGGTCCATCCGCCTGCAATGTCGATACGTACAGGAGAACGCCCCCATACTATTTGGTCGCCATATACAGACATACGTGGTAATTGCTTATTGGAAAGCATAGGTGTTACCAGTCCGTCCCTTAATAGTTTGAAAGCTTCCGCAGATTCTTTTTCTCCACCGTGACCTTTCAAGCGGGCAACCTCTGAACGAAACATGTTATCATGAATGCGTTGCAGCAACGGACTGTCGTCATTCACCGGAGACGGTATTTGCAGATTGTTCTCTACAAACATTTTGGCATTATCTTCCAAATCCGTTTGAAAGAAAACGCTATGATGATAATTCTCAGCCAACTGCAACAGGTTCATGGCGCGATACTTCTTGCGTTGTTCGATAAGTCTGCGAAGATTGGCTGATGCAGATATCTCGTCTGCTGACATCCAGCGTTTCACATTACATGGACAGTCACCTGTTCCGTTCAGCATCCATGAGATCATCTTTCCCATTTCCTTAATGTCTGAAAGCATAGGGAATATCTTTGCTGATTGCAGGTCTTTATTGCCCTCAATAGATTTCGTGTCGATATTTCTTACCCTTGCCCATTCTGTAAATGGTATCCCGAGGTATTCTGTGTCGGTATTAAGAAGGTCTCCGCGAAATTTATCGTTGTAACCGTATGGGCGTACAACGTAACAGGCATTGTCTATCGGAACAATGTCAACACACTGTCCCTCTTGTAATGTTATCTGCCAGTCGTTTTCGGGAATACCGGTTATGACATTGTTGCTTGCCAATGTCCATCCTTTGCTTATATGTGAGTTTTCTATCCAAGTGTTGACATTTTCTTTCGTTATGTCTATCTGTACGTGGGAGTTCTGTATGAAGATAGAAGGATGGGGCTTCCTTGAATTGTGCATTATCTCACGTTGGTCATTCACAAGATTCTGAACGGCAAGCGTTGAAGATATTATTTCATGAGTTGTTCCATAATGATAAAATTCACCTCCAGACAATGGGAGGATAGCTACGGACAGTTCAGCAATCTCCTTGTCAAGAATGGTAGGGTCAGTACCCAAAGCAGTACCGAAATCGGAATACATGTCATAATTGGCTATGTCTTCTGCAGAAATGTCTTTGATATCTTTGGCTGCATTTGTAAGACTCTTCCGCATCATCAGCTGTAATGCCTTGTCGGAAAGCATCCAGATGCCAATGTCCGTGAGGTAATATCCGTGTTCAAGCACTTCTGATAATTTCTGCACAGAAGGCTTCTGCAACATACATTGCATGCTCGATGGCTGCTCACGCGATGATACAAACACCCCATGGTCCTTGGCTATACTGGAGTCAAGCCATAACCCATAGCATACTACGTCAGCCTCTGGTATCTGTCCAATGGGTTCTGTGGCACGTATAAATACATCGCCACTAACAATCATTGTGTGCAGACTGTCAGGCGCAGCCTGCATTATACGCTCATACAAAGGTAGTTGCAATGAAAGCAAATCCTGAGACAAGCGTTGTCCTCTCTCCCATCGAAATACAGGAATAGGTGTGAGAATCTTACCAGACGGTGCATACGATGGCAACCGTCTGCTCTGTCCACCGGCATGAAGTATGATGCGTTTTTCTTGGGCAAGCCATTCAGCAAAAGAACAGTCATTTGATTTTGACTGTTCTTCTGCTATATATGCCTGCCTCATTAGCCATGTGGTGCCACCACCTGAACCTAATTTCTTTCCTACTGGATCGTTTGCACAATACCACTCATTTCTATCCAGTTGAGTTATGTCGTGAAAACAATCTACGAGATTAGGTGGCAATGAGAGGAGTTTCTTCATAATGTTTATTTTTCAGGTGCCTTGCCAATGAGTTCCATGAACTCATCAAGTTTCGGAGTGATGATAATCTGGGTGCGGCGGTTCTGTGTCTTGCCTGCTGTGGTGTTGTTGGAGGCTATTGGGTTGTATTCGCCACGACCACCTGCAGTGAGACGCTTCGGGTCAACACCAAACTTGGTCTGCAGTGCCTGTACTACACTTGATGCACGGAGACAAGAAAGGTCCCAGTTGTTGCGGATGTTTGTCTTTGAGATGGGCACATTATCGGTGTTACCCTCGATGAGCACGTCATAGTCCTTGTAATCCTTGATAATCTTGGCAATCTTTGAAAGTGTAGCGTTGGCAGCATCACTGATTTCATAAGAACCGCTCTTGTAGAGCATATTGTCAGAGAGTGAGATATATACCACGCCTTTCATTACCTGTACGTCAACATCCTTCAGGTCTTCCTTAGAAAGTGAACGGGTGAGGTTGTTGGTCAGTACCATGTTCAGTGAGTCGCTCTTAGACTTAACTTCCACCAGGTGACGGATGTACTGGTTAGACTCATTGATCTGGTCAACCAACTTTGCAATGTTCACGTTGTTGGAATTTGCATTAGAGAGGCTCTGTGACAGACTCTTCTGCAATGCATTGTTTGTGTTTTCACAAGAATTAAGCTGATCCTGAAGGCTCTTGATACGAGCATTGGCAGCAGCCAGCTGCTCACGAGCATCCTGATACTGTGTGTTCAAACGATTGTTCTGAGTCTGGCAAGCTTCTAAATCCTTTTTGCTTACGCAGCTGCTGATGGTGAAACATCCTGCCACCAATGCAGCAATAACTAATACTTTTTTCATACGTTTTTATTTACAATTATATATTATCAATTATTATCTTTGTATTGTCTTATGACAGACCAATGATTTCGTTTCCTACAACATCAATGTTCTCTGCTTGAGGAGTGCGTGGCAGTCCCGGCATACGCATAATGCTGCCTGCTATGGCAACAATCATCTCCGCTCCTGCATTTATGACAAAATCACTTATGGTAAACTCAAAGTTCTTTGGTACACCATATTTCTTTGGGTCATCAGAAAAAGAATATTGGGTTTTGGCAATGCAGACAGGGAAATCAGCGTATCCCATCTGTTCAATCATTTTAATCTTTGCCTGTGCCGTGGGAATTATGGCTACGCTGTCAGCACCATATATATAGCGTGCCACTTTCTCCACTTTTGTCTTTATATCATCCGATTCATTATATTGGAATGCTATAGGCTTTGATGGATTGTTGTTAATCTCATCGACCACGATATTAGCAAGGTCCACAGCACCGTTGCCTCCTTCCAAAAAGGCATTGTTTATAGCGAATGCAACACCTTTTTCCTTACAGTGATTACGAACCATCTCTATTTCTTCGTCCGTATCAAAGTCGTAGCGATTGAAACATACTACCACTGTTTGTCCAAATAATCGTATGTTCTTTATATGCTTGTCCAGATTCTCAAATCCACGTTGTAGGCCATCTGCATCGGGCTTCTTGATGTTTTCCAAAGCTACGCCGCCATGCATCTTTAAGCCCTGTGTGGTAGCTACCAAAACTGTGAGTTTCGGACAAAGACCAGCCTTGCGACATTTAATGTCAAGGAATTTTTCTGCACCAAGATCAGCTCCGAAACCTGCCTCTGTAACAACATAATCGCCGAACGTCATTGCTGTGCGTGTGGCAATGGCAGTATTACAGCCATGAGCTATATTTGCAAAAGGTCCTCCATGTACAAAGGCAGGCGTATTCTCTGTCGTTTGTACTAGATTCGGGTTCAAAGCATCCAAAAGAAGGGCGCAAATACTTCCGGCTATGCCAAGGTCTTTTACGGTAAATGCAGTTCCATCGTAACGAATGCCCAACAATATGTTCTCTATACGACGGCGTAAGTCTTCAACATCTTTCGACAAACAAAGGATAGCCATTATTTCGGAGGCTGGAGTAATGTCAAAGCCGCTTTCAGATATCACTCCGTTAGTGCGAGGACCTAATCCTGTGACGATATTACGCAAGCTGCGGTCGCTGACATCCATGACACGTTTCCACAATACGGTCTTTAATGCGAAACCATCAGAATGATGTTGATACAAGTAATTGTCAAGTAAGGCAGAAATCATGTTGTGAGCGGAAGTGACCGCATGGAAATCGCCAGTGAAGTGCAAATTGATCTTCTCCATTGGCAACACCTGAGCATATCCTCCACCTGCAGCACCGCCTTTCATTCCGAAACAAGGGCCAAGTGATGGTTCACGCAAAGCAACGACTGCCTTTTTGCCAATCTTTGAAAGACCAAGTGCTAAACCTATCGAAACGGTGGTTTTACCAACTCCCGCCTTGGTCGGGGTTATGGCCGTAACAAGAATGAGGTTGCTGTTTTTTACCTTTTCCTCATCTATAGCCGTGTATGGCACTTTGGCAATATATCGTCCACAAGGTTCAAGTATATTCTCGTCGATACCAATTTTTGCAGCCACTTCTGCTATAGGCTGCAATTTGGTTTCATGAGCAATTTCAATATCTGTCTTCATCGGACACAGAATAGGATTTGTTAAAATGAGATTTATATTTGCAAAGTTAAATAGATTTCTTGATACCACCAAATATTTTCATTTTTTTTTGTAAACTCGTATTCGATGTTAAAAACATTTAAGTATTTGCGTATGTACATAATTTTTAGTAATTTTGCATTTCAAATTGTGTCTTAAACGAAAATAATATAATTCAAAAACAAGAAATGAACATTACATTCGACAATTCTGAAAAAGTCAGTGGTGTACTGACTATCATCATTGAAGAGGCCGACTATCAGGATGACGTTCGTAAAACTCTCAACAGTTATCGTCAGAAAGCCAACATTCCAGGATTCCGTCCTGGTCAAGCTCCTATTGGAATGATTAAGCGCCAGTTTGGCTCACAGGTTAAGGTTGATGCCATCAACAAACTTGTAGGAGAAAAAATTTATGATTATATCAGCGAGAACAAAATAAACATGCTCGGTCAGCCTATGCCACATCTTGGTGAAGAGCCTATCGATCTTGATGCTCCCGCTCCATACACTATGAAGTTTGATATTGCTGTTGCACCGGAAATAGACATCAAACTCAGCAAGCGCAATAAGATTGCTTATTATAACATCGCTGTCAGTGATGAAATGATAGACCAGCAGATAGATGCTTATGCATCACGAAGTGGTTCATACGAGAAAGTTGATTCTTATGAGGACAATGACATGCTGAAGGGTGACTTGCGTGAGCTTAATGCTGACGGCAGCACAAAGGAAGACGGTATTACCGTTTCTGATGCAGTACTGATGCCAGCATACATAAAGGTAGACGACCAGAAGGCATTGTTCCAGGGTTGCAAGGCAGGTGATATCATCACATTCAATCCTAAGAAAGCATACCCAGAATCTACTGTAGAGGTTTCTTCTCTGTTAAAGATTACAAAGGAAGAGGCAGAGAATGTTGATGCAGATTTCTCATATCAGATTACAGAAATCACACGTTATAAGAAGCATGCTGTCGACCAGGAGTTGTTCGATCAGACATTCGGTGAAGGTAATGTTAAGGACGAAAAGGATTTCCGTGAAAAGATTGCAGCAAATCTCAAGGAACAGCTGAATACTAATGCAGAATACCGTTTCCTCAGTGATGTACGTGCATATATAGAGAAGAAACTCGGTGATGTGAAGTATGCTGACGATTTGATGAAGCGTATCATGCTGGCAAACAACAAAGACAAGGACCAGAAGTATGTTGATGACAACTATGCTGCAAGCATAAAGGAATTGACATGGCATCTTGCAAAGAATCGTTTGCTTGAGCAGTGTGAGATAAAGATTGAGGATGCTGATGTCAAGGAAGTTGCAAAAGATATGACACGCATGCAGTTTATACAGTATGGTATGTCAAATATTCCTGAGGAATACATTGAGCAGTATGCAGAGGAAATGTTGAAGAAGCCAGAGCAGGTTGATCAGTTTGTTAATCAGGCTGCAGACCGCAAGCTTATGAAGGCAATGAAAGAGGTTGTTGCCCTTGATGAGAAAGAAATTTCCTTTGAGGATTTCCAGAAGCTTGATGCATAAATAATGACCATTAGTCTAAATTAATAGACTCAAATAAATAAGGTGAGAAGTTATTTCCACTTTGCAATAAGCAAATTAAGGAAATAACTTCTCACTTTTTTATGTCTTATTAAGAAATACAATGATGTTTCTCACCTTGGCTTAATATAACTCCAGCCCCGGGTGCATAGTCGGAGAATAAATATAATACCTCTGAAACAGAGTTCTATGGCCATGGCAATCCATACTCCGCGCAATCCCATCATTGGTGCCAACAACAATGTTAAAGATATTCTTACGGCCCAGATGCTGAAAAGATTCATTAATGATGGTATAAGTGTTTTTCCTGCACCAACAAATACTCCCATTGCTACAATTGCCGCTGCAAAGCCTGGTTCCGCCCATGCCTCAATGCGCAGCACTTCTGTACCAAGACTGATGACATTGTTGTCAGGGGTGATAACTGACAACATTTCAGGAGCGAACACCCACATAATCACACCCATCAGTGCCATTATTATCATGCCTAATGACATGCATATCCATGCAAATGAATGCATGAAATGACGTTTGCTTGCTCCTTTGCTTTGCCCGACAAGTGTAGTCGCTGCCTCTGCAATACCATGACCAGGCATATAACATAGGCTTTCTACATTTATGGCAAAGGTGTTTGCTGCGATGGCGATGGTTCCCATTGGTGCAATGATAGAACTGATTACAATCTGTGCCGTACACATTACTCCACGTTCCAAACCTATGGGGCAACCGATGCGGAAAGTCTTTTTCAATATCTTTAGTTTCGGAAGGAAATCCAAATCGACATCTTGTCTGAAGTTTAATATTCTGTCACGTACGGCCATATAATAAATCATACAAACCATAGTGATGAAGTATGCGGCGGCTGTACCATAGGCTGCCCCTGCTGTTCCCATGCCACAGATGAAGATGAAGAGATAGTTAAGTATAACGTCAAGCATACACATCATTACCATGAGCATACTTGGAATCTTTATGTTTCCAGAGCACCGCAGACTTCCCGCAGCTATATTGTTGCAGACAATAAGAGGAATGGCACATGAGAATATTGCGAAGTATTCCGTGGCTTTATCACATATATGGTCTGCAGCTCCAAGCCAATGAGGCAGGAATGGTGATATGACAAGTCCCGTGAATGTCAGCAGACAAGCGAATATGAAACCGGAAAACAATCCTTGGCGTATAACACTGCGTGCACCAGTCTTGTCGCCAGCCCCTACCCTATGCGATACTTGCACAGAGAATCCCGAAGCAAAAGCGGAGGCGAGTCCGCCAAACAGCCATATACTTGTTGATACCAGTCCCACTGCCGCTGCTTCGTCTGTTGACAAATGTCCGAGCATTGCGGCATCAATGATTTGCATTATTATAAAGGACATCTGAGCTATTATGGCAGGTACAGACAAAAGTACAGTGAGACGAAGCTTCTGACGAAGCGTCATCTCACTGCCCTCTTCTCGTACGAGTTCCAATAGCTCGTCCTTTGTCATAATATCTCTTTTACCTTTCTTTTCAAGCTTCTACGGCTTTTACTCTCAGTCGCATAGCGTTGGCATGTGCTTCCAACTGTTCATTCTCTGCCATGCATACCACTGCATTTCCAATAGAATGAACACCCTCTTCTGTAAGATGCTGGAATGTTACTTTACGATTATAACTGTCAAGGTTTACGCCATTGTAAGCCAAAGCATAACCATGTGTTGGCAGTGTGTGATTTGTACCAGAGGCATAGTCACCGGCAGACTCACATGCATAGTTGCCAAGGAATACACTGCCTGCATTTATCACCTTCTCTGCTAAATTCTCATAGTCTGAGGTTGCAATTATCAAGTGTTCTGGCGCATAAGCATTAGACAGAGCCATAGCTTCTTCCGTATCCTTTACAAGTACGTATTGTGAATTTAGCAGTGTCTTTTCTGCAATCTCATGACGTGGTAACTTTGCAAGCTGTGATTCTGTCTCGGCAACAACCTTGTTGAGTACATCTTCTGATGTACTTATCAGTATAACCTGAGAGTCAATGCCATGTTCTGCCTGCGACAACAGATCTGCTGCCACAAATGCTGGGTTGCATGTTTCGTCTGCAATCACACATACTTCTGAAGGTCCTGCAGGCATGTCTATGGCTACGTCATGCAATGAAACCTGTTGTTTCGCTGCCATGACATACTGGTTGCCAGGACCGAAAATCTTATACACCTTAGGTACAGATTCAGTACCATAAGCCATGGCACCTATAGCCTGTACGCCGCCTGCCTTAAATATTTTGCTGACGCCTGCGACTTTGGCTGCCATCAGTATGGCTGGATTAACCTTACCCTCACGATTTGGTGGTGTGCAGAGCACAATTTCCTTACACCCGGCAATCTTTGCTGGAGTGGCGAGCATCAATACTGTAGAGAACAATGGTGCCGTGCCACCGGGAATGTAGAGGCCCACTTTCTCTATGGCTACGCTTTTCTGCCAACATACCACACCTGGAGCAGTTTTCACCTTCTTGCCACTGAATTTCTGTGACTCATGGAATGCTGCAATGTTCTTGTGTGCAAGTACAAGGGCGTCCATTAGTTCCTTAGATACAAGATTCTCTGCCTCCTGCATCTCAGCCTCTGTCACAGACAACTGTGTAAGGTTTACCTTGTCAAACTTCTCCTCGTAGGCAATTACAGCACTGTCACCACCAGTTTTTACATCAGCAAGAACTGAGGCAACTGTCGCATTCAACTGCGAAACGTCAAGATGAGGACGTTCGCAGATTGCAGCATACTGTTCTTTCGTTGGGTATTTTATTATGTTCATTGTTTTGTTCTTACAAAATCATCTTTTCTATAGGCAATACGAGTATTCCCTCAGCTCCCTCAGCCTTGAGCTGACCGACAATCTCCCAGAAATGTTTCTGGTCGATGACGGCATGTATGCTGGTCCAGCCTTCAGTAGCTAAAGGCAATATAGTAGGCGACTTAATACCAGGGAGAATAGCACAAATGTCCTTCACCTTATCTGATGGAGCATTCATTAGCACATACTTCTTGTCATCAGCTACGAGGACAGACTTAATGCGGAACAGGAACTCATCGAGTATCGCCTGCTTCTCGGCAGAGAGTTCTTTATTGCCTATCAGCAATGCTTCACTCTTCATTACTACCTCTACCTCACGGAGTTTGTTGCTTACAAGTGTAGAACCAGATGATACAATGTCAAAGATTCCGTCAGCGAGACCAATACCTGGAGCAATCTCAACAGAACCCTGTATTACGTGAATGTCAATGTTTATACCCTGCTCGTCAGCAAACTTCTTTAATATGTTAGGATATGACGTGGCAATTTTCTTTCCGTCGAACCATTTCACATCCTTATAGTCCACAGCTTCAGGAATGGCGAGAGAGATACGGCATTTTGAGAATCCCAGACGTTTTACGATATTGGCATCTTCACCACGCTCTACAAATTCGTTCTCACCAACTATGCCTATGTCGGCTACGCCACTTGCTACGCATTCTGGTATATCATCGTCACGCAGATAAAGCACCTCCAGTGGGAAATTGCTTGACTGCACGAGCAGAGTGCGTCGTGCGCTGTTTATCTTAATACCTGTTTCTTTGAGCAGGTTCATTGTGTCTTCATAAAGACGTCCTTTTGACTGTACTGCTATTCTTAACATCTTGTTTTTATTATATTTGTATTATATTTCTGAACTGCAAAATTACTACTTTTTTCTGATTTTGCAAACTATTTTCTTGAAAAAAAGCTTTAAGCATCGTAGAATTGCATACCAGAACCGTTTTCTGGTCGTTCTACGCCAGGATATTGGCAACAGAAATGATTCTGAAGCCGTTCTACATAGCGTTTCGCTTCATATTTTGCCATCGGCAAATCATGCATCAGGCAATTACCGCATGTGGCAGGGGTTGTCCCTGGTACTTCTTCGTTATATTCTGCCACAAACGTGAATGCTTTTATCATCAGTTGTCTCATCACCTCATAAGGGTATTCTCCTTTTATTATAAGGTAATTGCCTGTCAGACATCCCATGGGGCCCCAGTAAATGATACGCTCTTTCCATTCCTCATTATTTCGCAGGTATGTGGCAACGAGGTGTTCTATAGTATGTATGGCAGCAGGAGCTATTGCTGGTTCCTGATTGGGGGCGGTCATACGTATGTCGTATGTTGTTATCACCTGGTTTGCAACCCCGTCTTGCCGTGATATGTATATGCCGGGTTGCAGATTTGTATGGTCAACCGCAAAAGAAGGTATGAGTTCCATTGTTATTTGTTTTATATTAATACCATTTTACACTGTTGCCTGAACTTGAACGCTTGTCATATTTGAGTGCGTCTGTCAGTGTTGATGCGTTGCATCGGAACGAGAAGTTATATGAAGTGTATGGAGACAGAACTACAGAGCATGACATAGAGAAACAGTGCAGGTCACGTCCGAGTGATGCCGTTGTCATAGTCAGTTTCTTGTAGTCGAAGTCATATCCAGACATGAATGTGATGTTCCAGCCGTCAGACAGTCGGATGTTGCCGGAGAAATTCAGCGTTTGCGTAAACTTGTATGGATAGCGCATGGTTTTCTTGTTGAATGTTCCCGACGTGTTTTCACGCATCGTTATGCCATAAGAGAAAGTGATACTCCATGGCATTGAGAACTTCAGATAGCCGTCGGCATCTGTCTCCGCCATTCCTGCGTTTTCTTTTGTTGCACCGTGTTGTCCGTTCTGCATGACTGGGTCCACGTTTGTTTCCAGTCCTGTATCATCGTCAAGTTCTTCTTCGTTGTTCTTTTTCTTGTCAGACTTGCCAAACAGTTTTCTTATCTTCTCTGGTGTCAGAGTGTAATGCAGGTTTTGTGACATACCCTGAAAACGTCCGAAACGTCCACGGCTGTACTCAGTGTGTGTGCCTACGTATGGTCTTCCGTTCTCATCCAAGTCGTATGCGTATGTTGCAAAGACAGCATTCATCGAGAATGTGTAGTTCTTCCACCATTTCAGGCGTATGTTCATTGACAGGTCACTCCATGGGCGTGTCTTGGCTGCCATGTTGTATGACATGCTTGCCCCCAACTGGTCTATGATGCTTATTTTCTTTATGGAGTCCGTTTTCGTCTTGACCTTCATCTCAATGTTGTTGTCAATACTGAAACGTATGCTACCGGTCTTTTGGCTGCCTACCGTACCAAACATTCCCCCGCTGAACGGAGAGTAGTTGACGGTGCTTACTTTTCCGTCTGCATCCGTTTTGGTGTATGTCTCGTAAAAACCATAATGCGCTGCACTAAAGTCAGGAGCATACGAGAAAGACACTGACGGTGTCATGGTATGTCTGATGGCTTGTATCCTGTCACCGAAGATTTTTCTGTTAGGAATGAAGAATCCATATATTTTCGTATTTGCCTGAACAGACATTGACCAGTTGTACACATTATAGAAACCATATACGGTATCGTTGACCTCGCGTTGGTTTTCTGCATCCCATGAGCGCATCACCTTGTTGGAATACATGCGGTCAGTGAAATTGAATGTCGGCGTAAGCGTTATGTACTTTAGCACAGAGAATGACGCACCAATCGGTATTTTGTGCTGCATGCCGTTGCTCCAGTCCTTTATCAGGTTTGACTTGAAAAATTCGCTTTCTTTCGCTTTTAACCTGTTAGACAACTGGCCGGTATAACTCATGTATATTTTCTCATACCACTTTTCCTTACCCACCATCTTCTTGCGTCTGAATGGATAGAAACGCGCTATGTTCACATTGAGGTCTGGCAGTGTCATGGCCACCGTAGAGTCTCGGGTGTACTGTGCTATGTCTGTTGCCAGCGACAATGACATGCCGATGCTTGAGAACGATGTACTCCATGATACAGACGATGTACGGGTGGACTGTGTGCGTGTCGCAGGATTATAGAGGGAGTTCAGGTTGTTTGCCTCATAACTTGTACTGGCGTAGTTCACACTGGCTTTCAGCGTACTGTACGGGTTTGCCTTACTGTCCTGGCTGTGTGACCACAACAGTTTGAAACTCGTTTCTTTTGTATAATCGGGAAAGCCTTCCTCTCCCGTTTTTGAGTCTTGATATGAGAAAAAGAACTGTCCCGAATATTTGTATCTTATGCGGTAGTTTGTTGCCAATGATATGCCCCATGACCCTTTGGTGTATATCTCACCAAGCAGTTTCAGGTCCATCTTGTCGCTTATGGCGAAATAGTAACCGCCGTCGCGCAGATAGAAGCCGCGCTCACTTTCATCACCATAGGTGGGCATTATGAAACCGCTGCTGTATTTCTTGGTGAAGGGGAAGAAGCCATACGGAATGGCGAGCGGTAACGGAATATCCTGTACCACGAGGTATGCCGGACCAAACACCACGTCCTTTCCGGGGCGCACTTTCGCCCTTGTCAGTGCAAGATAGAAGTCGGGATGGTCGGCATCGCATGTTGTGTATTTTCCATGCTTCAGATAGAATGTGCCGTCGGCGTCACGCTTTGAGCGCTCCGCCATGAGAAATCCATCTTGCTGCTCGGTATATGTGTTCAATACAATACCCTTCTTCGTCTTGAAGTTGAATGCCATGGTGTCTGTCTCGTATTTGTCACTGCCCATCACAAATACCGGGAGTCCGTACCGTTCTTTCTTTGCTGTATCCATGGCACCCGTTGCACGCACAAGACTGCTGTCCATCTGCATGTTTATCTTTTCGGCAGTAAGGTCCATGTTCTCATATTTCACATTCGACGAACCAAAAAGGAATGCCTTTTTTGAGTCGGCATAATACACCAGCGAATCCTTTGCCGTGTATTCCACTGGCGCATCGATGCCAGTTTTCCTGCGTCTGTTCAGTGAGTCTGCATGCAGAGAGTCGTCTATGGCCTTGTTATGCGCTTCGATGGCCATACGAAGCGAATCCATAAGGATAGAATCTACGACGAGGGTGTCATCGACTGTTTCCATATCGCCTACAACAAATCCATTCGCCATATTACTACCCATCACGAGCATTATGGCGAATATAAAACCTATTGTAGTGAATCCTTTACGCATAATCTTATGCAAAATTACAGCTTTTTTTATAAATGGCAAAGAATAAGAGGGCATTTTTGTTGTTTTGTTATGTTTTTTTTGCGTGTACCAATAAATATTAGTAATTTTGCCTAACATTTTTAAATATTTATCGACTTTACATTAATTAAATGAGAAAAACCACTCTCGAATTGCTCAGCCGTAAGGGCGTGCAGCCTATTAGCATGCTTACGGCTTACGACTATCCTACGGCATGCATCATTGACGAGGCTGGCGTTGACATGGCTCTTGTCGGCGACTCGCTCGGCAATGTCATTCTTGGATATGAGAACACACTTGCCGTCACCGTTGACGACATGATACATCATGGTGCTGCCGTGGTGCGTGGTACCAAGCAGGCTATGGTGGTCATCGACATGCCTTTTATGTCATATCAGGCCAGTGTTGAGGATGCTGTGCGCAATGCCGGTCGCATTGTGAAGGAGACTAACTGCCAGGCGGTTAAGTTGGAGGGCGGCGCTGAATATGCTGACCGCATCAGGGCTATCGTCAATGCCGGAATACCCGTGGTGGCGCATATTGGACTTACTCCGCAGTCGGTGAACACTCTCGGCGGCTACAAGGTGCAGGGGCGTACTGAGGAGAAGGCTGCCAAGTTGCTTGCCGATGCCAAGGCGGTGTGCGATGCCGGTGCCTTTGCGCTGACGCTGGAATGTGTGCCTGAGCCTCTGGCGAAGCAGATCACCGAACAGGTGCCTGCCATCACCATAGGCATTGGTGCAGGGCGCTATACTGACGGACAGGTACTGGTGTATCAGGACATGCTCGGATATACTGGTGGCAAGACGGCGAAGTTCGTGAAGAAATATGCCGACCTGCACGCTGTCATGCTTGAGGCGTTCCAACAGTACAAGCAGGATGTGGAGGCAAGGACATTCCCAGACGATAATCAAGTGTATAATTGAACTGTACCACTCTTTTTTGAAACAACGAATTTGACTAATTAAACGAATTACCATGCGGAAATGCCGTGTTGCATAGTAACTATTCAACGAATGTGTTTTTTGCCTACGGCGTACCGTGAATCTCCACAAATGGTCATTAATTTCTCCATAAATTAAATTTATGATAAAATTTATGACATTCATGGGCATTTATGGTGCCTCGCAGAGAATAAAATTCCATTAATATGGCATTTGCTGAATAGTTGCGTTGCATATACTAATTCGTAAAATTCGTTTAATTCGTAGTAGAAATTAGTAGTAGAAACGAGATAATTGTATAATAAATTAAATACTGAAGAAATCTAATGGAAGTAGTAAAGACAATAAAAGAGGTTAGAGAGATTGTTGCTAAATGGAGAAGTGAAGGTCTCAGCGTGGGCTTCGTGCCTACCATGGGTTATCTGCACGAGGGACATCAGAGTCTCATTATCAAGTCGGCTGAGCAGAACGACCGCACCGTGGTGTCGGTGTTCGTCAACCCCATACAGTTCGGTCCCAACGAAGACCTTGAGGCTTATCCCCGCGACCTTGAGCGCGACAAGCAGAAGGTCATAGAGGCTGGCGGCGACCTTATCTTCAATCCGGAGCCGGCAGAGATGTACCCCGGTCATTTCACCTCGTTCATAGACACTACCGAGACCACCGAACTGCTCTGCGGTGCCGTGCGCCCTGTTCATTTCCGTGGCGTGTGCACCGTCGTGGGCAAACTCTTCAACATTGTTTGTCCTGACCGTGCCTACTTCGGACAGAAGGATGCGCAGCAGCTGGCCACCATCAAGCGTTTCGTGCGCGACCTCAACTTCCCCGTAGAGGTAATCCCCTGCCCCATCATCCGTGAGGACGACGGACTGGCAAAGTCGTCACGCAACACATACCTTAACCCAACGGAGCGTCAGGCAGCACTGATACTATCAAAGAGCCTCAAGCTCGGCAAGGCCGCCATTGACAATGGTGAGCGTGACTCACAGAAAGTCATCAAGGTCATCAAGGACAACCTTGAGACGGAGCCTTTGGCACGTGTCGATTATGTAGAGGTGGTAGATTTCGAGAACATCCAGCGCATCGACCGCATCGAGGGCGAGACCCTCGTTGCCATCGCCGTCTATATCGGCAAGACACGTCTCATAGACAATTTCATTGTCAAGGCATAAGAAAGAAACGGAAAATATATGGTAAAGGCTGTGCAAAGAATGCACAGCCTTTTTCTGTTAGCAATGATTTTTCCGTTAATGCCGTTAATAAAGCCCATTAATGTCATTAATAAGCTTACGGCATGGAATTAACATTATTAACGAATGTCATTAATGCCATTAACGACGAGAATAGTTTTTCGTTAATGCCGTTAATAAAGCCCATCAATGTTATTAATAAGCCTACGGCAAGGAATTAACGTTATTAACGAATGTCATTAATGCCATTAACGATGATTGTCACTTTTTCCTTCATTTTCCTTACACTTTGATTTTCGCAACCTTCATTTCCTTGCGTTATTTGAAAATATTTTCCATCTGGTTTCGTACAGCCGAAAATAGCGATTTTTGCAAATCACTGACAATAAAGACTTTAATTTTTAAGGCTTTTTTTTAGTCCTGCAAAAGCTATCATTTTACGTTGTAAAAGCACCCAAATTACACTGTAAAAGCATAGCTTTCACAGTGTAAAAGCTATCATATTACATCGTGGAAGCTATGCTTTGACACTAAATGAGCAGTTTTCGCCCTCATAAATACCTAAAAAGTGCCGTCAGAAACTCTATTTTGAGTTTTCTGGCGGCACTTCTCATTTTGACACTTTGCAAACTAAAACACGCTCAATTCTATCAGATTGTCAGAATCAAACAGGTTCGCAATCATCAATCATTGGTATTAACTCTATCAGTTTCTTTCCGTCAATCTCAAATTTCTCAAGAACATCATTGCCATCTTTAAAACGGCGGATTTCCGTGGAAAACGTCTTGTCACATTGCGCAGCATAATCCTGTTCAGAAAGGAAATAATACTCTACGCCATTGTAACTGAAACGTAAATCATATCTCTGAACAGCAAAGTCGTAGTAGAAAGTTTCTTCTGAATTATTGCGGTATCCATGATACAGACCTCCATTCCTGTCATAGTTTGGCGGATATTTCGAGTTAAACGGGTACCCAGCCAGATCTTCTTTAATATAATCGTATGCCATAATTTTCTAATTTGGTACAAAGGTACAAATATATTTTGAGAAACTATCAAATAACAGCATTAAAAAGCCATTTTGTGGTTTCTATCTGTTTCCTTTTGCCCTGTTATGCGTCTTGCAAAGCATCTGACAATTACTGATGTCCGTTGCGCCGCCTTTGCTCCACGCCGTTACATGGTCGGCATCCATTTCTTTAAACTTATATATCTTGGTTCGCACGTTTTCGTGACCTCTGGCACATTCGGGGCAGTTGCTAATGCCTTGCTCCTGTGCTTCCTCTGTCTGGCGTGCATAGACGGTTTTCTTCACATTATCCTCAAATATTCGGATATTGAGGAGCCTTGCATCTAATTCTCCCCCAAGAACAAACTCAAAGATTCCTTTCTTGTTTGTCACGGCCTCATCAGCATAAAGTTCGTTAACCCTTTGTCGCAAACTTACAGGATTGTAGGAATTGGAGTGGTATTGCTCATAAAACGCGCCCCATCCAAGTCCCCTCATTTCATCCTTAGGTTCACCAAACAATGTCTTTGCCCATTCTATTACAGTGTCAAAGTAGGTCTTTAGCTCCTCTATGTTGTCTTCATAACGATGCAGACTCATATATCCGCCAATGTTTTCCTCACCTTTGGCAACCCATCCAAGGGCAGCATGCAGAATATCCTGACGGTTTACATTTCCCGTAATATAGCTACACCATTTCTGCAGTTGTGGATTGCGTGAATTGCTAAATGTGGCTTTTGCCAATGTTACAAACGGACCACTGTATGTAGCGTTGAGAAGTTCTTGCTTGTTCAGTGGTACGCCAGCAATGTTGATTGTTTCAAACCACTCTTTTATTTCCTTTTCCGTTCCGTTACAGATATACACAAGCAATTTGTAGTTGAGAATCTTTTCTTGTTCCTCACGTGCCAACCCGGTGAAATATTGTTCCATGCCAAACTTGTCCTTGATGGCGAACTTACCCGTAACAAAGCGTCCGATGCTTGTTATGCGCTGTTGTCCGTCAAGTATTTCATATCTGCCCTCTTCCGGTTTGTTGAAATAAATAAGTCCGATGGGGTAATCCTTTAATATGCTATCAATGACAGCTATTTCTTTCTTGCCTTCGTTTTCTGCATAGAGGTAATTACGCTGATACTCTGGCTGGATAGTCAGTTTGCCCGACCATCCAAACAGGCCTTTGCCTTCCAACTGGTTATATACAAAGCCTTCACATATCTCTTTGGCCGTCAGGTCTGTCATCAATGTCGTTTGCATAGTTCTATTGCTTTTTGCGGATTAGTATTCTTGCGTATGGTTTTTGAGGTATGCCATTTTCATCAATGTAATAAAGTTGTCCGTCACGCAGACTTGGGTTGAGCTTTTTCAGTTCACGCGGATAGGGCTTCAAGCCAAGTTCTTTGCCTGAATCCCCTTCCGCACAGCCAACTATTTCAAATTGTTCAGGACAATATTTGTCAAGAAAAGAACGAGGAACACCCATCAGCCCCTCATAATCAATCGGAATAGCATCATAGAACGGGACTTCTATTGCATCGAAGTTTTCATAGTGTTTATATTGCTTCCCTTTTACTTCTTTGTGCTTAGAATAAATAATGTTATCTTCCATGGTCATTAATGGAAGGGATTCATGACGGCGACCATGGTCTATATTTGTGTACCATCTTACTCCATTGACTCTCCAAAGAAACTGACCATCCTGAAAGTAGGCGTTTTTCTGATTTGACATCTTATTTGGGTCATACTGAGTTGCATCTGCTATAAAGAATGCGGCCCCACCATTGAAGTATGAACTGCCTAACCAAACCTTACCTTCTTTTATGTAAGGGAATACTTCTTTGTATGACACAGCATTAATGTTGCCAATGATGACAAATTGTTTCCCTGCTTCCATTATCCATGTGAAAAAATCACGGAATAGTGAGAAAGGCGGATTTGTAATTATGATGTCGGCTTCGTCGCGTAGCGTTTTAACTTCATCACTGCGGAAATCACCATCGCCATTAAGGTAAGACCATTGCAAATCGTTGATATTAAAACGTCCGTCACCATTGATGTCCTCATCCAATATGAATATCTTTCCGTTGGTTCGGCTCTTGTCTGCATCGTAATATGGACTTTCTGTCTCGAAGAGTGTGGGCTGCCAATCTTTTATTCGCTTTGATTCTACAGCATAACTTGTGCTGATAAGTTTTTTCAAACCATAAGCCTCAAAATTCTGCGCAAAGAATTTAGTGAAGTTGCTCCATTCTGGATCGTCACATGGCAGGAGAACAGTCTTGCCACGGAATACATCAGGGTTATACTCCAAATATGCGTTTATTTCCTTTTGGATGTCCGCATACTGAGTATAAAACTCATCATTCTTTGCAGCCTTAGCCGCACCTAAATTACTATTGTTTGCCATTGTTTAGCGATTGATAGTTAAAAGTAGCGCATCTGACTATCAATCGCCAACGCACAAAAAGAGCGTGATGCTCCTTATGCGTTAAGCTGGGGTATGCCTAGGAAATTGGGCCCCATCCCACCAATAAGAATGCATCACGCCTATGGCGCAGATGCATTGCTATAATTGGTGGAATGTGGGCATATATTCCTATACCCACAATCTCTATTACTTCAGAGCGTTCTTATCCCAATTTGTTTCCTAGGCATATTGGCTTAACGCGAAATAATAGCAAATGCTTTCAATTTAATATGTCTGTCCGAATATTCTCGCGCTGCTCAGCAACACGTCTCCCCGAACCAAATGCAAAATTACAAATTTAATTTGTAACCAAATACTATATAGAGAAAAAATAGACTATTTTTATAATATTTTATGTAATCAGAAGTAAGAAATGAGCTAAAAGTATCAAAAAACAGCTACATATCGCGAGGGTACAAGGTGTTTCCTTGCTATACATTGCCACAAAAAAACAGCATTGTTTTGCTATTTAATATATTTTTATTAACTTTGTAACAGAAAAGTGGCACAAGGGAATCACTGTGAGCATGACAGTTTTGCATCACAACTACTCATAAAATCCAGACAAATTAACCAAACAAAAGAACATACAGCTATGGCTCATTTCAACATTTTCGGCAGATTGCTGCCACTGGGTATGACTCTATTGCTTTCTGCACTCAGCACCAACGTATTCGGACAGAACCCTAATTTCCACATCTATCTCGCCTTCGGGCAAAGCAACATGGAAGGGCAAGGACCTATTGAAGAAGAAGACCGAAACGTACCCTCCAACGTAAAGGTCTTGTGGAGTTCGACGGCCTCTGATGTTGCTGATGAGATTAGGAATACAGGCAAATGGTACACCGCCGTACCGCCTCTTTCCCACCGATATGGCAAACTTGGCGTTGCCGAATACTTCGGCAGAGAACTTTCCAAGGAATTGGGAGAGTCCATCACCATCGGAATCATCAACGTATCTGTGGCAGGTGCAAGCATCAGCCTTTTTGATAAAGACACCTACGCTGACTACATTAATACTATGAGAAGTGCGAGCTGGCTGATTCAGCGCGTTGATGCCTATGGTGGCAATCCTTATGGGAGACTTATCGAGATGGCTAAACTGGCACAGAAAGAAGGCGTCATCAAGGGTATCATAATGCACCAAGGCGAAAGCGACAAGGACGATGGCGAATGGCCGAGCAAGGTGAAGAAAGTGTACAACGACATCATCAACGACCTCAATCTTGGTAACGATATTCCGTTGTTGGCCGGAGAGGCATTAAGAACAGGTGTGGGCCGTACTGCCAATAATAACATCGCCAAACTGCCTAAACAGAACAGTAACTTCTATGTCGTATCGTCCGAAGGATTCAATCAGGCGCTGGGCGACGGACAGAATGTACACTTTACATCAGCAGAATATCGTAGCTTCGGCATCAGATATGCAGAGAAGATGATTGAAGTGCTGGGCGACAAAATACGCACAGTTGCTGGCGACGTAAACAATGACGGCTCTGTGACCATGGCCGACGCCAACATGGTAGTGAACTACTTCCTCGCTACGGACAAGAACAGCATCAGCGGCTTCAACAAGGAGGCTGGCGACGTCAACAAGGACGGAGATATCAGCATGGCTGATGCAAATGCTATAGTAAACTTATTCCTGGGTACAGGCAATTAATAACAACAATGGTCGTGATTCTTGCAGGAATACTCCCGGCTGTATTGCTGTGGTGGTATATAATATGGAAAGATACTAAGAAAGAGCCGCTGTCTAAACTATTGAAGGCGGTTACGCTTGGCATACTGATATGCCTCCCCGTGGCAATGGTGGAGGAGTTTGTAACAGCGCTGTTTCTTGACGAAGAGGCAGGGGTAAGTAGTTTTGCTGATGTCGTGATAGATGCTTTCTTTGTGGCAGCCGTACCGGAGGAAGTCTTTAAGTTGATAGCCCTTTGGCTGGTGTTGCGCAAGAATAAGTATTTCGACGAGCATTTTGACGGGATTGTATATGCCGTGAGCGTCGGACTGGGTTTTGCAGGTCTTGAGAATATCATGTACCTACTGGATGAGGGTGACGATTGGCAGACGGTTGCATTCCTGCGTGCGTTCATGTCTGTGCCTGGCCACTATGCCTTTGCCGTGCTGATGGGATACTATTATTCTGTGCATCATTTCGTTGACCATTCGATGCGTAGCGCCTTCCTTACATTAGGTGCTCCGATACTGGCACACGGGCTATATGACATGTTCCTAATGTCGACGGGGCTGGACTGGGTGATAGGTGGTATAGGCTTTGTTGCCGCCATTTACCTGTGCATCCGCGTACATAAGATTGCATACAGGAAAATCCACGTTCAGTTGCAGCGTGACAAAGATGAAATGCATACATCGTCAGTGGCATGAAGAATATAATTGCGGGTATAATCAAGAATGAATAAAAACGCAAGCCAGGCAAGTGTTGGTATTATCACAAATGTATTGTGTATATAGTTTATAATCAACGAATTTGTATTATAACACTTTTGGTGCTATACTTCTTGTATTGTGTATTCAGAGGGCATTTTATGATAAAAATTGTATATGGCAAAACGATTTCTCTCTGTATTTTGCACGATATTCAAAAAAGTTTATATCTTTGCAGTTGATTTATTAATTTAAACAATCTATGCACAATAATATAAAAGAATAACGATATGAAAAAACTGATTTATTCAATGCTGGCACTGTTCTGTGTCACATATATGTGAAAGGTAAAATCTCCAGCATTGTCAACAAAGGAACGTACTCTGAGAGCGGAAGCTATGGCAATGCTTCATTCTGCATTTCCGAAGACGGTACTCAGAATAATGAGTTGTACTGCTTCCGCATACTCTACTATGAAAACAAGAAATATGAGTCAGGTCAGACCGATATTAAGGTTGGCGACGAGGTCATTGTTTGTGGAAAATGGATGAACTATAGAAATAATACTCCCGAAACGGTATCAGGCGGAGCATATCTCGTTTCGCTCATGCGTGCAAATAATGGCGGTTCCTCTGTAGTTTCTTTCAATACGAATTCCGACACCCAGACATGGAAGACTGCGACTGACGGCACCTATGGTTCCGGCTACAGCACCACGACGAATAGCCTGGATATAGGCTACTATAAATATCAATGTTCTTCGTCCTTGGTAGCCCCGAATTCGAACCACATACGTATTTACAAGAACTCCGTGCTCAGCATCGCTACGACTGATGGAAGGAAAATCAAGAAGATTGTCATCAACTGCGCACCTAACGCAGGAACTACGTCCTATTGCTTCGACATGTCGGGCCTGGAGGGCTGTGCAAATGCTATGGCTGACAAGTCGGCTCTGATAGTAACTTGGAACGGCTCTACTAAAAAAGTACTCCTATATCCTAAGGACGGTCAGGTTCGTATGGAGAAGATTACTGTCGAATTGGAATAAGACAGGAAGATTTTGCGAATACAAACAAATATAATGACCCAACGAGGATTGCCCGTTGGGTCATTATATTTGTTTAAATGTAACGATTCTGTGAATATACTTTTAGCCTACGGCGTACCATTAATTATCATTAATAGCATGAATTCTTTCATAAATTTATGGTAAATTATATGACATTTATGGGCATTAATGGTGCCTCGCAGAGAATAAAATTTCATTAATATGGCATTCGCTGAATAGTTACGTTTGAATCATCAGATTAAATTAACGCCTGCTGAACCCGTTACCGGTCCACTTCAGCGTCTTCGTCGTTTTCTTTCCAGAATCGTTCCACTTAGTCACTGTGATGTCCTTGCCCACGCGTGGCAGTCCATACGAGGTGTTGAAGTATTCCACCTCAATACCCATGTCAACGTACTCCATCCGCTTTGTAGCATTGTTGTAGCGGAAGAACATCAGACCATCATACTGTCCTGGGTTCAAGCGCATGCCCTCCTGCCACAGTTCCGTGCACAGCGCAAACAGTTTGTGCTTCTTGTCGGCCATGTTCCAGTAGCACATCTCCCAACGGTGTGTATATTCGCCGTCCTCATCGGTCTGCTCCACTAGGATGTAGCCGGCATTCTTGTCTACAGTGATAGTATAGCCAGCGGGCTGGGCGGTGCCCGTGCGATAACACTCCAGTGATTTACGCAGTGCGGTCATAGACTCATCTGGAGTATCCTCGGGATTGCCATCCATCATCGTAACCCACGACCATGCGAAATCCATGATGTCAGGACTGGTGCCCTGGAATTTCACTTTAATACCGTCCTGTGCCGACATAGCCAGCGTGCAGAACACAAACATAATTGCTAAAGTAAGTCTTTTCATAATTCTGAATTTAATTAGGTAGCTACTATATTATCATACAATGCAGACAACAAGTGTCTTTTGGTTGAAGGATTAAGGTTGTTACTTTTGCTGTATTCCCCAAATAGTCCTTATTCTTTATTCTTCCCAACCATATTCCTTTTACGGGTACAAAGTTACATAAAATATTTTATTATGACGTAAGTTTTGCTTATTTCTTACACTAGGAATATCTATTTCTTATAGATCCTCGATAACCTGCACATCATCATAAGCGAAATAGGCAGGAGTTACCAATCCAAATTCATTGGTGCATGAACCATCTACATAGAATTCTACCTTTACCACAGCTCCCAATGTGGAAAGAGAGAACTTTGTCCAGTCTGTTACGAATTTTCCATCCTTAGCCAGATAGAACTCTACAGTACCAGTGGGCAAATTGTTTGCATTATATCCGGTTGCGACAATCTTCAACCAATCCTCACCGTTCTTGAATGGAGTTCCCGATTTCCTCATTTCATTCAACGTGTAGCTGGTATTAGTAACGTACATGTGGTCTATGATACGAGCTTTCTTATCACTGAAATACAGAGCCGGCACTATTGCTCCCTCATAGCTCTTATATCCATTATGCACACAGAAATTACGCGAACCGTTGTGTCCTGTGGCAAGAGGAATGGCCAGCTGCAACTCATAAGTTGCTTCGCTCTCAGCCACCCCTGTATAATTAGACACGGCATGGCCACCGCCCCAATATGCATTGTCACCATATCCGTTAGGCAACATATGAGCCAGGTATGTATTTTTATCATCATTCCACTGGTAAATCGTACCTTCTTCGCCCGGGTAAAGAATAGAACCACCGTACTGTGAATCATCAATCAGCGAGGACCATGAGCTTCCTCCTAGATAATTGGTACCACCCGTCCAGTCGTCATCTTCAAAAGTCAACAGTCTGTAATTTGTTTGTGTTATAAAAAAACCGTCGTCGGCAACATTACACGACGTAACAGCCATGCCACAAACCAAAGCAGCAAAAGCAATAGATAAATACTTTTTCATTTCTATGAAAATAAATTTGTTTAAATTATTAATGTATGTTTGTATTTTTTTTTTCTAATTGAATGCAAAATTACAAAAAAAAACGGGAAATACAAAATAAGGCAAAGAAATGTTATGATTGACTCTTTACCTTACTTTTTGTCCGACGGTGTTGTTGGTATTGTCTGCCTTCATGATGAGTATCATCTATCGCAACGGCAGTTAAATACGATTTTGCACACTAAAAAACAAAAAACATTTGTCTAATTCGGAAGAATTAATTAACTTTGCCGATGACTGGACGGTTATCTAAGGCATGAACAAGAAGAAACTAATAAAATACATATTATTTGGCATGTGGATTGTCTATATGTGCGTTGGCGTATATTGTTTCATACAGAACGAGAATAGCAAGGACAATGCCACTACGGAGGTGCAGGACGACAACCTAACGGTGACACCAACCACAGACTCTGTTGCAGACAAAAATACAGCCACCCCCAAAAAACTCACCCACACGCAGCATGACAAGAGCAATACGAGTGAGCATAAAGACAATGGTGAGGATGACGATGAGAAAGAGGCAAGAGCACACGAAATGGGCGAAATAGAAGGTTATGAGGTGACTAACTTCGATGACCAAGTCCCTGGAGATGAATACGAACCAGAGTTTGTGGAAGGTGACCGTCCAGACCCGGAACTGTATATTCAGGACGATGATGAGAAAAAGTAAAAGGAAATCATACATTCAGTTGCTGACGGCACTGCTGCTGAGCCTCAATGCCATGATGCTCCATGCACAGCAGGATGCTGACACGGTGAGGATAGAGACCACAGGCAACTATATCACCATCCCCGTGACGCTGAACGGCAAGCCCATGCGCTTCTTACTCGACACAGGATGTGGGGCAAACGTGGTGTTCCGTCATGCTGTGGACTCCACAGTGCAGGTGACTGCTGACGGTGACTCGATAGAGAGCAGCACAGGCAGGACGGAGGCGGCAGAGAAGATGATGGGATGCCTGAAAGTATGCAAGTATGACGGTGACGACACGGTGCCACTGTATGTCGCCGCTGTGGACAGCGTCATGATGCTGCGCGGCGACGGTATCGTGGGAATGCAGTATATACTGGAGCGCAACGGCATGAACATGAAGATTGACGTGCAGGGCAGGCAGGTGATATTCACAAGAGACAAGCATCTGTTTGACAAGGAGGAAGGCAAGAAATACCGCACCAGACAGTTCGACAAGCGCCTGGCGATAAAGACAAAGGTGAGTCCGGGCATTAAGATAAAGGACGTAGTGATAGACACCGGTTGCGACCACCTGTTTAGCATGAACTCAGCAGACTTAGAGACGATAATGAACGGCAAGCACCGCGAAAGGTTCGCGCACCAGGTGCAGGGCACGAAGTTATCAGACATGGGAGGGATGTTCGGACTCACAGAAGAGTCGGTGACGGCACTGAGGCTGGAAGAACTCACGGTGGCGGGACTAATATTCCACGAGGTGGATGTGGAGACCGGCAGGGAGTCGCTTTTAGGCTTCCCCTTCCTGCAGACGGCCAGCGTGGTGTTTTACCACAAGGGAAAGCGCATAAAGGTGGAGCCATATACGGCAACACGAGACTTCAGGATAGTACGTCAGGAAGAAAAGGTAAAACGGAGAGGATATACCATGACATATAACAAGGAAACAGTTGTGGAACACTACATTTCAGGGAAAAAGTAAGAAAATCGCTGAGAAATTTTGCCATAACAATAATTATTGCTAACTTTGCATTTTATTAGTCGTTAGGGAAACACTCTATATGACATTCAACAAAGAAAAGTAATGAACATAACACTACTTAAATCAAAGATTCACCGCGCTGTGGTGACACAGGCGGAACTCGACTATGTGGGCAGTGTGACCATTGACACGGCACTGCTGCGCGAGGCTGGCATCATGGAATACGAAAAGGTGCAGATAGCCGACGTGAACAATGGAAACCGACTGGAGACCTACGCCATAGCAGGCGAGGAAGGTTCGGGCGTGATATGCCTGAACGGTGCAGCGGCGAAATGTGTCAGCGTGGGCGACAAGGTAATCATCATGTCGTATGCCGATATGACACCCGAGGAAGCTGCAAACCATAAGCCTACCGTAGTATTCGTAGATGACGACAACAAGATTGTGCGTAAGGCACACTACGAAAAACACGGCCAACTCTTTGGGGATTGAAAATGAAGAATGAAGAATATAGAATGAAGAATGAGATTCACTATAGCATGGAATCCTTCATCATATATTGTTCATTTTAAGAGAAGAAGATTATGCTTACAGGAAAGACCATAGTGCTCGGAGTGACCGGCAGCATAGCCGCATACAAGACGGCAATGCTGGCGTCAATGCTTGTGAAGCAGCATGCGGAGGTGCACGTCATCATGACGCGCAATGCCACGAACTTTATCGCTCCCATGACTTTCGAGACTCTGACAGGCAACAAATGCATCGTCGATACCTTCGACCGCAACTTCGACTTCGAGGTAAAGCATGTGTCGCTTGCCAAGAAAGCCGACCTCATACTCGTTGCGCCATGCACGGCCAATGTGATAGGCAAGATGGCCGGCGGCATCTGTGATGACATGCTGACCACAACACTATGTGCCACGAAAGCCAAGATACTGATAGCACCTGCCATGAACACCGGAATGTGGGAGAATCCCATAGTGCAGGACAATATCAGTAAGCTGCAGAAATATAGCTGCCATGTGATAACTCCTGTGGTGGGCAGACTGGCATGTGGCGACACTGGCAGCGGCAAGATGCCTGAGCCGGAGGTGCTGATGGAACACATACTGCTGCAGGCGGCAAGGGAGAAAACACTCTCAGGCAAGCGCGTGCTGATAAGTGCAGGTCCTACGCAGGAGGCCATAGACCCCGTGCGCTATATCACCAACCACTCATCAGGCAAGATGGGCTACGCACTGGCGAAGATGGCTGCTGTGAAAGGGGCGGACGTGACACTCGTAAGCGGTCCGGTGAGCATAAAGGCCTTCAGCGGCATTGACGTGGTATCGGTAAAGAGCGCACAGGATATGTATGAGGCCGTGACCAGTCGCAGTGCCGAGGCAGACATCATAATAATGTGCAGCGCCGTGGCTGACTATACACCGGCAGAATACCATGACCAGAAGGTGAAGAAAAAGGACGAAGACATGTCTATACCACTCAAGCGCACGCAGGACATACTGAAATATCTTGGTGAGCACAAGTGTGACGGTCAGATGTTGATAGGATTTTCAATGGAGACGGAGAACCTGATGGAGAACTCGCGCAAGAAACTGACGAAGAAGAACGCAGACATCATCTGCGCCAATTCCGTGAGCGAGAACAAGACCGGCTTTGCCGTTGACACCAACCAGGTGACGCTGATAACGCAGGAAGAAGTGAAGGAACTGCCGCTGTGCTCAAAGGAAGAAACGGCGGAAATGATATTGGATTATGCATATACTTATCGACATAGGTAACTCCACCATTGCCATTGCCATGACAGACAACAATGGCGAGATAACGAATGTGTGGAGATTTAAGACGCTGAAGGACGAAACCGTCAGTTTCTTCCGTTATGAACTGAAAGCAGGCATAAGAAAATACGAGATAGAGACAAGGGACATTGACACTATAACCATATCTTCCGTGGTGCCAGAGATAAATGACTATATTGCTCAGGCTATCAAGGATATCACGGGGATAGTGCCGCATTTCTTTAATCTTGATGATGCACTGCAGAAAATCAAGTTGGACATAGAACTGCCTGCGGCACTGGGTAAGGACCGCCTTGCCGATGCAGTAGGTGCGGCTGTGTGTCACGGTGTGCCGGCGATAATAATAGACATGGGTACGGCAACCACCATTGGTGTGGTCAATGACGACAACACATTCATTGGCGGCATGATAATCCCAGGAGTAAAGACATCGCTGAAGGCTCTGAGCAAGAAGGCTTCGCAACTGCCGATGGTGAATATAGAACAGCCAGAGAACATGATAGGGCGCAACACGCTGGAGTGTATGCAGAGTGGTGTGCTTTACGGCAATGCTGCTATGGTGGACGGCATAATAGACCGCATACGTCCTACTCTGAAAGGCGACATACATGTGATAGCCACTGGCGGTATGGCAAAGTGTATAATACCATTCTGCCACAATGAAGTGGTAATAGACGAGTGTCTGCAGTTCAAGGGACTGTTTCATGCAACGCATGATGTTTAGTTTACGGTTTACTGTTTAGGGTTTACGGTTTACTGTTTATTATAAATAAAATGAGCAGACTGGTTTTCATCGGTTCGGGCAATCTTGCCACACAAATGTCACTCGCGCTGAAACGTGCGGGGCATGACATCGTGCAGGTATATAGTCGCACGGAGGAACACGCAAGGGAACTGGCGGAGAAGATTGGATGCGGATATACTGCCGACGTGAACACTGTATGTAGCGATGCTGATGCCTACATTGTTTCTGTAAAGGATGATGCGGTGAGGACTGTAGCGCAGACGCTGGGGCACGTGATAGGCGATGCGATATGCATGCACACTGCCGGGAGTGTGCCGATGGATGTGTTCCACGGTGCAGTGCGGCATTACGGCGTGTTATATCCCATGCAGTCCTTCTCAAAAACAAGGATGGTGAACTTCAAGGAGATACCGTGCTTTCTTGAGGCATCAGATGAACGAGCAATGACATTGCTGCGAAGATTGGCGGAGAGTCTGTCAGACAATGTGCAGGAAGCTGACAGTGAGCAGCGCAAGAAAATTCACCTTGCTGCAGTATTGGCAAGCAATCTCGCCAACCACTGCTATCGTCTCGGTGAGCGTGTGCTTGAAGAGGCTGGCATCGATTTCAATATCCTTCTTCCATTGATACAGGAAACGGCACGAAAGGTTACGGATATGTCACCGCGCGAAGCACAGACAGGTCCGATGGTCAGGTATGACACCGGCGTGATGAGCCGACAGATAGAAATGCTGCATGATGAGCGCACCCGGCAGATATACAGGCTCATGGCAGAGAGTATTCACAACGATTATTAACTAATAAAAAAATATAATATTAACTTAACTAAACATGAAATTAAAGCATTTATTACTAATCGGCATCGTTGGCGTTGCTGCGTCAGCGTCAGCACAGACAGTGACAATCCACGGCGATAAGCCAGGTGACGTTATCCCAAAAGAGATTTACGGACAGTTTGCAGAGCATCTAGGCACCTGCATATATGGAGGTCTTTGGGTAGGCAAAGACTCAAAGATTCCAAATCAGGACGGTTATCGCACTGACGTGCTCAACGCATTGAAGGAACTGAAAGTGCCTGTACTGCGCTGGCCTGGTGGCTGCTTTGCCGATGAGTACCATTGGATGGACGGCATTGGTCCGAAGGAGAAACGCCCAAAGATGGTGAACAACAACTGGGGCGGCACCGTGGAGGACAACTCATTTGGTACACATGAGTTTTTCAACCTCTGCGAACTGATCGGTGCAGAGCCATATCTGAGTGGCAACGTAGGCAGCGGTACGGTAGAAGAACTTGCCAAGTGGGTGGAATACATTACATCAGACGGTGACTCGCCAATGGCAAACCTGCGCCGTCAGAACGGTCGCGAGAAGTCATGGAACCTGAAATACCTCGGCGTAGGCAACGAATCATGGGGCTGCGGTGGTTCTATGCGCCCGGAATACTACAGCGACCTCTTCCGCCGCTATTCAACATATTGCCGCAACTATGACGGTCACAACCTGTTTAAGATTGCTTCTGGTGCATCAGACTATGACTATAACTGGACAAAGGTGCTGATGGATAATGCCGGTGGCAACATGGCTGGTTTGTCATTGCATTACTACACCGTACCGGGGTGGACGGGCAGCAAAGGTTCTGCGACAGACTTCACGAAAGACCAGTATTACTGGACTATCGGCAAGTGCCGCGAGATAGAGGATGTGCTGAAGAAGCACATTGCCATTATGGATGAGAAAGACCCGAAGAACCGCGTGGCACTGCTACTCGACGAATGGGGTACATGGTGGGACGAGGAGCCTGGCACCATCAAGGGCCATCTGTTCCAGCAGAATTCCATGCGCGATGCAGTGGTGGCAAGTACGTCGCTCGACATCTTCCATAAATATACACGCCGTCTGAAGATGTGTAACATAGCACAGATTGTCAACGTACTCCAGTCAATGATTCTCACCAAGGACGAGAAGATGGTGCTCACGCCGACATACTTTGTGTTCAAGCAGTATCAGGTGCATCAGGATGCAGCATACATACCCACCGACGTGGAGTGTGAGACTATGGACATCAAGGGAGCCAACCGCCATTTTGACGGCAAGCTGCCACTCGTGTCTGCCACAGCATCGAAAGACAAGAATGGTGTGTACCATGTATCGCTCACCAACGTAAGCGTTGACAAGGAGCAGACCGTCACAGTGAACCTTGAAGGCATCAAGGCTACGAAAGCCGTAGGCACCATACTGGCTACATCGAAGATAGAAGACCTAAACACCTTTGACCAGCCAGACAAGGTGAAGAATGAAACATTCAAGGAGGTAAAGATAAAGAATGGACAGATGCAGGTGAAGATGCCTAAAAATTCCATTGTAACGCTTGAGTTGAAATGACGATAAGGGAACTTGCCGCAAGGCTGAAACAATACGATGAGCAGGAGGCGCGCAGCATAGTGCTTCTCCTGCTTTATGATTGTTTCGGAATGACCATGACAGATATCTGCACAGGTGCACTTGAGCATATGTCATGCGGGGACGTCAAGCGTCTGGAGCAATATATGCAGCGCCTTGAACAGGGAGAACCGGTGCAGTACGTCACAGGCAAGACGGTATTCTGCGGAAGGGATTTCCATGTGGAGAAGGGAGTCTTAATCCCGCGTCCTGAGACAGAAGAACTCTGCGAACTGATTATTAACGGCTACACTGTTGCAGCACCACGCATCCTTGACGTCGGCACCGGCTCAGGATGCATAGCCATAACATTGGCATCAGAACTCCCCCACTCCACTGTGTCAGCATGGGATGTTAGTGAAGATGCCCTGCGTATAGCATCTGGGAATGCGGACAACATAAAGACTCATGTGGTATTTGAGAAAAAAGATATTCTTAAGGCAAGACATGACGGGGACAATGACTTTGACATCATAGTGTCAAACCCTCCTTACATCTGTGACAAAGAAGCGGCAGACATGGAACCACATGTGTTGTGCCATGAACCACACCTCGCCCTTTTCGTTCCCGATGACGATCCTCTGTTGTTCTATCGTTCCATCACACAGTATGCAGCTACAGCTTTGTCACCACTCGGTATGTTATATTTTGAAATTAATCCTATATATGCTGATGCACTGAAGGAAATGATATGTTCATACGGTTTTGACAACGTCATGATACATGATGATCAGTTTGGGAAACATCGTTTCATCAGTGCAAGAAGATAAGTTCTGCAGGTACAGTTTGTTGAAAGTTGCTTAGGACTCCATTTGAAAAAGAACGCTGCCAGCGGTTGGATTGCATGATCCCAATCGCTGGCAGCGTTTACTGTGTATATGTCATAATTTATTTTCCACGTAGTCTGGCGTTTTTCTGTGCCAGTTCCTCACGCTTCTTCTGAAGTTCCTCCTGCTGTTTCTGCATAGCTTGCAGACGGGCAGCCAAACCACTCATTTTCTTGTTTGGATTCTTCTTGTTCTCTTCGCGCTTAGCCTCGAGGATGGCAAGCAGTTTGGCATCGTTGGTGGTTTTGCGCAAAAGCCACATGATAGCGGCAGAGAAGAAGAGAGAAATGAAATAATAGAAGTTAAGACCAGCAGAATAGTCATTGAACATAAAGAAGAACATCAATGGCATGAGCATCATCATCCAACGCATCATCTTCATCTGATCAGCCTGTTGTCCCACCATCTGGTCTTTCTGCTGCTGCATAGTAAACCATGAATATAAAAGGTTGGCACCACAGAACAAGATACATGTCAATGACAGATGATCACCAATAAGCCAAAGGTCTTTGCTCCATTCTATTATTGGGTCATAGGTGGATAGGTCGTCAATCCACAGGAAAGACTCGCGGCGCAACTGAATGGCGTTAGGAACAAAGTTGAACATCGCAATCCAGATAGGCATCTGTATGAACATTGGCAGGCAGCCCGACAATGGACTGACACCATATTCAGAATAGAGTTGCATCATTGCCTGCTGTTTCTGCATGGCATCCTCAGGCTTGTTGTACTGCTTGGTTGCTTCATCAAGTTTTGGCTTGAGTACACGCATCTTGGCACTTGACATATAGCTCTTCTTCACCATCGGATATGTGATGGCCTTGAGAAGTAGTGTAATAAGTATGAGTATGATACCCATTGGTATCGCCATGCTGCGGAGGAAGTCGAAAACATACAGCGTAAACCACCTGTTGATATAACGGAACAGAGGCCATCCCAAATATACGAGGCGTTCCAGTTCCAAATCCTTACCAAATGTTGATTGCTCCTCAACACTCTGCAAAAGACGGAAATCATTCGGACCATAATAGAACTCAAACTCTGTAGGTTTGACACCCTTGGGATCAAAAGCAGTCTTCAGTTTGGCTTCATAATATTTCAGGTAACCAGAACCTTTCTTTTCAGGCTTTGAAGTCAGCAACGCATCTGTGCCATAACCATCCTTGGCAATCATTACTGCAGAGAAGAACTGGTTTTTGAAAGCAATCCAGTTGATGGGCTCCTCAACAGTTTCGTCTATCTTCTCGCTTGTTTCATTCAGATAGTCTGTGCCACCATCTGTGAAGTGATACGTAAGTGTAGAATATCTGTTTTCAAAAGAAAAACCTTTCTCCTGCTGCTTACACCTATCGCTCCAGTTGATGTCAACCGTCTGCATGTTTGGTGCAAACAGACCTTCCATTCCCTTCATTGCCATGGAGCAATGCAGCATGTAATCCTTGCCGAGCGTATAGGTTATAGTCAGTGATTTGACAGAGTCGCCAGCAACGAAAGTGATGCTGTTGGCAGTCTTTTCCTTCACATTAAAAAACAACTCTGATGTTTCAATGTTTGACTCCTTGGCTGCAAAAGTGAAATTGAGCTTCTGGGTGTTCTTGTCAAACAGAGTTACATCCTTGTGACCATTGTTGTCTTCAAAGTTCTTCACCACAGCGCTTTCTACTACAGCACCTTTAGTGGAGAATGTCAATGCCACCTTGTCATTCTGAAGCACAACAGACTCAGCATTTCCCTGCTTTGCACTGAAAAATGGTGCAGTGGAATCATTAAGGGCTTTTTCAGCCTGTTCCTTCTTTTTCTGTTGTTCTGACAACATACGCTGCTCAGCCTTTTGCTTCGCAACATTTTCTATAGAATCTTGTTTGCGTTGGGCTTCAACTTGTTCTTTCGAGGGTTGGTTGAACCATGTAAAACCGAACAATACCGCTGCAATGAGCGCAAAACCGATGATAGTATTTTTATCCACTTGTGATATAATGTTTTTAATTTTAGTTTGCAAAGTTACAAAAAAAAATGCGTATATCGGCAATAATTACACTTTTTAAATAAAATAACGGGAATATAAAGTATTTTTCACGTCAATTATTCTATAATTCAAATAATTTGGAGTACCTTTGTACCCAAATATCTGTATAAAAATGAATACAAAGAAACAATACGCACTTTTTATTGTCATAACATTACTTTCTTTTTTCACTGCAAATACATACGCACAGCGACATTATTCCTCGTCTTTGTCAAGCGCTATCATAAGAGCGTACAGTGATTCGCTTGCAATATACAAGGCTGAGATAGATTCTCTGAAACGCTCCAATGATTCACTCAGAGCAGAGCAAGGTTATCCGGCAGACAACAAGTATTTCCGTTTGTTTTCTCCTACTGCATTCTATCCTGATGTAGTAGGAAGGGCCTTCAGTATTGACGGACAAGGAAGCAACATCATCGATAATGGTCTGATGAACATATATCTTCGTCATCCAGAACTTGTAGATTATTCAACCATTCTTACCGGCAGAGATGTAAAAGAAAATATCCAGCCGATTATAGCCAAACGTCCAGAACGCATCGAACTGGCTAAGCAGGTACAGGAAAAAGAACCACAACCTACGACGGAAATTGAAACTGAACCTATTGACATGGTTGTGACCAAGCCTAATTTCTGGACATTCCACGGAGACTATTATTTGCAGTTCCTGCAGAATTATATTTCCTCAAACTGGTATAAGAGTGGTTCAAACAGCTACTCCATGATGGGTACTGTGACATTACAGTACAACTACAACAACAAACAGAAAGTAAAGTGGGACAACAAATTGGAGATGAGACTTGGATTCCAAACGACGGAAGCCGACACTATAAACAAATTCAAGACATCTGACGACCTTATCAGATATACTTCAAAACTTGGTTTGCAGGCACACGCCAATTGGTATTACACTATGCAAGTGATTGCGCAAACCCAGTTTACAAAAGGATTGAAAGACAACAATGATTATGTATATTCAGACTTCTTGTCGCCATTCACGTTGAACCTCTCTTTGGGTATGGACTATACCGTGAGCACAAAGAACAAGAAACTGACAGGTGCCATACACATCGCTCCAATGGCATTCAAATTCAAATATGTGGACAGGAGATACCTTGCTACAAGTTTTGGTATAAATGGAGGCCACCGCACCATGGAGGACTTCGGTTCGCAATACACCATTGACTTGACATGGACGCCTTTCAACAATTTCAAGTGGAAAACCCGTCTTTATGGATATACCACATATCATAAATACGAGATGGAATGGGAAAATACACTGACACTGCAGTTCAATAAATACATCTCCACTTGTTTGTACCTTTATCCACGCTTTGACGACAGTGTGAACAGAACTGACGACCATAGCTACATACAATTCAAGGAATATTTCAGTTTCGGTTTCTCATATTCCATGTAATATCTGTATATATGAAAGACGACATGGAAAATCCGGAACTGAAGACTGCATGGGAAATAATCTCTAACACCGATACTCACCTTTTCCTTACAGGAAAGGCAGGTACTGGGAAAACTACATTTTTGCGTAACATACGTACAGAGTTGCCCAAACGCATGGTGGTGGTAGCACCAACAGGAATTGCTGCCATCAATGCACAAGGCACCACCATACATTCTTTTTTTCAGCTGAATTTCGGTCCGCAGATACCAGGAACACAACAAAAAGGCAAACGCTTTCAGTTTCGCAAACAAAAAATAAAACTCATACGCTCGTTAGACCTTATTGTTATTGATGAGATAAGTATGGTGCGTGCAGATGTGCTTGATGCCATAGACGCAATATTAAGGCAGTATCGTAATTCCCGACGACCATTTGGTGGCGTTCAGATGTTGATGATAGGTGACATGCAGCAACTTGCACCCGTGGCAAGGGAAGAAGAGTGGAATTTGCTTGCCCCATATTATTCTACACCTTATTTCTTTTCAAGCAAGGTGTTGCAGAATACAGATTTCGTAACTATCGAACTGAAACATGTTTACAGACAGAGTGATCCGGTGTTTATAGGATTGCTCAATGCTGTCCGCAACAACACTGCTGACGATACTGTCCTCAGTAAGTTAAACGAAAGATTTGTACCTGAATTTTCACCAAGTGATGACGAAGGATATATACGACTGACAACACATAACTATCAGGCAGATAACATCAATCAAGTAAAACTCGCTGCATTGACAACACAGGCTTACAATTACGAAGCAACGATTGAAGGTGATTTTCCTGAGATGTCATATCCAACAGACAAGATGCTCTGTCTTAAAGAAGGTGCGCAGGTGATGTTTGTTAAAAATGACTCGTCACAGGAAAAGCGATATTACAACGGAATGATTGCAAAGGTGACATCGCTCGAGGCACATAAAATAATTGTAAAAACACTTGATGATGGCAAAACGATAGAAGTAGGACATGAAACGTGGGAAAACATGAAATACTCTATCAATGAAAAAACTCAGGAAGTACAGGAAGATGTTGTAGGAACATTCTCACAGTTTCCATTAAAAACAGCATGGGCTATTACTGTCCATAAGTCGCAAGGTTTGACCTTTGAGCGTGCAATAATTGATGTACAGCACAGTTTTGCCCACGGACAGACATATGTGGCATTGTCACGTTGCAAAACCCTTGATGGAATGGTGCTGAGCACCCCCATACCACGCACCGCGATAATAAACGACAGCGTGGTACAGCAGTTTTGTGATGACCCACGTCACCAAGAGCCAGATGAACAGCGCTTGGATATGATGGAACGACAATATATGCTGCGAATTACGGAAGAGTTGTTTATGTTGAACAATATCAGATATCCCATTGATGATTTGATAAAGTTAATGCGTGAGTTCTTTTATTCTTCTTATCCAAAGCTGTATGCTTCATGGTTAGGAACGTCAGACAAACTCAAACAACCGGAGGTCATTGCCAACAGATTCCATGCACAATATGAGAATTTAATATTGAAGGGTGATGATTTCAAGGACAACGAACTGCTGCAAGAACGTCTAAAGAAGGGCGCAACCTATTTCGGGGAAGAACTGAAATTCATTAGCAAGCAATTAGGTATTACAAAAATAATAACCAACAACAAGCAGGTCAAAGAACGTTTGAACAACATCTTGCAGACATTGAACAATGAATACAAACTTAAGATGTCGCTGCTCTGTTATGTTGCAGACGAAGGTATAAAAATCAAAGAATATCTGCAATACAAAGCTAAGTCGATGCTAAAGATAGAGAACGGAGAAAACGTGAAACAAAAGCAATATGACAAGAAAAAATGAAAATAACCATGTAAAAACATAGTTTTTTTCATTTTCAATTGCTTATCTCAAAAAAAAATCGTAATTTTGCAGTCTGAAAACAAAAAACAAAAATAAAAAATGTTATTAGAGAAAATAGACCAACTCATTTCGGAAATAAATGGGCTTCAAGCTGATACCGCAGACAAGATTGAGGCCCTGCGTTTGAAATATCTCTCAAAGAAAGGAGAGATAAATGCACTTATGGCTGATTTTCGCAATGTTGCACCAGAGCAAAAGAAGGCTGTAGGTATCAAGATAAACGAATTGAAGCAGTTGGCTTTTGACAAGATTAATGGTTTACGTGACCAACTGGGAAGTAATGAAACTACTGAAACAGACATCGATTTGACGCGCACCCCCTACCCTGTCACGCTTGGTACACGCCACCCCTTGTCAATTGTTAAAAATGAAATAGTTGAGATTTTCCAGCGTATGGGCTTTACTCTGGCTGACGGTCCTGAGGTGGAAGATGATCTGCACATATTCACAAAGATGAATTTCGCAGCAGACCATCCTGCACGTGATATGCAAGATACATTCTTTGTTGAGGAAAGCGCACTTAAAGACGTGACAAAGAATATCTTACTTCGTTCACATACTTCAAGTGTTCAGGCTCGCGTCATGGAAAAACAGCAACCTCCAATACGTGTGATCTGCCCAGGAAGGGTTTACAGAAACGAAGCAATCACCGCGCGTGCACACTGTTTCTTCCACCAGATTGAGGGATTGTATATTGACGAGAATGTGTCTTTCACCGACCTCAAGCAGGTGATGCTTACCTTCGCTCAGGAGATGTTCGGTCCTGACACGAAGATACGTCTGCGTCCTTCATATTTCCCATTCACAGAACCATCGGCAGAGATGGATATTTCCTGCCATATCTGCGGCGGCGTAGGTTGTGGATTCTGCAAACACACAGGATGGGTAGAGATATTGGGATGCGGTATGGTAGATCCCAATGTGTTGGAACTATGCGGCATAGACTCAAAGAAATATAGCGGATATGCCTTCGGCTTGGGTGTAGAGCGTATTACAAACCTGAAATATCAGGTTAGTGACTTGCGTATGTTCTCAGAAAATGACAAACGCTTCCTTGAAGAATTTGAATCAGCTAATTAATAATATAGATTCAAGCATTGCAAATAGTTATTTGCAATGCTTGAATCTTTAATTTCCTTTTACTTTACTATGAAACATCGTCTATTAACCTTTGCTGTTATATTGTTTACTGCTGTAACAGCGTATGCAGACAACTTCCGTTTCGGCACTTACACGAATCCCAATGGAGATACGTTTCAGGTAGATGCTGATGGATTTATTGTAAACGGTAGACATGTCATACCTGTTATGGGAGAGATTCATTACTCCCGTGTACCAGCGCAGGACTGGCGACGCGAGATACGCAAGATGCGGGCTGGCGGCATAACCATAGTTGCTACTTATGCTTTCTGGATTCACCATGAACCAGTGGAGGGGAAATGGGATTGGAGTAACAATCGCAATCTGCATGAATTTTTAAAGATATGCAAAGAAGAAAATATGCCGGTTGTTCTGCGTATTGGTCCTTTCTGTCATGGTGAAGTATTGCAGGGAGGCATACCAACGTGGATGGTACGTAAAGCATTGGCTGATCCCAAACAATACAAATTACGCTCTGAGGCTCCTGGTTTCATAGCCGCTACGCAAAGACTGTATTCGAATATATATGCGCAAGCATCCGATATGTTGTGGAAGAATGGAGGACCAGTTGTAGGCGTACAGATAGAGAATGAATGCAGAGGGCCATGGTCATACTATATGCGATTAAAGAACATTGCTGTAGAAATTGGCTTTGATGTTCCTTTTTATACTCGTACGGGTTGGCCAAAGTTAAATGGAAAAGAAGAGTTTGGAAAACTATTACCTTTGTATGGCGATTATGCTGATGGCTTTTGGGATCGCAGTTTGAATGATATGCCAGGCGACTATCCCAAGGCCTTCATTATGAAGGATAACCGTATGTCAAGTGTCATCGCCACGGAAACATTTTCTGCATCAGAATTGAAAGAAGGTGAAAGTGCAACACTTCAGTCATACCCTTATCTTACATGTGAACTTGGTGGCGGTATGATGCCGGCATATCATCGTCGTGTCAACATGTCAGGAAAAGAGGCTTTCCCATTGGCTATATGTAAATTGGGCAGTGGTTCTAACCTACCGGGATATTACATGTATCACGGCGGCACTAATCCTAGTGTTGAAGAATATGCGATGTATGGTACAGATGCCATTGGATATGAAACTATGGCAGAAACCCAACAGACTCCTGTCACGAACTATAATGACATGCCATATATGTCGTACGATTTTCAATGTCCTCTCGGTGAGATGGGACAGCCTCAAACAACGGCGTACCACCAAACACGATGGCTGCATCAATTCCTTGCTGACTGGGGAGAAGAATTGTCTCTCATGAAAGTTGACACCCTCTCGGAACATTATTCGCGACGTGGATGTTTTGAATTCTATAATGACTACGTTCGTATACTCAATGAAAAGGGAATATCATATGTCCGTCCAGTTGATATGTCTTTTATGGGACACATGATAACAGCTGATGCACAGCCATTTTGTAAGATAGATAACTCTCTGTATTTTATTCCGATAAAAGGAAAGAAATCAACAATTACTATAGATGGAGTTAAATACAATTTAAAGGTTGGTAAGACAATTAAAAATAAAGATATAACAGTCATTCTTCTTGATTATGACCAAGCCAGACGGGCATATAAAATTGACGGTGCACTAAAATATGCCTCTATGGATGGTGGCATATTATACAAAGACAATGATAGAATTGTAGAAGAGGTATGGGTTGAAGAACAATCTATGAACGTAAACTCAACACTGCTCAATAATGTTGTTAATACACGAAAGGTGGAGTTGGGAAATCAAAAAGTAGCATCAATGCCTGTAAACGCAGATTTTGAGAAAGCAGCAAAGTGGAACATAACACTTCCTGACATTACTGGCGAGGTTTCAGATTATTTCCTTTCAATCAATTATTCTGGAGACTGTGCTCGCATATATGCTGACGGACATTTGATAGAAGACAACTACTGGAATGGCAAACCAATGCTTGTTCGTGTTTCAGACTTAATAGGAAAGAAAATAGAACTTTGTATTCTGCCTCTGTCGAAAGATGCTCCCATATACCTGCAGAAAGAGCAAAAAGAAGAACTAAACAATGCAGGTGACTATCTTCTTAAACTAAAGGGCATCTCTATCTTACATAGAACAACAAAGGTGCATTAATCTTTTTTAACAATGAAAATTACGTCTATTCCAAAAAATAGACGTAATTTTGCATTTGAAATATACATAACCATGTGATTTCCGACATTCAAACAGTCAAATGCAAGTGTTTGAAGAGCAACCATTCAAGTATGGGGTTGACTGGATTTGACAGCGGATTGTGGTGGTATGTAAGCATGCGGAGTTACGGCTGTGCACTCCATAATCTCGTCGGCCGACAATTTAATTGGCGAAAACAACTACGCTCTCGCTGCCTAAACTGAAGTATAGTAGGTTGGCTTTATTCCCTTGCAAGGCGAGGGAACGAGACATCGCTCAGAGCCCTCTCCTTGAGGCTGCCTGACCATAGCGGTGCAATAGTATCAGGGATAGTTTGTGGTTTGTCTCGCACTGCAGATGAAATTTTAGAGGCTAAGGTGATACTTGGTGGTTCAGGTCTTGGTATCACACGAAAACCAAAGGCTGAAATAAGCATGTAGAAAGCATACGGCTTCACCGTTTGGACGAGGGTTCGACTCCCTCCAGCTCCACACATTAATTCACTTATTGAAAAGTAAAAAGGGATTTCTCTTTTTACTTTTTATTTTTTCAATGTTTTCCCTTTGTTTTTTGTTGTTTTTTTTGTAACTTTGCAATAGCAATATATGTGTATTTTCACACGTTGCACATATTTCTATTACTAACTATCTTTACCTCAAAGACATACAATGTCTATGGGGAGAGTTTTTGTATATATAAAGTGACAGATCGCATTACAGAAGAAATAATTATATATATTAATGGAATTAAAAGATAAAGTATCACACATTTCACCGAAACGTAGATGGTTTGACGTTGACATCAAAGGCTTATGGGACTATCGTGACCTATACAGGTCTTTTATACGTCGTGATTTCGTAACAACTTACAAGCAAACCATCCTTGGTCCTCTATGGTATTTCATTTCTCCAATCTTCACTACGATTATGTATATGTTCGTGTTTGGAGGATTGGCAGGCATCAGTACCGATGGTTTGCCACAGCCGTTGTTCTATATGGCTGGCATCACGTTGTGGGGATATTTTCAAGCATGTTTTGGAGCATGTACTAATGTCTTGGCTGGTAATGCTGGTATATTCAGTAAGGTATATTTTCCAAGATTGATAGTGCCGCTGAGTTCATGCACCACAAACTTGATTCGTTTCGGCATACAGTTGCTGATGTTTATAGGTGTATATGCTTATTATGTCATAACTGGCAAATTCGAGATAGGACTAAACTGGACTCTTTTGTTATTCCCCGTCTATGTTCTGATGGTAGCATTCACAGGTATGGCAATGGGTTTGGTGGTGTCATCGCTTACCACAAAATACCGTGACCTTAATTTCTTGGTTGGTTTTGGTATGCAATTACTGATGTATGGCACTCCTATCATATATCCGTTGAGTTTCGCTCCGGAACAGTATAAACAGTTCATAATAATCAACCCGTTGACACATATCTTTGAAGCATACAAATATGCCTGGCTTGGTTCCGGCACATTTGATGTTAATGGATTGATTTACAGTGGTTGTTTCATGCTCGTAATGCTGACATTGGGAGTACTGATTTTCAACCAGCAGGAGAAGAAATTTATTGATACCGTATAAGAAAATTCTTCTCAACAATGACAGCCACACTTCATTCTCTTCCTAAGATAACAGACCCACGGGGCAATCTCTCTTTTTTTCAAGACCGCGTTCCTATACCTTTCAACATTTCTAAGGTACAATGGATTTATGATGTTCCAGGAGGTGCAACGTCCTATGATAACGACACATTAGATACCGAGGAGTTTATCATTGCTCTGTCAGGCAGTTTTGATGTCGTTACAGACGACAGCATAGCAAAGGAAACATTTCATCTGAATCGCTCTTACAACGGATTACTGATTCCACAAGGAGTAAGACGTACCATTGAAAATGTTTCCACCAATTCTATCGCTGTCATTGTGACATCATCACAAACAGAAGGCAGCAACCAAGAACATGATATTGAAAACCAGAAATTGGATAACGTTCATGGGTGCAGCATTATAGAACTCAGTAAACACCATTCTGACAGTAAGGGAAACTATAGTGTTGTAAATAATAATTGCGAGATCCCATTTGGTGTAGATAGAATATACTACCTGTATGACGTGCCTGCCGGAGAAAGCCGCGGCGGACATGCCCACAAAAGTCTGACACAGATGCTCTTTGCTGTCAGTGGCAGTTTCAAGGTAGAACTTGATGACGGCAATGTCAAGCGTTCTGTCATGCTCAACCGTCCAAATCAGGGATTGCTCATCAAACCTGGCATCTGGCGTACATTAGATGATTTTTCTTCAGGCAGTGTCTGTCTGGTTATTGCAAGCAATGAATATGATGAATCGGATTACATACGTGAGTATGATGATTTCATAAAATACAGGCAGGAAAAGAAATTCCTTGACACGGTGTAAACGAATACGAAAACGAATACGAAAACGAATACGAAAACGAATACGAAAACGAATACGAAAACGAAAAGTGAATGACAAGCAAAAAGCACGTAATTTCAGACAATATAAAGTTTGGCAAGACGCTATTGACTATGCTACGGAAATATATAAAATAACTGACAATTTACCTTGGTTCGAAAAAAAAGGTATATGTGACCAATTACGGAGAGCTGTCGTGTCCATATCAAGCAACATAGCAGAAGGGGCTGCAAAGCCATCAGATATTGATTTCGCACGTTTTCTCGACCAAGCTTTAGGTTCCACATATGAGGTAGAGACACAATTACTTATATCAAAAAATGTAGGTTATATAGATAACACCTTATATTTAGAACTGCTTAATAGAAACACTATAATAGAAAAACAAATTGTAGGGCTTATACGCTCCATCAGAACACAAAATAGATAGGCAATGCGGAGCGAAAGTTTTCGTTTTCGTCTTCGTTTTCGTCAAAATAAATAAAATCATGGATAAGAATATAGCAATAGAATTTCAGGGCGTTGGTAAGCAATACCGTCTCGGCCGTGTAGGCACGGGTACATTACAGCACGACCTTAACCGCTTTTGGCAAACCACCATACTTGGCAAGGAAGACCCTTACCTGAAAATAGGTGAGGTCAACGACCGCAGTGAGAAAGCACATTCCGACTATGTATGGGCACTTAAAGATATCAATTTCAAGGTAGTGCAAGGCGACGTCGTCGGCATCATAGGTAAGAACGGAGCCGGCAAGAGCACCCTGCTGAAGCTTCTCAGTCATATCACAGCGCCAAGCACAGGCGATATCTACTACCGTGGCCGCATAGCCTCACTCCTCGAGGTCGGCACCGGCTTCCACGGGGAGCTCACCGGCAAGGAAAATATATATATGAACGGTGCCGTACTCGGCATGACCAAGCAGGAAATTAGGCGCAAACTCGATGAGATTATAGATTTCGCAGGAGTGGAAAAATACATTGACACCCCTGTAAAGCGTTACTCATCAGGTATGACCGTCCGCTTAGGCTTCGCTGTCGCCGCCTTCCTAGAGCCTGAAATTCTTGTCGTTGACGAGGTCCTCACCGTCGGTGACGCCGAGTTCCAAAAACGTGCCATCGGCAAAATGGATGATGTAGCCAAGAATGGAGGCAGAACAGTATTGTTCGTTAGTCATAATATGGCAAGCGTACGTAGCTTATGCAATACTGGCATTCTGTTAAAAGATGGTAATCTTAATTTTACCGGCAAAGTAGATGATGTCGTCGACAGATATATGCGTGAATGTATACCTCCAACAATGGAATGTGCAGTATCAGAGATGCCACGAGAAGGAAAGATTTCCGGTTTAATAAGATTTACAAATATCCAATTTCTTGATGAACATGACAACGAAATTACTCCTCATTGTGGCAAATTCATAAGAATAAGAGTGTTCTTTGAAGTTAACACAGACAATGCAAGAGAATGTCTGATTTCCATTGGAATAAATGACAATTTTGACACACGCATACTTTCATTCAATTCTCTGATGAAAAATAAATGTTTCACTTTCGAGAAAGGAAAGCATTTCGTGAACTGTGACATTCCTAAATTTCCACTTTCAGGAGGCACATACAAGATTGGTTTGTGGGCAAGTGTAAACAGAGCTTGTGCCGATCATATTTACTACACAATTCCACTCAACGTAATTAATGACGATTTCTTTAACACTGGTCGTGAAATCGCTGCGCATCTTTCAGGTAGAGTAGCTTTATGCGACCACAATTGGAGCGCAGACAAATAAATATGGAAATATTAATTTTAGGTGGTACTGGAGCTATGGGAACGCATCTATGTTCACTTCTCGCTGAACGAGGTAACAAATGCGTTGTAACATCAAGGCAAAAGCAAATTAATACTCCACAAATCACATACCTGCAAGGTAATGCCCATGATAACATCTGGCTATCAAACATCCTAAAACAAAAACATTGGGATGCAATCGTGGATTTCATGAAATACAACACGAAAGAATTTGAACAGAGATATGAACAGTTCCTTAATTCCACCAAGCATTATATATTCTTAAGTTCCGCACGTGTATATGCAAACAGCGAAACACCTATTACAGAGAATAGCCCACGCCTACTTGATGTTTGCAATGATGAAGAATATTTGGCAACTGATGAATATGCTCTAACAAAAGCGCGTCAAGAAGATATACTGAAAAAAAGTGAATATGACAATTGGACAATAATAAGACCTTATGTAACTTATAGTGAAATACGCTTACAACTGTCACCTGCAGAAAAAGAGTATTGGCTTTATGGAGCTCTTCATGGGAAAACCATTTTTTTCTCTAAAGACATTGCTGATAAATATACGACTCTGACATACGGCAGAGATGTAGCACGTGGAATTGTTGCATTAATTGGAAAAAAAGATGCTTTGAGGGAAGCATTTCATATTACTGTATCCGAAAGCCACAAATGGAGTGAGATATTAAATAATTATCTTGATGTAATAGAAGAAGCAAAAGGTAAGAGGCCCAAAGTGAGAATGTTAGAACATTGGCTTCCTGTAATCGGAGGAAGTGTTCCACAAGTGAAATGGGACAGGCTATATGATAGGCGCTTTGACAACTCCAAAATCAATCGTTTTATTGATACCACCACATTCAAACCGACACTACAAACAATGTCTGAATGTCTAACAGAATTTATGAAAAAGCCACAGTTCCGCCAAATTAACTGGGAATTCGAGGCTATAAAAGACAAAATAACATGGGAAATCACGAATCCAATAGACCTATATAAAAATCATTTCCTAAAAAAATACATACGTATAAGATTAGGAATATAAATATGGAAAAAAAATATTACACTATAGAACGGAATACACAGATTATTCTGTCTGTATTAAAAGCATATAACATAAAAAGGATCATAGTATCCCCTGGAGCGACTAATATATGTTTTGTTGGCAGCATACAAAATGATGATTTCTTTGAAGTGTACTCATGTGTTGATGAACGTAGCGCTGCATATATGGCTTGTGGTATGGCAGCAGAAACGGGTGAACCTGTTGTGCTAAGCTGCACAGGAGCCACAGCATCAAGAAATTACTATCCTGCTCTAACAGAAGCTTTTTACAGGAAATTACCAGTATTAGCTATTACTTCACATCAAGGAACTGACAGGATTGGTCATCTCATTCCACAAAATATTGACAGAAGAATCAAACCGTCGGATATAGTAAAGTTAAGCGTTGACATCCCGATGATTAACAACTTCCGAGATGAACATTATGCTACAATAGAAATTAACAAAGCGATAATAGAACTGTTCCGAAGAGGTGGAGGACCTGTACATATTAATTTACAAACATATTACAGTGATGATTTTTCTATAAAAGAGCTGCCACCTTGCAGGATAATACGTCATCACGATAGTACCAGAAACCTACCAACACTTCCTCAAGGAAAAATTGCGATTGTAATAGGTTCACACCTAACTTTTAGTGATGAAGAGCAACAAATTATAGACCATTTCTGTGACGAATACGATGCAGTCGTTTTCTGTGACCATACAAGTGGATATTATGGTACCCACAGAATTCAATCAGCAATATTGTTTACACAAAAAGAGTATAATTCACCGCTAAACAACTTTGCTTTGATAATATATATAGGTGAGGTATGGGGCGACTACACCATAGGAAAGGTACAGGCACCGGAATTATGGAGAGTTAGTCAAAACGGAGAAATACAAGATGTTTTCAACCGTATGAGTCATACGGTTGAAATGAATGAAATATTATTCTTCAAACATTATATCAAGGGAGATAACATTCCATCCAATATTACATTAACAAACTCGCTGAAAATCGAAATAGAAAATTTACGTAACAAGATTACAGACATAACATTTAGTAATGTCTGGATAGCCTCACAAACAGCACCCTATTTCCCTGATAACAGCAGAGTTCATTTAGGAATATTAAACTCTTTACGTACATGGAATTTCTTCGATTTTCCTCAAACAGTAAAAAGTTACAGCAATGTTGGAGGCTTTGGCATAGATGGTTGCGTTAGCAGCATGATTGGCGCTTCCTTTATACATCCCGAATTACTTTATTATGCAGTAATTGGAGACCTTGCCTTTTTTTATGACCTCAATTCACTTGGAAACAGACATATTGGAAGTAATATTCGAATACTTCTGATAAACAATGGGAAAGGTGCAGAATTTAGACTATACAATCACAGATGCAATGCTTTCGGGAACGATGCGGAACAATATATGGCAGCAGCAGGACATTGGGGAAACAAGTCTTCTTTACTTGTAAAACACTATGCAGAAGACTTAGGCTTTATATATTATTCAGCAACGACAAAAGAAGAATATCTAGAAATAAAGAAAATTTTTCTATCTCCTGAGATATCAGACAAACCAATGTTGGTTGAAGTTTTTACTGATTCAAAAGACGAAAGTGATGCATTAAAACAAATTGATTATATAGTAAAATCTCCAAAAGAAGAAAACCAACCTTTACCAACAGAAACTAGTTTTAAACAAAAACTTAAAAATAATATAAAAAAGGTAATTGGTCAAGACAATATAGACAAACTAAAAAAAACTTTTCCTGGCAGTAACGCAGAATAATCAAATTTAGCAATTCTAATGATTAAAGAAAACATCATTGAGTACATAACACTCTGTATCGGAGTTTTTGCTAATAATTTTGGAATATCAAACTCTCATGCCTATCAATATCTTAAGAAGTATAAGGCTATAAAGTTTTTGATAGACTATTATGACATAGAACATACTTTGTCCATAGACGAGGCTATAGAAGATTGTGTTAATATCTGTCAGAGGAATGGAGGGGCATTAAAACTTAATACACAAAATTGAGATGATACTGTATCATGGATCAAATACACATATTGACGTTATAGACTTGCAGAAGGGGAAAAAAGGGAAAGACTTTGGAAAAGGATTTTATCTTAGTTCTTCACAACAGCAGGCATACAGAATGGCAGAACTCACAGTAATGAAGACAGGACAAGGCACTCCCATAGTTACAGAATTTGATTTTAATGAAGAGCAGTCCCATCAGTTAAAACGACTTGATTTTACCTCCTATAACAAAGAATGGGCAGAGTTTGTCATTATGAACAGAATGAATACATCGGACATACAGGCCCACGACTATGATATAGTATATGGTCCAATAGCAGATGACACTGTTGGCGCTACGATGCAGCTCTTTCAGCGTAAATTCATTTCCATGGATGAATTAATTGCTCGTCTAAAGTTTAGGAATCCCAAATATCAGTATTTCTTTGGTACTTCTACCGCAATAAGAACGCTCAAACGTTTGTGATATGACCCAATTAAATGAAGAACAGAAACGTGACAAGCAATTCATGATAGAGAGCTTGGCAACGGAGTTGACACTAATGCTGATGGAAAATAAACACCTTTCCATGGAAGAGGCATTAGACACTCTCTATAACTCACACACCTTCCGTTTAATTGAAGATGAAAATACCGGATTATATTATCAAGGTCCTGTTTATGTAATGGAATACCTTAATGAAGAACTAAACAAAAACACACAAGGCTGATACTTTAAGACGATGAATATACTTGTTGTAAATTTCGACAAGAACTTTAATTATGGTGGTGTATTGCAAGGATGGGCCTTGCAACATGTTCTTGAATCTATGGGGCACACGGTTGTAAAAGCAGAAGTTCCACTGCCGTCAAAATACCCAAAACAAAAACTACATTTATTATGGAATATTGCCAAACGAATTAGACGAAAATACCTAATTGGCGATAAGTCCATAGAAATTCTCCGTGAGTTTAGGGAAAATGACATTCAATACATTCCACACAAGGACGTAATGCGTTTCATGAAATCACACATCAACACTGTAACAGTAAATTCGTTGAATGAATTAAATGGTAATGACTATGATGCAGTGATAGTTGGTAGTGATCAGGTTTGGCGAAAGAAATATATGCGAAACCACTCGTTTTTATCAAATAAATCTGTAAGTGACAATACTTTCTTGGCATTCACTGATAACTGGCACTGCAAACGTATTGCATATGCGGCATCAATTGGAGTAGACTATTGGGAATATACTGATACGGAAACAGAAGTAATCAGACCTCTCATTCAGAAATTTGATGCTATATCTGTACGCGAAGATAGTGCCATCAAGCTATTACATGAGAATCTCGATCCAACGTTGAATATCGAGCATGTACTTGACCCTACGCTACTTATTGATAAAAAAGAATATCAAAAACTCTTACATAAAAATAGTGAGCAAAGTCATAATGGAGAAATACTAATCTATATTTTAGATCAGACCAAGGAAAAGGATGATATGATAGAATGCATAAAAAACGAAGTCAAACTAAACTCTTTTTGTGCAAACAATCCAAAATATCTACAATTGCATCTAAAGCCAGAAGAACGGATACAGAATTCCATTACATCTTGGCTACGAGGTTTCAACGATGCAAGTCTTATGATAACAGATTCTTACCATGGTTGTGTATTCTCTATAATTTTTGAAAAGCCCTTCTATGTCATACTCAACGAAGTAAGGGGAACCGCTCGCATAATGTCATTGTTGAAGATATTCAATCTAACAGAACGAATAATACGTTCAAAAGAAGATATTATTACTATAAATAAAGATATAAATTGGGAAAGAGTAAGAGAAATAAAAAAACAATGGCAGGTAAAGAGTCTTGCTTTTCTTCAGAATGCATTAGGTTAATCATTCACGGAATTTAGGAAATGGCATCACAACTTTTGAATATACTACGTGAACAAAAAGAAATGAGGTTAAAGGGTGGAATATACCATAAAACCCAAATAGATTTAGCCTATAATTCAAACCACATAGAGGGAAGCAAACTGTCACATGAACAGACACGTTATATTTATGAAACAAATACTATTGGAGTTTCAGAGCAAGCTATTAGTGTGAATGATGTATTGGAAACAGTGAACCACTTTAGATGCTTAGATTATATTATTGACAATGCGGATATCGTTCTATCGGAGCAATTGATAAAAGACCTACATGGGATTCTTAAGAATGGCACATCTGACAGTCTAAAATCATGGTTAGCAGTAGGAGATTATAAGCAATTGCCCAATGAGGTCGGTGGTATTGAGACTTCTTTACCAGAAGATGTTCATAAACACATGGAAAAGTTACTAAACTCATATAATGAAATCAGTGACAAAACTATTAATGACATAATTGATTTTCATGTGCATTTTGAGCGTGTTCATCCTTTTCAAGATGGAAATGGCCGTGTAGGACGACTGATTATGTTCAAAGAATGTTTGGCAAATGATATCGTACCATTCATTATAACTGATGAAATGAAGATGTTTTATTACCGTGGTCTTCACGAATGGGGACACATAAATGAATACCTTGCAGATACATGTCTTGCTGCGCAAGATGATTACCAACATACACTGGACTATTTCAGAATAAAATACTAATTCCATCACAGACTTTTCTGACAATAGATAATGAAAATCTTAATACCACTTACAAGAGGTAAAATAGAAGATATAACAAATCCTTATATTCTTACATTGATAAATGCCATAACACACACACACAAGGATATAGGGTTCTATTTCAATCCTACAATTTTATGGCAACATAGATGCTTAGAAATGGATATAGTCCATATAATGTGGCCTGATCTTTTTCGACATGATATGAAAGAAGGCTTTGACTTAAGGTTAAGGCTCATGGAACTAAAGGAGCATGGGGTGAAAATCATCACAACATGTCATAATATTCATTCACATGTTCCCGACAATGAATTCTCAGATATCAGTTATGATATAGCATATGAATTAAGTGATGTGATTATACATTTAGGACATTTCAGTAAAAGAATATTTGAAGAAAAATATCCAAATGTAACACATATTTATATACCACATCATGTGTATGACACGTTTTATTCTAAACAATATAGTAGAGAAGAGAGTCTTAAACATTTACATCTGCCTTCTAAATTCAAATATGTTGTTTGCATCGGAACTTTTAGGACTGAAGAAGAAAGAGAACTTGTATATGCTTTAGCAAAGAAATTAAGGAATAAAGGCATACGCATTCTCGCTCCTTCGTATGAAATATGGTACTTGAACAATCTAACAATAAGAGACAAGGTACATTTATGGAAGAAGAAAAAAAATCTTTCAAGAAACGGTCTCTATATATGTGGTAAATATATAGACGATACAGAATTGCCATATTATTATGGAGCGTCAGACGTTTCCTTAATACACAGGATATCAATTCTTAACTCTGGCAATTTACCCTTAGGTTTTTTAATGGGAAATGTTGTTGTTGGTCCAAATGTAGGAAATGTTGGAGAAATATTAAAAGAGACTGGCAATCCCATATTTGATCCCCATAATATAGATTCTGCATACTCGGCTATTATCGAAGCATTCAATATGGCTCAAAGTGGAAAGGGAAAACAAAATCACGATTATAGTTTGAAGCATTTTTCAACAAATATGATTGCAGAAGAAACATATAAATTATATTTGGATATTACAAATACCAACGACTATATAATTGAATAACATTCTATGGCGGCACACAACGATTTAGGCAAATGGGGAGAACAGGTGGCGGCAGACTATCTCGCTGGCAAAGGATGGAAGATACTACACCGCGATTGGAAATATGAACATAAGGACCTCGATATCGTTTGTGTTGACAATAAAACAAATTCAGTTGTGTTTGTAGAAGTTAAGACCCGAACCACTGACCAATGGGGAGAACCAAGCGAAGCTATTAATCTACAGAAAAAAAACAACGTCATTAATGCTGCAACTGCATATCTGCGTGAGTTTGGCTTGATGGGAAGGATATGGAGATACGACAGTATTTCTATCGTTGGTTCACCAGATACGAAATATACCATAGAACACAAGGAAAATATTGTCGATTTACTTGACAAGTTTGAATATCAGAAACAAAACAAAATCTATAGCAAACAACGTCCCGGCACATGGAGACGAAGCATGTGGGGAAGAGGAGGGTTTTAATAATTCATAGTTCATAATTGCCCACACAATCTTAATTCTTAACTCCGGATGAACATCCCTTTCCTTTCTCTTAAAGACATAACGTCGCTATACGGTAATGAGATACATGAGGCTGTAAATCGTGTGATAGACAGCGGATGGTATCTTAAAGGCGAAGAAACTTCTTGTTTTGAAACGGAATATGCCAGATATATCGGTACGCAGCATTGTGTAAGCGTAGCTAATGGACTTGATGCCCTAACGCTTATGCTTCGGGCATATAAAGAAAAAGGAGCGTTGCAAGACGGCGATGAGGTGATTGTACCAGCAAACACATACATTGCCACCATCCTTGCCATTACGGAAAACAATCTCAAACCTGTACTCATAGAGCCTTCATGGGACACGCTTCAGATAGATCCGACACTTATTGAAAAAAACATTACGCCACACACACGTGCTGTGATGATAGTTCATCTATATGGACGTTTGGCATACACTGAACAAATCGGCAGAATATGCAAAACGCACAGATTGCTGTTGCTTGAGGATAACGCACAGGCACAAGGATGCACATATAATAATATCCATACCGGTGCATTGGGTGATGCTGCTGCACATTCGTTTTATCCCGGTAAAAATCTCGGCGCATTGGGTGATGCAGGAGCTGTAACCACCAACGACCAGGAACTGGCAGAGATAATCAGTGCACTGGGAAATTATGGTTCGTCAGAAAAATATGTATATCCATACAAAGGGCGCAACAGCAGGATGGACGAGATACAAGCGGCAGTTCTTCGTGTGAGATTGCGGCATCTCGATGAAAACAACGCAAAGCGACAACTGATTGCTGCATATTATTACGACCATATAGTCAATCCCATCGTGACACTACCAGTAAGCATAGACGACAATAGCAACGTATATCATCTGTTTCCCATATTTTGCCCAAAGCGGAACAAATTACAAAAACATCTGTCTGACAACGGTATTGAAACAATAATACATTACCCTATCCCACCCCATAGGCAACAATGCTATAAAGAATGGAACAACATCTCGCTGCCTATCACAGAACGCATAGCAGACGAAGAACTGTCATTGCCTATCAGTCCTACACTGACAGAAGAACAGGCAAAATATATAATAAAGGCAGTAAATGATTTTGCATGACACACCTTGAAGCTATTGACATTGCTGCAGAATATATGGAGCAAAAAGGCTGGTATGTACGTCATCGCCGTTGGGAATACGACCATCGTAATCTTGACATGGTTTGTATTGATGAAGATATGTCAACATTGGTGTTTATAGAAATATTGAACAACGGTTGTAAGGTTTCCCCATCACTGGATGACATGGTCGTAACGGCAGCTATGTATGTTCGTGATTATCACTTAGAGAACATTCCCATACGATTCGACCGTATATCAGTAAACAGCACTTCTGAAGGCTCTTACAACATCAAGCACACAGAAAACACATGCCATATAGCAGATCCTTACATATTTTACGAACAGATGCGTGACAGGCAGCGTGTGCATGATATTTTATGTGGTTAAATATTTAATTCCATAATACCAAGCGTTGGTATCATTGATACCAAACGCTGGTACAACTGATACCACACATTGGTACTACTCGTACCAGATGTTGGTACGAATCTTTGCAAATATTGAAATAAGAAAATGACATTATCACCCATTATACTTTTTGTTTATAACCGTCCCAAACATACAGCTGAAACGGTAGAGGCTCTGAAGAAAAACGAGTTCGCTTCTGAGAGTGTACTATATGTTTTTTCTGACGGAGCAAAAGAAGATGCAACGGAAGAACAGAAGAACAAAATACGTGAAATAAGGAACTACATTCATACCATTACAGGCTTTAAAGAGTTAATTATTGAGGAAGCCCCCAAGAATAAAGGTCTGGCAAATTCTGTCATTTATGGAGTTACAAAGGTAATTAACAAACATGGTAAAGCTATAGTCGTAGAAGACGACATCGTGACTCATCCTTTTTTCTTACGTTTTATGAACGAATGTCTTGATAAATATGAAGATAGGAGAGACATTTTTATGATTGGCGGCTATAATATGGCTTTCAAGTTCCCTTGGTGGTACAGGAAAGACATTTACGTAGTACATCGTTCCTGCTCATGGGGATGGGCTACATGGAAATCACGCTGGGATTTGGCAGATTGGTCCGTTTCGGATTATTCAATAATGTGTCAAGACATAAACTTACAAAATAAATTTAATCGTGGAGGTAATGATATGTTCCCTATGCTAACGGCACAAATGAACGGAAAGATTGACTCTTGGGCCATCAGATGGGACTATAGCCTCTACAAACATGACGCGGTATGTATCAGACCTGTAAGAACATTAGTAACAAACAATGGTATGGACGGAACGGGCATACATTGTAAACAAACAGATGATAAAACCGCCAAGCCTTATAATAAGCTTACATACGAAATCAAACTGTACAAAAGATTAAAAGTCTACACCTCTATTGAACAGGCTTTTAAAAACACATTCTATCCAACTCAACCTCATCCTCCATTTTCTTACAAAATAAGGAGATTCCTTGCAGACATAGGACTTTATAATTGTTGTAGGTATATAAAACATCTATTTCTTCAATAAAAAGCGATGAACATTCTACATATAAACACGTTACAAACTGGTGGGGCTGCACTCTGTGCACAGCGTATTTGCAAAGCCTTAATCCAAAACGGCATAGATTCAAGAATGCTTATTGCAAAGGGGGAGGCTAACGATTATACAGTAATTGCCAATCCTGATCCTACAGAACCTGATCCATGGTATAGTAATCCTATAAAAGGGAAGCTGAAACATCTGCTTATGCGTACCCCTTGGTTTTGGGATAAAGAAAAGATTGAACTCGAACTTCAAAAAGCCATCAAGGAATCAACTATACATCCATATATTCATCTTCCATTTTCCGAATATAAAAATGTAACGGAACATCCATTGATAAAGTGGGCGGATATTATACATCTTCACTGGGTTGCGGGTATGTTGGATTATCCATCGTTTTTCAAAAATGTTCAAAAACCGATAGTATGGACTTTACACGATGAACACCCTGCTATAGGATTAATGCACTATCAATCTAGATTTTCGCCTTTACCCGAAGAATACAAGAAGGTAAACAATACTGTCATAAAAATAAAAAAGAATGCGATTAAGTATGCAGAATCTGCTATATCTATTGTTGCAATCTCAAAAAAAATGCAGGATGTATGTGCACAATCGCCTATAATAAAAAAAACACCCACAACATTGATTCATAATGGAGTAGATGCAACTGTATTTTATCCTCATGACAAGCAATCTGTCCGCAAATTCTATAATATACCAAAAGACGCAATAGTATTTCTTTTTTCTGCATACAATATTTGGGACAAAAGAAAAGGATTAGACAGAGTCATTGCTGCATTAGAGTCATTGGCTTTAAATAACATCTATCTTATTTGTATCGGAGAAGATGAAGGCAAATCTGTACCAAAAACATCCTTTAGGATGATACAGACTGGAAAAATCGACAATCAAGACTATATAGCTGAACTCTACTCTGCATCAGATTTCTTTATGCTATCATCTTACGAAGAAGCATTTGCACAAACCCCTTTGGAAGCCATGGCATGTGGCACTCCTGTTATATCCACGCCTTGCGGCGTGGCACCCGATTTAATACGACAATTAAATGGCGTTCTCTGCTCAGGCTTTAATGATGAAGACATTGCAAAAGGAATAAAAGAGGCATTAACCTATCAAAACACACAAGGATATTCCATCTCAAAAATTCGCAACTATATCGTAAACAACTATTCATACGATATAATAGCCAAACAATATATAGATCTTTACAATAGTATTCTCAATAATTGAGGCAAAGTGTTTGTTATTCAATAAATATCCCAATAGTCAGACAAAAAGTGGTTCCTTTTATTAACATACTCTCTTGTGTCTTCACAAATTATTTCGCAACAGAGAACTTATAAAGTAAACATGGCTGCGCATAACGAACTTGGCAAATGGGGAGAACAAATTGCTGCAGATTTTCTGGAGTCTAAAGGATGGTACATCAGACATAGGGATTGGACCTACAAACACAAAGATCTGGATATCGTCTGCATTGTGACGGAGATATGACGACCCTGCTGTTTGTCGAGGTCAAGACACGAAAATCTGATCTGTGGGGAGCACCTGACGAGGCGATAACCCTTGAAAAAAGCAAGAACATAATAGATGCCTCTGCTGCATACATAAAATTATTCAGACTCGAACACCTAGAGTTACGTTATGACTCCATCTCCATAATAGGCACACCGGATACCAGTCATACAATAGAGCATAAAGAGAACGTGATAAGTCTCTTGGACAAATTTCAGTATTATGAGCGTAAACGCAAATCGTCCCAATATAAGAAAAACAACGGTACATGGGGCTCCATGCGTTGGGGACGTGGATATTAAAAACAATCCGTTAAAATGACACTTTCAATAGTCACAATAAACTTTAACAACCTTGAAGGACTGCGTAAAACTACAGAGTCAGTGCTATCACAAACTTGGCACGATTACGAGTGGATAATCATTGACGGTGGCAGTACGGATGGCTCAAAGGAGTTCATAGAAGAAACTGTTCAAAACCTTAAAGACTCTGAGTTCAACCCATTGACATATTGGTGCAGCGAACCCGACAAAGGCATATACAATGCCATGAACAAAGGCATTACGAAAGCTAATGGTGAATATGTAAATTTCATGAACTCAGGAGATAAATTCTACGAAATCAATACATTGCAAGGTGTTTTCTATAAAAAACACAATGCAGACATATTGTATGGAGATGGAATAATGGTCACTTCTGATAAACAAGAGTTTATAACATACCCTAATCCTGTCAGTGCAATAAATTTATACCATAGCTGTATTCTGCATCAAGCAATGTTCGTTAAGACTAATCTTATGAAGGATGGTGGCTTTGATGAAAGTTACAAGATATGTGCAGACCATGCAAAATGGGTGGAATTAATGTTGAAAGGTGCCATATTTGAACACATAAATCAAACTATATGCATTTATGATGGTAACGGTATAAGTACACAACAGGTTGATTTCTTATTTAAGGAGATAGACAGAATACAAAAAGAAAAATTCCCACAGCCTGTAAGACTTTTGATTGAAGATTATAAAAAAAATGTAAAATTCAATCCCTATTTATATAAAATAAAGGAGATTATAGATAATGGTGGATTTACTTTCAAATTATTACGTTTCTTTATTTCATTAACGGATACTTTTGGTAAAATAAAATCTTATGCAAAACTGTAACCCATCTCCAAAATTCTCTATAATCACTCCAGTATATAACTCTGAAACTTTTCTACATAAATGTATTGATAGTATAATTCAGCAAAATGAGCAAAACTGGGAATTGGTTCTCATTGATGACGGTTCTACAGACCATTCTTTAGCAATATGTGAAGAATATGCCCGTCATGATAAAAGAATAGTCGTAATACATCAACATAATGCAGGTGTAAGTAATGCACGCAACACTGGGATAGGAAAAGCAAGGGGCAAATGGATAACCTTTATCGACAGTGATGACAGCATTGAGGGAGATTATTTCAATATAACAAATCTTGATGAAGTTGACTTAGGAATACAGAAATGGAAATTTACTAAAGATGAAGATACTATAGAGCCACTTGATGACGCTATATACGCAGGAGATTCCTTCGAATGTTTTATGAAAGAGAATTTACACAAGGATGTATTTAGAGCAGTTTGTGCTAAATTTCTAAAGAAGGATATAATTGAGAATCACAATATCAGGTTTGACGAAGGTATTCGACTTGGTGAAGACACCGTTTTTTTTATTGAATACTATAAACATATAAATTCAATATCTGTAAATAGTAGCGGTTGCTATCTGTATTATAGGCCTGATAACTGGGGAATGGAGAAGTATCATCTTTCAGTTGCTGAATATAAGCACTTCTATACGAAGCTATGGCAAGCATACAAAGATACACCATATAAAAGCGAGCGTTTCGTAACTTTTATACGAAACTTCTATAAGTCATCATTACGATATAAACGTACACTCTATAATGATTTATATATAAGTACCATACCTGGATATCTACTTATGAATCGTTATTATATACTCAGTTTTGGCAAAGTAGCCCACATGAAATATTGGATTCAACGTTGTTTCTCTGTTTTGCATTATATAATATAAAATGACATCACCAGCAATAACCATAGCCATACCTGTATATAATGTTGAGAAGTACGTTGAGCGTTCATTACTATCTGCTCTGAATCAGGATATTACCGTTCCTTATGAAATTCTGATATTGGATGATAAAGGTACGGATAATAGTATAAAAATAGTAAACAGAATAAAGCAAGAACATGAGCGAGGAGATATAATACGCATAATAGAAAACAAAGATAATAAGGGACAAGGTGAGACACGTAATACAGCTATAGATGAAACACATAGTAAATACCTTTATTTTCTCGACTCCGACGACTGGATGACCCCAGACTGTCTTAGATTACTGTACGAAAAAGCAGAGAGCAGCGATGCAGAAATCACACACGGCTCTGTTGACAGAATAATAGAAGAAACAAATAAAATATCATGGAGTAACAGATATGAGGACAGTATAATTGAACACGAGGCTGTTGGGTTACATCTATTTTTAAATAACAAACCTACACATATAGAATGTTGGAACAAATTGTTTCGTGTAGATTTCCTGCGAAAACATAATATCAGATGTACACACAGGGTAATGGAAGATGTCGTGTTTGAATTTCGATGTGCTTGCTTGGCTTATAAATATGCATTCGTACCCCAGGTAACTATGATATATAATATACGCATGGGAAGCACATTGACAGAGGTTCGCGGACAAAAAGGCAATGAATACACAGCTTTCGCATTCAGTGACATACCACGCGTATTGAGGAAATGCATAAAGAAAGAATTTGCAGCACTTGACGGCGTATGGGAATATTACTCGTATAAGGTAATGGATATGTGTAGAAACCTTGCGTACTCAACATACGATGAAGAACAAGAACGGATGATAAGACGCAATTTGAAAGGCATGATGACAGGAGTACCAGGTATCAGGTGCTTCTCACAACCTATAGACAGGTTCCTCTATACTCTGCTCTTTGTAAAAAAAGAAGACTATAAGACATATAATTATTACAGAAACATATATTGGAAAAAACATCAGGCTATACTTGAACGTCTATTTGGGTCATGGCCAGCCAAGATTAAAAACATTATTTCTATTTTTAAAGATATTTAATAAAATAAAAACGCCTTGATTAAATACTCTATAATCATACCTCATAAAAACACCCCTGGTTTATTACAACAGTTGTTGAACAGTATTCCTGTCAGGGATGATACGCAAGTAATTGTTGTAGATGATAACAGTGACCCGAATATCGTTGATTTCAACAAATTTCCTAAATGGAATGGTGTTAACTATGAATTCTATTTGACAAAGAAAGGCAAGGGAGCCGGTTTTGCAAGAAATTTTGGTATTAAACATGCTGTCGGTGAATGGCTTTTATTTGCTGATGCTGACGATATTTATTTTTCTGATTCATTATCCACTTTACTTGACATTCCCAATGAAAAATATGATATAATCTGTTTTCCATTACAAATCACACAATATGATGGAAAAACAGAGATGCTGCATTTGCCGTCAATAGGTAAGCAAACAGAGTTTGATGCAAGTTTATCTGGTGAACACCGCATAGTTGATAATTACATTGACGATTTAATTTATAGACTGTTCCTGCCAACACAAAAAATGGTAAAACGAGACATCGTTATTACAAATGCAATACGTTTTTCTGAAGTCCCGTCATGTAATGACATTCTTTTCTCTCTTAAAGTTCAGTCAAAATGTCAGCGAATAGGGGTGTTCACAGACATAGTGTATCATTATATAAAATACAAAGGTTCAACATCTGATGTTATCAATACAAAAAGACTAAAGCAGCGTATAAGGGAACTTCTAAAAGTACAAAGGTTTTTGCTTTCACACAACAAACAAATATATATAGAATCTACACTCAACTGGCATTATAATGAACTGTTAAAACATTCATTTATCTCGTCCGTAATATATAGTATGTTACAAATGATCATTGTCTCTCCACGCATAGGGTTACGCACCTTGAGAAACATCATTCGTAATGCCCCCAAAACAAACTAAATGAAACTTGACATTACGATAGTTACCTTTAATCGTCTTGAGAAACTAAAATATGCTCTCAAGTGCTATGAAGAACAGACGCATGCTTTTCGCAACCTCATTATTGTTGACAACTGTTCTACCGATGGCACACATGAGTTTCTTACCGATTACTGTTCATTAAATCATAAACAGTTTAACCCAATATTGATTACCACTGAAGAAAATCTCGGTGGTTCTGGTGGTTTTTATCTTGGACAAAAGAAAGCATTGGAGCTGAACGCTGATTGGGTGATGGTGGCAGATGATGATGCCTATGCTGCACCAGACATGGTGGAGCAGTTCTATAAATATGTTGAAACACATGATGTGAACAAGACCGCAGCAATATGTGCGGTTGTAATAAACAATGATGGAAGTATATGCACTCATCATAGGAGTCACTGTAATATAACACCATTATCCAACAGTTGGATATATCAGAAAAAAAACGTTAGTGATGCAAAGATTGATGAATATCAGCAGGAATCTTTCCCTATAGATATAACAACATACGTTGGTACTTTCATCAATGCCAAAGCGCTTAAAAAAGTAGGATTGGTAAATCCTGATTATTTTATTTACTATGATGATTTTGAGCATAGTCTTCGTCTAAAGAGATACGGCAAGATAATTATTGTTAATTCAATAAAGATCACGCATGATAATATTTATATAGTCACTGAGAATACTGATAATATAATAACTTGGCGTGAGTTTTATATAAAGCGCAATGAAGCGCACATGTTGCTGCATCATTATCCGAGAGTAATAATAAAAGATTATTTATTTCTGTTTCGTTGTATTTTGGGTGCATGGATTCATCATACGAAAACGAGTATTTATGAAGATATAGATCGAAAGGCTAAATTGGATGCTTTATTCGGCAAACTTGGCAAACATAGAATATACAGACCAGGATGGATATACAAGAAATAAAAGTCTTAGCAGGAATAGTTTTATATAATCCTGATTCAGAACGACTACGCGAAAATATAACGGCAGTACATTCTCAAGTGGATTGCGTCTTGTTGATAGACAATGGTTCTGACAACAAATCATACACTGAGATAACAAAAGATTACAATGATTTGGTAATTATACAAAACAAAAAAAACCAAGGAATAGCGTATGCTCTGAATCAAATATGTGGCTATGCGTACACACATGGTTACAACTGGGTCTTGACACTCGATCAGGACTCTGTGGCAACACCTGGGATGGTTGACACCTACAAATCCATTGTGGATGACACTATCGGAATACTTGGCTGCTGGATTCATGACCGTGGCTATCAGATAGATGAATCATGGGGAATAGAACATGGTACATTCGAAACAGACTGGGTTATAACATCTGCTGCATTCACCAACGTCAAAGCATGGAAAGATTGTGGAGGATTTGACAATGGAATGTTTATAGACTATGTTGACTGGGACATCTGCGAGGCAATGCGCAAAGCAGGATATAGGATAATGAAAACCTACAAAACCAAATTAATTCATGAGCTTGGTCATAACACACGTCTGGTTATGGTTCGTTATCATCAAATGCAGGTGATGAATCATAAGCCGTTCCGATATTATTACTCTGCTCGCAACCGCATATACATGGCAAGGAAATACAAACACATTGGTATGTGGGAACAACTACGGGAAATTGGTTTCAAACTATATACAGTGGAGCGTTATGAAGCAAACAAGCTGAAAAACCTATGGGCCATCCTACGTGGTACAATAGCAGGATTTTTCCCAAAAGTGAAATATGACAATATAAAAGAAGAGTTTGTCATGCCATAATTACTATAATATTTTATTGATATAAAAAATAAAACGATGAAAATACTTACTCTTGCAGTTCCGACATACAATATGGAACCATATTTGGAAAAATGTGTTCGCTCATGTATGTGTGATAACAAGCACCTACTTGAAGTACTTATTGTGAACGATGGCAGTACTGATGGTTCTTCAACAATAGCTCATAAACTGCAATCCGAATATCCAGAGATAGTAACGGTTATAGACAAAGAAAACGGCAATTATGGCACTTGTGTAAACCGTGCAATTTCAGAAGCACAAGGAAAATATTTCAGAATGCTGGATGCTGACGATTGGGCAAATACTGATGCATTGAATTCTCTTCTTGATAAACTCCAGACATGTGATGCCGATTGTATTGTCACCATTTCTGAGGACTATGTACTAGGAAATGAACTCATGCAGCGTCTGGGACCACCCTCTACTGTCGAGATAGGAAAGGTATATGATGCGCAACAGTTTGATGGTATAGAGATGGAGTTTGATGATTTATACTGTTCACACATCATAACATACAAGACAGAGATATTACGTAATATTCATCTTCAGTTACAAGCTGGCATCAGTTACACTGATAATGAGTATGTTTTCTATCCTCTTGACAATATAAAGAGTATAGTGTTCTTCGACCTACCTATATATCAATATTACTTAGGCAGGCCTGGTGCATCAACGGAAAATGTTACAGATCCGGTAAAAATACAGAAGAAACAACATCAGATGTGGCAAGTATTAAAAGGGTTATTTGAATATTTCTACAAGCACTTCAACGAAACTCCCGAAGCTGTCCGTAACAATCAACGCATAATGATTGCAGAAATGGTCAGGTGGATTTATCCACATTCCCTCAAATACTATGACGATGGAGGTGGAGACGAAGAGCTGGTCAAAGAAATACAACCGTACGTAATGAGGGATGCTGTAATAGAAAATCGTGTAAGAAATCTTGTAAACAAAGATTTGCGCTTTCAACCCATAAACTGGTATGAGCATCTGCAACGTACAGGTAAAGTCAAGACCTATACTCCGATATTTGACTGGTATATGACATGTGAGATGACAAAACTTAAAATAGAAATTCTCAAAGGAAAAATAAGGAATCTTATCAAATAATTTGTATATGACTCTTTCCATCATCACCATAAATTATAACAATCTAACAGGATTACGCAAGACTGTTGCATCTATCGTGTCACAGACGTGGCACGACTTTGAATGGATTATTATAGATGGTGGCAGTACGGATGGTTCAAAAGAATTCATAGAGAATACAGCAGAAGAACTGGCATCTTCTGATTTTAACCCTATTACGTTTTGGTGCAGCGAATCGGACAAAGGCATTTACAACGCTATAAACAAAGGCATCTCGCATTGTCAGGGTGAATATATAAACTGTATGAATTCTGGAGATGAATTCTATGAATGCGATACTCTGCAAAAAGTCTTAGCAAATTCTTATGTCGCTGATATCGTTTATGGAGATTCATTTCATTATTCAATAGAGAAAAGTTTTACTGCTCATTTTCCTTATCCTATAAATATATTCAATTTCTATCACAACAACATCTGCCATCAAGCAATGTTTGTAAAAACGGAACTTTTAAAAGCATCTGGTTTTGATGAGAAATACCGTATCTGCGCAGACTATGCAAAATGGATAGAGTTTACAATTAAAGGGTGTAGTTTTGAGTATATTCCAATTACAATATGCCGTTTCGACATGAATGGCATGAGTAATACTGGTGATTTAATCTATCGTGAGCGAAGTGAGATACAACAAGAACTCATCCCGCAACATACCTTAATGCTTATCAAAGAGCACTCTAAATACACATCATGTGGCAATAGGTTACTCAGAGCACGTGAAATACTAAGTAGAGGCGGAGTCATGGCAGAAACACTTGCTGCCATAATAAAAGTTCTTTATTGTTTTCACAAACGTAAATAGAATACGACGGTTATCTGCACATATTCACATTAAACATATGAAATCCATTATCTTCATAGTTCCATACTTCGGCAAGTTTCGCTCAGATTTCTCCTTCTGGCTGAGATCTGTAGGGGATAATCCTACCGTGGATTTCATTCTGTTTACAGATCAGGTATTGTCTGATATACCCGATAATGTGAGGTGTGTAAAATGTGACCTCGCCTTTATCCAACAATTAGCAAAGAAGAATGTATGGCCTGAATGTCGGCTGGAACATCCGTATAAACTGTGCGACTATAAGACTGCATACGGAGAATTATTCTGTGACTATATAAAGGGGTATGATTTCTGGGGGCACTGCGATGTTGACCAGGTATTCGGCAACATACGACGTTTCATCACTGACGACATTCTCGAACAACATGACCGCATCGGCGTGGAGGGATTCTTCACTCTATACCGCAATACTCCGGAGGTGAACCACCATTATTGGAACCTTGGTGAGGAGTTCATCAAACATGCTTTCACTGACCAGGGTATCTATGGACTTGATGAATGGGGACCGGGTGGCAAAGGCGGGGGCACAAGCAACTGGTGGATAGAGAACAGACGTGACAGACTATGGATGGACCATGTATTTGACAGTATCGAGCCATACACTTACCGTTTCATCACCAAACGTGCGGAACAAGATGGCGTTAAAAACGTGATGTTTACATACGACAGCGGCACACTGACACGTCATGGACTACAAAATGGCCAGGTGGTGTCAGACGAAACACTACTCGCACATGTGCAAAAACGCTCCGTCCAGACAGAAACGCCTGCAGACAACCAATTCTGCATTGTGCCTCCAGGACGATACGTTGCATACAAGAGCAACATCACAAAGAGTTATTTCATATTGATGAATCTCAGAATAAGCATCGCCACACTTAGCAATAAGATTCGAAACAAAATAAACAAGCTGCTTATATGGAAAAGACACTGACAGTTATAGTGCCTACATATAATATGGAACGTTTGTTACAGCGATGTCTTGAAAGTCTTGTCATAAACGACAAAGAAATGATGACATTGCTGGAGGTACTTGTCATCATTGACGGTGCCACTGACCGCAGCAGCGACATTGCACATGAATACGAAACTCTTCATCCTGAGACTTTTCGTGTAATAGACAAGGAGAACGGCAACTACGGCTCATGCATAAATCGTGGTCTGGAGGAAGCGAAGGGCAGATACGTAAAGATACTTGATGCCGACGATTCTTTCAATACAGAATCCCTTGTAAAACTTATAGACACACTCAACAATACAGAAGCTGACCTTGTCATTACAAACTACTGCATCTGCTCATGCGATAGCGAGAATACAGAACGTAAAGCCTTTCAAATACCTGCAAACGTCACACTGACCGCCAAGGACCTTGCGCCACTTGGTCCACACATGGCAATGCATGCCGTGACATACAAGACTGAGAACCTGCGTAACATCGGGTATCACCAGACTGAAAAGATATCCTATACCGACCAGGAATGGATATTCAAGCCCATGACAACCGTCAGCACATTCATATACGTTGACACAGACCTTTACCAATATACGGTAGGGCGCGAAGGGCAGACCATGGACATCAAAGCTATGGCACGGAATATGTATCATAATGTAATTGTCATGCGTAATATGGTTGACACATACAATGCCACCTCATGCAGCAGCGACATCTTTGGATACCTGCGCGGTCGCCTTGAGTGCTACATGGAATATATATATTCCTTGTATCTCTTCCATACACAACAGATGGACGTTGAACCACTCATTTGCTTTGACAAAGAGCTGAAACAGCTCTGTCCCCCACTCTACCGCCATGTCGGCACTTTGAAGGCCGGCAAACTTCCCTTTGTACGACTATGGCGGCTGTTTTATTACAAAAACGATCATGGTATTAATGATTTCTTTCGTTACCGCCGTTATCGCTTGTGGTGCAGATAAAACATTAACAAACTAAATAATTCAGCATTTAATGCGTTATATATAACAAACACACATAATATAAATGAAAACGATAATAATTCTGGGTGACGGCATGGCCGACAACCCAATAAAGAAATTAGGCGGAAAGACGCCACTGCAATATGCTGCCACCCCATACATGGACATGCTGGCAAAGAAAGGCCGCTGCGGTCGCTTAGTCACAATCCCTGAAGGATACACCCCAGGTTCCGAGGTTGCCAACACTGCCATTCTCGGTTATGACCTTGACAAGGTGTATGAAGGTCGCGGACCACTCGAAGCAGCATCTATAGGATACGAAATGGATGCCATGGACCTTGCATTACGATGCAACATCATCTGTGTGCGCGAGGACGGCACCATAAAAACGCATAATGGAGGCAACCTTACAACCGAAGATGCCGCCCCTCTTATTGATCTTCTCAATGCCCGTCTGGGTACAGACAAGGTGAAATGGGTAAAGGGAATACAGTATCGCCACCTGCTCATTATAAAGGGAGGAAGCAAGCACATCGTATGCACTCCCCCACATGACCACCCCGACGAAGCATGGCGCCCGCTGCTTGTGAAACCTGAAGACGGCATGGCTGACTATCAGGAGGAAGGACGCATGACTCCACAGCAAACCGCCGACCTTATTAACAAACTCATCATTGACTCCATAGATGTACTGGCGCAGGCTCCTCTCAACATCGAACGCAAGAAGCGTGGTGCAGACCTTGCCAATATCATCTGGCCTTGGAGCGGCGGTTACAGACCTGCCATGCAGACCCTTATGGAGCAATATCCCAATGTCAAGTCGGGTGCCGTAGTGTCTGCCGTCGATCTCATACGAGGCATCGGACATTATGCAGGCTTAGACATCATTGAGGTAGAAGGTGCCACAGGTCTTTGGAACACCAATTACGAAGGAAAGACGCAAGCTGCCATCGACAACCTTCGTGACAAGGATTTTGTGTTCCTTCATGTAGAGGCAAGTGACGAGGCCGGCCACGACGGTGATGTAGATTTGAAGGTGAAGACCATAGAAAACCTTGATTCACGAATGATAGGACCGATATATGAAGAGGTAAGCAAATGGAACGAGCCAGTATGCATCGCTGTCCTACCCGACCATTACACTCCCGTAGAGATGCGCATACACGTCGGCGAACCAGTGCCTTTCATCATATACTATCCAGGCATCCAGCCTGACGATGTACAAAGCTATGATGAATATACCTGCGTAGGTGGCGGATACGGTGTGCTGCGACTGCAGGAATTCATGCAGTGCCTTATGAACAATGCATAATTCAGAATGCATAATGCATAATTCTTAATTCGTAATTCTTAATTAAAACGATGAAATATTACAGTACAAACAAGAAAGCGCCCATGGCCACGCTTGAGAAAGCAGTGGTGAAGGGACTGGCAGAGGATAAGGGCCTCTATATGCCCGAAAATATCAAGCCACTGCCGAAGGAGTTTTTCGACAACATCGACAAGATGTCTTTTCAGGAAATCGCATACACCGTTGCTGACGCCTTCTTCGGTGAGGACGTGGATGCCGACGCACTGAAGAAAATCGTTTATGACACACTGGCGTTCGACTGCCCAGTAGTGCCTGTATGCGACAACATCTACACACTAGAACTGTTCCACGGCCCTACGCTGGCATTCAAGGATGTCGGCGCACGTTTCATGGCACGACTGTTACAGTATTTCCTGAAGAAAGAAAACAACGGTTCTGAGGTCAACGTGCTTGTGGCAACCTCCGGCGACACCGGTTCTGCCGTGGCAAACGGATTCCTCGGCGTTGAAGGCATCAAGGTATATGTACTCTATCCAAAAGGCAAGGTCAGCCCGATACAGGAATGTCAGTTCACCACACTGGGACGCAACATCACCGCCATCGAGGTTGACGGCGTGTTCGACGACTGTCAGGCATTGGTAAAGACTGCCTTCATGGATGCCGACCTCAACGCACACATGAAGCTGACATCAGCCAACTCCATCAACGTGGCGCGCTTCCTGCCTCAGGCCTTCTACTATTTCTATGCATACGCCCAGATGAAGAAGCAGGGCAAGGCTGACCAGATGGTTATGTGCGTGCCTTCAGGCAATTTCGGCAATATTTGCGCAGCTCTCTTCGGACACCGCATGGGACTTCCCATCAAGCGTTTCGTTGCAGCCAACAATGCCAACGACATCTTCTACAACTATCTGCAGACCGGCGAATACCACCCACAGCCGTCAAAGGCAACGCTGGCAAACGCCATGGACGTGGGTGACCCTTCAAACTTCGCCCGCATCTATGATTTATACAAGGGCGACCACAAGGTCATCACCTCGCTCATAAGTGGTGCCACATACAAGGATGAGCAGATAAAGGAGACCATGCGCCAGTGTCATGCAGAGACGGGCTATGTGCTCGACCCTCACGGAGCATGCGGTTACCAGGCACTGAAAGACCTGCTGCAGCCGGGCGAGGCAGGCGTATTCTGCGAGACGGCACATCCTGCAAAGTTCAAGGAGAAGGTTGACGACATCCTCTCCACCGACATCGCCATTCCGGAGCGTCTGCAGGCCTTTATGAAGGGTACCAAGCAGAGCGTAGCCATGAGCAAGGACTTCGCAGATTTCAAAGCATTCCTGATGAAGCAGTAATCTTTTCTTAACGCATAGTGAAAGCTATCATATTACCTCCTAATATGGTAGCTTTTATTGTATAATAGAATTAAACGAATTGGCTTCGCAAAACATGTGATTATCATGTAATTATCCACGAATCTGAGTAATCAGTGTAATCTGTGGGAGGAAACTACATAAAAGACAAAAATCTGTGGGAGGTGGGGGCAAGGTTCTTATTGGGTTAGTTCCTTGTATATGGTTTCAAATATCTGGCGGAGCTGCTGGCGGTTGTTGATGATGCTGCGCAATTCTGAGAGGTTGCGCTCGTTGTCAGAACCTTGAATCCACAGTTTGATGTAGCCGGCGGTGGAATACTTCTGCTGCATGTGTTCAAGGAAACGCTGCCAGTGTTCCTCATGCGTTTTCTCTGGATAATGGTCAAGGCCAAACTGTACCGTGCGGCGGAATACGCTGTCGGGCTGCAGGTCGCGGTCGGCCTCGGCAACAATCTTGCCATAGATGTTGCGCGGAGCACGCGAGGCACTGGCACGATGGTCCTCGACAGCCTGTCGCATCACCTCTAACTGCTGGGCGGAGAACCACTTGTCAAGGCGCCTGTCGGCCTTAAGTATCTTCCCACTCTCTATATGATGCGTGGCACGCTCCACCTCCAGTCCGAGGTCATGATATGCCGCCACGACGTATGCCATGTCAATATCTGCCCCCATCTTCTGCGCAAGGCGCACGGAGGCATTGATGACACGGTTGACGTGGGTCATATTATGAGCAGCGTCGAACGCATTATACCGCTTAAGTATATTGCGCTCGACGAACTCCATAAGGTCAAGTGAAACGTTGCGTTGCAAATTACTCAGTATTTAATTTAAGTTTCACATTTGCTCAACTTATGTAGTTAAGGGGAGTTAAAGGGAGTTAGAAGGAGATAAAGGACAATACTGATTGACTGTAAACAAGCAAAAACATGTCTTCTATCTACCGTTATCTTCACCAATATTCTTCTACAACAGTTGAGTATTGAACTATGCATTATGAATTATGCATTGTGAATTAACTACAGTTTCAGTTCCTTGAGAACCTGTGCTATCTTCTGACGGGTGGTGACACGCGTAGGAACGAGCGGCAGACGAAGGACATTCTTCAGCAGTCCCATCTCACTCATCAGTGCCTTAACGCCGGCAGGATTGCCATCGACGAACAGCAGGCTGTAAAGTTCGGTAAACTTATGGTGAATTTTCTGTGCTGCGGCATACTCGCCATTGAACTCAAGGCGTATCATGCGCGAGAACTCCTTTGGCAGGGCGTTGCCAATGACAGAGATGACACCAACGGCACCCGTAGCAATCATGTGGAAGGTGATGGCATCATCGCCGGAAAGCACCTCGAAGCGCTCAGGCTTGTTCTTGATAATCTCGTCAACCTGCTCGATGCTGCCGCTGGCCTCCTTGATGGCTACGATGTTGTCGCAGTCGTTAGCCAGTCGGCATGTAGTCTCCGGCTTCAGGTTTATGCCTGTGCGTCCAGGAACATTATAAAGCACCACCGGCAGTTTCGTAGCGTTGGCGATAGCCTTGAAATGCTGGTAGAGACCCTCCTGAGACGGCTTGTTGTAATATGGGCATACAGAGAGCAGTCCGTCAATGCCGCTCATGTCATACGTCTTGCACATATCAACCACGGCAGCGGTATTGTTGCCGCCGCATCCCATGAGCAAAGGCACACGACCAGCCACCTGTTTGACGATGAACTGCTTCACCTCGTAATGCTCAGCTGGAGACAAGCAAGGTGTCTCGCCTGTTGTGGCGAGAATACAGAGGAAGTCTGCATCGTTGGCCAACTGATACTCAATGACTGATGCCAGTGTCTTGTAATCTACACTGCCGTCCTCACAGAAAGGAGTCACGAGGGCTATTCCCAAACCACGAAATATATTCTGCATAATCTTAACTATGAATTATGTACTATAAACTATAAACTAAAAACAGTAAACAGTAAACTATAAACAGTAAACTGTAAACTATAAACTATGAACTATCAATACTCCTGCCAAGGCTTAATCATTATCTTGTCAAGCGGCATGGTGCAGAAAGCATTGATGAACGCACTTGCAAGCCTGCTGTTTGTTATCAACGGGATGTTGAGGTCTATGGCTGCACGGCGTATCTTATAACCGTTGTCAAGTTCACGAACAGTGAGATTCTTCGGAATATTAACAACCATGTCTATCTCCTTGTTGTGCAACATTTCAAGAGCCTGTGGCTTCTTACCCTCATCAGAAGGCCAGAACACCTCAATGCTTGGAATGTCATTCTCGCAAAGGAACTTGTATGTACCGCCGGTAGCATAGAGCTGATAACCATGTTCTACAAGCATCTTGGCAGCATCAAGCATCTCAGCTTTCTGCTTCGTTGAGCCAGTGGACAGGAGAATGTTCTTCTCTGGTATGCGATGGCCCACGGAGAGCATGGCCTTAAGCAATGCACATGAGGTGTCGTTGCCGATACAGCCAACCTCACCTGTTGATGCCATGTCAACGCCAAGCACTGGGTCTGCCTTCTGCAGACGGTTGAAAGAGAACTGGCTGGCCTTGATACCTACATAGTCAAGGTCGAAGAGATTCTTGCTTGGTTTCTCGAAAGGTACGCCAAGCATAATCTTCGTGGCGAGGTCGATGAAGTTGTACTTCAAAACCTTTGACACAAACGGGAAGGAACGTGAAGCACGCAGGTTAGTCTCAATGACGAGGATGTCATTGTCCTTTGCCATATACTGGCAGTTGAACGGACCTGAGATATGCAGTTCCTTTGCTATCTGCTTAGAGATACGCTTGATGCGGCGCACGGTCTCTACATACAGTTTCTGTGGTGGGAATTGCAGTGTAGCGTCACCAGAGTGTACGCCGGCAAACTCGACGTGCTCTGATATAGCGTATGCCACAATCTCACCATCCTTTGCCACACCGTCGAAGTCGATTTCCTTGGCATGCTCGATGAACTTGCTCACCACCACTGGGTGCTCACTGCTGATATTGGCGGCAAGCTGCAGGAATTTCTCCAGTTCCTCACGGTTTGAGCATACATTCATAGCAGCACCAGACAATACGTATGACGGACGCACCAGAACAGGGAAGCCTACCTTTTCTATAAACGCATCGATATCCTCCATAGAGGTAAGTGCAGCCCATGCTGGCTGGTCAACACCAATGCGATTGAGCATTGAAGAGAACAGCGCACGGTCCTCACAGTTATCAATGTCTCTTGCAGATGTGCCAAGTATAGGCACATTCTCTGCATCAAGTTTCATGGCAAGGTTGTTTGGTATCTGACCACCAGTAGAGAGTATGACTCCGTATGGTGTCTCGAAGTCAAGAATATCCATGACGCGCTCGAATGTCAGCTCATCAAAATACAGACGGTCGCACATGTCGTAGTCGGTTGATACTGTTTCAGGGTTATAGTTTATCATCACAGAACGGTAACCCTGCTTGCGTATTGTATTGAGAGCCTGCACACCACACCAGTCGAACTCTACAGAAGAGCCGATACGGTATGCACCGGAACCGAGCACCACGATGGATTTCTTGTCATGTTCATACTTTATGTCGCTTGCAACACCTGCGTATGTGACATACAGATAGTTTGTCTGTGCAGGATACTCAGCCGCCAGCGTGTCAATCTGCTTAACGACTGGTACGATACCATAGCTCTTACGCAATGCACGGACTGTAAGAATGGCCTTGTGCATATTGCCCAGTTCCTTGTCGAGACCGACGGCACGGGCTATCTGGAAATCGGTGAATCCATAAACTTTGGCTGTACGTATGAGTTCCTTACTCATGGTATTGATAGACTTGCACTTGTCCATCTCATCGTCGATATCGACAATGTGCTGCAGCTTCTCAAGGAACCATTTGTCTATCTTTGTCATATCGTGGATTTGCTCCACATTATATATCTTACGCTTGAGAGCCTTGGCGATGACGAATATACGCTTGTCGGTAGGAGCTTTCAATGCACCCTCGATATCATCAATCTGCAATACCTTGTTCTCGACGAAACCATGCATTCCCTGCCCTATCATGCGCAAGCCTTTCTGTATGGCTTCCTCAAAATTACGACCGATGGCCATAACCTCGCCCACAGACTTCATGGAAGAACCGAGTTCCTTGTCAACACCACGGAACTTAGAGAGGTCCCAGCGCGGTATCTTACATACCACATAGTCAAGGGCTGGCTCGAAGAATGCGCTGGTGGTCTTGGTTACGGAGTTCTTCAGTTCGAACAGTCCATAGCCCATGCCGAGCTTCGCTGCCACGAATGCAAGCGGATAACCCGTAGCCTTTGATGCGAGAGCAGAAGAACGGCTCAAGCGGGCATTAACCTCGATGACACGGTAATCCTCTGACTGCGGATCGAAGGCATACTGCACGTTACACTCACCGACGATACCTATGTGGCGAATAATCTTTATAGCCAAAGCACGAAGCTTATGATACTCAGAGTTTGTCAGAGTCTGAGACGGAGCGATGACGATGGATTCGCCGGTATGGATGCCCAATGGGTCGAAGTTCTCCATGTTGCAGACCGTGATACAGTTGTCGTAACGGTCGCGAACCACCTCATACTCTATCTCTTTCCATCCCTTCAGTGATTTCTCCACGAGTACCTGAGGTGAGAAAGAGAAGGCCTTCTCAGCAAGTTTGTTCAGTTCTTCCTCATTGTCGCAGAAGCCTGAGCCAAGACCGCCGAGGGCATACGCAGCACGGATGATGACAGGGTAACCGAGTTCTGCTGCAGCCTTGCGTGCGCTCTCTATATCTTCACAAGCATGTGACTTAATGGTCTTTACATCGATTTCATCGAGTTTCTTGACGAAGAGTTCACGGTCTTCTGTGTCCATGATGGCCTGAACAGGTGTGCCAAGCACCTTGACATTATATTTCTCAAGGATGCCGCTCTGGTAGAGTTCCACACCACAGTTCAGCGCTGTCTGACCTCCGAAAGCCAACAGTATGCCGTCTGGTTTCTCCTCCTGGATAACGCGCTCCACGAAATAAGGCTGCACTGGCAGGAAATAGACCTTATCAGCCACACCCTCCGACGTCTGCACGGTGGCAATGTTTGGATTTATGAGAACGGTCTCCACACCTTCCTCACGCAAAGCCTTCAGGGCCTGTGAACCAGAATAGTCGAATTCACCAGCTTCTCCTATCTTTAATGCTCCGGAACCAAGGAGCAACACTTTCTTTATATTATCGTCTTTCATTTTTCTAGTCTGTGTGGTGTTTTAGTTCATACTGCTTACAAACTTATCAAACATAAATTCCGTATCAACAGGTCCGGAACATGCCTCTGGATGAAACTGGCTGGAGAACCAAGGCTTTGACTTATGGCGTATGCCTTCGTTGGAACCATCGTTCATGTTGACGAACAACTCTTCCCAATCATTGCCAAGTGTAGAAGCATCAACAGCATAGCCGTGATTCTGCGATGTTACGAAACACTTATCTGTTCCTACCATACGCACAGGCTGGTTGTGTGAACGATGACCATATTTGAGTTTGTAAATCTTCGCTCCTGCAGCCTTTGACAACAACTGGTTGCCCATGCAGATACCGCAGATAGGCTTGTCGCTCTTTTCCATCTGCTTCTGTATAATCTTGACTGCATCCTCACACATATCTGGATCGCCAGGACCGTTGGCAAGGAACAGGCCGTCAAACTCCATGTCGGTGTAATCGTAATTCCAAGGCACACGTATCACCTCGCAACCACGGTTTATCAGACACCTTATAATATTTGCCTTCACGCCACAGTCAACGAGCACTACCTTCTTTGCAGCACCTTCATTGTAACGTATTATTTCCTTACAAGACACCTTGTCAACGAAGTTTACACCTTCGTAGTTTGCTTCTGGAATATTATTTGGTTCATCGTCAAACAATATCTTGCCCATCATGACACCATGCTCACGCAAAACCTTTGTAAGTTCTCGGGTGTCAATGCCTGTTATGCCGGGCACATGTTCGCGCTTCAACCAATCAGCAAGGCTCTCCTTTGCATTCCAGTGGCAATACTTCTCACTGTAGTCTGCCACGATAATTGCCGAAGCGTAAATTTTGTCGCTCTCCATAAACGTAGGCAGTCCGTTTGCTTCAAAAGTAAAAGGAGGTACGCCATAGTTGCCGACAAGGGGATATGTCAGCACCATTAACTGACCTGCGTATGAAGGGTCCGTAAGACTTTCGGGGTATCCCATCATAGCAGTGTTGAATACCACTTCGCCTGCTACCGGCTTGTCATAGCCGAATGACTTGCCATGAAATTTTGTACCGTCTTGTAATAATAATGTAACGTTTCGCATTTTTATATTTTTTCTTCTTATCTTCTCCTATATTCCAGTTCTCCGTTAACTACCTGTATCTCTCCTACTCCACTGTCACTGACTTAGCAAGATTTCTTGGCTGGTCAACATTCAGTCCCTTAACCACTGCAACATGGTATGACAACAACTGAAGCGGTATCACGCTTAACAATGGTGCAAGGCACGATAAAGTATGTGGTATCTCAATGGTTTCGTCAACCATATCTCTTACCTGTTCGTCACCTTCTGTCACAATAGCTATAATCCTGCCATGACGTGATATCACCTCCTGCATGTTTGATATGATTTTCTGATACAGTTTGTGATGTGTAGCGATGAATACCACCGGCATCTCTGCATCAACCAATGCAATGGGACCATGTTTCATCTCTGCAGCTGGATATCCTTCTGCATGTATGTAACTGATTTCTTTAAGTTTCAAAGCGCCCTCAAGAGCTACAGGATAATTCCAACCACGTCCAAGATACAAGAAATTGTGTGCGTATGTGAATGTTGCCGCAAGCTTTTGGATTTTGTCGTTCTGCTCCAAAATTTTCTTTATCTTGTCAGGAATTACAAGCAATTCCTTTATCGTTTCCTCATATTCATCCTGCTCTATGGTTCCCTTGGCCATACCAAGAGCCAGTGCAAGCATCGTCAATACTACTACCTGGCCAGTGAATGCTTTTGTTGATGCCACGCCAATCTCCGGTCCAACGTGAATGTATGTTCCTGTATCAGATTCACGTGCTATGGATGAACCGACACCATTCACGATTCCAAAAATCATTGCTCCACGCTCTTTCGCAAGTTGTATTGCAGCAAGAGTGTCTGCAGTCTCACCAGACTGTGATATTGCCATAACGACATCGCCACATCCTATCACTGGATCTGAATAACGGAATTCACTGGCGTATGCTACTTCTACAGGAATACGGCAGAAATGTTCTATCAACTGTTTACCGATCAATCCTGCATGCCAAGATGTACCGCATGATACTATAACAATACGATTGGCATTAAGCAACTGACGACGGTTGTTGGTCACGGCTGAAAGAATAACCTGAGGCCCAGAATATGGAGAGTCAACTATTCTTCCACGCATACAGTCCTTCAAGACATTCGGCTGGTCAAATATCTCCTTGAGCATGAAATGAGGGAAACCTTCGTGGTCGAGCATCGAAAGATCTACATTAACTTCTTTCACCTCAGCATCAGCTATTTCACCATTAAGGTTATAGACCTCAAGTGGCATACCTCTTTTTATCACAGCCATCTCCTCGTCATTCAGATACACAATGTGTTTTGTGTATTCTGCTATAGGAGAAGCATCAGAAGCAAGGAAAAATTCAGAATTGTCATCTACTATGCCCACTGCTAACGGGGATGACTTTCGTGCTGCTACAAGCATTTCTGGATGGCGACTGTCTATCACTGCAATAGCGTATGCACCAAACACCTGGTTTAACGCTCCTCGAACAGCAGTAGCAAGGTCGACATCGTTTGTCACCATCACATAGTCTATGAGCTGAACCAGCACTTCTGTGTCTGTCTCACTCTTGAAATCATATCCACGTTCCTTAAGCTGTTCACGCAAGGTGGCATAGTTTTCGATAATACCATTGTGTACCAATGTCAGGTTGCCAGACTGGCTGACATGCGGATGTGCATTAACTTCACTGGGGACACCATGAGTTGCCCATCGTGTATGTGCTATTCCAAGAGTTCCTGTTATATCTTTATTGTTGGCTACAGCTTCCAAATCAGACACCTTGCCTTTGGCTTTATAAACATTAAGTTTATTGTCTGTATCTGACAGCAACGCACAACCAGCAGAGTCATATCCACGATATTCCAAACGCTTCAATCCTTTTATCAGAATTGGATATGCCTGCTTTTTACCTATGTATCCTACTATTCCACACATGTGTTTTTTTGCTTTATAAAAAAGTTAAGAATTTAGAATTAAGATTAGCTGATGAATTCCTGCATTAAATCCTAATTCTAAATTCTTAACCATTGAATTATTTTTTACTAAGACTAATTGTCAATGTCGCCAACGATATTAAAGCACTCGATATTGGCGTCCAGAATGTATATGAACTTACGTCAGCACTGCGAGCCCTTGCCTTATGCGGCTCTACGTATATAACGTCATTCTGTTGCAGATAGTAATATGGTGAATTGAATATATTTGCGTCATTGAGATTAAATCTCGCCGTCGTCTTTTCACCTTCTGCACTTTCCCTGACAAGGAGGATGTTGGGACGCTTGCCGTAAACGGACAAATCACCACATTGTGCCAATGCCTCTATAATACTCAATCGTTCATTTTCAACATTTAGCACTTTTGAGCCCGTTACCTCTCCTATAACTGTCACTTTGAAACTTGAATATCTAACCTTAACTACCGGATTCTCATCTGCAGCGAAATATGGTTTTATAGTCTGAGCAATATAACTCTCTGCTTCCGGTCTTGTCATTCCTTCCAACTTGATGGAACCTATAATTGGGAAGTTTATATTGCCATCCTTGTCAACGATATATGAATACATCGTTTTGCTTGCCGTCGAGTTGCCGGTCATAGCGTTGGAATTAGCACTCAATGACATATTGAAAGGACGAGCAGCATCAGGATTAAGCGAAGAAACAAGAATAGTCAATTCATCATTCGGTTTAATACGAATCTGGGGCATATCCTTATGTCCTGCCAAATTTACAGAATCCATATTTTGGAAATATGCCACTTGCTTTGTCATGACACAACCCGAAAAGGCTACGGCTGCAACAACAAGAAGCAGCAGTGGAAGTATTTTTCTCATTTTAATTTATACTTTTTATTGCAATTTGACTGCAAAGTTACAAAGTTTTTCTGATACTCGCAAACTTATTTATTAAAACTTTTGTGTTAATTTAGAAATTGTTGTATCTTTGCACTATATTATTCGGCAACTTCAATAGAACACACGAAAAAATGACAAAAGAACAAGTATTATTAAAACTGACAGCATTATGTGCTAAATGTGAACAGTGTATTTTTGATGTACGCAAAAAAATGCAACGTTGGCAGATTGACGAAGAAACACAGAATGCTGTCATAGAATACCTGGTAAACGAAAGATACATTGACGAATCACGATATGCTCATGCTTTTATAAAGAACAAGATAAAATACAACAAATGGGGAAAATATAAAATAGAACAGGCCCTGCGCCTGAAACAGATTCCGAAAGAGTTGTATTCCCAATATATGCCGGAGGCTGATGACAATGAATATAACGAAGTTCTGCTGTCGATACTGAAACAAAAAATGAAATCAGTGAAAGCTGACAATGACTATGAGAAGAAAGGAAAACTCATCCGTTTTGCCCTGCAGCGTGGTTTCACGTATGACCAAGTACAAGACTGCATCGATAATTTAATGGAACGAAAGCGTTGATATGTTATTAAAATCTATTCTTGACTTTTTGTTCCCTCGTTATTGCGAGATGTGTGGAGAAAGGCTTTCTGTAAACCAACCTTTCATTTGTCATCAATGTGATGAGAAATTACCCAGGACATTATGGTGGAGAAATTCTAATCCTATTGTTGAAAGATACAGACCTGACGATGTCATTTTTCAGGAAATAGACGACAGGGAAAGTCTTATAACCGAAAAGACAAAAAGTGTTTCTAATCCCTTTACCGAAAACGAACTTGCAATGCGACTTTATGGCCGTGCTGATATTGAACGTGCCATGTCATTTATTAAATACGTTCCAAAGTCTAAAAGTGCTCAACTGGTTTATGGATTCAAATATCATGACAAGCCTTTCATAGCATCCCTGCTCGGTGAAATGATGGGAAAAGAACTTGGTGACGTTAATTTCTTCTCAGGAATAGATTATCTGGTACCTATGCCCATAACAAAGAAGAGGAAACGCAAACGTGGATATAATCAAAGCACTGAATTAGCAAAAGGAATAAGTAAGGTAACAAATATACCTGTTGCTGAAGACGTTATAAAAAGAGACTTTTTTGTTCAGTCACAAACAAAACTCGATTCCATCGGCAGAATGGAGAATATTGAAGGGGCATTTACTCTTTGCAAGAAAAGCCATAATGTCTCAAATAAGCATGTTTTACTGATTGACGATGTAATAACTACCGGTGCCACCATCATAGAGTGTTGCGACACACTAAAAAAAATCCAAGGAATAAGAATCAGCGTCTTATCCCTTGGATTTGTTACCACCTAAATTATATGGTTTAGAATTCATCAGTATTTTCTTTCATGTCAATAAACTGTCCTTTAGTATCATAGAACTTATATTCCAGGAAAGCTAATTCCTGTGATGGTATGACGGAGAATCCAAAACCATAGCGTAATTGCCATTTACGTTTCAGACTCCAGAATCCTTTGTTTATGTATGCAGCAACATACGGATGTACATACAGTTTAAATTTCTTCTGTCCTACTTTATTTATCAAATATGAGATTTTATGCTCCAAAGAGTCTGTGAAAAGAATACTTGACTTTATTTTTCCCTTACCAAAGCATGTCGGACATGTTTCCTCAACATTTACATCCATAGCCGGGCGAACACGTTGACGAGTGATTTGCATCAAACCAAACTTAGACAAAGGAAGGATATTGTGTCTTGCCCTGTCTTTCTGCATATTCTTGCACATCCGCTCATACAACAACTGGCGATCTTCCGCTAAATTCATATCGATAAAATCGACAATTATTATACCGCCCATATCACGCAAACGAAGTTGGCGTGCCAATTCATCAGCAGCACTTAGATTGCAGTCAAGAGCATTGGCTTCTTGTCCTTCTACGCCGCGCGAACGATTACCGCTGTTCACATCTACGACATGCATCGCTTCTGTGTGTTCTATGATAAGATACGCACCATGTTTGAAATTAACGGTTTTACCGAAACCAGACTTTAATTGTTTGGTGACATTGAAATTATCAAATATAGGTAAAGTACCCGTATATAGTTTCACTATTCCTACACGGTCTGGTGCTATCAACTGCACATATTGCCTTACTTCTTCATATACATCTTTGTCATTGACATAGATGTTTTCATAAGAAGGATTGAACAAATCACGCAGCAATGCCACCGTGCGACTTGTCTCTTCAAAGACGAGTGAAGGACGACTCTGGGCATTTTGGATTTTCCTTAAGGTGTCTTCCCAACGTTTAATCAATACAGACAACTCCGATTTCAAGTCTTCCAGTCTCAGTCCTTCTGCAACTGTACGTACGATGACACCGTAGTTTTTGGGTTTTATACTGTATATCAGTTGCTTTAACCTTGCCCTTTCCTCACCATTCTTAATCTTAGAAGATACATTTACTTTCTCTCCAAAAGGAATTAAAACAAGATAGCGACCTGCAAAAGAAATATCACAAGACAAGCGAGGACCTTTCGTTGAAATCGGTTCTTTAACTATCTGTACAAGAACATCATGTCCTTGTGAAACCACATTGGCTATACTGCCATCTTTTGGCAAATCAGGTAAACGTGTGGCTTTGGCAAAAGGAAATAATGTACGTCTGTCGCTTTCTACCTGTTTTAGATATTTTTCAAAAGATGAATATTGTAATCCTAAATCAAGATAGTGCAAGAATGCTTCACGTTCATAACCAACATCAACAAATGAAGCATTTAGCCCAGACATAATTTTCTTAACCTTTGCTAAATAGATGTTTCCTACAGAAAACGATGCTTCCCTTGGTGCTTTCTGATATTCCACCAGGTCTTTGTCTTCAAGAATAGCTATGGAAACCTCATTTTCCTTAACGTCTATAATTACTTCGCTAGTCACAGTTTTATAGGTAGGCTTTTAATTGAAAATAAAAAAGAGGGCAAGAGAATTTACAATTCTTCTCACCCTCTTTTCCTTAGAAAGAAATCACAATTTATTTGCTCTTATGACGATTCTTTCTTAATCTTTTTTTACGCTTGTGAGTTGCCATTTTGTGGCCCTTCTTCTTCTTTCCGTTTGGCATAGTTGTAAAATTTATAATTATAAATATTTTTCAATCTAAATTAATCCTCTGAGGTAACCTCCTCGCCTCTCATGCGCTGCAGGAAACTCTTAGATGGTTTGAAACCAGGGAAATTATGTGCTGGTATGGTAATAGTTGTGTTCTTTGAGATATTACGAGCAGTCTTTTCAGCTCTTTTCTTTATTACAAATGTGCCAAAACCACGCAAATAAATATTTTCGCCATTAACCATAGAATTACGGATAACATCCATAAATGCTTCTACTGTCACAGCTACTTCTTTCTTTGACACGCCAGTTGTGGCAGTGATTTCTGTAATGATATCAGCTTTCGTCATTTCTTTTTTTTATAAACTTTAATTTATTGTATTTTTTGAAATCGAGCACAAAGTTACAAAAAAACTTTCGGTTAAAAAAATTATTTTTATTTTTTTTGTACTTTTACCGTGTATTTTCTTGAAAATTAGATATATCTCAAATAAAACTCATTGGTAAGAGGCTATTTATGGTATCTACTATGGCTACTTTATGTGCAGAACACATCAAAATCCGTATTTGTCGCTGATAACGGTTTTCCAGTTCTGAGATAGCCTGTCGGCACATACCACATGGAGTGACATAATCTTTTGTAAATTCTCCGTCACGCCCCTTAGCAGCGAGTGCTATGGATAAAACCGGAACATTTGGATAAAGATTTTGTGCAGTATATATGGTGGAACGTTCTGCACATATACCAACCGGATACGAAACATTCTCCTGGTTTGCACCCCGGACTATCTTTCCGTTATCCAACAATGCTGCTGCTCCTACAGAGAAATTACTATATGGAGAATATGACAGCTCTACAGCTTTGCGAGCTTCTTCAACAAGGACAGCATCGTCCTCCATCAGTTCGTCTATTCCTATTTCTATAATGTTAATGTTCTTATTCATCTTTTATATCTTTGTCAACATTTTCTGTTTCGTAACATCCTATATCTGGCAGAGTCTTGTCACGTTTTCTTCCTTTGCGGTCTATTGGCAATGCTGTCTCCGGATTTGCTGCATCTATGGCTGCCGTACCTTCCTTCGGAGTAAAATCATAGAAGAAATTCTGTGTATCAAACAATACAAAGCTATTTCGTGCCAATGTCAGCGTATCGTCAACATCATCTTCTATCAAGCAATCCTTGAACATATATTCATAGTCTATGCCAGGCACTGTCCTTACCAAGCAATGGTCAAACAATACTCTTAAGGAATCCTCTGTTCCACCATGCGACCATATCACGACATCGTCCGCATATCCCTTTATCAAGGAGTTGTATATTTTCATATCCAATGGATGAGATATGCCATCCTTGCCATTAGAGAAGAATAATGCAGCACCTCTGTTTGCATCAAATGGATAGTATTGTGCTATGGTACACTGATTGATATCCACTTTACCACCACAGAATGTCAGACAATTAGCAAGAGTGTTGCTGATCTGTGTGTTTTCTATCGATATATTGCAATCCTCTGCATATATGCCATAGCTACGCATGTTGTGAATCGAAGAATTTCTTATGTTCAGCTTTTGTTTCGTATCGTCATCTGCTGAGTCGCAGACAATAGCAGCAGAACCTCCGTGTATGTCTGTATAATTAATCTCATTATCATAAGAAACAGCATGGTAATGTATTCCTCCCCATTGACCAGGGTTGTTGTCATACGAAAGGTTTGAAACCATCCAGTCAAATCGGTCACACCGCATCGTCACCTCATTGTCCTGCTCACCCATTATCTTCAGTTTTCCCTTGACGTCGATTCCTGCATTGTCATGAAAATACAAGGTAGTACCGGGCATTACCGTTAATGTAGCAAGTGAATCGACTGTCAACATACCATATATTAATATGGGCTTGCCGTTTTCATTACCCAGATATGTTACCGTGTCACCTCCAATGGTTTCATTGTTCAGGATATCAGCATCCCATGACCATGCATTGAGATTCACCACTTGGTTTCGTCCGTTTTCCAAAGTAAAGATTAAGTTGTCTTCAAGCAAGGTCGGCACATCATTTCCGTTTACCTGTGATGTCAGTTCCACGAACACTCTCAAGGAATCTTTGTCATAGAGTTCAACGTCACGCATACTATATCCATTTGCATCACTCAGATACGTGCCGTTAACATTTACCCTGAACCCTGTTTGGTTTCTCTGTGCAAGTATTATGCTTGATATTCTTATACCATTACCAGAGTTATTATATACCTTAAACTTTTTGTGAGGAGTCGGAACTGTAGAAAAACACGTATCCAGGCTCAAAGTGTCTGTTTCAAACGTCAGCACATTCTGATATGATACAGAAAAGTCGTCGTTATCCGAACACGACATCTGTACCATTATCGCCATGAGCAGGGTCAAATATGTTATAATCCTATTTTTCATCATTTACATAACGAACAGACAGTATATTTATTGTGTTATCATGACATGCTACAGTTTGTGACACTCTTTCTCCCAACAGCCATATTATCTCACCATCAGCATCAACCAGCACCAACTGGTGTTTCCGCTGAAAATAGTCTTTTTTATTATCTGTCAGATAGTCGCTTATTAGTTTTCTTCCCTTCATTCCATAAGGTTTCATCGCATCGCCTTGCTTTACATTTCTTAGAACCAAAGGAAATTTCACCTTGTCACAGTCAATGGTGATATGATATTTCTGTTTACTCGGTATGAAAGTGTCTGTTCGCTCTGTTCGCTTTATAACAATCTTTACTTCATCCAAGATATTATACAGTCCTTCTTCCGGTATGCGTACCTCTATATTGCCATGTCTATCTGATTCTGTTGTTGACATTACTATCATTTCTCCCCTATCCATCGCTAATATATGCATAGCAGAAGTCCATGTCCTTCCTGTCTGGGTGTCAATGTTGTCATATATCGACTTTATCAAAGGTGCCGGGAAATCAAACTGAGCCAGTATTCTAAACAACACTTCCTCTGGAACTGTTTGTTTTTTTAGCTTTTCTATGTCAATGATATAGCGTGCATTTTCTCTCCTGCAGCATGTCGCCATACTCTTTTCCATGGATTCATCTATGATCCTTGACAATTCTGATATGTTTTCTATTGAGCGTGATATGTTTTCTATGACAGCAGGATTTATTCCTTCCAGCAATGGTATCACATCAAGACGTATCTTGTTTCTTACCACATCATTTACCAGATTGGTACTGTCCGTCACATAATCCTGTTCACAGTCATTCAGGTATCTCACTATTTCCTCACGCGTTACGCACAACAAAGGTCGTATGATGCTGCCATTACGCGGTTTCATCGCCATCATACCGTTGATTCCCGTACCTCTTACCAGATTGATAAACAATGTTTCCACATTGTCATTCTTATGATGTGCCACCACTATGCATTCTGCATTAATGGCACCGCGCAACTGTTCAAAGTAGCCATATCTCAACTCTCTTGCCGCCATTTCTATGCTCACCTTGTGCAACGTGGCATATTCCTTAGTGTCAAAATGGGCTACATGCAGTGGTATGTCTTGTTTCTCACACAGATTTCTGCAAAATGTCTCGTCACTATCGCTTTCATCGCCTCTAAGGTGAAAATTACAGTGTACGGCATGTATGTCATATCCCATTTCTTTCATCAGCAGAAGCAGACACACAGAGTCTGCCCCACCCGACAGTGCAACAAGATATAACTTACCATATTGCAATAGGTTATGTTTTGATATGTATTTCTTTACTTTATTCAACATAAAGTACGAGTCCTTTCAGATATTCTCCTTCTGGATGATAAATATTTATCGGATGATCGGCTGGCTGGTGCAACTGATGCAGTATGCGTACATTGCGTTTGGATTGTGCTGCTGCAGTAAATACGGCATTACGGAAATGTTCTTTTGTAACCACCTGCGAACATGAGAATGTAAAGACTATTCCGCCTGGTTTTATCTTCTCAAAGGCTTTTGCATTAAGTCTTGTATATCCTTTCAGGGCATTGCGCAATGCGCCACGGTGTTTTGCAAATGCAGGAGGGTCAAGTATAATAAGGTCATAATTCTTACCTGCTTTCTCCAAATACTTGAATGCATCCTCACAATATGCATTATGACGTTCATCATTTGGGAAATTGAGTTCCACGTTTTTTGTGGTTAATTCTATTGCCTTGGCCGATGAATCCACCGAATGTACCAATTCTGCCCCACCTCGCATTGCATAGAAAGAAAAGCCTCCTGTATAGCAGAACATATTCAGCACTTTCTTGCCCTTTGAGAATTTCTCGAGCAGCGAGCGGTTCTCACGCTGGTCAACAAAGAATCCTGTTTTCTGTCCATGCAGCCAGTCAACGTGGAATTTCAACCCATTCTCCAGTGCTATGTTTTCTTCCGTTCCACCGTGAATAAAACCATTCTCCTGTCCGAGTTCTGCTTTATATGGCAGTGTCGTCTCACTTTTGTAATATACGTTGTCTATGCGTGTTCCCATGACTTCCACCAGGGCTTTGGCTATTTCTTCCCTGCAATAGTGCATGCCCACGCTGTGTGCCTGCATTACGGCGGTTTTTCCATAACAGTCTATCACCAGGCCTGGCAGTCCGTCTCCTTCACCATGCACCAATCTATAGGTATTGTTTTGCGGATTGTCGGCAATACCTATTGATATGCGCATTTGCAGTGCTATGCTTAAACGCTTTTGCCAGAAATTCTGGTCGATGTCTTCATCGCCAAACGTCAGCATCCTCACTGCTATGCTTCCTATCTGATAGTGTCCTCTACCGATGAAATCGCCGTCATACGTGATTACATCCACGATGTTGCCTTCTTCTATGCCTTCATCCATTTTCATCACTGCACCAGAGAATATCCATGGATGGAATCGCTTAAGACTTTCTTCCTTACCTTTCTTTAAATATATTTTCATGGCTTTATACTGCTTCTTTGTTTATTGGTTCTATCTCCACTTCCGGCACTACGATCAATTCATAATCACGGCTCTCTTTCAGTTTCTCATATTCTCTATACAGCATGATACATGCCCATGCATCAGTTGCCGCATACATCTTCTGTTTCTCGTTCAGCACATCTGCCTCCCAGTTGCTCAACTGCTCTCGCTTTGATATTCTTTGTCCGAAGAAATTGGCATACAGCTTTGCCAGACTTTTGTCTGTCACTCCCAAGTCCATCATGTGGTCTTGTAAATCAAAGAATCCATCGGGGTTAAACTCTCCCCTTGCCTTCAATGACATTATATCGTCATGCCATGACAAACCGATTTTCTTTACTGCTTTGGTTTCCAGCAGGCGAACAATCGACGGACACAGCCCTATGCGGTTAAGACGGAACAGGAAACAGGTGTCCACAGTGCTCACCTGCAACAAAGCTACCTTGTTTCGGCATCCTTTCTTGAATATGGGTTTCGTTTCTGTGTCAAATCCCAACAAATCGGCTTTAAGCAAATAATCTACCGCTTTGTCGGCTTCCGATTCTGTTATCACTACAATTATTCTACCTGGAAATTGTATTCTTGGCAATGAACCTATTAGTTTTTTGTCGTATTTACTGTATATTATTCTGTTTGACATAATTGCTTTCATGCTCCTTTGGCAGGGCGCTATTGTAAAATGATTTACAAATTTACTAATAAATAAGGAGGTACACAAATTTTTGTCTGTTTTCTTCTTCTTTTTCGTTAAATTCTTTCACTTAATTTGCAAATGTCATATATTTTACTTAAATTTGCATAGTCTTACAAATCATAATTAAACGAACTAACCATCTTCAAATGAAAAAAAAGTTTTTTGTTGCTATCATGTTTTTAGCAACATTGGGTGCTTATGCTGCGCCTAATGAAATGACAGTACTCACAAACAAGCCCGGCGCAAAGGTGCAGAGCACAATGTATGGTATCTTCTTTGAGGATATCAACTTTGCTGCTGACGGTGGATTGTACGCTGAAATGGTGAAAAACCGCTCTTTTGAGTTTCCACAGAACTTTATGGGCTGGCGCACATTCGGTAATGTAGAACTGAAAAACGACGGACCTTTTGACAAGAATCCTCATTATGTCCGCCTCTCTTATGCCGGTCATGCTCACAAGCATACGGGCATAGAGAATGAAGGTTTCTTCGGTATTTCCACCAAGAAAGGCGAGAAATATCGTTTCTCTGTGTGGGCTCGCTGTCCTGAAGGCGGTAAATCCACCATTCTTGTGCAGGTTGTTGACAATGCCACCATGGGCGAGCGTCAGGAGCAGGCCGTATGCCATGTGGATGTAGAGGGCAAGGAATGGAAGAAATACACTGCTGAGTTCGAGGCTAAGAAGACTCTCAACAAGCAATCTCTGCGTATCTTCCTCCGCGGTTTCAACAAACAGTCTATCGTCACCACTGACCTTGAGCACGTCAGCCTCTTCCCTGTTGACACTTGGAAGGGTCGCGAGAATGGCATGCGTAAGGATCTCGCACAGGCATTGGCAGATCTTAAGCCTGGCATCTTCCGTTTCCCTGGCGGTTGCATCGTTGAAGGCACCGACCTCGAGACTCGTTACCAGTGGAAGAACAGTGTAGGGCCTGTTGAGAACCGTCCGCTGAACGAGAACCGCTGGCACTACACCTTCGACCATCGTTTCTATCCTGACTATTATCAGTCATACGGTCTTGGTTTCTTCGAGTTCTTCCAGCTGTGCGAGGATTTTGGCTGTGAGGCTCTGCCTGTCATCTCCTGTGGTCTGTCATGCCAGTTCCAGAATGACATAAGGGATGAGAAGAAGGTACACGTTGCTCTTGACGACCTGGATTCATACATACAGGATGCTCTCGACTTAATCGAGTTTGCCAATGGTGCGCCTACGACCAAATGGGGAAAAGTGCGTGCCGACATGGGTCATCCGGAACCTTTCAACCTTAAGTATCTCGGTGTGGGCAACGAGCAGTGGGACTATAAGGACAATCCTGCTTTCACCGCACGTCTGAAGAAGTTCCTCGATGTTCTCAAGAAGGCTCATCCAGAAATAAAATATATCGGAACCACCGGTCCTGACTCTGAGGGCGAGAAGTTCGATATGCTGCAGCCAAAGATGAAGGAACTCAAGGCTGACCTGTATGACGAGCATTTCTACAGAAACGAGGCTTGGTTCATGGCTAAGGAGAACCGCCACCGTTACGACAACTATGACCGCAAGGGTCCAAAAATCTTTGCCGGAGAGTATGCCTGCCACGGCAAGGGTAAGAAATGGAACCATTTCAACGCTTCTCTCATGGAGGCTGCCTTCATGACTGGCATTGAACGCAACGCCGACATCGTGTATATGGCTACATACGCTCCGCTCTTCGCTCATGTTGAGGGATGGCAGTGGCGTCCTGACTTGATATGGTATGACAACCTGCGTTCATTCAAGTCTTGTTCATACTATGTGCAGCAGCTTTACAGCCTCTATAAGGGTACTAACGTACTGCCTCTGACCATGAACGGCAAGGTCGTTGCCGGCGACGAGGACCAGAATGGACTGTTTGCTTCGTCTGTTGTCAACAAGGAGACTGGCGAGATTTACATCAAGATAATAAATGTCGGTTCCACCGCTCAGACTGCCAAGGTTACGCTGAAGGGACTGAAGAAGGCCGCCGGTGCCAAGTGCATCACTCTTAACAGCACTGACCCTATAGCAGAGAACACTCTCGACAATCCAAACAAGATTGTCCCAGTAGAGACCGCAGCCCAGCTCAACGGCAACATTCTTGAGACTGAGGTTCCTGCCTCCTCCTTCTGCGTATATGTAATAAAATAACCAACGGTTTTAAACGGAATATAATAAATAAGGTGTGTCGTAATCGGCACACCTTATTTTGGGCGTATAGCTCATTTTGCAGGATGATTTTGAGTAGTAGGTATTCAATAGCTCAAATTGCAGGATGACTTTTTCTGCCGTTTTCTTGGCTTTTTGGACTAAAGTTAGTACCTTTGCTACCGCAGTCT
>JAEEGK010000085.1_pt1 | contig 206215 bp, 175 predicted proteins | sample 8958771 | NCBI WGS metagenome assembly JAEEGK01 (sample SAMN16246547, study PRJNA631951) | gut metagenome | biome: gut microbiome; feature: rumen; material: SC-attached | host: Bos | place: Iran: Karaj | collected 2018-10 | reverse complement strand
ATTCATTCGCTAAAGATCTTTATAAGCAGGCAAACTGCAGAGATCTTTCCGACCTGGTAAATCTTACCGAGGAGAAGTTGACTTCGTGCGGTCTTACTTCTAAGGCTGCACTCAACTTCCCCAAGGCGCTTCATGATGCAATGAGTGAAGTCAACGATATTCAAATGCTCGCCGCAATGGGTCTCCCTGGAGTTGGCGAAGCAAAGGCAATGATAATCCTGAAGATGAAGAGCTTCGAAGGGCTCAAAGACCTTGATGATAACGAGGCAATGGCCATAGCAACTGCGGCCGTTGGAGAGCTTCAGGCTCCCAATCTTGCCGAGATCATGACAAGTCCAAGATTCAGAAGAAACATCATTGCCATAGCTCCCTGTATCAGCGGAGAGGTAACAAAAGATTTCAGTGAAAGACCCCTTGTTGGTCACACCGGAGGTAATCTCTCCAACAGTACTAAGGAGCTTATTAAGAAGCTTGGCTATCTGGTAACTGATGGTAAGAAGTTTGATATTCTTATCACCAGTTCAATGGAATCTTCGTCCGAAAAGATGAAGAAAGCCAAGAAGCAGAATAAACCCATATTCACAGAGAAGGGATTTGTAGAAGAGTTTAAGGATAAGATAGCATAAAAATTATAGTATAAAGTTAATACAATATAACAATATTATAATTTTGGTGCTGTCTATATGGGTTGGATAGCTTGCCGGTAAAATCAAACGAGTATACTGTTATAAGAATGGGTACTTGTTTGGTCGGTTTGTTATCTAACCCATTTCCTTAGGCTCTTCAAGTTTGTGTGACTTAGTATCTGTATGCGCTTAGCGCTCTCTATGGCTATAAGTAGTTGGGTGTATGGTATGCTGTGCACTGATGGCGAAATAGGTAGTTTGGAGCTGTTGCTGATGGCAAATTTCGTAGGTTGCTTCGGTAATATGATATTAGGTTATGCAAAGTTGAACTAAATGTAGTCAACAAAAAGAACAACGAGGGCAATAAAACATTGCCCTCGGAGTTTTATCCCTTTAGTTGGGGAGTTAGTATGTGTAATACATCGGCTTAACCGATGATTACAAAATATATAAACATCTAAACCATAGGAGGAAAACAATCATGAGTGAAATCACACTTAAGGCTTGGACCTCTCAGGAGAGTTCCGAGTTCGAAAATTTTAATCTCGTCACGGCTGCTCGTGTCGAGGAAGCTATCTTCGCAGCCATTGCGGAGGATTTGAAAACAAAGCTTACGAAGAGCGATAGTGCCTCTATCACTCTTCCTTGGGGAACATATACCGCAAGCGGGAAGTCGAAGGGCGATAATGGTAACATTGCCATCTCTTGGGAGCCTTCCAAGGGATTCCTTAAGATGCTCTCCGGCGATGAGAGTAAGTCGAACATCGTTCAGGATGATTTCGAGGCTCAGTATACTGAGCTGTTCCGCGATTATGTGGCATATGGTTTCTTCTATCCCAATGCTCCGGAAAACAAGGATCGTAAAGCTGATCTCTACTTCATGCTCCATGATGATGAGATCGAGTATTTCCTGAATTCCTACGCCTATATGCTCTCTGCTGTTGCCAGAGATAAGGAGCGTGAGGGCAAAATTTTCAGACTCGACATCGAGGGTCATGGTACCTTCTCCTTCGAGTTTGAAGACAGTGAAGTTACTGTCAAATTCGTTCCGGATAAGGCCTTCAAGCAGGCTCTTAAGAATGACTCTGCTGTGGCCTAATTATAGGTAACACACAAAATAAGCGGGCTGGTATTATCCGGCCCGCTTATTTTTTATAATAAAATACCTATAGCTATATATTATATTAAGAATTAAGGAACGGCGCGGGATATGTTGATACATACGTCACCCACTGGATGCAACTCCCAACGCCGCCGAAGGAGGAAAATGAGACATGAAATTGAAAGAAGCTTGCGAGATTGCAGATGCCTGCGGTCTTGAAACCGTAGGCGAGGCTGTAATGGACGCAGAACGTCACTATGATGCTCTGGTTCCTATTAACGCTATGGACAATGCGTTTTGGGAGCTGTACCGGGAGGCAACGGCACTCGGACCCGAGTGGGAGAGTATCAGCATCTATACCATCATAGGGCAGGACGATCGTGATTCAATGTCAATAACGTCTAAGAAAGGATGACGGACATGCAACTTATGTTGAATATCGAGCTCACAGATGAGCAATATAATGACCTTATGTCTAAATCGTTGGATGCTGTTTTGGATACAGAACAAGTCAAATCAGCAGTAATCTCGGCGATTATCAATCAAATCGACGGGTATTTGACGGCCCATCCGGATATTGTCAGCGATTTTATTAAACCGAAGAATGCTTATCATGATCAAGAAAGTCAACGGCGTGAGGCAATCGTCATTGACATGTTTAGGAATGCAACAGAAGGGTACCAGCAGGTCATCAGAAAAACGGTTTCGGAATATATGGCTGAAATTCTCGAAAAGACCGATTGCGATGCACTGATACTCACTATTATGCACGAAGTCCTGTTTGCTTCAGTAAAAGAAGCATTTGGTACTGCTGTTATAAAAGAAACTGAAGGTCTTTGGAAAAATATTGGGGCTATTCAGAGCAAAATTTGTAATCTTTCCAATCGTCTACAAAACCTTGGCCATGGCTACTGATCCGTGATTGATATTCCGCTAAAAATAAAAAATATTATGAAAAGGAGCGAAAAACAAAGAATGAGCGGAATCTATGTCCCAAATACGGATATGCCAAAAAGTTGTGGTAGTTGTCCTTACAATGAAAGCAGCTGTTATTGTAGTAAAACAAAATCTGAAATTGACCGCGATTACGAATACGTAGAGCGGCTTGCAGATTGCCCGTTGCTCGAAGTAGCAGAAGAACAGGGGCTGCTTATACGGCTGCCGAAAACGTTATATGAGGCACATGGTGGTCCACGGACTACGTACGTGATTGAATGGGAAGTAACAGGAGTGCGTTATTACAATGGAACTGTGCATGCGTACACAGTTCGAACAACGAATGTACGGTCAATTATTTACGGGCGTGAAATTGGTAAAACCGTATTTCTATCTCGTGAGGAAGCCGTAAAACACGCTGATGAAAGGTAAATAAAATGGGAATATTTATTGGGAAAATGCGGATGCCCACCGGCCCTGAAACAGTGCATTTAATAGTTCATTCTGATTCAAGAGTTGAAACTTCCTTAATAAACGGGAATGAAACAACTGTTTATAAGGAAGACTACCTTGCAAGTGAGGTAAAGCCGCATGGTAGGACTATTGAGTCAAACCTGTTTCTTATAAATGTACGCAACGCAAGGTTTAATAAAAAGCTTCATATTAGCGATGAAGCATATGAAGAACTAAGTAAAATAGTAATGGGTATGGATACTGTAGTTCAGCCAGAGTATGAATTTGAGCAGTCTGAGTTCCTCAGAACTGCCAAAATCGTACAAAGCTGTAACGGAGAAATTGAAGCCTCGTTGAAGGGAGAGCAAGACGATGATGAGCTGGTGAAGGCGTTGCGTGAACGCGCCGGTGCATTATACAACGCAAGCCGACTCTATGACAGCGATGCGGAAGATGCGGCAATTTTATACAAAGCCGCCGATGCCATAGAACAACGGAAAAACAAAAATAAACGTAGAAAAATAGGAGCAGAAAAGTTTTGGATTTATATTTACGAACATATGCTGAAACAAGGAAAGGAGAATAGTTAATGTCTAAGACAATTGATAGCATTTTTAAAGACTATATCCCATCATTAACCACAGATAGATTTAACGAGCCTATTAAAATCATAAGAAATAAGGCCGGATTGGTAGTAACAACTATCTCGGCAAATAAACTTAATGCACATATAGCAGCATTTATTGAAAATGCTGCCGAACCTGTGTCTGAGCAACGCACAATAAAGACTTATCCCCTTGGCGATGAAGCTAATAATATTGTATTTAATATTTATGCTACTACCAATCTGGAAGGGTTTATTTCCGAGATTGATCGTATGCTCAAAGATACAGATACCACAGTACGAGATAAAGATGGGTTTATGCTTCTTCGTTGTAAAAACAATAACGGGTATTATACAAATACTCGTAATAATCGCACTGTATTAAATTTTAAGAAGCGTATTAAAGCAAAAAAATATTATTATGATAAACGCAGAGCATCTCATCATTATTATGATTACATTGCTATATATAGCGATGTAAATGATACAGAAGAAGATGACGATCTTCTGGAAGCTGTATCCCTCTATATCGTTGGAGAATTAAGTGTAACAAAAACATATTTATCTCGCAATAATACAACCTTTTTATCTCGTGTAATGTCTTATAATCTTGATATGTTAGAACCTATAACTGAACTATTTTCAGATATCGTTAACACAAAATGGGGCAAGGAACATAATCTATCAGAATTAATCACTAAAGATGTTCTGATGGATACCTTCTCTATAATTAAAAGGTATTTGTATAATATTAAAGGTAGCACTACAGAACCTACGATGTACTAAATTTTAACAGAGAGGTATACCAATGAATGACTTTTTGTCAGAATATTGTCATAAAAATGATAAAAAGGTAAACCCCGATTTATTTAATCGGAGTTTTGATAAGCCTCTTGTGGATTATGTTTTATCCACAATCAAAAATCTGGAAGTCTTTGATGCGATTCGTCTTGTTAGTTATGAGTTCATAACCGATCAGAGTAAGATAGAGAATCGCATTGATAAAACTCTTAAGAAGGATACTAAGATCAAGAACAATAGGGCCCTTGAGAAGATAGTATCCTCTTCTGATCAATTATACGATCTTTTGGTTCTCCATTTTAGAGTCTCATTTAAAGGCCAGGTTGAGAATGTTACCAGAAGAATGCTTATTCCAAAATGTGTGCGTGGCCATTATATAAAAGGCGGAAACCGTTTCGTTAATCTTATTCAGATTGTTGATAACTCAACATTTGTTAAGAAAAATGTTATTAACTTTAAGACTACAATGTATCCTCTCAAGATATATCCTACTCCTATAACTTTAAAGTTTATAGATGAAGAAGTTATAAAGACTGGTATGTTTACTATGGATATATTCCAGAAGGAAGCTAACCCTCTTTATTTCTTCTTTGCTAAATATGGAGTACAAGATACCCTTGAGCTCTTTAATGTTGGTGGTATAATGTCTATTGTCAATGATATCATTGATGAAGATAACTATATGTATCTCAAGATTAAAGATGGTATCTATCTTGAAGTTCATGAAAAAGGTTTTCACGCACATCCATTTATACCAAACTTCTTTGCAACTGTAGCTAATATATTATCCAGTGATGCTAAGAATATAACCTTCAAGTCTATATATACTGAAGATTATTGGCTTGGTAGACTGAGCACAATATATTATAAGAACCCAAATATCGCTAAGGGTAGAAATATTCTTACGAGTTTTACCAAGCTTATTGATCCATATACTATGTATAGACTTAAGCTTCCGAAGTTCCATAAGAAGAATACGTTTCGTATCGTCCGATGGATGATGGTTAATTATGCTGAGCTTATGAAGAAGGACAGCAATGACCTTAAGAATAAGCGTATGAGAGCTAATGAGATTCAAGCTTATTACCTCGACACATATTTAGCCAATCAGGTTTATAGAATACTTAAATCTGATAATCCAACTATAGATACGTATATAAAGCTTCTCGGTAAGATAAATGAGAATGCTCTTCAAATGGCAGCTTCTGGTAAAGGTTCTTCAGCTACTGCAATGCAGAGATCAGAAAGGTATAACGATTTCGATGCCCTCAATATGGTAAGGTATACACTAAAGGGTCCTACCGGAATTAATGGAGGAAAGCATAAAACTTCCGATAGCTATAGAGATATTTATCCATCTCATATTGGAAGATATGATATAAATTTCTGCTCCGCGCAGGATCCAGGGTTGACCGGTTATCTTTGTATTAATAACAAGTTTGATAACATGGGCAACTTTGATGAAAATTATTCTGAACCCGATGCCTATGATCCTATTATAGATAAGATCTTAAGCTCTAAATCTGAGCCTGATTATGCTGAGATCCGAAAGGCTTATATTCAGAACCAGCTTTATAGGGATGAAACTGGTTTTATAACCCTTAAGCGCAAGAAGAGTAATGATGAGATCAATGAAGAGTTTAGGCGCAATCCATGGAAATATGGATTATATAGACTCAACGGAGAGCTTCGTATTATGCCAAAGCTTATGGGTGTTGATTCCAAGGGCGTGTTAACTCTTAAGAGGAAACAGAAATCTAATGGATTTAAAGTCAAAAATGTTGAGTATAGAGATGCTAATGGATTTATGGTTCTTAAGAGAAAAGGCGAACTTAAACTTAATAAGATGACGGATTCAATTAAAGATAAGCCTGAAAGAAGACGAAGACGTAGATCAAAAGATCTATAATAATAAAAAGAGACGGGGAATTTCCCCGTCTCTTTATTTTTTTTATATTATTGTAAAATAGTTAGCTCCAACTCTATCTGGCAATGTCTTAGCTCTCAGGTCTTTAAGAAAATCTTCACGCTCTCTTTCTGCTCCATCCCAATCCACCATAAGATCGGCATTACCAGCAGGCGTAACAATATTTCTTAAATATTTAAGAAAACTCCATAGATATATTTCACAATCATATTTAGCGAGATTAAATACAACCTCTCTATATTCATCTGGTATAGAAGCTAAGTTGGGATACCTCGTCTTGATTGTAACTTCAATTACACCTTCATAGGTATAATTCTTAAGATAGAGAATGTTTCCACCTCTAAGCTCATGATATCTCTTAAATGGATATGCAAAATCTGTAAGAGTTCTGTTATATGTATATTCAGCACCCATTAACATAGACTCAAGTGTTAAATTATTCCTAGATGCTATAACACTCTGATAATATTCAGTAGAACTTGGATCATAAGGATCCACTTCAGAGTTAGAGTTATATTTAATACTCTCTATACCAAGTATTGGAAGATTAAATCTTTCAAGAGTGGGATCAGTTAGATAATACTCAGCACCTATAGTATTATGAGACTTTGCAACCATATTAGATCTATCAGATATATCAAGATATAAAAGATATTTACATGGTATATATTGAGCAAGAGTGAGAAGAGTCTCATTTTCTATAAGCTTTACAAGAGTTCTGTAATGAGATTCAAGACCAATAGCAGATAAACCGAGTTTCTTTTCAAATAGCTCATCATAGAATAAATTAATATTCATGAGTATTTACACCTCCTTCTAAAAGAATTTCCCCGGATTTTACTCCGGGGATAAACTCTTATTTAAACAGATTATAATATTCTGCTCCTACAATCTGTCTGATAGGTATACGCACATCAACTATACCATTTTCATTCATAGTAGTAAAGGTTATATCAGAAGAAGTAATCTTCATACTGCTCGCATCTATTTTAAAAGTATCACAAAGCATATTAATCTTACTCTTTGTGCTATTCTCACTAAGAATGAAATCAGCAAAGGTTGCATCGTTAGTAGGATCAAATGCTACAACGCTTTCACTCATAGTATTCATTTTACCGGTATTGATAGGAAACTGATTAACAGTTTCGCTACCCTTAACCATATAAGCAACCTTATGGGAAGGCCTGATAACACAGTCATAAGTAATCGGAGTATAATTAGGAAGAACTCTACCATTACTATCAACTCCGCCTATAGCACGAGAAGATGCCTGAGCGGGATAGTTTGTAAAGATTCTATCTCGAACGAGATCACCATAACCACCGGAAAGAGTAGTACATTGACCCATAAGAATATTGCCCTCTTCCCAATACTTATCGATAGTCCAGCAAGCATTGGGAGGGAAGATGGTCATTTGACGCGCAAGTTCATTCATGCCCTTCTCAATAATGGGATGACCATATTCACCAGTCCATGTCTTATTCTTTATATCATTCTGAATAAGCGGCTGAGAATTGATAGCAGATACAGTCTGCTTTTGATCATATATACGACCATTCCAATTCTTTACACCAAAGTCCTGGAGGACCTGCTTAAATGTAACAGTAAGGAGTTTAAGACCATTACTTTCTATAACATTTTCAGAGAGAATTTCTCTCTTACTCATGGCTACTTCTGGATCAGCAAGTGTCTCATTTATAAAATAATACATTATATGATTCCTCCTACAGAGTTTTATACATATTTAAATTATATAAATGTTATCCGAATATGCACATACGGATAAATATATATTATATTTATGCAATAACAAGGAGGTTGATTATAATGGATAGTGAAATTATTGTAATCGACTAAGTTCGAGTAAAAAGAAACGGGTATTTATGACTCGTTTCTTTTTTTCTATTATACCTTTATATTAACGACATTACTATAAAACCTATAATATAGGAGGAAGTATTATGAACTACAACGTTACTCTTCTTGAGGCCGTAGAAGAGAAAATTAATGGTAGCGTAACTGCCATTTCTGAGATAAAGAAGAAGCTTAATACATGTGCTCTTACAAAATATAAATCTGCCAAAGAATGTCTTGATTTATATAATATGATTTTTAATAATTCCCTTGAGAATGAGATTACTGTATCCGATTGGGGAATTGTTTATAATACATTATTTAATGATACTACGTTTATTTCTAAGTTTAGTGATTATATTGTTATGTGGCAGCCTGCACGAACAGATGGTATGTTTTCTCATCTTGTTAAATTGATTGAGAGTGAGCTCAAAGAGATAAATCAGGATAAGAATCCCAAGAAAGCTAAGATATTCCTCAGCGAAGCTAAGACTGTCTTTAGTCTTCTTAACATGAAATTTGAATCTATTTCTAATGCTGTTCATAATGCTGCTGTCAGAGATTCTAAAATAACTGAGTTTCTTACTGTTATTAGACAGGTTCTTACAAATTATATGTTTTATATGGATAAACTTATGTCCTATATAAAAGAGGATGGAGATAACGACGAGTTAGCTTACTTTGTTCACATCCCTCTCACTGAAGATGCTCAGGAACTTCTTAATATGATTGAGAAGCAGTTAAATTATTATAATAAAACAGATCCTATAAATGAAGGTATTGTTAATAAGGTTAAGGAAGCTGCTCTTGAAGCTAAAGTTAAAAATCAGAAACTTGAAAGAGCTTTTAATGATACCATAACTAAGAAAGTTAATGAAATGCGCACAAAGAGGCGTCAGGAGAAACATGCTGAGATGGTTGGAGAAAGTCTCGCCATTAATAGACGCATTAAGAGATTTCTTAAGGTTGCTCCTGTAGCACTTATCTCTCCTATAACTTCTGCTATACTATACTGTACCGGTACGGTGATAGATAGAAAAACTGATAAGAGAGATAGAGATATTCTTATTAATCAGCTTAAGGATGAGCTTGAGATAATTGAAGAAAAAATAGCCGTAGCTGATAGAGCCGGTGATGATAAGGGTAAGATAGAACTTATAAGATTAAGGCAGAAACTCTCACATGAATATGAGCGTGTAACTCATATAAGATTTGATCCGTCAAGGATAGGTAAATAATAAATAAAGGAGTATTTTATTATGATTGGTAATGTGCTTCTTGCTATGTTATTGGAACAAGCAGAGAATGAAAATAAAGCGTTAACTGAAGCATCTAAAAAAGAAGATGCTGACAACAATAATGACACTCAATCTGAGGATAATACCGAAGATGTTAATAGTGATAATAATACAGAAGAAAAAGAAGAAGAGGGTAATGATGCTTCTTCAGAGGAAGATACCGATTCTAAAAATAATGAGAATGAAGATAATACTGAAGAAGATTCTAACTCAGACGAAGATGAAAATAACAAAGATGAAGAAAATTCAGAAGAAAATCCAGATGATCAGAATACTGATGATTTCAACTTTGATATGAATGCTGATGATGGAGAAGACACTTCTCCTAATCCCGATGGGCTTCCTGATCCCGATGATGATGGATCAAATGATGTAGATGATGAGGAGGAAGAAACTAATATTCAAACAAATATTCTTAATCTCTCCTCTATTGATAGAGCTATTCTCAGTAAACGATTATTTGGAAGCTATCAAGATCTTAACACAAAGATAAATTCACTTAAGAATCTTATTGATAATAATGAAACTGTTATTGATCCTGATGTAAGAGATATAGCTAGTGCTAAGATTAATGATATTAGTCGTCTTCTTATAGATTATATGAAATATAAATATTCATTAAATAACTATGAAGATAATATGAATATGTATCTTCTTTTTGCTAAGAATCTTGACTCGATAATAAAATTTGTTGATGAAAATATAGATAATAAACGGTAAATATGCATTAAAACTGTAATAATATCCACTTAAATGGATAACAATGATATAATAGAATTCACTTTTAAGTGGAGACTCTATTGTATTGGCTGAACTGATACGTGAATATAATCCCCAATTATCTATTATGTATCAATAAACAAAATACAATGAAAGGAGCGTTAAAACTATGAGCACATTATTTGGCCATAATAAGTATGGCAATATTAAGGACATAGTTACGCAGTTGACGGAGGGAACTTCCTCCATTTGCAACGAAAACGTTTGTGGTACTCACCTCAACGAGACTGATCTCGCCAGCTTTGCTGATGAGGCGAGAAAGATCATGGTGGAGAACTATTCTAAGGTTCTTCCCGACACCCCTGTATATGAGGAAATGATCAATGAGGACGCTGATATGGCGTCTAAGATGTTCATCAACAATATCGCCGATGAGACTGCTCTCACCAGACGTGGTGGACTTAACGAGTCTGTTATGCCCACTCTCCGCACCCTCACCGCTTCTATCGCTACTACTATGCGTACGCCGTATGAAGCCACTATTCACAGACTCTTCGATACTAGACCGGTTGATAAGCCCTTCATTGAGATCGAAGATGTCATTCCCACTATCCAGGCTCCTGAGGATACGGAAGCTGAGGATCTCATCGACGCTTTCGCTCCCTCCAATCCCACCAAGTTCATCGACAAGACTGAGAAGTATGTCAACGTTCTTAAGAACGGTGTTGTTCCTGGTACCGCTGCTAAGAACCTCGCTCTTACCACTGGTCTTAACTCCATCCTTCACGTCAATCGTGATGTTCGCATCACCAAGATTGATGTAACTCTTCCTGCTGTGGGTGGTGGCGATCCCACGGTTGTTCCTCAGACCATGATTCGCATGGAGAAGGGTTCTGTTCCCTACTTCAGTGCTAAGGACAACACTCTTAGCTGCGATTTCATCGTAAATAAGGGTACCGAGGCTGAGCCTGATGAAGAGCGTGTAAACGTCACTGCTAAGATCGACTTCGAGAAGAATGTTCTCGTAAGCCTTAATGCAGACCCCATCGTATCCAAGGTATACTTCTATGCTACCATCAGTCATGAGGAGCATCAGTATCCCATTAAGACCGGTTTCCGCAACAGCTTCAACAGCTTTGTTGTACCGACCCGTCCTCACATTGAGGTTTCCCTCCCGCAGGAGACCAGAACTGATATCTCCAACAGCATTTCCCACTTTGCTGATGTTGATATCATCACCGCTATGACCGAGAACATCTCTGTCATCAGCTCTCGTCTTGAGGACCAGAGACTTAGCGCTTGCATGGACAAGAATCCCTCTATGTATCAGGCAGCGTTCAACTTTGAGGCTCCCTCGAACTTTGCGTATGGCAACCTCGAGTGGCTCCGTCGTGAGTTCATCCCCTTCCTCGATCAGTGCGCTCTGAGAATGAAGAACCTCTATAACATCAGCGACTGCCATTTCCGCATCGGTGTTTCTCCCTATATTCTCCGCATCATTGACACCGACTATACTGTTGACAAGTCTGCTACCGAGGAGAATAAGGGCGCTGGTATCCTCAACTACAGCATCTCTGTAAAGACCTCTACCAGCACCTTCTACTTCATCTCCAGCCAGATCATGGACAATAGCACTCTTACTATGAACCTGATCCCGAACAACTTTGAGAACAGCCAGGTTAAGACCTACTGCTACTTCAAGTACAGTTCCTTCCTTACTGATCAGCTTCGTAGATCTGACAACCCGGTAATGTCCGCTGTTGTCTATAGTGAGCGTAACCTGCCGGTTGTCTTCCAGCCTCTGTCCTGTGAAGTTGAAGTCACCGATCTCCCGATCGATAAGACCTCTGGCGCTCGTTATATTAAGGCTCGCGCTTAATTAACACAGTAAAATAATAAACTGTAATTATTAAAATATCATTCCATGCTGTAAAAGAATTAATTATCCCCCTCCCTATTCTATTGGGGAGGGGGATATGTTTTGTTTTACCTCTATAAGAGGTGAACATAAATATAATCTATTTAATTCTTTTTAAGAAGGGTCGTGTCTTGTCATGATACTGAAAGATAACCTTGTAAACCTCATCCTTAAGATGGATGTTCTTATAACTAAAAAAGGTAAAGATATCGGAGTTAATAGAGAAGTTATTAGTGCTATTAACAGTATAGTTAATAGCCCCGATAATAGGGATAGTATTATATGTGATACAATCTTTATTAATGAAGTAGATAACTTTAATATTCCCGATGTTCTTATTCTTCCTCTTTATAATAACGCCTTTAATATGTATCTGATGGATGGTGACCTTTCTGGTAACTGTCCATTTGGTTATACTATAGAGATACATAAGAGATGTTTTGATAAGTATAATGCAGAAGAGATTACTGCATGTATTATTCATGATATTCTTCAGAATGTATGTTCTTGTACTGCAAAGACACGTTTTATTAAGGCGTATAATGATACCCTTAATAAGTATAATAATGATCAAATTCTTAAGATGTTCGATGATATATCTAATAGCGAAATATGCTTTATAGCATTTGCTGATATATGTTCAAGACCTTTTAAGGTCCCCGTTCTTAAGAATGATTATATTGGAACCGATGAAGTTCTTATCTCTATGGGTCTTGGAGATGCATATGAATCTTATCTTAATAAGGTTTATGAAGTAACTAATCTTACTCCCGAAGATAGAATATTAGCAGAGACTAAAGAAGATTATAATGTTATTAATACTATCTTTAAGGCTTGTGTTAATAATGATATTCGTCACTATGTAAATAGTATAAAAGTAGCTGCTCCTCTGGTCTCATTTGATAATATTCTTAATAGCTCCTCTTCTGTAGCCTCTATAGGTTTTGTATCTAAGGATAGATATTATAAGAAGACCTATCATCCCAAGGATAATAGTAGCATAAACACTATTACCGAATCCTTTATTAATCCTAAAAACGAGATTGATATTCGTTTCCAGATTGATAAAATCATATCAAACATTCGTTATGCTGAAACTGAGCCTGAAAGACAGGTTATTCTTATAAAGATCAAGAATCTTACAATTAAGTTAACGAAGGTTAAGAACAGCTTAGAGAAAGCTGTTGAGAAAAATTCTGCTGACAAAGTCTCTCGTTCAAAGCTTGAATATGTTAACGATAGACTTGCCGAACTTGAGATACTCAGAGAAAAGACTGTCACTATGGAAATTAAACAGAAAAAGTACGGTCTCTTTATTGCATATCCTGAGGGATATCAGTATTAATAAAAACAACAACTCCTCTCAATACAATGAGAGGAGTTGTTTCTATTTATATATTAATAATAACTTTAATATAAGGAGATGATAGATATGCCTGTTCTATATGATAGTGAAAGACGTTTTGATGCTATATATAAATTGCTTGGCGAAATAAATGAGCACAATACAGTTACTGATACTCATATTAATGAACTAAATAAAAAATTTAATGATATATCTCTCAAATATAAAGCTATTAGTAAATTGCTGATAAATATACTATTAACTTTTATTCCAAGTTTCATAAATATTTTTCTTAAGCTATATACATATGATATTGTTACTGAAAAAGACGAATGTGATAAAGCTATAATATTTATAAACTCTACAGTTCCATATGATATGACATTTAAACGATCTTTAAAAGAGTTTTTTATAACGCGTCGTAAAATCAAACGAGCTAAGAAGACTTATAAATGCGATTATATAATTTTATAATCTGAATAGTATCCTATTAATAAGTATATATTATATATGTGAACCTTAAAAATAAGTTATTAATAGGAGGATAATATAAATGAAGAAGGATTTAATAAAGCGATGGCTTAAACAGAAAGCTGTTGCTGTTATAGTACAGTGTTTTGCTATGATGCTCATGATGTCGAACGAAACATTATACGGGATTGATATCGGGAAGATCTTTATGTTCTTCCTTATATCAGTTTTCTGTGTCTATACCTTTACTACCGGTAAGGTATGGATGTTTACAAAGAGAAGGTTATCGGAGAGTCGTAATTGACTCTCCGATATTTTCACCAAAAAATTAAAATAAAAAGGAGAAAATAAAATTATGATTAAGTATTGTCGTGAGCGCTGGAACAAAAACCAGCAGACTCTTCGTAAGAAGCTCGAAGAGGACATCGTTTCGCTCAGCACATGTGACTATAAGTATCTAGTCACATTAACCGTAAAGTATATTCTCGGCGATGAATGGGACGCCGAGAATATCACCGAAGTTAATAACGGAGGGTATATGGGAACCCTCCTATACCTCATTCCGAGAAAAGTATACTTCTATCCCTCGGAGAATGAGTATCTCATGACGTTCTGCTGGTACGGAAGCTCGTGCTCGGAGCGTCTTGGCGAAGGGTTCGTCTGCGAGGACTATGATATTCTCAGCGAACTTCAGCAATACGGGACCGAATATGTAAGATTTACTACGTGCCCAATTAATCTAACGGGCAAGACAAACCCGATAAACTGTTACATGAGTATTTGCAAATATATAGTTGCAAATATGATTCAGCCCTATAATAAGAACAAGCGACACACCTATAATAAGAAAAAGCGGCACAAGTGAAACCGGTGCATAGCAGCACAAGACTGATATTTTGAAAGTAGAGCAGTTGCCTATAAGGTAGCTGCTCTTTTTTCTTTTGAGAAAATAAAATAAAGGAGAAAAAATAAACTATGATACACGCAGTAGCGAATAATAAAGCGAAACAGGAGTTTAAGATTCCTGTTTCTTGGGAACTGAGAGATTTCGTGACGGTGCAGGCCAATTCTCTCAAAGCAGCTTATGAATGGCTCGCCGCTCACCTTGATGAGGTTCCGCTCGGAGATGAGCCGGAATACAAAGAAGGCTCTTTTCAGATCGCGGTAGAGGACCCGTATTTCTGTGCCGTTTATCAGCAAGGATTGACGTGCCTCAGTTTCTACTGTGACGATATGAACCCTCATATGGACTCTATGCTGCTATGTAGCGGTGAAGTGATTGCTCGGGGTTGTTTTGCCTATCGCGGAAAAGGAATTATAGTAGAGCTTGCCGTAAACGGGGAAGTGCAAGTGGGATTCCAAGGCAGAGAATACCACTGTTGCACGGAGTTTCCTGCCGAGCTTAAGGATCTCTTTAAAACAGGAAAAGCTTATGAGCATCCCGACGTTCGGATAGAAAGCACCAACTGGCTCGAGTATCTGATATCCAATGGCGATGGAAAGAAGTGTGAACGAGACCTTATGAGAGACACTCCGGAAGATATCGTAGAGGATATGAGGAGAATAGCCGGCGAGTATTTTGGACTGGAGACGGATACACAGTTAGAGCAATCTGACGGGAGAGGTGCTGGAGCGGATTAGAAACTGATAAAAGAGGGGGGAATAAATATGTCAAAAAAGCTTACTATTCTGGTGGGCATACCCGGCAGTGGGAAGACTACGTATGCAAAACACCATCTTCTCACAAACGCCGATATCTGTTATGTATCAAGTGACGATATCAGGGAGGAACTGTTTGGCGATGCCAGCATACAAACAGACCCGAAAAGAATCTTTGGAATAGCATATGACAGAGCGATAGCGGCACTTGATGCAGGGAAAGATGTCGTATTCGACTCTACCGCAACAACGGTAACGGCACGCAGACAGTTGCTGAATGCTTGTGCAGCCCACGCGAACAGCATCCGGTACATAATAATGGATACGCCTCTGAACGAGTGCTTAAGGAGAAATCAGCTCAGAGACAGACAGGTGCCAGAGGAGGTCATCCGTCGCCAGTATAGAAACATGAGCCGTCCGAATGCCAGGACAGGGGACATCATCATCATCATTTCCTGCTCGGCTTGATGATGAGTTGACATAACAACAAGAAAAATAAAAGAGGTAAAATATGAAAATTATAACTAAAAAGTTTATAACCAAATTAATAATTGATTTATTATTTTGGTTGGGAGTTTTGGCATTAATATGGTTCTTTGTGAGCTGTATTAATGTCACATTGAATAACTGCGCCATCAATCAACAGATCGCATGGTGGTCGATATTCAATGTAATTTAAGACGATAAGGAAGGTGATGATACATGGATATACCATTCACAATAAAAAATAACAGAAACGAAAATGTGTCTGGTATAGTTAAACATATACAGCATTCAGAAAATGAAACAGAATGCTGTTTTGTTATAACAAAAATCGATGATCTCATATGTCATATAGAGGCATCGATATATGTGAAAGAGTTTGTAGATTATGGTTCTATAAGATATTGGATATCATCCAATATCATTCGAAAAGCATTCTTTGAATCAACTGGATTAAATCCAGTTGATATTTTAAAGAATATTCTTATCAAAACTAACTTTTCGAGCGATGATAGCAATGAGTTAACAAACTTTATGAATATATGGGCTATTATAGTTCGATATCAGTTCATAAGAAGAATATGGGAGTAGATTAAATGAAAAGTGATATACAAAATCCCAGATTGATTACTGGGTTTGAGTCTATTGAAACAGTCGAGCCATGGATTGTTCCACATAAATTCAATAAACATGATGATATAAATTTATATCGTACTATGAATATAGTACGATATACCGGAATCAATATTCCATATGCTGTGTTCGGGCCGTTTGAACGCGTTGATATACGACCAGCATATGTATATAATCACTTGTGCATAGTCGCTCAATGCACAACAGTGAAGAGATATTTAGAGTTTATAAATCATCTAGATATCATTCGAAAAGATACTGATCTTTTTAACATTTTTGATATCAGTGACCCAGAGGAAGATGACATTTGGTCAAGAGATCCAGATACCGGTAATTTAGTATCTGATAATTTTGATAAATGTGACTTTTCGATGTTTTATTGGGAAGTGATATTTCCAATAATCGAAAAGGACAAATTAATGGAGTTTGCACTCAGAGGAAGACGAAACGATGCTCTTCGGGAAGTAGATGATAGGCTACTTTATATTTCAAATCTTTTCAACTCTGGTGTTGCAACTCAGGATTCTACAGTTGTAGATCTTGACAAATTCAAAAAATATAGAGATATTGAGGATGGTTTTGCTGTACTGTCCGGCGTATCTCTTAGTTCATATCTTCAAAATGTAATATCAAGTTGGAGATCAATCTTTGACGACATGATTCATTGAGCAATAATAACGAGAGGGTAAATTCCCTCTCGTTATTTTTTTTTTCTTTAATTTTATTTTTCGAAAACAATATTATAATGCGATAAAATATTAAAGGAGGTGGTATGATTTGAGCCTCATTATATCAAACCCCGAAGAATATATAGATTTTATTCCAGATAATGGAGAACTTCATCGTTTATATCCAATAGAGGAACCTCAAATACAATATCCACCAGTAGCTATTGTATATGATAATATTATACAAAAAATGTCATATATACAGGCTAATATAGTTGGGTGTTTTGATTCTTGGTTTAAATCGTTTTTTGGTCCTAATTATTTCAAATTCACTCGTATAAAAACAGCTACTGCATTTTCTGAATTTAAATCTTTTATGAAGCAGATTTATAAGAAAGAAAAACCATTCTTAGTTATAGATCCAAGACCCCCAGAGATAGTAGAGGATTCTATCTTTGGACAAAACATGCTTAACAGATACAATTTCATTGATCCTCATAATGATGAAGTTGGATTAAAAATGTTATATTCATTAACTCTTATGGAGGATGAAGGATTTGCTATTAAGTTTAGAAGATCCCGTTATAAGTTTGAATTTGATGTACTTATAATGGAAGAATCTATGATGCGTCAGTTGAATACCTTCAATGCTATGGTTATGAACATACGTCATAATTCTAAATTTATGTTTAGACGTACAGTTCCTCAACCTATACCCACTAAGTATATAATAAATGCAGCTAAACTGAAAGGTATGAATTATAAGACTGAAGCATTTCTTAAGTATCTTAATAGCATATCTTTATATCCTATAATACGCAGAGTATTTCCTTCTGGTCAGTTGATGTTTTATATGCTTCAGGAAGTAACTCTTCAGGTAGAAGTTCCATCTCTTCCCTCTAAAGATAGCCCTGAAACAAGTGAAGCTATTGAATTAGGAGCTCGCATTACTGATGAGTTTGTGTTTATAGCGGATCTTCCTACAGAATATCTGTTCCTTGTTCCAGAAGGAAAAGCTAAGTATTATGATAACTCAATTCCGGATGATCCGGATAGCATTTATTATATTCCCCCATCTATATATTCAAATGAAGTTATTGGAGAAATTGATGACTTCAGTCTTGCTAATAGTATAGATATATCTCCGCTTAATCAGGAGGATAAAACTATTGAAATTATGGATATTGTTGCTGCCGACATTGATAATATTCATCGTGCTATTACTGGTTACCTTAAAGATGGCGGCGATATAAATCATATTATAAAAGCTACTATGTATGATAAAGAGACATATAATCCAATAGCAATATCAATAGATAACAAAGCCGTAATAACAGTATTTGATAATATATATCCAGATAAGTTATATAACCTTAATTTATATATAAATTTATCTGAGCTTAATCAATATACTATACGAAAGAATACTGAACATATAGGATCTATTGAAAAATACTAAATAAGAAAGAAGGAAAACAAATTGGCTAACAAACTGCAAGCGGTAGTTCCTCTTAATAATATTGAACTAATCGAACTTTATGATAATAGTGTAAACAAATACAGCATGAGTACTATTATCAGCATTAAACATTATGATTATGTAATCAATGGCGGGCTATTTGAGTGGAAGAATAATATGCTTGTTCCTTGCTGCAATGTTAAGTGTCAAGGGGTAGTAAAATCCAATCCTAATTACACTGAGTATGGATATGCTTTTGATGTAGTTAATGGCCAAGCTCGTTTTGATATGAAGATTCTTCCTACACAGACTAGTGGTTATCAGAACTATATTGGCTGTGTTGCACTTATTGTTAATGGTAATCCTCAAGATATGACTAATAAGGATAATGATAGTGGTGTTGGCGGAAAGCGTGGTCGTACTGCACTTGCTCGTAATGCTAATGGAGATGTTATTCTCTTTTGTAGTAAGGATGGCTCCGGTTCGTCTAATACATACTATCCTTCTGAACTCAGGGACTATTTCGTAAGTCTTGGATATACCGATGCTCTTATGCTCGATGGTGGACTATCCTCTCAATGTAACTTCCTTGGCGATGCTATTACATCTTCCCGTCCTGTAAGTAACCTTATCGGTATTAAACTTAAGAACCAGAGTAGTGGAAATAATCCTCCTGTGCCTCCTACATCACAGTGCCCGTATACTTACACGGAGAGGAGTGGTGGATGGCGTCAGGGAAATTCTGGTGAGTCCGTAAGGTGGATCCAATGGCATTTGAAATTTCGTTTTGGGTATAATATTGCTGTTGATGGAGATTTTGGACCCGCTACAAACACGGCTGTCAGAAACTTCCAGAGCACACACAATCTTACGGCAGATGGCATTGTTGGTCCTGCTACTCATCTTGCTCTTCTTAGTGATAACCTTGTAAATGGGCTTGTATGTCCTTATTCTGAACCAACAGTTACTGTACAGTATGGTAATACTGGAAATAATGTACGTTGGGTACAGTGGTATCTTGTAAATAAGTTTGGGTATAGTATTGATATAGATGGCGACTTTGGTCCTATGACGAGAAATGCAGTAAACTCCTTTAAGACAAGTAAGGGCCTCGTTGCCAATGGTATAGTTGATTCCATTACACGGAATGCTATGCTTGCTTAAAAAGAAATAAAAAAAATGGGGAGGGTTTTAACCCTCCCCATTCTTCATTAAACAAAATTTTGTATATACCCAATATACTGATCAGTTATACTATTAGCTGATAGTTGTATAGTATAAAGATATACATTTTGAATAGTTGTTTCCTGTATACTCATAAAAAATTCATCAGGTTTATTAATTCCAGCAAGCATTGATTTAAGAACGGGAATCATTATCTTTTTATCATAAATTTTTATTTTATGATATATCAAAGATGTAGCTTCTGATAATCTATATAGTATACCAGCTTTTATACAATCTATACTTACTGATGAACTACCAACTTTTATCCTATTAAGAATATTCTGATAAGAACTGACTATATTTACTACATTTTCATCATACTCATCTATAGGATATTTAGTTGTATAAGTAGAAGTATAGATTAATTCATCGCAGACGATAAACTGGAACTTTATCTTGGCATGATTCTTATTGGTAATGAATTCTATTATCTCTTTTACATCTTTTGGTTTAGCAGAGATAGCTTTCTTCTTTTCTAATAATATATCATGTCCGGTTTTATATAAAAGTAATAATTTTTCGGCATCTAGTATAAGTGTGCTATTATATAAATCATTGTCATACTCTTCAGTATATGGAATATGCAACACGTAATGAAACCCAATAACATTATCATCTGTTAAGTTATATGATTGCATAAGCATGTGATTATGGAGAAGAAATATTTTATATTTGGATTTAAGGGCTCTTCTGATTATTGTTATAAAAGCTTTTGCGTCTATACTCATTATTCAGTCACCTCATTTAATCCATCTTCCATATCTTTTCCCGCAATCATATTATCAATCATTTTAGAACAGTCTTCTGCAAATGGAAGATTAAACCATACTGTACCAAATGATAATATATCATTACTTAAATAGTCTCCAGTAAATTCAGCTCCAGGAAGATAATTACTATTATCTATCTTTCTCTTTGGTTTATTAAAAGGGAGCATATTCTGATATGGACTTATCTTATCTGGAATTATAAGTCTACCAATTTGAGTAGAACGACTGATTGATCTCGTATACTTTGCCCACGGATATTCAGATGAATAGTCAGCATCAAATGCATCTGTATATACATGCTTACTATGAACACCTTGTATTAATTCAGCTCCATTGGCGCTGTTAAGATTTGGGTCTCCAACCAAACCACCAGGAAGACGAAGTTTGCGGTCAATACTATCTTTGAAGATATCAACATTCTCTTCTAAAACTTTAGCTGTTTCCTCTTCAGCTATGTCAGACATTGTTTCTATCTCAATGTCTTCATTTTCATCAACACAATACTCTTCAATAAGAGCATTAACCTCTTCTTCATTTTGCATTATCTCAGCTATATCATCTACATCCATACCAGATTTATCTAAAGCCTCTCTTAGCTTTATTCTTTTCTTAATATTGGATATATTTGATTGTTCATCTTCATCTTTATAAGATGCATATTTAACATTCGGATTATCTCCAGGGACATATCCTCTACGAAGATATTCACAATAATAAATACACTTCTGATAATTAAGCTGTTTTGCAAGATGATATAATGGAGTATTATGTTGATTCATGTCATATATCAAAGTCATAGTATCATTTGTTACATAATCAACTAGAAACTGTGCCCAAACATCTCGAATATTATATAAGACAAAGTTCCAATAGTCCATGATAGCTGCATTAGTAACATCTATACCTTTGGCGAACTTACGTTTACCCATACCAAGTTCTATATTTGCAATATTATCAAGAGTGTTATTTCCATATGCTTTACGTCCTTTACGGATACTTGCATAATTCTGCATCTGATCAACATAGTTTGTTGTTGTAGTAGCCGTAATATAACTATTTCTGTTTGCTATATCAATTGGACGATTATCCATATGGAAAGAAACAAATTGTGCATTCTCGGGAAAGAACTCTTTGTCAGATATTGTCTGTATAGGGTTCATACCCAATATTTCCATACGAGCCTTAAGTTTAGGCATATCATAAGGCATATTCCAGAACTCACATATGTCAGGTTTATATCTATTAATAGTACTAAAAATACTCTCTATAAGTTCAACCTCATCCTTACACATAACAATATGGTAATGAGTATTACTTAAGTCAACTACCTTTTGTAACCCGTCTTTGATAATGGTTTGTTTATCAAATTCTTCGTGACAGACTTGGTAGAACTTATCAATATTCTTTTCAAACTCTTCTTGTTGAGGATATCTTTTGTGATCTCTCAGCAAGAATGTAAATTCTTGTATACCAAGATCTTTGTTACTACCATTCTCATCAAAACGAAAGATGATAGTACAAGCATTAACAGGATCTAAATTGGCTCTCGTTTCACTTGAACTTAAACCATATATATCATTTTCAATATCAGCAAAAGCCTTATCTATAATATGAGGATGATCAAGATTATAATGATATGCCATATGTATCATATAATAATGCTCTATTTTCATATCAGCCATACATACATAAGGCCATTTGAATATTTCATTACGAAGATCCCATTGCTGTGTAGCTACAGCACTATCATAAATCTTCTTTAACTGTTTAGATACAATGTCGTCATATTTACATACTTCATTATATATACGAGACCGAACCTTACTTGCTTCTATTTTAACAGAATCGACCTTATCCATTTCAATATATTCTCTACATGTCATAAATGTACGATACTCAGGTTTAACGAAATATATCTCCATGGGAGGTTTAGGTATAATATGAACTTTCTTTTTACCTTTACTATCCCTATATACTATAAAAAGTTCATCATCTTCAGCAGGATTATTAGAATAATTTCTGCAAGACCATTTATTATATAATAATACATTATATAAAGATATATTTGATTTCTCGGGTTCTGGTAATATATTTGTCATAGACATAATGAACACATCCTTCTATCCTATGTGTATAGTTATGATATGTTGCCAATAAGTTTATAATAAAGAATTTTATTATTCTGAATACGAACATATAAACGAATATATATTATATAAATGAAAGTGAGAGCCACTCACTTATTAATTAATCTTTACACACTAAAGAGGAAAGGAAGACAAAATGAGCAAAAACCAAAAAAGCAAAACATTTGATGGAAAGTTAATGATGCCTTTCAGCATCATGCTTAACGAGCTGGTAAAGCGCCTTCCACGAGATTTCGCGGAAGAAATTGTCGTCGAGGTCGTAGATGACGACGATCTCGTTGACATAAGGAAGATAGCCAAAACAATGGTCAAGAAGTCTGTTCCAGACTCTTTGACCAGACAATTTAGTTCTGAAGTAGAGCTATATTGGAGGTGCTATAACAAGCAATGAATAGCGATATTCAAATAAAATATGCCCATGGTCATTATGAGGCATATGTAGATGACAAATTCATCGCTTCTGGAGACACCTGGAATGAAGCCTACCAGGAGGCTCTGGAGTATATAGAAGAGCACCAATAAAAAGAATATCCCCCGGGTGTAATAACCCGGGGGATATTTATCATATTGAAAAACAAAAATTAAAAAGGAGGATGACCGTATATTTTCTGTTCCAAGGATAGGGAAATATACGGCCAGAAAGAACAATGAAAAATAGCGGTAGAAAGTATATTCCTTTGGGCGAGTTTAGCCTTATCGGTGACACGCTTTGTGTCACAGACCCGTTCTACAGCAAGGAAAGATACTACAGTAAAGAGATAAGCGCCGGGTTTATTGAGGATATGAAACCCGGAGAGTACAATGCTTATGTGAAATACAAGGAGGATGGGCGAGTAGAAATGCTTCTCGTAGCCCATTCGACCTTCGCGAACGCCTGCCAAATGGCAGACAATATCACCGTCTATTATGACGACAAGATCGAACATCCGTACTGGAAATTAAGTCCCGCGAAAATCGAAGTGGCCAGTGGCCAGTGTGGGCTGTTCGATTGCGATAACGCGGTGTATGCAGACTACAGCACGCTCATGTTGTCGTCAAAGTCGTCAAAGCAGGCCGGAGTTGTGCCCTGCGGCGCTGTGTCGAGCTGCGGATGTGGTGACAGCGTCTGCCTGGCTTTCGTGCTGAGAAATAGCAAGAATATTGGTATGGCAGCGTGTATCATCTACGCTTAAAGCCGACATACCATAACAAATGAAAAACAAGAGGTGTAAGTCCTCACTCAGCGATGAGGAGGCATCCAAAAGGAGATAAATATGAAGATAATATCAATGGATGCAGAGACCAACGGTCTCTGGGGACAGGCATTTGCCATCGGTGCTGTTATAGTCATCGATGGCGTCGTAGCGGAACGTTTTATCGGGCGTTGCCCAATAGAGGAGGATATTGACGGCTGGGTAGCCGAAAATGTGCTACCCACGATGACAGGTATCGCGGTCAATTACTCCTCTTATGAGGAGCTTCTCCGTGCTTTTATGGCATGGAGAAATTCCAATAAAGAAGGGGCTGTCGAACTGGTGCATATGGGCGTACCAGTCGAGGCTCGTTTATTCATCGATGCCCACAAGTTGGGCATTATCGGGGATTGGGACGGTCCCTATCCCCTTGTTGACTGTTCAGCGATTCCTGAAATCTCTGATTCCGTGGACAGCTACAACGCCGCTCATGGGATCAGCCCGGACGCTGCCGAGTTTGAAGGTGGGACTCATAACCCGCTTTATGACTCAGCAGCGGCAGCAGTGGCTTATGGTCACTGGCTCAGCAACCGTTGAGTGATTGCCCCACTCTTTCATGCAATAGCGTGAATAGAGACAAGGGCAAAGAAGTAGAGCAGCTGCCCATAAGACAGCTGCTCTTCTTTTTTATTATTTTTTATTACTTCTTCTCGGCCTTCTGCTTCTCAACAGTAGCTACGACCTTACCATTCTTTCTGGTGCTTGCCCAAACCTTCTTGGCAATCATTTCGGCCTTCTTGCCGAAGACCTTATCCATCTCTGCTCTATTGGTCTTCTTAATCTTCTGACCAAGCTTATACTTCTTATAAGACTTATGATTAGCCTTACGAGCAAGCTTTACGGTGATGATAGACTTAAGACGATTAAGCTGGGACTGCTTATTAAGATGAACTACATTGATCTTAGGATTGCTGATGGAGACAGTAGCAGCCTCAGAAATGATTCCCTGACCAACAAGATAATCCTGAACGGTAAGGAAAGCCTTCTTTACATCGTCATCGATGTTATCAGAACATTCACCGAGAAGAATATCCTGAATAGCCATAGGCACTGCAATAGCAGCACATTCCTGCATGAACTCTTCATCTTCGAGCTCTTCGACTTCATCTTCCCTGAGTTCTCCGTTCTCTTCCTCAGCAAGAGCAGCCTCATCAATTCTGCCTTCAGCAAAGGCACGAAGATTCTTAAGAATACTCATAATAAATATACCTCCAATGTAATAGAATTTTGTAGCTAATATTTTAACAGACTCCTTGTGTTACCGGAGAAAGCTTAGCTATCTATATTATTGTTAACTTTTTATGTATTAAGTTAATGTCTAAGCGACTATATTATACTGAGGTGATAACAATATGGGTTTAATAAAAGCTGAGGATAAATGTAGACTTAAAGATTTGTGGATAGCCAGAATGACTGAAAGTATGGAATTGATACATCCAGAATTAAGTCATTCTGAGATTGAGGCTATGGTCACTAAAATATATGAAAGAAAATTCATTGATCATGAAGCACAGCTTTATAACAGTTATGAGAATACAGTTGCCCCAGTAACTCTTGCAACAATGGTTAACTGGTTTAAGAAAGCTAATCCGTTAATTGTAGAGTCTGGGGTTTATTTTTATCAGAAAGATGTTAAGATTAATCTTAATGTAGCTATAATTAAAGAGACAATGCTTGATGCTCGTAGTATACATAAGAAAGAAAAGTTTAAAGCTAAAGAAGCTGGAGATACTTTTCTTGAAGCAGTCAAGGATTCTCAGCAGCTAAATGATAAGAAAGCTGCTAACTCTGGTTATGGTGCTGAAGGTGAATCTTCTTCATTCTTATATAATCAACATTCAGCAATGTCTGTTACAGCTGCTGGCAGAGGTCAGTTATCAACAGCCTGTCAATGTTTTGAGAACTTATTGGCAGATAGTGTCAAGTTCTTTAATATGAATGAGTTCTTCACTTTTGTATATAATATCATTCATGAAAAAGATGAATGGAAATTTAACACATTTGAATATCTTGATGTGCCAACAGAAGATGAGTTTTGTGATAGATTCTTTAATAAATTTGGTTCTCCAATATTCGTTAATGAAGATATGATAAGAAGTGTCTATAATAATCTTGATGATGAGATGAAGGCAAGAGTTTATTATAAAGCTAATCTCAGAGCATTTTTAGTCAGAGCTAAGATACGTAAACTTTATACACAGATATTGGATGAAGATGCAGATTTTAAAAATCCGAATGAAATACCAGAAGAAATAAAGGATTATTGTAATAAGATAACAGATTTGGTTACAGAATTCGTTACTTATAAATATGGGGTATTCAGATATGAGGATAGAACCAAATATCAGCGTAGAGAAGTTACCATTGTTATGGATACCGACTCTACATTCTATTATCTTGGTCTTCTTAAGAATTTTGTTATTACGACTGTGCTACCGGTAAAGATTTGGAGAAAGAAAGACAAGGAAGTTAAAGATAGGTTTAATAATACTATTCTTAATGTATTGTGTAACTTTGCTAATGCTGCTATAAAAGATACATTATGGCATTATCTTAGTAAAGTTAATGTGCCTGAGGTCGATAGACCATATGTTAATATGAAGAATGAATATTATTATCCAATCATTATAACAACTTGGGCTCGTAAATCATACTTTGGTTCTCTGAAGAGACAAGAGAGTCATATATTCAAGACACCAAAGATTGATGTTAAAGGAGTTAATTTCTTTAAATCAACAGCAGCCAAGGAAACTTCTAAATTTATATATGATACTATTCTAAGAGATGAGCTCTTTAATAGTAAAACAGGAACTCCAAATCTTATGTCTGTATATAAAGCTATATATAATTTTCAGTGTGAGATAAGAGATAAGATACAAAATGGTGATATGGGTTTCTTAAAAGGATCCGTTAAAGTAAAAACTCCTGATGCTTATGTTAATCCGATGCGTATAGGTCAATATAAAGCTGTATATGTATGGAATAGCGTATGTGAAGATAGTGAGCTTATATCATTACCTGCATCTGTTACATTGGTCAAAGTTAAGTTAAGAAATAAGACTGATGTAGCTGTTCTTGAAGGATATCCTAAAATATATAAGAAACTTATGAATCTTTTTGAGAATAATCCTGATATAGGAGATTTTGAAGAAAATGGTAAGATTGTTAAAGGTAAAGGTATAAAGACAATAGCCATTCCGGAAGAGTTAGAAGAAGTTCCTGAATGGATATTAAAAGTTATTGACACTGACACAATAGTTGCTGATAATATGGCATTATTTACTCAAATTAATAATAGTCTTGGCCTTGTCCCTGGAACATCTGCCGGAAGTAATACAAAATATTATACTAACGTAGTTCGTATATGATTTAGGAGGAATTATATGTTATATGGTAAATTTTCTGATAGGAAAGGTGTAGTATATTCTGATAGAACAAAGCCTACAGATAATAAAAATGATTGTAAGGTTCTATGCGACAAACAGCAGTTTAGCTCAATGTATGGTATATGTGAGGAAGATATCTTCGCAGCCATTACGGAGGATTTGAAAACAAAGCTTACACAAAAATAGGAGGCAAATAAAAATGAATTATTTTCCTGTATTAGAGAAAGATGATCTCAATGAACTTATTGAGCGTCATCTTAATAATATCAAAACAATGAGCTGTCATAAACTTCAAACTGATGATGATGTTCGAGAAAATATACGGACCTTATGGGAAATGTGTGTTGAGAAGAGTACACACTCAGATATAATAAACAGACTCAACCCTAATGGTTTTATTCCAATACCTGTAATAATTAATGGTGTAGCAGAATGCGGTAAAGGAACATTCATTTCAACTGTAAGTAAGATTATAGAAGTAACAGAAATAAGTGTTATAGATTATATATATCATTTCTTAGATATATATAACAGCCGTTACTTTGATTTATTTGATTATGAAGGAAATTTTGAAAAACTGCTTCCAGATCTATATAATAAAAGTCATATTGATGAGGCCAAAGATGCATTAAAGAGCGTAACATTAAATCATGAGGCCGCTGCTGGTATAGGTTTTAGCATAAAGACTGATGCCTGGAGAGAATGTGCATTTAAGATAAAAGAGGCTCTTAGAGCACATGACAATCTTCACATAACCTATGTTATAGATAGATTTCTTGAAATCATGTATTGTAATTTTAATAATGCTAATACTAATACTGCAGCTAGAATTCCCAATCTAGTTTTTATAAATTCCAGAGAAGATTATGATATTAGACTTATTGAGAAATCTTTTAGAAATCTCGGTATTCCGTGCATATCATTATTCCTTATTAGAGATGGTTATAATCCCGAATGGAAGAATGACTGTGACTCTAATGTATCTCCGGATAGTTGTGATATAGTTCTTACTGTAAGAGATAAAGATAAAATTTATAGCGAGAATTATGAAACTTTTTCAGTTGAAGATGCTGCATGTGCATTCGCTCTCAATATGAGAAAAATGCTTATCGATTTCAATACGCATCCAAACATATCCGATGTATGGAAAATTCAATAGTATTTTATTTAATACTATCTATATAACAAAATAATACAGTTTATTTTTTTTTTGATATACTTTAATTAGGAGGATAAAAGATAATGGCATATAATAACAATAATGCACCGAGCGGTACTATACCGGCATATGGTGCTCCTAAATCCGGTTACTCGAATAATTCTGGCACTGGTTATAAGAAGAGTAAGAATAAGGAGATTGATGGTGTTCTCCTTTATAATGACAGTATGGGTAAGTTCCTGAAGACGAGATTCTGGTCCAGATGTCTTGCCTTTGATATCGGTACTTATAAACCGGGTTCTGAAATAAACTCTGATCTCATTAAGAATGCTCAGATATTCAGTCACTCTATAGGCTTCTCGAGCATCATAGAGTTTCTTGATGTATGTGAAGACGTATATGATGAGATTAAGAGAACTGGTAACTTCAAGTCTGCCTCTATTATAGCAGGTCAGAAGAAGGATGCTATCATTGAGATTAGTAATGGTAGCAACATCAATATGCCCGCTGGTATATATCTTTGTATTTATAAGAATCTCGATCCCAATAAGAGAACCAATAATATGGAGATTTATCCATTCAATAGCACTAAAGTTCTGTATGATTACAATCATACTACTGGCGCTGCTAATGAGGAGATTAAGCATCTCGGTAACTTTAAGAAGTTTATTGTAATTCTTAGAGAAGCAGCCAATGCGTTTACTATGTCTCAGGCCCATGCTATTAAAGAAGCAAGTAAGAATGAGGTCTTTGGTATAGTTGAAGGCCTTGCAAGAATCTCTGCTTCTATGGGTATTGATGTATCTAAGACAGTAGAGAATGTTGGTAGCGGAGCTTATAGCACATATAAGAAACCTTCTGGTGGTTATAGTAAGAATAATTATCAACCGAAGCAGTTTACTGGCAGAACAAGCCGTTCTTGGAATAATCCTAATAACGGTTATAATAATAATGGTGCTCCTCAGTCTGCTCCAGTTGCTAATAATGCAGCAAATAACTCATATCAGATTCATCAGCAGCTTATGAATTCTATTGCTGATGCAAATGACCCCGTTGATATTAATATTGATATGGCTACTCTTCAGCAGGTTGATATGAGTGACTTCTCATAATAAGAATTAATCATGTTTACCGGTAATAAGATAAATGCCAACAATCTTTATCCAAATATGATGAGTGGGTCAAAGATATTGATTATTGATTACGATGTTACTCGATATCATAGCTTTGACCTATTCGCATATTTATTAAGCAATGAGGATAACTTTAAGCGATGTGATCTGAATGTATTAAAACATATGTGTGATCATAATGTAGAATGGAACGATAGAATGTTCTGGTTCGCTCATAATGTTTCTGAGTTTAATATATTTAATCTATTTAAAGATAATATAATCAATGATCAAAACGTATATGAAAAAATTCTTAATGAGCAGTTTCCAAATCTTGGTATTACAACCACTGATATTGATGACAGGCTCGGTATAATTTTTCAGCGTAAAGATATTGAAGGATATATACTAAAATATTTTAAAGATCCTCATACTGTTCCATATGATAATTTACTTAAAACATATCAGAGTGATAGCATTCTTGATTTACGTATGGCTATGGAAATAATACGTAGGCATAGTATTGATACTATTATGGTATCTTCTATAGAAATCGCTATGAGAATAATATCATTGCTTATAGAAAATAAAAATGTTGGTAATATTGGCTACACTTTTATTATAGCTAACTATAGATACAACTATGATAAAAACAATTTGCCAAAGTATCTTCTTGATATGAATACGATCGAATATAGATACCATTTTACATTCTGCGTCTTTGATCCTTTTACAGGATTATCCATCAAGTTTAAGCAGGAAAGGAAAAATAAAAATGCAGATTCAGAGTAATGCCCTTAGGGGTGAATATATGAGAAACATCATGAATACAACTATCAATGAGATTCATGATGATCTGCTTACAGTATTTGGTCCTCACGCCGTCGATGCATATCTTACTGTAAATCAACAGCCTTATTATACTCGCGATGGTCTTGAAACTCTTCGCAATCTTAAATTTGATAATGAATTCAGTCAGTATATACTTCAGATAATGTATCAGGCAGTACATCGTCAGGGTAAGCTTGTTGGCGATGGTACAACCACACTTGCTATATTCTATACTAATTTGTATAATGTTTTATATAAAACATATGGTGAAAATGTCAGCATCTCTCGTGATGTATGGAATAAAGCAGTATCTATGATTATAGATAAAATAAAAACTCATTCTGTTCCAATGACTGATGATTACTTTAAGAGCATGCTTTATACATGCACGAAGGATATTAGTCTTACTGAAAAGATATTTACCAATCTTCATGAAGCTATTATGAATGAAGCTTACATTAATATTGGTAAATCTGATATCGAAACAGATTTTGAGATGATAGTTCATGAATATCCCATATTTAAAGTAACCAAGCAATATTCTCTTACTCCTGTAAATGATCATATTGATAATACCATTATTTTTTATTGTAATGGTATGATTGATATTAGTCATTATGAAACATTCACAAAGATTATGGAAACTACTCTTGTGAGTAGCAATACTGGTAATCCCGCTCAACTTAATGTAATTCTTCTTGGTCATGGTATAACTCATGCTACAAGAGAAACACTTAAGGTGCTTAATAGCAAGCTTCATGATGCAGGTATATCTGATAAGAATGCTCTCAGTGTATATAATAACATAATCATTTATACGCTTGACGAATATAGAGCTATGTCGAGTGAGGAACAGGAAGATATTGTAGCTATCCTCTCTGATACCAATGGTATTGGCGGTCTTGTTAATCCTATCACTTTTGAACAGTATATGTATCAAGCTTTCTATAGTATCGCTCATAAAGAGAATGAAACTCCAGTCGAGGATTTAATGACTTTTGACTGTGACTCTTCTATTATTGAAACTATTAGAAATACTATTTTCAGTGGTGGATATAGCGTTGATATAGATCCTATCAATGGTATGAAGATCAATAAACCTTATGGACCCTTTGCTCGTAAGAGGTTTGAGGACCTTAAAGAGAGTATACCCAAGGAGAAATCTGCTATAACTAAGCTTAATTTGTCTAAGCGTCTTAAGAAAATGTATGGTCAGTTCATTGAACTTAATATAGGCTCTAAACTGATTAAGGATTCTCAGCGTAAGTATGAGCTCATCCTCGATGCGATACTGTCTTCTTCTGAAGCCGTTAAACATGGAGTTCTTCTTGGAAATTCTATAATCATTGCTATTCAGGCAATAGATGATGTAATCACTAATCTAAAGAATGATAGCGAAAAATCAATCTATGCTCCTACTATGATTGCAATACAAAGAGCTCTCGTTAAGACATTTGAAGATCTTACAAGATTTAATATGACTGATGAAAATCTCGATATTATTAATACTAGTATGAATACATCTGATTTTAATACTCTTCTTAGTATGAACGCAAGAGATTTTAATATTGAGCAATTTAAGTCATACGATAAGATCGAAGATATGTTTACCAAAACCTCTTCCTCTGATCCCAATCAAATGTCTATTGGTCTTGATAACGATATGAGGATTATCACTGTTAAGGAAGAAGGAGAAGAACCCTTTACATTCTTTGATGAAATAGTAGAGCCTGTGTCTGTTATGTGCACAATTCTTGAAAACAGTACAACTATGCTTGAGCTCGCTCAGACTAAGACTGTGCATCTTGATAATTTTATGTATAACTACATTAATTAATATATAAATCTATTTTAAATTTAAATAGCATATAATATTAATATAATGGGTTATGTAAAATATACTCACTAAATTATATACAATTTAGTATAAATGATTTTTGAGTATATATTATATATGTGAAGAAAGATAGTTAGTAGATTTGAATATGTGTAGTATGATTAATGAAGATGAATTTTATTTTAACTCCTCCGTATCGGCACTGCGGATGAGTCACCGCTTTGAGCATTTTTGATGGCAGTCCCAGTCATTCAATAAAAGCTGAAATACGTTTTCGTAAGTTGTATTAAACTGTTTCATCTCTCTAACTATCTTTCTTTACCATTAATTCTTAATGGTTTTTATAATTTCACTGGGCGGTGAAATATTTAATTAGTGTCTTCCTTTCACTGATTTAAAACTCACAAACTTTCCCCATCGCCCATTGAATATAGGAGATCAAATTTTTATTTATTGATGACACCTCTTTCATCAGTAAGTATGTGTGGCTAAGTTTGATTTCCAAAATAATATTTTCTTGGTGTATGACTTTCTTAAATCGTTTTGGGGTAAGGCATGTTCTCCATACGAGAGTTCTTTCAATTATAACCATTTGATTATTTATAATGCGTAGATTACCGAATGGAATCGTAAATCGTATATAATAATCAATAAATATAAATAAATGATAAGAACTAATTCCTTTCACTTTGATATAACATGCCAATATTATTTATATCCTGGTTTTGGTTATGCTCTGTGTTAAACGATGGTTGTTGATAGTGTAGTCTCGTACGGTGAATAATATTAATTTTAGGTTTGTGTCTCCTTTCCTAAAGTTGTTACTTGCCCAGCAATATCGAATGTTCCCAAGGAGCGTCATTTTGTTACCCTCCTTCTCGTTCAGTAATTATTACATCGGCTATCGGTGTAATCTTATGCTGACTTTTTATGGGCGATATATCCCGTTCCGATTATGTCCCCCAACAAAACAACGAAGCTCGGGATATTTATAATCCCGCCGCCTGCTATCGTTATTTCTTTCACCACGGCCTCATACTACCTTTGTCGAGCCCGCGTATGTATGGGCGAAATATCATTTCATCATCATTAAGAATAACTGTCATTCTTATTGATGTGTGACGACCGCACAGAGGAAACGGTTCGATTCCGTTTACCAGGTTCTTCGGTGCCGCAGAACACCCCTTTACATCAATAATTTAGCGTCGCCGCTGGTAGCACCAGCACCGATATCACAAACAACCCTTTCTGCGATGGGTTTGTAAATCTTTGGAGATATCGGGTGTTTATTATCCTCGATGGAGTTGAATGGTTGGGTCTTCATTAGAAGCGAATGGTAAGTGCCATAGACATTATGAGCGACTTATGTGTAGAGGTATAATAAACACTATAATTATTTAAATTAATTTATAAAGGAGATATAAAATGATAACAATAACATACATACAACGCAACAATCATACATGGACAAAAACTTTTGCTAACATCAGTGAGGCAGTAAAGTATGATGTTAATATGCGTGTGCGGAACAGAAAGATGTCAAGTAATGCTCCTTTCGGTTTTAGTCACTTACCTAAAATACTATATATAACTGGAGGGCGTATTTCATTATTTGATAATTATGAAGATATTATAAACACCAGACGCATCTTTTATAAGAAAAGATATGCTCTAATGGCTGGAATGATAAAAAATCATGATAACAACGTAAAACAATTGGAAAAAAGAAGAAGATAAGCTACTGGGTAAACTCCCAGTAGCTTTTGATTTCAGTAAATATTTTTTTAATAAGCAGGTGATTATAAACAATGAAACTTAGTAACTTTCTTAGCGACACATTACCTGTTCGTAAGGGATCAGTAAAAATTCCAATAAAAAGCATGATTGATACATATAGAGAAAGATATAATAATTTTCTTAATACAAATAAACCAAAGTTTAGTCATAAGATATATTTTGTCAATCCTGGTGGCAGAAGAATTATTCATGTTAAAGTGCCTTCGGAAACAGTATCTAACTTTTTCTATGATGTACTAATTGAGCTAGAAACGATTCCTTCAGGTGGATCGAGAAAGATAGAGGATTGTGATATCCGTATCTTTTCTAATTCACCGTCTTTTGTGTATCGATATGCATATGTTTTTTATCATATGGATATGAATGATTCAATTGATCGTAAGAAGAAGAGTAAAGTTGGCATGATTATAGATGGGTTTACAAATAAAATTCCCAAAGATAGGCTTCTTATAGCTGGATCAGAAAGAAAATATCCTGATCAAGTTATAGAAGATGCTCCTGTAGTGACTAACAGCTTTGGTCTTCCTTTATTTGATAAATCGCTATATTATGCAATATTCTATTTGCTCGATACCATTGATCTTACAGATGTGTTAGTAGTAAAACGATCTACTACCGAATTGTCTCTTATGCGTGATGTTCTTGACTTTGATACTCTTATGGCAAAACGTGGACAGCAAGCTCTTAAAGATAAAGAGAAGAAAGCCGCTGAACGTAAAGAGTTAAATAAGAAAGTTGACAATATCACAAATAAATCTAAACGTGGCGTACAGAAAATATCTCCTATTAAACGCGCTAACAGCATTACCAAAGTGGGCTCTAATAAGAAGATGTCTAAACCGAAAGGAGCGGTTTCAGTAACATCTTCTAAGAGAGTTAAATAAATATTATTGAAATATATATTATATATGTAAATAATGAAGGTTTAAATAGCACAGAAAGGAGTATAACATGCCAAAGAAAAAGAAGGAGAAAGCGAGCTATAAAATAGGCTCAGGGAAATTGGGTGATGTCACCAAACCCAAACGTCGTCTGGATATAAGTCCAGAAGTGCAAAAGATTATTGATCAAAAACTTGCTGAAATGGGCGAGTTATCCTATACGGTAAGTATAAAAGAAACAGCAGAAGAACAAAAGAAGCGATTACTCCAAGAACGCTTTGAAGAGCGTATTATACCAAAGGTTGACGAAGGTGTTCGTCAAAATGAGAATATGACTAACGAGTCGCTTATGAGATTCTATAGAGAGAATCATGTAAGTGAATTTCTTAAACCTTATAATGATGGCAAGATTGTTAAGTTCGAGTTTGGAGAGCTCCTTAAGCCGTATGGTGGTGTAGGGCTTGATGAGAACGGCGAGAATGAGATAATTAAAAAGCTATCATACGCCGAGATACCAAAGAAAGCATTCGTGAATGCAATAAATCTTTCAGTGCGGTATATTAACTATTTCATAGAGTATTTTGATGATGATGATGAATTATTATTTGCATATTTCAATATCATGTTTCGTCTTCATCAACACGACTCACCTATTATGCCGGACGACTTTGCTGACTATGTTTTGGGATGGTTTACATCCGACAGTCTGAGAGATAAAGTTGTTCGTATGGTAGAATATAATACAGATAGCTCATTGATTAAATCAAGTACAGGTAAATCATATAATGAGTCTATACAATTAACTGTAGAACATCTGAAAGCTATTATGGGAATTAGTATGTTTCACCGGTTTACTATTCCCGTAGTATCTCATTATTACAAATTATATCGTAAAGAGATGGATGCATGTGGCATGAAAGATTCTAATTTATATTTCAGAATATTTGCATCCTTCATCAGATTATTTGATGATGTTTATGATATAAGCCTCTATAATAAGATATACAATACAGCAAGTACGCGTATATCCAAAACACGGAATAGTGAAAAACCGATGTGGGAGAGACTTGGAAACTATGGTAGCACACCAGTCTCTTATGTACACATCCTGATGTTAGAATATCTAAATGATATTTCACAGAAGACCGTGTTTGACCGTTCAGCAATAACCTATCTCCATAAATGTTTTGATAGAGCGGTTCGTAATGAGCTTACAAAAGCCGATAAGTATGAACTATCTACAATGACCATGGAGAGTTCGGATAATGTTAATGAAACTATAACTAAATGGGATCGTTGGCAGATATCAAAATCAAAGCATAGCGAAAAAGAAAGAATTCGCGGATATGTCTCTATAAAAGATATTATACAACGTCTTGGTATGAAATTTGGATTGGATTTTGAAACCTTTCCGAAAGAAGTCTCTGATGAATATGAATATTATAGAGAGAATATAAAAAGACCAATGGATAAGATACAGACAAAGCTTATTCAGCTATATCTTGCCAATAAGCTGGAATGTGCTGAAGATGTGAAGATGCCAGAATTTCCGGATATAGTTAAGATAATCATGATAATGAAACGTGATTTATCTAAAAGGAATTATCTGTATCTTCCATTCTTCATAAGTTCAGAGATATCATCTGACCCAAATCAGATTCACAAATGTAATAAGAAGAGGGCTGAGAAGCTGTTCACAAACCATCCTCTATATACCACCTGGAAAGACCAATACGTGGATACATACGAATTTATCAATACTGATGATATATATTCGGATTTAAAGATACTTATGTCTTCTCCGATATATCCGGTTGTTGATTATGAGTATGAACATGTACGTGGGAATAAAATGGTTCCAGGAGAAGAGGTAGTAGTTGATGAGTATATTCGATTACTTTGTGAAACATAATTGAATATATATTATAATACTGATTATGTATGAAAAGGAGTTTAGACATGCCAAATAAAATACTCCAAGATGAAGGAGTTTATTATGGGCGCTATTTTGATGATATTCAGTCAACAAAAGAACGAAAGAAAAAGTGGACCCATAAGATATTCCTTTATACAAGCGATAAATCGGAACACCAATTCAAAAATCTTGATCAGGTTGTAAATGTCTATGAACATACTCCTGAGGATTTTGAATTTAATTCGTATAAAATTATTAAACATTTCAAGAAACATTATGGTCATTCAAGTCTTGGAATGTATACACTTGGTCAAAGTATAAGATTCAGAGTATATAAAGGGCAGGAACCAATTGACCTGCCCTTATTTAAATTCTTTGTGAACTATACTATGTTGCTCATACCTATAACTATGGGTATGGATATGACTAACTGGAGACCATATACTCCGGTATCATTTTCTACAAAGAGTTGGGAAAATGAGATTGATAATATTATCGAGAATGTAAGACCTCTCGGTAATATTAGAAAAATAACAGAACTGATTAGTGATACTAAGTATTACATGAATCTCTTCTGTGCAAAATGTGGCGCTTTTCTTGGTATCTCTATATCTAATAATGATTTTATAGAAGTTGCTAAGAGAAGTAAAGATGCTTATGAAAGTATAACATGCACATTTCCGATTGAGAAGAATATTGCTCCTTCAAAACTTGAACGTATAACAAACGAAAGAGCAAAAAATCTTCTTAATTTTATATCTGAGCAAAAGGATTTATCTCTGTCTATATTCACAAAGGCTGGACTGTTTAATAGTGGACAGTTTAAAGACTTTGCTGTATGTATAGCATATAAACCTTCTATATCAGGTAATACTATTCCGTTTGCAGCGAGATCTAATATTATTATGGGTCTTGCTGATCCCAGATCCTATGTAGTAGATTCTTATGGAGGTCGTAAGGCTGAAAGAATGAAACTTAATGTATCAGATGCTGGCGCATTCGAACGTTCTAATTCTATCCTTATGTCCTCTATTAAAGATGTCGATATTAATTATGAATGTGATTCTAAACACTTTCATAAGAAATATATAAATGATCTTACAGCACTTGAACATGTAGATGGAAGAGTTGCAACGCTTGATCCTAATTCAGACGAATATTTCATTATATCCGTTCATGATAGTAAAGATCTCGTTGGTAAGACATTGTATATTAAAACCCCAGTTACTTGTACGCATCCAAGACGTTCAGAAGGTGTAATATGCTCTGCATGTTATGGAAAGCTTATGAGTAATTTAAACAATGATATTCATATTGGTAGAATAGCAGCATTACAGATATCTGATGAAAATACTCAGAAACTTCTCTCCGCTAAACATTCTCTTAACACAAATACAGTTGATATAGCATTCAGTGAGAGATTTGATGATTTCTTTGAAACTACATCAACATATCAAATTTGTTTCAATCAGGACATGATTGATGCAAGTGCTGAAGATAGCGAAGAGTTTAATCATAAATATCTCTTGTTTTATCTTGCAACAATGAAGAAAACCAAAGATGGCGAAAATCGGTTGTATGATAGATATATAACAGAGATAAATATTTATGATGATCGTGATGAAAGTATAATAACTGTTAATGAGCTCAATGGAGAAAAAATATATCTCTCCCAAGAGTTTAATAATAATTATTTTCTTGATGCTATACGAAATAAGGGACCGAAGGATTTGGTATATATACCCTTCAATGAGCTTATTCAGAGCGGTAAAGTGTGTTGTGAAACACTGTTTGATTATCAGTTTAAGAACAATGATCTTGCTGATCCACTTAATACACTGAATGATACCCTTACTGTAAAACGTGGTGTAGCACAGTTTGAAACGTATGATGAATTCATCAATGCTCTCCAACCTATGCTTGCCAAAGCTCATATTGATGTACCAGATCTTCAAGCAGAACTTCTTATCTCAGCTCTTGTTATCGGTAAAGATGACAGACCTGTAGATTGGACGTTAGAAAACCCTGAGTATAAATTTAATACAATCAACAATGCAATATATAGCAGTCAATCTGCTTTGACTTCTATATTGTATCAGGAGTCTTCTTCTCAACTTGCAGGTGCCCATAATACCTTTGAGAAGACAGGAACTTCTGCATACGACTATTTCATTTATGATGGGAAATGATTTCAATATCATTTAACCATATATACTATTTTCTTTTAGGAGGAACACAAATGAAAAACAACACTAACAACAGAGAGAAGACCAACAAGAAGGTCAACGGTAAGCCCAATAAGCCCGAGTATAAGAAGCCGGAGCCTCAGTATGACGAGATCCAGAAGATGCTTGCCAAATCTCTTCTTGATACCGTTAAGCCCTTCGTTGATATCATCACCAAGGGTTCCGATACCGACATCAAAGAGATGAAGAATGCGGGTAAGAATCTCTTCTCTCTTGGTGGATATAAGACGAGCCTGAATGAGTTCTATGGTGCAGATCTCACTATCGATGGCTACCCCTGTATCTACAACGCATTCAATGTTGACAGAGGTGTAAGATTCGATAAGGTTACCAATAACTTTATCAGCGCTCACTCTGCTTTTACCGTCATCCCCACAAACATCGAGGGTCTTGAGAAGCCCAACGAAACCGTCAACGTTGTTGTCGACGGCAATGATTGCCAGGCAGAAACTGAGGAATCCAGCACTCCTTCTGTAGCTCCGGAAACATCAAAGACGGCGACGTTAGCTGCCATCGGAGCACCGATATATTATATCACCTGCTCCATGAACAGTAAGCTTGATACCTACATATCTGTACTGCCGCTCAGTGATAAGCAGTATTGGAATGATAGATATACTGTCTCCGTAAAGGGTGAATCCCTGATTAGCGGTGATGGTATACCGTGCATTGATATCTGCATGAGCTCAGTACCCGCAAAGGCTTAATTTAAGCAAAACATATGAAATAATAACAGAGGCTGTAAAAGGCCTCTGTTATTATTTTTTTTTCTATTTTATAAATCTGATTTTGGTACCTATATTGAATATATATTATATTAGTGATATAAAGAAAAATATATCTTTATATCAATATCAAAATTACCTATGATGTAGCCACACTTAATACGCATAGGAAAAAAGAAAGAGGTAACAAAAAATGAAAATCGAAATTAAGATGAACACCATCGAGGCTAACGAGCTTGCAAACTCCCTCAGGGCAACTGAGAATCTCGCAATGGCTTGCGACGCGAGCATCAACCCCACCGACCCTATGCCTGCCGAAAAAGCTCTTAAGAGCTTCACTGATACTCTTTCCAGCAGCGGAAAGGAGTATCACATCTTCAATAAGAAGATGTCGCTCCGCACAGTCGACCAGAGCATTGAGATTGAGATCAATGATGCTCTGGTCGAAAACGTCCTCGTGGCATATACCTCCTGTGTAAGAGGCATTGCCACTCTTATCGGGCCTGCTGTAACGCTCGTTAAGAGCATTGTTCGTCATTTTACCGATACGGATAATGCTATTGCAAAGATGTTCGCCAAGGAAAGGCTCGGCGAGACAAAGGTCGTCCTCTCGGATGAGCACGGTCTGGTCTACACCGGAGATCTTTCATCCTACAACAATGACGATGGTTGGAAAGATTAATCGTCATCATTAACAAATAAAATAAAGCCCTCCGTAAAAAGAGGGCTTTATTTTTTTCTATTTCATTTTGTAATTAACTTTCTAATTATAATCAAATATGATTATAATGGAGGATGATAACATGCCAGAAGAACGTGATAAAGACGGATTCCTTCGTCTTATACCAAAGAAGTATACAGTTGGTAAAAAACTTAATAAGATTAAGAATAAAGAAATCAGATTCCGTCATGGCCATATAGCTATATGTGACTATAAACTCGGCGATAATTATGAGTTTGAAAAGAGTTTATCAAGATGGGATAAAATGAGGTTCAAATATGAACTTATTGGTGGATATTATGTAAAAGAATTAAAGGAGTTTCGTATCAACCGTGGGTATGATATGAGACTCCTTCAACAATTTTTTCCTAATTATAAAATGTCTGCTGAAAATGATGCATATCCCTATGATGATATAAAGATTGAGTTATACGCCGAGCCTCGTGATGATCTTCAGCGTGTAGCTCTAACCTTTATGGCCTCACAAGGTCAATATGTGCGTAATGCTAAATTCACTCAACAAATGATAACATCTAATACGGGTAGTGGTAAATCTCAGCCGGATGATACACTAATACCAACCCCTATCGGTATAAGAAGATTTGATTCTTTAAAACCGGGAGATGTGATATATGATATTAACGGTAATGCACAAAGTATATTAGGTGTATATCCACAAGGTGTTATGGATTGTTATAAGATAACTCTCATTGATGGTCGTACTACAAGATGCGGTTATGATCATTTGTGGAATGTTAAAAATAACGATGGAGTTTATCTATTACCTTTCAGCTATATTCTTAACGATTATAAAAATAATAATGGATTTACAGATTATAAATTACCAGTGCATGATAAATTTAATATTAATCCATATGAATTTGATTATAGCTCTATATCTAAAAAGGTAAATATGAACAATAAGAAACTTGAGTTTCTTAGTGATATAGAACAAGACGATATACATTATATTGGTATACAAACAATAGAACAGATAGAACCTGTAAGTCAAAGATGTATATTAGTAGAAAACCCAAATCATTTATATATAACAGAAGATTTTATAATTACTCATAATACATACTGTGGAGCAGGAGCAGTAGCGTATTATGGAGTAAAGTCAATTATATTTGTCCCCTTTGCTAAACTGATAAACCAGTGGAAAGAATCTTTTATCAATTTCACTTCTATTAAAGAAGATGAAATAATGGTTATACAGGGAAGTAAATCTTGTAAAAAGATATTAGATGGTAAAGCCAAGGATAAGAAAGTCTTTATTATAATGGTCGACACCTTCTTTGCTTTTCATGAAGCTAATGGAGATTTAGAGACAATAGAATTATTACGAGCTACAAGAGCTAATATAAAAATAGTAGACGAAGTTCATAAAGATATGAAATGTTTATCAATGATTGAAGCTCTTAGTAACTTCAGACTTAATTACTATATGTCTGCATCTCCCGGACGTTCTGATAAAAAAGAGAACTGGATTTTTAAATCTTTATTTAAGAATGTCCCAAGTTTCGGTGCTAATTTTACAATGCAAGATGAAAAGCATATCAATATAATGATAAAGAAGTATGAGTTTATTCCAAACAGTAAACAAATCAACAGAATGATTAATCGCAAGCTTGGATTAAACACTAAACTTTATGAGAATGAGTTAGTGTATGCATCTGATGAACAGAAAGCATCATTTATTAATGCTGTTAAAGTTATGCTTACTTGGAGTAAATCTAAGCTAAAAGAAGAAAATAAGATACTTATACTTGCTCAGAGTATTAGTATGATAAACTATATCAAAGAAATAGCCGAAGAATTCTTTCCTGGTCAATGCTCCTTATATTATGGAGAGCTTAAAAAGAAAGAAAAAGAAAAAGCTCTTGAAAGTAAAGTTATCATTGGTATATCATCATCATTAGGTACAGGAGCCGATATAAGTCACCTACAGCATGTATATATGATAGGCACTTATAGTAACTGGATAGACTCTATGCAGTTACCTGGCAGAGCTCGTAAACTTAAAGATGGTACCGAAGTAGTATATGTAGAGTTTGTTAATTTTGGTTGGGCTAAAACCGTACGTCAGTTTGAGAACCGTAAGAGATATCTTGTAGATAAATCAAAAAGCGGAAAATTGATAATAATAAACTGAGTATATACTATATATGTGATATCATATAAGGAGACAAAATTTATATGAAAGTAATATGTAATATATTTAGTGGTTATGAATTGTCTTGGAGAATACGTATAGCTCCGAGATTAAATAAAGATGGTAAACCACTACCCATAACAAGTAAATGGAAACCAACTGGTGGAGAACCAATGCTGATATTCAATCCAAGAGTTTCCATAAATATTAAACCAAACTATGGTGATAATACATCATCGATAACAATTCCTTTAAACATGACATACGCATTGGTAGATGCATTGAATGTTATGTATGATCGAATACAAACAAAAGGTTTATATACAAGAGATGGCAAGAAACTTTATATAGATGCTAAGATTGCTTCTCAATGTATATATAAGATACCTGTTTATACTTCATCTATACTATTAATACCCAGTAAGATATCTCCTACCGATTTAGACGAAACAAAATCCATTAAGGTTATCTATGATGGTCAAGAGTATGGGGAGATACGACACGATGAACTAAGAGAATTATGTGATGTTATGAATCGTATTGACTTCACATCTTATACTCTTTTATGTTCATTATTAGAAAAAGTTTATGATCTTGATGATAAACTTGAAAACATAGAAGGGAAAATAAATAAAATTGTTTCATCCCAGGAACAGATAATAGAACTATTAGGTTCTCTTGGAGCCAAAACAAAATTATCAACAAATCCAGATGTAATAAACCTTGATAATAAAATGAGAGGACTGTCCAATGAAGGATGGAACGGAAAGTGAGTGATATAGAAATGAAACCATTGGAACAAACAATGATTACATTGGATGGAAAATCTTATAGAGTAGAAGATTTTCCTGAAGATGATATATCATCGTTACGTAAAGGGATAGCATATAGAATAAAACGGTTTCTTGGTAATGGTATCTTTCCATATAAAGGAAAGGTTACCAGAGATGAAATCAATGCCGACTTGGATGTAGGTATATATACTTATGAATCTAAGTCTGGGGATACTAAATTATATATCAAGTATCCAAAGAATAAGAAAGAAAATTCCGAGTATCGACATACCAAAGAGCGTAATGTTCTTGCCGGTATAGTTGATGGCGAATATAAACCAGATGATTTCGTCAATATTGGTTTAACTCTGGAGAGTGGTAATGCTTATAAACCTCCTCTCCATAGAGATGACTGTCCAATGAATACTCTTGTTAAGGTGGCTCTCAGACTGAAAGAAGCACCTTGGGAACTCTATTCAAGAAGACTTAAATCATTAGCTGTAAACGCCCGCTCCACAGATGGGGCAAATATAGCTAATAATACACGTAGAGCTCTTAGTATGAACAGAGCTATGAGTTCTAATCAAGCCGTGAAGATTACCGATATAAGTGATCTTGAAATGGCTTTTATTATACGGGATGCTCCCGATGCATCTTTTCCAATGTTCAGTGATGGGGAGATGTTATTAATATTTCCTAATGGAAAGGAATTTAAAATAGATCCTGATAAGTTAATTAATATTGGCTCTTATGTAAAAGAGGGGCTAGTTGATGATCAGGATGATGAATAAATAATTGTATGATAGAGATGCTTGATGGACCGAGGGAATAAAACCTCGGTCCATTATTATTTAAACAAAGAAAGGTGTTTAAAATGATCGTATTTACAACCAGCGTTAATATTTTTAATAATATTACTAAATTTGATATGAAAGGTATGCTTCCGGACGAACTAAACCACTTTGGTATATTTAGAGATCTGGAAGAGTATTTTCAGCTCGATACTGAAGATGGAATGAAAGCTTATATAAAAGCTCTCATTAAAGTAAGCCACAATGAAAATATTGTGATCGCATTTGCAGATCCCAAAGTTTTGGAAGCTATAAATAAGATGGAAGATGAAGACAATGCTCAGTATCGAATGCTGATCAGAGAAGATGCATATCTTGTCTCATTTTCTCCTATTCCGGCAGACATAGAAGATTATCGTAATAAAATACTTTATCTATATGATAGTATTGGGGTAAGTAAGGAAGATAGAGAATATAAATTGGCCAAACATACCAATATGCTTACTACTTATCTCAATGAAATCAAAACGCTTATGAAGAATCACATAATACCGTGGTGTAGGGATTATCTTTATATTTTCGATAGCGGACTTACAAAAGATGTAGGATTACGTATGCTTAATTATGCGTTAATAGCACATAGTTATAGCTTTAAATGGATAGTACATAGAACTCTTCATGATACCTATAAAATTTGCTATCCATATGAAGAGACCCCTTGTGAAACCTGCTCATCTAATGGATCTTCAAAATGTCTGTCTTGTCAGAAGATATATTACTGTATTGATAATAATACTCCGGTATATCGTACTGATGATGAAAAAGTTGCCAAAGATCTTGGATATAATGAGGTAGAAGATGGAAATGATTGAGCTTGATGATAGTATTAAACAGCAGCTATTAGACTCATTAGCAAAAGAGCCACCAATGGTAATATCAACTGCTTATGTTTATGCCAAGAATCATGTGTACTACGGAGAAGATATAACAAAAGCATGGACAACCGCAGTACAACAAATAACAATATTAGATAAAGTTAAGCAAAAAGCGTGGGCAGAAGCCTATGATAGTTTTAAAGCCAACTATGAAAACCGCTTAAAGGCTGATATGGCGGCTATGCTGGAAGAGATAAGAGCCCAGATAGTGCAACTACCAACAACAAAATGCACAGAAGCATACGGAAGACATATAGTCACAGATGACTTCAAGGAATATGATTTAGATATATCGAAGATAGAGTATCTAAGAAATAATGTTCTTGAAATAATTGATAAGTATAAGGCAAAAAGTGAGAAGTAGCTAGTTTGGTTTATTAAAAGGGAGAGTGAGTATTATTAAAGCACTAATAAATTTCTTTACTGTTAATGGCAATGTAGTTGCTACAATATTGGCATCAATTGCTATGTTGGCGATAATTGGTGCTATTGCTATATTGATTTATTCAGCAAGAGAAATGTATCATAATTATAAAACATATTCAGTTGATAAGACTATATCAAAATATTCAAGTCACGATTGGATGGATATGTTATAAAACCATAAATTAAAATAAGAGGAGGGCGAATATGTTCTCCTCTTATTTTTTTATTTTTGCGTCTACATCTATATAATGAGGTGACGTTAATTTATGTATAAATTATCATATTTTCGTGCAACCAATGTACGTGGTTTCATGTCAGGTTGTTCACGGAAAACTGTTACAATAGATTTACATTCTGATGGAGGAACTGATTTTCTTAATAAAGAAATGATAGTCATCATTGGTGGTAATGCTAAAGGTAAGTCTACATTCTTATCCTTAATACATCCACTTCATACTCCATCAGATGATAGAAAACAATTTATAGTACCAGGAAAAGAAGGCAGTCTTATTCGCACATACGAAGGAGATGATGGTACTATAATAACAAGCAAATGTATATATAAACCAAAGCCAAATGGAGAAGGTCATAATCCAAGTTGTTTCTTAGCTGTTAAGAGGCCAGGAGATGATGAAGAAGTTGAAATGAATCCATCTGGTAATGTTACAAGCTATATGAGTTTATTATATACATACTTTGGCTTAAGCAAAGAATATGTAAACTTTGCTTCATATAGCGACTCAGTTTCTAATATAGTAGAGATGACTGGTAGTCAAAGAAAGAGCAGTGCAGCTACTATAATACCTAATACTAAGAGATTTGAATTGGCATATAATGCAGTTAATGAGAAATACAGAAATCTTCGTAATATGTCGCGCAATGTAGCTCAGAAATTATTGAGCTACAGAGATGAAGACTCTCTTATTTCTGATCTTAAAAGAATTGAGAAAGAATTATCGCAAGCAGATTCTGATAGAGATGAATATACACGAAAATTAGCTAAAGCTGAAGGTAGAGTAAAAGAATTAAGTCATGGTGAAGATTTACATTCTGTTATTTCTTCATATAATGAATTAGTAAAAACTCTTGAAGTATCTGATCATGAGATGGATAAGATACGTAAAAGGTTATTTGAGTTATATGACGATATAGGAATAGAGCATGATGAAAATTCTATAAACTTTAATGGTATAGATGAAGTATTTGATAGAATACAGAAATATGAACGTAAAGCGGCTTTCTGTGAATCAAATATATCCTCATTTAATGATCAAATAAAATCTCTTAAGAATAAATTATCTGAACTTGATAATGAAATTATGGAAAACGAGTCTGTATTATGTGGACTTGAATTAACTGATATATCTGAACTCGAAGAGACGAGAGAGGGATATATCGAGACTCTTAATGGTTTAACTTATACAAAACATAAAGATGATTATGCGGATTTATCATATGATGAAATTATACAATTTTCCAAAGCTATTGCTAATATGGATAATATGATACAATCTTTATATGATGAATACGGTGAACTTGTATCTATACGATATAAGAACTTAGTGGAGAATAAGAGCAATGATAGTGCTTATAATGTAGGCACTCTTGAAACTCTTAACGCTTCATTACTCACTAATAATAAAAGACGCGATGAAATATATCGCAAACTTATAGAGAAGAAACAATATTCAAAGTTTCAAGACATTCTTGATCAAAGACCTGTAACTTGCCATGACGATAATTGTCCATTTATTAAGAATGCTCTTAAATGGAAAGATATTTCTCGTGAGTTAGCTGGTCTTGAAGAAGAATATGCTAAACTATCAGTAAGTATTGATAGTGATCAGAAGAGAATTAATGATATTGAAAAATGGTCTTTACTTGCTTCTCATTCTAATAGTCTTGAAATATTAATAAATTCTTATGAACATTTATTCAAAAAATATCTTCATGTTACTGTAGTTGATATATACACAGCTATATCAAACGGAACGTGGAGTTCAGTATTTGATATGGTTAAAATTAAATCTATAGCTTCTGTATTATCTGAGAAAGATTTATATAATCGTATAGTAACTCAGTTATTGCCTGAAGTAGAACACTCCATCGAACTCGCAAAAGTTTATGGAACTAATAGAGATTTAATCATAAGTCAAATAAATAAACTTAAAGATAATAGGAAAGATATAAAGCAATCTATATCTGAACTCAATGATAGATATAAGGTATCTGTAAAGATGATTAAACATTATTCTAAGTTAGCAGATACGTATAAATTAATAAATAATAAACTTCAAGAGTATCAAGATATAGCTGTTAAGAAAATTAAAGCAGGAGAAACTATAGCTTCTCGTCGTGAAGAGATAAAAACTATAGAAGAGTTGGTTGATAAATGTAGAGATTATCAAGCTAAATTAAATAGCGCTAAAGATCTTATAAAAGAACTAACTCCTATTCGTCAGCAAATAATAATGGATAGAGCTACAGTTAATGCCTTACAGGAAGAAAAGTTACAAATAGAGCGTGACTATAATATAGTAGATATTATGCACTATATACTTCAGCCAGGTAAAGGTATAAATAAAGAGTTAATTGATATCTACATGTATGATATTTATCAATTAGCAAATGATATGCTTATTAACACATTTAATGGGCAATTATATCTAACTACTCCAATAATAAGTGATACTGAATTTATCATGCCATTTGTTTATAATGGTAGCGAGGGATCTGATATCTCAGTAGCAAGCTCTTCACAAAAATCTGCTATAGCAATGGCATTCAGTCTTGCTATAATATCTAAACTTATTGATAAGTATGGTGTTCTTACAATAGATGAGGCTGATAAAGCTTTCTCTGAATCTAATAAAGCTAATTTTGCTGATATTATTTGTAAGGATATTAAACTTATTGGAGTTAGCCAGACTTTTGTAATAACTCATAACCCAGAGTATTATGTAAGTTCAGGTAATGATATTGGTTTTATTTGTTTCCCAGAAGGTAAAGTATCTCCGGGATCTGATGTTATCTATATTGATTAGTAATGAACCATGAATATAATGGAGTATGAATATAAACTCATACTCCATTATTACTAAATAACTATTATGATGAAAGGATGATTATTATATGTCTCTTAATAAACGGGATATAAAAAATATTGTAAGCAGATCATATATAATGAGTAATGCTACCCCAGATGAACAGGCTGGATTTATAATTGAACAAATTCAAGATCCGTTTGGAAGTGGTGATACAAACTATTTCAAACAGCTTACCAAAATGATAACCGATGATGTTATGGATGAACAATGTCTTGCTTTTCTTGAGGAGATTGAAAATGTTTATCCTGGCATTGAGTTTGATTTTTCTGATGTTGATCATCATCTGGAGGAAAGCTTCTCTGCTATATACAAATTCTTTGTAGTAAATATTGCCGAGCTAATGTATATATTCCTCTATGAGTATATAATTTGCTCTACCAAGAATAGAAAGAATCTTATAAGTGAGTATATTGATACTAAACTTCCTAGCTATCCTAAAGAGCAGTATGGTAAAAAAGAATATTATATCCTTATGACTAAGCTTAAAAGTATAATCAATGATGTTAAATCTGAAGATCTTGATCTTAAAGAATTTATTGAATATATTGGAAGATATAAGGATTATAAATATATGAAGACTGTTTCCAAACTTATCGAGTCTGGAAATATTAAGGATGATAATGCTATTCGCGATTTATTTAAATTATTTAAGAATAGCACCTTTGCTTATAACTCTACCATAAATAGACTTCAAATGGATATAACAGAGATGCTTATTAATCCCTATCTTAAAGCTAATAATATCGAGGAATTTCGTATCCCTGCTTCTGAAGTTGTTAATATCGAAGATGATGATGATGACGAGGATGACGAAAACTCTGAAGAATAATATATAACTATAAATAAATTTAGGAGGAATAATCACATGAGTAAAGTGTTTGATTTAAAGAATGAGATTGATAAACAGGAGCAGGCAATGAAAGAGAATGATGCTTCTGGTACTGCTTTTGAAGAAGTGGTTCTTACTGATGAAGAGAAGAAGAAGATCGAGGAAATAAGAACTGATAAAATCGTTGTTGTAAATGAGCAAGTAAGCGAGGATGGATCTACAGTTAATATTCCTCTTGAGGATTATGCAGCTATTCTTGATAACAAAATTGCAAAAGTTGATGACAAGGATGTTATTAAAGTTCTTGAAAGCGGAGATATCAAGAAGAGTGATGAGGATATAAAGAGAGAAGCAAAAAGTGCTGCTCTAAAGACCTTCCGTGAATTTGCTGTTAAGGACGTAAGCAATATTACTGATGACGAATATATGGTCATAAATAATAATGCGTTTGAAGCTCTTAAGAATCATTTTGGCGTTGATAAGCTGGAAGCTGATAAGATCATTCCAAAGCTCATGAAGATGACCATGCAGGATATCGTTGCTATTCTACCTCCTGAGTTTGTTTCATTTTATGTGGAGGATAAATACATTTCGGTAAATAACAGTAAGGGTAAGGAAAAACTTCTTGCTGCTATTAACTATCTCCTTGTCACCGGCCCCGAGATGGATTATCTCAATGAGTATATTGAAGCGGAAAATAAGCTCATAGCTGTAGCTAACAGACTTATTAAATGCCAGGTTGATTTTAATGAACTTCTTAAAGATGAGAAAACAATAACTCAGTATCTTCAGGAGAGTTATGAAATTTCTCCCAAGGACACAGAATCCTATTGGTCTAAGTATTTCTCTGATACTAAGATGGTGCATAATTATTTTGCGAATAGTATCATCTGTCATAGACATATTAAGGAAAGTTATATCTCTCTCATGGAAGAATATCCTGATACACCTGAGAATGATAAGGCTCGTCAGATGATTCAGGAAGAGATTGATGAGTGTGATAATAAGATTGCTATCTATATGAGTATTTGTAATCTTGACAGGTTTAAGGAACTTGTAGCTACAACTACAGCAAGATATGCGCAGATAGCTAAGAATAATAAACTTTCTTATGATTATATTATCGAAGAGTGTAACAGAGCTGTTACATCTATTTATAGATGTAAACAGAATCTTCCTTTCCCGGGATATGATAATAAGACAAGTAACACTGCTCTTATTTTCAAATCTTTTATGAACACTTACACTTCCATGATCAATGACTATAATGCTAAACTTTTGAGAGCTCTCTCTAAAAATGATGAGGAGAATACTAAAGATAAAAAGGGTATTACTCCTATATGTCTTAATAATGACGCCGTAACTACTCCTGGTGTAATATCTGTTGCTATGGCTATCGTTATGGGCAGACTTGTTAAGAAGCTCGCTTCTAATACTTCTGATAAGTATGATGCTATAGAGCTTGATGCTTACTTTAAACTTATTTGCAATCTTGGTACTGATTTGTATGTGATGAAGGATATTGTTGATATCCTTTCCCCTCTCTGTGAGATTATCTATACAGCTTATATGAGTACCAAGAATATTAATAAGGGTAATAGTAAACTTGCTTACGCTAATAATAATTTTGGTCTTGATAAATATGCTTTGAAAGATTTAATATCGATTTCCATTGAAAAACACTAAAGATAATAACATCAGTATAATTTACAAATCCTTATAAGAAAGGATGTTTATTGATGTTTAAAGCTATTAATGGTACAATAGTGGTGGACTCATATGCTTTGGAAGTATATCTACCTGCTGATTATGCATCTAAAGCTTATAGAGGTTATGAATATTATACATTGCTTGGTGATACTGTTAGATACTTCGGTGTCGGTAATATGAGAGAATATAAGAATAAGGAGGAAATGAATAATCCTACCTCTATTAAAACTTATACTCTCGGTATACCAATGATGATAACATCCAAGCCCTCTGAGATAGATACTCGTGAAGTTCAATTTACTCGTAGCGGACCAAGAAGAAAGTGTATTGTTCTTACTTTCTACAAGAATGATATTTTTATGACAACTCAGGATTGTATTAAGGATGCTAATAATGCAATGATTGTTCTTGGTAGAATTGAAGGCGGTAAACTTGATCATGTAAGCCCAGAAGAAGCTCTTGGTATACTTCAGGATGTACAAAGTCTTAATAAAGTTAATCTTCGTATATCAACAGAAGCTGAGGAAATATTCATAGCTGAAAGATATCGTGATGGTAATAACATTGAACAAAAAGCGCGGTTTAATGATAGAGCTAATAGTGATAATCTTGTAAGTCTTAATATGAGACAGGAAGCTATGAAGTCCACAACGTATCAGGCTATAACACATGAGGATATAAATACTTCTCTTATAGTCTCTGCTAATAGAGATGATGATGGTATAAGAGATGAACCTACAGTGGTTGAACGTATTGTTCGTGGTCTTGATATGTCTGATATAATAAACAAGAGTCGAGAAGATAAAGATAAAACATAATAAATAATGAGGGATGGCTAAGTGCCATCCCTCAATTTTCGTCTTATAATAAACTTTTCTTTCTTATTCTGTGAACAATATTATAGGGTATTTTCTTTGATGTAAAAAGAAGTTTATATTATATTGCGCAATAGTTTTCCTAACCAACTTTGCAAAGGAGGAATTTTAACCATGATGGTATTAAGTCAGGATAACACGTATTTGTTTCCGAATACTGTTATCAAGGTAACTGATACCACCGGTGAAAGAACAGAGAGTACTAGCACTACTTATCCCATTCCTAAGTTTAATATCCTTATTCCGACGGTTCAGGATATAGGTGCTACTAACCAGATAGAACTGTTCTATCCCGGTGAAATTAATGCCTATCTCAAATCTCATGGTCAGCCTAATGCAATTAAGTATGGGTTTGGCCCTGACCTTATTCATGCTATTCTTTCTAATGGAGCGTCTGGTGTTGGTGTTTATACCATTAACCTTCGTGGCGCCTCTGCAAACATAGCAAATGTTATCACTCTTATGAAGTATCGTGTCGAAGAAGATGTTCTTTATAAGAGTGCTGATAATAAGCAGTATTATCTTTCCAATGGACGTGCAGTAACTGCTGAACAGTGGCTTGCCGAGCATACTGATTATGAGATGCCCGAGAATCCTGCTGAGTTTGATCCTGTTACTGCTATCGGTCCGGCAATCAAGAGAGATGTTCTCAAGATTAAGTTTGTTAACGTCTCTGTTAATAACTGTAAGAAGTGGACTGATGTTCACACTGCCATGAATTCCCTTTATAGCGATACTGTAGATAGCGATGGTTACAAAACCATTCCTGTCTTTGGTGTAATGTATAAGGGTGCAAGTACTTTCGGTAATAATGTTTACTTTAATCTCGCCGCCCGTGCTGCTGAGTATGATGGTAACATTTATTACGCTGTAAGTCTGTTTGATGGTGTTAATAGCTATACCACTGAGTACAATATGTCCTTTGACATTATGTCCGGTGCTGAATATAATACCACAAACTATATAGAAACCGTCTTTAACGCTAACTTTGAAACTCTTCGTTTCTTGAGTTATGAAGGAATAGAAGAACTCTATAATATCATTAATCCCTATCTTGGAACTCTTGAAGAGTATTGTGCCGGAATAGAAACTCCTGCTAAGACCTTCAGTTCTTTTGATATGTTTAATGCTAACGGTTTCTGTATCCAGATTGATAAAGATAATGCTAATGACCATAGCGGAGTTTCCAGTATCAATATCGATAATCCTAAGGCCTTTAAGCTTAATCTTGGTACTAATGGTACTGAGACGGCTGATGCGCTTTATGCTGCATTCTTCAACGGTAGTATCATCGATGATATTTCTTCTCCGCTTCGTTATCAGTTTAACTATATACCTGATATGGGTTATGGCGATGAAGTTAAGAATGCTATTATTTCTCTTGTAAAGAGGAGAAATAGAATGACTACTGCTACTCTTATGATAGGTGGTCTTGATAGTTTCTCGTCTGCTCTTAATGATCATCAGGCAAATTATTTCGAGGATATGCCTAATATAAGACAGATTGCCGCTGTTCAGTCTCCTATGAGATATAACAGCTTTATTCATCGCACCATTGTCCATCCTGCTATCTACTTTGATACACTCGGACTTGTAAACAATTTCGTTAAATGGGGTAACTTCTATTCTCCGTATGCTGGATCTGATGCACGTTGGACCGGCTATATCGAGGATACCATGAAGTATCCTTCTGAAAATGCCGACTATATGAATGGTCTGGCTACAAGTCGTATCAATGTGGTCATGAAAGATGCCGCTCCCGGCGGTTACATGTCCGATCAGATGATGAATACCATCTATGTTTCTGATCAGACCGAGCTTAACAATGCACTTATTGTAAGCTCTATGCTCTATGATCTTGTTAACCTTATTCATCGTAATAACTGCAAGTTCAATGAGCCTTCTGATGTTCGCCAGTTTAAGTCTACTGTTGATGATGTTATCAACACTAACTATGCACAGTATAGTGCTTCCCTTGGTGTCGATGTATATCGTCTCGGTAATGTTGGCAGAGCTAAAGCTACTAATAAGATTATCGTAACGGTCAATATGAAGGATATCAGCAAGTATGCTCAGGTTGAGCTTATCCTTCGTGATGAATAATGGAGGTGTAAGACATGCCTGAAGCTAGCACTAATCCTCTCTTTAAATTAGAGAATGGTATGCCTACATATGTAGACCGTATAGGAAGAGTAATGCAGTATGATGCAGAAACTCAGCTTATTCGCGGTACTCTGTCTTTCTCGCATGACAGACTCAGAGCGCTTGATCCCTCCTATACTGGTTATACTCATATCTTCGTGACTCGTATGCCCTTTTATATGGAACAGATTGCCAGAGGACAGGTAATCGATAAGTATGATGATGATGCTATTGCTATTGCAAGAACGCATCTTCTCAATCTTAAGACCATTATCGAAATGGGTTCTACGAGTTACAGTGGTACTCCCGATCTTAGCATGAATACCAGCGATGTTAACCTGACTAACAGTGTTTCCTATCCTGTTCCCCTTGGGTCGAGCTTTGATGGTAAGCAGTTTACTATCAGATGCCTTGAAACTCGTGGCGAGCCTCTTCGTCATGCTATCGAGTATCACATCTCTTGTATCACCGATCCTAACCGTCATATCACGGAGCTTGGTGGTGCTCTCAATAAGGAAGGTACTGGTCCTCTTGAACCTACCATTGACAACTTCACCATGAGTCTTATGGTCGTTCAGACCGACCAGACCATGCGTAATATTCAGGATATCTCTATCTGGAACTCGGTGCTTCTTCCGAATATCGATCGCTCTAACCTTGACTGGAATGGCGATATTGATATCGTTGCTCCTCGTGATATCCAGATGATGGGTGTCTATCTTCCCGATCCCCATAATGCCGAAGTTGATAAGATTGCTAAGACTCTTCTTGGTAAGCGTCTTGCCTACTATAAGAGATTTAGCGAGATGAACAGCAAGGAGATCGGTTCTGATAGATGGCTCGATACTGATTACAGTTTCTCCTGATAAATAAGCGTATATAATAAATAAATATACCCGCGGTTTTATCCGCGGGTATATTTATTTTTCATTCTAAACTATGTTATATTAATAGATAAGAAAAATATATTTTCTTATTATGTTAAATAATATAATATCTACGAGTGTATATACGTAGAGATAACATGATTAATAAACAAAATAAAATTCTCCTCCCATTTTTACAGGGAGGAGAATTGTTTTTACTTATCAAAATACATAAGAGGATAAGATTTTGCAGATATTTTATCAACTGCTCTATTCTTTGTAAGGTCAAAGACAATACGACAATCTTTCTTTCTCGGTATAAGACCAGGATAATCATCCTTAAAGTTTTTAATCTCTTTACCACTATCAGGATTGATAGCAATAAATTTCCAATCTTTATCAGGATCAGAAGGATCACAAGCAATATAAATTTTATACTTACCTTCCATACGTATAAACTTTTCGTGAGGGGTAAGTTTTATATTATCTTTTTCTTTAAGGAGTCTGCTTGCAAAAGCTTCTGCAAGCTCTTTATTATCTTTATCTTTGTCCCTCTTTTTACTGGAACCTATTTCTCTTATAGAGTCTTCTTCATCGTCATCATCAGAATCGTCATCTAAAGAGAATCTGCGTTTTTTGTCAGACTTTTTACCCTTATCTTTCTTTCCTTTCTTGCCTGAAGAATAAGAGTAATCATCGTCGTCGTCATCGTCCAATAAACCACCACGAAGAAACTTTGCTCCAAGAGAAGCGATAGCTTTAGTATTATCAGAACCTTCTTCGCTTTGCTTATCCTTCTTTTGCTTATATTCGAGATCAGATACAGTCTTAGCTATAGTAGCCAATTCTTTGACCGCTTGGAATTTATTATTAGTAGCAGAAATAAGGTTACTTGTCTGAGAAGACTTATACATAGTCTTGGCTTGAGAGCCAGATTTCTTAAGTTCCTCTTCGATATCATTAGCAATCTTATCAAACTGGAATATAGTATCCTGGATCATTGCTACTATGGGAGAAAAACGCATACCATATGTTGTATCAAGAGTGTTTTCTACTTTCTTGGAAGGAGCCTTTTTCTTACCCTTCTTATCAACATATGAACCTCCCTGTTCTTTAAGAGCCTCTTCATCAATTTCCTCTTCTGCATTATCAGCATTATTAAAGATCATATTGATAAGAGTTTCTTTCTGCTTTTTCTTTTTCTTTTTAGAAAGATTCTTAGCAGATCGTTTATAATCTTCTGTCTTCTTATAAGCTTCAGTTTTAGCTTTTTCATCTTTAAACTGTTTAAGCTTCATCTCAAGAAGACCTATATCAGTTGTAAGAGCTTCGGATTTTCTGTCAATATGTTTAGCAGAGGGCTTGAGTATAATGAAACCTTTTTTGTCACGTTCCATCTCATCAAGCCCTGTAGCATGTTCATATTTAGATTTTCCAAGCTCATATAATTCGGTAACCATATTGTGTGAATACCTCCCTCATATATGAGCAATAGAGAATTTTATTTAGAAATCATCTAAGATTAAGATAAGGGTTAGGGTCAGTAAAATAGTGGCGAGGAACTGTAGCGGGTTTACCATATCTGGTAAATGCAAGAAGTATAGGCTGATCGGCATCGGGATTAAATGTAGATACACCAAAAGCTCTACCTACTCCGGTAAGCTTAGTCCAGGAGTCAAGGAAACAAAGGTTAGAGCATCTGAGTCCTGCACCTGCTCCAAGAACCTGTTCCATAACCTTTTCAGTAATACTGAGGAAAAACATATCCCTCTTTATCTTGATCATTGTAATAGGCTCATCGGAAGTTAAGAGTTTGGGTTTTGTGGGATCAAGTTCCGATGTAGGTATGGGAGGAACATTACCGTCTTCCCAAAGAATTCTATACCAATCGGGATCATAATACACATGTGTGAATCTGTGTCTTGTAGAATATGTCCAGGTTATAGCGGAACCAACTGGCTCATCGGTATAATCATGACGATCCTTCGGGGGCTCTACACCTTCATGATAAATATATCCAAACGCAAATGTTACATCCTGAATATATTTAGATTTAGGATTCATACCAACTGTACATAGTTGCATGGTAACAAGAGAGTTTTGTACATCGATAACGAATGTAACATTATATCTCGGGAAATCGTTGGTATATCCACCAATAGTAAGAAGATATGTGAAATCATCAGCCTTACGGCACTCATACCAATCCTTACCAGTGATTTTACCATCCTTTATGGACCAATAACACCATCCGTCATTAGAAAGATTGATGTTAGCTTCTCCAATTTCTGTACCCTCATCAAAAATAAATTTAAACTCTTTACCAAGAAGCTCAAAATTTTTTGGCTGAGAATACTGGGTGATTTCCATCTTCATAGCATCTTTCATAAACTTATCAAGAAGTGCCATATTATATAACCTCCTAAAATAAATAATATATAAATTTAAATAGTGATAAGGGTTTTATGAATCATTCTCCAGAACCGTCAGTATCGTTTGTAAAAATCTCTGCGGGATCAATATATACAGGATATTCAGGTTCTATAAAATCATTCTCTTCTTCTTCATTTGGATCAGTCCAATTTTCGATAACAAAGAGCTTCTCCTTAAGAGCTCTAAGAGCTTTATTATGAAGCTCAGGAGTAGTACCTGCGCAGCAAGATCCGTCAATAGCTATAACTGTAGCAGGCATATATGTACGAATATAATTAACAAAAGGATATATAGCCTCATCAGTACAATATCCAATAAAGGTTATCTTCTCTATAGGATCATCTTGATGAGCCTCATTATAATCCCAGAAGTAATGACATATTACTCCTGTTGTGTGCTGATAAAGATAGAATGTTCTTTTATACCCATTCTCATAATCTGTAAAATCAAGAGGATTTTCTACAGGTATACCATTAGCTATCTTTTCAGCTCTTTCAGCATCATCTCTCGCCTTACGCTCTTTAAGATATGTAAGAAGATTATCAAAAGGCATTGATTTGATAGAATTTAATATATTTTTATCAGGGTTAAACCCATATGTGTTAGCAATACAATGAATAGGGTGATTGTTAGCTTCTGGTGTTGTTTCATATACGCCGTCTGTATTACAATCGAGAACATTAAGAACTATCCCATCAAAAGATTCTATATAATCACATATTCTCGGAACAATAGAAACGGCTTCTTGAGATCCAAGAGGTCCAGAAATCTTATCATTCTGAGGACACATTACAACTAATATCTCCATGTAAAACCTCCATAACAATTAAGTGTTATCTCTGAAATAAGGCTCATTAAAATATCTCTTATATTGTACTTTTGTTAATTTTCCTGCTTCGACATCTTTACGAGCAATAATTTTTATATCTTCTTTATATTCGTTAGGAATATCATTGAATTTTATAGTATTAAATAGAATAAGTTTATTCCAATACATTTTAGCAATACTTATATTATTCAACAATTTCACCGCCTTCTGAATTAGAAGCATTAATTTGGCTCTTAAGAATATTAATTTCTTCATTTAGTTGTATTATTACATCGTAGGCATCTGATACAGATCTGTTAAGATCGTTTATTTGAGAAGTTAGTCTATTAATTTCTTCTTCCGGATTTTTCGGATTTTCATCTTGGTTATGATTTGTTTGAGTATCATCAATATCATCAATTTCAGGAAATTGTTTTGATCTTATTGATGTTACTATGGCAAATTTGGCTCCGCCTAAATATACATCATTGCCATTATCATCTTTCAGATACTTAACTTCTATATCAACATATGGAAAAGTGTTAGTTTTATCAATCTCTTGTGGAATAACAGCATATCCATCCAAAAATGTTGGATATCCAATAAGATTCAAGTGAGAGCCATTTTCTTCTGGTTCAATTTTTATAAGATCATACATAAAAATCACCTCATATTCCAATAACTATATATTCAACACCAATAATATTTGGAATTGCTGTATCGCTAGATACATAACCATAAGTATTTATATCATTTATTGGGTGTGATATCGTTCTAAGCACAGTATCTGCAGCCAAGTTAGGATCGCTTTCAATAGTAATATTTCTTGCATTACTTGAAGATATTTTTAATCGTTGTGGGTTAGAGCGATATCCTCCTTCATAGGTAGTGCTGCTACAATGGCGAACAGTATAATACTGATGTGTATTATCTTCATATAATGTTTGAATTTTTTGTCCATTAGTATAATAATAATAAGTACCATTCTCATCAACGCAATCAGATGTATTAACTACAATTTTTTCTGTCCACTCCGTACCAGAGTAAGTATTATATTCACATCCAGGAAATATTATAAATGGACCAACATTAAGTTTAGAGTTATAATTATTTTTAGCATAAATAAATAATATATTTATAGGATCTTGAAAATATATCTGTACAGATGTGCTACGTCCTGTTCCAAAATAACTATATGATTGAACAGTTTTTCCTAATAATACTCTATTATTAATAACGCTATCAATAGAGCCAAGATATTGATAATAATATCTATTATTTGAGTTATAATTATTTTGAGGATATGCTGATGAAGATGAATCTGTTATTAGTACTGATGGTGCTTCATGCGTAAGAGTCATGCCAATAATCTCAGTACCATACACATCATAATATGTAGTTCCAGGAAAACATTGAGCTGTTTGTGGATCTGTATTAGCAACAAATCTATCTAAATAATAAATATCCGTATAATACTTATTATTATATTTAAATATATATATATGATCTGCAAGAGCGCTTGAATACGCTCCATAAATATATGCGGTGTTATTTGATGAATTGGATCCAGTAGCAATCAAATATTGATAAGTATTTATTGTAGCTAAACCTTGTGGTACAAATGTTGAACTATGTTCATCATATCCGAGATAACAACATTGATCACCACTATTTATTCTATACATATAGGTTCCAGTTTCACTAAAAAGTCTTACAGCACTACTTGCTTTTCTAAGAGTATAATATGCATTGCCTCGTTTCCACGCATATCCAGTCAACCCAGTTACCCCAAGTGAGCTCTTAAGACTCTCAAGGCTTGTTGTACCAGTACCACCACGAGCCACAGGCAGTGTACCACTTGTTATATTAGAAGCCGAATGGTTATGCGAACTCGCCGCTTTGCCATTAATGGCAGTATTAATATTATTAAGTTTAGTTGTTAGTGACATGTTATCACTAGTTAATATCAGGTCAGTATCAGTTTCATAATGAACAATATCATATGTACCGCTACTATTTTTACGATATCTACGCCTTTTAAGAGTAGCCATAATTAAAATCACCTCTTTAATTATTAAGGCAAAATATTTATAATAAAAACAAAGAAGCAATTAGTCATTCTTCGTTAAAATATCAAAATCATATAACCTTCTCTCCCCCAATATTCTTCCATAGTAGAAGTTTATTGGGGGAGATATTTTTTATTTAATTATTAGTGTTATCAGAGAAGTCTTTATAATACTGATCACCAGTAATAAGCTCATATTCTTCTGGAGTAAGAAGAGGAGTAGGTTCTCTGGTAACAAAGCTTTTAAGCTTTTCTTTTGTTATTTGCTCATTTCTATAAAGAACATTCAAAGCAGACAAGATTGTCTGTCTTCCAGATTGCATTTCACTAAAGATAACATTATTGCTGTTATTGAGAGTATTCATATCACAACACCTCTTAAAATAATGTTTAGCTATTATTTATGTATGGTGAAGGCACCATTAATCTCCTATAATTATAGAAAGAGTTGATGATATTCTGGTGCGACCTTTTAGTATTTTATAAGGGGTGCCTCCAATGAGACACCCCCCCCTTAATACTATAATTCGTTCCTGATATTTTCACATTTCCTGCAGCCATGGTTTAATTATAACACCGCCAATACCTGTTCAAGCTCAGTTAGTTTACCCATCTTAATTGTACAAGTACCATCACGGTGATCAGTGATTTCTCCAGCAAGACAATATTCGCTATTGTCAAAAACATCTTCTGGAACAGTAATTATTTCATCCCTCTCGGGATCATATCTCTCAAGCTCCTCATAAGTCTGGTGAATATACCACGGAGTATTGTTCTTAAAATTATCTACTACCTGTTGGTAGGTCATAACCGCCCGGATAGACTTTGTATCACGTCTATCCCAATCAATATCTCCCAATATTCCAGACACTTCAGCTTCATACATATGACCATTAACTTCTACATAAATCATATTAATTTGCCTCCTAATATATAAATTAATTTTGAGTGATAATTAAATATTGTGGGTTTGAAGTTGTCGGATATGCTATTGTTATGTCGGACCCTGTAGCTGTGAATGTATAGCTGGCTGTGCCATTGTAGGCAGTCGATACCGAGACATCGCTACCGTTATATTGGATCCTTGCTCTGTAACCAACATCTGCGCTCATAGCAACTTGGTTTGTAACAACAACCGTAGCATTCTTAGGTATTTTTGTTGTTCCAGCAGAAGACATATCGGTTCCATTAACTTTAACTGTTGAACTCCATGAGCAGCCGATTTGAGCACAAGGATGGTTATATGTAAAGCTTCCCGTCGGTGAGCCAGTTTTTGTCAGATTTACTCCACCAACGTCGATATGAACAATGTTGTCTTCAAAGCTTATAGTCATATCGTCGGTTATTCTGTATGTCAAATTAAAACCGCCGTCATACGTTGTTCTGCTACCATTGTAATATACATGGAGGGGCCCATCTCCTATAAGTGCGTTTGAACTTGACCAGCGTTCTGCCGACCCGCTAATATGTAATGTTTGACCAGTTTTTGCTGTAACAGTTTTGTTGGAAGAGCAAACATTTCCATTAATTGTTAGATAAAAACCATACGTAATACTTGTTCCCTGTAAATGAGCAAACGATCCGCTCATTGCACCAGAAACAGATATTGATACAGTTTTACCATTAGATAAATCTATCCAATAGTTGGTGGAACCAATTTTTGTTTTTCCGCCATACACCACATAATTAGTTCCACCGACTTTACATAGTGCTTTTTTTATAGCATAATTAGTACCAGAGATTTTTGCTTTATGGGCCATGTTCATTCCTCATTAGATATAAAACAACTAACTCATTTTCATGCATACCTAAAATATATTACTAAGATTCAGTTATAGTTATCTTATCAACAGCTGTAAAAAGTCCTTGAAAGTTCGTATTGGCGCTTGATACTATTGATACATTAGATTTTGACGTTGTAAAGGTATAACTACAGGACAAATCACTAGTAGATGCTTTAGTAGTTCCGTTATAAACAATAGACTTTGATATACCGGCAACATTAGATTCGATTTTAACCGTAATACTTGTACCTTTTGCCACTTGAGTAGTACCAGCGCTCATAGTATTTCCATTGTAATATGCAATAGAATATATTGCTCCAGCACAAGGATGACTGAAACCAGACGAGAATGTACCACTCGTGGTTACTGTAGTCTTACCATATGTTACATAAACAAAGCCGTCACGACATTCGATATTTGTGTCTTCAGTTAATATAAATGTAGAACTAATCCCACCATTACCATAATCATAAGTCGTGTCTCCATTATAATATACACGAAGAGGACCGTCGCCTTGTAAATATTCAGGAGAAAAATTTGAGCTACTCCATTTTTCTGCCGAACCAGTAATTTTTACAGTCTGACCAACCTTAGCATTAGTTGTTCCATTATATGATATAGAATTACCATTTAAAAAAGATATCCAATATTCATAAGTAACATAATAGCCATAACCTGAACGATAATAATTTCCTCTCCATGTTCCGCTCGCTGTTATTTTACATGCAGCACCTGTAACAAAATCAATAAGCCGATCTGTTCCACTAATCTTTGTCTTACCAAACTCAATATAGTAATTTGTACCGCTTATGTTACATTTAGCTGCCTTGATTCCATAATTGGTTCCGGATACTTTTATTTTATGGGCCATAAATATCCTCCCCCTTAATTATCCGTAAGTGAAAGTTATCTGCCCATTGTATGACGGGTTTGTATCTGAGCTATGGAGAGATATACCTCTGAACATACTTGTTGTGTAGTTGGTATCAGCCTGATTAGCGCCAGTGGTTCTATTACTATGATATCGTACTGTACGCTCAGTAATTAAATACGTATTTGTGCTTAACGCTCCAGTAGTATTATCGGTAATATATCGTGTAGTAAGAACACCACTTGAACCAGTAACAGCAGCATAACCAGCAGATGAACCAAGTGCACCAGCATTTGTTATGGATCCATGTGAATGCGATGATGCTGCTGCTCCTACAGCAGCCGCTGTGTGTGTATGCCCAGATGCCGCATACTCTGAATGAGTATGGCTTGATGCAGCGGCACCCAACGAAGCTAGTGTATGTGTATGGTTAGAAGCGGCATATCCAGAGTGAGTATGAGAAGCCGCTGCTGCGCCAACCTCTGCTGCAGTATGTGTATGGTTTGATGCTGCTGCTCCTACATCTGATGCAGTATGAGTATGTGTAGAGGAAGCAGCTCCTAATGACTGTAATGTATGTGTGTGAGAAGAAGAAGCATAGCCGCTATGTGTATGGGCTGGAACCGGATCATCAAGATGTAGTTCACGTTTAGCATTTATAGTCTGGACTACATTTTGTCCAAGATCTGATACAAGTGTTATAGTAAACAGGCCAGGAACTTGAGCTTCTCTAAACCCATTAACAATATTTATTATTTCAAGACCGGTATAATCACCAGCAGGTATAGCAACCCAGAGTTTGTTTATATCATCATATCCAAAACGTACATCAACACTATCAGTATGACCATATAGTACCGCTTTTGGAGAATACCAATATTGATTGGTGTAATTATATCCAGATATAACAATATCACTCCAATTATAACCATGATAAACTCTTACAGTAAATGTCAGCATCCACTGAACTTCAGAATTAATATTAATCTTATAATACCGAGTAGCACCGTTTAAGGTTGCGCTTGAGAAATATTTATATTGATTTCTCAATCTATCTGGTAAATTAGATTCTGTAATAGTGCCTGTAAGCTGCTCTGCAAAATAAGCCCTACCTACTGCATTCGGAATACCACCACTAAGCATTATCCATCCTTCGTGATAGCCTGGAGAACCTAATCTCATAACCATAAGTGGAACATGACCTGCATAACCGCCGCTCACAGGTTCTTGTTGTATATGATAAAATCCATCACGATCATCTTCTGTCACATCTTCGGTTCCCCATTGTATAATAACGTCATAATAATCCAAATCTGTAGTACGAAGTGGTGGAATATTTGTATTTGGAACTATAAATATTGGTTTATTATATGGACAAGGATCATCTTCATATGTTCTATCGTTATACGCATCTACTATTAATACTATATTAGAGCTAATCTCAAGCGTATTAGGGTCTCTTGTATATGATACTTCGCACTGATATGTTTTTATAGGACCTTCATTCAATTTATCTGCTAATGTTGTTGATCTGTCGATATGTATATCTTTAGGCTCTAATATACTATCCGTGTCGCTTATCAATCTAAAACAATCAAAATCTTCATCATAAACAACCATAAAAGGTTTAGTAAGACATCCAGTTGGTGTATCAGAGCTAGCTGTACGTAAATTAGCACTATGATTATCAGCAGTAATAGTTATATTCCAGTTAGAGTTAATATGATCATAAGTGTTATATATATTTGGTGTAGGGACATCTATATCCGGTAATATTAATAATGGTCTATTTGCAGGAAACCCATCCGCAATAGCTATATTAGTATCATCAAAATCATCTTCGTTTAATGCTATTTCTATAGATGTGATCACATTATTATTATCACTACTATGTGTAATCGTTACAGTGCCATGAATCATTGGTATCAAGTTATTGCGCATTATATCAAATCCATATCTTGATTCAAGAACGGAATTTATGAAACATTGAGATACCGAAGAATTCGTAAGATTGCGTACCATAGCAGCGCTTAATCCAGTACCATTAGCAACATCTTGTTCTGTCATACCTGCAGGTAACCCAAGCTTGATTTTGCCTCCATCTATACCTGCACTATCATCACTTATAATGTACCAATAGTCTCTATCATTAGTAGTTGGAGTATAGTGGTGAATCAAGATTGCTTGATTGGCTTTATGGATTCCGGCTATTTTTTCTCCAGCCGATGTTTTAAGAGTTCTTATCTCTCCATCATATGCTATCCTTACTGTATATTCGGTTCCCCAAACTTCTGGTATATCTCTATTCGGTATAAGCTTAAGTGTAGCTTCATTTTGATATATAAGGTGAGACGCACGATGATTTAAATCATCATCATCAATAGTTATAGTAACATCAGATGATAAATTATCATTGTCATCTGTTGTGTATGTAACAGCCCCTCTTACAGGGATGTTTAAGAGGGATAAATCGAATAAGTATTGAATAACCTCTTGTAGAGATGCAGCAAGCCACATTTCGCGCTCTTGCTCAGATTCAAATTCTATATTTCTAAGATATATGTTTTCAGCGGATGATTTGTCACTTAAGGCAACAAAAGCATCTAAAGCGTTCACATATATAAGAAGAAGTGGCGTTTCTGCTGGATAATTACCAGTCCAATCAATACCATTAGGAGCAATTATTTTCTTCATAGTTGAAGCAATATCGATATAAATTGGAGTTTCTGCATGTGCGTTTACGAAATCATCGTTTTCATCATAGTTTGATAAATGGGCGTACGGAATATTAGCATCTTCTTCTGTAGCAATAATTATTGGTACATATGCTCCTGAAAGAATTTCAGATGCCTGTGCATTATCGATATTTAAATCTATTGTATATGAAACAATGTCTCCATTTTCTCTTATCGGAGTAACTTCGAGATCGCTGAATACTCGTATACCATCTCCGCCATTTCCCCCGCCAGAAGATATATTGCCTAATTGAGTGTATATATCAGCAATAGCGTGTTCTACAGTCTCACCATTAGGACGAGATACAACATCGCTTCTTGTGGCAAGATAGACATCATTATATGAAGATGAGCTTGTTCCAGCACTTGATTTAAGCTTTAACTTTGCTTTTAAAACAGCCATCTTTATTCACACCTTTCTTATGCGTCGGTACAGCTACTGATAGGTTTCTCCCAGTAATCTCCTGGCAACTGTTCAGTAGGAGTGGGCTGAGTAGTCTTATCAATACAATATCTGGATAGATCAAGCTCTTCGGGCTCTTCTTCAGAGCCACCGCCTGAATACCACTCTGTCCAAGCATTGTTTACATAATTTCTTCTATACATATACATTCCTCCATTATCTGGAGCTATAGCTATCTGGAATGGAGGAATATTAACATTAGCTTCGCCAGTAAGTCTTGCATCGGGTTTTACTGTAACGATAAATACATAAGCATTAGCCTGGCAACCTTCTTTGCTGGATAGACCCATAGTAGAAACTTGCTTAATTTCATATGTAACACCATAGGTATAAGCTGACGGTGTCTTATTAGTAGATACCGCATCAGTATTAATATGTATACCTTTAACTACAAGTCCTTCATTTCCTACAGTTGCTCCACCTGGAGCTCTTAACACATCTAAAATATAATCAAGATCAGCTAAATTTTCGCGTACTTGCTGATATAAACTCGGATTCATAGCCCTATTACTCATCGATTTTAAACCCCTTTCATTGATATAAAGGTCTATATATTACTGTTCAATTAATAAGTTTGCGACATAATTATATAGTATTTCCACCATTTTTATTATGAAAGGAATGAAAGACATGAGCGTTGATTATAGATCTAAAGTAATAGAATTCGGTAAAAAGTTTATCGGTACTGTGGGTGGTTCTGCTCCTGGCGATGATGAATTTATTAACTATTATAACAATATCGCTCACACATCTTTTAGTGTAAGATCTACACCTTGGTGTGCTATATTTCAGACATATATTTTGAGAAACTGTGGAGTTCCCACTACTGTATGTCCAAATTTTGCAAGTTGTACTACTCTCAAGAATACATTCCTTGTTCCAAATAAACTTTGGCAGGAACCCGGTTCTTATGTTCCCAAAAAAGGAGATCTTGTTTTCTTTAATTGGTATGGTATAAGAAAAGGTGATCTTGATCATGTTGGTATTCTTACAGATACTATTCTTAATGGAAATAGTATGATTACCGACATAATGGTTCTTGAAGGTAATAGTAGTGGTGAAGTAAAGCATAAGAAATATCTTTATGATTCTAAGTTCATTGCTGGTTATGGAGCTCTTAATTATGAATCCATTGATGATTCCATTCCTGCTATAGAAACTACTCCTTCTAAAACTGTAACTCCAAAGGATAAAGCTACTGCTAATTCCATCGCAGGTAATATCGCTAATTTCCAGCAGTTCCTTAATGCTAAATACAATACAGGTCTTACTACAGATGGAATCTATGGACCTAAGACTAAGAAGGCTATTGTTAAGGCGGTACAAGTAGAACTCAACAAAACAGCTAATGCAAATACTATGCTTACTGTCGATGGTATATATGGTCCAAAGACAAGAGATGCTCTTATGAAGATGGCTATTTTTACAGATAAAACCGATTCTAATATGGTATTTATAGCACGCGGCTGTCTTTACTGTAAGGGATATGATCCTAAGGGTCTTACCACAACAGTATCCAAAGAAATGCTTAGCATAGTATCTAAATATCAGAAAAAGAATTCTCTTACAGTTGACTCTATTGTAGGACCTATGACTATGCAAAGTCTTATTTCTTAATTAAGATAAATATGTGGACTGGGGATATCCCCAGTCCACTTTTCTTCATTTTTCCTATAGATATATATTATATTAGTGATAAGATTGTGTATCTTATCAATATCAATGATATTATAAAGGAAGTGATTATCAAAGAAAGATAACAATTTTTAACCAATGAGAAGAGAGCCCAATATTAAAGCCAATGATATGAAGATGGCTAATAAAAGGAGGTTACAAAAGACATGATTAAACTTATCAAAATTAACTTAGGAATCATACGCTCGATAAACATGTGCTCGATGCGTGATATGATCATGTTTATCGAGACCGTAAAAGATGTTGACGGCATCTTTACCAAAAAGAGATATTTCTGGAATGTTATAAGACCAAGAGACTTCTATAAAACGATAGCTTTCTGGATATCTCAGCTTGCTCAATCATCTGATAATCTACATCTCATAGAGAAGATAATATCAGATATATTACAGAGCACAAAATCGTATAAAATCAGAAGATCGTTTATATGGGGAATAATGAAAGAGGTTCCTTTGCTTACTATCGATACAATTCGATATGCAAATCCGGCAAAAATAACCTCGCTTATTTCAAGCGATAAAATTATACTCACTGATGAGTATATTGAACCGTTTCTTAAGTATATTGTGGAATTAAGAAAGAGTAATGATCAGTTTCTTTCTTATATGGAACTTGAACAGGAAGTTGGAGAATAAACCATGAATACATTAAATATAATAACCGGCACAACAGCAGCCGAGTTTCTTGATCGAGATATATCATGGCTATCTTTCAATAGACGTGTTCTCGATGAAACTGATAAAAATATTTCAATAAAAGAAAAATGTTTATTCTTCGGTATAACTTTATCTAATCTCCGTGAGTTTCTTATGGTTAGATATCCAGCATATATCGAAGAGTATGAGAATAGCAAACCGGAACTTATAGAAGATTTCAATGCTGCGGTTCATGAACATTATGATGATATTTGCAAGAGATTTAAAGCTTTTATAAAGAAGACTGAAATTATTCATGATGTAAAAACTCTTGCAAATACAGAAGCAGAGTTTGTGAGGAAGTATTTTAAAGATTCTATATTTCCTACTATTCAGCCAATAACGATTGATAAGTCCAGGCAACTCAATCCAAAGATTGGTACCTATATGCTCATCATCACCAAGGAAGATGATAATGAGTATCTGAATTATATAGAAATTCCCAAACTTATCCCAAGATATATAGCAATACCCAATAGATATTATTGTGTTGATACTCTCGATATCATAACCAATAATCTTAAATATATCTTCAAGGATATGGAGATAATAAGTTCTTGCGCATTTTCTGTTACAAGATCGGCAGAGGTGTATCTCAGCGATGAAAATTTTATAGATCCGATGGAAATGATATCCAAAACTCTTCATATAAGAGAAAAGGCTTGGATAACCAGAGTTGAAATTGGATCCAAGAATGATAAGATGATAAAGCTGGTTAAAACCATACTTCCTATATCATCTAATACAATAACAATAAACATGAGCAGAAAACATATCTCTCTTGAAGATCTTAAGACTATACCTGACGAAGTCTTTGTAAGTAATATAAATAAGAGAGATATAAGGACGTATAACACAGTTCCATCAACAAGCATATTTGATTATATAAGAAAGGAAGACAGATTACTCTTCCATCCTTATGAATCGTATGCAAGCAGTGTAGTAAGATTTCTTAAAGAAGCAGCAGAAGACCCAGATGTTATGAGTATTAAAATATGTTTATATCGAGTATCTGATAACAGTAAGATAATAAACTATCTTGTAGATGCTGCTGATAGAGGTAAACTTGTTGTTGTTCTCGTTGAATTAAAAGCTCGATTTGATGAACATCATAACATCGAAATAAGCAAAACATTAGCTGAGGCAGGGGTCCACATAGTATTTACTAAACCAAATATAAAGACTCATGCCAAAGTATGTATTGTTACCCGAAAAGAAAAAAATGGTATAAAGATCTATTCACATATCGGTACTGGCAATTACTCCGAAAGTAATGCCAAACAATATACCGATTATTCATATTTCAGCGCTAATCAAGAGCTTGGATATGATTTGACCAGATTCTTTAATCTTCTTACTACTAACCAAAAACAATTTAAATCAAAGCAGATTATATATGCTCCATATAATATGAGAGATAGTATAACTGATGAGATTGACGAACAAATTAAAAGAGCAAAGAAGAAAGATGACGCCAGGATAATCTGTAAGTGTAATTCTCTCACTGATACGAAGATTGCTACTAAACTTGTTGAGGCAGCAAAAGCTGGCGTTGACATCAAACTTATTGTTCGAGGAGCATGTATCCTTGAACGTCAGAAGAATATTAAGATATATTCTATCGTAGGCGCTAAGCTCGAACATTCAAGAGTTTATATGTTTGGCACCGGTAAATCGATAACCGTATATCTCGGTTCTGCTGATATGATGTTCAGAAATCTGTCTGAACGAAATGAACTACTGCTTAAGGTAACTGATAAGAAACTTAAGAACCGTCTTATCGATCATCTTCATATGTATCTTAAAGACAATGTAAATTGTCGAGTAATGGATACTGGATATGAATACCATGATAAGAAACGTGGGGATAAGGAGAAGCCATTTGATTGTCAGATGGAATTCTCCAAAGAAGCAAAACATCTATCTGTTGAATAGATAGATAATGTAATTATTGGGCTGGACTAATAAATCCAGCCCAATAATATACTATGATGTACATATATAATAATAGATAGATAAAGGAATGAGAAATATGAAAGCAGATGTAGGAGTTCCGATGCTGTTCATCAATATCATAATAAACCATGATATAAATAAACCTTTGTTTACTGGCACAGTATTTGATGAACGTGGAGAAATAGTCCGCATATTACATAATGACTCAATTTTTGATCTTGAAAAAGCTCTTATTCCCAAAAGCATGACTCGTAACACAAGATACAATTCTTTATATCCTGAAAACAAATACCCAAACAGATATAAAATATCTGTAATATATAGCATTAATGATCCTAAACTTGCACATGATACCGATAGGGTTAGATGTAATATAGCATGCACTAATCTTAAAAAGAATAAATATGTGCAGGAAGATGTTGACAAAAATTGACATATTTATAAATAAGCGTTAATGCCTTATAATTTTTATTACATATAAGGGAGATATGAACCAATGAGACTGTTTTATCTTAATTCAGCGGTGCGCCAATATGTTGCATCAAGGGTACAGTTCAAGGATCCCGACAATGCATATAATATTATAAACGCTAAAGTAAATTATTGTCTGAAGAACCCTCTGTTAATGGATGATAGTCGGTTCGCATACAACAATACTGCATCTTATATGGCCTTGATAATCTATAGCTATATCACAAAATGTGAGGAAGTTATGTTAAATCCATTAGGGATTTATAATACAGCTAATGATATTACAGTAAGTTCATTTGAAGATGCTTTATTTGTTAAAGGTTATGATGGATATATAGATGAGATGAACATGAGAGGGTATAGCACTCCTTACGTTCTTGCTATAGATCCATACGATTTTTACGACAGGGATAATGATGGGCATATAGATCCTACCGATCTTAATACTACCTTAGTAATAGTCTCTGGTATAAAAGATAGACATGAAACCGATTTTATTGTAACAACAATAAACATCGATAAATTATTAAAATATTTTGGTAAAACTCCAGAAGATATAAGAAAGATGGATGATGGTATGTTTTTCCATCCAGTGTTATTGTGTCCGGATAATATGATAGCTTGCAGTGCTTATCCAAAGGATATAGTGTCTGTTAAAACTGTTATATCAAATCCCGATAAAAATATATCAACAAGTATGCTTAATGCAATAAAGAGTGTATACTATGATGATATTAATATCATTGAGACAATGAGTCCTGATGATGAACATACAATAATACTCACTATAGTAAATCCGAGAAGGGATTTATTTTAAAATAAATTTAAAATAAGAAAGAAAAAATACCCGGGATTATTTCCCGGGTATTTTATTTTTTTTTCAAATTATATAAAATATTTAATATTTATATAATACTTTATTTTAACCTTGGAGGAGTAACATGCCGAATACAAAGAATCCGAATGATAAGGATATTCATTTTTATTACAGATTAGCGTTTTGTAATAAATATAATATGCTTGCTATAGATAAACTCTCAGATATCGTAGTTGATATACAGACGTTTATTGATATGATATACAATAATGAAGGATCTATAATAGGAGATCTTTTTGAAGAAGCTATCAATGAAAAGATAATTAAAGAAAATCCAGAAGTATTAAGCTGTATGTATATGATGCCTTATGCTCATATGACTGTTAATCCATATACGGAAAAAGCAAAAAGATTATCTGAAAGTGATATATATGAAGCATACGCCAGACTTAGTCCATATCTTATGAATATGATACCAGCTTCTGTTATATCCAGTCTTGATAAATCTCCTACTCAAGTTATAGTATCTATATATTCTAATAACATCATTCCTGTAGATGAACATTCTGAAATAATAAATAGTATGGATGATATTGAGAAGTTTATAGGAGTATATAAACATATAAACACTCTTAATATGTTTTCCAAACATTATGATAGCGATAATGAAAATAATGCATCTGATGATAGACAAGAAAGAGTTAACTCTACCGGATCTTATTTATATAGAAAAATTGCTCAAAATTGTGTATATACTCACAGTTTCAAAAGGCCTAAATATACAAAAGATATGCTTGCTTTGATGGATAAATCAGAAGATGATATTATTTATAACATACCCGATTATTGTTATATGTCTAAATATCTGTCATTAGAACAATACAGGACAATAAGTAATATAATTATGGAAGGTTTAACTTTTGGTAAAAAGCTTATATTTATACCATAAAAGAAAATAATAGTATAAAATGAAATGAAAATAACAAAGTTATAGACAATATGTAGTTATTGTTTTGAGCTGTTCATTTGATATAGTGGAATATAAGAGAGCCGTATGGAATTAAAGGTCCTATGATAGCGGCACATACATATTAATATGTAATGATAATTTTATTATATGATGAATAGGTTAAATATGATAATTACATGTTATATATTTTATTAATATAAGTTAAATTTTGTTCCCCTTGCTCGCGGCTCAATCATAAACTTATATTAATAGAGTCAATTTGTGAGCTTTTGTCTGCATTCTATATTTTTAACCGATTATATTAAAACTGAATAAAGAAACGACCCGTGGGAGATAAATCCCACGGGTCAATTTCTTTTTGTATTAAAATATCATTACCATGCTTTAGGAAGAGAGGAATTAATCATCATCGTCCCCCATTATTATGGTCTCTACCATGCTCGATTCAAATTTACGAAACTCGCTTGTTGCTTCAGTTATATTACCATCAAGATGATTGTCCTTAAGCCCCTCGGCAAGGACGATTACAAGATTACTTAGTTTCATTATATATTGCCCATTAAGCTTGTTGCTTTTGCTTATCTCAGAGACCTTATTTGAAAGCTTGTCGAGCAGTTTAGTCTGTTCTTCGAACCGCCTAACAGAATCGTTGATAGCATTCTTAGCTAATTCTAAAGACTTTATGTATTCTTCTTCTTTAGCTTTCTTTTCAGCTTCTTCTTGCTCTTCTCTTTTAAGCTTTTCATTATACTTTCGCTCGTCTTTTTTATCGGAACGATTTATTCTCCATGCTAATATAGCTAAAACAACAGGGCCTAATAGTCCGTATATTTTACTGAAATAATCAAGCAATGTATCGAATGTCGACATGTAGAGATCACCTCCTCCACACAGTAATTATATATTTGTTACAAAAATAAAAGTATATTACCCCTACCTTATTATAGGTAGGGGTAATATACATATTGATAAAACTTTAGAAGGAGATGTGATAATACAAGAGGGGTCACTAATTGACGGGATTAGCGACCCCAGATGTATTACTTTAGGAGGCGACATGAGAGAAGAAGAACCCTTATCACCATTATACTCATGTTAGTATTTATATTGCTCACTCCAATCATATGTATCATCATGTTCATACATAAGATTATTAGCACCATTAAGAAGTTCATCAATAGAAGTGTCTTCAGAGCCAATACTTAGCAGTGAGTTATAGTTACGTAATAGTAACTGTTGTGTAGAGTCTGTTATAATGGAGAATGGATCCCCTACCTCTTCATCATCAAGTAATATACCGTCCCTTTGATCCATAGTTCGTAACATAAGTTCTCTTTCTTTCTTAGCTAATGTTACTGCAGTATCTACGGGGTGTATTTTACGTAGCCTACTTATGAGTTGTCTTGCATCATCCTCTTCTTCATCTACGCTTCTAAATATAGCTTTCTCAGCAGCAGCAAAGGAATCAGCAGATCCATAAAATTCGACATCAGTCTCAAGTTTATCTTCAAGAGTATAATATACTCCCTTACCCTTCATACCGGAACCATAACGAATAACCCATAGTGCACCCATATATGCCATAACAAGGTCGTCATGTGTTGCGGAATTATGATCAATGCGCCCATTCTTTAATTCCAGATGGCGTATTTCATTATACAGTTCTGGGAACCCAACGTGGGCGGGAGCATTATGTACAATACTTTCAAGCATCTCCATCATTTGTGCACGAGACACCTGATTAGTATTATGACCATACTCAACCGATTCTCTACGTTTCTTTTTAGTAAACTCTTTAGCTCCTACATCTATATTACGAACCTTACGTTCTTTATATAGGTTGCGTTTTATTTGTGTATTAGCAAGGTCATCAAGTATCAATCTACCGATAGAGTTATTTTCTACAGTTACTATTGAATTAGGATACCGCTTAGTAACTATAGTGACTATAAGTTTCTTTAACTTATCAGAATGAATCATATTGGATCGGAAGAATGCCATTGGTTTTAATGTTTCTGGGTTTACTACAACTATACCAGAAGCATCGCCACCTACACCGCCAGATACGTCGACGCCTATCACTACTGGTTTACGTCCCATATACTCACTATATATAACAAGATCAAAGTATTTATTTACTTTAACTGTAGTGGCTTTATCTTCCATCTGTTTACTAAGATCTCCAATAAGCTCAATATCATCGGGATCAAAGGGAGAATTGCCATTGGTATTAATCCATTCAAGCAAATACTCACGTCTTGCTCTTATCGGATTATTCATATGACGAGCACGTTGTAAATACCACTCTTCAGTTTCACCAAGCTGTAAGTAAGAAAACTGTATAAATAGGAAACCATTCTTATCAGGAGTCTTATTTATGATATCAAATAACTCTTTTCTATCATAATCATACATTTTCTCATTAAACTTGATAGAAGCTTCCATCTGTTTATATGACCAAGCACCATGAGGTGTAGCTAAGTCACCAGGAGTAGTTGTTATAGATATACCATATGGTATATTATTCTTTATGGCAACTTCACGAGCCTTTTCATATGCAGGTGTAGCTGCTGAGAATATAGACTCATTGAAGAAAATAAATGCAATTTCGTCATACCATATTTTAGCTGCCGTTTGACCACGAGCCATAGCATCAGCTTTTGCCTCATTACCAGCAGAAGCCATTGCTATAACAGAAGCATTTATTCGGTTTCTTAATGTCTTTTCGTTATTCTTAACTTTACGTTTATCAGAGGGATCCAGGTTATCAGCATTACTGTGTTGCATATACATAGGTAATAATTGTATAGCTTCAGAAATACGTCTTACGTTTGTATTAGCATCACTCTGAGATTTATTAAAATGTAGTATATTAGAGCCTCGTATAAACTGATGATTCCATACAGCATCAGCAGTAGCTGCCCATGTTTTACCGGTCTGACGAGGCAAGATCATCATAGTAGAAATATTAAGCTCATTAGCCCAAAGAAATGCCAGGTTTCCTCTATTAAGACCAAAAGGTACACCACCACCAGGCTCAAGAGAAGAACCAGCTTCGACTACACGGAACACTTCTCGATAGAAGTACCATCTATTTTCTGAGCATTCTTTGAATATCATAAACTTCTGCTCTTCGGTGAGTTTCTTACTATAAGGATCTACTCCTCGAAGTTTCTTATTATCTAGACGCAAAAAGAAGTAAGGATTCTTAACTCCCATTTCATGAAGAATAAGAGCCATCTTAATAAATGATAAATTTGTTGTATCAAAATCTATATTTATTTCCATAAGCGTCTGTTCATTATAATATGATTTCAAAGAATACACCTCCCCTATAATATATTAGGTCATATTGTATAGAAATGTTCAGGTAAATAAAATTCCCATCCCCATATGTTAGGGGATGGGAATTGTTTTATTTAAATTATTGTCCGATTAGATATCTTCATCTTCTTCATCCGGACTATTCATAAGATCGTTTATTTCTTCATCAGAGGCATCATAGTTGGTATCTTCTTCTGTTGTTATACCATCGCCATTCATATCACCTATCTGATGTTGTTCAACATTCTCTTCATATTTTCTCTTAAGCTCTCTAATAGCTTGATCAAGTTTAAGAATCTCTGAATCAGTACTAAGTTCATCAAGAAGATTATCAATATTAGTAAAATCGATATTGGATGTATTCTTAATATTTCTATATATGAAGAGTGATCTAAGATATTCCATACCATCTTCATTAAATATGGGAATAATATCAGCTAAATTCTCAGACCAGCTTTTCACATTATTAAGATCATCATTCATATTCTGAATAATAAGAGATTTAGGTTCATAGAACTTTACTTCTACCTGACCTCTATCTATAGCTTCTTTGAGCTCATTAGATCCATTGATATAAAGAGTTCTTAGACAAAGCGCTTCCCAGTTATCATGAAGATCCTGTTGCTCATTTCTTATGGTAGTACTTATTTGAAGAGATTCCATACTAAGTGTACGAGCAAACTGTAAGTTACCATTAGTAGCGTCTATAACAGCTGCATCAAGACCAAAAGAGGTTATAATAGAATTAAGAAGCATTTTGAGGAAGTTATCATCCATATCTATATCCTGTCCTGGAATATAGTTTGTATCAATATAATTACCATCAGAATCATCTGTCGGTATAATAATATCGGATGCTGAGTTAAACGGATTGAGTATCTGCTCAAAACTTCCATGAAGAGTGCCAAGGTTAGTTTCAGGCATAGTCAGCGTAGCTATTGCATTTTGTATATATCTTTGAACATTGGGAGATGCACCAAGATGTACAGTATGTATTTGACGCCCACGGCCTCTCAGAACCTTTGTCTGTATATTGTTCAGGAGCAGTGTTGAATACAATTTTGTAAAGAATACTGCATTGGTGAGCAATGACCCGTCACTACGAGATAAATCAAATATTTCGTCTTGGTAATAGAAAACAATCTTCTTATTGCCGAGATAAATATTATTATTTATAATATAATCATGAAGAAGGTCGACATCTTCAATGCGATTTATTCCAATATTTGGATCGAACTTATTAATAATCATCTCAGCAAGCTCTTTAGCAATAATAGTTTCAGCAGTAGCGCTATTATCTTTTATATTACCAACCTTGCTCTTAAGAAGTTGATCTTTAAGAGATTGAGCAAAGTTGATAGTAGTATTACTATCATTAAGATCAGTAGTATAGAAGTAGCCAATAACTCTACCACCAACTTTAAACTTAAAGAACCTCGCAGGATCAAGTCTCTGTATTGTACATCTATCTACTTTCATATCTTTCATAGTCTGTACAATAGAGGCAAGTTTATTGGTATCTACAATAGTGGCTTCATTGAGACTTTCAGCGTCGGAAAAATCAAGAAGTTTTGAAGAACTAAAATTAGAATATACTTCATTTATCAATTCAGCATGAGCATTTTCTATAAGGGATACTACAGAAGATTTCTCAAGCTGAATATTAAGTCCAGTAAAAGAAAGTTTAATGCTAGGATTATTATCCTGAGGAAGATTAATCGTGCATTCATCTATACTGGAACGAAGAGAAGAATACATACTCTCAATATAGTCTATATCAGACATAGCAGCAGTAGATTCATTAAGAGACTTTCTCTCGATAATATTCTGCATCTTTTCAAATGTTCTATTATAATCTATAACAGAATAGAACTCAGAACCAAGCTTATATCGATTAGTATAAACTTCGCGAAGAAGATTATCAAGCTTCATCTCTTTCTTTATTTTATTTATCTCTTCCTGTATCGGAGATACTCTTTCGATACTATTTTCAGTCTTATATTTAATAGCAAATGTAGTATTGTTTTGAGTATCAGGAGTAAGGGATTCATTTACGAGAAACATCAAAACACGGGTAATCTGCGGAATAAGTATAGGCATAATCTCATAATCTTTGATTATACTATAATATTTCTTATTTTTTCTATAAAGATTATCAAGAAGGGTTCCAAACCCTCCAATATCATTATTTCCATCACCATTTATCATATTAGATAAATCGGTGTATATTTGCTTATCGATGTTAGGATTATTAGAATCTGATCCTCTGAGTAGATTTTTTCCGGAATTTCTAACAAGTTTAGCATTATTAACTTTCTGTTCTACGGCTTTTAGACTCATAGAAAGCTTTTCTTTTGCAGCATCGCTAATTGTGGATGGTATTCCATCCACGAGTGATTTCAAGGTATTATCATCCATTGAAATACCCTCCTTTAATGTTTTGTACACATTATATACCAATGTTCGCATATTCTTAATATAAGCGAAACTTATTATGAATATATACTATATAATTGATAAACTAAGATTTATTAATTATAAATATGAAGGGTGATGAATAAATGAAACTACCATTAGTTTCAGCTTTTCTTAAAACCTTACCAAGATATAAAGAATCCACAGATGGAAGACAATGCGTGGTTAAATGTCATTTCTGTGGAGACAGCACAAAAAGTGATACTGGTCATTTAAGTATAAAAATTGATGTTGATGAAGGAGAAGGTTTGCTCTTTAAATGTTTTAGAGCAGATTGCCAGCATAAAGGTATATTAACCTCATCGATATTACAAGATATGGGATGTAATGATCTCGATACCCTATTAGAGTTAGCAGGCTATAATAAGACAATAAATAAATCTATAGAAAAAGGATTTAATGTTAAAACAAATAGGAATTATCAGCTTGTTAATTTAAGCATAAGTGATAATAAAAAGAAACTGGATTATATAAACCAGAGACTTGGAACAAACTTTACCACTGAAGATTTAAGACGTTTTAAGATACAGCTTGGATTATATGAATTCCTGAGAGTGAATTATATAAATAAATTAGCATTTGATAAGAAGTATTGTGATATTATAGATGAATGGACAATAAGTTTCTTATCAATGTATTCCGATTATCTTATATGTAGAGATATATCAAGTAAAGAATTTCTCGGTAAGAAATATACAATGTATAGAATAAGCGGTAAACCAAATCCTACTGATATGAAATTATATTGTATACCAACCGAGATAAGTTTACTTGATCCAAATCCAGCAGAGATAAATGTAGCTGAAGGAGCATTTAGTATAATTGGCGCGTATTTATATGGTGGATATGGTAAAACAGAGCCTAATAGTTTATGGTTAGCTAATTGTGGTTCTGAGTATCTTAATACAATATTGCATGTTATTAAGCAATATGGTTTTCTTGATATAAGACTTAATATATGGTCTGATAGCGAAATTGGACTTAAGAAGTATGAAAAGTTATTAAAAGAACTTAATGGTAGATTGCATCTATCTTCTATGGACGTATTATATAATGAAGCTGATAATGACTTTGGTCATCCAAAGGATCATATATCAACTAAAAAAATATCATTAATATAGTATATTTATAAATCCGATTTTAGAGGATATAATAAATATATATTATAGTCGTGATAGATAGAAAATATATTAATTAAAGGTTGGTGATTAATATGTTTTTCGCACTATCGATAATACTGATATTCTTATATGTAAAGAATGTCTGGAAAGAAAAATGGAAATGAAATTAAAGAAAGGACTATTAAAATGAAAGTATTTAGAACTAACGAAATAGATACTGATACTTATCGGGTAGGAGACGTTATTTCATTCACTCTTACTTATGGTAAGGGAGGATCGGAAGAAGTGGAAGCAATGGCCGTGAAGCAGGAGAATGACGGCATGATTTTCTGCATGGTGGATTGTCTGGAAGACGAGCAGATCATGAACAGGGAAGACACCAACATCGGCGGCTATGATGCTTCTGATCTGAGGTCCAAGCTTAACGGGAAAATCATTAAATATTTCCCGGCTGACCTGCGTGAAAGAATGGTTGCCTTTGAAAATGGCGACCTTCTGAGACTACCCGCAGGTCACGAAATTTTTGGAGATGTCGATGGCAAGGAGCAATGGGAGCCAATGAAATTCTATAGAAATAAAATTGCTTTTCAAGGCAAAAATGGCTATCATGAATGGTATTGGCTTATGGATACGTCGAAGAAGCTTCCTCATTTTGCCACCGTGGATAACCTCGGTCTTGCGAACAGTGACCGCGCGTGCAGCCTTTATGGTGTTCGCCCCGTTTTCAAACTTTTAAATAAGGAGAGCTGAACAAATGAAAGGAATTGCCAATTGCGAAGAGTGTGCTTATTACAGCATGAAAAAGCACAAATGTACACGCGGTTGCAAAGATGAGACTGACTGCCCGTTGCCAGATGTGCAACCTGTAATGAGGGAACGTTGGGTGGAGGCTGATTTTCTTATTAGATCACGCGAACTTCTGCCCAACTGTGGCGCTGATATGCGAAAAAAGGTGGAAACATGATGGAAGAAGAGGTTGTTTTTGTTAAACAAAACGACATCGGAGAGCTAATTCTCCAAAACCTTTTCTCCGAGGAAACAGAGAAGTTTTATAGTAATTGTGAATTTACATCTAACAGAATGGCGTTTATGCAGGGGATGAACTATGCGGCGTTGCTTTGTAGTGCAAAACTCGAACATTACCCAGCAATTATTCGCCGAGAGAAAGGTGAGGAAGAATGAGATTGACAGAGAGAACGGGCGATGAGTTAAGTCTAAACTGCAATAACTGTCCAATGAAAGGTAAATGCTCAGACAGTTTAGATTTAATCGATTGCGCCCAAGTGTTAGCCTACCGTCTTGCTGCATACGAGGATGCCGAAGAGCAGGGTTTGCTTGTACGGTTACCGTGCAAGGATGATTTAAAAATTGTTAAAACTGAAACTTTTGTTGAGAACGATATTTTTGTCGGAGAAACAAAAGTGGGAACCGTTGAGGTTTGTCCTGAACGGAATGAAATTACAAGGCTTATGATTTTTGAGCCATACCAAAACAAAGGGTATGGCACTACTGTCGTTAAACTCCTCGTCGATCAAGGTTACGATAAATTGTGGGTTCGGTCTGACAATGAACCTGCAATTCACGTTTATAAAAAATGTGGGTTTCAAACAGGAGAAAAACATATGTTTGAAATGCACATAAGCGGTTATGCAGAAGGAGGGGAAACATGAGCGTTGTTCTATTTGCTATTATTGGGGCGCATTTGCATTTAGGTGTGGGTTATTGGATTTGTTTTTCCTTGCTTTGCCTATTCAAAGTTATTAAAGCTTTAAATGGAAATAAAAATGAATGAAAGGATTATTAAAATAATGAAAAATGTAAAAGCTATTTCTGCTATGATAGTGGTATGCTCTATCATTATCATGCTTTTCTCCGGTTGTGGAGAAAATAATCAGTCGGCATCTATGGATGCCGAGACAATCGCTCAGTTGAGCGAAACTGTTGCTGCTCTTAATGAGCAGCTTAATGCACTTAAAGCAGAAGCTGAGGAGAAGGAGCAGAATATAGCTGCTCCTGAAATCGAAGCGGATGCTGAAACTTCTATAGAAGAGGAAGAAGTTACTGAGTATACTTCTATGGAAGATAGTATTGAGGAAGAGGAAGAAGAAGATTTTACGTTTGGGCCGGATGAAGGCGAAAATATAATCCAAACCATTATGAGTTCTGATGAGTATTCTGGTGGTTGGTTTTATAGCGAAGAGATAGATACCCTTCTCTTCAAAATCGCCTTCGGTGCGATGTATAATACCAAAGTATATTGGTATCAGATTATGAATGCCATATCCGATGACTGGGATATGTCATTTGATGGGTACACCGATGATGGACGATTAATATTCACCATGTATGGGTCATATTCCTATCGAGAGGATGTAACCTATAATGATAATAGCGAACCCCTTGGAGGAAACTCTTTCTATATAGAATTCCTTGCTGAAAAGCATGGAGGACTATATACGTGGACGGAGTCTGACTGCTGGTTCAACTATACTAAATATGAACCGAGACAGGCTCTTTATGACGGATATAGGTACTATATTGGTGAAAAAGAGTTTGTTCATTGCCCAAATGTTTATTAATCTATTATAACCACTAAAAAAAAACAAATATGTAGAGGGAGTATAAAACTCCCTCTACATTATTTTTTTTTAATTATTTTTTATACATAATGATCATCAGATGTCATAGGTATAAACATATGATTTTTGCCGTCATATAATTTATCTATAACCTGTCTTACAAGATGAGTAAATGTATTCTTTGTATTAGGATCAAGCGCAACAAGATTATCATATGTTTTCTTAAGATCATCATATTCTGCCAGAAGCTCTTTCTTAGTAGAAGCATCGTAATCTCCAGAATCGATATCCTTTTTAAGCTTATCCAACATGCGGATAGCTCTCTGCTGAGTACTACCATGACCACCAGTAAGCAAACCAACAAGTTCACTCTGAGCCTTGATAATATCACCAAAAACTCCGGCAAGTCCAGTATCTGTATCTTTAAACTTACCGAGCATATAAGAATTAAGCTTATCCAAAGCTGTTATAAGCTCACTGGAATAACCATAAGCCGCTGCAAAAGAATCAGAATATGTTTCCTTATGTCTTAATCCAGTGTTAGAAAGATATGAAATTGGAGAGCTGAGTATTCTGCCCGGAATGCTACCAATAACAGCGGGTATATTAAGAATATTAGTAAGTTTTATACCGAGAAGACCGAGCTTCTTAATAGTAATAAAAAACTTATTAAGAAAAGGAATCATTCTACTTATCTTATCACCAAGATTACTAATTACCATACTTGGTTTAGCAATAAACTGACTGAGAATATCGGCAAAGAAAGTATACAGAGAAAATGTTACTGTAGTAATAGTAAAATCGAAATTATGACCGATTTCATGAAGAATGATTGCTGTCATCTCAGCAGCACTAAGATCACAACCAGTAACCAGATACTGATCCATCTGAATATAACATCTAAGCGTATGCTTCTTATCATAGAAACCTTTAGTTCCCTGTTTATAATAATTTATATCAAAAGCATTCTTAGTGATAGTTATAAGCCTTGATGCAGGCATAGTATACGGGCCAGTATAGCCAAGGACTGGAGAGTTCTTCCAATAAACTCTCACGTCACCAAAACCAAAAACATTCTTAATAGCTTTTTGAAGATTAACAATAAGGTCGGTCTTATAAAGATTAACATAGCTGTCTGATTTAATCGCCGTTCTTATATCCTCTAAAACCTTCTCAATCTCGGAAACATTATTCTTGCCAACATATGCTTCATCCAAAGAAGCCAATTGTCTCAAATCACTAATATTCATATATTACCCAACTTTCATAAATAGAATCAATTATAAATGTGTTTATTAATAAATATCGGAACATGTGTATAAATGTATGGGTGGTAAGGAGATGAGATATTTATGCAAATACTCAAGAATCAAACGATAATTAATCGACAGAGTGACCTATACATGAATCTTGAGCTATCTAATGTAGCAGCGATAGTTCAATCTCAGCAAATTCTTGTCGATTACTATTCTTGTGATGCTGATGCAAGTACTACTAATCAGTATGGCGCAGTTGAAGAATATATCGGTCCTGATTCTACTATGGTTTATAATCATATCGAAAAACTTCCTATGGGAGGACTCGATACTTTAATAGCTCAATCACAATTTGACGAAGATATGGGATATAATGAAGATTTCAGTAGTTCTGCTACTATATTCCCAAATACTATAGTACCAAAGCCATATGATTTCTTTATTGTAGAGGGAACGCCTGTTCCCTCACTATATGTAGTTACTGGAACAAGCCCGGTAACAGTGAGATCAAATCCCTTTGTTGAAATTACATTTAAACTCTACAGCAGAGATAAAAGACGCATAGATCAGCTTAATAGACAAGTAAAAGAACACTATATAACAACATTTAATGCTATAGGGCAAGATAAAAGTATTGTAATATCTAAAACAGCATATACTACAATACAAGATCATGTAGCCGTTTATATGGAAATATCTGAGATGTATAAAGCTTTATTTTTTAATAAACTTAAAGGCGCTTTTATGTTATCTCCCATATATGACCAAGAAGCGGAACATCAGATAAATGTTGTCGATATTGTAATGTGGGCTTTTATGTTCAATGAAGGAATTATAGCATATGACGATGTATGTTCATATGCTAATGATAATTTTGATTTTCAGTCAGAAAAAATATTCATATCTCCTCCAGATCAATATATAACTCAGTTTGATTATACGAGATCTATAATATATCGTATATTTAAACGTATCACTAAATTTCCATTTAGCGATTATCGCTATCCCAATGTATATGCTCCTGATACAAGAGTTACAAAGTTTAGAGGAAAAAATATTGTTTACTTTGATAAGTATACAAATATTCCGGACTGTGGCGAACCTTATCTCAGTGCTAGTATATGGGACGACGAATTTGTGTCACGAATAAGAGAAAATAACCCATATGATTTACCAATCAATCTTGGAGATCAAGATCAAAACATAAATCCTTATTTACGAAATGCTATCATTAACTGGTATAATGGGAAAGAAATTGACTTCGATTCCATTATACTTACAGATGAACAATCGAATGAGAATTTTTATCTGATTCCATTATTGCTTGGAGCTTATAAACAGTTTATAATAAATCTTCAAAAATAACCGAAAGGTGGATGAAATTTTATGTTTGGTGCAATTAATAATGAGTATACAAAGAAGAAGAATGATTCTAAGGCCAACCAGTTCATTATCGAGTCCGTACTCGATGTTGAAGAGGTTATTCCTGGTTCCGATGAAGAGCTTGAGGATGTTGTAGATACAGATTCTATCCCCGATGAAGTGTATGCAAAGGTCGACAAGGCTCTTGATAGCATCGTCGATGATCCCGATTATGACGATACTGAAGCTGAGGAACTTGTTGATGATGACGACGATGACGATGATGATGAGCTTGATGATACCATTAATGCTCTTATTGATGAAGCTGTAAGCCTCTACTAATAAACTTAAAGCGAGGTATTTTATTTATGGATGCTACTAAGTATATAAAGACTCCTGACTGCAAACCGCTGTTTGCAATGAGAAGATGTTTTGGTCCTACTCGTGGACCTATAAAGGAGCCCAGACTTACAGAGATTGATGTTATCAAGGAGCTCCTTCTTCAGAGTGGTAATGAAGCTGTAAACATTTTTGAGGTAAAGCGTGAGGATGATGGATCTTTTACTAAGCCTGTACAGCTTACCCTCGATAACTATATGCTCCCATATGATATAATTGCAGGCACTGAAATCGAAGAGGAGCCACTTTCTTTCGTACAGATGATTCCTGATGAAAATAAAGAACTTCAGAAACCTGAAGCTCCTGTAGTAGAAGCAGGTAAACCTATCGAGGTATTTGATGCTACTGGAGAAAAGGAGCCGCTTTCTGAAGAAGATTCTAACTCAGATGAAAATAATAATAGTGAAGATGAAGAAAATTCAGATGATCAGAATACGAATGATGGAGAAGATACTTCTCCTAATCCCGATGATGATGCGGAAGATGACGAGACCGCACAAAGCACATCAGATCCTGCTACATTAACCACCGATGATGCACAGAATGCTGATACAGTTACTCTTAGCGGAGTATCTGATTATATGGAATCTTTTAACGGGTTAGTTTTTAGTGTTGTCGATTCCAACACAAGTGGTATCACCGACGATAATAATAGTGATAAGCTTATAACAGTTGATGAGACCATTAATGTAGGAGAAGAGGCTTCTGCTAATACAGCTGATGAGACCCCGGTAAATAATAAGCCTCAAAGTAAACAGAAAAAGAAAAAATAAGTACATATTATATATGTGATAAGTAATAATCCCACGGGCTTAAAAATGCCCGTGGGATATTCATTTAAATAAAAAGGAGAAATAAAAATGTTAGTAAAAATCAGTTTTGTTACACCCAATGATAAGTTAAACTTATATAAACTTCCGAGAATTACTCCTCAAAAATCATACGATATAGCATCAAAAAAATTAAAGTGCTATATCCCTGACAATCTTAGGATTGTTATAAATGATGATCAACTTATCCGTTCATATAATGGAATTGGTCCTCATACAAGCAACCGGTATACAATAATTGTCAGTATGGATAAACTAATATCTGACATCAAAAATGATATTGATATCGATGAATATTATGGTATCAATGTTTGTGTTCCAGAAAACTTTCTCCAACAGTTTATATTTACTGATGGAGCCTATACAAACACACCCGATGAAATATATAAATCACAATCGGTATCATATAAAGCGACATATACCATCAATTTTAGGATTGATGAAAATGCTTTATATGATTATTGGAAAAATCTCGATTTTATAACATATATACCTTTTGATCCCAGAATGAAATTAGCTACATTATATGCATTTACAAACGGTACAGAAAAAGAACTTACAGATGAGATGTTCTTACTGAACGAACATACTCGTCCTGACCTTGTGCTTGGACGTCTTGATGATCAGATATTATTCCTGAATGGAACCCAGGGTAATAGCTACATTAAACTCAGTAAACTTGAATCAACAATCAATCAAGCATTAGTTGATCAGTTAGAAGATGAAGGAAAATATCCGCTAAACCCATATTGTTTCTACTGTACAGACGATCATAGAATTTGGGTTCTTAGAAATAGCGGGAATCCCAATGAGGTTAATGATCCATATAGTCCTCTTAGCTATATGCAAGAGCTTGGTTTTGTTGACGAGCAAAACAACCTTTACGAGACCACTGCTCACATCACCGGTGGCAGTGAATGTGATAGAATACTTTATGACCAAAGAATGCTTTCAAATATATTTATTACATATATTGAAGATGTATATCCAATAAGCATTAGCTGCAATTTATGTAATACTGATCAAGAGCTGGAATTTTGGCCAACAGTACTTCAATTCGAGAAAAATCCTGGCTTACCTGAATATTCCCTCTCATATATACAAGCTCTCGATCTTAACGAGTTTCATATAGAGCCTATACAGGACACCCAGGCTCTTATGAACTTGATGTTTGATATGGGAACTGAGTGTTACTCATAATAACAAATGAAAATAATCGGAGGGGATTAGCCCCTCCGATTATTTTTTTTATTCTTTTTCAGAATTGGTAAAAAAATCAGGATATGTACCACTACCAATAAAGCAATAGTTAATACCCTTATAGTTTTCCTTGGGCGTGATAAGATACTTGGTATAGGACCAATAAGTCTTACCATTACTACCCTTATAAGTAGTATGGATTAGAAGATGTGTATCAACACAATTACTATTCTGGCCCAGTTTGGTCTTCACAACAACTTTGCGATGCTTTGTCTTCTTGAAAACATACTCCTTTTCAATAAAGACATCAGTGTTTTCTACATAGGTGCTGTGAAGAAATTTAAGTATCTTTTTGGCTTCAAAATACTTAAGCCTATTCTGTTTCACTTTCTACACCTTCCTTTGCTGATTTAAAAACTCACTATATATATATGTTTATCATACAGCGTATTTAACCTTAGCCTTATTACAATCTTCGGTTAATTTAACGGAAGCGAGATTATGTATAGTTAGATTATAAGCGGTAAGGGCAAAATCTTTTTCCAAAGGTCTTATATTTTGACCAGCAGTTCCTACTATATAAGCTACCGAGTTTATTCTCCTCTCACAATCGGCATTAGCCTCTTTTGTAAATACAGGACGGATGGATACAGTATCACCATCATAATCTCCGCCTTGCATTTTAAGCTGAGTGTTACTATACTGTAATGTATTTACATACATAGAAGAAGGATCCCCTTTACATACAGGAAAGAAGTTATAAAGAGTTTCGCCTATAATAGCGGGTTGAGTAGTAGTAGTTGTCGATATTTCAACCTTTGCAGGAAATTGACCATTAAAGTTATCAAGAGGATAACGGGTTATCATAACATGTTTATCTTCAGTGGCCCGTTTAGCTACTATATATAAAAGATCAGTTACAGTAGCTGCTCTTGATATAGTAGTATTCTCCTTATTAAACCTTCCAGTAATAATCATATTATGTATTTTACCTTCAGTGTCAGGAGGGGTTTCTACTTTGTCAAAACGCGAAGCCGGGTCATTAAGAAACTTAGTTATCATCTTAGAGATATATATCTCATCAAATGATTCCTGAAATTCAACAGTGCCAATGGATCCATCAGCATCTATTATCTGTTGTTTGCCGGCCTGTATAAACTGTGCATCAAAGAATCTTTTAAGATGATATACAATAAAAGGATAGAACAAAGAACAAACAAAGGTTAATGGTATAGTAGCATACCCGAATCGTGTTATTACTTCATTAAAACTATTCTTTGTATAGTTAGGAGCAGAGATAACCATACGTGCAGAGTAGTTTACATTCTTACCTTGCATAAAGCGCCTAAGCATACCAAACTTAGACGGATTACCTTTAACTTTCTCTATAACGAGCATTCTATACACATCTATTATCTTATTCTGTACACGAGTACGAGTAAGAGCTGTTATATCAGAAAATGTATCAGTATACATCTGAAGAGTTTGTGTATAAGATATGATAGAGCTATATATATTATTAATTTCATTAGAAGATTTAGAGAAGTTTCCTGTCATAGTATTCATATCTCTATAGAAGGCTGGTATAACAGGAAGCTTTGTTATAAATAGCTTATCTCTTGATTTTTCAAAGAATTTTTGTATTTCTTTTGTGGTTACAGTGTCTTTATCCGGAACCTTAACTTTTCCCCATATATGATAAAGAAACTCGGGACCAGTTTCTCCGTTATCATCTTGTATAAGTTCATCTTTTACCAATTTATACTTTTCTTGAGATTGGAGAATCTTATCAAGAGTTCTACTATATGACGAAAGTTTAATAGCTGCTAACGGAGTCATATAATGATCGTGGAGATCTATATATGCCATCCTTGATTGTCTATCCGATGTAGTGGTTCCAAATATTTCATAACTCAATAATCCATCGGGAGTAGGTGCATGTTTATCAATAAATATAGGATTGGTAATTTCTTTAAGATTATTAAGTCTTATAAATTTATCAATATCAAGGGTGTTAGTAAACAATCCTTTGGGTTTATTTGCCATAAATAAATCACCTCTTATATTTATGTCAAAAAATTATCCACCGGGGAAATTAAGCCCGGTGGATAATTAAAACTTTATTCAATCTTCTCTGGTGTTATATACAGATAAGATCCGTCTCTTTTTACAGATACTTTATAATCACTATTATTACAATGAATATCTCTTGTATCTGCATTTTCGCATACTGTCTTAGCAAACTTCTTATCTATGAGCTTTATAACCACAGTTTCATCGTCACAATTATACATATTGATGCTTTTATAATCTAAATTAGATTCGAGAATAACACAATATGCTATGTATATAAGAATTGCTTTAGAGGGAATAACCTTCGATATAGTTTTTTCCGAAAACGGATTTGCAAAATCAACCTCCCTAAAGAAATTATATAGAAACTCTGGTCGTGTCATATTCAATTTATACTTTTTCATAACTGTTTACGACCTCCCGGGCGTTTCATATTTGCTTTCCCGGTAAGCTCAGCTTCAATCTTTTCCGATTCCTGGCGTCGAGCTATTTCTTGTAATTTAGGTGTTATGAAATCTACTGCATCAAAACAATCTCTTAATGGCATCCAACGTATCTCTTCATAGCTATATTGATCCTTTAAGACTGTATGAGCATTATAGACCATTTCTAAATAGTCCTTATTGGTAGACTGAATAACATCGACCCATTTCTTTATTTCTGCTCGGTTTGACTCAATAAGCGGCTTACCATGATGTGGAAAAAAACCAAATTATCTACGGATTCCCATGTGATATCTTTATTCTCTTTACCGCAGTGCGGACATTTTACAGATTTAATACCAAAGCGAGGCATAACAACCTTTTCCTGCTCTTTACGTATAGTTTCAACAACAGACTCATATTCTTCAACATCGAGAAGAGTAAGTGCCTGATACTTCTGATAAAGAGTATTAACTCTGATATCCTGAGGAATTATAATTGAGCGAATATAGGGCAGCACATCAATAAATGTACCAATCCTATCAAGTTCAAGCCTGTCGTATGTTTCATTTTCATTAATTCTCTTAAGAGTCTCAAGATATGCAACATACTCGGCATAAGAAGGATGACCAATATCAATAATAAATCCAGTATTAGGTGTGCTGACTCTAATATTCTGAGTCATAAGCGAAGTATAACCCTTGGGATTAGATTTAAGCTCATCCCACTTATTTCTGATCTCATCCATATTCATAATGAGATCAGTAGAATTCGCCTCTACTCTAAAATCTGCGCCACATTCATTACAACTAGTTACAGCATTAATTGTCTTGAGAGTGGCACACACATGTGCATAAGCCATAATATTATAATCAGCATAATGGATCATATTCTTAAGATCTGTAGGAGGAATCTTGGGATCAGTACCAACTACATTCTTAATAATGGTGCCCATCTTCTGAAGATCATACTCAATTTTGGGAGTATTCTCATCAACGGACCCGTAAAGCATATTAAGATCGACTGCACCGGAACCAACAATATCGATATTGAAACCGGAGTTAATAAGCGGAACACTCACAGTTCTAAAGTTTTGTCTCTTAAACTTAGCCGCAGCAGAAAGAAATGCAGAATCGTCAAGACTCTTAAGAGAACCAATTCTTTTAGAATCAACAGGTTCAATATTGCGCTTCTCTTTAAGAACGCTAACGATAGTACTCTTAGGAGGCTCAGTCATATCCACATCAGTCATATTTACAACAGAAAGAGATTTAACATAGTCTCTTGTCTCTTCTGCAGTACGAGTAGTCTTCGGAATAGCAGCAGTAATATTTGTACTCTCTGCCTTATCTTCTTTAACAGTAGTAAGTTCATCCTCATCATAGCTGGGAAGAAGCGGATCCGCTGTATTATAACTCTCATCGTTTTCAGAAATTGTTCTGTTAACAGAGTTGTTGGGATTATACACAACAGCACCACTACTATTAGTATTCTGTACAACATTTTCTCTTACATAATTGCTGTCAGAAAGATTCTTTTCCTGGTTCTCAAGTCTAGCATCTTCAGCAGTCACAGCCTTATTAAGATCGGCAAGAAATTCATCGTCTTTTTGTTTAAGAATATCATCCACTTTTCTATCCATATGCGTGGTGCTAATATCATTAGGGTCAATAAGAGTTGCCGGCTCTGTTTCAAATTGTGCAGCCTCTTCAGGAGTAAGAAAAGTGGAATTATTGCTATTATTGGAAGAAGCTCCGGCAAAATTAAGTCCGGTGGTCATTGTCACATCGCTACTAGCAAATGCATTAACAGGATTGTCCTGAATGGTGGTTTCTTCAATTGGTCTCTTAATCATTGTATCAAGATTTTCAGTATCAGGCATTTTTATGTCCTCCTTAAAGTTTGTTTAAAATTGATATCGCAGATGACCCTGCTTTGTCAACAACAGAAACCATCTTGTATATATTTCCAAGATAGCTTATATCAACATTGACAAGAAGAGTATTATTTGTATATGTAGCTGTTATATTAGAAGGTATAAATGGTGTGTATTTATTAATCTGGGCATTTATATCGGCCTCATAATCATTATTACGCCCACCTTCTATATAACTATTAAAACTCTCTGATCTTAATCTGAGTCCTCGATTAACATCAGCCGGATCATCACCAGGGACCATATTAAATAACATCTGCATTACACCTTTGATATAATTAGCTCCCTGTGATATTTTCATGTTACCAGAAGAGTCATAGTTAAAACTGAAATCGGATGTTTTAATAAGCATTCTCAAACCCCCTTTTACAGCATTTAGTATTATATAAATGTATTTTATTTCATTTTTTAATAACTTATTAATATTAAAATGTATAATAGAAATTACCTCAACAAATCTATAATTAAACGTCTAATATGCTCACTATTAGGGGGTATAAAATATCATGAACTGCAAATATTGTGGAAAGTATTTTAGTAAGAAGTCTCTCGTAATTGATCATATTGAGAGATGTCATTCTAAAGAGCTTTCAGATGAAAATATAGATGCTTATCAGGCATGTTGGTTAGCGACGCATCCTGATCTTCATTCTTTATGTATGTGCGGATGTGGCAAAAAGACTGATTGGTGTTATGCCACTGGTAAACCGCATAAAGTTTCTAATGATCCCAAATGTAAAGAGAGATTAAGAAAGATAGCTCTTGCTAATCATATTAAAGTTTATAATACTCCTACTCTTCTTAATGATATGGAGCATCAAAGAGAGATGCAACATAATCGACCAACTGCCGGAAAATACAAATTTTCTGATGGTAGAACAGTTGATTATTTATCCTCTCTTGAAAAATCTTTCCTTTGGTTTTGTGATACTGTATTAGAGCTTAAATCTAATATGATTCTTACCTCTCCTAAGATATTTACATATTATGATCCAAAAGCTAAGAAGAATAGACAATATGATCCAGATTTCTATTTACCAGATTATAACCTTCTTATTGAAATAAAGGACGGAGGAGAACATAGCAATTCTAATCCTGCATTCATAGAAGAAACACGATATAAAACTGAGCTCAAAGATGAGATGATGAGAAAGCAGACGGAATATAACTTTATTAAGATAGTTGATAAAAATTATGGGCCGTTTGTTGAGCTCCTTTACAGTATAGTTCATGATGAGCATAAGAAGCAGCCTAATAAGAACGCTTTTGTTGTAATCAGTGAAGCTGCCTGTACTGATCCTGAGGAAGTAATAGATTTCACCTTTGATCCTCCATATACGAATATTGAAAATCTTTATTTATGTCTATGTACCATAAAAGGTGTTGGAACACCACTAGCTATAGGCGTAATGCCCACTATAGATTCTCAGTATATTATCATGGAACAATTCCAAAAAAATATTACTGCTGTTATAGATCGTGATGATCCTATGTTTGATGATTGTGATGTAAGAGTTTTCAAATACATAAAACATGACATAGATAAGATAAACGATTTGTTTAACTTCTATAAAAATACGGATATTAATACAGATATCTCTCTTACATCTTATCTGATTGATCATAAGATATATTTTACTGATATAGTATCTGGATACACTAACAATGAAAACTCTATAACCGAATTTACAACTCTCTAACAAAGAGGTGATTAAAGTCATGTCTATTAATTATATACCAATGAGTACACCATCTCCTGTAGGTAGTATACGAAATAATACCATCACATACACTGAGGTATTTGAAGATGATATCCCCCTTCTTGCTAATGAAGAAGATGCTGAGGAAATACAAGATGAGAAGAATGAAGAGATTGATACCGAAACTGAAGATACTCTTCTTGGAGAAGGGGTTAATTATTCTCCAAGCATTGGCAATATAGCCTCTCCTATATCTTCTGATAATAAAGTAGAAGACATCACTAAACCAATAGATCCTCCTGAAAGTCTCATTGGGGAAGACGATAAAGAAGCGGATAGTATTATAGATGATATAAATTATTATAACGAGTCTGCTATGAGAGCTAAGGAGCGTAACGCTCTTCCTTCAGAAGCTTTTGGTATACCAAGATTAAGAATGTATCCTCTTAATGATGAACTTCATGTTAAACAGGCCGTAAGGATGTTTAATCATTGTAAGAAAGAGTCTGATAGAAAAGAGCTTGCTAAGAATATTTTTAAAAGAATTAAAGAACTTGATATACAGATAAATATAGGTGAGGATAATAACCTTAAGAATTATATTCCCAAGAATTTATCTGAAAGTTCTGTTCTTCTTGAAGATGATACTCTTATGAGTTTCATAAATATAAAGAAGAAGAGGACTAAGCAAGATGTAGTCATGGAACATCTTAACCGAAATAATATGTTCTATAATAACATCTTCTACAACCCAGATTATAGAAAGAGTATTATATCTCTTCAAAACTTTAAATTTCTTGATTACTTCTATCCCTCTTTCAGAAATCATAACTTTTATGAGAGATTGCATTCAGTTCTTGGTGGACTTGGCTTTAACCGAGATGTATATAATGCTCTTGGATTACGTTATCCACTGGAAACTGATGAATCTATTCCTCTTACTGAAATTAAAACAGATGAGGAATCGGAAAGCATATTTGATATGTATATGTCTTCTCATTATGATCCGAACACAAACTGGTTCTGTAAAGAAGATAGTCCAATAACACGAACCGTAGTACATATCAAATACTGTCTCTATATGTATAGCATTCTCGGCTATATAATGAATAGTAAAAACTTTTGTATAGACAATCTTCCTTTATTTGCCACATCAGTTCTCACGGATTGGATAGAGATGGTGAGTAATTATTACTATAACCTCAATAATGCTACTGAAAAATACAGTAAAGAATATCTTGCTTATGCTCAGTGTCTACATGACTTATTCTGGGATATCACTCTCGATCCTGATAATAAGGCTGATGCATTAGCTGCTATTATTTCTATGATAAAGAATATGGCTGTTGATGATAATACTATAGCATCGAGCATGAATGAAGGTATAGTAGAGACATATGATCTCATTTCTAAAGAAGATTGTTCTGAGTATATGATAAGAATACTTGGGTTACAAGATGAGATATTCCTATTGCCAAACACTATGGAATATCCTGTAATAAATAAAGATTCTGTCAGATTAGCTATGGATATAATTCAGCAGATACCCGCTGAAGATAGAGATGAGTATGTAAAGAACCTTAATTTAAAATATAAAGAGCTCGGATGTAATTTCTCTATATCTGCCGATCACCCTTATGCTAAGTATGCTTCTGAAGAAATTATTGATAATATTATATTCCTCACCGAAGGAGATACTATAGTAAAAGATGATGGAGTAAGTATAGATGATTCTCCGTCTACTGAAGATCCTTGGTATAAGAAGTATGTAATCGGTTTTAATAGAGAAGGTAAGCTTCTTCCTAGCACAGAATTAGGAAGCTCTCCTTCTAACAGAGTGGCCGATGATATATACAGAGCTGATCCATTAATATAAGTAAGGTGATATTGTAATGAAATATTCTACTGATAATAAATCCTCTGAAAATGAGAATAAAGAGAATTTTGATAAACTGATGGAATTGATAATGGAACACTAAGGAGGTATTTTTATAATGCCTGAAATATATGTTGGTACTGATTGGCATCTTGATAAAGATACCTTTACTAAGTATAATCGAACAGAAATAACATTTGATGGTGAATCTGTTGATAATATTGCAGATAGACTTGGGGTAGACGATACGTTCGTCTACCTCGGTGATCTTTATAATGATCCATATGATAAAGATAATAGTAAGAGTATAGATAATCTGAGCTCTATACTTAAATCTATATCTTCTCATAAAGTATTCTGTAAAGGTAATCATGATATAGCCGATAATGAATTTTATCATAATCTTGGTTTTGATGTAATATGTGATATATGTATATGTAATAGTATCATATTCTCTCATAGACCTGTAGATAATATTCCGATGGATATGATAAATATCCATGGTCATTTACATGATGAGAAAGATGTTACCCCTAATTCATATCAGTATGTAAATGCTTATACTCCTAATACCGAAACCGGTATTGTAAGCGTATCTGAACTTCTTCGATATGCTATTGAACATAATAAAGACGAGTATAAGGATCAAAAGAAAGTTGCATCAGATAATTCTCCGAAATATACAACTGATGATAAAGAACTTATTATACATAATATCTCAGATCGTATGGATTATAGTAAGGTAACAAAACCTCTCACTGAAGCTATAAATATATATCTCGTAAAAGAATTAGAAGAAATAACAACTCCTGAGAAACTGCTTGAGTGGGTAAAGAAGAATATTCAACCTGTTAATTTAGGTAATAAGTTATCTAATGAAACATCTATTGTTGATAATAAGAAGGCATCTTCTCACGACTATGTTATGTTTTGTTATAATAGACTCCATAAGATGGATCTTAACCCCAAAATTCTTTTCATTGCTGGATTCACTGATGATAAAAAGAGTATGGGTTGGTGCCATTCTCTAATTTATTGGGAGAATGACAATAAGAATATTACTTGGTTTGAGCCTTCGTTAAAGGGATATGTTGGTTTAAATAAGTATGATAATTACAATGCTTTGAAAGATGCTCTTGATGGAATATATAAGCAAGAGCAAGATGTTGCTAAATATCCACAACTTGTTATAAAGAAGACATCAATAAGTAAATACAAAGAAGATAAACCCACTAAAGAGTTCATTAAAGACATATTATCTTCTGATAAAGAAATTAATGAAAGCATGTGCTTTATAAACTCAGCAGAAGCTTTAAATGAAATACTTTTCGATGATCCTTCTGATACTGAAGCTTTTATGCAAGATGATGATTATTATGAACATATTGAAGAGTCTGCTATAGATAAATATGATCCGGATCATAAACTAGGTAAGCTCAATGATATGGATAAAGATGAAGCAAATCGTATAGCAGCTAAATATGATCTACATCTTCCTGGACATACCCCTGAAGAAATATATGAGAAAACTCCTGAATATCGTAGAGAACAGGAGCGTAAAAGAAGAGAAAAAGAAAAAGAACTTGCTAAGAAAATGAAACTCAAAGAAGAAGCTAAGAAAGAAAAAGAGAGACGGAAGAAAGGTTTTATCTTTGCTAAGAAAGATAAATCTTCTACTAATGAAAGTATTATCTATGAGTCAGATATATGTGTAGAAGATCCGGCTGATTATACACCAGATCCTGATATGACTATATTTGGACCTGCTGTTAGACTCTTTAATACATTTAATGAATATAACAAGACTGTATCTGAAAGCTATAAGTTTGAGATAGAAGATAAATCTGTTAAGTTCTTTGATGATGTATTATCCGAAGAGGCTAATAGCAACAATAAGTTATATCCTGTATATATACTTCTTCAGCATTCTGGAACTCTTCTTGCTAATATTATAAAGAAAGTGACAAAGTCTCATTTCTCTCACTCATCTATATCCTTTGACTCCTCTCTTACCCATATGTATTCTTTTGGTCGCAAAAGAGGTACTAATCCATTTATCGGTGCATTTACGTTAGAGAATATAAATGATAAATTCTTTAAAGAAAGAACTATACCATTCGCTCTTTATGTTGTTCCTTGTACAAAGGATCAAATAGATAGAATGAAAAAGAGGCTTGATTATTTTATAAAGAATTCTACAAAATTTAAATATGATTTTACTGGTCTTATGAAGAATTATCTTGGTATAGTAGATAATCCTGAATATAGATGGTTCTGTTCTCGATTTGTAGCTGACATTATCAACGCTGGAGCTCCTTCAAATAAGCCATATGTTATCGAACCATCTCTTATGAGACCAGAAGACTTCATTAACACTAACTTTGCTACATATGTAATCGGTGGATATTTAAATATGTATGATAGTACACTCGTGGATCGTATAACAAATCGCATTCTACGTTCAGAAGAACTTAAGAGAGCCCGTCAGAATACAGTTAAGGGAACAAATTCTGATGAAATAATAGAATCTATTGTTTATAATATCGATCCATTTGACCCATTACAGAAGGATGTATTATCGTATCAACTTTCTATGATGGATGAGTCTGTTATAAAAGATTTTACTAACTATTTATCTTCCTTTAATATAAGGTTTGATAAGAAAGGAAATGTTATCATAACCCGTAAGGAATATGATAAGCTTGACACTCACTTAAGATCTTCTATAGCTAATATTAAGGCATATAGAAAAGCTAATAATATGGAGGGTCTTAAATTTGAGCTTGCTAAGATTCATTATATGATATCACTCATAAATAATCATTTCCTTAACGCTAAATCTCTTAAGACAATAGATCCTGATATTAAAAAGAAGATGCTCGATATGAGATCGGTTATGTTAAATACATTCCAACAGAATCTCAAAATATTAACGGAGCATGATAAGAAGTTTGATTTTAACAAATATTATGAGAATAGTAAATATGGATCAAAATTTACTATCCCATCTTCTACACTAATGAGTATTGGTAAAGTGATAACTACTAAATTATAAAACAAAATAATGGACCTGGGATTTTTACCCAGGTCCATTATTTTCATAAAAAATTATTGACTATATATTATATTATTGTAAATGTATGTAGATTATTTGAAATATTTACATAAACAAAGGAAGGGTTGATAATTATGGAAAATGGAGTTGAAATCATACGTTATAATCCAATTGGATCCAAAGGTGGATTTCAGGATAAGATAACAGATTTCATGAGACGACATGCTGTTAAATACAGCACAAAAACTTTATCTGAAATGGGTTATCTGTATATGAATGCAATAACCTATATAAAAGATCATATAGAAGCAAGAGCTTATTTTGCTCCTGAGCTTGCTTCTTATAAAAGTGAAGAGTTTGGAGAAAAAGGAAGACTTGTTCCTATAAAGGAGCTTGATATATTTAGAAACTATTTGTTCGCTGGTAGTGTAGAATCGAATATTCATTTTGATACTATTAGCGTCCCAAAATATAAGATTGTAGAAGAAGACGGTCATATTATAACTGTAACAAAGAATGATAAGAATTATATAGAAAAAACTATAATGATTCTTAGATTAAATTTACAGTTAACTATGGCTTCAATAAATGATATATCCCTTAAAGATCCCATGTTTCAGGTTGTAGCCAGAAGCGTTTCTGGCGTTAATAAGAAACATACAGATAAACAGATGATTATATCTGTTAATTTTGATAAGGAGTTTCCTGTATCTATTGATGTACAGTATACTCCTAATAATCAATATGGTGGATATGATCCCGATGATGCTATTCCATATCTGACTTCTCTAATACAGAAGAATAGTCAGTATAATAACATGATGGATAAATTAAAGGGAAAAGTATCTGAAGACGCCCAGAAAATTGAGGATTGTAAATCTAAAAGATTTTATGGGGGTTACTTTAATATACGATAAGGAGAATATAAGATTATGTCTGAAAAAGCTAAAGAGATAAACTGTAAGATCAATAAAATTTATGGTTTTCTCAATAACAAAGAAACCAAAGTTATTGCTGAGGTTTCATGGAATGGCGGAGAAGCCAGAATCGATCTTCGTAAATGTTGGAAAAATGGATCTGAATTGAAGTTAGGAGGAGGTATATCTCTTAATGATGATGAAGTAGATGTACTCAGCAGCACACTTCCCTCAGTTACGAAGACAAAAAAGAAAACTGTGGACTTTGATGCTGTATTCAGCAGAAGCGATGATATCATCGCTAAAAGAGATGCTGGATATAGTACACAGGATGGATTTATTAAACTCATTCATAAACCTGGATGTAGGCTTGATAAAAAGAAGAGCGTAAAGATGATCACTACTTTATGCGACATGAAGTAAAATTTGGGTGTTGGGAAGTATATCTCCCAACACCCAATATTTCTTTTTTTTTTATTATTTTTATAATTAATAAATACGTAACTAAAAATATACAAATAATAGTTAGAGGAGGTTTGTTAATTTGTATATACCCAATGAACTAAAGATTAGGATTAACCAGATGTGTGAAATAGAAAACAAAAAGATGCATAATCCTCATAATATCTCTCTTGATAACATCTCTCTTGATTACCAAACCGATAGCAATGGAATCAAAATCAGAAATGGAATGTTTGGTTCATTTTTGGCTGGTATGCTTACTGGCAGACAAATAGAGTGGGCAGTTCAACAGGGTGATATTACTATCACAAGAATAGATGACGATGGTAATGAATATAATAGCTTTGACGCAAAACATCTTAATCCTAATTCATATGATCTTGCAATAGGAAATAAGATTGGTTATTATGAGATTAATGATACCGATATCATAGATATCAAGAATCGAGATAGTTTTAAGTTTATTACAGAAGATATTCCAGAAGAGGGATATGTTATTAGACCAAACACATTATATCTTATCAGTACAAGAGATATTATAGGATCAAATAAATATATTCCTCAAATAACTGGTAGATCCAGTATAGGTAGATTGGGTATATGTACTAATCAGGTAGCAGGATTTGGTGATATTGGATTTAAAGGAAGTTTTACCTGTCAGCTGAGTACAATATATCCTGTTCGTATCTATCCTTATTTCCCAATGATACAAATATACTTTGAAACTCCATATGGACATATAGATTCTTTATACGATGGTAAGTATAATAACAACAACGGCTGTATTAAACCTTCTGCAATATATGATGATTTTAAAAATCCGAAGTACGTAGATATTACATAAATAATGTTTTTGTTATAAGTATATATTATAAGTATAGCATAGAACAAAGGAGGAATTAAAAATATGCCAAAAGAAAAATCCGTTCCGGGCAGATTAAATATAATTAACCGGGACAGTTATCCGATGTTTAAACCATCTCCGGTTGAACATCACATGATAGAACGAAGAATAAGTTCTGTTAGAGTAGAACATATTTCACATGATGAAGAATATGAAAAACTAAAGAAAGCCGGACTTAATATAGATATAACAAATCCGGAACTTTTAACAACTGCAGGAAAAAGACCAATAGATGGAATATTCTCTCCACTCTTTGGAGCAGATACCACACAAGATGCTCCGATATTTGCTTGTGATTGTCACAAGCTTACAGGTGGAGAAAATGTAGGACGTGTATGTCCGGAATGTCATCAGGTAGTACGAAGTATAGAAGCAGATCTTCGTACTATGGGTTATATAGATATAGCCCCATATCATATTATGACATTCCATGGTTATAAACTCTTCCTCAAGAAGTTTGGCAAAAGTATGATGGAAGAAATTCTTAAACATACTCGTAAACTGGACCTCAAGGGACGTATGGTAAAAGATAAGATCCCTCTTATCTCTGAACTATATGATAGTTATGAGGATCTATATGAAGAAGAGTTTGGTATTCCTCGTAACGTAGCTTTTACTAGTAAGATACCAGTATACTCTTCTCGTCTCCGCCCATTGATTCATACAGGAGTAAGGATAACAATGCTTGATGTAAATAAACATTATTTGTCTATAGTAACCTGTAGGAATCAGCTTATAACTTCTCATGTTCTTGAGCTTGATCATAGGCTTGAAGAGCAAAGAATTATAAATCAGATACAAGAAGATTTTATTGCCATTCTTGATATAGTTGAAGGTCTGATGAATCATAAGACTGGTGTATTCCGTAAATCGCTTGCATCTGGTCGTCTTGATTTCACTGCAAGAATGGTTATATCTATAGGTACTGATCTCAGACCTAATGAAGTAGATGTTCCATATAGTTTTATGCTCGAAGAGTATGAAGAGGAAATAGCAAATGACCTCTCTACTCTTGAGGGAATATCTATTTCAAAAGCAATATCATATATAGATAATAATATGACAGTGAAGAATAAGAAGCTGTATAATATAATCAACCAGTTTCTTAAACGTAAATATGGCGTATGGGTATTAGTAAACAGAAATCCAAGCATTTCTGAAAGTAGTATTCAATACGTTCGTATACGTAAGGTGCATGATGATATTAAAGATGTCAGTTTACACATACCACCAGATATCACTGTACCTATGGCTGCTGATTTCGATGGAGATCAATATACTATCTTTTGTATCAAAGATCCCAGATTCCATAGATTATTCCAACCCATGAATTCTACCTATGCTTTTATAGATAGAAGCAATGGTAAATTTAATAGTGGTATGGGATTTAAAAAGGATTATGCAGCTATACTCGTATCTGCTTGGGATATAGATAGCTTGTATGATTCTTATCTAAGAAACCCATATATGGATACAGAAGAGGCTTTAGCTTCATTAGGATTGAGTGTTCGTCCAAATACTGATGAAGATAGATTAGCTGAACGTGAACTAATGAGAGAAATATATTCATTAGATCCTTCTCATCCATTCCGTAAAAGGATGACACATGGATTTATGGATGAATTTCCATTTTAAACAAAAGATGAATATGAGGTCCCATTTACGGGACCTCATATTTTTTCTCTTTATTTGTTATATTATAGTTAATATTAATATAAATTAAATACTATATTAATATATTTGGAGATTAAAATCATGAGCGATTTTTATAATACAATAGTTGAAAATAACGGTATGGTTAAATATGTAGTAGGTGCATCACAGATAAAATATACTATATTAGATGAGCTTATGGAAAATGCTGGCATTAAAGTTAAACGAGATGTTTGTCTTCATATAGATGCTAATGCTATATTCTATCGTTTTTATCGTAATAAAAATCTTACAGAACTATCAAGAATGGATTTTGATATAGCTGTAAGAGATTGTGTTGTTAGTGTAATGAATGTTATAGCACATTATAGAAAGTATATCGCTACTCATTTACACGCTGATAATAGCATACTTGTATATTATAATACAAACCCTCCAACATATCAAAGAATGTTCTATAAAGACTATATGAAAAAGCATTATGATAACATGTCTATCAATAATAAAGATTATGGTCATATTACAGAATATGTATTAGCAAGCATAAGATACATAAAATCGCTAATAGCATATGTTACTAATGCGTATTGGATAGATACAGGTTCTATTGATGTATATGCTGCTATAGCTGCTAATATTATGTATGGTAAAGAAGACAGAACCAATATTATTCTGTCTAAGAATGTTTTACTCTCTCAACTGATAAACACTGATTGTTTCCAAATATATCCGAACCGGGATAAGAGTTATCTCATAACATATGATACTCTATACTCTAATGGTATATTAAATGGATATAAATCAATTAAAGCAGAAAATAAAATGTCCGCTGCTATGCTCCCTTTCATATGGGCTCTCGGTGGATGTAAAGATATTGAGCTTAAACCATCATCATACACTACTGGTATAGTTAGTGCTATAAAATTATTTAACACATTACTTTCTGACGGCAAACTTAGTGGTACTGTTTCTCTTAGTAAAATTATTGAGGAAATAATATCATTAGCCGAGAGCAGTAAAGTTAAATATATTCATACAGATAAAGATGGAACAGAGGATCTTATGAATAGGTATAGGATAACCTGTTTGCCATTAGCTGTATCAGCTATATCGAGAGATCAGTTGATCACTCTGGAAAAGAGTAAGATAAATATATTTGATCAAAATGGTTTTGAAGCTCTTAATGAAACCTTATCTAATCAAGGGGACATTCTTATAGAGATCACTTCTCTTAATATGAATAAGTCTGATAGGAGCTGATGATGCCTTGGATTTCAATACTTACACATACACAATAAGAGATATAGGCATAAATACAGATAAAGCATATACAATAAAGTCCGGTTCTATAAACTATATGAATATAACTCATGCATATTTTAGTAGAATAATGCCGGTTATTAAAATAGGTATAGAGCTTGATATACCAATGATTGATAGTTTATATAAATATGAAAAGAGCGGAACAATATCTTTTACTGTTATAGAAAATGAACATGATGGCGATGGTAATATAACGAACAGCGCTCCATTTATGACAGGCGCATTTAATTATATTGCTATAAAACCGAGGAGTGACTATATTACTTCTACAGATACTATAACTTCTGATCTTGTAGATGTTATGAAAAGTGTTCAGATATTTGAATGTTATCTTATCAATATGGATATGGTTAATAACATACTTAAAGGTATATCTAACATATTTAAAGACACTTCAAAATCTGCAATATTTAAGAGCTTATTCCAATTAAGAGGAATAACTAAAAACATTATAGCTACTCCTCCAAATAACGATAATGGTAAAATAAGTTATGCCGTATTCCCATATGGTGATTTAGTGGGAAATATAACTTATTTAAATGCACACTTCGGTTTATACAAATCAACCCCTATAGTATACTATGATGGGAGTGTATTGTATTGTATTGATAAAACCGATCCGAATATAAAGTTATCGAGCACATCCGATTATGCTGAAATAAATATATTCTTGGTTAATGATAGTGACCCAAAGAGAAATATAGATGGATCATGTAATGATCTGAGCACAAAAACGCACTATATAAACTCTCGTAATATACCTACAATAAATGAGCATAATGACAGGAAATGTGCTACAGAGTTTGCCACTCTTATTGGTATAGATAATAAGGGTAATATACATAGAAAAACAATATCTGAAGAGTATAGTAAACTTAAAATGGTTTATGTTCATAACACTCTTACTATGGAACAGATATACCATGATAATATACTCGGAGATTCATTATCGATAGGTGTATCTAATATAAGTTTGAGTATAATTAAACCATATAAAATATTCAGGTTTATGTGCGATACACAGTATAGTAACTTAAACCTTGATGAAAAGTTATTTAATATAGCTGGCGCTGATATTACAATAACTCGTGAAGGCGGAGCTGGAGATGATGCAAATTATCTCGGCACTGTAACGATAAGTTTAATTCAACAAATAAAATAATAAAATGGAGAGGGGATTATTCCCCTCTCCATTATTTTTTTCTTTTATATAGTTACATTTTTCATAGATCTTACTGTAGGAGTAATTACGGTAGCAGAAGGTTTTGAATTAAGACTACTAAATACAGCAGTCTTAATGAGGAGCTCAGATATAATCTTCTTATTGTTTTCTACCCTCTCTTGCAATAACTTAAGTTTAGTATTAAAAGCTTCAGTGTATATTACGATATATGAATCAAGAAGCCGATCAAGTTGCTGGTTAGCAAATGATACAACATCGGGAGTATTATGTATTATATCCATAAGATCAGGATACTTAGTATATAAAATATCATTATTTTTAGGAGACTCTATAAATTTTCCATATTTCTTATATGAAGCTTTTAAAGAATTATATTCCTTTATTATAGCTTCTTTTGTTTTCTTTATATCCGCTCTTATATCACCAAAATAAATTATATCATTAAGATATTCTCTTATACTCTGTTTGGACGCATTAATTCTAATAGGTCTACCTACTATAGTCTGTGATACTATACTTCTCACACTACTCTTAATAGCACTATTAGATTCAGCTGATATATAAGAACCGGTAACTTTATACCCAAAGTCAACAATCATTCTATCTACAGCAAGTTCTATTTCTCCGCTATATATATCATTATTTTTATACTTTGGATCAGTTTTTGATATTAATATATTTACAAGGTTATCGACATCATCCTTTATATGATCAGAAGGATGTATTATTACTGGATAATCTGGAGACTTATATTTTGGATATTCGTAGGTATCTATAATAAATGGGTCTTTTAATTTTTCTACTCTTTCTATTATCTTATCCTTATATTTTTCAACAAGCTTAGATGTATTGAGAATGAAATTATTTACCATCTCAAGTATCATCTGTAATAATTTAATAAGATTATCTTTTATAATATCGATAATATTATATGTCAACGATGACTTATGGTTAGCCATCATATCAATAATATTCATATCTATAATACCTTCATTAATTGCCGTAGAACATCTGTCTAATATATCAACATGATCAAACATAGATTCATTTATGTTTTCATCAACTATATATCGTGTAGCAAAATCATACATATTATATTGCCCCCATATTATCAAAATATATCTATTATTACAATGTTTAGGGACAAAAAAGAGAAGGTAGACGAATCCCCAGACGTCTACCTTCTCTTTTGTTTTTATTAACCGAACTGATATAATTTTATTGAATTACTCTTGGGAGTGAGTTTTTAGCTCTTCTTTACCTTATAGTTGGAAAGCTTGGTAAGAATGCGCATATAGTCTCTTGCTATCTCATCAAAGTAAGAACCAATCTTTGCACTGGCAGTATTGATAGCAGAACTATAAATAGAATACTTGGTGGTAACATCAGCTGCTACAACCCTTACGCGCTCACTAAAGACAGCCTTAACATCTGCCGGAAACTTATCATAATCAGTTATATCTTTAGTAAGCTTATCAGCGGATCCATCACCGAGAGCTTTCATGGCTTCATTCTTTCCAGTTTCGTATGCCTTGAGAGCGTCTCCAAGAATTTTTATGATGGTTTCTTTATCTTTATGATACTCATCGAGATATTTAAGCATATCTTCAGCTTTTTGAGCACTTCCAATCTTGAATGTATTTCTATCAAGCTGTCCGCCTTTAACCGTCTTATCAACAGCATTCCATACGTCTTCCATGGTTACAGGATTTTCGTTAGCCACAGAAAGTTTCTCCGCTATCTTAGTAACAGCAGCTTCTTTCTCTTCCTCGGTCACGTGCTTGAGTCTTTCATTCTCCTGCTCAACTTCGGTGATTTGGCTGCTGTTATCCTCGCCGATAACAAAATCACCTCTAAACATGTCTTTAACATCCTTAATATTTTTAGCACCAGTAGTTTCATCGAACTGGTCAGGAACAGAGGATATCTTTTTAATTGTATCTTTTAAATAATCAAGCTTCCAATCATAACCTTCATATGTCTCATTGCCGAACCCAGAAAGACCAGCAGCTGCTTTTACCTTATCTTTCATAAGAGAAAGCCACTTAGAAGTATTAGTTCTAACTCTTGCGAAATATGCCTTAAACTTTAAAATAAGGCCCTTAACTGCGGCTATAATTTTATCGAAAAACTTCTTGATATTAGCACCAATGGTGGTGAATATATTTTCCGATATAGCACCAATAGATGCGGGATTTGATATAAACGCTTCTACCATTATTTCGTCAGATGCGACATTAAACTGGGATACAGCTACAGCTTCGGACATGATCATATAGTTTGCCTCATTAGCCGACTCTATGATACTTCCGATAAATTCATGAGGCTCTATATTATCGGCAGAAAAACCTGCAGATTCATGAAGTGCCTGAGTAAGGGCGAATGCGTGGAGCATATTAGTTTCCTCCTTATATAAATTATTAATTAAAGCTCATCAAATTCAATATCAACGAATTCAGAAGCATCGCTGTTATTGGACTTGGGAGCCTTGTAGTTATACATCTTGACAAATATGGCCTTGAACTGAGAATTTCTTTTCTCTTCATAACTTCTACGAATATCCTGTACAGTAGTAATTGCACTAATAGCCGTAGTAAGAAGGCCAATATAAGCATTCATTCCACTTATAAACATATCAAAACGCTCAAGACCCTTGGTCTCTTCGCCGGCCTTACCATGTGCGTTATTGTACTTTTCTTTTACATTTTCTATAGTACTGATAGAACCCTCGAGATCCTTCTTTTGGGTTTCAACAGCGTTGAGAAGTTTAGTATAACCATTAAGAATAGAGGTGAAATTATTATCAGAAACAATCTCTGTCTTTACCTTTTCATATGTAAAGTCTGTGCCATACTTAAGAGGCTTCTTTTCGCCATAAAGCTGTTTGTTAATCTCATCTCTCCAGGAATCACCAGAAACATCAATGCCGGTAATAACTGAGATAAGCTTAGTCTTCTTTTCAGTTTCGGTCTGATCAGTTACTGTACTAATTATATCTTTAATTTTAGCCTTTTCTTCATCAGTAACATCTTCATCATCGCCATCATAGGATTTCATATCAGGAATATACTGCAAAATGTTGCTCTCGAGGGCATCAAACCCTTCGATATTTCTCATAAGATCTACAACACCATCGCCACTACAATATTTGTCTATAGCTGCAAAAGGCTGATCATTCTTAAATTCATAGCCATTCTCAAAGGTAAAGTCCTTAAAATTCTTCTGAAGAGCCTTGTCATTACCATACCTAGAAAGAAGGGCCTGACCGCTCATACGATTCTTGTTGATAGCGAGCTTAATCTTATTGATGATGGAGACAATAAAGTTCTTAATTCTAGTAAAGATCTTCTTAATCTTCTCCTTAAGAGAGGAGGTAGAAGCCTCGATAATTGCCTTGGTATCAACATCGGTACCAGCATAGACAGCATTCACTACAGACTCAGTAATGAACTCATTATTTTTTCTGGTAATCTCATAGTTTTCGAGGACGCACTCCTCGATGATAGTCGGGAGCATAGAGGTACTCTCTTCGAGGCTGAGATACGGGAAGTAGTCCTTCTCATTCTCGATAGAAGCGAATCCACGAGAGGCCTCAGACAAAGTCATAATAGCGCTGTAATTCATAATAGGATTCCTCCTTAACAAATTTGTTTGATTTTAGGGTTTGGGTATTTCTAGGGTATTCAGATGTAAAATGAATATTATATTTCTGTTGACGTTTTTGAACCGTAAATGGCTATTTTATATTTAAAAATGCGTTATTTATTATATTTAGAATAAATTTCATTTGCCCAATCTTTAATTCCATTATACATACAAATCTGAGTATCTATACTCTGAGAGAATATAATAGAATGCAGAAGGACAGTGTAGAAGAGCTGATGATGAGTAGTAATTATATCTCTAAGGATATATTCAATATTGTCTACATTCTGATTTTCTGCTCGTGTAGTATCAATATCATATATGGTCTGGAGTATGAAACGTATTTTTGATACGATTTGCGATAATAGAGATTTAAATTGACCAATCCTGCTGTCGGGTTCAGCAATCTCATAATTAAGACACTCCCGAATATGACTAAGCTCAACTGTACGATAATCATACTTTATGAACGAATCGGTATTATTAATAAATCTATCAATAAGAGTGTTAATATCACCATAAATTTCTTTTATAGAATCAATAAGAGGATCAGTAAATAATTCCTCAAGAGTTATAGCTTTTTTGAATAGACCCTCTCTTGACTTATTAAAAGCTGTAAGTCTATCTTTAATATCCCATCTATCAATGAGAGGAAAATCTTTAGCTACACTAACTCTCGTAACAGCAAGATTTCCGCTATATATCTCATCTCTATGTCTCTGAATAAAGCCATTCATGGATATTATTGGGAAACATACAACGTTATCTGATATAGAGAGGGTAAGACTACTAAGTTTATTTATAACTCTAGAGTATACCTCATTAGTAGAGTTAGTAAACCTTCTTAGTTCTTCTATATAATCCTCAAGGCTTACATCATTACTGTTGAGCAGTCTATTATATAAAAGCTTAAGTTCATCCCATATATTACGCAAATTATTTATGACTTCGTATATAATAAGATAACTTGATCCGGCATTATCAAGTCGTTTTATAATCTCTGGATTAATCTGAGATTCCTTTGTCTCTGTTTCTGCAGCATTAATAAGCTCTGCGACATTAGCGTCTTCCATAATAAATCCAGCATCTTTTATTAGCTTATAATCCATTACCATCACACATTACCTCCCTACAGAAGAAGCCCATCATCGGGGTTACTCGCTTCGAAAGCTGTGTTGCTATCAATCTTAAGAGATTTATTCTCTTTCTTTATCTGAACATTCTTCACAACTTCGGCACTGTCGATGTTAACAGCGATGCGATTCTTCCACTTTTCAAGTTTCTCCGCAATCTTCTTCTGTCTGGCTATAATTTTCGTATTTCCTCTACCAGATTCAAGAGACTCGATATTGACTCGTATAAGATCTGCCTGTGCGCCAAGCATATCAGAGATCTTTACTCTGCCATAATAAATACTGTAAATGATCTCTCTTATGAGTATGATTATTCTGGGAAGAAGAAGTATAATAGACATAATAGCAAGAACAGTGGCAGAGATAACAATTGGGGCAATACCCTCATTCATGCTTTTCTTATTTTTATTCTTAAGATTATCCATGAATGCATCCAAAACCTTATTGTAGGATGAAAGATTTCCAGCTACTGAATGAATATTCTTTATATGGATATTCTTTATTGTATTAGGGATTTCATCATATAGAACCTCACAAGGAGTATCTATCTCAGTAGTAACGAATCTTATAGTATTAGATATCAGTGTACCTATAGCATATATAACACCAGCAACACTGGAAGTGTATATAAGCTGAACTACACCATTATCCGCTTTATATAGAGTAGATATCTTATCAGACTTATCAGTAAGAAAATCAATAACCTTATGAATATCAGATATTACATCTGCATACTTCTTAGCCCCTTCATCATCTACACTCTTAGTCTTGTAAATGTTCTCAAGAACTGTACAGTTATCAATCAGAAGTCTGAAATATTTAAATTTACGAATATCCCCTCCAGATTTCTCAATTTCACTGAAGTCAAGAGAATTATACTTATCAGTTATAAATTTGAGCATCTCAGAGAGTTTATCATCAGTTACTTTAAGTTGGGTTGCTTCATCCATAGCATAGAAGTCGGGTTTATTAACTTCTATTCCGCATTCAATAAGAGTATTGGCGAGTGCTATGTTTGCTCTGGATTGTTCTGAAAGCATTATTATTTCGCCCCTTTTATTTATTAATTAGATGTAGCAAATGATCTATATAGACTGCGATACATTCTATCAGTCATATTCTGCTCTCTTTCGAGCATAGCATATGTATACTGCTGGAATGTATAGCCGTGACCATCATATGTAACATTAACTAGCTCATTAGCCTGATCAACCACAACGAATCCAAGAAGGAATGAAGAATCCATAAGCATCTTTACATGCTCAGGACTCATAATATCTATACCATACTCATTCTTAATATAATCAACAACATTCATTGTTATTACAAGAGTACCATTAGGAGTATACTCTTTAGTGAGATACGGAATAGACATCTTGGACATTCTCTTACGGCTCTTAAAAGCATTCTTCCATCTACCATAAGGTGATCTTGAATCAAGAGCATCATAACGAAGTTCCTTGAAACCGAAGAGAAGGTCACTAAGAGATTTCTCTTCGCCAGTAATGAACTTAACAAACTTAAGGAACTTACGCTTATTGATGATACAGTTATAAATATCATCAATAATAGTCTTTGTAGGATAAGCATGGCACCAAGGCTTTACACCAATGAGAATATCTCTGTTCACAACTTCTTCAGTTTCATCAATAATGAAACCGATAGTAGCCTGAGCAAAAATGGGAACAGCTTCATTGGCTCTAGTCATATCCATCTTAGTAAATATAGACTTACTGTCAAATGTCTTATGTTGAAGGAAACCGTGCTTGGCGGCCTCCTTATAATTTGGAGAATCGCCATCGGTGTCATGTTTATTATTTTGTGTGGAAGACTGCTTAGCATTTTCTTTATTCTGATCTAACTGACTCTTATATTCCTTGGCAAGATTCTGAGATCTACGGAATGCCTGCTCATAACAATCGGCCTTACTAGCATTAATCTTAGCCTGACTCTGAGCATTACTATAATCTTTTTGAAGCTTATTAATCATATCCATTGATTTCTGAAGAAGATCATCCTTAGCATCCTCACGAATAAAGAATATCTTATCGTCAGGAGAAGTAATCTGCTCTGTGATAGTTTTATCACAGAAATCAACCGCCGCAATATCCATATCAGTAAGATCGGTAATTACATTAACCTCTGTAGTCTCATTAACTTTTATGTTTTTACGACTACGAAGTTCTTTCCTACGTTCCTCAACAGCACTAAGACGATTATTAATAATCTTTATATACTCACCATACTGCTTCATAAAAGCTTTAGGGTTAGATATAAGGGTATTATTAAATCTTATATAAAGCTTTCGATTAGTCCCATTCTTCTCATTCTCTTCATATTTCTGCTTATATCTCTTAAGATACTTAGTGTATTTATTCTTAAGCTTAAGAAGCTTGGCTTCAAGAGAATTGAGTTTAGTGAGGCTTGTACAAGAAAGAATCTTATTAGTGCTTACTGTTTCGAGAGTGAATTTAATAGAGTCTATAGCAGATTTTACAGTTCCCTCATTGATATGATTGAGGATGTTTGCATAATCTTCATCGTCCTCGTGCTTATCATAATCGTAATCATTATCGTCGTCAATATCATCATCTTCGATATTGGGGTCAAGATATGCGAGGAAGGATTCTGGATCAAGATCATCGGTTGCTTCACCGATAAATCCCCATGTAGCAAGCTCATTCTGAGTCTTCTTAAATCTCTCCTGCATATATCTTACTTTGGGATCAATTGGATCTACCGAATACATATCATTAAGTGATACAGTCTCGGATATAATCTTTATGAAGTCTTCATTCTCTTTCCTGGACTTATTCCAACATTCAAGAATAAAGTTCTGTACCTGAGCAAACTCTTCATCAGATACAGGTGCAGAAGATTCATTGTTGGCCTTAACCCCAACATAGCGAATGATGTTATTAGCTGCACCGGTGTTCATGCCAATATTCTGATGAAACTGAGCAAGATACTCTTCGACTGCTCCACGATCATCAGACCTAATTCTATGAAACGGCATAAGAGATATAGCAGCAACAACAAACGATGCATATGCAGTTCCAATCATTTTAGATATAAGAGCTTCCTCTTCAACGGTTATTTGATCAACAAATATCGTTGGAAAATAAAAAATAGTATTGGAGCTGAAAGCCGATATTGATTTCACGCGGCGATTATTAAGCTTAATATTAAACTTTTTATTGCCACCTTCAACAACATCGCTTGCTGAATGTAGTATATCAAAAATTTCACTAATCATACTCCAATAAACTCCTTTCTTTAATAAAAGAATTTATATTATATATTATTGTATTATATTTAATGTTCCGTCATTGCTTTCTTATAACTATCAGCATATGCTATTTTAAACGAAAAAAAAGACCGAAGATGACTCCGGTCTTATATTAAAGCTAAAGTTTACTCAGCCGATATAAATTCATTTTCTCCTTAGCCCAATTTCTATATCTAAATGCTTAGTACATAGAACCACAGGTTCGCCATACAACTTGCTTTCATTATCGTCCACATCATTAGAGTCAATATTACAAATGTAACCATCACTACCAACATAACACATATCGAGAAGATCATCATTCAAACTTTCAAGCTCAGTCACATATGATTGTGTAAGCTTAAGTTCATCTTCAGCCCTCTCGGCTCTGCTAATAGCTTCACTACTCTTCTTTTCTAACTCAACAATGTAAGATTCAAGTTCAGCCTGTTTTTCAAGTAAAGATCTAAATTGGGGAAATTTGCTAATGAAATCATATCCGGGTAAACTCGCAAATTCGTTTTCATCAGTTTTATCATTAGTAGAAATGAATACATCCAATCTTCGTTTCATTAGATGTCCTCCTTATTAGCCCGTTTAGATTTATCATTTTTAGTGACAACGGGGTACTAATCAAAGAGTTATTCAACTCTACATACATCTATATAATATATATTTAATTATTTTTCTTTCACGATATAAGAAGGCGAACATCCTTATAACCTTATAAATAATATAGAGGGTATTTATATTATTGAACAGAAAGGTGGCGAATAAGTAAACATGGTTAAATCATTTAGTGTTCCTGAAAATTATATGAAAAATCTTGATGATAAGCATATAGATTATGGAGCTTCTTATAATACATTTGACACTACAGTAGATTTTTTTAATCTTGGTAAACTAGCAGATGTATCCAATTCTCCTGAACCTTACATAGCTTATATTCTTATGTCTCGTCCTTCATTTAATATAATGAGTGCAGAACAAACAAAGGTTGATGTTGAATCATATCAAAATTACAGAAATCTTCAAAGTTCTCCACTAACAGCAACATATGTAAATACTAAACAGGGTAGATCTTTGCTTATGTCTCTTAGTGATTATTCTCAGAATGTGTGGCTTCCTGTAGTTACTAACAAAGCCGCATCATATACTACAAATGATATTGAGCTTAAGACATACGAAAAGGGTAATACATACTATGGTCATATGATGAAATATGCCAGGTTCTCTGATGAACATAAGGTTGCCACTACTATGAGTATAGAATTTAAAAATGATAGATTTATGTCTATTCTTAAACTCATGTATTTGTGGATGTCTTGTATCTATCTAGAGACTCGTAATGGTTTGCTTGTACCAAAACTTATATATCAGCAAAATGCTATAATAGATTATATGGGTTCTATGTATTATCTCGTAACAAGACGAGATGGTAGTGAGCTTGTATATTGGGAAAAGATCACTGGAGTTATGCCCATCAGGGCGCCATTTTCTATGTTTTCTTTTTCTGATCAAATGATATTCAATGAAAGATTTAATATCGATTTCCATTGTGGTATAAGAAGCGATCCTAATGACCCATCTGTGCTTATGGATATAAACTTCCTTAGCGGAGATGTCTATAAAGATATATTAAGAAAGTCATCTGTAAAAGATGAACCGGCCAACAATGTCATTAATAACAAATTAACTGATGAAGTAAGATTAACTGAGGGTCGTAAAGTCCCATACTTTACTAGCGACTTATTTGCTGCGCATCCTTATATTGTAATGCAAAAAACTGGTAGTGATGTAAAATATTACTTAAGATGGGAGAGGGGTAAAGCTCCGTGGAGAGGAAGTAAGCTGGTTGCGAATAAATCAACTTACGCAAAAACTGTTCTTCCACTTTCTAACAGAACTGATAGACCTCCTATCAATGCAGCTCCATCTATAGACGATATGGCAAGCTCTATATTAGGAGGTGGTGGACGTAGTAGCGGTGGTGGAAGTGGAAGGTAAGATGTATCTTATAGTAGTATTGAAAGATGGTGATAAATAACAATGGCTACTAAACTGGTTGATAAAAAAGATGTATTGGATATGATAGTGAATGATATTACTCCACTATATTTTCCAAATGAGACATTAAACAGAAGCCGTACAGGAGTCTATGGTTGGTTAGCAGAAATGTCGGCTAAGGCTATAGAGGATACGATAACTCTTGAACAGAGACGAGCTGCTGACTATTGTGCAGAGCTTTCCAATAGCCCTATACGTGTAAGACAAACAGCCAAAACTTTTGGCGTTAATATAGATTCAGCTACGCCTGGAACAACATTTGCCGTTCTATCTATTCTTAAGAGTGATATCATTGAAAAAGGGACTCCTGCTCATGATGGTATATACTTTACAATAGATAGACGTTCTGTTATACTTCATGATAATATACCGTTCTCTCTTGCTGATGATATAATCATCAAAGCTATACGCAAAAGTAATGGTTATATATACTCCGCATCATATTCTGGGGATCGCTCTATTGCTAATGCTTATATCCAGGTATTTGAAGTAGATAGGCCAGATGGTGTAGATGATGTACTTAGTATGATTATACAAGTATATCAGTATGTGTATAATATTCAAGAAAGAATGGTTACAGATCCCGTACAGTTTATGTATGAGGGAATAGATTTTGATTATGATAACAAACTTGTTGGATTTGAAGTTTCTTATAAAAGAACTTCTTCAGAAGAATATAAAATCATAGAGGCTACACATCACTTATCTACCGCTGCTGCTAATGGTGTATATTATAATGATGACGATGAAGGTGTATTGGTTATACTCAATAATCCGAGTCTTAATATACCCGCTAATAGTATGATAAAAGTAGAAATGAAAGAAACGCTTGGGACTCAAGGTATGGGTTCTATTAGCGATGTACAAACAAGCTTCAGCCTTTATAGAGATGGAGCTTATAGCTATGCTGGTGTTAATATTGAAATCTCTATTCTTAGTGATATCATAAACGCTACTGATGGAGACGATATATCTGACATTAAACGTAAACTTATTGACTCTAAGACTCGTAGAGATAATATAACTACTGAACATGACGTTATAAGCTATATTAATGATATTAATGCTAATATCCAGATCATTAAAAAGCGTAATGATGTTATGGATCGTTGTAATTATCTATACACTCTTCTTAGAGGAGATAATAACGATATAGTACCTGCTAATACAAAACATCTTCATATTATGGCCCCTGTAGATGCTGAAAATATAGGAGATTTTGACTTCTATGATCCTGTAATAAACCGTAAGGTTATTAAAGCTTATAGCAAGTTTAAAATGGTAGAGTCTGATGATCCTGCTATAGATGATTATTTGGTTAAGGTTGATATAGATGAATGGTACATTGATACCGAATATTTCACTTGCCCATTCATGATACTTGTCAATGATCTTAATATATCTTCTTATTATTACACTACCATAAATGATAATATTGTACTTTCTCCATCTGTTATCAATAGCGTGTTCCCATACCAGATGATAACAAGAGAAGTTAATATTGAACGCAATTCACATAAAGCTGATGGAGCCGATGAATATCATTTCACTATAGTAGCTACGTTAAATTCTTCTAATGATTCTGAAATAGTTGATAATAGTGGTAATATTATTGATAGTACGGCTATTAAATGTATTATTACTTTTAAATCATATCAAGATACTGTGGCGTATCTGGATATGAACATTTCGAGCTATGATAAGACTAACAGAGAGTTCACATTCACTGGCACTATAAAAACCAACGATTTTATTACTGAGTTTGATAAACTTCATATAACTGAGGGACTTAAAGGTATCCGAAGCAATGACAACTATAACTCGGTAATAAACTATAAGAAGGGTCTTATGAACGTATACTTTATGTATAAGTTCGATGATCAGAATGATGAGTATACTAAAACTGATTCCATATTTTCAATTATACCAAATGATATGGTAGATGATTATGTGTTGATGTCCGCATATAATAATACAAGCGAGACTCCATATAATCTAATATTAGAATTTGACAAATTTACCAGTTCTTATACAGAAACTCTACAAGTTGATAATGCTACCATGTTTGATATATATGAGGTACCAATAATCGAATTTGATTATGCTGTACGTAATATGACAAAGATGTATCCAATATTCAAAAACATGATGGATGTATATGGAACTTTACTTAAACTTACTACAGACTTTGAAATATCATTGAAATTCATTGCTACTTATGGTAAATCTAAATATATAACAGTTACTGGCGGTAAGAATGAACAAAGGGTCGACATTGTAGCTAATCTTAATAATCTTAACCCGATATTCCATTTCAAAGTCTATGGAAGAAATATCCCTGTAGTTAATATCCAGTTAGATATTCTAAACTACATCAGAGAGACATATATAACTGGAAATAAACTATTCATGTCAAATATATGTACACAAATTGAGGAAAACTATAAAGGAACTGTATCTTCTATTAAGTATACTGGAGTAGATGATCTTGATGCGTCTTTCCAAGAATTTAATTATAACTTACCAGTGTTTGATAATGCTGATGTTATAACAAGATATATTCCCGAACAGCTTAACCCGACATATATATCTATTGAATCCGAAGAAATATAAATAATTGGAGGAATAATAATTATGAGCAAACGTATTTCATACCAGGAATATAAGAGAAGAGTTTTTAATACTGCTCTTGTTGAGTGTCTCAATACTGTAGAAGTACAAGCAATTAATGGGTGCTGTGATCTTGACACTAAGAGCGATCAGTATAAAGAAATGTGTAAGAAAATGACTGATAGTTTTTATACTGATCTTATTGGTCTCGATAAGAATACTATTACTGATACTAAAAATAAGCTTGCAGAGGCAGTAACCTTTGTTAAGGATTGCATTAATATCTCTGAAGCTATCGCTGAAGATAAGATGCAGATGGCAGCCGATGAAAAGATTGAAGTCACAGACGAAACTAAACCCGAGCTCAGCGATGAAGATAAGTATCTTATTGATAAGCTTTTTGATGAGAAGAATCCTGAAGTTCAGGTAGATGCTATTCGCAACGCTTCTGTAAATGCTCTTCTTGCTGAAGATAAGAAAGCTCAGGAGATAAAGGATAGTATTGATCTTGCTAAACTTAGAGTGTCTTCTGGTGAAGATCCTAAAGTTATTGAAGAGACTGTTAAGTCTATTGGGAGTCGTGGTCCCACGTCTCTCATGAATGCTATTCTTAACAGTATCTCTACCATGGCTATTAAGGATATTAATGAGAATAGCGAAGAGATTAAAAGCGTTTCAACTATTATGTCCGAAGCCGCCGATGATATAAAGAGCAGAGCTGTTATGCTCTATTCTCTGTATGAAGCTTCCAGCATTCTCGGTATACATAAGTGGACTCCTGATGAAGTTCGTAGAGAAGCTAGTCGAATTTATTATAATAAGTAAAATAAAAAGAAAATGGGAGGGCTCAATGCCCTCCCATTATTTTTTGTTAATTGTAATCAATGTCAAGAGATATCAATCTACCATTACGTCTTATTGTAATGAGAGATCCAAAAGTTTCCTCTGTAATAAGGCTTGGTTTATATAAGAAATCGTAATTATCTGAGATAATATCAGCAAACTCTTCATCTTTATCAATTATCTTTCTCAAAGATTTGACAAAGAATTTAAGAATGTCGCTATCAGATACTGTAGCCTTATCCTTCTTTATTCTAAGAACTATATTGTCACATGTGGTGCTATATACAGTGCACTCAACACCATCATCTGCTATATATTCAATCATCTCATCAGCAATATCTCTTGTATTATGCAGACTGAGAAATTCTTCAATTATAGAAATCTGTGCATACAAGCCAGCTTTCATTAATAGTCCAACTCCTTTCAAATAATCCAATTAATATTTAATAATATCGAGATCGAGCATTCCATTCTTGATTGCTTCTTTAACAGCTTTTCGTGATTTTATCTTTTTGTAAATATATTCTGATTCATGCCGTTTCAGATATGTTATTGATATCTCTACTCTTGGTAATACACTATAATATTTTCTTACTGTTCCTATATGAATAAGATCATCGTTTACTATTAGTGTATCTTGTAGCATATCAGTATAACATTTAGCAATATTATCATAATCAGGCATATCTATAATATCTAATACCTTAGCCTCAAATAGTATAACTTCATCCGGTTTAATTTGAGAGGGCATTTCGAGATAAGCATCTATTGTTATTTCTGCTGGGGTATTTATAAGCTTCATTGCTTTAATTACATGTTTTACACATTTATCAAAGTATGAATGATTTGAAGCAGCATTTGGGGAATATGTATGTGATCTAAATACTCTTGGACGATCAGTCTTCATTGGGTACTCATACATTATTATTCGTATAGTTTGATATTCTCTGTTTTCGAGGATCTTATTAAGTTTAGATGAAGCTTTTTTAATGGCTTTATCATAATCCCAATTACGTTCCTTAAAATACCTCTTAAGAGTTTTCTCTCCCTCAAAAGACTTTATCGAATATTTATCATTGTATTCAACCAATCGCTGTTGACGACTTTTTATCTTCATAGCATACCTCCCAAATACACAAATAAATAGATGCTATATTATCATTTTGTTCTATACGTATAAAAATAAATGAGAGGATATGACTCCTCTCATTTATTTTATTTTTATCACATACCAATAAACCATTTGGTTGTAAACTGAGCTAAACTATCAGAAATTGATCTCATCCAGTTAGATCCTGTACTACTGAACGCTCCCCATGCTGATCCAGCATAAAGACTCAATCTCTCACTAATGGATATGCGGTTCATATTAACTCCGGACATAGTACCTATAAGATCGGTAAGTCCGGTATTATTAAAGAAGACTCCTATTTTCTTAAAACTTAAACTGGTAGATCCAAATCGTGACATAGATAATCTTTGATAAAGATCGGAGAAACTTATGGTGGCATCTATTTGCATAGGTATACCATCATTGCTAATCATTTCACCATCACCAAATCTACGATACTGGAAGCTCTCTATTATACCCATCTCCACATTAAAATAGCCTTTAGAAAAAGCTCTTATAAGGAAAGGGCGTTTATATGCACGTAACTGATCTTCAGATATAGGTGCAGTAAGAGAGAATATCATAAAAAATGGACATATAACATATCTCCACTTACAGTAAGCTGTATTATACGGAGAAATAAAATGACATTCAATGCTATAGTCCTGATTAAAAGAAGAATCGTCCCAAAGTTGCGGGAATCTAACATTCATACCGTGTGCTGTATTTTTAAGATACGCACCAACATTACTGAATACTGATCCCAAATTGAATAAGCCTTTGCCTTTTGCTTCTGCCGTAGCTTCTTCAAAATCTCCTGTTACATCGATACCAACACCGGCAGTATTACCAAGAAACTCGATTTCACGAGCTTTACCAGATGCCTGATTTAACATGCCGGCAAATGATGATTGTGTGAGACTATTTGACATATTATCTGTAATTGAAGCCAATGGGTCAAACGCTACACTTATACCTCCATCAAGGCCAACTATTTCGGCAACCGTGTTATAATCCTGATCAGCAGCACTATTATATTTTCCCCAATCAATAGTACCACATTTAGTAGTATCATCACCAGCAGCAAATTGCATATCTTGTATGCCCATCATTCTTGCTGCTGTTCTTGTTGATGCATTTACATATGTAAAATAGTCTGCTGTATTAATAGTCATGCTATAATAATCATAATCGTTTTCATCATTGGTGATAAGATTGTCAATAACGCCACTTAACTCAGTATCACTGAGCTCATCATTAAACAGTGGCATCCAGTTATTTATGCTGTTTTTACTACCAACATCGAGATGAGGCAAGAATGACTCTTTTGCGTTGGTAAGAAATTTAGGGGTGCCAGGAACAATAGTAGCTACTGGCATATTAGCTACTATTTCTTTGGCAAAGGTTCTACCATACATATCTATTCTGTTAGAATCTTTGGCAGCTTTATACACTTTATCAAGCGGAGCTTCTTTACCATAAGTATCCGTAGAACCGTTTCTGCGGTCAGTGAGATATGTGAATTGAAATGGCATACCCTGAACAAATAACATTCTACCTATTGGTGTAGACATAGTTGTTAATTTTCCAGCAGCATAATCAAATCCATATACTTTATACATGTCTCGCAAAGTATATGGATCATCAGCTGAACCATTTTCACTGATATCACTATCTATATTAGTTTGATTAGTTTGTGATACTATATCATAATTAGCAATATCCTGATCTGTATATCCTTCCTTTTTGAAATATTCTGTGAATACAGAATTTGGTAGGTGTGGACCAAACAACATATTGTTTGCATCAACCACCTCATTTATAGCAAAATGTGAGGAGGCCTCTTTTTCTGCTTTTGTTTGCAGATTTGATTTTGGCGATGATAAATCCGTGTTGGATTGAATATTTGTTTGATTATTTATTACAGCTTTTACTGCTCTTAATCTTGGAGGTTGAGTATCTTCATTGTTATAAACAATATCCAAATTTTCAACAGTAATAGATTTATCGTATCGAATCCATTTATTGGCTAATTCTTCTGGATCTGATATTTTACCAAGAAATACTATAGATCCATTAATTAGACGTTTTATTTTTTCTGTTATATGTAGACGATTATCATCTCTCAAAGCATAAGTATTAGTACTTAATGAAGATAAGGAATCGTATAATGCAACTTCTTGTGTATTTACGTGTATGTACTCATCAATAACAAAAGAGTCATTATCAGACACATATTCTGTATCATTCTCTTCTTCTTTTATTTCGGTTATATTGAGACAATTACTCGGAATCCATTTTCCAATATAATTGGAAACATCATATTCATTGTGTTGTTCATCAACTCTGTAAAAAGTTACTGTATTATGTATAAAATATTTATTACTCTTAAAAGTAAACCCCACTTCCTTTATATTAGCTATAGGATTATATTGATCGTATGATTCATATACTGGGGCAGTTTTTCGTATTTTACATAAATAATATTTAGGCATTAGATCACATCCTTTTATTGATCTATTAAATAATGAGTGGATAGCGGAGATTTCCCGCTATCCACCCTATTACTTATTATCGACGAGTTAATGCATCAACTACTTTAGAACCAACGTCGGAAGAAGCGGATCCTCCTGTTGGGGATGCACTAAAATTATTAGCATTAGCTGTCTTAAGTTTGTCTGGAGAAGATACTACAACCTGAGGCTTAGCTGTATTATCTGCTATCTGAGCAAGATATGTTATCATGCTTGCCATAGCTTTAGCTATAGCATCAAGAGTATCTTTACTTCCACCAGAACCTGAAGTATTATTTATAACATTTGTTATCTGCTTTGTTATTGCTGCTGCAGTTGTATCTTCAGATGCTCGTTGCCTTGAACTTCTTATAGCAGAATTTATACTATTTACTTTATTTCTGATAGTATCAAGGTTAGTCATAGGACCTTTACCCCAGATAAATCTATTATTCATAAAGTCTTTAGCATATTGCTGTCTTTGATGTATTGCTTCTATACTCTGATCTTGAGGTCTTTCGAAGTTGAGCATAAAGTCTTTAGTATTCTCAGCGAGATCCGGTCTGTTATTTATTCTATCGAGAATACCAGATTGAACCATCTCATCATATAAGAAGTTTAACTGCGCGTCAATATCATCAATTTTCTTACCCTGAGAAATAGTTCTGTCATATAAGTTTTCTTTTCTTGAACTAAATGTCCATTGGGCAAGACCATATCCGGCACCGTCTGAAGAAAAGTCACGTTTACTATATCTTTTGGCATTAAGTTTATCTGTATATGCTTTATCTGTACCGAGGGAACTCTCAAAGGTATTTTGAAGGTTCCCAGGATTTAATCCAGATTCAGCATATAAGTTACCCATAATAGCAGAAATCGCAGAATGATCGAGATTTTTCTCGCTCAGCATTTTTACGATATGCTTCATTCTTTCTTGTTCATCATTACTATCAAATGAAACATTAGCAGAATTGGTCTTAGTATACTTAGTATCATCAGGCTCATCAGATTCACTATCCGGAACATTGCCAAGCATTAATCCTAATGCATCATCAAAACTAGAGACTACTTTAGATAATCCGTTTTGATAAACATCATAAATGTTGGTCTTAATGATTCCGTCTTGAGTCATCTCAGCACGAAGGGGAGTATATGTAGGTTCATTACCGTCACTGTTCATGTTAGGAGCTACATTGAAAATATCAACGCTTCGTCCACTGCAGAAAGGTTTATACCGACGAACCATCATCAATCTGCTAAGTCTCCAGAAATTAAGATCTTTCTTCACTGGACCTTTAACAGTGCCGTCATCCCCGCCACCATGACTCATTGTCTTACCGCCACCAATATACATTTCGGTATGATCCAAATCGCCATCATAGACGTTTGTACCATCGCCCCATTTATAATAAAGTATATCGCCTGGCTGAAGTGTACTCGTATCAACAAGCCCATTAGGACTTATCTTTGTAAATATTGTGCTGAAACGACTATCTTTTGATTGTGTAGTAGAACTTGCGCTCATTCCATCTACACCGAGAACCTGTTTATATACCCAACCAACAGTAGATGCGCAAGAAGCAACACCCATACCGGGATCTTGCTGATCCCAGGCAGTTGAATATGCTAACTTACCCTCTATTGATTTCATCTTATCTACGAGGGCTTGCTGTGCTTCTTGTGTTGACATCTTCTGTCCTGCTATATTATAACGGCCTCTTCCATACGACTTCCTACCTCTACCTCGTCCTTTACCACGAGAATATATTGTATTAGTCGTATTCTTCATAAGGTTTCTCATGCTTGTGGTTTTACGCATACCTCCGACAGGATCTACTATATTAACAGAGCCCTTATTAGATATACCATCAGCCACAAGATAATGTGTATTGGAACCAAAAGCTCCGCCTCTACCCATGAGTACAACAGGATTTCCTTTAGAAAGATTATTACTTATGAGCGTGGGACTTGTAGGACCTTCGGCCATACCATATCCCTTACCTGCGGCATATTTAGAGAAGAATGCAGGATTAGTGCCACCATCAGAATCGCGCATACCATACATAGCTTTAGATAAAAGATCTGCTTCTGCAGGGTTTGCGTTCTTTCCATAAGCGGAAGCTACCATAGCTGCAGCAGTTGGACCACAACCGTTGTAGGCTAAATCATTCACCTTAGCATTCCATCTACTATCAGTCTGACTAAATGGAGTAACTATACCTCGACCAAATCTTCCATGAGCACCCTCTTTAGCATTATCTCCAGATGCTCCAGTTAACCAGTTCCAGGCACTCTTTACACCATCTTTAATCTTCTGCCAAACCGTTTTATTATTTTGACTATTGAAGTCTTCAACACTCATGCCGCTCTCAGCTGCTCTCATCTTAAACTCTTCTTTAGCTCTATCAAGTTTTGCATCATCTTCATCGCTTGCAAAGAGTTTATAGCACATTTCACTAAGCCAAGAAACTGGAATAAGACCGAATGCAAGGCCAGATAAGCATTTAGAAACAGCGCAAGCTATCTTCATTCCGGTAGTAACATCAGTAGCATCTATTTCAAGAATATATGCTGCTTCATTATAACCAGATATAAAGTCATATACAGCTGTGGCTACAGTAGTTATTATTCCTATCTTTTTTGCAATGTTCTGAAGAGTGGCCGTTGTGGTTAAGGCTAACTTCTCACCTAACTTAGCTTTAAAATTACTCAAAACTCTTCCAAGTTTACTTGCTTTAGCTTTGCCTAACAGTTTACCAACAATAGAATTCTTAAGAGCGTTTTGTGCCATGGATACAATCTTAGAGATAATTCTACTCATAAGACCTTTATGGGCAACTGTTCCTTCAGCAGCATCTGCTCCAGCACCAAGCAATTTTAAACCAAGATTATGAGATTTGTCTGCTATTATTGCACCATATTTAGGACTCGTAAGAAGAGACCCTATTCCTCTTGAGGCCATCTTTATAGAACCAGTAACTTTTCTGTCCTCAGTGCCGGTCATAACTCCAACACCGGTTCCGATAGCGGGCAATAGCATTCCAGAAGCTATAGTTCCGAGAAGTCCTGCTCCTCCAGATCTTGTTGTTCTAAATAAATTAGTCGCTCTTAATATATTACCTATTACTCCATTACCTTGACCAGCTCCAGCTAATCCGAATAACTGATCAAGAAAAGAAGAACCTTGTTCACCAGAACCCGTAGATGTAACAGGGACAAGAGCTTGATTATTGTTATTTAATTGCTGAGCGAGCTGTATTGCTTTTACTTCTTCTCCGCTCTTAGCATTACGAATAGCTTTATCGTAATATTCTCCAGGATTAACACTATTCTCGGCTTTTGTGTCTATTCCATTATATATATTACGAAAAGTATCCATATCAATATCATTAGAGCCAGAACTAGAGTTAATAATTCCACCAAGAACATAGACAGGAACAGCTGTTTTTGGAAGATCAATCAGATGGCCACGAATAACATTAACAAGGGGAAATACTCTACCGTTAGAAACGCTGATCTCTACTGGATCTTTAATTTCATCAAGCGATCCACCAGCTATCTCAAATGCACCGAGATATTTCTTCTTAAATATTGTAGTGGGATCTCCGCCTGCTTTAGCAAACTTCTTAGCCCTACGATTTGCAAAGAAATTCTTTACACCTCTAGTAACGCCACGACCAACCTTCTTAGCACCCTTCCATAAAGTTCTACCTACACCAACTATGGCATTGAATCCCATATGAGCGAGATCTGGAAGAACATCGGAAAGTACATCAAAAGCTGTTCTTACAGTTGCTGCTAAAGCTCCGGTAAACATTGTTACAGCATCAGTTACAGCAAGCAAAGCATTCTTAATGCTTGCTCCTAAGCCTTCGCCTATACCTTTAACAACATCACCAAAACCTCTAAAAACACTACCTAAACCATCAAAGAGACCCTTAAACATCTCTTTTCCAGTTTCAGCAAAGAATTTAAGTAAATTCTTTGCACCGGTAAGTAAACCACCCATAAGGTCTTTAAGAGCCTTTAATGGGTGCATTATAGCATGAAGGACTTTTCCTCCAATACCGTCTCCGCTAAAGAAGTCTCTAATACCAGAGAATAGCCCAGAAGCTGCTCCGCCGACTTTATTCTTAACCGTATCGAAAAGTCTACCAAATACAGTGCGACGTTTCTTTATCTTCCTAGACCCTTCCATCTCTTCAGGAAGTTCATCATCGGACAGAGGACCAAACTGCTTAGCTAACAATGTTCTGATATAACCTGTATTCCAACCAACACCATTAACTTGACCATTAACCTCAGTATATATCTTTCTTGTATAGTTAGCTATATCTTTAAGATATTGATTATTAGTTTTACTTTTGCCAAGTTTACGATTAGTTTTGTCAGCTTCATCTTTAGCTGCATTATTTTTAATATTGCTATCATTAAGATCTTCAGATCTATCTGTTTTAGAAGTCTTTTCCTTTTTAGACTTATCAGACTTCTTTCGGTTTTTATACAAACCCTTTTCTTTCAGATCTTCTTTGAGCCATTCTGGAGCTTTTACAAACTTTCCTTTAGCATCACGCCATCTACCATTCTCATCTTGGTATAGCTGTTCACCTCCAAGATGAATAACAGTTTCAGCATCATTTATTCCAGAACGTGTCTTACTCTTATTATTTGCTTTATTGGTTTTAGAGCGTTCCATACGATCTTTGAATATTCGAAAATTATCATTTATGATATCCCTAAGACCTCTACGCTTACCTGCTCTACGCTCTTTGAATTTCTTATCTCTATTTTTCCACCATCTATCATTCTTTTCATCAACATCATCATCACTATCAGGTTTACCTGCAATGATATATTGCAATGCTTTGAATGGTGCAGAAAGAATAGAGCCTAATACTTTACCTATTGTACTAAATATTTTATCTGCAGTTTTCTTAAGCGGATCCAAGATCTTCTCTCTGAAGAAATCACCTAAGGGTTTACCAACACTTATGTGAAATACATGCTTAAGTGACTCAGTGATCTTTTCACCTATGGTCTTGAAAGCCTCTTTAATCTTTCCTCCTGCTTTCTTAAGCTCCTCTTTAAGAGGAGTGAGTGCAGTACTAAAAGGTTTAATAATACTTTCATGAAACCATTTACCAATACTTTTTCCTACAGCATCAAATTTCTTAGCTATGGGAGTTATGATAGAATTCTTGGTAACATCAAAGATTTTACCAAATAGTCCGCCTTTACGTACCTTCTTAGTAACTTTAACTTCCTTACCATCCCGAGTTTCAGTTACAGTTTCTTCTGCTTCCTCACCAAACAAAAGTTTATTAATAGATTTAGCGTTAGCGAAACCAGTAACTGCTCCAAGAGCAGGAATAACAGTTCCGAGTAAAGTGCCAGGAATAATACCAACTTTACCCATGAGGCTAAGAATACCTTTACCTCCAAGAAAACCAGCTATTGTTGCGGGAGCATGTTCCTTAATACCGTTCTTAAGTTTATCTCTAAATTCTTTAGAGATAAGACCAGACTTAGGATCAAGAGAGTTACCGAAGAGAAGTTGTTTAAATTCATCAGAAGCTGCACCCATTCCTCCAAGAGCGCCAATAAGATTACCTACCAATGGACTTACTGCAAAGGGGAGAAATCCGCTGGCAACAGCACCAATAGCGGCACCACCAAGAACTTTAGGAGCATACTTCTTTAAACCTTCGTAGACTTCGGGAGAGATTAAACCTCCACCCTTATGTCTCCTTCTCTTCATCTTTCTGCCTTTCCAGTCTAATTTAACGTTCCCGTTTTCATCGAGAACATCTTCCTCTTCACCAAATTCTCCAAAAAGGAATTTGCTAAATGCAGAAGAGCCTTTAACCAGACCGGCAGTAGCACCCAATAAAGTACCAAGAAGGGGTCCACCGGGAAGGAAGAATGAAGCAAGTAGACCAACACCTCCAGATACTACCATATCGGGAAATGCTTTACCTAACTCACTTTTAACAAGTCTCCACTTTTTACGAGAATCCTCATCACCAAAGAAGAAATTATCAGTAGCATCAAAAGCTTTCTTAAATTTGCCGATAACGCCACCATATTTCTTATTATTTGGATCATTAGGATCTATCTTAACGCCTTTTCTTGGCTCTTTAACATAGTCGCCATAAAGAAGCTTATCAAAGGCTGTAGATATTTTATCTTTTATTGTAGTATTTTTATTGCTGAGAGCATTTAATTGATTTGAGAACCTGCCTCCAGAGTATATACCGTCTTCGCCTTTCTTACCGATAAATCTCTCTTTAAGTTCATTAAATTTATCTTTTACTTTCTGCTTCTTTTCATCATATCCAACAGTTGTTTTGAAAAATTCTATTGCTTGTTCTTTTATCTTGGGAAAGATACCATTCTCTTTAGAAAACAGTTTATCATGAATAGGATCTATAATCTTTTCACTAAACCAATCTCTAGCTTTAGCAAAATAGGTTTTAACTGTATTGGTTATAGTCTGAAGAAGATAGGGCTCGGAACTGTTTTCGTCAATATTCTCTAACCCTTCACTACCATAGATGATAGTAAACATTGCTTTATCAGCAAAATCGAGAGCTTTAGTAAGGCGTTTAAATGGCTTATTAAATAAATCTTCAAAGAATTTTTGTCCTTTGCCATTAACTTTACCACTTATTCCTCTGATCTTATCGGAAGCAGAGTTAATAAGGTTGTTACCAAACTCAGTCCTACTACCATCAGCATTTTGCTGTCTTCGTCTGATCGCTTTTAGCTGGTCTCTAGTAAATTTATTATTAATATCATCGTCAGTCTTCTCAGCAATATTAATAGCTGCCTGAATTTCCTGAGCTGTCATAAGATCTATATCTTTACCAACAAAAGCGTTTCGCATATTGGGAAGATCAATAAAATCTCTATTGGCAGCCTCATTGTTTTCGTGCTCTCTTCTATCCTCTGCTTCTCTAACTCTTATTTGTAGTGCATTAGCTGCATCATATCTTTGCTTTTTGAGTTTCATAGCCTTAGACTGCGCGTCTTTAGCTTCGTTGAAACCAGCACTGACAGCAGAGTTTGTAGTAGAACCAGAAAGATAGGTATATGTTATAATACCGCTTTCAAGTCTATTGAGAATATGATCAAGTATTACATTAGTACCGAGAGATCCAGTTTTTATTAATTTACTTTTATTGTGTTCAGATGCAAGTTTGTCGAGATCGATAACACTAAGATCATCATATTTGCTATTAGCTTTATTGATTATAGAATTTTTAAACTTAGTGTCTACTGTGCCTTCAGAGAATAAAATACCGAGACCACTCTCGATAAGTTCTCTATTAATATTTTCATTATCATTATTACGCCTTACTCTTGCATTTCGAAGATTGGAGCTTAAAGACATCAGATCTTCTTTATTCATGGTATTAAGTATACCCATGATAAGATTATAATACTGATTCTTATTAACATGATCAGGCATAGTGCGTTTAAATTCCTCAGAGCTCATATAAGGATTTATAAGATTACCCTCTTCAGCCATACGCTGAATATATTGATACATATAATCCTGGAACTCTTGGGCATCTTTAGGTTTCTTAAACTTATATGCTTTAGCTCTGTTCATGAGATAAGCTCCGGCATCACCGGATCTTTTTACAAGATCTCTTGCATTCTTAGAGTATTTGGCTATAGTAGCATTAGCTTTAACAAAGTTACCTGTACGATAATCAAATACCTGAAGCTCTTCTCCGCTTATGTGAGAGTCGATCTTTGCAAGTAATGTAGGAATAACTTCTTCAATAGCTCTTGCTGTCTTACCAGTGAAGTTAACCTTCTTTAAAGTATCTTCACGTATAGTATTTATGGTAGAGCTTGATCTTGGTTTAAAGAATAATTCACCGAGAATATTATCAAGAAGTGATGCTTCTTGTGGTTTATTTTTAGCTTTATCATTCCTATTTTTAAATGATGCTAAAAGAGCCGGAAAGAAGGTTTCAAAATTCTTATTTGTTTTAGCTATGCGTGTCTTAAATTCTTTTGGAATAATTTTATTTACTATGAGATCTGTAACAAGCTGTAAGGGATTGCTCACTACAGTATCTGCTATAGTCCCTATCGACATGCCTCCAGTTAACATACTAAGCATAGAAGTAATACTATACTTATCATTAATATTGGAGGCTACCCTCTTAAAGAATTCTTTTATATTAACCTCACCATTAATACCAAATATATCTTCTTTACGAGGTTTCTTTTGTGCCGGAGGAGGATTTAATGTTGTATCAATTTTATTGAGTGCGGTTTCAATACTTGTAAGCTTGCCCATAATATCGGTATGGGCAGCATTCATAGCTTTAAGATGCTCAGAAAATCCATGACTTACTACAGTATGTATGGCTTTATTAATTTCCATATTATTCTGTAACGCATTTAATGTCTGTCCATGTGCTTTAATATCCATTTTAAGAGCATTATTTGCATTAGCGTTATCGTTACGAATAATAGCCTCTGTAGCAGAACCAATAACCTCGGTCATTAACTCGGTTCTTTTCTCGGCATTATCTTCTTGCATCTTAGCTATTTCAATATCTGTATTAGATCCAGTATTGCTTATATTATCTTCTGACCAATCACCATTCGCGTCAAAACCAGACAAATCGAAATCTCCGAAGCTATTAAGCTCTTCTTCGAATTGCATGGCGCTCTCTGAACGGTCGCGATTTTTATCATAAAGATTACCGGTCTTTAAGTCGTCTAAAAGATATTGAACAAATTTCTTACCAGACTGATACGATTCGGTCTTTAACGCTTTATTTAACGTCCTGCTTATTGTAGCAGCAGGATTCCTAAGCGTTCTAACTATATCTTGCATTAATGGCGCATTTGTTTCAGCCATTGCAATGGGTGCAGGTAATGCGCCTTGGAAATATTCTAGCGTACTTGCGCCAAAAAGCTGAGCAGTTCCCTTAGCGTATCTACCAACTAATCGTAAGGGATTTCGTGTTGCTTTAGACGCCGCCTTAATATCAGATCTGATATCAGTAGTCTTAATATCAGTAGGCATAACGCAGCGATGCCTCCTTTATCTATAAGATTATACAGATGTTCAATATCACAGAGTTTACTTATTTTATATGAATAAAAAATAAAAATAAAAAAAGAAGAGGGCCTTTTGGCCCTCTTCAAATTATTTGTTGAAATTATTTCTTGTTGGCGGCAGCGGCTCTATCAAGAACCATCTTCTTATATGTCGGCTTACCAGCATGCTTGCCGCTACGTATCATCTTCTTGATGGTAAGTTGAAGCATGGTATCTCTGAACATACGCATATTCTTCTGACATTCATTTGTATAAATATTCATTGCTTCATCAACAGCATCGACAATAAACTCTACATCCTTGGGATTGTAGGTAAAGCTATCGATGACGTTAGATCTCTCATTAGCATCACTGATACCAGCATGCTTAAGAAGTTTATCAAGAAACTTGACCATTCCATCATTATAACAAACGCTATCTTCTACGATAGTGCCGTTACGAAGAAGGTACTTCTTCGCCTTAAAATCCTTATCAGAAAGAACACCAAACACCAGGGTCTGAAAATCGCTCTTGCTGAAACGTACAGAGGGGTTTGTGGTTATCTCGTCGACAATGGACTTAACTGTAAGTTCAACATTCTTCTTCTCACTCATAATTAATATTTCCTCCTAAATTTGAAGTAATTTTATCCTCGGGGAACAAGAACTAGGAACCCTTTATCATCCCTATATTCCCCTTTAACTTTCTTGATTTCTTTATTAACCAGTCTCTCATTAAATCGCTCTTTGATAGTCTGATAACAACTGGTTCTTACACCACCATTGATGATGATAGTAAGTATTTCTTCATCTCTTACATCTTTACCATATACAGGCAATGCTGTAAGAGCTATAAGCAGATCACGATTAACATCTCTCAAAACAAGTTTATTTTTATTAATTTTATCCTCTTGTTTTTTAGATATCATAGCTCTTATATCTAAAGACATGTCCTACACAATCCTTTCCATTTATTCGTTATTAAGTTGTTATATATTAATTACAAAGTTACATATATTCAAGGCTGAGAGAAAATATCTTTAAAAATATATAGTTTAGAGATTATCTTTACATAGCTTGAACATCGTTATAAATATAATATATATTTATATTGTTTCTCAGAATGATATAAGAAGGCGAGGTGCTTGTAAGTGGTTAAAATCGACCAACTTAAAAGCTTCGAGGTCTACAAGATTCGACCTCCTATCATAATGTATGAAAATAAAGGTAATCGTAAAAAGAATCGTGCCTTTATTGTTCTTTGTAAGAATATTCATGAAGAGCTTGAATGGATGTCGAAAAACAGTGTCTTAAAGTTTCGTAATTTATATAGATACTTTGTTGATAAAAGATGGGAAAGAAAGCTTTACGGTGCTGGTAAACAGATAATAAAGCTTGATGAAGATGGAGATATTACTAAAGAACTTTGTACTCATACTACTGGTAATCTTGGAAATATATCCAAGGTTACTTCTTATCTTCCAGGAACTGCAAGGCCTATGAAGGATCTCAATGTTCTTATTGAGTATAATTATATAGTAGATGCTGTACTTAATAATCCTAAAGATAAACGGCTTCCAAACTATAAGATAAATGATCTTATGTCAAACCTTCTTAATAGATATGATATGCTTAATAATCCAGCTAAGAATTATCTTGGCGATTATGAAGTTAATACTATCATACCTTTATCTGCTTGGTTAACAGAAGATGATCTTAAGGTTCCTGCTAATTTATTTAAACCAACTAGTCCATTAGCTATTGGTAAAATACTTAAACACATCTGTATCCCTGCCAATCTTAAGAGAATGGGTAAAGTCACTATATATGGCGGAAACTATCTTCTTATTCTTGATCCTAATAATATAGATCAGGAAGAGCTTAAGAAAGATAGCAACTATATATTTGATATTCTCCTCAGATTCCTTAATAAAGTAAAGACAAGCGGAACTATTGGAGAAGATAGTGATAAGACAGAAGAAGATATAGAAGCCGAGAAACATTTTGATGAAGCTGAACAAGCAAGTAAAAATGAACTTGTGGTCGAAGATGTATTAACTAAAGCTTCTATAGATCCTGATAAAGCTTCAAGCACAGTAAAGAGTGCAGTTAAAAATGTAGTATCTTCTGCTACTGATAAGATAGCTAAAGGTGAAACTAAAGAAGTAGTAGTAACAAGAACTAAGCTTGCTCCTAAAACTACTACAAAAGAAACTAAAACTCCTGTGACTAAGGAAGAAAATAAACATCATCTTGTAATTAAAGATATTGAAAGCACTAAAGATAAAGAATCCGATATAGATTCTTTTGAAGAAGATGAAGAGACATCTCTTGAACCAATAGATACCAAAGAAACAGAGGAAGTAATACCGGATGTTCTTGATAAGGAAGATGTTGTTGTTGACTCTGATGCAGTTAATACAATAATCTCTGCTAAACTTAGTGGTCAATCAATACAGTCTTATCAGAGAAATGAAGCTCTTAAGAAGAAGTATACTACTCTTAACCTTGGAGATATTCCTCTTACCGATATTATCGAATCTCAGAAACAGTATGAGATTCCTGATATAACTCCTAAAGTTAATACAGTAAATGAAGGAATGAAGCATATAAAAGCCTCAAACTTCGATAAAGTCTATAATGAAAATTTAGCTACATCAGACTTAGCTAACATACTTCTTCATTTTAGTCATGTAAAACCGGCTCTGTATCTTAATAAAAACATAATTGTTACAGATGCTTCTACTCCCACAGATAGAGTTCTTAGGTATACAGTAGAATTTGAATCAGAAGATCGTAAGAGACATAAATTCTCTTTCCTTCTTCCGAAGATGTATAAAGATCATTATTTATATCTTAATGATCAGGAAATGAATCTTATTTATCAGAAACTTCCTTTCCCGATAACTAAGATAGCTACTGATACTTGCCAAGGTGTTACTAACTATAAGAAGATCATTTCTTATCGCTACGGTAGTAATATATCTCCAATTATTACAAGACTCAAGAAAATGCTTACTACTGATAATAAGCTTAAAAGCATTAAAGTTACCTCCGGTAGTGGTGTTAAGCTCAATTCAGCTTATCTTACTACTATTGAATATGATGAACTTTCCAGTGTTATTACTAAACTTAATATAGGTAACTCTAACAATATGACAAGAATATTCTTTATTATAGAAGACGCTATAGCAGTTATAGACACTAAACTCGCTCCTGTTATAGATGAACTTCCTGATAATGATATTCTTCTCCCTCTAGCTATTAATCAGACAGGCTCTTCTACAGTAAGATATTATATTTCTGGTCTTACGAATACTGTATATGATCAAAGTGGTAAGGCTTATGGTGAGCTTTCAAACTTCATTATAGAATGTTTATCTGCTTATAATCCTGATATCAAAGATGAACTTAAAGAATATTCTACCGGAACTAAGTTTGTTTATAGTGTCTCTACTATACTTGGACTTGATATTCCTATGATTCTTGTCCTTGCAGCTGCTGATCCTGGTGGGCTGACTGCGGTTCTTGAAAAAGCTAAGATAAACTATAAATTCTCTGAACATAAAGAAAATACTGAAACTGTAGGATCTATAAAATTTGAAGATGGTTATCTTATATTTGACAGATATCCATATGAAAATTCTCTTCTCTTAAATGGACTTGAATCTGTTCCTACGAGAGAGTTTAGCTTCTATGATATGGCATCGAGAGATACCTATGTAGAAATCTTTGATCTTATGTATAACAGAAGAAATGTTATAGATGGGCTTACAAACTTCTACTACATGTTCATAGATCCTATAACTGCTGATGTTCTTAGAAAACTTAATATGCCTACAGAGTTTACCGAATTCATGCTCTATTGTAATGGCGTATTAGCTGATAACTCTTTCCAGATAGATTCAAGCTACTTCAATAGTCGTATAAGATCTAATGAGATTATCTATGCTCATCTGTATAGATTCCTGGCTGAAGCATGGGGTCCTTGGAAAGATGGTAGAGTAGAAAAATTCTCTATACCTGAGAATTGTGTTATCAAAGAGCTTATGACATCAAATATTGTTGATCCCCATACTACTCTTAATATGGTTCTTGAAACAGAGAATGATCGTCAAATAAAACTCAAAGGACCTTCTGGAATGAATGAGGAACATTCATTCACTCTTGAGAAACGTGCATATCATCCATCTATGAAGGGTATTATTGGAATGAATACTACTCCTTCTGGTGAAGTTGGTATAGGTAGGCATCTTACTCTTAATCCTAATATTCTTGATGCTCGTGGATTTATTACCCCTTATGATGAAGTAAAGGATAAAGATAAAGATTTCGATGGAACTGAACTTACCACTCCTGGTGAACTTATGCAGGTATTCGGTCCTGAATCTTCTGATATCGAACGTCTTGCTATGGGTATTTCACAATCGAAGCATGTTATACCTGTAGCTAAATCTGCATCAAGTCCTGTATCTTATGACATGGAGCGCGTTATACCTTATCTCTCTAATGACTTCGCTTTTACCGCTAAGCAAGATGGTAAAGTTATATCCATAGAGAATGATGTATGCATTATCCAATATAAGGATGGTACATATGATGATATTGATCTTGGTAAACATCCTGTAAAAAATACAGATGGTGGTTTATTTATTATAAACCAATTATCCACAGATCTTAAAGTTGGACAAAAGTTTAAAGAGGGAGATCTTCTTGCTTATGATCATAAATACATGAACGAGAAGGATATGTTCGGTGAACCTCTTGCTAATATGGGTACTATGGCAAGAGTCTCTGTTGAAACTAACGGCAACGTATATGAAGATGCTTGTGAGATATCTGATAGACTTGGTCATCAGATGACTTCTAAAATCACAAAAATGAAACGTATTATACTCTCGCCATTTGCTAACATAAAACATTTAGTTAAAGTTGGCGATAAAGTAAATACAAATGATGTTCTGTTATCGTTTGATGATACCCAGGATGAATTCTCTTCTCAGATACTTGCTCAGATGGCTGAAGAGTCTGGAGAGGATGAGGATGAAATTATTGCAACTAATGCTCCTGTATTAAGCAAGTATACAGGAACCATTGTTGATATAACAATAACCTCTACCATCCCTACTTCTCAGATGACTCCTTCTATGAAGAAGATTGTTGAAGAGTATAATAAGAAGGTTAATAAACGTGAACAGAGTATAGCCAAGTACAGAAATATATATGATGCAAATACGATTTGTAAAACATCAGAAGTACTGAAACCTGATTCTACTGGTAAAGTTAAGGGTGTTAAGGTTGGAGAAGGAATATTTATAGATATTTATATCGAATATGAAGATATAATGTCTATTGGCGATAAGCTTACTTTCTTCTCAGCCCTTAAGGGTATTGTAAGCCATATAATCCCAGAAGGATATGAAGCTTATAGTGAAGATAATCCTGAAAGAAAGATAGATGCTGTTGTCAGTACAATAGGTTTTTATAAACGTATGACTCTTGATTTCTATAAACTTGGAGCCGCTAATAAAATTCTTATTGAGAAGAAACGTATTCTCAAAGAGAAGTTTGGCCAAAAAATAAAAGACGAAATAAAGAAAAAGAAATAAAATAATATGGGAGGGCATTAAGCCCTCCCATATTATTTTTGTTTTTACTCAAGACTGTATAGATTTTTTGAAAAAAAAAAAAGAATACGGGCGGGGTAATACTCCGCCCGTATATTCGTATTGTGCCAGTAACAGATAATACATCTTACTATAATCCCAAAATCCGGGCCGATTAGAACCGGTATAGAACAATGAAATGATTCAATATTGGTACCGAATCCCTCTCTAAATAACGCTAAAGACATAAATCCGTTACCGGCACCCGACCAATTTTATCTAGATGTATTCACCCAAAATCATACAGAAAGAATGAACTACACAAACAGCATAACACTTCGGTCGGAAAAATGCTACACTATAATAGTGTTATAGTAATGGTATAAAATGAAATGAATCTAAAAACGAATTTAATGAATTAAATATCTTCACATCGTCCTCATTATCCATTAGTACCATTATTCTTGTCTTAGTTTTCACATAAGCAAACTCTTTACTCCAGTATTCACCAGAATGAATAGCTGACTCTATTTGCCTATAATAGTTTATATCGCACATAAGGTCATTTATGTTATCAATAACACTAAGTTCATTTACTAACTCGACTCCCTTATCATTAATATCATACTGACCATAGATTTGATATAGAATTGATATCTTCTTAATTTTTATTAGCTTTAAGTAACACTTCATACTTAATTTGGTATACATATTATTTCTTGAATTAATCAGAACAAAGGAGTCGTCTCCGATTTTTTCCAAAGCATCCATATCAAGAAGTCGTTTAAATATCTTAACTTTAAGTTTATTCTTACGACTTATGATAAAGTTTTCTAACTTATTTACATGGAATGCGATTACATACTTGGAGGTCTTATGTTTTTTGCATTTCTTGTACATGAAGTGTTTCCAAGACCCCTTCTTAAAGGGGTTAAGAGACTGTTTTTTGTCATCCTTGACTGTGTTTTTACTTTTATCTCTCCGTTTCAAAAGTAAATACCCGTCTTTATCACGATCGAAAAATTCATTACTATTCGACATCTCTTTTTATAGCTCCTTTATTATTTTTAGATTCTTTAGCAACCTTAAATAAAGTGCCAAGGATGCTTATAATAGTATTAATATCACTATCATCGAGAGATAATGAATTATTGTAATCTTGAGCATGTTTAACATCTTTTAGTGTTAATATATCTCTGTCTTTTTTCTTCTTTCTTAAAATAAGAAAACCAGAAAGATCTCTATCATCACTATTCTTTCTATATATAATGCTTATAGATGCGGTAACATTTTCAAAATCTTTTGTTTTTAAAGAATTTGGTTTTATTGATAAATAAACTTGAACAACCTCACACTCATTGTATATATCAATAAGCCGAGATGAATATTCATCAAAACGGTCTTCGCTAAGTTTAAAATAAATATTTGTACCAGGACATTTGAACTGCGGATCAAGTAATAATTTCTTAATGAATCCGTTATTTACCTGAGCTTTGAAACTCATCTTATTTTTAGTTATTTTTGATATATACTCTTTAATATAAAATAGATCATGTATCTTGTGTTTATCAACAAGCTTTCTGACCTTCCAATATATTCGATGCATATATTGGTAGATAGTGTATTTCGATACATGAACATTTCCAGAATAATATCTGGTTTTAAGATACCCGACTAACTGATAAATACTTTTTTCTTCATTCCCCTTAAGTTTATTTTTACCAAAATATGATTCAAGCATGCAATCGGTAGCCACTGATGTGAATTTTATCATATCACATAGGAGTTTAAAATCCCCATTTGAATATAATTTAACATCAAAACTCTTTTTATATGTTTTATACTTTTTCACTCACAATTTCTCCAATCTATAGAATATTATATACATCCTGCTATTATAGTATATATTTCAATTTCATTCAATATAAAATATTCGATGTAATCATTCAATGTAAATATTATATTACTATTTTCATTCGATTAAATTTTATTCTGGGATTTTGATGGTAAAAAATGGAAATATTCGATTAAATATATTCGATTAAATTTTTTCATTCTAAAGTCTCATCATTCGATATTTTTCAATGTTAATTATATTATACTGTACATAAAGATACAGTATAATATTACTTTTCAAATTTCTAAAGAAATTTTCAAAGTGTTTTTTATTATTTTTTTAAATATTTAAGATAATTATAATAATATATAAAATATCATAAAACCTATTAATAAGCTTGTGAGAAATTTCGTTATCACTTATTTCTCACTTCAATAAGGTGTATTCAAAAAGGTAGTGTTCTTTTTTCAAAAGAACAAATTAGAAATTTTTGATCTTCGATCAAAAATAATTTAAATTCAAAAATTTTCAATTTTTGAGTAGAGGTTTTATTTTATGATTTTCTGTATAACTTCAAATAATCTGAGTTCCAAAAATATTATGACATACTCGGATAATTTCGTATTCTCTGTTATTCATTCTGAAAATATAGCTCCGAGTATGTCAGGTTCAAAGAAACATGTTTTTGATATATTTTATCAGGATGGTATGGGAATTGAAGAGGAAGAATCTACAGGAGATATGAAATTTATATACCATCCTGTAAATTCTGTAGAACAAGCTTTAACGAAGATCTTTGACTATTTATCATACTACCTTGAAAATGAGGCTGAAAAAGCTGAAGATCTTCGTGATGAAATAATTACAATTTGTTCTTGTGATTATGATATTAATAGTCAGGTTTGTAAATATTTGAATAATCTGTTTTCGGATAATGAAACAGATTATAAAGTCAGTAATATTTATAAATCTTTTAAAATACCCTCAACCGAACGCCTGGTAGAAATTTTGAAAAAATCCTTAAACACTGAGTTCATTTATTCAGATGATAGTGTTGCGTTCGGTTATGCAATTTATAAAGCTTTAGATGGAGCATTTTTATGAGAATACCAACAATACACCAATTTCGATTAGAACCATCTGAAGAATTGTCCGAGATTGACTATGATGTGATTGAGGTTGACCTAAAACCTGCCCAATATGTTGATGATCTCGGACAATTTGAAAATGAGAAAGAACTACATAAATTTGTAGTTCGTACCAAATATTACATAAGAAAATCTGTTGAGTATACCAATCTAATGCAATTTCTCAAGAAAAAGCGGGGAATGTATTGTTGCGGTGTGCACAATAATGTCAATATTTGGGATGGTTTTCAGATTGAGATTCATCACACACCGCTTGTTATAGAAGATATAATTTATATTATAATTAATAAGAGAATGAAGTTGAATGAATCTCTTAAAATGTCTGCTATAGCAGATGAAGTCATGAGACTTCATTATTTACAGCTTGTTGGATTATATCCATTATGTACAACTTGTCATGAGTACGCTCATGGTGATACTAATGATTTATTTATTCCAATAGATAGTGTTTTTGGATATCCCCAAAAATTCTTTGAAATTTATGATGAATACATAAGTAAAGCTATGAAAGTTAAGTTTAGGAATATATTAGAGCTCAATAAAGGATATATGATTATCCAAAATCAAATTCCTGAAGGACTTACTCGTAAATATATTGTAGTGCATACTAAGAATATGGCTGTAGTAAGCACTAAGAAGCTTTACAATTTTATCAGAGAGCTTAATGAGTTAGATTAAAATGAAAACAATCCGGGGACTAAAAAGGTCCCCGGATTTTATTTTTCATATAAACTTATTTGTAATATATATTATATAATTGTAAATATAAAAGAAAGAGGGTGAAAATATTGAAACCTGATTACATTTTATTTCCAGATGGTTCTGTTTCATATCGGAAACAAACCAAAGAGTTTAATTCAAGCTTTGCTTGTTGTATTTTAAATGTACACACATATGAGTATACTATAATAAGTGGGACTTTATCAAAAAATTCCAGCACGTATTGTGAGAGCTGGGGTATCTATAAGGGGCTTCAATATATTAAACGAATTTGTAAAAAGAATTCATCTAAGCCCTCGATATTAGTGGTCTCAGACAGCAAAATCGCAGTTGAATCATTAACAACCTATGTTAAACATAAATGGGATATAACCGACTGGTTTGATTGGAGAAAGACCAATAACGAACCAGTGCAAAATCAGGATATCTATAGAAGAATTCTTACCATTATTATGGAAGAGGGGTTTAAGACAAAATTTATTCATATAAACTCTCATACAGATAAGGAAAAGAAATCTCAAACAAAAAAGATATCAAATAAGTTACAAAAAGGTAATATATTGGTTAATAAATCAGTAATTGATTTGTTTGTTGGTATGAATGATATTGCTGATAAACGAGCTCAAGCTATAACCAAGCTTGAAAAGAATAGTAATACACCAACACTTAAAAGGAAAACAATAGGAGATCACAAGAATGAGCTCAAAGGAGTTAATAGATAAACTCAGAAAAGATTTTGGTATTGAAGAAAAAAAGCTTACACCAGAAGAAGATGCTATAGAACGAGCCGAGATAGAAGCTCGTACTAAAAGAATTGAGGAAGCTGGAACAGTAGAAAATTATGTTAAAATGTTCCATAGAGATTTCTGGACTGATGAATGGTTGGGACCTGGCCCAGAAGAACCAATGCCTTATTTAGAAGACTTTCTTCCAAAGAAAGAACAGAAGAAAGCTATGGAACAGAGACATGAAAGAGAGATTAAGGAATGGCAGGAAAAATATGGACGTAAAGATCTTCCCAAGTACAAACTTCCTGTCCAGAAAGAAACAAAAGCAATAAGAAAAGCGCGTAAGAAACGCAAAAAAGAGGAAGTTAAGAAGAATCGTCAGATAAAATATGATGTTACTTATTGGCTTCTTCATGACTACCTCAGTCCTGAATTTTCTATGATGGTATGGGAAGGGTTTAAGGATGATTTTGAGGGTATGGTAGATCACTGTTATGATCTTGTATGTACCTGGTCAAGATTATTTGTTCGGGATAAGAAGAAACGCAATATATCTCCAACTAAAGCATACGAAATGCTCTTTATAGAAGAAGAGGAAGAAAAAGAAGTAGTAGAAGAAGTTGGAGGATTTAAGTTTAAAAGTATCATAACTTCTGAAAAACATAAAAAGTGGATAAATACAGATGTTTATGAAAATACTTCTGCTGAAATTCCAGATGCTTACTGGGATGAGTTTGATAAATGGGCAGATAAACATCCACTAAAGAAGTATGAGAAAAAGGCAAAGAAATTAGGGGGCGGTGTTACTGCAAGAAGATTAAGGCGTATTACGTTTTTAAAGAAGATTAATAAACGTAATAAGGGATTTAGAAAGAACATGATGCTCCATGATCCAATAACAGGAGCCTCTTTTGTTTCTGAAAAGAAAATGAAAGAGCATTATAAGAAGAAAATGGAGCAGTATAATAAGGAGCGCGATGAATTCATTAAAATGGTTGAAGGTATGGTAGAACGTGGAGAACTCTCTGAGGATGCAGCCGATGATTGGATAGGTAGAACCAAAGAGACAACAAAACGTATCGAGAAACGCTTCAAGCATGTACAGAAAGAAACTAAAAATATTCGTAAACAACGGGAGGATGAAGAGGAGCAAACAAGACGAGTCAATAAGGAACGACGAGAATGGTTCAAGAAATATGGTAATGGGATAGATATTGATAATATGAAACCGTTTACCATAATGGCTGGTGGAGAGGAACTGAAGTTCGAGATAAAACGAAGTAAGGACCGAACCATATTTAAGTTAGATCGTCCAGGACACACAACAACCTATAGTGAATCATTAGATGACTTCTGTTTGTAATTTCATACAAACTTTTTTGAAGTATATATTATATGAGTAGCAATGTCAGAAGAGGTGAAAACCTTTCCATGAAAAAGAAACATAACCCTTATAAGTTGTCTAAAAAGCATTTAGACAAAGGGCAAATCGATTATTATAAAAACGTGATCGGTGAGCCAGACTTGAGCCAGAATTGGCTTGAATTATTTACCCCGACAATCATTCATGATCTATTTGAGATTATGAATAGTTGTAGTGACAATCAGCAAAAATCTGATTATGTCACTGAGTTGTTGGAACCATACGGTTTCCGAGATCTTGGTATTGGTACTAATATTACTGTGATGGTGAACCCTGTTTATCCTGGAGTTGTCTTTAAGATAGCTTTGGATGAAAATGGTATAGCTGACAACTTTAATGATTGTGTACTGCAGAACGCAATCCCGCATTACGTGAAAGTGTTAGCTCGTCATCCCAGTAGTATAGTTAGTGTTCAAGAGAGACACATAGTCATGGATCTTGAGCATTTACCATTATATAAGGATAGTATCTTGAGACTCCTGAAACAACTCAAAGATTATTACCTTATAATTGATCTGGCTCCAACAGAGAGACTCTTTTTGAATTATGGGATAGGCCGTGATGGCGATTTCGTAATTCTTGATGGTTCGGATTTATATCCGCTATCACAAATGAAAGAGCATCCATCATGCAAACGGGTTGTAGGTGAGCACAAAAAGACCGGAGAATTCAAATATTGTGAGGGTAAGTTAAAATATACTCCAGAGTTTGAAGAGTTTGTGTGCGAAAAGTGTGGACGTAGGAGTAATCCGATATTGTCCAGACCTAAGAAGGACGCAAGTCCTATAATAAACCTGATGATGGATAGTTCAACGGCACAAGATAGAGAGAGATATTTTCAGGAAGATTGCGCGGCAATCATGAAACGTAATCATAATGATGACGATCATGAGATGAACGCTAATTCTGTATCCAATCGTACTATCTTTGTCGAGCCCGATTCCATAAATAATGCAGAGGATATTCATAAAGAATATACTGAATATCAACAGAGCCTTAATGAATCTAAGTTGTCAAAGCCGAACGTGGGGGAGACACCAAACGAGGATGATACGTCCTATGATTCTAACGATAACGGTTCTGATGAATATATTCAGTATGTTCAGTGTAACGAACAACCCTGTATGAGTTGGGAAGAATTCGTTGGTATATCTAAAGCAGATGACGACGAAAATGAAGAAGAGGATTCAGAGACAAAGCCGAACGTGGGGGAGTCAGATAATGAATTCGATGATCTCTGTGTTAGATTAAAGGAATTGGGCTATCATCAAAATACTAAAGGTCGTTGGATAGATTCCAAAGGTCACTTCGTCAATACTAGTAGGCTGGCCGAAGCTGGATCAGCGTGTCAGACCGAATCTATGATAGGAAGTTATGAAGAACAATCTACGGAGAATGTAAAATTGTTAACCATTAAGGAGAAAGAGCTCTATCAAGAAAATGATATAATCCTTTATGGTGCAAAAATAGGTGAGCGTGAAGTCGAGCCTGAAAGGTAATCGACAAACAAAGCAAATCACCGATGGTCTCCGCCAGTATGTTTGGTTTGATTGATCTTGATTATATAACTAATGATCATAGAACGATATAATAATTGGCGATAATAATTTGATTATAGTTTACATGTAAATTATAATTTAATTAGGTGTACAACTATAATATACACCTATAGCAAAAACCATTGATCTTAAAAGTGATACATCACTTAAAGATAAATAAACATTAGGAGGAAAACAAAAATGGTTTTCGTATTACACGAATCTAAAGCAACCAAGATTTATAAGAATGCCCGCCATTGTGTGGTATTCAAGCTTGGTAATCACAAGAAGTATGAAGAAGACGATATCAGTATCAGCTATGCCGATTCTGGTATCATTCCCGATGATGATGTGATCCGCTCCGTTATCGACGGCTCGGTTAAAGCCAAGTCCGTGATCAAGTCTGCTATTAAGCAGATTTATTATCCGAATAAGGCCGAGATGGTAACCTTCCCTCTCGCTTTTGCTGAGATCATCAACATCATCACCAATGTAAAGGATAACAAGAAGAATGTTCCCTCTGTTATCGTCTTTGCATTTGACGATCCCTCGGAGAAGGAAGACGAAGAAGCAAAGAGCTTCCGCAAATCCCGTGAGAAGTTTCTCACCAGGTACATCACCGAGCTTTTTGCCGCGGTAGATGTTCAGGTCATCTCTGAGTCTGATAAGAAGATCGATAAGTTCCTTAAGATCTTCAGGGGTGGAAAGAAGAAGGCTTCCAACAGGCTTGTTAAGGCTTGCAAGGAGAACAAAAAGCTTTCTGCCACAACCAAAACTATCGAGCAGCGTAATCGTCTTGTATCCTGGTTCGGTATCGAACTTGTCAGGGCATCCATGTCTGCCATGAAGGTATCTGATATCAACGAGAAGGATCGCGTGAACTTCTCCAAGACCCTTCTCAGAGCCTTCACCAATGACAACATGAAGCCGGTCTGTGTCGGTCTCAAGAAGAAGGAACAGATCAAGCTTTGCAAAGCTCTTCGCAAGAAGAATAAGGTTGCCGTCGAAGCTTATAACAGCTTCGCTGCCGCTATGAAGGAAGCCTTCGATACCAAGCTCCCGAAGGTCAAGCTTGGTTACAAGAATGGTAAGAAGATCGATGCCAAACCCAAGATGGATACTCACAAGTTCATGAAGTTCTTCATCAAGAAGAAGAACTCTGATCTTCTTATCGCTATATACACCCATATCAGCCTTTATACCATGGGTCTTACTCCCGATACGAAGGAGTACAGCAAGCAGATGAAGGCTACTATGGGAGACCTTTTCGAGGCCAATGTAGTCTCTAAGTTCATTGAGACAGTAGCTACGGTAGCTGCTTAATAGTAAGCAAGAATTGTAAGTGGCGGGGTTTATATCCCGCCACTTATTTTTTCTTTAAAATGAAGGAGGTGGAATGTATGGAAGACTCCTTTGAACGAGATAGGAATGGATTCATTATACTCAAAAGAAAGTATTCTGAGTTATATGAAAAGGTTACCTATACAACAAGTTTACCAGTAATAATAAATAAGATATATGAGTATGATATACATTCTGCCAATATATCTGCATTCAGAGATTCTGGTAAATTTGCTGATAGCATGATAGATAAACTTGAATCTTTGCCAAAAGCGGACAGAGAAAAAGCTGTTGGTAAAATGATACGGCGCAATAAGGATATTTATAAGATAATATCAAAAGGTATAAAACACGCTAAGAAGATGTTATTCTCAGCGAACGGGATAACGGATGGCGAAATCGTATCGATTAAAAATGATGCGGTATTTATTGCTGGACGTACTCTAAAAGAAACAACCTTTGGTCCATATGAATTCAGACTTAAAAACACATATGCTATGTATATAAAGATCGAAGGTAATGAATATTATTATGATAAACGTCATAAGAGGATAGATATCAAAGGGGTTAATGATACAGTTTTATCAGATCAAGATCATAAAGAAGGGATATTAATATTTCTTCAGAAGGTATTTGATTATATTATTCTGGATCAGCGAGATGAACTCCGTAAATATCTTATTTCATTCGTTAGTGAATATAAATCCAAAACTTTACCCCATCAATATTACAAAGAATTAAATGATTCTAATATTTATAGAACCCAGATAGAGGTGTCTGGGTTTAGTTATAATATGTCTGAGATGGGAGATAGTTTATTATCCATAGTAAATGGTATATATAATTATACAAAAATTATATTACCTATAATACGTCTGTATATGTAAAGGAGACTTAAATATGGTATATAATGATGTAGCCAAATGTATTCATGATATAGTTATACCGATTATATTGGTAGTAACAGCAGTTGTTATTATAGCTACACTCATCATCGTTGCTGTCATCCATGTTTATTGTAGCGATAATAATGAGGATGATGAAGAGACGGATGATGAAGAAGTAATCAAAAAGCTAAGAAATAATAATAATGCCATAGCAGCACTTAATCCAACAGAGTTAGAGATGTTTTTAGCAAAAGAATATGCTAAGCAATTAGAGCTTGTTCTTGTTAGTGATATCTCTATTAATGATCCTGACTCCATGAGCAAATGTTATCTTAACTCAAGTGCTGAGTTAATAAAGTTTCTTGGTGAAGATACCGTAGATGCTATATCAGATAGATATGGTAAAGATTTTGTTATCAAGTGGTGTGAAGTTCAGTTTAGACTTCTTGAAAACAGCGGTGATCTAGCCAAGATATATAACAGAGTTACTAAATCTAATATCAATATAACCATAAGAAATGATATAAACTGAAAAGAAATGGAGGAGGGGATTTGTTCCCCTCCTCCATCTTTAGTTAAATGATTTTAATTTTTCTGCTACATCAAACAGATGCTCATCGGTCGATTTATGGTTCGCCTTCTTACAAGCTTCAAGATATCTGGATATATAACCCATTTCTTCGTCAGACATCCCAACATAGTATTTATCAATAAATTTATTTATATCTCCAATAGTAGCCTTAATATCAATAAGCACATTCTTTTTATGGGTTCCTACATGAGGAGTTTTGGATAACATAACAAGCATTATCCAACCCTTCTCATGACAATCTAATATCTCATCAGCAATAGCATATGTAGTTATATAAGGTATATCTTTTTTAATAAGATGATATCGTAAAACAACAGCACAATAATCAAATAAATTAAATATAGGACCATGATGCATCTCAAGGGTTATTTTATCTCCGCCCTTTTCAACAACATCACCAAGAATAGCACATTTATTAAATCCGCTATTTCTTACAACACCAACATATGTTTTATATCTATCGTCCATTCTTACACAAGCTTCTATACCTTTAACATATTTCTGAAATGCATCATAGTCATTAAGAAGATGTTTTTCATCGGCATAATAAGAAATATAAGCATCTTCATTCTTACCAGAGCCATAAATTGTGATATTTTCGTCCATTATTTTTTTTAAACACCTCCAACAGTAATATAATGCTGTTGGTCAATGTTTATATTTACATCATTCGCAGTTCTCTATTCCACCCTTTCCCACCCTTCTATCCCTTTTCTCGTATTGTTAATCTCCTATGTTTGTCTATCACTCCTTTTTCTTTGTTCTATGTACTTGTAAGAATGGTTCCGGGTTTATCCCGGGACCATTTTTACGTTATTTTTAACTAATGTGAACATCTGTATAAAATATAATAGGGCGGTGATAAGCCAGATGGTCTACGAATTTCTTATCTCGTTATATTATGATCTTATCACGATTGCAAGAGGAGTAGTTGTAAAACGTGCCGATTTAGCACAAGCGTATGAAACAAAGAAGACTGCTGAAGATTTTGAGTTATATCATGCTTGTGTTATTGGTAGTAGATATTTTTATAATTTCTCTCACTTTGATAGAGATATATTGTCCAGATATATGGACTATGTTAACGTTGATGAATGTGAAAAAGATCCAAATAATATACCCGAATCATTAAGAGCCGGTATAGTAGAAGATCAAGCTCAGAGAGTTATTGAAACATATGAAGAGAAGAATAACTATTATAGAATGCTTAATGGTTTACCTGATGTAGAGGATACAGATTTTATTTACGTTAGAGATGTGGACGGTATACCAGATAATGTACCGATACATTTACTATCATTTGATCATATAAATAAGCTTGATGCGAGTGGTAAGATATATCAGATAATATCTGATAATCCTACCAAACAGTATCTGAAATTTTTGGGTTATAATAAGATAGATATAATAAAGTCTCGGTTAGCGAGACCTTTTGACTTGTTATCTACAGGAACTCCTAATAACTCTAAAACTTTAGATATGTTTCAAACACAATATTATTCGGCAAGAAGATATGTTATGGCGACTATGTATCACAAAGAATACTTTGGCGATACCCAGCTATATGATCCCATTATGGGTGTTATAATATTAACTCTTGCTATACGAAATTGTCTAGTACCAAACTCTGTTGAGTATATAAACTTTGAAGAGATCCTTGATTCTATACTTGAATCATATGGTTTATACACATATTTTAGAACATTCCCGCCTACATATAAACGCAGATTAGTATTGGCTCTTGATAAGATATTAAGAGTTAAGGGAACTGATGGCGTTCTTGTAGATATATGCAGATTATTTTCATTTGATAATTTTACAGCAAATAGATATTATTTATTAAAGACACAGAATAAAGATTCAGAAGGCCATCTTATATTTAGTAATGACCCAAATGAACAATATAAATTATCCTTCGTAAAATCTAATATTGAAGAACAATCGATAGATTATAATGAAGATAATCGAATAGAGTATGATGTTGTTGTTGATGGTGACTATCTTTGGCAATTAACCGAAGAAGAGAAAAATCATATACTTAATACACCATTCAACAGAATGATGACAAAATATATTGATATCGAAGCTGCTTATGATCTAACTGAACTTACATTTGAAGTTTGTTATTTCATAAATATGATGCTGCAACATCGCGATATGTTATCAAAGTTTACTGTAGCCAATACTTACTCTCCAATAGGAACAAGTACAGTATATGCTATGCTCATCTTTCTTCTATGCGCTATGTCCAGACTCGATGGATATGATGGGAACATTGTATATGACTCAAGAGATATAGCTCAGATATTAAGGTTCAATTATGAAACATATAATACAACTGTAAATGAACTTATTCAAAAATATAAAGATAGAGTGGAAGTTCCTATAGACTTTGATATAGTTCCTGGATACAATAATACACTTAAACTCGACTTTGCTCCTTCTGGTAGCGGTTCATCTAAGCTTGTAGAAGCTTATGTAAATAACAGGGTCTTGTATAATGCAATTCTTGAAGAGATGCATAATACAAATGATATTAATTATTTTATTACATTACGTAATATTAAAGAGAGTATGTTTATATCTGCTATGCAACATGAACAATTTATGTTGACTAATGGTGATTGGGCAACAAATTTCTACGACTTACTCTTAGATATAGATCCCGGCGTATATTATAAATTAATCGATTTTAATTCAGATAGACATCAGAATGAATTAAATACTATGGTATTGTATATTTTGGATAAGCTTGAAGGTTTCTTTGATTCCGACCAATTCAAGTATCTTTTCCTTAATACACCTAATATATATAGCAGTGTAATATCAAAGTATTTAAGAACTGCAATAAATGTATTTAAAGCAAATGCTGTTCAGCTAACATCCATAAATGTATTTCTGGAATATGGAGATCATAAACCTATAAGGGTAATAGATGATGCATATACAGAAACAGAACAATACATCAATGATAGTATAACACCTACTGATAGTATAGTACTTAATACTACTCTGACTATAGATGATTATATAAACGTGGCTGATAGTGCATATGATGTTAATTAACTGGAGGTATAGTTAAAATGATACATAAATTAACAGATAACGAAGCCGTTAAGTTTATCGAAGAGGTAGGGATAAACGGCAAGGAATATAAAGTACCTGATGGGGCAAACATATTTGGTGAAGTTGAGGTAATTCAGAGATCCTTCAGTAGTGGTAAACCTATCTTCACAAAAACTAAAGGTCATAATGATCTATTAGTTACCGGCTCTGTTTATATGTCCGAAAAGCTTAATGGTATGAGATCCTCCTTTAGAACAGTTCCAGTTGATGTGCAGCTCGGTGTACATAGAGCTGAAGATGTTGTTCTTACAAGTGAGAATATAGCAAATGAAAGAATTTGTGGCATTATGGTTGGTGAAGGCGGTTGTGCCTCCAATTATGATGAAGTTTATAAAGTAAATAGAGCTTCTACTCACGTCCCGGGAATGATCCCTTTCCGCGTTGTTCCTCAGAATAATGATCTTACTGGAACTGAAAGAGAAAAGTATTTTCTTCGTACTGTTCAGGGCGGTTATGTTTATTATTATGGTAAGAGGTTTAATACTGAGCAGGAAATAAATGTTATGTATGAGGATGGCACTGCTGTTCCCATTGATATTGATGCTACCACTACCAATAAGTTTATTAAAATCTTTACCAAATATTCCATCACTATAAACTCCAATGAGATTAGAGAGTATTATAAAATAACTCAGGGGTCTACGAGATTGTCCAGAGTTAATAGTTGTGGTCTTATTGCTGGATTCCCAGGTCTTAATAATAGAGGAGAAGAAGAATTCTTTAATGTAAGAACTCTTACCACATTTAATATGGAGAATCATGCACTTAAAGATTCTGAATCTAAGATTGATATTATATATCGTGTCCATATTCAGTAAATAGAATAGGGGGCATAATTTTATGGGTCGTAATATTAGTGGCACAAAACAGCAAACAATGTTCTTTGAGCTTATAGGAGATCTTGAGAATCCAACAACAGAACAGTTTTGTGCTGTTTTTGCAAGACATAAAGGTGAGAATCCAGCCTTTTATGTAGACGATGTAATAACCATAGGGCCTAATGAGTCGAAATATGTTAAAGATAAGACTGTCACCACTATTGGTATCTATATCTTTAATAAGTTTCTTCTTGATAAACTTGAGATATTCGGTTATGTAAATAAACCAATAACTTCTTCTGTTTGGGAAAATATTGAGCAGCAAATAGCTAATGCTTTACTTGCTGGAGATCTTGAACCAAAACTTGTTGGAGAATATATTGACAAGGCACAGTATTTATGTGGTGGTCCTTTATCTCATCTTATTAACCCTTCTGTATCTTCTACTATACTTGATCTTCCTCCTAAAGCTCGTAAGCTTCGTGATGATCTTTTTAAGAAGTACAAAGAAGAGCTTGATGCTAATGATCCTATAACTTCTTCTAAGGTTGAGAAAGAGATAACAAAAACCGCTCTTGAGGAAATGCGAGAAACAAAAGATCCCTCTGTAGGTATATTTGATTCTGGGGCAGTTGATCCTTATAATAACTATAAGACCATGTTCGTTATGAAGGGTGCTGTTAAGGATAATACTGGAGAATCTCTTACTGGATATAAGACAATAAGATCCAATTATAATGATGGTGTGACTAAGGAGGACTTTCCCCTTATAGCAGATACGGTTGTTCGTTCTGCATATAATTCTGGCGTTGCAACTCAGGACTCTGGTACTCTTGGAAAAAAATATAATGCAGTTCTTCAAAGAATTCGTGTTCTTGATCATGGGACTGACTGCGGTTCAAAGAAAACTATTTCTACAGTTATAACAGATAGACATTTGTATCGATATATCTATGAGAACAATAAGCTAACTCTTATAACTCCTGAGAATATCGATAAGTTTAAGGGTAAAGTTCATAATATAAGAAGCCCTCTTCATTGTCATGCCGAAGATCCTACATATTGTTCTGTATGTGTAGGAGAAAGGCCTTATAGAGCAGATGCTAAAAATGTAGGTCTTACATTTAATATTATAGCTGGCTCTACTCTTAATGCTTCGCTTAAAACAAAGCATGACGTAACTATTAAGTATAGTACTATAACTGTGGATATGCTTATGAAATACGTTAAGTAACTGTGTTAAAACATAATACAAACATAAAATAATTATACTATTTGGTATAATTATTGAGCTTATATTATGTCTCGTTTATGAGACTCTGTTTACTAAAAATAAAAACAATAGCAGGCTCATATGAGCCTGCTATTTTAATTGAAAAATAAACTTTTCTATTGTTAAAATAAATATATTTTGAGTGTATGATTATAACTAAAATAATTATACATATATATTTCTGATAATAATTTTTAGTTATTATATTATATGAAGAAAGGGTATGAAAGACATGGAAATAACAAAGATTAGGAAACGTGATGGGAGGATAGTGAATTTTGATATTAAGAAAATAGAGAATGCAATTGCCAAAGCTTTTTCTGTAACGAAAGAGTTGGAGAATCATTCTTCCTCCAATAAGAATCATGACAAATATACTATTGAATATCTAGCTAAGCAGGTTTATAGTTCATTAACTCTGTCTGATGTGGATATTCCCGGAGTTGAAGATATTCAGAATGTTGTGGAAGCTGTTCTGATGAAATACAACTTTGTAGAGACAGCAAAAGAATATATTATTTATAGAAATGATAGAAATAGAGTAAGAGATATGAATTCGTCTCTTATGGATAAATATAAAGAAATTACTTATTCTGCGGCGATAGATAGTGATATAAAAAGAGAGAATGCGAATATAAATGCTGATACAGCAATGGGTATGATGCTTAAGTATGGTTCCGAAGGTTCAAAAGCATTCTATCAGATGTATATGCTTAAGCCTAAGATAGCTAAGGCTCATGCTGAAGGCGATATTCATATTCATGATATGGACTTTGCTACAACTGGTACAACCACATGTACTCAGATTGATCTCATCAGTCTTTTTCGTGATGGGTTTTCTACTGGACATGGGGTTCTTCGCGAACCAAACAGTATCGCTTCTTATGCCGCTTTAGCGTGCATTGCTATACAATCTAACCAGAATGACCAACATGGTGGTCAATCTATAGTTAACTTTGATAGAGCTATGGCAGAAGGTGTAAGAAAAACATATAAGAAGTGCTATGTAAATAATATGGCTAAGATCTTTGATGTTCTTAGCCAGACAATAGATCCTAATAAGGATGTCGCTTATAGTAAAATAGGAGCCGTTCCTATCGATATTATTGATACTATTAGTACGCCATACAGAAATATTAGAAAGTCTAATATTGAAGAAATGCTTAATATAATATATAAGGATTCTGGATTATATCCAAGACTTGGAGACGCTGATGGTTATTATGAGGAGGAGAAGGCATATCTCACACGTGAGCTTCAGCTCGGAGATGAAGAAGCTGATGGCATTCAGAACTTAGCGAGAGTTTATGCGACCGAAGAAACAGATAAAAGCACATACCAAGCTATGGAATCTCTTATACATAATCTCAATACCATGAACTCAAGAGCTGGCGCACAGACTCCATTCTCTTCTCTTAATTATGGTACTGATACATCTGAAGAAGGACAGATGGTCATAAAGAATATTCTCCTTTGTACCGAAAGAGGTCTTGGTAATGGCGAAACGCCAATCTTCCCCATTCAGATATTCAGAGTTAAAGATGGCATAAATCTTAATCCGGGTGAACCTAACTATCATCTCTTTAAACTTGCTTGTGAAGTAAGTGCAAAAAGACTTTTCCCGAACTTCTCCTTCATCGACGCCCCCTTTAATCTTCAATATTACAAGCCTGACCATCCTGAGACTGAAATCGCTTATATGGGTTGTGTTAATAGAGACGAGGTTGTTACTTATAAATATAATAACATCCTTTATGTAGAATCTATTGGTCGTATGTGGGACAGACTCGTGCATGACTTTGAGGCAAAGAGACAGATTGAGGATGAATCTCCAGAATCTTATGAGCATTTATATATAAATTTGGAGAATGTTCAGATATACGACTCTGGAGCAAATGGCTTCGTTAACACTCCCCGAATAATAAGAAATGTTTCTTACAATAGGGATTGGGTTAGGGTTAAATTTAAAGATGGAAGATCTATTAAATGTACTTCTGATCATCCGTTCCCTGTAGAAGGTAGAGGAAGAATACAAGCTAAAGATCTTCAGACAGGAGACCGCATTAAAGCAATCAATAATCAGTATACAGAGGATACTTATACTGATATGACAGAAGAGCTTGCATGGGCTCTTGGTATTATGTGTTGTAAGCTTGAATATGATAAGAAACTCACCTTACGTTTCTTCGATATGACTAAGGCTGACACAAGTGATATTATGTATAGACTTCGTATAGCTATAAGAAAATATTATGGTTGCCTATTCACAATGAGTGAGTATGAAAATTTGGTATCTATACATATGACTCATACCAAAGAACTTGTTAATGAGTTTATTGAACAGTTTGGCGATATTACAAATAATAAGAAACATATTCCCAACTGGGTCTTCCGTTCTCCTGAAAATATCAGAGCTGCATTTTTTAAAGGTATGCGTGATGCTGGAGATAATATTACTAATAAGGAACTTATTCTCCAGGAAGCTGCTCTTGCTAAATCTCTCGGGTTTGGTACAAGGATAAGAGAATATATAGCAGCATTAAATACCGTTTATGTTCTTGATATCACTGATGAGAAGCCTGAATATTGTTATGTGGATTCTGTAGAAAATATTATAATTTTGAGCGATTACAGCTATGATGTTACTACAGAATCTGACCATTTTGATGTATCTGGTATTTGGTCTCATAATTGCCGTACTCGTGTAATCGGTAATGTATATGATCCAACAAGAGAAATATGTGATGGGCGTGGTAATCTCTCTTTTACTACAATAAACCTTCCTCGTCTTGGCATTAAAGCCAATGGAGATATTCATACTTTCTATAAACTTCTTAATGAGAAGATAGATCTTGTTGTAGAACAACTTCTCGACAGATTTGAGATTCAATGTCATAAGAAAGTATATAATTTCCCCTTCCTTATGGGAGAAGGCGTTTGGATTGATAGTAAGAATCTTAACTGGGATGATGAGATAGGAGAGGTTCTCAAACACGGAACTTTATCTATTGGTTTCATTGGTCTTGCTGAGACTCTTGTAGCACTTACTGGCAAACATCATGGCGAAAGCGAAAAGAGTCAAAAACTTGGTCTTGAGATTATTGGTTATATGAGACAGCGTATGGATGAAGAATCCGAAAAGAGAAAGCTTAACTTCTCTCTTCTTGCAACTCCTGCTGAAGGGTTGTCCGGAAGATTTATAAAGATAGATAAAGAACTATATGGTGAGATTCCAGGAGTTACTGACAGGGAATATTATACGAACAGTTTCCATATTCCTGTATACTATCCCATCAGAGCCTTTGAGAAAATTAAGCTCGAAGCTCCGTATCATGCTCTAACTAATGCTGGGCATATTACATATATCGAACTAGACGGTGATCCTTCTAACAATCTTGAAGCTTTTGAGAGAATTGTGAGATATATGAAGGAGTGCGGTATTGGTTATGGGTCCATAAATCACGCCGTAGATCGTGATCCTGTCTGTGGATATACTGGTATAATCGAAGATGTTTGTCCGAGATGTGGTAGACATGAAGGAGAAGGAGTTCCTCTCGATAAACTTAAGAAACTCGGACTATATAAAAATATCAATGCTGATACTGTTGGGTATCATGGCGATAATAATGAAGAATCAGACCGCATACCTAATTCGGTCCAATAAAAAATAATAGGAGGATATTATATCATGAATGCCACTATTAAAGATGGAGTTCCTGTTGTTGGTGAAGGTGTTAAATTTGATCGTATCCGTAGAATAACAGGATATCTTGTTGGCACCCTTGACAGATTTAATAATGCCAAGAGAGCCGAAGTTAATGATCGTGTAAAACACGCATCAGTGAAATAATATAGCTATTATTTAAAATAGATACCAGGGTAGTAATTATTACTACCCTGGTATTTTACTATTATATGATAGTGACATGTATATAATAAGCGCTTTTAGCGAATATATAAAAGGAGGATAATTTATTATGAATGGTATTAAAAGATTTATATATAACACTATCCTAAAGCGTTATAAAAATTATGAGAAGAAGCTACTATCAATGAGACTTATCCAGGATAGGGATGGCATTATTGATAATCAGAGAAAAGATATTATTGATCTTAATCATAAGATCGGTGCGATTACTAAGCAGTATGAAGATGCAGCTCATGCTGCTATGATATCTAATAACGCAAATACACTTCTTCACGAGACTATATCTAAACAGGCCCAAGATCTTATAGAGGCCGAAAAAGCTTTTCTCGGTCTTAAAAAAGAGTATGATAGGCTCAATGTTGAAGTTCGACCTCTTGTTGAGCTTCAGGAAGAGAATGAAAAACTTAAAACAGACCTTAAAGCAGACAAAGATTTTTATGAGACCTTGTATGCTTCAGTTAATGATGGCACTGTATACATAGAACCCTATGCATTTGATGGGCAACCTCCGTTTCCTGGTTCAACTAATATGATTAGCACGTATCATGATACGCAAGGTAAAGTTGAAGGTCGTTCTATTCTTACTGAGGAAGAAACAAAGGAATTTAATTCCATTGTAAATCCAACTGAAAGATATAGATATGCATATGAAATTCTTAAATCAAGAAATATAGCCAACAATATACTTAACGGAATTATCAAGGCTGGCGGTATGGCTATTACTGTCGGATATGATAAGGGTATGGGCTGCATAATTCTGTATTATATTATACACACCAACTGTATAGCAGCTAATACTCTTCAGTATGAAACTGCTGATGAAGCAAAAGAAACTTAATGAAAATATGGGAGGGCATTAGCCCTCCCATATTCTTTTTGTTTTTAATCAAGACTGTTACGAAGATCCTCAGTTACATCATTCTGAGGAGGAACATCATTGTCGGGGTTATTATCCATAAAAGCGGCCATAATATCGATAACCTGTTTTATAAGATCAACAGAACTCTTAGCCGCTGCATGATCAACTTTACCCTCAGCGATTATGTATCCAACAATAGACAGAACCTCAAGGGCAATGAAAGCGATTGTTGCAGTGATATTATCATTGAAGTTAAACAAGCCAATAATACCACTGATAACACCCGCAAGAGACATGATAAATTTGCGAGAAGAAAATTTTCTTGCCCAGTCAATCTTTTCTTTAGTAGATGATACTTCACCTACAACCTTTTCTATATTCTTTTCATCCATTTTGAAAATACCTCACTTTCGATATTATTGAATATTATTTAAATTATCTATATCCTCGGGCTCGAAAAATGAGGACGTAGATATATTAACAGGGACATCTGCAGAAGAGTTCACTATATCTTCTGCTGTTTCAGCAATATCTGATACTACCTCTTCAGTTACATTACCATCATTATCTGTTAATTTCTTTATTGCACTCTTGATACCAAAGTCATTATACTTAAAGATATTCTCAACAGTCTTAGTCAATAGGTAACCTACCATTTGACCGATAACTATTGTGCATACTGTATTAGATAATGACTCAGCAATCTGTGTCTTATCTAAGAATGCAAGAATATAAGAACACCATATCCAAGCAGCTGAGTTAAGTGAGAAGAACCAAACAAGAAGTTTAGTTGTGCTATATACATTTTGAGTAAGTACATTATATCTAAACTCTTTACGCTTAGCTTTTTCCTTAGCTTTCTCTTGTATACGAATTTCTTTATTCTTTATCTTATTTATCTTATCTTGCACACTCATGACTCATAACACCTCCTTTGAGACATGATTATATAAATGTTTTAGCATTTCGATAAATATATCCCTTCCCGTATTGTGGGAAGGGATATATTATTTTACATAGGATCTACAATTTCAGCAGTCCATCTGAACGCTGTAGTAGAAGGACCACTATTACCCACATAGATATCGGTATCGTCTGCATAATACCAAACAGAACCAATCTCGATAGGATCTCCATTAGAATCATAACTAATACCAGTTGGTTCTATTGTTATTCTTGAAGGAATAGATGGTAAGTGATGAGGTATAACTCTTTCATTAAGTTCTTCACCATCATTATGATGTGTATTAGATCCAGGGAATGTATTAATACCGCTATTAAACTTTGTAGAAGTAGGATGTTTTATATCATATCCAGTAGAGTACCAAACATGTCTTACCGTATCATATGTTACCCACATATAAGTATCAGCTATAGGACCACCTTTTATGGGCTGACCAAACTGATTAAGTAAGGGTTCAGCAGGACCATCTACAGTTTTAATAGTAGCATTATCCATAAGATCGTGTTTAAGTTTAATAAGAACTGTATAGAAGTTTGTGAGCGAACTATATGGTATATCAAGAATTATCTGATTACCACTTGATCCGATAGCTTTGCTGGGATTATATGTCGGAAGAGCTGTCATGATTTCTTTATAGATGATATAATTTATTCTCTCATCTACCATCAGAGGGGTGTTGGTAATAAAGATATTTCCTACATCATCGATTATATAGTCATCACCCAGTGTATATACAGAGCCATCCTTAATAAGCATTATTTCATCAGTAACTGCATCAAATTCAGGTATATTAATATAGCGCGTATTATCTACAGTAGCTGTATATACACCATGATGAGCAGCGAGGCGATGCTGTTCCTGACTAAGCTGTGCTCTATCAAGATCTCCAGCAACTGCATCAAAACGAGATGCAGTAATTATAATAACCTCTCCGGCAGTAAAGGTGATATCATCAAAGACGATAGTGTTGTTAGTAGTATCGATATGATAATCAATATCATTTTGAAGTATAGTTTGATTATAGTTAAGCTCAAAGGAGTACACATCCTCAATATTAAATGGAGGGGCTATATATTGAGTTGTAGTACCTTGAACAGCTACCATATAGTTATAAGTTCTGAGCTCATACTTAACTTTATCAGGAACAGTATGAAGAGTAAACTTTGTTATGGTGAACTGTAATATGATATTATTATTCGGATTATCTACTGTAAGTAACTCTATTGTGTTATTACTGCTGGGAACAAAGCGATAGTCAATGTTCTCAACGAGAATAGTCTCTTCAAGATTTACTCTCAGTTTATCAGAAGTTTTATCGAAATCTTCGATTTCAATGAGATTAGAACTTCCTGCAAGTTTAATCTTAGTTCTCTGTATAATGTTTGGAAGCATTACATGGGTCTGATAAGTATCCCCATCAGCGCTCATAAGAACCCAAGAGTCTCTATTTTCTTTATATACTACAAGTATATCGCTTCCAGTAGGATGTCCACCCTTTATATTCTCTCCATCAGCATTAATAAGAGGATGTTCAATACCATTAAAGGATATTGTAATATCGGAGATTCTTGGAAGTGTTCTATTTATAGTAATTAGAGCTAGATAGTTATCAACTAAATTAGCTCCAGGCTTCTCAATAACAATATTTCTTCCATCACCAGTAGCATCAAAATGAACTATATGAGTTGTAGCATCTCTTAAATGTTCATCATATTCATTTAATGATGCTTCAAGAGTTCGGCCATCATCATCGCGCTTGATGTTAAGAGATGATGTTTGTGGATATAATATATCAAATGAGGATGTTGACGCATCCGGATTATATCGCCTAATGCGAACTAATCTTGCCATTATTTAATCACCATCTTTCCATCAGTTGTCAGATATTAGCTCAAGTATAAACTGGCCAACTGGGATATCATTTACCGGAAGAGATTCATACAATTTAAGACTGCCAAGCTTTATTGGATCGAGATCGGTAAGATAAGCCAACTGATTATTCTTATAGCTAACAGAAGTATTATCTCCACTGATGTCATCAAGAATGGCTCTATTAGTATGAGCAGAGTTGGTTACAGCGGCATCAATTTGAGCTGCACTCGATGAAGGTTTGTTACTAATATTAGACCAAAGCGTAGTTCCATTAGTACCAACATTAAGTTTACCATCACTGCCAATAACTGGTATTTTACCAACATCAGCCGCAGTTACAGGAGCATCAACTGTTGTAAGCTTGTTACTGTTAATAGCATCGGTTATTCCATAACCGTTAAGAGTAGTAGGTTTATTTTGTACACCACTCCAAGGAACTGTGCTTGCATCTCCTGTAGCATATGGAATGAATGCATCCATATAACTAGCAGTATTAAGCTTTGTGTCATCTACAACTACATATCTTTCTCCACCATTGATTGTAACCGTATCACCATTCTGTACGTCGTCAACGGTTAATGTAGCAAGATCTGATGCGCTTTGTACAATATGGTTACGAACAACAGCTGATGCAGGAAGATTGGCAGCGGGAAGAGTTCCAGTAAGTGTTGCTGTTGAAAGATTGATAGTGCCATCAAGACCTATAGCATTATCGAGAATATTATTGAGAGAAGTAGTAAGTCCGGCAATAGCTGTCTGTAATGCAGTTATCTGAGTAACAGCAGCATCAAGATCGGTATCAGTTGCATAATATGAAGGTAGTTCTCCGCCAAATCTATCGGCAGAACCGGCAATATTAACATACATTTTACCATTAGTGCCAGTGCGAACAAGTTTACCACTTTCAGTAGCTATAGTAGTAGCATCAATAATATCGTCAGTAGAAACAAGATTGCGAATCTTATTAAGATCGAGATACACTTTAGTTCCATTATCTTCACCGATAACAATACGATTACCAGCAATATCTCCAGTTCCATCGTATAGGCAATGATAACCAGCGTCATCATTAAGCTGTGTATTATCAATTATCTTATACACACTACCCTCATTGGTATAAAGAATATCACCGTTATTAACTATAGTGTTATCAAGAAGCTGTTTAGCAACGCCATATGTAGAATATACAACAATCTTTCCGCCAATATCATTAGGAAGTTGAGTTCTAGTCAGCTTACCTGTGATTTTACTAGCGGCAAGAGCCTCAACAAAATTACCAGTTTTAAGATTGGCTATATCATGGAGAATAGTTCCAACAGTAGCAGAAGAACCGATTCTTGCAATAAGATCATTTACATTCTTTACGAGACCACTATTTACATCACCGACTGCTGTAGTAAGAGCCTGAACTCCAGGAAGAAGAGTATCATTGATAGTGCTTTCTGCTGTATTCATATCAGATTGCTTAGCATAATATGAAGGCAGTTGATCTCCAAGCTTTGTGGCAGAACCAACAATATCAGTCTCAAGCTTACCATTAGAGTTAGTCTTAAGAAGCTTGTTCGGGTTATTATTACCGCTAGTAGCTATCATAGAAGTAGATACAGCATCTGTAATACCAGAAGCGGCTACCGTAGTGGATCCAGTTATACCAGACCAATCTACAGCTGTTGCACTACCAGCAGTGTAAGGCACAAGACCCTCAATGGATTTATTGCCCTGCGCATCTGTATCGACAGTAGTAAGTTTAGTATCATCTACTACTATGTACATAATACCAGTATCAAGACATTGAATACTATCACCATTTTGAAGATCTTCAGTGGTAGGTATAGCATCAATATTAGTCACTTTAATAAGTCTCTCAAGAGCCCCATGAGGTAAACGATCTAATGAAATAACACCAGTAGTCATCTGAGAAGCATCAATATTATTGATAGCTGTAAGAAGGTTAGTTACAGATGTTGATATACTATCTACTAAAGCCGCGAGTTGGCTTAAACCAGCAGATGTAGCATAATATGAAGGTAGCTGATCGCCAAGCCTTTCGGCACTACCAGTTATAGAAGCAGAGAGTTTTCCATAGTTATTGATAGTAAGAATCTTACCAACAGTACCGTAATCGGCAACATTGACAAGATTATTGACGTTAACAGCATCGGTTATTCCATAACCATTAAGAGTAGTAGGAGTAGAAGCAATTCTGCTCCAAAGTATCGAAGATTCCTCATCACCTAATTCAATATATTCAGGAACGCCAGTGCTTGTACTAGATACTACATATACTTTACCTCCAGCAACTTTAACTATATCACCAGAGTTAACATCTTCTACAGTAAGAGCTTCTCTGGCATATTCATTAGCCACTTCTATACCTTTACCAGATACATCAGAAGGAAGCTTATTTCTCGGAATATTGCCACTAAGTTTCGTTGCTGATAGAGCAGAAATATCGCTACCGCTTCTTATAAGCGGCAGGCTTACGTTATATATCTTTGCAATGTTATCAATAATCGTAGTTATAAGGGATTGTATTGTAGCATTAGAGCGTATGTTCTGTCCGATAACAAAACCATTGCCCTCAGCTACGGTATGGCCAGCTCCAAGATAAGTTATATCAGCAGAGTTAGCAAGATATGTAGGATCCCAGTCTACACCATTAAATCTTCGTAAGACTGTTTTGCGAACCGTGCTCATGATGCGTTTCACGCTCCTTCGCTATTTAATTAGACGGCTGCTTCAATACGATAAATTGAATCTTATCTCCGGCGGCCAAAGAAATGTTATTAATAAGTGTAAGATTATTTTCATTGAGAGTATAATCAACATCCTGTCTGAGAAGAGTTTGAGCATAGTTGACCATAAGTTTATCGATACCTGCAACATAATCTGTCGGATATGGGATAGTTGTAACATTATTTGTGCTTGCAGTATATACAGAAGAAGATGTAATGATTCTTCCCGGAAGAACAGCATTCTCCTGGAATCTTGTTTCTACAAAACGTATAACGCTATTTATCCTATCTTTGAATAACTGTGTTATAACACTACTTGCAGATCTTGTAGTAGGAACTATTACCCAACCATCCATCTCTTTATCATAGATAAATGTGGTAACAGTATTAGCAGGTATCTCTCTCATATAAAGAGAGCCATCGGGATTATAAATATCCTTAGCTTCAATTCCATTTACAGTAAGTTTAGCACCGGGAGATAACTGGTTAGTGATTCTTACTGTAATAGAGGTCATGTCATCAATCTCAGGAGTTTCAGTATAATGAATAACCGCACTCATTCCACCAAGCTGTGTATCATAACATTCAGTATTCATTATATTTGAATTAGTAATCATCCAACTTTCAAAGAGATGAGTATATTTATTATATTTACCATCGTATTTAATACAAGTCTCAGAATCATAATAAGATATCATGATATTTGTAGAATTTGTATCTATAATTTTATATATAGTAAGTATACCATCTTCTGCAGGAAGATTATGAAGCTCATACATACTATCTAATACCCTTGCCATAAGTATTGCTTTATCTGGCAAAGCTTCAATGATAGCGTCAATATCTCTGTGAGTAATACCACTATCCGAGTAATTCAGTTCTTCAATATCAACAAATAGAGGAATTCCATTTAGTGTATCTGCATTGAGAAGCCCGGTAGTATTATCATATTTTGCTGAGATCATATTACCGAACTCTACACTATTAGGATAAAATAATTCTCCGGTATGAGGATTTCTGATTACTATAGATCCATTGGTATAATCAATACCAATTTCTCCGGGACCAAGGTGCTCTTTATCGTTATTTGTGGCTATTTCTTTTACATATATACGAAAAATTTCAGATAGCATCTGAAGCTGTTCTTGTGAATAGTTAGTCAATTTTATTCACCGCCTTAATTGAATCTTATATTGATGTTCTGGGGATGAAAGTTAATCGGGGAAGGGATCTGAGTCCCTTCCCCGTTATTATTTTTAGGCTTAAACTTTGATAATAATTCGCGGATTATCATAGTTTGAATGGAACAGAATGCTTTCGGATATAGCACTAAAAGAAGAAACAAGATTAGTTTTAAAATCTTCAAATTCTTCAGGGTTTTCGGCAAGATATTCTAATGCTCTATCAAGTTTACCATTAAAGACATATTCATTAAGAAGAACGTCATAATAACAATTCTTACTTAATCTATTATCAATAATAGGAACCATATCCTTATATTTATCAGGAGTTATAATAGGAGTAGGAGGAATTATTTTATCCTCATATGGATGACTGATAGCTGCTCTCTTTATTTGTATGATATCATAATCATTAGCACTATAAAGAATATCAACCATTTTGATCATTTCATCAAATTCTTCTCCTATAAATAAGCAATTGCTTCCACGTTCTCTGATCATCCACGGATGAATATATCTACCATTAACAAACAACATCATCTTATTGTTTATAAATGAGAATGCGCTAGGCATCTTTATACATTTACTGAATAGCAATTCTCGCACATTCATAGGAGCACTTCTGTAATCGAGATGCTCACGAAGTATATTTCGAGAATAGAGCACAGATGTAGGTACATCAGATTCAAGCATAGATACAATATTAGATCTTTCTGTATATAACCGCTTTAATCCAATATTAACTTTATCTCCATCAGTAACAAGACGGCCATGGAAAATGTTAATATCATTGTAATCTATGACTTTAGAATTTATAAGATCGGCTACAAGAGAGTTATATTTAACACTCTTATTATCTTTGAAGGTAAAGAATATATCATCAAAGACATAAGCAGATATATTATCTTCTGTATCAAACTCTATACTAAGTAGATCATCTTCCATTCTCATAACTAATGTAGATGTATCACAATACACCACTTTAGTATCAATATCTTTTATGAATTCATACCATATATCGCCAGGATTAAGATCATTAACATCAACTACATTAGCAGCTATTGTTCTATAAAGTGTCTCATCAATAGATTGCTGGAAGAGATCACCAAGCTCGCTATCTGTGCTATTTGCACCATAGTCAAGACCGAGTGTATTTACCACAGCATCTGTCGGTGTTTGATTGGTACCAAATTCTCTAAGATCATTAGTTACAGCATCTTCTATCATCTCAGCGAGCTCGGTAGGAGTAAAAGTTAGTTCAGCTTCATTGCCGTTAATATTATCATTTTCAGTAAAGTGGACTATGTGATGTTTATGTGCTTCAAGAAGCATTTTATATAACACAACCGACAGCACAGCATTATCTATATTATGAAGATATGATAGATCATCATTATTATCATTAATGACCATAGCTTTGATAACAAGTTCCTTATCAATTATGGGTAGATCATAGATAGAATTAAGACTTACGTCATGTCCGACTACTTCACTATAGAAGGTTATATCACGTTCTTCATTAGTTAGTTGATCTACCACATCATCGAGTTCTCTTTCTTCATCAGGAGTCAAATTATATACTACTTGAACTTCAGATCCTTCAAGCTCTGGGTTGCCATACTGAAGAGCAAGATAATTTCGTTTACTTTCATCGAGACCAAAATATGTCATGATAAGATCCGTATATTCTTCAGGCCCAGCATCAGGTTCAAGATCAATAGCATATGCACCAGCAAGAATATTTTCCGGTATATTACTAGAATCGAGACCAAACATGTGAATCATATCTATTGATCGTTCGCCAAAAATATCACTATCTACATTTGTAAGAAGTTCAAACCAAAGATAGTTATCTCTTGCTGTAGGCTGAACTGTAGCAACACGCGCTAAACCATCATCATTATCTACTACTCCTCTTAAGATAAGTAGATTATTATAGAAACGGTTGAGTTTATTATGAAGATGAAGAACCATTTCTTTATCAACATAATCGCTTATATTAATAACCGCAGAGTCCTCAGCAGTATTAAACTTAACTACAGTTAGTTTATCCAAATATAACTGACCATTCTCGGGATGCGGAAATAAGTAAACTAAAACTCCAGGATTAACAGAACTTGTTATCTGATCTTCAGGAACATATGGGTTTGTAAATATTTGGGGTCTTAATACCTTCCTTACCTCTCCATCATATATTCTACCATCATAAAATATAAGATCTCTGTTAGGTTCAGCAGGAAATGTGGTATATATTCCATTGGTTTGAAGAATATATGTAGATCTGTCAGAACAGACATAAAAGTCAGAAGGTCTTGATTTGATCATACGTTTAGAAGGATCATCTTCGCCTTCAAAGCTCTTATATATGCTGCAACAATATTTGGTTATATTACGAATCTTAGTGAGCATCTCACTTATAGAATCGCCAGGAAGTATTTCATCATCTACAGGAGGAAACTCTTCCATAGAGGTATCGTATATTTCAGTATCAAAGTTATTATAACCATCAGTATTTACAATACGACAAGAACTCGGATCATAAAGAGTATGATAAGCATCATTAAATACTCTTACTACACAATCTTTATCAACCTTTATTCTTGGATAAAATCTAGAATCTATGGGATATGAAGGATCATTATCTACAAATATACCATAATAACATCTTTCAGAATATTGGTTATCTATAAAAGTAGAAACATCAGCAGTTATATCAGTAATGGATACAAGATTGCTACATACAAATATATCTACATATGTAGCAGGAAAGTCATAGTTAGCTATATATTGAAATGTGGTTCCATTAGGTTGAGGAACAACAGTGCAGTGCACTATTTTATTATCAGCTATTGCATATGCAGACTGATAAGGTCTTGTAAGTCTTGGTTCATCTACAGCATCCACAATAACTGAAGGTGTGTGTATTATCCCATCGGTAAATTTAAATGACTCTCGCTTAAGTATTGATCTGTTTATATAACAGCTCACTGAATCATAATCAGGATATTCATCATTTAAAACACCATACACATTTTCATTATGCTCAACCCATATAATATTTTCTGGATTAAGATAATTATCACCTATCCATATCTCAGCAAAATTTTTATCATCTTTAGACATAATAAAGTGTCTATATGCATAACTGACACCTAATATATCACTGCTACTTAAAGCTAGCTCATTAACTATAGTAGTTTTTGCTTTTTCGCGAAACTTCCTTATTCTATGATCCTCTGTAGAGAGCATACCGAGATCTCTCATAGTTTCATAGATAGAATTAGTAGTATCCTGTATTCTATTAGCATTCAAGATAATTCACTTCCTATCTTAAATAGCGTGTTAAAAGTGGGAGGGGAGAATCATCTCCTCCTCCCACAAATTGTTATTAATTGATAGTATTAACCATAGCCTGAATGCGCTGATACATATCAACGCCATGAGACTTTTCAATAATGGGCTCAATAGCCATTCTGGTGATAAGAGGGCTCTCCATAAACGCCATAATAACAGTGTAGATATGATAGCCGATATAATCTACACTCATAGCAGTAGCAGAACCGTAGTTTCTGATCCACTTATCATAAAGGGTATAAGTAGATAGAGCTTTCATATTTGGATAGATTCTTTTAAGTTCATCGATAAACATAGAAATCTTATCGAAACTATCAATTTTAAACTGGTTATCGATACTATCCATAATAAGCTTAGAGAGTTTCGGAAAATATTTTTCCTTAACTTTATTAAAAGCTTTAATACCATTTTCAGTACCATACATCTGAACCATAGCAAATTCGGCGGCGAGATATTTTACCTTATCTCTTGCTACAGGATCAAGATGAACAATACTGTTAACGCATTTTTCAAACATAGAGGCATAAGAAACAATAAGACCATCAGCAACCTCAAAGGGTATGCTATTAAACATTGTAATTATTGCATATGCCAAAGAAGCAGCAAAAAGCGCAGAAATAATAGCATTGTAGTTTCTTGTAACACTTACAAAATACTTACCATAATCATCAATATTGAAGAAGTCACTCACATTTACATAGATGCTGCAATCTTTAGAACCATTAGTTTTAACGATGTAAGGAATGCATGTAGGAAGCTTATATGAATCGCTATAAACCATAATAATTTTACCGCTATCAATAAGCTTTTCAATTGTCTTACGACATTTAATTTTAAATCTTGCAGAATCAAAAAGCTCGTACTTAGTAGTAGCTTCAAGATCACTGAGTGATATATGATAAAAGCCTGCATCAGTGAGAATCATACGGGGGATTACATTTATAAGTTTCTCACCATTAATCATTGTATTTTTATTAGCGTACTCAAATATCTCGCTTTCGCCCAATCTATAATAAACAGATTTTCTTGTTTCAACAGTCTCATTAACGAGATCGTAATCAATTTTTTCAGAGGAGCAAGAAGGGAGAAATTCATTTCCCATAGATTCTATCATTTTTATTTAAACCCCTTTCTATTGGTTAATATCAGAATGAGTCATAATATATAATTGTTCCATTTATTAAATTAAGGTATACATAATAAATATATAAAATATGTATAGAAAGGGTTATATCTTATTATGACTCACAAGAATAATTCGAACCACGATTTTTACATAAATAGTAAAGGTGAAGAGGTATTAAGAGTCTCTAATGTTATCAAAATGATAGCTAAAGAACAGCTTATGGTTTGGGCTAATATGCTCGGTTTTAAACAAATAAGCTATAAGAAAGAATTAGAGAGAACAGCTAATATCGGTTCTCTGTGTCATGATGTTATACAGCATTATTTCGATAAACATTCCATAGCTATGGTAGATTATGAGGCTTATAATGTTTTTGGTTCAGATAGAACTGAGGCATCTAATGCCTTAAGAAGTTTTCTTTCTTGGTATAAAGATTTTACAGAAAAATATAAATACGATGTTGTTGAGACTGAAAAGACTATTATTGGAGAAAATCTTGGTGGTACAATAGATTGCATTATCAAGGGAATACACAATAGCGATAAATTAGTTTTTGTTGATTATAAAACAAGTAGTAATTTCTACTTTACTCAATTTCTTCAGCTATCTGCATATGTTATGATATATGAAGAGCTTTATGGCACTGGATTGATAGAAGGGGTGATGGTTATTCGCTTGTGTAAAGATGGTAGCAAGGGTAAAGCGAGATTCTTACCAAGAGCTAATATCGAACCTTTTATCACTTGTTTTCAGTGCTTGTATGATGTAGCTGTAGCCACAAAATATCTCGAATCAGAATTCAAAAATATGTCTATCAAAATATAAAATGGAGGAATATAGAATGAGATATGTTACTGTAAAAGGTATGACTCTAACTGATGCGTATCATGAATCTTTAATTGCACTTAAGTATGATGGAGAATTAGTCGCCTGTCCAGACTATAACACAAACCAAAAAGAGATTAATATGACTATTGTAGTTAAAGAACCGTTAACTGAACCCATGATTTCTAAGCTTACATATATTGGGCCCAGAGAGCTACAAAAATATGTTATGGAGATTACCGACGGGATTCTCGATTTTGCTATTGAAAGTGGTAAGTGGAAATATACATACCATAGCAGAATGAAAGATCAGTTGGAATTTGTAGTAAACGATCTTAAAAGAAATCCTGATTCTCGTAGAGCTGTTATATCTCTGAGAAGAGATGAAGATATGTATAGCGATAACCCCGCATGTCTTCAGCATATTCAGTTTTTTATCAGAGAAGGTAAACTGGAAATGATGGTATTGTTCAGATCTAATGATGCATGTAAAGCCGCATTTGAAAACATGTTTGCTCTTATTATGCTTCAGAAGAAAGTTGCTGACATGCTTAATATTCCTGTAGGTACATATGTTCATAGAGCTAATTCTTATCATTGCTACGAAAGAGATTTTGACCTTCTCGATAGCTATGTAAATAGAATAGAGAACTCATATAGATCTGACAGAGATGAAGTCATTACATATGACTATGAAGGAGAATTCAAAGAAATCATGGATGAATCTATCCCTGAAATACTTAAAGAGGTAGAAGAACTCAAACATAGAAATAATAATTAATAAGAAAGAAGGTTTATTATCTTGACTGAGGCTACCGAGGGCATTCTTAAAAAGCATATAACAAAGAATTGTAAGAAGATTGTTAAAAATGAAGAAAGTCTCTATAAATTCTATGAAGAGCTTTATCAGAAACTTGTTACATATGAACTATCAGATCCTAATGATGTGTGTAATATGACAGAAGACAGTGCATATAAGCATATTAAACAGGTAATAAAGGATGGTCACGATCTTAACTGTTTTCTGGTAACTACAGCTAAAGAGACGTTAAATATCGATATTAATAAGTATCAATTCCTTTGGATGATCAGACAGTTTATCGAAGACTATATAAAGACTGGTAAGAACATGGCAAAGATAATGTACCGTGCTCTTAAATCAATCTTAGAGGATATGGTAAATGATATCGAAATAGAATCTATAAGAGCGCAGCGTGATGCTGAGCTAAAAATAGCTGAGATATATTCAGCTAATGATAAGCAAACTCTTATAGATTTTCTGTTAGCTTTTAAGGATCTCGGAACTCTTTTTCATGATGTAACTAAGTATACTACAGATGAAGAGAAAGATAAATTATCTAAACTTATGGCTATCTTTAAATACTTATCTGATAATGCCGACAGGAAATTTGACATTCCTGATAATTATGTAGATAAAGGCTAAAATAAATAATGGAAGGGGAGTAATATCCCCTTCCATTATTTTTGCTTTAACTATCAAATATTGCCACTTTACAAGCCTTTTATTTGTATATTTTTACATATAAAGTAACAGCAATATACTAAAGCGTAGTGAGGTTTTACTATGAGAGAATTTAAGATATTTGCTGCTATAGCTGATATTCATATAGGAAATAAAAGGGTTAAAGCAGAGTCTCTTAAGCAGCAGTTAAAAGATCATTTCTTTAAATTTCTTAAGAATTCAAAATATTTAGATGGTATCTTTATTTGTGGAGATATACTTGATACTATATTATCTTTGAACTCGGAATATTCTAACTTGTATTTATGGTTCATTGATCATGTATATAAAATAGCCAAGAAGAAAGGCTCTACAGTTATCATAGTAAAGGGAACGATATCTCATGATAATGATCAGTTAAATAATATAAAATCATATATTAACAATGATGATGGTGTTGATTTTAGGATATATGATACTGTGGAGGAAACTACAATCTGGAAGAATTATAAGGTATTAATTCTTCCCGATGTTAAACCTAAACAGTTACAGGATATCGATAGGTATTTAACTGAAGATAAGAAATACGACATTATCCTTGGCCATGGGCTAATAGCTGATATGAAGTTCTTTATTCAGGAGTCGGAGAATATGCCTACAAAGACATATGTCTATGATACTGATAAACTTATAAATAGTTGTAAAGGTCCTATACTATTCGGTCATATACATCAATACCAGACTGTTAAGAACCATTTTTATTATATTGGACCATATACATTACTTGAAAGAGGTGGATTAAATTCAGGTTTTGTAGTTGGTGGTATAGTAGATTGTGATAAAAGCAAGTTCAAGATAGAACAGTATGTTAATCCAGACTCTGCGAGATATTATGAACTTAATATAGGTAAGAAAGTTATGGATAATTATCCTATAGATGATATATTTCAAGCTATAGATGAAGAAATAGAAAATGCTAAGGATAATGATTTGATAACTCTTCGTATAACCCGCGGAGATGCTATTGATTCAGCAGATAAAATACTTCTTCTTGAGTCTCGTTATAGAGATGACCCGAGAATAAGTATTGTTAAAAAAATAAAAACTAAAGCAGAAGAAGAGACAGAGAAAAGTAATCAGGATAGAAAAGATAAATACTCTTACATAATGGACTCTAACCTCAGTATAGCTGCTATAATATACAAATATTTTCAGGATGAGGTTGTTCCAACTATTAAGGATAAAAAGGATACATCGGGAATAACAGAGGAAGATTTTAAGAGAATTTTAAATGAATAGCTTCTGCATATTATAAGAAGTAAATTCTTTTATGTGTAGTCAGCTATTAACTAAGTTATACAATAGAACAATGAAGGAGACTATTTCAGTATGGCTGTTATAAACTACACAAAGATGTTGAAAAAAGCAGACAAACTGCCAATATTTACTGATATAGATACATTGGATTTATATTGTGAGTATTTGCTTAATTACAGCAATAAGTCGATAAATTTTTCCAATCTATCTAATCTCTATGATTATATAAGCCGTATGGATGAGGATAAGATCAAAACCAATGAAGCAAAGTTTGCAAGATATCTGTTTGTAAAACATTATCTTGACGCTCGTCTTAAGAAAGGCGTAGCATCTCCGAAGATATGTTTCAAATATATTGAAGATAGGGTATCTAAAAAATATTGGGCTATAATAAAGAGAGAAATTATTGATTCTCTTCCTCATAATAATATGAGCTCAGATGATGTTGCATTTGTAAATAACCTAGTTTATTCACAGTTAAATACTGTATTCATGCATGGTTACAAAGATGCCATAATGAAAATTATGGAAGATCTTAATAGTGGCGAATTTGGTAAAGATTCGACAGATTGTGATAATGCAATTGAGTTGTTTCAAAATATATTAAATGAACTCAGCAAGGCTCAGAGACGTTCAAAGAAGAATAATCGTTTTAACCTTACTGATGAAGAAGAATTTAATATAATGATGCAAGAAGCAATAGATAGAGCTCAAAGCGGTAGCCATTTTCTTATTACTGGTTGGCAAGGTTTAAATAATATGCTCGGCGGAGGATTTGAAGATGCCAGATTATATAACTTTATTGGTTCTACTGGCGGATTTAAATCTGGTTTGCTTCTCAATCTTATGAAACAGCTTAAGTTATATAATAAAGGCCGTCCACATAAAGACCCAACAAAAAGACCAACTATTCTTTTCCTGTCTCAGGAGAATAATATTTGGGAAACATTTCTTCGTATATATGGCATATTTGGTGGAACTGGGTCTATAAGAGAACATGATTTAAAAGATGTTGTTAAGATGCTCAAGAATGGTGGATTTGGTCTCGTTTCCGATGAGTTTGATATTGATATCGAATTTAGATATTATGGAAACTTTGATATTGGTGTCAATGATATCAAAGGGATGATACAAGAACTTGATGCTTCGGGAAGAGAAGTTATTTGTGTAATACAAGATTATATAGAAAGACTTCGTCCGCCTATAATGTCAGCAGATAAAAGACTTCAGTTAGCTGATGTATCTAACCAACTTCATGACTTTGCTCAGGAAGCTGATATTCCAATTATAACTGCATCTCAGTTTAATAGAGAAGGAGCAAGTGTGATTGAAGAGGGTAAAGAACGCGGTATTAAGGATATAGCTAAGAGAGTTGGTACAGGTAATGTATCTGAGTCTTTCTCTATGCTTAAGAATATCGATGTTAACATAGGCATTGTAGTAGAATATGATTCATCTGAAGAGAGATATTATCTATCGTTCAGAGCCTTAAAATTTAGAGGTGATGATACGAATAGTTTAAAATATTTCTTACAGCCTTTTGTAGGTAAAAATAATAAAATTCAGCTAATGGATGATATTAACACCGAACCTGTATATAGATTATCTATGTTGGATGAAGTAGCAGCTTCGATAGAGACCAATATGGATGAGATGGCTCCATTGACAAGAAGAGAGGTTTCTCTTCTTAAGCCGATTAATGAGGTCGAAAGTGAAACGATATCAGAATTTACTTCACAAGTATTTGATGATATAGATAGATCTGGTGTTGATCAATCGGATAATATGTTAAGAGATGATAATGGTTTTATTATCTTGATACATAAGAAGAAATTAAATGAATGTGTTGATATAGATAGTTTTTCATTTTCTGTATAAAGGAGAGATAATATAATATGGATATTAACGAGATGGATTTTGATATTGGTGTAGATGTGTCTATTTACGAAATCGATAATGATAATGATTTTAATATAGATGATGCTACAGATGAGGAAAAATCAACTATTTTGGAACTTAATAAAAAGTTCCTCATAAATGAGCTGAAACCCTCACTTATCAGTAGAGTCACAACATGTCAATGTCAAATCAACCAAAAACGGGAAGCTAATGAACGTCTCAGGCAATCTCTTGGGTTGTCTAAGGAAGAGTTCATTCCCGAAGATATAACAGAAGAAGATGTAGCAAACTATCAGTTTTCTGTTCTTATCATATCTAATGCTGGTAAATATAGTCAAGTGAGTGCTATGATAAGACAATGTAAGCGCTGCGGCAAAATAGAACTCTGGGGCTCTGCTGATATTCTTATGACTATTCTTTCCAGTAAAATAGTAGATATGATGAATGAAGAGGCTGAGATGGCCAATAGTGTTATTGATAACTCTATTATTAAAGATAGATCTTCTGAGTCTATTGAGATAGATGACTCTATTATATTAGAAGAAGAAGTTAAAGAATAATAAAAAGAAAATCGCGGGTAGTCTTATTGTGTAGAACTACCCGCGATATTTTTATTGAACTAAAACAAGAAATTCATTCCAATTAGCTTTGAGTTTATCTCCAGCTTTTGCAATAATGGAGTCATATAATTCATCAAGGTTATCAGGAGAAATGAGTTTTATCTTTCTTTTAATTTTAAATCTTGATGCACAATCTATATCATTTAATCTAAGAACCAGCCAAGATAGCTCAGAGGTTCCATATATGTCATTGGCTAATAGGTCTGGTTTGAACTTGTAATATTCACGTTGCTTATCGCTAACTTTAAATTCACCTATATAATCTTCTATATATCTCATATAGACATCAAATACGGTAGTCTCGGGAATAACAAGATCATCTATTAATGTATAGTATGTTATTTTGTTGATATCGTATCTTGAAGATGAATTCAATAACTGATCAAGAGTTGTTATAGTAGAAGCCATTTATATTCACCCCATTATGCTAAAATAAGATAACTATCTTCTATATCCTCTGTTGTTTTTATTACTATAAACTTTGTTCCCTTACTAAAATAAGTAGGACATATAGTGCCACTTAATATAGGTAAACTGATACAATGAGATAAAATTACCTGATTATCAGTATTAGGGAAGTTTGTATTAATAAACATATTAGGAGATAAAGATATCTTTTCTTCTTTATTATCTTTAGGTATAGCAGGAAGAAATTCAGGTATATTAACTTCAACGTATTGAGAGGTTCTTGGATATATAATGTTATAATCACGCGCAGCATATGCTATAAGTATTTGTTTTTCATTACTCTTTAGCGTGTTTATTTGCATTCAAAAAACACCACCATTCAAATATGTTTATATAGTTGTTTTGGCAAATATTTTTGATGGTTAAGGTAAGGTTAATAATAATGAGTAAAAAAGATAAAGATAAACTTCCAATAATAATGACCACCGATGAAATAGATTATGATTCTCTTACTGAAGATCAGAAAAGAGAGTATAAACGTCTTACTGATTGGTATTTTTCAAAAAATAAGAAAAAGAAGCCAATATGGAGACTTGGTGGTTATGCCGGAGTTGGTAAAGATCACCTTATAAAGTTTTTCATTCAGCAACAGAATTTTATGCGAAATGAGTGTTATGTTGTTGCATATACAGGACAAGCCGTAAATGTTATGAGGCAGAGAGGTGTATATGCTAAGACAATACATTCTACCTTTATGCATCCTATGGAAGTTCCCTTATATAACAATAAGGGTGAAATAATAATGCGTAGAGGAATTCCTGTAACCACAATGAAGTTTGTTCCGGTTAAAAAACTTCCTGATACAGTAAAACTTATTATTTGCAACGAGGCTTCATTTGTTTCTGATGAAACAGAGAAGCTTATGTTACGTTATAATGTTCCTATATTGGAAGTTGGAGACCCGCTACAGCTTCCGCCTGTTACTGGTAAGCAAGCATTTACTATGGAGAATTTAGATGGTCAAATGAACCAGATAATGAGACAGCGTAAAGACTCCGAGATCATACAGCTTGCTACTGCTATAAGATACTATAATCCTATAGACACATCTAGCTTTAATACCGATGTACGATTTCTTAGAGCTCATAAATATCCTGAAGACACATTTAGTGCTTTTAGACCCTTTTTTAAACATGCTGATATAATTCTTACAGCGACAAATAAAGAACGTGATGTATATACCACTATGTATAGGGAGCAGATTCTTGGAACCAAGAGTCCATATCCTCTTAAGGGAGAGCCGTTAGTATGTCGTCGTTCCGACTGGTCATTAACCTTGGAGGGATACCCATTAACTAATGGAACAAGAGGATATGCTGTTCATAAAGTTGGTATGTCTGAAGTTGATACTAAGCATAATGTATATTCTCTTGACTTTAGACCAGAATTTATACAGAATGATTATTTTGATAATCTTCAGTGTGATCTGAATTTTTTACGTTTTCCATTCGGCGAAAAAGAGGACGATGTTATTAAATATAATCCTGGTAAGAAGTTTGAATATGCTCATGCTATGAGTGTTCATTTATCACAAGGATCAAGTTTTGAAAACGTGTTATTCTGCGATAAATATATACCAAATATAGAGTTTGGTATGAGACTTAGATATACAGCAGTAACAAGAGCCTCAAAGAGACTTGTCTATATACTACCATATTCAAAATATTAAAGGAGATAATTATTATAATGGAGATAAAGAATAATATAGAAGCCATTGAGAATAGAATACGTGAACTCATAGGTGTTATACGTAGAGTTGATATTGAATACAAAGAAGCTTTCTCTGCATTTTGTGAGCTTCGTGTAATGGAACGCGATTTGACTAAAGCTATCAATAGCAATGATGCTACTGATAAAAGTGGCATTTATGTTAAATATGAAGAGATGAAGGAAGCAATCAATCATGTTCTTAAAAATGGAGTATGTTCTATGAAAGAGGCTACTGATGATTTATCTATACTTTGTGATGGATGTATTATAAATCTTGATAGAGCTAAACATATAGCTGATGAAGATAGTACATGCATCTCTAAGAAATATGGAGCTCTTCTTGTTGGCTCTCCGAGGTATGAATTTGGTAAAGATCACAAATCATACAAAGATGGTAATGTTGTTGTTTGTGGCATAGGAGCTAATGGTGCTCCTAAATCCAGAAAACCTTGCACCGAACTTGATGAATGTCAGCACGTTGTAAAAAAGATTCCTCGTGGCACAAGATATGAAGAATGTCGAAGTATACATGCTGAACAACGTGCTATTATTAATTTTATTCATAACTATTATAAAACGGCTATTTTTCATACAATTCCACCAATCGATAATTATGATTGTATTATGTATCTTTATGGTTATGATGCTAATACAAAAGAAGTGATACCTAATTATTCCCCTTGTACATTATGTAAGAGAATGATTCTTGATAAGGAAAATAATAATCTTAATATACTTTTTATTTGTGTGGCGCGTAAAGCTCTTACCGGAAGTATATATCCGATATTTATTGATCCTAAATCATGGATAATTAATGATGATACTCTTACAGATAATGTGGGGTATTAATAGCTAACAATGATATAATCATATATACATGAAAGGTAGGTTAAATTCCTATGGGTGTATTAGAGCTTCTGACAGATAGAGTAAATGCGGACGGATGGCTTTCGGTATCATCCTTGTTTTTCGATAATGCTCTTACTGTACATATTCCTACAGCAAAGGGATATATAGCATACTCTCCAAGCGCTAAAGCCTTCTTTATATTAAGACCATCTGATAGTACAGATAGTGGATTTACCGAGGCTAATTATATCTTTGTGAATAAACCTAATGTCATTGAAATGCAGAAGGGTATCACTGTAGTCGACGCAAATACACTATTTCATTGGGATGCAGCTCTCTATTCTCGCGCATCTTATTACAATATTGTAAAGGATGAATTTCCACTTCCAACATTTCCCTCTAAAGAAGATATAGCTGATTTTGATTCTATATCTAATATAGAGAATCTTGGCCATCTTACATATCCCAATGCTATAGATAGTAATGGACAGCCTATTCCTAATGAGCCTACTATCGGCCTATATAATGATTATCCTAACATTCCCCTAACGGCGGTACGTGTGAATGCATGGAAAACATTTAACGAAAATCAGGAAATGTTTAAGACGGCAATGGAAACTCTGTTTAATCTTAGTGACTGTATTTAATTAAATATTGAATATGGTAACAAAATAATAATACTGAATGTAATTTCAAATATCGTGTTTTATAATGTATACCTCAATTTTAAGCAAATGAAATTGGGATATATATTATATACGTGATATTGAAATGAGTGATATTACGGTATTACTCTATTATCAGTATTAAAAACGTTTCAGCAATTAGCGCTATTGCTGAAACAAAAATTAAATTTAGGAGGAAAACATCATGTCCAAGAAGAACAAAAAGGGTAAGAAAGCTAAGTATTATACTGGCTATTTTTACCAGGAAGACACCAAACTGAAGAAGGCAAAGAATAAGAAGAAGAATTCTTCTTATTACGAAAAACCGAAGTTCAAGAGCATTAAGCCGACTCTCGGCAAGGATGAAGCCAAGGACAATAAGAAGATCGTGTGTGCAACTCCCGACATTCCGGCAAAGTTCACCAAGAGAAGAAACAAATGCAATCACTCCTGCAAGTATATCTCTGTGGCGGAGTTCAAGAAGATGTCTCCGAACTATGCGGCGTATACTCCGATGCTCGACTCTCTCATTTCGGAGTTCGGTGAGAATTCCGTAAAGATCTGCAAGACCTGCTATGATGTTGTTGTGGATCCGTCTGCAATAATCAACGAGGAGAGAGCTGGAGTTATCTCTTCTGCTGTGGCATCTCTTTATGCGATAGCAAATGCTGTCATATCCAATAAGAGAATGAAGCCCGACGAGATTAAGGAGTTCAATGCTCTTAAGGACACTCTTCAGAAATGGGATGGTGTCATCGATGAGTTTCTTAAGCTCGTTGATGAAGGTCGTTTCAACACGATTTCCGTCGGCAAGCATGATATGACCGATGAGGAAATAGCTCGTGCAGCCGAAATGTTGAACACGGGTGGAAACCCCACCGTGCTCTAAACATATGAGAGTTAATGGGCTGGGAATTAACCCAGCCCATTTTCTCGTATATGTTAATTTTTTATTTTGGAGGTATGAAAGCTCCATGTATATTGAACCTGTAACCAGAGAGAAGTTCAATACTATATCCTTTGTTCCAAAATATCATATAACACATTTTGGAAAAAATAAAGATAATGGTCTATTCGGAATATATATTGAAGTATTGAGTAAGGATCAATTTCTTACTGATATGAAATTATATGAAGATATAAAAAAGAATTATGATCAAAATCCAGATGAGTATCTCGATTTTGTATATACTTCTGTAATGGGGTTTGTTAATATTGTCTTTGATTATATCATGCGGCCCCTTGATCAATATACAACATGTCTTGTGATGGAGAGTTTTGATAATAAGGATGCTTATGTTATAGAAGTATCATCTCTTATTGAAATTTTTGATGATAATTTTCTTAAGAGTTTTGGAAATGATCTTAGCAGTAAAGATTCTAAGATAATAATGATAGCTGAAATATATAAATTATTTGTACATAAATTATATAATTCACATGGTCATAATAAGATTTCTGGCATGTATCCATCTGGACTACTCTTCGTTAAGTCTACATCTATACATGATTTATTCAGTATTTATAGAACGAGAACTTTGCTCAATGAGGTCATTCATCTACATAAACCAATAAGTAGTAGTATGATAAACATACCGCTAAAAACATTCTTGTCAAATAAAACTTCTTGTAGTATTGATATGAACGATATATTTGTATCTATATCTATGGATCGATGTGTTACAACTATGAGTCCAATACTTAATAAGATTATGGAACGGTTTCGTAGAATTGACACTATACATCAAGTTAAAGCTATGCTTATAAATCCTCCTGAAGATAATACACTTCTTTCCAAAGAGTTTTCATATACTCTTAGAGGAATTCTTAAGGATGTTATGAGAAGACAGCTTAATTATCAAAACATGTTCTCAATGGATGATGTTTTTAGAGCTTTTGAAAAAGATTAATAATATAATTGGGAGGAATTAAATATTCCTCCCAATTATTGTTTTTTTTTTGATGAATATAGTGTCCGTATACACACTCGGACATACTTTATATTTTCACACATGGAATAACAGATGTATAGGAGATATTCTCTGGTTGAACTTGTACGCATGTTTTTTGACTATATATTATAGTAGTAAGAATACTTAGGAGGTTTAAAATGACTGCAGAAAGAGAAAAACAATACAGAGAAATAGTAGAAAGATATGCAGAAAGTTTATCCAGACTTTCTAATCTGTTAGAGACGCTAAAGGAATTATATCCAAATTATGATTTAAAACAATGTATTATGAGAGCATATATAGATGGTCTAATTAATAAAGAAGATTACGTTAAACTTATAGATGTTTATACATAATAAGAACAATCATCTATATCACAGAAAGAGGTAATCAAGATGGGAAAAATAGCTGAGCATAAAGTGGTCACATTAAAGAATGACTGCGAACGTGTAAGAAAAAGAGCCACAATTTATATACCTGATACAGGTAATGCAGGAGCGGTTCATATTATCTTTGAGATAGTTGATAACTCCATTGATGAATTGACTGCTAATGACGCAGTCGATAATGGTAAAATTGTCATTGATTTTGATGATAAAACCAAAGTATGTACCATAACCGATAATGGTGGTGGTATTCCTATTGAAGGACTACTCAATGCCTGTACAGTATTGAACAGTTCTGGTAAATTTGAAAATAGTGATAGTTCTCATTTTGGAACAAGTGGTGGCGTTAATGGTATAGGATTAAAGTTATCAGTGTTTCTCAGTGAATGGTGCGAAGTAACTACAAAATATAAAGGAACTCAACTTAAATATCGTTTCGAAGATGGTGTTAAGGTTAGCGAAGAAAAATCGTCAACCAAAGATCATGGCACTATAGTATCGTTCAAGATAGATAAGAAATTTGTTGATGTTAATAGTGTAGAAATAGATCAGTTAGCAGAAAGAATTCATGAGAAGTCTTATTTGTTTCCGAATATTAAATTCACTTTCCGTCATCTGTCCAATGGTGATGTAAAGAAAGAAAATAAATATTTTGGAGAGGATATTTATGATAGAGTTGTAAAGTTTAAACCGGATACTCAGATAATAAGAGTTCAAGGAAGTAAAACAGAAACAATTTTAGCTGATGTTACTGATGATAAACTCACAAAGAAAGATGTTATTGTAGATTTAGCGTTTGCTTATAAAGAAGATGCTCTAGATACAGATAATCAGATGAAGTATATAATTACTTATGGTAATACCATAAAGAATTATATGGGTGGAACACATCTCGAAGGATTAAAGCTCGGCATCCAAAAATTCTTTAAGGAAAAGATTATACCTAATCTTAAGGGTAAGGATAAAGAGCTTCCCATAATGCCTTCTGATATGGTAGCTGGGCTATGTGGTTTTGTTGTAGCAAGGCTTCTTGAACCTGAGTTTAGAGGACAATATAAAGATCAATTATCTAATCCAGAGGTTAAATATGCAGTAAGAGATATTGTGTTTGATGCACTCTGTAAAGAAAAGCAGAGTGTTATTAACCAGATGTTTGAGTTTGTTAAAAGAATAACGAAAGGTCGTATGGCTTCTAAAAAGGTTCGTAAAAAGGATGTATCTAATGCATTCTCTACAGACTTTATTGAGAAGTATATACCGATAATTAATAGTATTAAAACAACGGATCCGGAACTTTTGTTAGCGGAGGGTTAAACCTAAAGGAATTGCCCTTATCTGCTTTGCCTAGTTATCGCTAGGGGTACACGTTATGTGTGCTAACGAGGGTAAACCATATCAGATGTCAGCATTTCTGATATCGGCTAGTCTCGTGGGAAAATAGTCAATCTTAAAGATTGATTATAACCCTGTACAGGCCATCCCCGTTGTTGGGGAGTAGGGACACTATTGATACGTGTCGGAGTTATAGGAAACGAATCTCCTGAGAACCGAAACGGTAGACAGAGCATATGCTCTGAAGAATTGGTCGACGATTTGACTGCAATTTGGATTCCGCAGTCGACAATGCTGAGACAGCAAGAGATCCTTATAATCAGGGTATATATGGCATTAAGCGTCCAAAGAATGTTTTTGATATAGAGAGTTATAAGCTAGATAAAATCAAATGCACATTCAACGACGTTCTTGATATATGCCATGTAAAACCCGGTGATAAATGTAATCCTGAAGACAGTACCATGAAGCGCATATTAATGCTTACTGATGGTGATGTTGATGGAAATGAGATAGCTATATCAGTTATCTGTCTTATGGCAAAACATTGTAAACCATTGGTAGATGCCGGAATGATAGGAAGAATACTTCCTCCTGCATATTCTATACCTCAACCTAATGGTAAACCGAAATATGTACGCTCTCAAAGAGAGTTCTTTGATACTATAATTAAACGGTTTGTTAAAGATAATACCGTATATTATAAGGGAGAAGAGCTTAGTAAGAAGGAGCTTCGTCATTTTATAGAAGTTCATTTTGAGTATGATACATCTCTTGATCAGTTGGCCCAGCGCTATTGCTGTGAGTCAAAGGTTATGGAATATATAGCTTGGAATTATCATAATGATGAAACTAAGCAGAAGAAATCTTATTGGAGCGAAAAGATATCTAAATTACCTACATGCAAATATGTTAATGTTCTTATGGAAGATAAGACCGTTGTCATAGATGGCGATGTTACTGGATTTGATTACATTAACATTCCATTGGATGCAACGTTTAATAAGCATTGCTGGAGATTTAAGAAGCATCAGGAAGGTCTTATAAGCATTAATGGCTATAAACTTAATGATACTGACGATCTTACGGTATATGATATCATGCACGCTATGAGAAAATATATTCCAAAAGGAGTTATGAGATTTAAGGGACTTGGCGAACTTGGTAAGAAAGAGATGAGAGACCTTTGTCTTGATCCTGAAACTCGTACGGTGGTTATATTCAAATTCAAAGATTATGAGAAGGATATGGAGAAACTTTCGGTTATTATGTCTACTAAGAAAGAATATGCTGATGCCAGAGCAGATCTTCTCTTATCTAATCTGAGAATTGATACAATAGATCTCGATACTTGATATATACTAAGGAGGATAACAATATGTCTTTTAAAGTATTTTCAAGTAATGGTAAAGTCAGTGCCATTGACTTTGTTATTGAGGATAAGGAAGAAATAATTTCATTTGAACATCTTATCATGCAGTGTACTGTAGAGGATGCTTGTCCTGCATGTAAATCAAAGTATATGAATAACTGTAAATATAAAGTTCATGTGGATAAACCGCTCAATAATATTGAACGGATAGGTATTGCTACAATTGAGTGTAATATGTGTGGCGAAGAAACCATGGTCTCAGCTATAGAATATACACCATTTAAGAGCATATGTACCATAATAAACACACTCGAACATAAAATTACAGAAGCAAAGAAACAAAGGAGTTGTGATATCAATGACCAAACAGGAAAGAGATAAGGATGGCTTCTTAATATTGAAGCATCGTCCTGGTGGACGTTTTGATAAATTTCTGGCCCTTAAGAAACAAAAGGGTAAGAAAAAATCAAAGCTTCCTAACATAGATACCAAGATGCCCAAGGATTCTGATGAATTTCTTGACATGTTTGTTGATAGTTATGGTGTTGATGCTATTGAGAATATGAGCGAAGTTGACCTTGCTGACTATGTTTATAGCAATGGTATAAATTATGCACTGAACGTTAATGTTGGCCGTAATATACCATGGATAGAAGATGGTCTCAAATCTGTTGAACGTCGAGTCTTATATATTATGTATAAGGCTGGATTATATAACGGTAAGATGGATAAAGTTGCTGGTATATCAGGCGATATGATTAAACTGGTATTTCCTCATGGTGAGAGATCTGCCGAAGATACAATATATCGACTTGGTAGATCAAACAGTATGATGATACCATATATAAGCCCGAAAGGTAACTTTGGTAATCTGAATACGATGAAGCCAGCAGCTTCTCGTTATGCATCAGCATCTTTAAGCAAATATGGATATGAATGCTTCTTTTCAGAAATGGGCACTAAATATCCTATTTATGACACCAAGGATAATTATAAGTTTTCTGAGAAAGAGCCCGTTTACCTTATATCTAAATATCCTAATATTCTAATGCAATGGAATTTGGGTATAGGTAAAGGCGCACAGGCATGGCTTGGTGCATTTAATATAAAGGATATACTCAAGACAACTCTCACTCTTATGGATAATCCTGATGCTCCTGTAGAGATATATCCCGATACCCCGCTTCCTGTAATAATCATAAATAAGAAGGAACTCAAACATTGTTTTGATAAGTCGACCTTTAAGGTTGAAATGAGAGCTCCTTTTGAGTTGGTTGTTGATAAGAAGCGAGATAGCAGCGGAAGGCTTGTTGATAAGTACACTATAGTGTTTACGGCTCTTCCAGTAAGTGTTATCGGAGAAACGATAAAGACAGAGCTTCAGAAGATTAAAGAGGAAGATAATCATAGATCTCAGAAGAAACTTCCCGAAGTTCTTAATATTGAGATCAATGTCTCTGATATCGATGATAATAAGAAAAAGAAATCTGCCTATGACGATGAGGATGAAAATTCAAGCAATATTCAGATAATTATTGAATATGAAAAGGGTTATGATCCTCACGCATTAGCAGAGAAGCTTTATAAATGTACAAGCTTAGCCAAAACGATTGGAGTGCGATATGTATTAGTTAATGATAATACAACTATCATGTATACTCCAAGAGAGATTCTTAATACGTGGATAACCCAGAGATATGATCAAAAGCGTAGATATTATCATCAGCTTGCTCTTAAGGCAGCTAAGGATAAGTCTCGTTTGGAAGCTATTTGTGTTATTCTTCGTATGAATGAGACAGAGATTAATCGTCTTATAAATAAGATTCGTAGCACCAAAGATACTGATGAAGCTATAGCATGGATTATAAAGGAATATAAGTTTAGTGAATATCAAGCTAACTGTGTGATGCAGATAAGCTTTAAGAATCTTCCAAAGCTTGATGTTAATAAGATAGTAGAAGAATTGAAGAAAGCTGAAGCTGATTACAAATATTATCGTAAGATATTGGCCGATGATGGTGAAGTAAAGAAGATAATAAAGAATGAGCTTGAAGATGGTCTGATTAAGTATGGTAAAGATAGAATGGCTATACTAACTAACCATAAAACTGATAAGGGTATTGACCCAGACGGCACTAAAGTTATATTCTATAATAATAATTCATATTTTGCTATACCAGAGCTTGATAGTCTCAGTAAGTTTAAAGATAATCTTACAAAGAGTACAAGAATGATTATGGTTAAGAATTCTGATCAGATTCTTATTGTTGGTACAGATGGTTCTATTAAAATAGTCGATGGCAATGCATTTAATGGAACTGGCGTAAATATATCATTTGATAATCTTGGTATATCAGAAGTTTCCAATATAATAAGGCTTGATTCGAGTTTATCCAGAGTTGTTCTTGTTACAAGTAGAGGTATCGGTAAGCTTATGGATATCGATGATATAACTAAGTCGGTTAAGTCAAAGATTATTAAGTTGGATGAAGATGAAACTCTTGCAGATATTGTTCCTGTACCGTCTACAGCTAATGATAACTATAATGTAGTGGTATGTAAGGATGATATTGCTTATATGACAATTCTTGGAGATTATCCTCTCCTTAAGCGTAACTCTGCAGGTAACCATATGCTTAAGGTTGACGATAAGAAGGTTACAAGAGTTATCATACTCCCCAATACTGAAGGCAGAGTAGTATTGTATACTGAGTTTGGTTATATGAAAGCTGTTAATACATCAGCTCTTCCATATAATAGACGTAAACCCTCATGTGTAAATATGCAGGGTAAGACTATATATGGAGGGTTCATTATACCTGATTCTGGTATTAAATTAGCTTATTATGACCATGATGGGGTTATGGAGTTAACCGCTACATCCGATAAGATGATTAAGCTTGAGAGTGCTGATAATAAGAATGTTTTTAAATTTAAACCAAGCACTACTATAGGTTCTCCTGTTAAAGTTATATCTAGAGGCAGGAATGAATTCTATATGTTTGCTACAAAGAGTAGTAAAAAATAAACGATATATCTGGGAGGTGGGCAATTCCACCTCCCAGATATTTTTTTTTCTTACGCTTAGAATTACGAGAACATCACTATAACCTTATGTTATTGGTGGTGTTAATATATGCTTAGAGATATATTAGATCCAATTATAACCAAAGCTATCACTCCACAAAATTTAAATACACTTAAAAAAGGTATAGTTGGATTTGTTGATAAAAACTCTGAGATATTGATGTCTCTAGATATGAGTAAGAGATACTCCTTCTCTGATGCAGATAGAGCAATAATTTATAATACTATTGGAGTTAGTGAAGATTTTGTTATTGGAGAAATAGCTAAGTCTAAATATATCAATAAAAGCAATAAGATACATTCTAATCCATTCTATATAATATGCTTTTATCTCATGCATGTTCTTCTTTCTCAGAAAAAAGAAAAAGAAGCGCATGATATCATGACTTATATGTCCATTATGATGTATACATCTGCTCATAAGGGCAGATTTAAATATCTTCCTAATAAACAAATAATGGATTATACTATAGCCCATCTTGATAACTCTTTTAAGATAAAATCTATGCCCTCTATATTTGCCTTTATAGAGGATAATACTCAGGTAACATTTGATACATATAAGTCTCGTATATTGAGGGCTGATGATAAAGATGCTACATGGGTAAATGATGCTCTATGGACAAGACTTAAGGGCAAGATAAATAAAATAGGCAATGCTTTCAGAAAGAATTATGAAGAGGGCAGATACCTCAATGCTGATAGTGAATCATTATCTGAAGAGGATTATCATGAGATAGATAATAACTCTTTTATGGTAGAGAGACTTAGCAATAGAATACATATAAAGCTTCTTAATCATCAGATAAATGATAGACTCATAAAATATTCTATCAATAGATCTGATATATCTTTTCAGAAACTTAAAAATCTTATTGATGATATCATTATGGATGATGAAGAGAATAAGGTTAAGAAAGTTATATCTTCTATAATTGAATATTTCTTAACGATGTCTGGTTATGGTTATGATTATATAGCCAGAGGAGAATTTATCTCCTATATGAAAACCGCATATGCTTCTAATACAGATCTTGAGCAGATGACATATATTAAAAAGACTCTTGATTATTGGTTAGATACATATGTAACTTCATTGGGAAGAGCTAATTATGGTAAGACAGCTAAATCTGGGTATAAGAAGGCTATCTATATGTTTTTAGTCTTTGTTATTAATGGTGAGGCTAAAATAAGATAGGAGGGATAAGTATAATGTCTACCAGATCTGAACTTGAAAAAGAGATATATGACTTTATAGATGACTGTGATCCTTCTGGTAATAATACAGCAAGGTATAAGAAACTCTTCGTTACTATGAGCGATTCTGAGTTCTATAAGTATATGGATAAATTCTTTGATGATCCCGATCTTAATTTTCAGGTGGCTTATGAACCATTTAATAATCCAGTAACATGTTCATTTATAAATAGAATCGCCAAGAAACATAATATTAAATTATATGAATATATTTATAAACCGTTTCTTAATATGGATAAAGAGAATCCTCCTGGGACTGTCCATCCTGTTCTTACTGTAGATATTCCTATTAAGAGACTTAAGCAAATGGTACAATCAAAGAGTCACACATCTATAACTAACAATAAAAGAGATGCTACTACTGGCCAGGTAACTGGTAGTGACAAGACTGCTCGTATAACAGATGTAGAAGCATATTCTTGTATTGTTCAGGAACTATATACTGTGGCTCAGGAGCATTTTGGTCCTCTTGCTGATAATGAGAAAGCAATGTATGAAATGCTTCGTGATATCCAAAGAGATGGTGAAGTTGAATTAGCTTCTCTTCCCAATGACACTATGGATAAAGTCACTATGAATGCTATAAACTATTTCCTTCTTGGAGGCTGTATCTGTAGTAACATCATAGAAGATAGTGGATATATTCTACCTATAACTCTTAAGGGTAAAGAGGATGATATATCTACAATTAAAAGATAAGGAGAACTGTTATGGAAAATAGTAATATTCCTTCTAATATTGAGGATAATAAAAACCTTCTTATTAAGCGATTTGAAGAGTTGTCCAAGATTAATAATTTGAATATTATGGATGAAATAGCAATGCCAGGTGTAGCAACTCCAATTAATAATCCCGAAATTGAATCTAAGTAAGAAAACAAAATGATGAGTAGTCTTGGAATAGAACCAAGACTACTCATCTATGTTTTATATAAAACGATATTAAATATATACTATATATTTGTAAGTTACTAAAGAAAGGAAGATTTACTTGCGATACAAAGGAAAACATGAACGAACAACCATGCGGTATAAGATATCACTATTAGCATATAGATACAACACAGCTACTTTTATTATATCTATGCTTACTGTAATACTGATACTTTTTATTGTGTATCTTACGGCAAATCATGTTACAGAAAATTATGAACAGCAAATATTAGAACTCGAAGATAGCTATAATAAAGAGATAGACTCTCTGAAAGAAACAATCAAAACAATGGAAGATGAACATAGAAAGGAAGTAGATAAATATAAAGAAGAGATAAAAAGTATTAATGAGACAATGAGTACAATTACTGCTACTCAGGAAGAGGATTTTAATTTCCTTACTAAATATTGGTATGTGTTTAAGGATTGTTATGAAACATCTTTAAATTATAATACTGATACCGGTATGACATTAAATCTTATAAAATATATGGATCAGCAATGTGAATTCTGGAATATATCGCCTGCTCTTATGTGGATGATAGTTAAAACAGAATCTCATTATATAACCACTGCTGATAATACGGCTGGTTCAAGCGCTCGTGGTTTAGGTCAGATATTAGAATCGACGGCTGAACCATACTATGAGAACATTTTGGAAAAGGGTGAGTATGATCATAAGTTTGCATATGACCCATATATAAATATTGAACTTATGTGTGCTATAGTTGGAAGAAACCTTAAGGTTAATTCTCTTAGAGATACACTAAGATTATATTCTGGTGACACAGAAGATTATTATTACTCGGTTGTTAATAATTATGCAAAAGAGCATAACCTTACTATATCTGAAAATAACTGTAGATACTATAACGATTAGTTACATAAATTTATAATGAAAGGAATAGTTAACATGGGAAACAACAAATTAACTGATGAGGAGATCTCCTCTCTCGTAACAAAATCCAACGCTAACTCTGTTACTGTTGAACAGACAGTAAAGAATAGCGTAAACCTTATCCGTAACCTTTTGGTTATCGGATGTGGTGATGGAGGATGTCATATAGCATCCGATATCAAAAGTAATGTACCAAATACATTTGTAATCGGATATAACACTTCTGTCCGTGGTCTTGATAATCTCAATACTACGGTAAATATTATACCGGCTCATGAAGATGGGTCTGGTAAAGTAAGATCATATTCTAAGGAAGTTTTCAAGAAGGGAGCCCATAAGAAACTTCTTGATACTGTGAATAATATCTGCGCTGATAATAAGATCGATTATATTATCGTAGTTAGCACAACCGACGGAGGTACCGGTTCTGGTATGTCTCCTATGGCAGCTAAGTTTATTTCCGATAATGTAGATATTCCGGTAATCATGGTAGGTGTATATCCGTCTCTCAGGGAAGATGCTACTGCTCAGTTTAATGCTATGGCATGGCAGGCTGAGGTAGAGAAGATTGCTCTTCCTTATTTTGTCTTCGATAATACCTGCGGAGATATTACTGATAAGGCCACTATACATCGTATGGTAAATGAATCTATCGTCAGTACCATGAAGTTCTTCTCTGGTAATATCTTCGGAGATAGTAATATTTCCGTTATCGACAACAGAGATATGCTTATGCTCACTGAGCATATAGGTTCTCGTCTTATGGCTACTGTTGACTATTCAAGAGTTGGCTCTGAGCAGTCACTTGATGATTATATCATTAAGGCTATAAGTAAATCTAATCAGATTGAACCCAGCAACATTCAGGGTATGGGAGTGTTTGTTAAGGGTCCTCTTAACATCATTGAGAAGCTCGATACTTCTCTTCCCGCAATCACAGATAAGTATGGGGATGTATCTGTAAGATATACTCATATTGAAGAATCTGATATGATTGCTATCGGTATTTATTTTACCGGTTCTTCATCTCCTTCTGAACGTCTTATCAAAATGAAAGGACGCTATGAAGATATAATGTCTAATAAGAGAGATAGAGGATTAGGAGCAAGTTCTTTCCTTGATGATATGAACGATCCTCTTGGAGGACTTAGCAAGAAGTCTCATAAAGAAGATGTGGATACATCTGCTCTTGATATCTAAGTAAAACAAAATTAAAATGGGTCTTGGAATAATAATGATTCTTAGACCCATTTATTTTTTACGCTAACTACATAAGTATACTGATAATATTAATTTTTACATATACTCATTAATGATAAATTATTATTGAGTATATATTATAATAACGATGGTATTATAAAGAAATATATATTGGAGGTATAATTTATTATGTAGTTTATTATAATAATTTAGGACAAAAATTTAATAGGAGGAAAAACGATATGAGTAAAAACCGTGGCGGCGGTGAGTTTAGTAATAAAGCTTACCGTGTATTCAAAACCGTTGATAAAGTCGATTTGATGTCTCAGCAGGAGATCTTTGATATCCTTGAAACGGATATATCGACAATTCTTTCCCAGATTACAGATAGCCGTAATCATAGAGGCAAGTACCCGACCTATATGGCAAATGCATTTGCCAACCTGTCTACTGCCCTCTGGTTCAGTAGCTTCATTCACTGTAATATTAAGGTGAAGCAGAAGGGTAAGGGTAAGTTTAAGTTCGTAACTGATTCTTCCGTTCTTACCGATGATGATATCGAATCTCTGCGTCAGCTTCTTGCTGATGTATATAAGAAGTCTGTCTCCAATACCTATGAGAGACAGATGCAGGAGTTTAAAGACAGGAATCATCTTATAAGCGAAGCTTTCTGTTATATTTATCCTGAAGTATATGAGCTTACCAAGAAGCTCGCTTATGGAGAATCTGCAATATCCAAAGCTCAAAGAAGAGATCTTACCATTCAGATATATGGAGATCCCGAAGGTAATATGAAGTTTATTCATAAGATCTTCAATAACTCTCCAATATCCAATAAGAAGAAGATAAAGCTTCTTAAGAAAATGTATAAAGATCGCTTCAAGGCAGCTCTCGGTGCAGCCCTCACTGTTGACAGCAACAACAGTGATTTTGTAGCCATGGTATATGAGTATATCATGGATAAGAAACTCAAGAAGAGAGCACCGTTTATTCTCGGTTATGCGAAAGCGTATAAGAAGAATAAATCTTATTATTTCCGTTTATCCAACGGTAAGTTCTATGAAAAGAACAAGAAGCTTATCAAGGAGCTTAAGGATCTTGATATCGGATTTAAGAAAGCCTTTAAACCTCTTAAGGAAAAGAAGAAGAAAACTGATAAGGACGATGTCAAGATTTCGACCAAATTTCAGCCCGTTGGTGGAAAACTCAAGTAAATAAGAAAAAGGATAAAGGAGCCTTAATTGGCTCCTTTATTTTTTTATAAACCATACAAAATAAATATACAATAACAAAAAGGAGATTGTATATGATACCTTTTGCTGATTTCCTTAACAGTGTAGACAAAAAGAATCGTCTTGATGTTGTGTCTACTATGGCTCAACATCCCACGGGATTTATGTATCTTGATTATGGTGTCGGTTCTAACATGATTGTCTATGATGATGACGAGTGTCCTCTGTTTAATTATCACAGTATCGGAATTACATCAGGTTCCGTTAACGTTCTTATATCTAAATCTCAGGGCGGTAAGACTACCCTTGCTATACAAATGGGTATGGCGATTATAGAGCCATATATAAACAAGTTTCTTATGAAAAAGACTATGGAGCTCAATAAGAGCTCTAATACTAAAAAGAAAGATGTAGAAGAATCTTCTAAGGGCCTTCCTTTTATTCAGATACTTGATACTGAAAAGACTCTTCCTGTTGATTATGTCAAGAGACTTACTAAGTATAAAAATAAGATGCTTGCTAACCATGTTACTATTAATCCAATATCTACTGATAGGGATGTAATGAATGCTATTGAGCAGCATGTTAAGTATAAAGTTGAGAATATGGCCATTGAAGAAGCTCCTATGAGAGATATTTATAATAAACCTGTTTATGAATATCCTCCCACAATAATAATAATAGATTCTTGTTCTCAGCTAATTCTTGAAGACTGTGATGATTTATCTAAAGCAGGTAAAAAGGGCGGTATTGTTGATATGTATGAAAATGCTATTCAGGGTACTGCCGGAGCAAGAAGAGCTAAGGTTATTTCTCAACTCTATAGCCAGATGGTTAACTATGCTAAAAGATATAATATTATCATCTTTAGCATAAACCACATTAACAAGATGACTGCCATTATGGGAGTTCCTGTTAAGCAGTATAGAGGTCTTAGAGTTGGTGAAACTATTGGCGGCGGTGAAAGAGCTATCTACCTCGCAGCCAATATACTAAGACTTGATGTTATAAAGTCTATAGGAGGAGAATCTTCTACATCTCTTAATATAGGAGAAGGTATAACCGGCCATATATCCATAGCTAAATGGATTAAATCTAAATCTAATAGTAAAGGCAATGAATGTCAATTGGCCTATACTGGTATTAATGGATATGACCCTCTTCTTTCTACATTATATTTTGCTAAAGAGAAAAATGAATTACCAAAAGCTGGTAATTTCTATTACATCAACAAGTATCCCGAATATAAGTTCTCCTTTAAGAACTACTCCGAAGTATTTGCTGAACATCCTGAGTTATTTTCTGCATATTATGATCAATTCAGAGATACGTGTGCTAAAATGTTAGATGACCCAGAGAAAGCGGCCAGAAAGAACAATGAGCTCATGAATGATATTCGTAACGATATCAGAAATGATGTATCTAATGGAGATTATGATAGAGCAACAGCCAATGATATTGATGACCTCATTGCTATGACAATGAATGATTAATGCTGAGGTAATAATTATGGGTAATAATAAATTGCAACATACGAGAAAGTTTAAGGTAACTGTCATATTTGTTGATACAAATTCACATGAAAAACATAAGATAATCTTTTACGTAATGGCTCATAATTCAACTGATGCATATTCCCTGGCCAGGGAAGAAGCACAGAAAATGGCTACATCTAAGAACTTGTTCTTTAAGTGGGATGAGATCAAAGTAACCAAAGTATAATATATATGATAATATTGCTTGGGATAATAGCAATCCCAAGCAATATTTTTTTATCTATATATTATATATGTAGTAATGGCTACAAGGAGGTTATATAAACATGCCAAAACACGAATATAACATAAAGGAAAAGGCGATATTAGATCGCTTTAATGAATTAACATATCCAACAGACAGATTGGGACCAGCATCAGCCATGGTCCAGGCTTCGCATATAAATGCATCAAGAATGATTATGATTAACCAACAGATATCTCAGATGGTTAATCTTACTTCTCCGGAAAGTCCTCTTGAACCTTCCGGATTTGAAAATGTCCTCGCTCAATATACCTACATGAATGATGAGGCTGATGATGATTATGAGGTTGTAGCCAAGTTCAAGAAGAATGCATATAATTATGTAATGATTGGTTACTCGAGGAAGAATAAACATTATCATGCTTGGGAAAGAGTTGAGGTTGAAGAGCACTCCAGTGGGTGTTCAACAGCATATAATAACCAGTTTATTGACTCTCTTGAGATAGGAGATACAATACCTAAAGGAACCCTTGTAAAGAAATCAAATTCATTTGATAAGTATGGAAATTACCGTTATGGTAAGAATCTTAATGTAGTATATCTTGTAACCACCGAGGTATATGAAGATGCCATACTTATTATGAATGATGCTGATAAAGAACTTAGCACGTTGCACACAACAAAAAGAAGCTTTGCATTATCGGATAATGAATTTCTTCTTAATCTGTATGGCGATGATGAGACCGGCTATAAGGGTCTTCCTGATATAGGGGAGAAAACCAAAGATGGTGTTCTTGCCGTTGTAAGAAGAATTGATAATAGTAAAGCTCCTTATGCTCTTAAGAAGAATAGAGTAGATAAATATGAACGTGGTGATCGTCGTTATTTCGGTGAAGGAACAGTAACTGATATAACTATAAGATGCAATAAGGATATTAGCAAAATAACGCAGGCGGGAGCTAATAAGCTTATTATAGATCTTTATAAGAAACAGCAGAAATATTATAAAGATTTGTATCAGCTTATGATAAATATAATAGATAATGCATATGATGGTGGTTATACGTATAGCGATGAATTTAGCGCTATATGTAAGAATGCCGAGTCTTTTATAGATTCTTCTGCATATTTTGCTGATGAGAATGGAAGTTTGAGTAATAATATTATCATTGATGTTACTCTTATTGCTAATGAGCCCCTTATTACTGGATCAAAAATAGTTACCAGATCAGGTAATAAAGGCACTGTATCCAATATCCTGGATAAGGAACATTCATGGCATATGGAGGACGGGACTCCTATCCATGTTGTTTTATCGGCTATTGGTATAGTGGGAAGACTCAATCAGTCTCAGATGAATGAACACTCTATCAATGAGCTGAGCGCTACTGCTGTTAGAATGATGAAAGCAACAACAGATGTAAAGGAAAAAGCAAAGATAATGCTTCGCCTCATGAACTATCTTAACAGCGATGAGGCAGCTTCATTCAAGAAGTTCATAGCTAAAATGGATGATAAGGAAAAAGAAAAATATTTCAAGAAGATTGAACGTACCGGTATCTATATTGTGCAGGATCCAATAGAGAATGCTAATATGATAGATATTGGCAAAGCCTATGAAGAATTTAAACCAAACTATCAAAGAATTGTATTTCCTGATGGCGGTAAGAGCATGCGAGCCGTGCTCTGTGCAAAGATGTTCTTCATACGTCTTATGCAAGATCCGTTTGAAAAATATTCTCTTCGTTCAAGAGGACCTATAAATCCTCTTAATAATCTTCCTGGTAAAAGTAATCTCTCTAAGAAGGGATTATCCTGGACTTCTGATAACCCTGTTCGTTTTGGTGAACAGGAGGTAGAGATTATGGAAGCTATGGTAAAACATCCCGCTGCTATATCTGAATTTATGGCAGAGTATTCTACCTCATTTGCTGCTAAGTTATCTATAGCAGATCAGTTATATTTAAAAGACCCAGAAACATCGGTAACAATGAATGATATAACTGATATTTATGATGGAAAGAAAAATATGCAACAAATATTGGCATATTGTGCAATGCTCGGTACCACAATAAAGATAGAGACCGAAGATGCTCCTGACGGAGAGCTCTTTGAAGATTCATAATACAATATATGGAGAGGGGATTATTCCCCTCTCCACTTTACGTTAATTGAATAACAAACCAATTTTAAGTATATATTATATATGTGATTATTAAGGGGTTGATAATCACAATAATTAACCAATGATAAAATTTTAGGAGGAAATTAAAATGTCCAATAACCTTAAAAAGAAGAACGCCAGAAACGCATCTATCCCGTCTCTGAGAGACGAGAACGGTTTTATGATCCTTCAGCGTACACAGAAGGATCCCGATGGATTCATGGTTCTCAAGAGAAAGAATGCCACTCAGCCTGTAGCTGAAGTGGAAGCAGAAATTCCTGCGAACAATACCACTGTGGAGGGTCTTATCTCTGAGTATGAGAACAAGATCAAGAACAGCGGCAAGTTCATCACTCCCAATGAGGAGCAGAGTCGTATCATCGAAGTCTTTGTCAACAGATATGTTGACAGCAGAAACCCCTCTGTCGATGATACAAAATCTGCGGGACATCTCATCAGGATCGCCAAAACATTCTATGAGTATTCGGAGAATGTCACATTTATGAGCGATTTTACCTATGATGCCCTTATAAGCAAGTATCTCCATGGCGGAAATACTGAGCCCACCGGTTTTGTACCAAAGGGAAGCAAGAGCTTTTCAAAGGTCGAAATCAAATATCCGGCCCTGCACAATAACATGGATAAGTGTTATAGGGCCACAGATAGCGATCCTGTGCCTGAAGGTGTAAAGGAGACTGCCTCTATTAAGGAATTCCTTATAAATGCCTATAAGGCAATATCCATGTCGCCGTCCGATAAGATTACCATTGAAATCTCTCCGAAGATTGATGGTGTATCTATCAACGGGACTGTTCATGAGGGCAGACTCATTAAGCCTCAGACCCGCGGTGATGAAAGCGAAAGTATATATGTGGCCGGCCTTGATGGTATGGTCATCGGTAATCCCGATATTGATGTTGAAGATTTCGGGATCCAGTACGAAGCTTTCGTAACGGAGAAAAACAGAGTTAAAGCGTCCGAGTATCTCGGAATGGCTAAACCGTATGTTTCCTGCCGTTCAGCAGCCGCGGGTATCATCCACAGGCTTTTCACCGAAAAAGATGAAGAGCTTGTAAAGTTCCTGAATTTCTATCCTATCAATTCGGATGGACTTCCTGGAACATATGACGAGAGAATCGATTTCCTGAATGAGTACGGAAAGGTTCCTTCCGATATGATCAAGAGAACTATCGTAACGGGATCTCTTGAGGAGTTGGTATCTCGTATCAGATATCACTTCTCCAATATCCGTATCATCAGAACGAGACTTTCGTTCGCTATTGATGGTATCGTGATAACCATCATTGACAGCGACTATCAGAAGAAGATTGGTCGCGATGGACGTACCAATAAATTCCAGATCGCCTATAAGTTCGATCCAGCGAATGCCGAGGCTATCATCAAATCTATCGGTATTGATTCCGGTAGAAAGGGCTTCAGAACTATTCGTGTGAATCTTGAGAAACCGGTATATCTTGATGGTGTTCGCTATGACCACGTGCCTATTCTGTCCTATGAGATTTATAAGTCTCTTGGATTGAGCAAAGGCAATGAAATCAATATTCACCGTGTGGGAGATGTTATCCCGGCAATCTCCCGCACAAATAGTATACTCAACATGGACAGCTATTGCTGTGATACTTTCTACTGCACGTGCGGCAGAAAGCTCAGAGTATATCATAAGAAGTTGTACTGCAACAACCCCGACTGCGCCGATAACATTATTGGTCAGTTTGCAGACTTCTTCGAAAAAATCGGGATGGTCGGTTACAGCGATTCATTCGCTAAAGATCTTTATAAGCAGGCAAACTGCAGAGATCTTTCCGACCTGGTAAATCTTACCGAGGAGAAGTTGACTTCGTGCGGTCTTACTTCTAAGGCTGCACTCAACTTCCCCAAGGCACTTCATGATGCAATGAGTGAAGTCAACGATATTCAAATGCTCGCCGCAATGGGTCTCCCTGGAGTTGACGAAGCAAAGGCAATGATAATCCTGAAAATGAAGAGTTTCGAAGAGCTCAAAGATCTTGATGATAACAAGGCAATGGCCATAGCAACTGCAGCTGTTGGAGAGCTTCAGGCTCCCAATCTTGCTGAGATCATGACAAGTTCAAGATTCAGAAGAAACATCATTGCTATAGCACCCTGTATCAGCGGAGAGGTAACAAAAGACTTCAGTGAAAGCATCTTCCATAAGATCGAGTGATTTTTCATCGTGTGGCATGATACCAATATAGGAGCAGTCCGGTTCTATCAGTCTGCGGGGTTAAAGGTCTCGTACTGGATTTTGGCGAAATAAAAGGATTTCTCAGGCAGCACAAACGACGCAGCGGACATGGATTTCTCCACCTGCTCCATCACGGCGTCTGCGCTGAGAAGAGATTGCATACGGCAGACAACAGCGTTGTTGCGGTCATTGCGCAGGTCTGTGATCTGCTCACGGAGCGGAGACAAACGCCGCTCCAGCCGATCCCGAAGCACGCGGCAAAAACTGTCAGGCGAGAATGGATCAAGATAAGCGGAGAGATAGTCCTGCGCCTGACGGTAGCGTTTTGAGATGACTTCCTCGGCATGGGTCTTTACAGCGCTGTGGGAGTGGAACTGCTCGGAGTCGATGCAGGCGCAGCGGAGACAGTCAGCGGTGGAGAGGGAGAGAAAGGGCAACTCAGCAGACAGGGGATATTCGGGCAGGGAGTGAAGCATCTCGCGGATGGTGGATAGCTCGGGCATAGGCATGACCTCCTGAAAATGAAAATTGCACCCTCGGAGCTTCCGAGAGCGCATCATAGAAATATTGCATCGCAGAAAAGCCTGACGATGCGGAAAGAGCGAAGCAGCACGGGAGCGTTAAGACTCCTGTGCTGCTTCATGATTATAGTATGTATTTGAAAATGAGGCGGGGACGGAATGAGGTCATGGCGTTTGTGCAATCGCCTCAAGAATGCCCTGTATTATTTTTTCAACGCTGGGGATGTACTTGATATCCAAATGCCGGAGCTTATCCGCCGTCTCTGCCCAAGCATCGCTGCTTTCGGAGTTTCCATATAGCAAATCGTCGCTACTGCACGACAGAATTTTGCATACGGTCATGAGAGAATCTAAGCTGAATGTGGAATCTCCCAATTCGATATTGGCAATAAAACGTGGGCTGAGAGAGCACAATTCTCCGAACTGCTCCCTGGTATAACCGGTTTGCTCCCGCTTCTCACGGAGCCTGCGTCCAATCTGGGCTTTTACGGCATCAGTCAAACAAATCACCCCTTATCACAAGTATAATATGTGAAAATGGGTGTTGAAATGTGTCTGTAATTCATATAGGATATGTGATAAGAAATGATATTTTGGGTCAAAAAAATTTGCAAAGTGTCAATTACTGTCACCGCAATATGCTTTAATACAAGCGTACAAGTGACGAAAGCAGGAGGTGGGATCTTGCAGCAAAATGCAGAGGTAAAATCAGCCAGACTTTTAGCAATATACAGCCGGTTGCAGTCGGGACAGATCTGCGGTCGGCAGGAGTTTGCGAAGGATTACGGCGTGACAGAGCGAAGCATTCAGCGGGATATTGAATCTCTGCGCTGTTTCTTATCCGAGCAGCATTTGAGGCAGGATATCGTCTACGACCATCAGAAAAAGGGCTACCGCTTAGTCAATGCTGTGCCGAACGGACTGACAAACAGCGAGGTGCTGGCGGTCTGTAAAATCCTGCTGGAGAGCCGCTCCTTGCGCAAGGATGAGATGTTTCCCATCTTGGAGAAGCTGATCGACTGCGCCGTGCCGGAGGAACAGAAGAAGGAAACCGCCACGCTGGTTGCCAACGAGAAGTTTCATTATATCGAGCCGCACCATAATGCGCCTGTGTTAGACAAGCTGTGGCAGCTCGGGCAGGCCGTCAGGACGCAGCAGGTGGTCGAGATCGAGTATGAGCGGATGAAAGCGCCGAAGCTGGTCAAGCGGCGCGTCCTGCCGGTCGGGATCATGTTTTCGGAATACTACTTTTATCTGACCGCGTTCTTGGAGGATAAGAGTAACTTTGAGAACCCGGATGACCTGTCTCCGACCATCTATCGTATCGACCGTATTCGTTCCGTGCAGACACTTGCGGAGCATTTCTATGTGCCTTACAAGGACAGATTTGAAGAGGGTGAATTCCGCAAGCGCGTGCAGTTCATGTACGGCGGAAAATTGGAAAGGATCAGATTCCGCTATACCGGTCCCTCGGTCGAAGCGGTGTTGGATTGCTTGCCTACGGCGCGGATCGTGGAGCAGGACAATGATGGCTGGATGGTGGAAGCCGAAGTGTTTGGCAAAGGCATCGAAATGTGGCTGCGAAGCCAGGGGGAATATGTAGAAGTTCTTGAGCCGCAGAAACTGCGGTAAAATATGAAAGAACTGTCCGAAAAAATGGTGAAGGAGTATTAGTCACTTTGCTGCTTATAGTCGAGAGTTCCCTTTTATTATCAAATAGCTTGTGATTATGATGGCTCAATATATGCAGTTGTTACAATTGATTGCAATACGGGAGAGGTTTTAGCTGCGACTCTCAACTGAAATAACTTATCAAAGTGACACTCACTGTCTCTCCCTTCTGTTAAAATGACACCATCATCTAACAGAAGAGAGTTTCATTTATGGAACAGGAGCTTGAGATCATGGCGCAGGAAGCACTTGAGAACGAAGAGGACGTTATCGAAGAAGAGGTGCGTTACACCGTTCAAAGCTTGCGAAACGTATTGACCGGACTGGAGCTGTGTCGCTCGGAGGTGCTGCCGCGCTACTTCCTAGATAAGCAGAATTATGACTGCATTCCGGGACTGTCGGACTACTACGACAAGGACACGATCAAATCGCCGCTGCGGGCGCGGCAGATTGCAGAGAAGCGTGTGGAAACAGCATTCGATGAGGCGCAGAGAAAGGTTGACGAACAGATCCACTCAACTGAGCCGAACAGCGTTTACGCCGATTATCGCCGCAGAGTGTCCGACAAGATGGATCGGCTCAGCGAGGTGCTGCACGCTTTGCGGAACGACGACAACGCCGCTGTAATTGATGAAATGCAGAAGTTCGCCGGAAAGGCTGCCGTCATGGAGAAGACAAGAGAAATCAGCGATTCCTTATACATCAAATACTATTTGGGTAAGGCTGACAACTACTTCTCAAAGATCGAGTACTCAAAGGATGACCGTTCCGAGGGCGAATCCGATTTGCTGATGAAGCTTCTCGGGAAAGCCTTCACGCAGTACGGCTATAACTGCTATGAGGCGATCACAGCGATGGAATCCGACATTGACCGCAATGTGACCAACTTTATCAAGGCGTTCAATGACAGAGTGCAGGAATACATCCTCAGCAACGTTGTTGAATCCATCCGACAGCTGAGCGTGAAGCTGTAAGACTTTGGAAGAGGCTCTGGCTCCCATGAAGTTGTACTGAACAGGCTGCCCGCAGCGGAGATTATAACAGTAAGTAACGGAACTTACGAGGTTAGAGCAGATGCGTTTGGAACGGGCATCGAAATGTGGCTGCGGAACCAATTATCTTTTATCTCAGTAGAGACAACAGATAATTGATAGAAAGGAAAATAGAGATGGAATCGTCAGAAGAGAAATATTTACGAAGTCAAATTGATGACACATATCGAAGGAATAATGCACCTAATAGCTACAAAAACCGGCAGTTCAATGGGTATCGTGTAGCAACAGATCAATACACAGGGAAAAAGGTTTATTATTCCTGGAAGGGCGCTAATAGCGCAAAAGGAGCGCCTCGACACTTTACGACACAAACCACTTCAAATGTTGACCATATTCAGCCCATAGATGTTGTCAACAAGCACTATGCCAGCCGGATGAGTGCTGAAGATATGAAGCGCATTGCTAATTCCGACTACAATCTTGCACTGACAAACGAAGCTCTGAATAAGGCCAAAAGCGGCTCAACAAACTTTCAGTATCTACAAGAACAATTTAAAAAGGGCACACCAGAAGATATAACAACTACAGTGAATATGCTGTCCCTTCAAGTCAATGCTGATGTGCATATTAAAATCGAAGCAGAATCAACAATAGCGCGCAGAAGCATTGAGAGCAAATTACAATCACAGCAGATCAAGGAAGCAGTAGAAACTGCTGGCACAAAGGCAACGGATTCTATTCACGTCGGAGCATCTGCTGCGATGGTTTCTTTAACCGTATCCAGCTTAAATAACATCTGTTATGTGGCTTCCGGGAAAAAAGACTTGGAGAGCGCTCTCCGCGATGTGGGCAGCGACACGGCCAACAGTGCTGTCAGCGCCATGGGATTGGACGCGACGCAGAAGATCATTTCGAGGATTGCTGAAAAAACTGATGCAAAACAATTAGCCGCCATTACGAAGCAACAACTTCCCGTTGCCGAAATTGCATTGGCTACTATGGTTGCGGGTTCGGTATCTCGATATTTAGACGGTGAAATATCAGGCGAAGACTGCGTAATTGAGATTTTATTAAATGGTGCGGGAACATATGCGTATCAGCTTGGAGCACTCGTCGGCGGTCCTGTAGGAGCTGTGGTCGCATCTGTTATTGTTACGCAAATTGCCAATACGATCGTGGAGTACAGGCAGATCAAAAAGATAGCTGCGGCCAAAGATGCGGAGGTTAATACTATTCTACGTGATGCTATGGCTGAAATAGTCAATCAGAGAAATGAAATTAAAGAATACTTTGATAAGGAAGGCAAACGCTGGGACGATACGATTGACAACGGCTTTGCCCTTATCCTATCCTCTGCTTTGGAACAGAACTCTACTGGTATTACAAGCGGGCTGAACATGATTCTTTCTCTGTTTAACACTCATGCCTATTATCAGAATCTGGAAGAGTTCGATGAAGATTTCTTCAATCCAGAGTCAACTGTAATTTTGTAAAAGCGGGGTGGAGTTATGATAGTTGAAGCGGTTGTTGCTGTTACCATATTGGGACAGATTTATAAGTCAATAAAAATCGATGAAGCCACATTGAGCACGCTTAAAGAGGCGCATGACACATATGCTGAGGCCGTGGAGTCTTTGAAAAGACACAAAATGGATGCGGATATAAAGCTGCAAAAGCTGATTAACCGGAAGAGAGCACTCTTAAGTGGGCGTCTTCCACAGTTTATTGATGTATATCAGCAGATACAGAAAATCCAGTTTCAGCCGGGAGACGGTATCTTTGAGCTCGAGAATACCGCATTTACTGTTCACGATGCAGAAGAAGTAACCTCGATGATCGATACATCGCGCAAACCGATGACAGAGAAAGAACTGGTTGCAAAGTATTTAATGTTTGGTGTCGGTGGAATGCTTCTTGCTGACTCCAAAAGAAATGCGCAAATTGCGGACGATCAGCGGTATATTGCATCAACAATAAAAGCGCAGACAGAGAATATGGAAATTGTTTTGGATGCCATTGGAACGAGGGCAGATCAAATCTCAACAGTATTGGCACGCTTTGGGTTGTTGCTTGGAAAATCTACCGCAAAGACGGAGCAAGTCATTCGCCAAAACGGATCGGAGCGAAATCGCTATTCGCAATCGGATCGAGAGGTGCTGATGAACTGCGTTAATCTGGCCAAAGGAATTAAAGATATTCTGGATGTGCCGATTTTAGGCCAAGATGGTTCGGTAACTGATGAGTCACTGAAAGCACTCGAATGTAGTCAAGCACAATTAAAGGAATTTGAAGAAAAGATGCGGAGGATACAATGAGACAGTTTTGCGTATCGGGTAGCTGTACTGCCTGCGGAGAATGCACGCTACAAACAGATCTGCTGTTGGAGGATGCTACAGGTCATGTGTATCCTGCAGCAGATTGCTACATTAAGAATTCGGAGTTGCCTTTGGCTAAAGAACTGGTGGATGCGTGCCCTGCCCATGCACTTTCTATTGTGGAAAAGGAAGATGTTAAAATTGATGAGAATGAGTTGATTATTTCTCTAAAACAAAAGTTGGAATCGGTTGAGATTCCGGAATATCCAGATTGTGACCTTACATTTGAACCGAAAAAATATCAAATCGATTATTCCAACGCAACTGGTGAATACGATTATGTCTATTCTTCTGAGCACAAAGCATTAAACGAAGGCCGCAGTCGCTTTAGCAAACTGTTTTGGGATCGCAGAAAAGAATTTGCGCTTTCCTATCTTGCACAGTATAAGACTGATGTGTTAAGCCAATTCTATAATTTCAGCGATCTTGATAGAACATGGTACTCCCAATTCAGCAAGTGCATCGAAACGATTTTAAAAGAGGCAAAAGCCAATTTGTGCGCGGCAACTGGCAACGATAATATTTTCCCGGAGGATTTCACTACATTCTGCCCGGAACTGGATAGAAGCTTTCAAAACATTTGTAAGAGTGAAATCGCTGATATTAGTTCTACTTGGTACGTTAATGAATTCTTCGAAGGATTTGATAAGGAGCGTTTTAAGAAAAGCCATTATGAGCAATATATTGAAACAAAAAGCATTGAACTTTATGACGGCAAAAATTGGCTGGGAGATAAATTTAAATCTTATTATGCATTCTGCAATGTAAACGAAGAAGGAAGAGACCTTGTTGAAGATATCGGCCATGCTCTCAGATGTGCACCGAGTTATAGTCGTCTTAAGGCTATAGATACGATTGCAGAGGAGTATTTGCAGTACCTTATTAGTAATTATCAGAAAATAGTTGAAGAGGAAATTCAAAAAAAGCTGGTTGTGTATTCGGATGTGGTTAAAAAGAATGTCACTCAGCCTGTGACTGAAGTGGAAGCGGAAATTCCTGCGAACAATACCACTGTGGAGGATCTTATCTCTGAGTATGAGAACAAGATTAAGAACAGCGGCAAGTTTATCACTCCCAATGAGGAGCAGAGTCGTATCATCGAAGTCTTTGTCAACAGATATGTTGACAGCAGAAACCCCTCTGCTGATGATACAAAATCTGCGGGACATCTCATCAGGATCGCCAAAACATTCTACGAGTATTCGGAGAATGTCACATTTATGAGCGACTTTACCTATGATGCCCTCATAAGCAAATATCTCCATAACGGAAATACAGAACCCACCGGTTTCGTACCAAAGGGAAGCAAGAGCTTTTCAAAGGTCGAAATCAAATATCCGGCCCTGCACAATAACATGGATAAGTGTTATAGGGCTACGGACAGCGATCCTATACCCGAAGGCGTAAAGGAGACTGCCTCTATTAAGGAATTCCTTATAAATGCCTATAAGGCAATATCCATGTCGCCTTCTGATAAGATTGCCATTGAAATCTCTCCGAAGATTGATGGTGTATCTATCAACGGGACTGTCCATGAAGGCAGACTCATTAAGCCTCAAACCCGCGGTGATGAAAGCGAAAGTATATATGTGGCCGGCCTTGATGGTATGGTCATCGGTAATCCCGATATTGATGTTGAAGATTTCGGGATCCAGTACGAAGCTTTCGTAACGGAGGAAAACAGAGTTAAAGCGTCCGAGTATCTCGGAATGGCTAAACCGTATGTTTCCTGCCGTTCAGCAGCCGCGGGTATCATCCACAGGCTTTTCAGCGAAAAAGATGAAGAGCTTGTAAAGTTCCTGAATTTCTATCCTATCAATTCGGATGGACTTCCTGGAACATATGATGAGCGGATCGATTTCATAAATGAGTACGGAAATATTCCGTCCGATATGATCAAGAGAACTATCGAAACGGGATCTCTTGAGGAGTTGGTATCTCTTATCAGATATCACTTCGGCAATATCAATTGCATCAGAACGGAACTTTCGTTCGCTATTGATGGTATTGTGATAACCATCGTTGACAGCGACTATCAGAAGAAGATTGGTCGTGATGGACGTACCAATAAATTCCAGATCGCCTATAAGTTCGATCCAGCGAATGCCGAGGCTATCATCAAATCTATCAGCGTTGATTCCGGCAGAAAGGGGTTCAGAACTATTCGTGTGGACCTTAAGAAGCCAGTATATCTGGATGGTGTTCGCTATGACCACGTGCCTATTCTGTCCTATGAGATTTATAAATCTCTGGGATTGAGCAAAGGTAATGAAATCAATATTCACCGTGTAGGAGATGTTATCCCGGCAATCTCCCGCACAAATAGCATACTCAACATGGACAGCTATTGCTGTGATACTTTCTACTGCACGTGCGG